>Ga0164243_10000019_pt1 | contig 479365 bp, 352 predicted proteins | sample OricompcompostOP_FD_108781 | JGI IMG/M metagenome (GOLD analysis project Ga0164243, IMG submission 108781) | Organic Plus compost microbial communities from Emeryville, California, USA - Original compost - Organic plus compost (OP) | ecosystem: Engineered > Solid waste > Mixed feedstock >... | reverse complement strand
GTTCAACACCAGCTTTACCGAAAGGGCAAGGGTGGATGACTACCGGCAGGGCCTCGATGCGGACAAGGCCAAGCTCTCGGCATTCATCGCCGGCATGCACGACCGCGGCATAAGGGTCATCGGAAGGGGGCTCTGGTACATCAGCACCCAGCATACCCCACAAGACGTACAACTCGCCATAAAAACAGCCAAAGAGGTATTGAAGACACTATGATTATCGGGGGCTAGAATCTAGAAACCTCAGCTTAAGTTTACACACTTACTGGGATACTACCCTTTTTTCGGCTTAGAAGTGATCGCTTTTAACTCACCAGCGATTACTTCCGGCTTGGAAGTGATTGTTTCCGACGTAGAAGTGATCGCTTTTAAGTCACCAGCGATTACTTCCGGCTTGGAAGTGGTTGTTTCCGACGTAGAAGTGATTGCTTTTAAGTCATCAGCAATTACTCCCGGTTTGGAAGTGGTTGCTTCCGGCGCAGAAGTGATCGCTTTTAAGTCATCAGCAATTACTTCCGGCTTGGAAGTGGTTGCTTCCGGCGTAGAAGTGATTGCTTTTAAGTCACTAGCAATTACTTCCGGCTTGGAAGTGGTTGCTTCCGACGCAGAAGTGATCGCTTTTAAGTCATCAGCAATTACTTCCGGCTTGGAAGTGGTTGCTTCCGGCGCATAAACGATCGCTTTTAAGTCGCAAGCGGTTGCTTCCAGCGCTTTTTTTTATGAGTTTCTCACGTAGAGAGCCAGATGGATGAATAACTTTAATTCTTATCTTTGGGTATGCCAACAGATATTAAATGTCCAAAATGTGCACATATCTTCCAAATGGAAGATGCCATAAGCGAAGAATATAAAAATGAGTTACGGGCACAAATGCGTCAGTTTACCCAACAAAAAGAAGAGGAGTTCAAGAGAAAACTGGAAACCTTGACGCAGGAGAAAATGAAATCGGAAAAAGCGTATGAAGAGCGTCTTGTTGCGGAAAAAAAGACCCTGAAAGAAACACTTGAACAAAACCTGAGAAAGAGCATTTCCGTGGATTTTGAGAATAAACTCCAATTGCTGGAGAGTGCAAACAAAGAGAATGAGGAAAGATTGAAACTTGCCCGGGACAAAGAGTTGGTCTTTCTGAAGCGGGAACAGGAACTCAAGAGTAAAGAGGCAGAGCTGGAGATTGAGCTACAACGAAAAATACAAGAACAACGGGAGACTTTAGCAGAACAAATACGTAAACAGGAAGCAGAGAAACACAGTTTAAGAGACACTGAACATCAACTTCGGATGAAGGAGATGGAGAAGCAACTGGAAGATCAAAAGCGTCTGGTCGATGAAATGAAACGAAAAGCCGAGCAGGGATCCATGCAGTTGCAGGGAGAAGTGCAAGAATTGATCTTGGAGGAGATGTTGAAGGCACATTTCCCTTTTGACGTCATCTCGGAAGTCGGTAAAGGTGTACGGGGTGCCGATTGTATTCAACTTGTCCGCAATTCATTGGGCCAGGAATGCGGGAAGATCATTTATGAAAGTAAGCGCACCAAGAATTTTTCTCTCGAGTGGATCGAAAAATTGAAAAAGGATATGCGGGGCATGGGGGTAGATGTGGCTGTGATCGTTACGCAATGCTTCCCGTCAGACATGGATTGTTTCGGCCAGAAAGATGGGGTATGGATTTGTTCGTTTGATGAAGCCAGGGCGGTAGCTTCGGTATTGCGGGATGGAATTGTCAAATTGGCGGGTGCGGCGAAATCGCAGGAAAACCGGGGCGAGAAGATGCATATGCTGTATGATTACCTTACGAGTCCTGAATTCTCTGAACAATGGAAAGCCATTAGGGAGGGTTTTATGGGAATGAAGCTTTCTATTCAGAAAGAACGGGATGCAATGGAACGTTTGTGGAAGCAACGAGAAAAACAATTGGAAAAGGTTTTGTTGAATGCCACCCATATTCAAGGTTCGATTGAAGGGATTGCCGGCAGTGATAACATTCATTTGTCGCTCACCGATGAAGACGACCCTTTGTTATTGGATTGATTACCGTTTCCTAACAATCGGGAAAAAGTAATATAGTGCCTAGTGAGGGCGCACCGATTTTTCGCTTTTTATGAGCCTAAATCATCCTGCAAAGCGGGTATAAATAGTCTTGATTATTTGTGAAGAAACATGTTTATTTTTTAATTATATATTTTATGATCGAAAGAAGAGGTTTTATTAAAAAAAGTTTATTGGGGGCCGCTGGAGTTGCTATGGGTATGACTGCTAAGTCATACGCCAATATAGTAGGAGCAAATGACCGTATCAATATGGCAGTTATTGGTATCCGCAACCAAGGTAGCGTTCATATCAGTTCATGGTGCAAGCTTAAAGATAGCCATAATGTCCGGCTAAAAACGCTGTGCGATACAGATGAGAACTTGTTTGCATCCCGCTCAAAGTTTGTAACCGAGAAAACAGGTACAAAGCCAGTAACTGAATGGGACATGCGTAAGGTGCTTGATGACAAAGAAATTGATGCGGTTTCTATTGTTACTCCTAATCATTGGCATGCGTTAGCTACGGTTTGGGCATGTCAAGCAGGCAAACATGTATATGTCGAAAAGCCAGCCATGCATAATATTTGGGAAGGAAGAAAAATGATTGAAGCTGCGCGTAAGTATAATAGGCGTGTACAGGTTGGTTTAAATAACCGTTCAATTATTAATGTAAGAGAGGCTATTCAGTTTCTTCACGACGGGGGCATTGGGGATGTTTACCTAGCAAGGGGCATTTGTTATAAGGCCAGGGACTCGTTTGGAATGGCAGAAGATAGTAATCCTCCTTCAGGCTTTCATTATGATCGTTGGTTAGGTCCGGCAGCCTATCGGCCCTATAATGAGAAACGTAGCCATTATAACTTTCATTGGTATTGGGATACTGGAAATGGCGACATTGGAAATACAGGTACACATCAGCTTGATATTGCTCGTTGGGGCCTCAATAAGAACCAGCACCCACTAAGCATATATTCCAATGGTGGTATCTATGGATTTGATAAGGGAGGGCAATCTAAGACACCGGGGGTGATGGTATATGGGGGAGTAGAGGCATATGGGCACGATAAAACCTCACAGGAAACACCCAATACCCAAACATCGATAATAAAATACGACGATGAAACAATGATTGAATTTGAAGTGCGTGGACGCTATACCTATCGTGAGTCGAGTTTAGGTATTGATGTTGGAAATGCCTTTTTCGGAAGCGATGGTTACCTTGAACTGAATGGAAGTACCTGGAAAGCCTTCAGGAAAAGGGAAAAAGAACCTTTCGCTTCATCGAAAAAAAGTGATCAAGATGGCACAGAGCATTGGGCAAACTTCCTGGACGCTATTCGTACAGGTAGAGATTCCGATCTAAATAGCGATATTAACGATGGCTTTTTCTCTTCAGTATTGCCTTTACTGTCTAATATTTCCTACCGCTTGAAGCGTGAATTACATTTTATGGGTGGGGATATAGGGATAGAGAAGTTTGTGAATGATGCTGAAGCTGATGCGATGCTTACCCGTGTTTATCGCCCACCCTATATAGTCCCTAATGAAGTGTAGTAGATGGAAATATTCATTTAAAAGCCAACAATAATATGTATTTTTTGGCTGCAATTTCTTGTAAATAAAGTACGCAATGATAACTTTTCGATCCGTATCAAGATGAAAACAATTGCTTCCTTCTTCATTGCCTTTCTTTTAATAATGCTATACGCCTGCAATCATACACCCTCTGAAAAGGAGCGTGTTGCTTTTCCAAGGGTTAGTCAGGCCATTCAGGTGACCGATAGCAGCAAAGAGCATTTTTTTGCGAGTTATTATGGAATAAATTCATTCGATGGATCGGAACGCTATGTTACGGTGCTCCAAACGGACCTGAAGTATAAGCTGCCAGAAAATGAGAAGGAACCGGCAACCTTGGGACTGGTCGATCTTGAAACAAATACTTTTATTCCTCTCACCACAACGAGGGCATGGAATTTTCAGCAAGGCTGCATGGCGCATTGGCTGGGTACTTCCCCCGATTCGTTGATCATATATAATGATTATAGGGACGGGAAATTTGTTTCCGTCATCATGAATGTCCATACAAAGGAAGTGATTAAAACAATCCGGTATCCGGTCAGTGCCGTTTCACCGGATGGGAAGCAAGCATTAAGCATTAATTTTTCCAGGTTAAGGCTCACAAGGCCCGATTATGGTTATGGAGGTGATGGCCAGGATTCCCGGAAGGATATCCCCTTCCCGGATGATGACGGAATATTTTTGATAGACTTGGAGACTGGCGATGCGAAACTGTTGGTGTCCAATGAGCAAGTGAAGGAATTGGTTCCACCGCTTGAGGATGGCATAGCATGGTTCAATCATACCTTGTTTAGTAGAGGAGGTTCGAAGGTGTTTTGGCTTTCAAGACAAATGAATAAGGGAAAGCGGGTGACAACCTCTCTTGCCATTAATACGGATGGAACGAACCTTCAGAAATGTTTTCCCGATGGATGGGCAGGGTCTCATTACGACTGGTTAAATGATGAGCAATTAATGGTTACAGCAAATTATGAAGCTAAGCAGTATGCGCATGTATTATTTACGGTCGGAAAGAAAGACTATAGGAGGCTAGGGAATGGCTTGCTTGATTATGACGGACATGGTACTTTTTCCCCTGATCAAAAGTGGATGGTAACCGATACCTATCCCTCAAGCGGATTAAGGGAGCAGAAGATATACCTCATGGATATGAAAACTGAAGCGGTTTTACCGCTGGGGAGATTTGTTGAACCTGAACCGTACAAGGGGTTTTGGCGTTGCGACATCCATTGCAGATGGAGCCCAAAAGGAAATATGATCGGATTTAACTCAACACATTCGGGTAGCCGGCAAGTTTATATTTTTAAACTGACGTATTGATACGGAATATGCTACCACTTGTGACAATTTGCAGTCGTATGTGTATATCATGGTTTTGTTGATAAAAAACAACCTTAGAGGGATAAATTTGGCACAATAATAGCTATATGAATCTTTATTCACAAAACATCAAAATTATGAGAAAACTTTTTCTTTTAGCACTTGCTGCAACGGTATTTTCCTTTTCCCAAGTATCGGCTCAATCTACGTATAAGAACGCCATAGGGCTGGGGATCGACTTTGGTGACGGAGCTACTTTGGTAGGTCCTTCATTCAAGCACTTTTTTAACAGCAATAATGCCATTCAGGCAGAGGTCTTGTTTGGTGACCATGTCACTTTTATCACCCCCTTGTATCAGTATCACAGCCCTATCTCAGGTGCTGCCGGCTTACAATGGTATTTGGGTGGAGGTCCTTCCGTAGGTTTATATGACGGCGGATCAGATTTTTACCTCCGTCCGATGGCAGGGTTGGATTATAAAGTCAACGGTGCACCCTTAGCATTTGCTTTCGATTGGCGCCCGGCGATTTATCTTGGGGATAACGACTCTAATTTTGAGGCTGCTAGGTTTGGTATTGGATTTAGGTATACCTTTTAGGTAAAATTAAAAGATACAATTCAATGAAAAGGTTTGTTACCGCTACGTAACAAACCTTTTTTTATTGTTGGGTCAGCCGCTTCCCTAGGATGATTAAGTTTTGATACTTACAATAGTTTTTCTACATTCGGAAAATTTAGGGAACGAACGATAAAATGAGCTGAGCATTGCATGGAACATATAGACTTAATACGGGAATCAATAATAGAAAAATCAGGAAAGAAAACACATTGGTACCATTGCATATCGAAGCTGCTCCTCTTGCTTTTGGCTACCGTTTCCTATTCTTTTACCGTCCAAGCTGCTAGTGAAGAGGGAGGTGGGGAGACGCCGATGGCGCTCCAAGAGTGCAAAGTTATCCTTGAAGATAGTGTGCTGACAATTTCAAACAGTCAGATAGAACGCCAATTTTTATGGAATGATGGGAATCTTATTAGCAAACAGCTTACTGATAAGCTTACAGGTCATAGTTGGAAATTGAATAACAAAACACCGGATTGTGTGTTTCCTGGAAGCAAGGGTGCAAAAAATGGGACGTTAAAGGTGAGACAGCTTGCTGCTACCGCCACCACCCCCGCCCATGTAGAAGCCGAAATAATAACCAGCATCGGCAACCTTCAGGTAAAGCGGATATTTAGGCTTTATCCGAAGTGTCCGGCCATTGCTTGCGACTATTATGTTAAAGGTGAATCAACTGGTATTTGGGCACCTCCGCAGAAAGGAATTGGTGATTTAATGAATATTGAGACAAAAGCAGCCGAAGCTGATGGAAAAGTTGAAGCGGTAATCATGGACAGGCTGGCTTTGCCTGGTCGGCATTGGCGGGTGAACGCGGTTCAGTTTTATGATATTACAGACCGCACGAATACCCTGACCCAGGAAGTATCCGAGTTGGCCTTTATAAGGGAAAGCACTATTAAAGGAAATCTATTGTTTGCAACGGATGAGCTCAATGGTCATGGTGTTTTCATGCTTAAAGAATCGCCGTCTTATGCCGTTCAACTGGCGTATCCCGGTTTTGACTTTTCCGTTAAAATTGGCGAAATAGCCGTTGCAGGCATTGGTATTTATTCCTCAGATTTAAAGGCAAATGAGTGGACACGTTGTTATGGGGTTGTAAGCGGCGTAAGCAGTGGCGGCACGTTGGGAAAACTCAAGGCCTTGCGGACTTACCAGCAGAATATCCGCATCCATCAACCTGGAAGGGATGACATGATTATGTTGAATACCTGGGGGGATAGGAGCCGCGATAAACGGATGGGGGAAGAATTTGCATTGAATGAAATAAAAGATGCTCAAAGGTTGGGTATTACCCATTTCCAGCTGGATGATGGTTGGCAGGAGGGACGCTCTCCAGCTTCCTTCTTACCCGGAGGTTCGTTTGAGAATATTTGGGACAATCCGAATTACTGGCGTCCTGACCCGAAGAAATTCCCTAAGGGATTAGCACCCGTAGTGGAGGCGGGAAGGAAAGCGGGAATTGAGGTATGTGTCTGGTTTAATCCCAGTCAGGATGACAGCTATGCCCATTGGAAGGATGATGCAAATGCCTTGATCCGTTTATATAAAGAATATGGTATACGCACGTTTAAAATTGATGGTGTACAAATTACGGATAAAAAATCGGAGATAAATTTTCGTAATCTATTAGACGCTGTGGTAAGTGCGACGGATAACCAGGCCGTATTTAACTTGGATGTTACAGCGGGAAGACGTAATGGGTATCACTACTTCAATGAATATGGCAATATCTTTTTAGAGAATCGCTATACCGATTTTAGTAATTATTATCCCCATTGGACATTGCGTAATTTATGGATGCTTTCGAAGTATTTACCGGCGCAAAATCTTCAAATTGAATTCCTGAACAGTTATAGGAATAAAGATAATTATCCAACAGATGATGTCTTGGCACCGGGTAAAATTCCTTTGGAGTATGAGTTTGCGATTACGATGATGGCCCAACCCCTGGCGTGGATGGAAGCGTCGGGTCTACCTGAAGAGGGCTTCTCTATAGCCCCAGCGGTGAAAAAGTACAGGCAATACCAGCAGGATATACATGCGGGGATGATATTTCCAATAGGCGAAGAGCCCACGGGTTTAAATTGGACAGGCTTTCAGTCAATGAATGGCGACCAGGGCTATCTCTTGGTATTTCGCGGTTATACGGACAAGGATAGTGCACGGATTAAAACCTATCTTCATGAAGGTGTCGAAGTTCGGCTTGATCCAGTGTTAGGTGAGGGGAAACAGGTAAAAGCGATCGTCGGGCAAGGCGGCGAAATGCAATTTACTTTGCCTGAACGGCATAGCTATGCACTTTATAAATATACCATTGCTCCCGTTAATTAATTAATTAATAAGGATTTGCTGTTCGTTGCCGCTACGCAGCAATAGGACTACTTTAGTTTCTTGGCTTCATTCCAGTATACATCCATCTCTGCCAAGCTCATGTCCTGAAGGTTTCGTCCGGCAGCTTTAGCCTGTTCTTCCAGGTAGGTAAAGCGTTTTATGAATTTTTTATTGGTTTTCTCCAATGCAGCGTCTGGATTAAGGTTTAAAAACCGGGCGTAATTAATTAAAGAAAACAATAAATCACCAAATTCTTCTTCTGCCTTTTCTTTATCTATCAATTGGTTATCTGCAATATTGAATTCATTCTTGAATTCATTCAATTCCTCTTCCACTTTTTCCCAAACTTGCTTTTTGTTTTCCCAGTCGAAACCGACACCTTTCACCTTATCTTGAATGCGATACGCTTTCACCAGGGCGGGTAGGGATTTTGGCACGCCAGAAAGTACGGAAGCATGGCCTTCTTTGAGTTTTATTTGTTCCCAATTGCGCTTTACATCTTCTTCGTTTGCAACAGAGGTGTCGCCATATATGTGGGGATGCCGGTGCACCAACTTATCGCAAACGGTATTGAGAACATCAGTGATGGAAAATGCGCCCTGTTCTTCAGCAATCTTAGCATAAAAAACCAAGTGCATCATCAGATCACCTAACTCCTTTTTAATTTCATCTAAATCATTCTCCAGGATAGCATCAGTCAGTTCATAAAGCTCTTCGATACTGAGATGACGTAGGCTCTGCATCGTTTGTTTCTTGTCCCAAGGACATTCGGTCCGTAAGGTCGCGAGGATGTTGAGCAGGCGTTCAAAAGCAGCACCAGGGGTATGCTTGGCTGGAGGAGGAATAGTAGGCATAATGAATGAATATTCGTGTTAAATGGCAGTGGTTTTTACCTGTAACCACTTTTTTTCTTCTTCAAGTAAATAAGGAGAAAGTTTAGTATAAACTTCTTTATTATAATTATTTAACCAGGTTATATGATCATCATATAGAAATGATTTATCAATTAATGCGGTATCGATATAACAAAGCGTGAGTGTTTCGAAAGCCATAAACTGACCAAAATCGGCTGACTGGTCCAGGTAGCTGACTACTAAATTTTCAATACGAATGCCATATTGCCCTTCACGGTATATACCAGGTTCGATGGATGTAACCATGTGTGCTTGAATAGGGATATTGATAGCAGCAGTATTAAAAACCTGGGGGCCTTCATGCACATTTAAAAAAAAACCAACGCCATGACCCGTTCCATGACCATAGTTCCTATGATGATCCCATAAAGGTTTTCGTGTAATGGCATCGATCTGGTAGCCTTTTGTTCCCTCGGGAAAATAAGCTGAACTTCCTTCAATCATCCCCTTTAATACCAATGTATAGTCTTGCTGCTGGCTTTTGGAAATATTTCCCAGGGAAACTACGCGCGTAATATCGGTTGTGCCGCTTGTATATTGTCCGCCAGAATCGATCAGAAGTAAGCCATCATTTTCTAATTCCGCATCGCTTTCAGCGGTAGCCTTATAGTGAGGGAGGGCACCATGGGCTTTATATCCGGCAATGGTATCAAAGCTCTCACCAATAAAATCGTCCTGTTCTTTCCGGAATTCCCGAAGCTTTTCAGCAATGCTAAGCTCCGAAATAGGATGTTTACCGATGGTCGAGTCTAACCAATAAAAAAAGCGGGTCAGTGCAACACCGTCTTTTATCATTGTTTTACGGATATGGGTCAATTCTGTCTCGTTTTTCACTGCTTTAAAGAAGGTACTCGGATTTGTACCCTCAATTTTTTTGCATGAAATAGGGATGTGTTGGTATAAAGTGAAGCAGGTACGTTTAGGATCTACAAAAACGGTGGCTTCCCCAGAAATGGCTTCTATTTCCTTTTCGATATCTGTATAAGGGTGGAGGCTAATGCCGCTTGCTGTAAGTGAGGTTTGATAGGGAGTCGATAATTTCGTCGGGTCAATAAATAATTTTGTGGTTTCCTGGCTTATTATAACGAAACTTAAGACGACGGGATTGCATTTTACATCACTTCCCCGCATATTGAATAGCCAGGCGATATCGTCTAAAGAAGAGATGAGCTGAACATCTACCGCTTGGTTTTTTAAAGCGGTTTTTAATTGTTGAAGTTTTTCAGCCGTACTTCTTCCTGAGATGCTTTCGCTTAACAAATAGGCCTTGTCTGAAGGAAGGGGTGGTCTATCCGGCCAAACCCGTTCAATTAGATCCATGTTGGATTGAAGGCTTATTCCTTTTGGCCCGAGTGTACTATCGAGCATTTTTCCGATCGCTACGGAGATTGTTCTTCCATCAAAGCCGATCCGTTGTCCAGACAAAAGTTTCGTGGCTAACCAATCGACATATTCGGCAACTCCTTGGTTTTGCAGTTTAACCAATTGGCAACCCGTTCCTTGCAGTTGTTCCTCTGCTTGCACAAAATAACGGCTGTCGGTCCATAAACCGGCAAAATCAGCGGTAATGATCAGTGTTCCTGCTGAGCCGGTGAATCCACAAAGCCAAGCAATGCTTTTGTAGTGGTCAGGAAGGTATTCATTAATATGGGGATCTGTTAAAGTAATAATATAGGCATCGAGCTTTTCTTTACTCATTTCCTTGCGAAATGCCGTAAGTTTTTCGAGATTGTTCATACGGGTAGAGATTAATGAAAGCGGTGCAAGTTAATCATTAAACACGCCATTTCTCGCATTTTTGCAGAAAAGTTTCATCCACATCGGCTCCGATACCCGGCAAATCGGGAAGGTCTATGTCATATCCTTCAAAGTGAACCCCATTGATTACAGGATCCTCCAGATGGCCGATCATGCAGGTGTCGAGATCAAAGAATTTGACATTCGGACAAGCGTATGCAAAATGGATCTTTGCTGTAAGCGCTACCCGACTTTCTAACATGCCGCCGATCATACAGGCAATATGGTGTTCGGCCGCCGTTGCATGGATTTGTAAGGCTTCTTGTATTCCTCCTGATTTTGCAAATTTAATGTTAATGAGATCACAAGCTTGTTCCCGGATCAATCGCTCGGCATCATAATGATTGTAACAACTTTCGTCAGCCATGATGGGTATTGAAGAAACCTGTTTTAATTGCGGTACCATATAATCATTGTATGCCCGCATAGGTTGTTCACAGAATTGAATATGCTGATGTTCAATGCCCTTTAATACGGTAGCGGCATCATTGAAACTCCACCCTTGGTTCGCGTCGATACGAAGAGGAATAGAGAGGCCGATTTTTTCCCGTATACAGGCGATCCGCTCAATATCGTCTTCTGCTTGTTTACCTAGTTTTATTTTCAATACCCTTGCTCCGTTGTTTACGAAATTCAGTGCTTTTTCAGCCATTTCTTCCGAACTTCCAATGCCAACGGTGATGTCAGTTGTAATTGGACGCTTCTTTCCTCCTAAGAATTCGAAAAGGGGCATATTGGCATGTTTTGAAGCAATATCGTGCAACGCGAGATCAAAAGCGCTTTTTATGGTGGTATTTCCGGCAATGAAATCATCTAATTCTTGAAGCCTATGTGAAATATCCAAAGGGTTTTTCCCTTTCCATATTTTTGAAAATTCCTTTGCCAATACCAGGCAGGTGTCTTGGGTTTCCCCCACAATCATGGGAAATGCGGAACACTCCCCCACTCCATAAAGACCCGTATCGGTATGTACACGGATAAATGTATTTTGCGCATGGTACATGGTACCGGTGGCAATGGCGAATGGCTCCATTTTAATGCTGAAGCGATAGATGTCAATATGAGTAATTTGCATAAGGAGTGGGATATGTCCTCGCAAAATAGTAATTTTACATGATTATCAGAATAAAACGAGGCCTAACATGTCCAATCAACTCGTAACCGAGTCTTCGCCTTATTTAAAACAACATCAAAACAACCCGGTGCATTGGTTCCCTTGGGGTAAAAAAGCCCTTCATCTTGCTGAGGAACAAAACAAGTTGATAATCGTTAGCATTGGTTATTCTGCCTGCCATTGGTGCCATGTGATGGAAAGGGAGAGTTTTGAGAAGGAGGATGTAGCAAAGGTAATGAATGACCATTTTGTTTCCATAAAGGTAGATCGGGAGGAGCGACCGGATATTGATCAAATTTATATGCACGCTGTGCAGTTAATCACGGGACAAGGCGGATGGCCCCTCAATATGATCTGTTTACCCGATGGGCGACCGGTTTATGGCGGTACATATTTCCGGACGGATGATTGGAAGAACATTTTAACCCAGTTAGCAGCGAAGTGGGAAGGAGAGCCGGATACTTTACGGGATTACGCGGAAAGGCTTACGAATGGAATCAACGATAGTGAGTCTCTTAAGGTGAACAAGCTCACGGAGCCATATAGTTGGGATGACCTTCGGGAACTTGTCGCGCCGTGGAAGAAAAGTTTTGACAAGGAGAATGGGGGCTATAAAAGGGTTCCTAAGTTCCCTCTCCCCAATAATTGGCTCTTTTTATTGCGTTATGGGGTATTGGCTAACGATAAAGAAGTTGTTGACCATACGCATTTTACATTACGGAAGATTGCATCTGGGGGGATATACGATCAAATTGGTGGTGGCTTTGCCCGCTACTCGGTAGATGCCAAATGGCATATTCCTCATTTTGAGAAGATGCTTTATGATAATGCTTTGCTGGTAAGCCTGTATTGTGAGGCATATCAACAGCAAGCGCATCCACAATACAAAAGACTTATATATGAAACCTTAACATGGGTAGAACGAGAGATGACGTCGTCTGAAGGCGGGTTTTATAGCTCGCTTGATGCGGATAGTGATGGGGTAGAAGGTAAATATTATACGTTTAAAAAAACAGAATTCGCAGATATTTTAGGAGCAGATGCTGACTTGTTTATTCAATATTTTCACCTTACTGAGGATGGAAATTGGCAAGAAGAGGGTACAAATGTATGTTATATTGGTTTAGATGCAATTAAGGAGGCAAAGGAGGCCGGGTTTTCTGAACAGGAATGGGAGGATTATCTGGCAGGAATAAAAGGAAAATTATATACTTATCGTGAGCATCGTAACCGACCTGCATTGGATAATAAAATACTATGTGCCTGGAATGCAATGATGCTGAAAGCATATCTCGATGCTTATCGGGTATTTAATGACCAGCTTTTTTTGAATGTGGCGCTTAAAAACGCGGGTTATATCCAAGCCAACCTGAGGGGCAAAAATGGTAATCTGTTGCGGCAACCGGCAAATGGTGACCGGTCTATTGCTGGCTTTTTGGATGATTATGCTTTTTATTTAGAGGCCTTACTAAGTTTATACGAAGCGACGTTTGATGAAAAATGGTTGACGGAGGCAAAGGAGATTGCGGATTTTGTCATTAGCCATTTTTATGAGGATGGCATGCCGGCATTTTTTTATACCTCCCAATCGGCAGAAAAACTAATAACCCGCAAATTCGACCTGATGGATGATGTCATCCCGTCATCCAATTCAGTGTTTGTCCGACAATTATTTAAGCTTGGTTTGCTGTTTGATGAATCAAGATACACAGTTTTGGCGAATCAGGTGTTGGGGAATGTAATCGATCAAATAAAAGCCTATGGATCTGCTTTCTCTAATTGGGCAATTCAACTGCTTGAAGAAGTGGTAGGCATATACGAAATAGCTATTGTTGGCAATGAATGGAAATCAATGAGATGTGATATTGACAACTATTATATCCCGAATAAGCTGATGATAGGGGGTAAGCAAAGTAGCCTTCCGCTTATGCAAGGTCGCATGGGTGGAGAAGGGACAAGGGCGTATCTTTGTAAAAACAAATCATGTAGTTTGCCCGTTAGCACAAGTAAAGATTTAGTGAAGTTAATTTTTAACCAGGGCCTAAAATAATAAAGGGCCCAAAAATTTAAGTAGATGACTGTAGAACCTAATAGCGTAGTAGCGCTAACGTACAAATTGCACACAGTGAATAATGGCAAAAAAGAGTTTGTGGAAGAAGCTGGCAAGGAAAATCCATTGGTATTTCTATCCGGGGTAGGTATGATGCTCCCGAAATTTGAAGAGAATCTGAAAGGTTTGAAGAAAGGCGATACCATAGACTTTGAATTGAGTGCTATTGATGCTTATGGTGAAAAGGACGAGGCGGCTGTGGCTCAACTTCCAGCGGATATGTTTAAAGAAACGGGTATTCCACCCGAAGGTGAAATTATTCCTTTGCAGGATAATGAAGGTAACCAGTTTCGGGCTCAGGTAATTGAAACCAGTCCGGAGGTTGTTATCGTGGACTTGAATCATCCCATGGCGGGACGGGATTTGCATTTTGATATAGAAATTCTGGATATTCGGGAAGCAACGGAAGAAGAATTGGCTCATGGCCATGTCCATGGAATGGATGGCAAAAGCGGCCATTGATTTTGGTGTAGGTATTGGGTATTAGGTGTTAGGCCTGTTGGATCAGCTAATCAGTGAAGCTGGATTGTTTTGTTGTACCGGGACTGTCTTGAGATGTGAATATTTACGTCATTTCGAGCGAAACGAAGTGGAGTCGAGAAATCTCATTCAATCAATGGATCTCTCCGCTCCAGTCGAAATGACGGCTGAGCTACGGTCGAGAAGACGGAGAAAGGAAGCAATACCTAACACCCATTACCTAATACCCAATGCCCCCTTAACAGATTCTGGAGCAAGTCCGGAATGACGTAAGAGGCTAATACCCATTACCTAACACCTAATACCTAACACCCATTACCTAATACCCACAACATGAATCATTTTTTAGTAAAGTCTGAACCTTTTAAATACAGTTGGTCCCAGTTTTTGAAAGATAAACGTACTTATTGGGACGGTGTTCGAAATTATCAAGCACGTAATAACCTCAAAGAGATGGCGATCGGTGACTTGGTATTATTTTACCACAGTAACGAAGGGAAGGAAGTGGTTGGGATAGCGAAGGTTGTCAAGGAAGCTTATCAGGATCCTACCACGGATGATGAACGATGGGTAGTAGTCGACCTAGCTCCTGTAGAGACCTTGAAGAAACCCGTTACCTTAGCTACGATCAAGGAAGACGAATTTCTAAAAGATATTTCATTGGTGCGACAAGGGCGTTTATCGGTGATGCCATTGAAACCTGAAGAATTTGACCGAATTTTGGAATTGGCGGAAAGCTAGCGGGTAAATGCTAGGTGATATTCTTAAAAAAACTTTTAAGTTCATTGGCGTCTTCAGGTTTCATTTTCCCGGCTAGAACCAATCGCATTTCACGACGTTTTAGGGCTTCGTTGTACAACTGCTTTTCTTCATCTGTTTCCGGAACCAGTTCTGGCACCTTGACAGTGTGTGCGTGTTCATCAATCGCAACAAAGGTATAATAAGCCTCATTGGACTTTATTTTCGTGCCTGAAGGAATATTTTGGGCCCAAACGGTTAAGCGCACTTCCATGGAGGTGTTGAATGCCCGTGTTACTTGCGACTCAATATATACCACGTCTCCAAGCTTAATGGGGTGTCGAAAAGAAACATTATCAACGGATGCGGTTACGACAATGCTGTTACAATGTTTTTGTGCAGATATGGCTGCAGCGATGTCCATCAAATGGAGTAATCGACCTCCCATCAGGGTATTCTGTGTATTGGTATCATTGGGCAATACCAGTTCATTCATAATGGTAAACGACTCTTTTGCTGTTTTCATATTTCGTTCGGTTTATGATTAACCCATCAATGGAGACGAGCGTTGGAACGACTATCCAGACGTCCATAGCCAACCAGCTCGTCACGGTTTAAACGGGGATTGCGATAATAAATAAAAATGCCATAGGCATTGTCTGTTTCATAAAAATTCGGTGTTGCTGCGCTCGGTGTTTGTAAAGCATTGCCCACAGCAAAGGTATAATCATATACGCCCTGCTTTAACCATTTCGTGATTTTCCATGATCCACTTGTTGAATCGAAATGCAATTGGTTTTCCGGTATTCTGTTATAATTATTGAAACTTCCCAATAAATAGATATTTCCTTGAATGGAGGATGGCGCTTTAAGTTCAAACCTTACCGAAGCATATTCCGATAAGGTAGCGGCATCTCCGTCTTGGTCCAGGTTCCGAATAAAAAACTGACCGTTTTCGTCTGGCGTTTCACTATATCGCACATTATCCAATATTTGATCCTGAAACAGGTTAACATGTATTAGGGAATCTGATTCGATTGACTCTATTGTAGATGACTGCAGTCGCAAACTTCGCAAGTCGAGATATAGGAATTCCTGGCCGCCGGGAAAATTAAATTGTTCCGGGCGATTATAAATCAATTCATTCCCCCTAATTGTACTCGGTTTGTCTTCCCATTCCAGTATATCTTGACGCCCATTCTGCATAATCATGACCTTGATGTCGTGGGAAGGATTGTTAACTTGGAGGGATGCCGTCCGGACAGTAAGGTTTAGTTTCTGATGGGATTTTCGCTTGCTTATGTCTACCGGAGGTGCGATTTCCGCTTGAATGGAAACAGCCTGGTCAACAACAAAAAATCGGCGGGTTAATATTAAACGGCTTTTATCCCCATCTTCATATACTTTCAATAAATAGTTTCCAGATATCAGTGGTTTTACATTCTCGGTCGGGAACTGGGTTTCGTAATGGGTATACGGGGTAACCGTATTCCTGGATTGTGAACTGTTCGTGATGAGGTCTTCTCCATAACCTGCAGAATATTCCAATGTCGATAAAGAGCTTTTTTCCCAATTGATATTACAATGTTCCAAGCTAAAGTAAAAACGTCTATGGTCGGCTCTAAGGTCGTCAAAAGCCAAGATAAATGTTTGATCTGTATTTAACTGCAAGATAGGGGATAGCTGCTCCAGGTTTTCAGTATACAATTCAACAGATTGGATAGAGGGGAGATAGTTTTTGTCGCGGTACACCAATTCCTGCTGCGGACTTCGATCTACCCGCTTTTTTTTTCGCTGCGCATACAGGCTGTTAAGGCAAATACCAATAAGCAGTAAAGTGAATAAGTGGGATTTTAGCATCTGTCAGGATTCCAATGTCATGAGCTCTTCGGCATACTGATCCCAACTGTGTTGTTGGATTGCCAATGTTTTCTTTAGTTCTTCATAGCGGGAATTAACCTCCGCCAGTTTATCCGGTTGTTGATAGAGTGATTGATCAGCAAGTTCTTGTTCTACACCTTGGATTGCTGACTCCAACCGAATAATCTCTTTCTCAATTTGAGAGATAGATTTATTTAACTTATTGATTGTAATATCTTTCTCATTCATTACATCAACAGCGGGATTAGGCTTGTTCTTTTTTGTTTTTAGCTGTGGATCAGGTATCGTTTTGTTAGGAATATTTTCAAGTCTACTATTTTGCCATTGTTCATACTCACGATAAGTACCTGGATATATTTTAATTTTCCTGTCTTCTATGAACCATATTTTATTGGCAACGCTATCCAATAAATAGCGGTCATGCGAAACAAGAATAAAAGTTCCTTCGTATTGTTTCAATGCTTGGATCAGGATGTTGATAGACTGTATATCGAGGTGGTTGGTGGGCTCATCCAGCAACAGGAAGTTGGCATCGGCAGTGAGTGCCTTTGCCAAAGCAACGCGGGATTTTTCGCCTCCAGACAATACTTTTATTTTTTTAAAAGCATCATCACCTGTAAACAGGAAACAACCTAAAATGGAACGCAGCTCAGTTTCCGTGTGTTTCGGGGCAAAAGCCTGTAGTTCTTGTAAAATCTCATTCTCAAGATGTAAAGCTTCTAGCTGATGCTGGGCAAAGAAGGTCTTCGTTACATTATGGCCATATTCACATTTTCCTTCGTATTCATGATCGGCATGGGCGACAATGCGTAGAAGAGTGGATTTCCCTTTCCCATTGGCTCCGATTAAGGCTATTTTATCGCCTTTTTCAATTAAGGCATCGGTATGGCTGACAATGGGTATACCAGGATATGATTTGCTCAAGTCTTTTAAAGTGACTACATGCCGCCCTGATTGTTTGCTGAACTTAAAGGAAAAATTGACGGTGGGATTGTTATCGTCCACATCGTCTACACGTTCCATACGCTCCAACGCTTTGATACGCGATTGTACCATTTTAGCTTTCGAGGCTTTGGCCCGGAATCGGTTAATGAGTTTCTCTTCTTGTTTAATTTTGGCTTGTTGGTTTTTAAATTGATTTCCCTGTATTTCCTCCCGAAGTGCTTTTTCCTGTAAGTAAAAGGAATAGTTACCCGCATAACTCGTGAGTTTTCCTTTTCTAGCCTCAACGGTAGTGTTGACAATACGATCTAAGAAATACTTATCATGGGAAACAACAACGATGGCACCGTCAAAGCTTTGCAGGTAACCTTCCAGCCATTTAATAGAAGGAAGGTCTAAGTGATTGGTAGGTTCATCCAACAATAAGATATCGGGTGCTTGAAGAAGTATCCTGGCTAACATGACACGCATGCGCCAGCCACCTGAAAACTGAGATAATTTTCTTTTTTGATCGTTTTCATCAAAACCCAATCCTGCTAAAATTTCATGTGTACGGGATTCAATGGTATAGCCGTCCAAGGTTTCGAATTCCGTCTGTTTATCACTTAGTTTATGCAATAAATCATCTGTATAATCGGTTTCCAATTTCTTTAACAGCGACTCTATTTCCGCATGAAGCTGATTTTGCCTGTCGAAAGCTTCCATGGCCACATGAAAGATACTTTTATCGCTTTGATAAGAGAGCAAATCTTGGTTTAAGTAACCCAATTTCAGATCTTTCGCCATAGATATAGTCCCTGAAGTTGGGGTCAGGTCTCCCACGATGAGTTTAAGCAAAGTCGTTTTTCCGGTACCATTTGCTCCGATTAGCCCGGCCTTGTCTCCCGGTTTTATATGCCAATTTGCTTGGTCATATAATGCCCTTGCGCCTATTTCGAACGTTAAATTATTTATTGAAATCATTTGGATGCAAAATTACGAATTTATAAAACATTTTCTTTCTTATCTTTGTGACCATGTATAAATTGGTAAAGCCGATTTTTTTTACGCTTGATCCCGAATTCGCGCACACAACGGTGGTAGGTGGTCTTAAGACCTTTAACAAAACATGGATAGGAAGAAAAATACTGGATTCAACTTATCGTTACGAACACCCTGCTTTGGTACGGAATGTTTTCGGCCTTACTTTTAAAAACCCCATCGGATTAGCGGCGGGATTTGACAAGAATGCGGAATTTGTAGATGATATTGCCCGTTTGGGATTTGGCTTTGTTGAGGTGGGCACTGTAACGCCGAAACCGCAACTCGGGAATAGCAAACCCCGTATGTTCAGGCTACCGAGTGATGGTGCGTTAATTAACCGCATGGGCTTTAACAACCAGGGGGTAGAAGTCGCTGCCTTGCGATTAAAATATTTTAAAAACAGAAATGGGCTGATCGTTGGTGGAAATATTGGTAAGAATAAAATGACACCCAATAGTGAAGCGGTCAATGATTATGTTATTTGTTTTGAAAAATTATTTGATGTCGTTGATTATTTTGTAGTAAATGTAAGTTCGCCCAACACGCCCGGTTTACGTGAGCTACAGGAAAAGGAGCCCTTGAAGCTTATTTTGAAGACCTTGCAAGCCCACAACTTGGCACATCCAGTCCAAAAGCCCATTCTCTTGAAGATTGCCCCGGATTTAACCAATAGCCAATTAGACGACATCATCGAAATTGTACAGGAGACCGCAATTGCGGGTGTCATTGCTACAAACACAACTATTTCCAGGGAAGGTCTTTTTGAGCAGGGCAATATTGTGAATGAAACAGGGGGCTTAAGTGGTAAGCCTTTGAGCAATCGTTCTACGGAAGTGATTCGCTATCTTGCGGAAAAATCGGAACGGTCCTTTCCTATAATTGGAGTAGGGGGGATTTACTCGGCATCTGAGGCCATCTCGAAATTACAGGCCGGTGCGAGTTTAGTACAAGTCTATACCGGGCTGATTTACGAAGGACCTGGTTTGATCAAAGATATTTGTAAAAAGCTGGTAATGAGTGGAAAATAATATTTTCCCGTATCGGTTAATTAGACCCTGAAATATATCGTAGGACCGCCTTTACCTTTTTACTTCTTTAATTCTGCAGATAATTTGTCCAATATTGCGTTGTTCTTCACAATTTGGCTTTTTGGGGACATGGTTGAACGGCTTCCTTTTTCAATATTAGTTCCTAAACTAAGAAATTGGACTTCCATTTTTGCCACATTTTTATTTCTTCTGTCTTTTCTCTTTAAACGTGTAACTCCCATTGTTTTGTTTTATTTCTTTTTAAAAATGAGGTCGGAAGCGGATTCGAACCGCTGTAAAAGGTTTTGCAGACCTCTGCCTAGCCACTCGGCCATCCGACCATTCCCTTAAAAGGAATGCAAAAATAGTAAAATTATCTTGTTGTAGAATCTTTTATTAAATATTATTCCCCCTCCTCACTTCAGCGCATATGATCGCAGCCGCAATGGCCACATTCAATGATTCCGCAGATCCAAAGTGGGGAATGGTGATTTTATGATCGATATACGGTAATAATTCCGGGCGTATGCCATGTCCTTCATTGCCTAATAGCAGCAATCCGCCATGGTTAACATCAAAACCACACTCATAGATGGATTTACCCTTTAATAAAGCGCCATATACCTTCATCCCTGATGTTGGTAACCACTGTTCCAACACCTGATAATGTACGGAAATATGGGCGAGAGACCCCATGGTGGCTTGTATGACTTTAGGATTATAGATATCCGCGGTATCCGGAGAACAAATAATATGTTCGATACCGAACCAGTCGGCAGTACGTATAATGGTACCAAGGTTACCCGGGTCTTGTATTGCATCCAATACAAGCGAGAATTTTGTTTTTAACTGATCTTGCGTGAGGCGCCGTTCTTCGGGAATTTGAAAAATTGCCAATATCCCTTGCGGATTGTTAAGCGTGCTTATTTTGTTTAGTTCTCGGCCATCTATGCAATTTAACTTTATTTTTTGAGGAAAAATAGCCACTTTTGAAGCCATTTCAGGAACATGGAACAACTGGATGAGCATATAATCTGCCTGCATAAATTCCGTTATGGATTTAAGGCCCTCTACGATGAATTGACCGTATTGTTTCCTGAATTTTTTTTGATGTAATGATTTAACGTAACTGATCTGAGGTTTTGATAACATTTCAACATCCAAAAATTAAAATATTTACAATAATAGCGCTTTTGCCTTTATTATTTGCATCATGCCGGTCGGTAAGACTGCTGGATGATAATCAAGCTTTGGTGACATCTGTAAAGTTAAATGGCATCGACAAAAAATTTAAAGAAGAGGCCTCAGAATATGTTCAAAAAGAGATTCGCCCCAACTCTCCCATCAATTTATTTATTTACAACATTGCCAACGGTCAGCGTGGGCATTATCGGACGGATAAAATCAGGAAAGTAGGAGAGGCGCCCAGTATTCTGGACAGCTCTTTAGTTGAAATATCTAAGACACAAATTAAGAAATACTTAAACAACAAGGGTTTTTTTAATGCTACGGTGGAAAGCGATGTTACTGTCAATCGTAAAAAAGCCAAGGTAACATTTGATATCGATCAAGGACAACCTTTTATTATCGAACAAATAACATATGATATCTATGATCCGGCAGTAGACTCTATTTATTCGAAATATAGATCTGAGTTTACCAAGATCCGTCCCAATATGAGATATGACACGGATTCCCTGGTTTCTGAACACGAAAACATTTATAACTTAATGAGAAGGGAAGGGTATTTTGATTTTATACGTCCCTATGTTCGTTTCGAAGTGGACACAAATTCCCGGAATAGTATAGCGGATCTAAAATTGATTATCGAAAATCCAGATGATAAAATCAAGCATACGGTTTTTCATATAGACAGCAGTTCGGTATTCATAAAAAATAGCGATGAACGTATAAGCGAGGATCCTCTCGTAAGTACCTTGCCCAAGAATATGACATTTATTGACTATTCAAGGAAGTTTAATCCAAAATCTATTAATCATTATATATATCTACGACAAGGGGACCGGTACAATAGCGTGATGGAAAATTTAACGTACGACCGCTTGTACGAGTTGAATACCTTTAAAAGTATAAAGACCACGTTTGAGAAAGCAGATTCGACCCATTTGAATGTTCATTATGAATTGGTTCCTTTGAAACGAATGGCAAACCGGATTGAAGGGGAGTTTACCTTTAACTCGGGAAGAAATGGCTTTAATGTCGGCAATACCTATACCAACCGTAATCTTTTGGGTGGCTCTGAACAGCTGGAAGTGAAGTTGCGATATGGTGTATTATTCGATTCGCGGCTTGCAGGAAATTTACTCGATAAGGTTTTTAACAGGGACCTGCAAATTGGTGCAACTTTGACCATCCCCCGGTTAATTGTACCTTTTAACATACCATTGATTGGTAAGAACGGCATGCCTCGGACAACCTTTTCTACCAATTGGCAGATATTTGATCAGCTAAATACCTACTCCAATCGTTATTTTATCAATTCCATATCGTATATCTGGAACGATACCCGATATAAAGTACATCATGTAACGCCTATTAGTGTCGAATATCGTGTGGGACGTTTAGCTGATGAGTTTAGGGAGCAATTGGACCAGGAAGGTTATCGTTTATATATTGAGAGCAACAATCGCGCTTATTTTGGATTGGGAAGCCAATACTCCTACACCTATAATACCTTACGGTTAAATGAACTGAGTAATTTCCTTTATTTTAGGGGGGCTTTGGATGTGAGTGGAAATACCATGAGTTTAATCAGCAAGATTGCCAACTTCCCGGAGAATAAAGATGGGGAAAAAACAATTTTTGATGTCCCTTTTCTTCAGTATGCAAAAATTGAGACAGATTTCCGGGTATATCATCATTTTGGCGGTGACCGCCAACTTGTTTTTAGGTTAAATCCCGGCATTGCAATTCCGTATGGCAATAATAAGGAGTTTTTGATCTTTGAAAAAAACTTTTATGCGGGCGGGATGAGCGGTGTGCGCGCTTGGCAAGCCAGGACATTGGGCCCAGGGGGGTACAATCGCGAAATTTTACCCGATTCTCTACGGTTGAACTTTAGGAACCTGGACCAACTGGGTGAGATTAAAATAGAAAGTAACCTTGAATATAGATTTAAGCTTTTGAATAATTTCTTTGGTGCAACATTAAAAGGGGCTACGTTTGTTGACGTAGGAAATATATGGAGGTTGCATGAAAATGGAATTAATCCGGATGGAGAATTTAAATGGGATACCTTTGCGGGGCAGTTAGCAATTGGTGCCGGAGCTGGTTTAAGGGTTGATATGAATTATTTTGTTTTCCGTTTTGATGCGGGCATCAAGGTCCGCGACCCTCAGTTTAAAGGACAGGACAGTTGGGTGATTTCAGAACTATTTGATTCAAAAGCGTTTCGGAAAGAATATTATGAAAGCCACGTTCCGGACCGATACAATTTTATCCAATATAATTTTGGGATCGGAATGCCTTTCTGATGGGAGATCGTTTGATAATGCTTTATTTTTTGAAAATTAAATAATACCTTCGGTTTACAATTAACTTGTGGAATGTCTACTAAACTTGATCCTGAAATACTTGAAAGAGCCCGCCTATGGCTTCATCCTCCATACGATAAAAATACCAGTGCCGCTGTAAAGGCATTGATAGATGAAGAGCAGCACGATGATTTAAAGGATGCCTTTTATAAAGATCTTGAATTTGGCACGGGCGGGATGCGGGGAATTATGGGGGTCGGCTCAAACCGCGTCAATTCTTATACCCTAGGGAAAGCTACCCAAGGTTTAAGCAATTACCTCCACAAAGTATATCCTAACCAACCGATTAAAGCAGTAGTTTCTTATGATAGCCGGAATCATTCACAAGAATTGGCCAAAATTGTTGCAAATGTGTTTTCAGCAAATGGCATTTTTGTTTATTTTTTTGAAGAAATGCGGCCTACGCCTTTGCTTTCCTTCGCTATTCGCGAATTAGCTTGCCAAAGCGGGGTAATGCTGACGGCCTCCCATAATCCCAAGGAGTATAATGGATACAAAGCCTATTGGAAAGATGGCGGGCAGTTGGTGGCTCCCCATGATATCAACGTAACCCGGGAAGTAAATGCCATAACAAGTATCGATCAGGTGAAATTTGACCCGATTGAGCAGAACATAAAAACCATTGGGAAAGAGATTGATGATTCTTATCTCGAAAAGATAAGGAGACTTAGCTTAAATCCTGATACGGTACGCGCCCAAAGGGCATTAAAAATTGTCTATTCGCCGATTCATGGAACGGGCGTCACCCTTGTGCCCAAGGCGATGCAGGAATGGGGTTTTAGGGAGCTCGTACTTGTAAAAGAACAAGCTGAACCCAATGGAGATTTTCCAACGGTGATTTATCCAAACCCCGAGGAAGAAGAGGCTATGTCTGTTGCAGTGGCCGAGGGAAAGAAAATAGATGCCGATCTCGTCTTGGCAACAGATCCTGATGCGGATAGAGTAGGAGTAGCTGTAAAAAATAAAAAGGGTGATTTCCAATTGTTGAATGGCAATCAAATTGGATCGTTATTGGTACATTATGTGCTTTCATCATTGCAAGCCAAAGGCGCATTGAGCGGGAACGGCTATGTGGTAAAAACGATTGTGACGAGTAAACTGATCGCTGATATTGCAGAACATTTTGATACGCCTTGCTTCGATGTGCTTACCGGATTCAAATTTATCGGTGAGTTAATTACGTCTAAAGGTGATTCAGAAAAGTTCTTAGTGGGAGGGGAAGAAAGTTATGGCTTTTTGATAGGGGATTTGGTAAGGGATAAAGATGCCGTAATTTCATGTGTATTTATTGCAGAGATGGCCGCCTTTTATAAAAATCAGAAGAAGACTTTATTTGAGGCCTTGATCGATTTATATTCAACGTACGGATTTTATAAAGAAAAATTAATATCCTTAACGAAGAAAGGAATGACGGGGGCTGAAGAAATAAGAAATATGATGATAAACCTACGAAAACATCCACCGGTATCTTTGGGTGGGGTTAAGGTAGTGGCTATTAAGGATTATCAAAGTAGCGAATCAACAGATGTCCTCACGGGCAAAAAACAAGGAATCGATCTTCCTAAATCCAACGTTTTACAGTTTATTACCGAGGAAGGCGATGTCATATCCGCCCGTCCTTCCGGAACAGAACCCAAAATAAAGTTTTATTGTAGTGTAAAAGGAGCGCTTGAGAATACAGCAGATTATGAGAAGATTGCTTTGTCACTTGATAAAAAAATGGATAGGATGATGAAAGACTTAACAGATCAATAAACCAATAATGCTAAACTTTAAACGAATGAGAAGAATTATCTACTGTTTATTTGCCTTACTTTTATCGGGAGTACTTTTTTCCATGCAAAGCGATAAAGCGAGAAAGATCGTATTTTTCGGGGATTCCATTACTGCCGGTGCCTCTAAAGAAAATGGTTTTATTACCCTTTTACAAAAGGAGGTAGGTAGCAATGTCGAGCTTGTAAACGCAGGGGTTGGTGGTAATAAGGTAACTGATCTCTATCTTCGTTTTGAGAAGGATGTTTTGGCTGAAAATCCAACTGAAGTGGTTATTTGGATTGGCATCAATGATGTTTGGCACCAAGACCGTGGTGTGGGGACTGATTTAAGAAAATTTCCCGTGTTTTATCAGGAAATGATCAGTCGGTTAACTGCTAAGAAGATCCAGGTCGTCTTATGCACGCCATCGGTTATCGGTGAATTAAATGATAATAGTAACCATCATGATGGTGATTTAAATGCTTATTCGAAGGTGGTACGCAAATTGGCGGCGGACAATAATTGCAAATTAATCGATTTGAGGAAATTGTTTACCGAGTATGAAGTGAAAAATAATCCCAACAATGAACCCAAAGGAATATTGACCAGGGATGGGGTTCATTTAAATGACAAAGGAAACCGCTTTATTGCGGATATTTTTAAACGTAATCTTAATTTATAGAGGGTATAGGATGGTTAAAAAAGGAACCATGCGATAAGAAGGACTATTAATATGCCCGTAAGGACAAAAAGCAGGGTATACCCTGCTTTTTTATCGCCATCTTCTTTAAAAATCTCTTTTGGCAGGCCAGGTTTATCCCGATGTTTTGTGTAGTCCGTTTCAATTTTATCTTTCCACAGGACTTTATTACTCGGTTTTTTTTTATCGTCTTTCATAAGATATGGGATTGTTTCAGGCAATCCGCTTACATAAAGAATATCAGATAAATTAAGCCCAGCACGACAACGGAGATTAAGATTACCCAATTTAAACTTATCGCTGCCCTTTCATCACTTTTTACCCGCACTGCCTCTTCAGACGGACCGGGATTATCTTTATGTTTCTCGTAATCTTTTTCAATTTTTCTATTTGCGGGATGATCTTTTGGCAAATCTTCTTTATTATCCATAACAATTAGGTATTGGTGTTGGATAAATAACAGCCATGAAAGCCAAATGTTTCCCTTGGTTTTTCTTTATTTGTTCAAGAACACAAATTTATTATCGAATACATCGAGCTTTATTTTGCTTTCCCTGTCGATTTTCCCGGCCAATATCTCCTTTGATAATTCATTGAGTACGCGTTTTTGGATTACCCGTTTCAATGGCCTTGCACCAAATTGCGGATCATAACCCAATTGGGCCAACCAGTCTAATGCTTCCGGGCTCGCTTCAATGCTGATGCCCATTTCTTTTAATTGCTTCTGCAAGCCATTGAATTGAAGCCTAACGATCTCCCCGATTTCTTCTCGGTTCAATGGCGTAAACATGATAATCTCATCAATACGGTTTAGGAATTCGGGCCTGATGGCTTTTTTCAACAATTCGAATACTTCGTTTCTGGTTTTAGCAATGGTTTCTTCACGATTACCTTCATTCAGGTGTTCGAAATTCTCTTGAATGAGTGGCGATCCGATGTTGGACGTCATGATGATAATGGTATTTTTAAAATTGACTGTCCGTCCCTTATTATCGGTTAGATGTCCGTCGTCCAGCACTTGAAGCAAAATATTAAATACATCGGGGTGGGCTTTTTCTATTTCGTCTAATAAAACCACGGAATATGGATGCCGGCGAACTGCCTCTGTCAGTTGTCCCCCCTCATCATAACCAACATATCCTGGAGGGGCACCAATTAGCCGAGAAACAGAATGGCGCTCTTGATATTCACTCATATCAATGCGGATCATGGCATGATCATCACTAAAGAGGTATTCAGCTAAAGCTTTGGCCAGTTCCGTTTTTCCGACACCTGTCGTCCCCAGAAAGATGAATGAACCAATAGGGCGACGGGGATCACTCAATCCTGCGCGTGAACGGCGGATTGCATCTGAAATGGCTTGGATAGCTTCGCTCTGCCCCGCTACGCGTTTATGGAGCTCATCTTCCAGATGTAAGAGCTTTTCCCGCTCACTTTGCACCATTTTGGTAACCGGAATACCTGTCCACCGTGATACGACTCCTGCAATATCCTCTACCGTTACTTCTTCTTTCAACATCCTGCCGGAATGTTGTTTTTCCTCCAGCTCTTTTTTGAGCTTTTCTACTTCAGCTTGTGCTTCCTTGATACGACCGTAACGGATTTCGGCGACTTTACCGTAATCGCCGGCACGTTCGGCCTGGTCGGCTTCCAGCTTAAAGTTTTCTATTTGTTCAATTTGTTTATTGACATTATCGACCAGGGTTTTCTCATCTTCCCAAGCCGCACGCAAAGAATCGCGCTGCCCTGAAAGCGTAGATATCTCCCGGCTCAACTCTTCCACTTTCTTTTCATCATTTTCTCGTTTGATGGCTTCGCGCTCAATTTCCAGTTGCATGATTTTGCGTTCAATTTCATCAACTGCCTCGGGTACGGAATCCATCTCCAATCGAAGTTTGGAAGCGGCCTCATCCATTAAGTCAATGGCTTTATCCGGTAAGAACCGATCAGCAATATACCGCTGGGAGAGCTCTACCGCGGCGATGATCGCACTATCCATAATCCTGACTTTGTGGTGGGTTTCATACCGCTCTTTTAATCCACGAAGTATGGATATAGCGTCTTGCGTATCGGGTTCATCCACCATTACCTTTTGGAAACGGCGTTCAAGGGCCTTGTCTTTTTCGAAATATTTCTGATACTCCTGTAATGTGGTAGCGCCAATGGCCCTCAATTCGCCACGGGCCAAGGCTGGTTTTAGGATATTGGCGGCATCCATAGCACCTTCTCCACCTCCTGCACCCACCAATGTATGGATTTCATCGATGAACAGGATAAGTTGGCCGTCACTCTCAATTACTTCCTTGATAACTGATTTAAGGCGTTCTTCAAACTCTCCTTTGTACTTTGCACCTGCTACCAGGGCGCCCATATCAAGAGAGTAAACCGTTTTACTTTTCAGGTTTTCAGGCACATCCCCTTGTATAATCCTATGGGCAATCCCTTCAGCGATGGCGGTCTTCCCAACCCCTGGTTCTCCTACTAAAATCGGGTTGTTTTTCGTTCGCCGGGATAGAATTTGAATCACACGTCGAATCTCTTCGTCGCGACCAATAACCGGATCCAACTTTCCCGACTCAGCATATTCGTTTAAGTTCCGGGCATATTTGTTCAATGCATTGTAAGTGGCTTCTGCATTCTGGTCGGTTACCCGACTGTTCCCTCTTAATTCAACGATGGCTTTCTTTAGATCTTTTTCGTTTACGCCCTGGTCTTTCAATAATGCAGATGTCTTATCTCCTGCATTTAGAATACCTAATAAAAGGTGTTCAACAGAAACAAATTCATCTTTGAACTCTTTCAAATAGGAAAGGGATTTTTGAACGACATTATTTGCTGCATTTGATAAATAGATATTGCTTCCACTTACCTTTGGAAAGGATTCGATTTGTTTATCAAGTGACGTTGTTAGGTGGTTAATATTGACGTTAAGTTTCTTAAGCAAGTGGCTGATTACATTTTCATCAACCAACATCATTGCTTTTAATATATGGGCCGGTTCAATCGCTTGTTGTTGATTCCCGCTAGTAATTTCGGATGCTTTTTGAAGCGCTTCCTGTGCTTTGATGGTAAAATTGTTAAAATTCATCTGTTTGTTTTTTTGTTTCTCAGTTGTCAGATGTCGGGTTCATAGTATATTTTCAACCTCAAAACAAATGCCGTGCAGCTATGTTTCCTAAAATCGGAATTTTTGTCGTCCTATAATTTTAAAAGCTGAAAAAATGGCGCAAATTCCTTCCTCTATCCTCCGAGACTGCGAGGTGCCAACGAGGTACCTGCTCCCATACAACGTTAGGGTAAGTCTGTGGTGAGTGCGGGGATGTATGACGGAACGAACATTCAACTATAGTGGCGTAGTTAGCCAGAAGGTAGCTTGTAGTCCGGGAGGAGCTCGCACCGATTGAAAAGTCTTTGCGATTGCCCATAATATTTCTTTATCTTTGCTCCGCATTTGAGATGATGGTTGTCATCATGTAAAGGGGAATCCGGTGAGAGTCCGGAACTGTCCCGCAGCTGTAAGCTTACAATCTTTTTAATAAAAAGGTAGGCAAGTCAGAATACCTTCCAATTGCAAAATAATATCCGGCTTTCGGGGATTGAAGTCAAGGATAGACCTATCCGTTTCCGGAAAGGACCTGTAATACAATCTCCTTGTTTTTTTATGAAATGATTCCAAAGGAGTATATAGGTTTTTTCTTTTTGTGGCTTTCGGCGATTTCGATGGCCCAGATCCCGCCTATTCTCCGCAATGATACCTTACAAGCTGTTGAAATAAATAAACAAAGTCATGCAATTCCCCCTTCGGTGACAGTTTCGGCCCAGCAACTTTCAGGCAGTACATTGGAAAAAATTAACAGCCTAAGCGTTGCGGATGCATTAAAGTATTTTTCGGGTGTAAAGATACGGGATTATGGTGGGATAGGAGGGATGAAAACCATTGATGTGAGGAGCTTGGGAACTAATCATACGGCGGTTTTCTATAATGGAATTGCTATCAATGACGCGCAGAGCGGACAGGTTGATTTGGGCAAATTCTCGCTTGACAATGTGCAATCCATCAGCCTTTATCAAAACCAACATGTGAATATTGACCAACCTGCGAAAGCATTTGCTTCGGCATCCGTACTTTATCTAGAAACAAAAGAACCGATTTTCAAAGAAGATCGGCGAACCAATGTTCATGGAAGTTTTCGTGGTGGATCTTTTGGTTTGGTCAATCCTTCTCTTCACCTACAACAGAAAATCTCCCGGAACACCCAGCTAAACCTGAATACAGGCTGGATGAAAGCAGATGGCGAATATGATTTTCATTATAAAAACGCGATGTCACTCGATACAGTTATCCGTCGAAAAAACACCGATATTGAAACATTTAGGATAGAAACTTCCTTGAGTGGCCACTTAGCAGACAGTAGTTTCTGGCATGTCGATGGATATGCTTTTTTTTCAGAACGGGGTTTGCCGGGGGCGGCTGTAAATAATAATTTCTATTCGGAAGACCGACAATGGGATAGGAACTTATTTCTACAAAGTCAATGGAGAAAAAATATCTCCAAAGTTTATTCTTTAAAGGTGAATGGGAAATACACCTATAACCGGCTCCGCTATTTGGATCCTACGTATTCCAATATAGCGGGGAAACTGGATAACAAGTATGTGCAAGATGAGCTCTATCTTTCTGCAGTAAATGTGTTTACCCTTACAGATAAGCTGAAAACGGCATTGTCAGCAGATTATCTTTATAACACACTGGATGCCAATATTCCTCAGTTCGCTTATCCGGAACGAAATACCGGATTAGTGAACTTTGCAGCAGATTTCAAGAATGACTCTTGGCGAATACAGGGCAATATGTTAGGCACCTTGGTAAATGAAGAGGTGGTGGCGGGAAAAAGTAGCGGGACGAAAACTGCTTTTAGTCCCTCGCTCTCTGTTTCATGGAAACCATTTAAGTCATCTTACTTATACCTAAGAACTTCGTATAAGTCTATATTTCGGATGCCTACTTTCAATGATTCCTATTATACATTTGTCGGTTCAACAACCTTAAAACCTGAATATGTTAAGGAATTCAATGTAGGCTTCACAGTTCAAACAGCATTTGATGGGCCCATTCGATCACTATCTTTAACTGCTGATGGCTATCAGAATCATCTTAAAGACCGCATAACGGCAATCCCCAAAAATTTCCGATGGACAATGCTTAATACGGGAAAAGTTGAAATTACCGGCTTAGACATTGGCATGAAAACCGAGGTGGAAGCGCTTCAGCAGCTCAACGCCTTTTTATTTATCAATTATACGTGGCAAAAAGCACTTGACAAGACCCCGGGGAGTCAACATAAAGGACAGTTTATTCCATATGCTCCCATGCATAGCGCTTCCGCCTCCGGCACTTTTCAATACCGCTCCTGGGGATTGAACTACAATCTATTGTATACAGGAAGCAGATATAGTTTTTTGGCCAACACGCCACAGAATTATATGGAAGATTGGTTCACACAAGACCTTTCACTTTCTTATATGTTGGATTTAAAAGCATATGAAATAAAGATAATGGGAGAAGCCAATAATATCGGAAATGCCGACTACACCATTATCCGCAACTTTCCTATGCCCGGAAGGAATTATAGATTATCGATTTACTTTAACTATTAACATAAAAATCATGAAAAAACAATTTTATTACTTGGGATACACCTTGATAGCTGTTTCCTTATTATCCATTACTTCCTGTAAGAAGGATACACCAGCGGCTCCTGAACAACCTCAAACCGCTGTTAGCGGTGTCTATATCCTAAACGAAGGGGATTGGACCGGTGACAATGCGAGTCTATCCTATTTTGATTTAGAAACAAATGAGATGAAGAACGATGTCTTTTATGAGGTTAATTCTGAAACTGTATTGGGAGAACTTGCCAATGACATGGGAATTTATGGCAGTAAATTGTTTATTACGGTGACGGGTTCAAATAAAGTGGAAATCCTGAATGCTACGAATGGGAAGATTTTGAAGACCGTCAATATGGAAGAGCCAAGATATATTGCCTTTTATGGAAAATATGCTTTCATCAGTTCATATACGAACCAGGTATTCGTCGTAGATACCGCGTCGATGTCAATACACACAAAGATAGAAGTAGGGCGGACCCCAGAACAGCTGGCGGTGTCGGGTGCCCAGGTTTTTGTCGCCAATGCAGGATGGAAAGATGCAATCGCGGGCGGTGAATACGATAACAGGGTGTCAGTCATTGATGCGGAGAATTTGGTAAAAGTCAAAGATATTGAAGTAGCTGATAATATTGACAGGGTGTACGCAGACAACAATGGACACGTCTATGTCAACTCCTCTACGATTTACGGTGTATGGCCCGAAGAACTTTATCCTTCGCGTTTGTATGTAATTGATACGGAAACAAACGCTGTGGAACAGCTACCTTTTGGGGCGGGCTTAATGGCTATTGCCGGAGAGAAAGCCTATCTTGCCAGTGGAAATTATCAAGAGGGGAAGACACAGTTATTGGAAATGAATACGGCGACTTTGCTCGTTAAACCACTCGATATATTAAGTGGGGTGGATAATTTGAACGGCTTGGCAACTGACCCAGATTCTGGCGATTTATGGGTATCAACCTATACTAATCCCGGCAAGGTGTACCGTTATAAGACGACAACGAAGGAAATGGATACCTATACTGTGGGAATCTTTCCCAAAACATTTTCATTTAAACGCTAATAACGCATACCAACTACATAAACGCTTAGATTATATAGCTGGTATGTGCTACTAAATGATTACCGGGAAGAACGACTGCTTCGTCTTGACGTTGGGTGGACTTGTTGTGCCTTACTGGATGATCTTGACGGACGGCTTTGTACTTTGCTCGCTCCCGATCGTTGCACGGTAGTCGCCCGGCTGTTTCTCTGCGAAGAACTCGCCCTCGCTGTTGGTCGACTTGCTGTTGGTCGAACAGATGAATTATCGCGGCTACCTACTTTATGTATCTGTAAGGGAGTTTGTGGAGTGCTCCTTGAGTTTGATGAGCGGTTTGGCGTAGGGCGGCTGCGTTGTGTTTCTTGTGTTCGAATAGATCTTCCTGGTCTGTCTGCTTTGGGGCTGACAGAACGGTTTCGTCCATTTCCTTCATTCGACGGACGTACTTGTCGTGTCGGACGTTCGTTCGTTGCTTTTGGCTGAGTTGATCTACGCGTATCAGCAGGCTTCGGACTCTCCCTAGTCGTACGGCTCGGTCTCACGGAACGATCATTTTCACGGTTGGTAGTGCTCTTCGTTGGACGTTGCGTAGATTGCCTTGTCGTATTATCTTGACGAGATCTTTCTATCGTACTCGAACGTTGAGGGGAGTTCCCACTCGCCCTGCTCCGAACCGTTTTTGCATCTGTAATACGCGACGGCCTGGCATTTTTACTGCTGTTCTTATTAATAGCAGGTCGGTATAAGGCCACGGAACGGGAATCAATAGAACTTCTGCCCGGACGGCTACTGTTTCGCACTTGGTGTACATTCACCCGTTGACGGGTAGAGCGTTCAAGGGAACGACGGTCAGGACCGCTATAGTATCGGTTGTTGTTATACACATAGGTATTATGAATGATTGTCGTTTGATTATAAATGCGCACATTGTTTCTATACGGTGTATAATAACGGTAAATGGTCGGACTTAAGATATAGCGACTAGGCACAAACACCCAAAAGCGCAGGGGAATATTCACACTCACACCCACATTTATTCCCGGCCGCAACGGAGCCCAACCATAGTATCCACTACTTTGTCTCCAGGATACCCAAGCAGGTCCCCATTCATACCCTGGAACCCAGGCCCAACCATAATAATCATCATAATGCCAACGACCATAATGAAAAGGTGCCCATCCCCAATCATAATCAGAATACCATGTATTGCCATATTGGGTATTTACCCAACGTCCATTTGTTCCATAAGGTTGGAAATTACGATCGACATCCGGTAGCCACATATATCCATATTCTGGATCATCTATCCATTCGCCGTAAGGTGACAATTCATCATAAAAAAGCTGAAAGGATACCTGAACATTTTGGGCTTGAACCTGTTTATTTACGGCGAAGAGAAATAATACCATGCTGAAAAAAACAACTAGTATTTTCTTTGTAAAATCGTTTATTGTTTTCATAATCGTAGTATTTAAGGATGTGCTTCTTCTTGTTCTGCTGTTAGTATGACCCTACTCAAGACCATAAAGTTTAAGAAACGGCTGTTAGTGTTATATAAAAGTTACATAGAAAGAACGCAGTGGCTGTGACAATTATTGTTTTTTTGTGTCTTAGGTATAATATATTGAAAGAAAGGACTTGGTTTTCTATTAATACTTTTACTTTTGCATTGTTTTTAAAAACCGGGGATATCTCAAGGGTCTAGCGCATTAGCTCGGATCAAGTTTCTTCATAGCAGATTACAAGCTATTTTAGAATTCCGAATCAAGTTCGGGAAAGAGCCTTGACAAACTTTTGAGACATCCCCTTCATTTAACAGATGCCATTGAAATGATCTCATCTATTCAGCGATATTTAATAGAATTAGCTAACATCCATCGTTTTGTCATGCGGTTCTTCAAAGAAGTTCTCGTTGGCCCGTATGAAATTAAAGAGATCATCCATCAGTGCCATGAAATTGGCGTGAAATCACTGCCATTGATTTCACTGACGGGTTTCATTACCGGCTTTGTATTTACCAACCAATCACGGCCTTCTTTAGCAGATTTTGGGGCACAATCAATGCTGCCTGCCCTGATTGCCATTGCGGTCATCAGGGCCTTGGCACCTTTGGTAACCGCATTGATTTCGGCCGGTAAAATCGGTTCTCAGATTGGTGCTGAATTGGGCTCGATGAAAGTGACTGAACAAATTGAAGCGATGGAAGTATCGGGAATTAATCCATTTAAGTTTTTAGTGGTAAGCAGGATAGTGGCTACTTCTTTCATGATACCGATCTTAACATGTTATGCGGCTCTTGTAGGCTTATTGGGTGCATTTTTGAGTGTACACCAACACGAAGCTACCAGCTTTACTATCTTTTTTACGGAAGTCTTTGATGCGATCAGTTTCCTTGACCTATTTTCCTCATTGATAAAATCGATTGTTTTCGGCTTTACCATCGGTGTTGTAGGTTGTTTTCAGGGTTATCATTCATCGAAAGGAACGGAAGGTGTGGGACGGGCGGCGAATTGGGCTGTCGTAATGTCTATGTTTTTAATTTTTATTGAGGAAATGCTTATTGCTCAAATCGTACAAGGAATACGGGCATGAAAAATTTACAAGGACATATTAAATATGATAAACCCGTCATAACCATTCGTGACTTATACAAGTCCTTTGGGGATTTGCATGTTTTACGGGGTGTGGACCTAGAGCTGTTTACCGGCGAAAACCTCGTAGTATTGGGGAGATCGGGGACAGGGAAGTCCGTATTGATAAAAATAATTGTGGGTTTACTGCAAGCAGATAGTGGCTCTGTGGAAGTTCTAGGGCAATCACTGGAAAATATCGCTATTGACGATTTACAGCAGTTGCGTCAAAAAATAGGTTTTTCCTTTCAGAATAGTGCCCTCTATGATAGCATGACGGTCAAAGAAAACCTGGAATTCCCTTTGGTACGGAATAAGCGCCATTTAACGCGTAAGGAAATCAATCATGCTGTTGAAAACGTATTGGAAGCCGTTGATTTGTCACAAGCTATTCATCAGATGCCATCGCAGCTTTCCGGTGGACAACGCAAGCGCATTGGTATAGCCAGGACGTTAATCCTACAACCAGAAATCATGCTATATGATGAGCCTACCGCCGGGTTAGATCCTATTACCTGTATCGAGATTAATAAATTAATCAATGAAGTGCAGCAGGCATATAAAACTTCGTCTATTATTATTACGCATGATTTAGCCTGCGCAAAAAGTGTGGGTGACCGTATCGTGATGCTGTTGGATGGCACGTTTGAACGGCAAGGAACTTTTGAAGATATTTTTGACACCAATGACGAGCGGGTAAAACCGTTTTATGATTACAATTTTATAGATTGATATGAACGCGAAAGATAATAAACGATCAATTATAGTTGGCTTATTTGTTTTTTTAGGGATGGCGATTTTAATTGCCGGGATCTTGGTCTTAGGTGGTCAGCAAAAACGTTTTGGGGGCATTGTGCATGTTCACGCCATTTTTGACAATGTAGGGGGATTGAAAAAAGGCAGTAATATCTGGTTTTCGGGGGTAAAGGTAGGAACGATCCGGGAAATCCATTTTACCAAAAACAGGCAAGTGGAAATTGTCATGGGCATAGAGGAGAAATCCCAGGAATATATCAGGAAGGACGCCATTGCCCAGATTGGTTCTGAAGGTATTATCGGGAATAAAATCATCGTTATTCAGGGGGGAAGTAATAAAGTCCCTTTTATTGAAGAAGGAGATCAGCTGGAGTCTAAAGAAGCAAATGACACAGATGCGATGATGGCCACTTTACAGGTAAACAATGAAAACTTGGTTGCCATAACAGCTGATATAAAAAAGTTAAGTCAAAAAGTATTGCGGGGGGAAGGAACAGTGGGAGCCATTTTCACTGACTCCCTCATGGCAGAGAATATCAAGCTATTGATCAGGAACTTGAACCAAACGGCTTTAAACTCGAGGAAAATATCAGAAAACTTTAGTCATTTCAGCGAAAAGTTGAATAACGAAGGTTCTTTGGTAAATGAACTTCTTACAGATACTGTGGTTTTTCACAATTTGGAATCTGCTGTTGCCCAGTTGCAGGGAATCACCCAAGCGGCGGCAGCTTTAACAGAAAACTTAAATCAGGCCTCTTCTAACTTAAATGAAAAAGACAATTCTGTAGGGATGTTTTTGAATGATCCCGAGATGGCATCTCAATTGAAAAGGACCATGAATAACTTGGAATCAAGCACCGAAAAGTTAGATGAAAATATGGAAGCATTGCAGCATAACTTTCTGTTAAGGGGATTTTTCCGTAAACAGGCGAAGAAGGAAGCAAAGGCAGCAAAAGACTCTCTGAAGATAGAATAATCGCCTAATAGGTTTCAATAATTTTGAATTCTGTACGACGGTTTAAGGCACGGCCTTCTAGGGTATCATTATTTCCAATGGGTTGTTCTTGTCCATAACCATGGTAACTTAACCTATCTGGATCAATGTGATGTTCGATCAGGTAGTCATATACAGACTTTGCCCTCTTTTCAGACAACTGTTGGTTGTAGACGGCAGAACCACTATTGTCAGTATGTCCTGAAATCTCAATTTTTACGGACTTGTTTACATTCAGAAAATCGAGCAATAAAGCCAAGTCGGTTTGGGACTGAGGCAATATTTCAAATTGATCTACCGGGAAAAAGACATTGTTCAGTGCTGCTGTCTTTCCTTTGGCAATAGGCTTTAACTTAATGTCAATATCGTACGTATTGCTGATCAACGCACTATCCAGTAAAGCATAATGGCCGGAATAAAACAAATAACCCGGATGGGTGATTTGGAGTGCATACTGATAACCAAAGGGCAGGGGCGCTAGAAATGTGCCGTTGGTGATATCTGCATGATCATTAAGCACATTTCGTTTGTCCGATAACCGGGTAAGAATGATATGCGCCGGGAGGCGTTTGCCAGTCTGTTCATCAGATATAATTCCCTTTACATACGTTACAGGATTAGGACGGAATGGCTTTGGCAACGAAAATTTAAAAATATCCAGGCCTGTCGTGCTTTTCGGAGTACGAGTTGCCAAATAGGCGGTGTCACCATTAAAATTAACAAAGATGGATCGCTGTTCCGCATGATCATTAATGGGATAGCCGAGGTTTGTAGGAACGTTCCATTCACCATCCTTATTTCTTTTGCTTACAAAAAGATCATTTTGTCCAAAACCGGGCCATCCGTCTGAAGAGAAATAAAGTGTTTCATTATCCGCATGAATGGATGGAGAACTTTCATTATATGAAGTATTTATATTTGGACCAAGATTTTCAGCTGCCCCCCATTCACCGCGATCGGTCAAGGTAGATTTCCAGATATCCGTTCCTCCATACCCTCCCTTTCTATTACTCACAAAATATATGGTTTTGCCATCTGCGCTAATGGCTGGTTGAGCATCCCAGGTGCTAGAGTTAATGGGCCTGTCGAGGCGAAAGGGCGGAGACCAAGACCCATTTTCACGTTTTGATACATAAATATCACAGCTTCCCAAGCCATCTGGCCGATTACATCCTGTGAAAAACAAATAATTGCCGTCAGCAGATAGGGTATGGGCCCCTTCATTAAAATGTGCTGTATTGATCGTCTCCGACAATGGGACAGCATTCTCCCAACCATGCTCCTCAAAATAACGACTTTCGAAGAAATTCTCTTGATCATCCTTTCTGGTAAAGATAATGCTATTGCCATCTGCAGTAAGCATAGGAAAATATTCATCAGCATCGGTGTTGATATTCGAACCAAGATCTTTCAACTGAATAGGAAAGGGATTCTGTTTATTTTTGATGCTAAACAGGCAATCTTGTTTGTATTTTTTGGCTTTAATGATGCTTTGCGGTGTTGTATTTTTCTGTTGTAGAAAAAGGTCTAGCTGTGCTAATGCGCCAACATACTCCCCCGTTAATAAGAGGCTCTCGCCATAGCCAAAATGGCTATAAGGACTTATATTGGGGTTGATCCTCATTACTTCAGCATAATGACGGCATGCTTTCTTGTACTTTCCTTCCTTCCGATAAATATCAGCTAATTGTTGATGCGATTTGACAAAGTCAGGGTCATCGTTGACGCTCTTTGAAAGGAGATCAACAGCTTCTCTGAATTGACCTTTTTGCAATAAAGCGTTTGCCTTTTCATAAGAGGCCGCTGCTTTATTATGATTACCTTTTTTTGCCTCTTGAGCAACGACTTGAAGGTGAATACAACATATAAGAATTATGAGATAGCGAAACATCGTCTGCATGTTAATACACTAAGGTATTAAAAATTAGAGCAAATGAGTTATCTTCTTGGCTTGGCCTTGAAGTATTGAATCTAAATCTTCCAATCAAGGAATGTTAAGAAACTTATGGGTTTGTAAAGAAATTTCCCATTTTGGATTTTCTTTCACATACTCTATGATCAGTGGCATCATTTGCACAGCTTTGGACCATTCGGGCTGTAGATATAATTTACATTCCTTAGCAACAGAGTTTGCATACGTTTCGGCCCATGCAAAATCACTTTTGTTGAAAACGATTACCTTTAATTCGCCCGCCAAAGGCAGGATATCCGGTCGGGGTGATTTAAATTTTTTGGGCGAAACACAGATCCAATCCCATATACCTGAAAGGGGATAGGCCCCAGAGGTTTCAATAAAAGTTTGAATGCCCCGCTGTTGGAGCTCATTGGTTAGATAATCCAGGTTGTACATGAGCGGTTCCCCTCCGGTTACTACTACCGCTTTGCCAGGATACTGTTCAGCACGTTGAACGATCTCTTCGGCCGGCGTGAGTGGGTGAAGAGAAGCATCCCAGCTTTCTTTTACGTCACACCAGTGGCAACCTACGTCGCAGCCACCCAAACGAATAAAATAAGCCGCTTTACCGGTATGGAAACCTTCTCCTTGTATAGTATAGAAATCTTCCATTAATGGAAGTAACGTTCCATCTTCAGGAACAGTATTATTCATGTTTTCTTGATTAGAAGGACAAAGTTAAAGAAATTTTTTGCTTAGTCGAGAGGACGGCCCCGCAGTTCATCTCGACTGACACGAAGTGGACGGAGAGATCTTATAGAAACCGGAAGAGATCTTGTGATTACTGAAACAACATGTTGGGGTAGATAAGCAAATATGAAGGTGCCGGATCGACAGGATTCTAAGATAGTAGTCGTTGCCTGAGTAAAAACTCTAATTGGCTATTGGTAAGGTATAATTCCTCGTTTTCTTCAATCATCTTTTTTTTTTCGAGATAGGCATGGTAGGCTTTATCAATAGTCTCTTCAAGTTCCTCTTCATCCCATGGCTTATTGATATAATGGAAAATCTGTCCTTTGTTGATGGCACTAATTATTGCAGACATGTCTGAATATCCGGTAACAAGAATACGTATTGGAAGCGGATGCTTTTCAATTACTTTCTCCAGGAATTCCACACCTGTCATTCTAGGCATGCGTTGATCAGTCAGTATCACATGGACATCGTGTTGTTCCAATATCTTAAGTCCATCGAAGCCGTTTAGGGCGGTATACACCGTATATTTATCCCGAAATTCAGCTTTAAAGGCGATGAGATTATTCTTTTCATCGTCTACATAAAGAACAGTTATCTTATCGTTTGTCATATTCGTAAATAAATATAATACTAAGCTACTTAATTTTGTATATAAAATATATTTTTTGTTGCAGATGGTGAAATAAATTGTGTTGTCAACCCGTTGTGCATGATGAATAAAAGCCATGTTTACGTCATGTTGAGCGTAGCCGAAACATCTCTTTCTGTAAAAAAGATCCTTCGACAGGCTCAGGATGACGTTGAAAAAATCATCATGCACAACGGATGTTATCAATAACGGTTTATAAATGATTTGATACTAACCGTACATTTTGGAAAATGAAGGTTGGTTTTGAATAAGGGAACAACTACCTTTATGATAAATTAACCTAGAAGTACGTGTTCCATAAAACCGATCCAAATCTACGCAAAACCGATTATGCTCCATTATTTTTTAGATGGAAAAATCCAAATGACAAAGATACTTTCGATAAACTATTGGCAAGTGTCGAAGATATAAAAATATATGATACGATTGAGAGTCAACTAGCTGAGCTGGTAAAGATCACGCATCCTTCCGAAAAATTGACCGAGGAAGAGATTGAAATGCACATCCAAAAACATATCGGACCTATACCTATAGCTGCCTATGGTGTGTGGGTTTATTATCCATGGTGCCGGGAAATGGTCCACCTCTTGGATGAAGAGGAATTTATCAAGGTACGGACCAACCGCAATATGTTTAAAGTTGATCCAGCACAGATCTCCCTTCTCCGCAAGAAAAAAATAGGGATTATTGGCCTGTCAGTAGGGCAGAGTATCGCCTTGACCTTGGCTATGGAACGCAGTTGTGGCGAACTTCATCTCGCTGATTTTGATACCATTGAGTTAAGCAATATGAACCGCTTGAAGGCAGGGGTGCAAGATTTGGGGATAAATAAAGCTATTTTTGCGGCCCGGCAGATTGCTCAATTAGATCCTTTCATCAAAGTAAGGTGTTTCCCTTCTGGTATTACGGAGGATAACATGGAGGCTTTTTTTACGGAAGACGGTAGATTGGATATTCTAGTGGAAGAATGTGATAGCATCGCTGTAAAGATAGCGAGCCGCCTCATGGCAAAACGCCTGAAAATTCCAGTAGTAATGGATACGAATGACAAGGGTATGCTAGATGTAGAACGCTTCGATATAGAACCGGGCAGACCTCTTTTTCATGGACGTTTAGCTACTGTTGAAGAGACCGATCCGTACCGGATGTTGAAATTACTCAAGAATCTTTCCACAGAAGAAAAAATAAACTATCTTGCGCAGATTATCGGAATGGAGAATGTATCTGATTCCATGAAAAGTTCGATCGGCCAGCTAAACCGAACCATCATAGGATGGCCCCAATTAGCTTCGGCAGTCACCCTTGGAGGGGCAATTGTGACCGATACATGTCGAAAGATCTTGTTGGGTCAATATCATTCTTCCGAGCGTGTTTTTATAGACCTTGAGCAGCAAATTAAGGACTAGCATAAAGCGTTAATAATCCATGATTCAAATTAGAACCTTTAGGGCTCCTGACGATCCTGAGGCCTGTCAGAAGTTTATTGTTGGTCATAAAAAGTTGCTCGAAATTTTTGGGATTTCGAAGATCACATCTAACCGGCAAGACTGGGTAGACGATGATCATACCATTGTTATCTTAGTAGAAGATAAAGAGAGCAAAGTAGTTTATGGTGGGGCACGGTTGCAAATTGTCACGGGAAAATATAGTTTGCCCATAGAGATAGCATTGGGACGTTATGATCCAAAGATTTACGATATGGTAAAAGAAGATCACCAAGCGGGTGGAACTTGCGAATTATGTGGATTATGGAATTCCCGTGAAGTAGCAGGAATGGGTATCGGTAGTTTTATATTGGCAAGGGTAGGCGCTGTGATCGCTTCTCAACTCCCCCTAAAAAGCATCTTTGTATTGTGTGCTCCCATTACGGTTAGAATGGGAAAAAGGGTAGGGGCTATAATTGAAAAAGATTTAGGTGATGAAGGCTTGTTTTATTATCCCAAGGATGACCTTATTGCTACAGCGATGAGGTTAAGGGATATATATGATCTTCGCCATGCTGATACCGAAGAAAAAATAAAAATAGAATCATTAAGGAATAATCGTCATCAGAGACAATCAGAAAGAGGACCTAAGGGAGTTTTCGAAGTAGAATATAATCTAACGATTCCTAACTGGTAAGGTAATTTATGAAATTCATCCGCTGTTCTATTTTTGTGCTCTTTTGTAGTTTATGGGGTGCTGTTTTTGCCCAGACTAACACCTATGTATTTGCCGACCGGAACCGGTTGATGCCCCTTGATGGGAAGGTTAAGCTATTGACCGATTTTTCCAATACGCTTTCTGTGGAAGAGGTGAGTAAACAACAGGATAAATTTCAACAATTTACCATGTTGAACAAGAGGCCTTCGTCTGCCACGGTATGGGTTCATCTTTCTCTCAAGAATAACACGGAGGGAGATAGTCTCTATTTGGTGCTGGCCCAGCCTTCCATTGAATATGTTTCATTATACAAAAAAGATGATGCTGGAAACTGGCAGATGAGGGAATTGGGTAAATATAAGAAATTCTCTGCCCGGTACCTTGATAACCCCAATTATATTTTTCCTTTATCAATACGCCATGGTGAGACACGTGATCTGTACCTGCAAATAGAATCAAAGGACCAGTTGCAGGTACCCATGTTTGTGGGGACACAGAAAATGGTATTGAATTGGGAGGCCACAAGAGCTATATTCTTTGGGATATACTGTGGGGTCATCTTAATTATGATTGCTTATCATTTTTTCATTTTCTTATCGACAAGAAACCAAGCCTATTTCTCTTATGTGTTGTTCATTGCTTTTGTAGGCTTGGTGCAGATTGACTTCCAGGGGTATGCCTTCCAGTTTTTATGGCCTGAGAGTCCATGGATGGCGCTCAATAGCTCATTCTTGTTGCCTATAGGATCGGGGCTGGCAACGGCTTTTATGGTAAAGAAGTTTTTGAAAACCAGGTTTTATACACCAGAGTTGGATAAAGGCATTAATTTCTATATTGTCTTGAGTATTATAGCAGGTATGATAGGGCTGTTTGGTTACAAAGAGATTGCGGTCCTTGTTTTGCAGACACTCGCCTTCTTAGGAGCAATTTATGCCATAATTATCGCTTTTGTGGTGATCCGGAAACATTATCGCCCGGCGCGGTTTTTCTTCATTGCATTTCTGGCTTTTTTGCTTTGTATCCTCATATTTGTTCTTCGAAATTTTGGCTTCATACCCTATAATCTATTCACTTCGTATATTTTAGAAATTGGTTCTGTGATTCAGACGACCTTGCTTTCCTTTGCATTGGCTGATCAAATTAATGTCTATCGCAAAGAAAAAGAAATTTCCCAAGAACATGCTTTGCGGGTAATGGCAGAGAACGAACGGATTACCAAAGAGCAAAATATATTGTTGGAGGAAGAAGTGAAGAAGAGAACAACGGAACTGCAACAATCGAATGAAAGCTTGGAAATTGCGGTATATGATCTAAAGCATGCACAAAAACAACTGGTAGAGGCCGAAAAATTGGCCTCATTAGGGGTGTTGACCGCTGGTATTGCCCATGAGATCAATAATCCCATTAATTTTGTTTCCTCAAATGTGCGGCCGTTGCGACGGGATATTACGATCCTTTTTACCGCATTAACTGAAATCTGTGCTATATACTTTTCGCCTCTATCGGAAAACGAGAAGAGAGAAAAAGTTGATAAAATACTCTCCTCATTTGATATAGAAGAATTGCGGATTGAGATCCTGGAGTTAATAGAGGGAATAGAAGAGGGTGCTAGTCGTACTACTTCAATAGTAAAAAGCCTGCGTATATTCTCTCACGAAGATGGAAAGGATTTAAAACCCTATGATATCAATAAAGGAATTACCTCGACATTAGCAATATTGGATAGTTTGATTAACGATACCATTGATGTGACGCTCGACTTAGGCACTTTACCTCCAATAGAATGTTTTCCGGGTAAAATGAATCAATCGTTCATGAACATGCTTTCTAATGCGGTTGCGGCTATCAAACAGAAATTTGGAAGTGAAACAGGAGGCACTATTCATATAAAAACCTATTTCGACGAAAATTCAGTTTATATCAGTATTAAAGATAATGGTGTAGGTATCGAAGAGGAAATTAAAGACAAAATATATGATCCTTTCTTTACCACCCAAGATGTAGGAGAAGGTGTGGGTTTAGGTTTATCGATCGTATATCAGACGATCACGATGCATGGCGGCACTATTGTGACCAATTCTCAAGTAGGAGAGGGAACAGAATTCTTGATTGAGCTGCCCTGGTCAAGAGTAGATTCTTTCCAGGATAGATTACCATAATATTCTACTTATATTGCACTTTTCTTCCAAACAGTTTATAGCCAATGTTATAATCATCAGGTATTTTGATAGAAATTAACAGTTCTAACCCGTTGTGCATGATTAATTTTCAACGTCATCCTGAGCCTGTCGAAGGATCTTTTTTACAGAAAGAGATGTTTCGGCTACGCTCAACATGGCGTAAACATGGTTTTTATTCATCATGCACAACGAGTTTGTAATAGGTGGACGACATATTTCCGTTCCGCCGTTTGTCGTCATTGCGAGGAGGTACGACGAAGCAATCTGACAAACGAAAAAACGCAGTGTTTGCGGATTTTTGTCGTGCACCCGTTTGTAATAATTAAATAATTTGTATATATATATATATTGTGAATGGATATAAAATAAAAGCTTAGTGTCTTAAGTATCGACGTTGTTGGATCTGCATTTTATTTATGCGTTATCTCTGCATTAACATTGTATGTTGAATTAAAGTATGGAAGCAACAACTCGTTCAATGCCCAGCAATACATTTCTACCGGAGACTTTGCTGGTCATACAATATGCCAATGATCATTCTTACCTGGTTTCTTCCGAGCCTTACCTGATAAAACTGGACCAGCATATCCGTGACCTCAAAGCATTCGGGCTTTGGGATAAGTTTGACCTGTTGTACTGGATGGTTGGGGATGGTGATATGGATTTTAAGACAATTAATATCATCGATCCGGATAAATATAAAGGTGTTCTTAGTGGGGGGTTAATCAATACTTTACAAGGTATAGAAGGAAATGGAGTTGATGCATATGTTGATACCAATTTTAATCCATCAATTGGTAGTAATAAATATGTTGAAACTGATGCTGGAAGGTTTATGTATGTGTATAAACAATCTTCTATTGTGAGTACAGTACGGAGAACACTTGATGGGATTGCAGCGAATTCATATAGAAATTATACAACAAACATTGGTAATACTCAGCAACAGATAAATTCTAATGCCAATATAGATGTAGCACCCACTTTATCGGGTCTGGGATATACTTCAATAAATAGAATATCCAATATGGATGTTCTTATGTATAAAGAAGAAAATCAATATACTGCAACAGCTATCTCAGATGGTGTATATAGTTCTAATCAAATCATATTTGCTAAAGGTTCAACTTTTGGGGACAATGGATTATCTTCTTATGCAATGGGTGCATCATTGACAGGGCAAAATGCAATTGATTACAGAAGTATAATAATAACAGGCATAAATGAGGATGTAGATCCTCCAACAATCCTTTTTGATGATATTTTAAGGACGTTAACAGCGTCCCACCCATTGGGGATCAGTGAGATTCTGTTCAGTGAAAACGATGCTCCCTATGAGCAATATATTGCACCGATTGAGGTGGGAAGAACTTCCCTTCCTGCGGGTTATTATAAGTTTAAAACGAAAGCAGCTGTGGGTAGAAATGAAAGCCCCGTTGTTAGTAGTCCGGCCATACCCAGGGACACATTTCTTCCCGAAACGTTATTGGTTATAGAATTCGCAAATAATAATTCGTACCTGGTTTCTTCCGAACGCTATCTTGTAAACCTGGACCAGCATATCAGGGACCTTAAAGCTTTTGGACTTTGGGATAAGCTAGATTTGCTGTACTGGTTTGTTGGTGACGGTGACATGGATTTTAAGACTATCAATATTATAAACCCCAGTAAATATAAGGGTACATCAATCGGAGGTTTGATCAATACTTTGGAAGGGATTGAGGGAAATGCGGTTGATGGATATGTGGATACAAATTTCAATCCATCTATTGGGATAAATAAGTATACGGAAATCAATGCCGGACGTTACACATACGTTTATAAAGCCTCAACATTTGGTACAACAGTTAGAAGTACCGTCGATGGCGTGACGGGAAATGCTTTTAGGAACTTCTTAACAAACAATAATACGGTTAATCAGCGTATAAATTGTTCGGGATCCATTGATATAGCTCCTAGTCTAGGTGGAAATGGGTATACATCAATAAACAGGACATCTTCTACAAATGTGATAATGTACAAAGAGGAGAATCAATTTCTTGCCTCTGCTGTTTCTGACGGTTTGTATAATGCTAATCAGATCATATTTGCCAAAAGCTTGAATTTCGGAGACAACGGACTATCCTGTTACGGAATGGGTGAAGCATTGGCTAGCCAAGACCAAGTTAACCATAGACTCTCTGTTATTAATAATAATTCGACATTTTCACCTTTTATTGCAGATCCCCCTACAGTTATAGGTAATGCTGAAACACGTTTATTGACCGCAACATCCCCATACGAAAGTAGTGCAATTTTGTACAGTATAAATTCAGGGCCATTTATTCAATATGAAGAACCTATATATGTAGGAAATGATTTGGTCCCGGAGGGTATATACAAATTTAAAATAAAGGCAAGATTAGGTAGAATTGAAAGTCCTGTAGTTGACAATCCGGAGATACCAGAAAATACCTATCTTCCTGAAACGCTGTCCATCATAGCGTACGCCAATAACCATTTATACGAAGTTTCTTCTCAGTTTTATCTTATAAAGCTAGATCAGTACATCCGTGACCTCAAAACTTCTGGACTTTGGGATAAATTTGATTTAATGTACTGGATGGTAGGGGACGGAGATATGGATTTTAAAACTATCAATATTGTAGATCCTGATTCTTACAAAGGAACGGTAACCGAACTGTTCAATACCTCACGGGGGATTAGGGGAACAGGTATCGGTATAATACAAACACATTTTAATCCAGGAATGATAACCAGCAAGTATACACAGAATAATGCTGGTAGAGGTTCATACGTCTACGCAAATGACTTTGTAAATGTGGGAACCAGTATCGTCGATGGGATAGAGAACAATGCTTCATTTAACATGTTAAAAACTAGAAATGGAACTGACTCCAGAATAAATAGCCTCAATATATTGTATATGGAGTGTCGACCTCTACAGACCTAACAGACTTTGTTGAGATAGTTATACCAGAGTTTAAAAGATATGGTGCAATATGTATAAAAGGGAATACTGTTAGGATGCATGTCGATAAACTTCAAGTTATCAGGGAGTTCTCCAATGGAAATAAAGAGTCGTATTACATTGAAAATAATAATCAGTTTGGAGAGCATCAGGTAGCGAGGAAACATATGACTTAAAGTTTCCAAATAACAATAGCTCTAAGTTAATTATACGCTTTATAGGAGCTAACAATAAATCAGGAACAAGTTCTAGTTTTATTATACAAGATATCGTTGCCCTTGCCCCGGATGCGGATTTTCCTGTCATATCAACAGCAGGTGGTCAAAGGATATGGGGAGATTTACAATTAGGTGCCGCAGGTGAACCTGTTATCAGCATACGAGACTTGTATAACATGGTGATAGCATTGCAGAATCCATAAAGTGATCAGTAGCCCTTCTTTTTTATTTCTACGGGGATAGTTTTATGGAGGGTGTCAAATAAATATTTTTTGGTGCTTTATCCATTATGGGCTAAGGTATTGCTTTTTTTCATTTCCTTTCTATATCCAACAATATAGTATATATTACTTCTTGCACACGATTCCATACCATCGGTATGATAGCCCTTACGAACGAAAGATGGAATGGTTACTTTTATCGACAGATACAACATACCGCTAAACGGAATGAGGATAGCTATACATCAATCAAAACGAGGATTTAGTTCAGATTGGATTACTTACTGTAAAGAAAAGGGTATTCCTTTCAAAATTGTGGATTGCTATCATTCGGATATTATTAAACATTTACAGGATTGTGATGTCCTTTTATGGCATCATCATCATATGTGTTCGGAAGATAAGCTGTTCGCGCAGCAATTGCTTTTTGCAGTGGAACAATCGGGAAGAAAGGTATTTCCGAATTTTAATAGTGGTTGGCACTTTGACGATAAGTTAGGACAAAAGTACTTGCTTGAGGCAATTGGTGCTCCTTTGGTCCCGACATTTATTTTTTATTCTAAGGAAGAGGCCAATAGATGGCTGACAAAGGCTACCTTCCCGCTCGTATTTAAATTGAGATGCGGTGCCGGCTCTTCGAACGTAAGATTAGTTCGCAAGAAGTCGGATGCCAATCGTTTAGTAGTACAAGCATTTGGGAGTGGTTTTGCTTCATATGATAAATGGGAGAACCTAAGAGATACATATTTAAAGTATAACTTAAAAAGGGAGTCTTTAAAAGGTCTTTTGAAAAGTGTAGCACGACTATTCATCTCTACGCAATTTTCACGAGCATATGGCCCGGAAAAGGGATATATGTTGTTTCAAGAGTTTATTCCAAATAATGATTCAGACACCCGGGTGATTGTCATTTATGAGAAAGCCTTTGCTATAAAACGGGTGGTTCGGAAAAATGATTTCAGGGCATCAGGAAGTGGTGTGGTAAATTATAATAAAGAGGAGATAGACATCCGTTGTATAAAAATAGCTTTTGATGTCTTCGATAAATTACGGGCGCAGTGTCTTGCTTTTGATTTCATTTTCGATAAGAACAAAAATCCACTCATTGTAGAGATTAACTATGGCTTTGCAAAAGAAGGATATCTTTCTTGTCCGGGTTATTGGAATAAAGAATTGAATTGGATTAGTGGGAAGTTTAATCCTCTCCATTGGATCATTGATGGAATTGAGCGAAATTTACATCCCAATAGATTTGCTTCTTTTGAAGAAGAAACAATAGGTGTCGAATATGCATCCAAAAAAAATAATGCGAATAAACATGTAAGTTCAATGCAAGGAGAATCTAATCGATTATTTAAATGATCGAAAAATGAATGATTTTTGAAAAATATAACAGGTTCTTTTGATTGTGAACTAATTGGAATCGCATCGTAGTCACTTCTAATAACTAGGGAGGTACCTGTATTCAATCAAAGGGAAAGCTAACTAAAGTTGTTATAAATGGAAGTACGGTATTCTCCAGCATTTAAGCTTTTACGTAAAATTGCAAAATATGTTTTGTGCGGTTTATATCCTCTGGTAATTAGAGTCTGGCATATTCCACAAGTACTCTCGATTGACGAGACGCTCGATATTATCATTGACAAACAATGTTCGATCTGTCGGTATGGTGACGGTGAATTTTTGTATATTATTGATCGTTTAAATCTTCCATTTCAGGCTCAAGACCCGTTATTACGTTCAAAAATGATTGCAATTTTAAAATCAAGCGACAAGCACATCTTGATTGGTCTTCCAATAGGTTATCATTCGTTGAGGAACTTGGTCGTTGAAAGCGAGCGGACATGGAAATCTCAAATCGCATGGATATATCCTCGTTTGCGTAAATACCTGGATATGAAAAAGACCTACGCCAATGCCAGTATCACCCGGGTATATGCGGATTATAAAGATAAGTCGTCGAGCAAAAGTCATTTCGAAAAATTAATGTCCATATGGCGAAATCGGGAAATAGTATTAATAGAAGGTGAGAAAAGTTATATAGGTGTCGGAAACGATTTATTTGCTAAAGCAGCTAAAGTTGAACGAATCATTGCCCCTATGCACCATGCCTTCTCCCGGTATGATGAGCTATATGCGGAAGCACTCAAACAAGAGCGATCAAAATTAATATTGATTGCTTTAGGACCTACGGCTACGGTATTATCTTATGAGCTCGCGAAAGAAGGATATCAAGCCATAGATATCGGCAATGTTGATATTGAATATGAATGGTATCGAATGAGGGCAAGCTCAAAAGTTAAAATCGAAGGAAAGTATACTAGTGAAGCTATCGGAGGACGGGTAGTAGAAGGTATAATTGATGATGGATATCAACGTCAAATTATTTCTCGTTTTAGTTGATCGTTATGAAGGGGAGAGTCGCCATTATTGGTCCTTGTGTTAAGATGGGTGGGATAGAACGGGCATCCGCCGTCATTGCCAATGAGATGGACGCACAGGGCTATGAAGTTTTATATTTGGCAATCTTTCGGCATACTCGCTTTTTTACTTTGAATCCAACCATTGAATATGATGAACCCCTAGATGGAACGAATATTAATAAACTAGCCATGCTAAAGACCATCTTTCGGATCAGGAAAAAAATAAAAGCTTTCAATCCTGATACGATACTGGCATACCATAAATTTTATGCCTCGTTAGTTTTGATTGCCCTGGCTGGAACTCATAGAAAAATCTATATTTCAGAACGATCTAGTCCATTCTTTAAGTGGCCTATAAAGGTGGCATTCGTGAATCATTTGGCTCTGGTGTTAAACCGGCCGACCGGTATTGTCGCACAAACAGCAATTGCTGCTACATATCAGAGAAAGATCTATGGGAAAAAAATACCAATACGTGTAATTCCAAATGCGCTGCGGCAGGTTATCTTATACCCCGAGATTCGACGGAAAAAATGGATTTTGGCGGTAGGTCGTTTAGGCGATCCGCTCAAAGGCTTCGATCGCCTTATTAAAGCCTTTAGTAAGATTCACGCTTACGATTGGCGCTTGGTGTTTGCCGGAGGAGATCAAGATGGGGAAGAATTAAAAATACTTGCGAGGGAATTGGGTGTTTTAGAGCGGATTTCTTTTTTGGGCAAGGTGATTGACCTAGACAGGATATATGCCGAAGCGGGTATTTTTGTCATCCCATCGCGTAGTGAGGGGTTTCCTAACGCGCTTTGCGAGGCTTTGGCAGCAGGACTTCCTTGTGTTGCTTTTGATTTTATAGCAGGGGCCAGGGATATTATTACGCCCGATTATAACGGACTGGTTGTGAAAGATGATGATATACAAGCTTTGGCGGAAGCGATTCAATCGCTCATGAGGGATGATGAAAAGCGACAATTTATAGCAAATAACGGTCTGGCCATCAGGGAACGATTGGATCGGTCAAGAATAGGTGAGGAACTGTGCGAATTTATATTTTCATGATGTGTCATAATGAATGAGGTACCCAAAATTAGCATCATTGTAGCGGTCTTTAATAGTATGCCTTTTCTTAGGCAGTGTATTGGTAGTTTGCTTGAACAGACTTTACAAGATATTGAAGTGATATTGATGAATGATGGGTCTACAGATCTATCGGGGGTAATTTGTGATGAATATGCTGCTAAGGATCCGCGGGTAAAGGTGATCCATCAAATCAACGGTGGGCCATCAAATGCTCGAAACAATGGTTTGAAAGCTGCTTCCGCTCCTTATATTACTTATGTCGATGGGGATGACTGGTTGGATCATACAACTTGCGAACGGGCACTTTATGCGATGGAGAAAAATAAGGCAGATGTGGTGTTTTGGGGCCTAATAAAGGAGTATGAGGGGCGGAAAGGGATAAAAGTGAGTCTTTTTGATAAGGAGAGGGTTTTTGATGGGCAAAGTATGCAATGGTTGCATCGGCGCATGGTGGGAATGATGGGAAATGAGATGGCTGCACCTACGAAAACGGATGCCTTTAATTCGGGATGGGGGAAACTTTACAAAAAAAACGTAATAACAGAGAATGGAATTTATTTTTATGATACCCAGGAAATAGGCAGTGAGGATGTTTTGTTTAATATTCAGGTTTTCTATTTTGTAAAACGGGCGGTTTATATTCCTTATTTTTTTAGTCATTATCGTCAAGACAATATGAATTCGATTACTAAAAGCTATAAATCGACCTTGTTCTCTAAGTTTTTGAACTTATTTCATTATATACAATTATTTATTGATGGGAATAAATTGTCAAAAGAATATCGACTTGCATTAACTAATAGGATTGCTTTGTCGGTGATTAACGTCTTTATGGCCGTATCAAGCCCCAATAATCCAGCTAGTGTGAAGGTTAAGGTTTATACCATACAAGATATTTTAGCTTACCCCCTTTATTATTCGGCAATACAATCGCTTTCTTTACGCTATTTACCAGTGCATTGGAAGTTGTTTTTTTTGCTATGTAAATGGCAATTTGGCCGAGGTGTATACGTCCTTACTTTGTTAATGAGAAGGTTAAGAAAAGGTTTTAAATAAGAATGTTTCCATGCTAAGAAGCGAAAAGCAAATGAAACCGAAATTGATCAGAGTAACAACTGTTCCTATCACGATGAATATTGTATTAAAAGGACAATTGTCTTTTATGAATCAATATTTTGAGGTGATCGGAATTACGGGTTATGATCATAAACATTTCAATGAAGTCATAGAGCGTGAAGGAATCAAGATGCATGCGCTTGAAATGAAAAGGGCGATCTCGCCTATAGCAGATTTAAAATCACTTTGGAGACTGTATCGTATTTTAAAGAAGGAAAAGCCGCATATCGTTCACTCCATTACGCCTAAGGCAGGTCTGCTGACGATGATCGCAGCCTATTTCGCTGGAGTATCTATCCGCATGCATACTTTTACCGGTTTGGTGTTTCCTTCAAAAACTGGCATTTACAAAAGTATATTAATAACAATGGATAGACTTCTCTGCTTTTATGCAACGCATGTTTATCCGGAAGGAGAAGGCGTAAAAAGCGATTTGGTATCTTATCGAATTACAAAAAAACCACTTAGGATCATTGCCAATGGTAATATAAATGGTGTAGATACCACTTGTTTTAGTCCAGATTACATAAGGGACAAAAAACGCTTTCGGGAACAGTTTAGGGAGAAAATGGGCATTGACAAAACCGACTTCATATATTGCTTTATAGGAAGAATTACGAAGGAAAAAGGAATTAAAGAGCTAAAAGCATCCTTTTTGAGACTTTTAGAACAGGATAAAAAGAACCATATAAAATTATTGTTGGTTGGTTCATATAAAAAGGAAAACGGGAAAGTGAATAAAGTCATTGAACGACTCATTAAGAATGTGCCCGGAATATTGAGTGTAGGACGACACGATGACATTCGTCCCTATCTGCAAATAAGCGATGTCTTTGTCTTACCAAGTCATCGGGAAGGTTTTCCAAATGTTATTTTACAGGCGGGTGCAATGGGACTACCTTGTATTGTCAGTGATATAAATGGTTCTAATGAAATTGTCATTCACAATGAAACGGGGTTGATCATTCCCGTTAAGGATGAACAGAAACTTTATGACGCCATGAAAATGCTGTTAGAAAATGAAGCCTTACGTAACCAAATGTGTTGCAAAGCAAGGTCGCGAATTGTTTCCCGTTATGAACAATCGATGGTTTGGAATGAATTGTTATCGGAATATCAGAAAGTTAGTGATTTTACATTATATAGCCCCGAATAGTTATTGAATGGTATCAGAGAACGATTCAATAAAGAGCTGCCATTTTCGTTTCCTTGATCTCTCGCCTGTTATAAAGTAAAAGCGGCGTAGTATACATGATTACCTACCAATGGTATACTAATGGTTCGTAGTCATATTGAGAATGTCTATTTTTATCGAGTGATTTGCAATCAATTAGTTCAAAGTGTAAAATACATTAAGAAATTGGTTGCTGAATCATGTTTGCTACTGGATGTTGTTCGACATGTGTTTACCTAAAGGAATGGGGTATAAAGAGATATGCTTAATAGGATAAAGAAAAGGATTCTCCCTCATCTGCTTAATTTCCCTGGTTGGACAACTAATCGGAAAATTGTAGTGATCGAATCAGACGATTGGGGAAGTACTCGAATGCCCTCTAAAGAAATTTATAATTATTGTTTGAAACAGGGATATAGAGTAGATAAGAATGTTTATACAAAATATGATTCTTTGGAAACATCCGAAGATTTATCTCAGCTATTTGAAGTGTTGAGTCGTCACAATGATAGTTCTGGAAATCATGCTGTTATGACAGCAAATACAGTGGTTGCCAATCCCGATTTTGAAGCGATAAGAGCTTGTCAATTCGAGCAATATCATTATGAACTTTTTACACAAAGCTTGGAGAGGAGAGAAGGAGCTACTTTCGCTATCTGGCAGGAAGGGGTAAAAGAGAAGGTTTTTCGGCCTCAATTTCATGCGCGTGAACACATCAATATTAAGAGATGGATGGATGATCTGTCTGTTCATCAAGAGGATGTTCATTTTGCTTTCGATTTAGACATGGCGGGCTTATTTTCGAAGAAGTCTATCATGCCGAAAAATAAATACGTAGTTGCTTTGAGTTATGATATGGTCGACGATTGGGAAAACAAAGCTGATATCTTATTAGACGGTTTAAATATATTTGAGCATCTGTTTGGTTTTCAGTCTTCATCTTTTATTCCTCCAAACTATGTATGGGATCGAAGGTATGAATCTCATTTGCACGAAGCCGGCGTAAGATACATTCAAGGAACTTCTTTTCAATTAGAACCTATGGTTAATAAGAGGAAAAGAAAATTATTTCATTATACCGGACAGAGAAATAAAAACAAACAAATTTATCTAGTACGAAATTGCCGTTTTGAACCTTCCTTTGCCTCTAGTAAAACGAATGTAATTGAAGATTGCATGAAAATGATCGATAATGCCTTTCGATGGAAAAAGCCAGCAATTATTTGTTCTCATAGACTCAATTTTATTGGTAGTATTCATCCTTATAACAGAAGTGAAAATGTGAAATTGCTAAATAAGCTACTTGGATGGATAAAAAAGAAATGGCCGGAGGTTGAATTCCTATCTTCCGATCAGCTCGGAAATATAGTGAATTCAACTTCTCAATCTACTCGGTATTGAATTTTAAGTGTTGCCATATGATATTAGATAGCTTAGCCGATCTATATCAGGCAAGTAAACGAAAAGCAAATAAATCTATATATTGATGCATAAAAAGAAGACTTCAATCTGCTTAATTTCGCCATCCCTTCAAATGGGAGGATTAGAAAGGGTAATGTGCAATTTGGCAAATTACTTTTGTTCAGAAGGATATACCGTCTATTATATTGTACTATATAAATTTAAAAAATTTTATGAATTAAATGAGGGTATTGTATACATAGAACCCAAAGAAAAGTATATCGGCTCAAAATTACGATATCATGTGGGGCTATTACGATATATACGAACAACGGTGAAAGCTTGTATGCCTGATACCGTGCTGTCTTTTGGTGACTATCATAACGCGATGGTCATACTTGCATTGCAAGGACTCAATATCCCAATCTATTTATCAGACAGGTCAAGTCCCAGTATTCATTTCGGTACTTTTATGAGAGTATTTCGAAAATGGGCTTATAGAAAAAGTACGGGTATTATTGCTCAGACAGAGCGAGCAGCGAACCAAAAGAGGCAAATGCTCGGTCATAATTTTAACATTACGGTTATTCCGAATGTGATCCGGGAGATTTCCGCATATCCCGTCAAACGCGAGAAGTATATTTTGGGTGTGGGAAGGCATGATCGGGTAAAAGGTTTTGATCGTTTGATCAATGCATATGCACTTATATGTACGGATTGGAAATTGGTGCTAGCAGGTGGCGGAGCGAACGAAACCGACAATTTAAGGCGCCAAGTAAAGGAACTAAAGATAGAAGATAATGTGATTTTCTTAGGTAAGGTCACTGATATTGATAGAATATATGCGAAGGCCGGCATTTTCTGTCTACCCTCAAGAAGCGAAGGTTTTCCAAATGCTTTGTGCGAAGCGATGGCTTCTGGTTTACCTTGTGTTAGCTTTGATATTGTGGCGGGCCCGTCAGACCTGATCGAAAATAATAAGAATGGAATTTTAGTAAAAGATGGAGATATACAAGCAATGGCAGATCAACTTTTTTTATTGATTAATGATGCAACATTGAGAGAAAAATTAGGGAATGAGGCTTCAAAAATAAAGGAAGACCTGGCATTGCAGGTCTGCGGACGAGAATTCTTAAGAGTAATAACTTCTCAATTATATAATGTTGGGGGCCCTGTTATTGTTGGATAGCAGTATTGAACGATTACTTGTTCTTTTGAGACTGATAGGTTTTAAATAAGTATATTAAAATGTGTGATTTACCTAAGATTAGTATAATCGTTCCGGTTTTCAACGTAGCTCCATTTCTGAATCAATGTGTTGATAGCTTATTAACGCAATCATTCTCAAATGTCGAAGTAATTCTAATTAATGACGGATCTACGGATGGGTCCGGAAATATCTGTGATGAATATGCTCAAAAAGACCCTCGGATATGTGTTATCCATCAACAAAATACTGGCCTTTCTGGGGCCCGTAATGAAGGCTTAGTACACACTACTGGAGATTACGTTCTTTATTTGGATTCAGATGACTGGATCGAACAGGACACCTGCGAAATAGCGTTAAAAGCAGCATTGGAATATAATGCCGATGTGGTTTTATGGGCAAGTGTGAAAGAATATGTTGATCGTTCGGTTAAGGTTACTGTATTTCCTAAGAAAAATATTTTCGAAGGAAAGTCAATGAAGCTCTTTTATCGACGTATAGTAGGCCTTGTAGGGAGTGAACTTAAAGATCCCACAAAAACAGATGCGTTAAGTTGTGTGTGGGGGAAACTTTACCGAAAAGATTTGATTATCAATTCCCGCGCGCATTTTTATGATACCAAAGAAGTTGGAAGTGAGGACGCTTTATTCAATATTCAGGTGTTTGGCGTTGTAAAAAAGGCGGTTTATCTTCCATATCACTTTAATCATTATCGGCAAAATAATCCAGGTTCACTTACACGTAATTACAAGCCGACTTATTTTAAATGCTATCTTAATTTCTTTCAAATTATTCAATCTTTTTTGGAGGAAAAGGGCTTAATGAATGAAAATAAAATCGCGTTAAATAATAGGATCGCTTTATCAGTTATCAATAATTTTTTAAACATCACGAGTTCTGGTAACGCAGTAAGCTTAGTCGGAAAGATTTCTTTAATAAAAACGGTACTGAATCATCGATTATACCGTACGGCGTTGAAAAACTTACCCCTGAATGAGTTCCCTATTCATTGGAAAGTATTTTTCTTATGTTGTAAAATCCAGTTTGCGTTGGGAGCTTATTTATTAACCATAATAATGAAAAAATTCAGATGATCATACTACAGTTTTGATATAGTGTGTTTATCAAGCCGAGCATCTTTTCATATGGTAGATGTTACATGTATACGAGCATAAATAAACAATTATGTTAAAAAAACAAAAAATCGCTATTCATTCTAATCCTGGTAGTGCCTCAGATAAATGGATATCATATTGCAAGGAGAATGCTGTTTCTTACAAGATTGTGAATTGCTATGAAAGCAATATCATAGAGGAGCTAAAGGATTGCGATGCGTTGTTATGGCATTTTCACCACAATAGTATAAAAGAAAGATTATTTGCAAAACAGCTATTATTCTCATTAGAACAAGCTGGTAAAATTGTGTTTCCCAATTTTCATACTTCCTGGCATTTTGACGATAAAATGGGACAGAAGTATTTGCTGGAGGCTTCTGGGCTTCCTCATATTCCCACTTATATATTTTATCAAAAGAAGCAAGCTATGGCTTGGGCGAGAACCGCAAAATATCCTAAAGTGTTCAAGTTGCGTAATGGTGCCGGATCTTGCAATGTTCGTTTGGTTAAGAATTATCGTCATGCTCGTTCATTGATAAATAGAGGATTTGGCAGGGGCTTTCTTTCTGTAGATAGGTGGTATCGGTTACGGGAAGCTATTCGTAATTTCAACTGGACCGTGTCTTCCATCAAACATTGCTTGATAGGGGGTATGCGCGTGATTATCCCGATGAAATATGCACGTGGACAAAAAAAGGAAAAGGGATATGTTTATTTTCAAGACTTTATTCCAAATAATGACAGTGATATCAGGGTTATTGTTGTTGATGATAAAATTTATGGCATGAAACGCTATACCAGAAAGAATGACTTCAGAGCATCCGGAAGCCAGAACTTTTCTTATGAAATGATTGATAAAAAAGTGTTAGGTATTGCATTGGCCGCTGCGGAAAAGCTTTCCTTACAATCGGTCGCTTTTGATTTTGTGTTTCTTGACGGAGCCCCTTTGATTGTTGAAATCAGCTATGGCTTTGGAACGAAAGGATCATCGAAATGCAGAGGATATTGGGATAAACAATTAGAATGGCATGAGGAACCCTTTAATTCGATGGGATGGATAGTAGAATCTGTGTTAAGGAAAGTTGCCCAAAAAGCCGAATAAAATATTGATATGATATTTGCAATAGGCGGTTCCCGCTTATATAGTTAATCCAACACTTCATACGCAAATCTTAACCAATGGTATAATAGCCTATAGGGCGGATAGCTTTTATCCCTACTTTTATCGAGTTCAATACCAATTTTAATATAGGACCTATGGAAAATCCATCAAAAATCGGTATCCATCATAATCGGGGGAGTGCTTCGGAGAAATGGATTTTGTATTGCAGGAGAAATTCACTCCCTTTCAAGATTGTAAATTGCTATGAAAGTGATATCATTGAGCAATTGGAAGATTGTTATGCTTTGTTATGGCATTTTCATCATAACAGCATAAAGGATAAATTATTTGCTAAACAGCTCTTGTTTTCCTTAGAGCACGCCGGTAAAAAGGTATTTCCAAGCTTCAACACCTCGTGGCATTTTGATGATAAGGTAGGGCAGAAATATTTGCTGGAGGCGATGGGACTTCCGCTTGTTCCATCTTATATCTTTTATCAGGAAAGCCAAGCTCTTGACTGGGCGAAGGACACAAGTTATCCCAAAGTCTTCAAATTACGGAACGGTGCTGGATCATCTAATGTCCGTTTGGTTAGGAATTATCGTCACGCCCTTTCCTTAATTAATAGGGCTTTCAATAAAGGCTTTCTGCCCATTGACAGATGGTATAGATTACGGGAAGCGATCCGTGAATTTAAGTGGACGAGCTCGTCTTTCAAGCGATGTCTAAAGGGAGCCATAAGGGTTGTGGTCCCGATGAAATATGTTCGCACCCAAAAAAAGGAGAAAGGATATATTTATTTTCAAGATTTTATACCGAACAACACGTTTGACATGCGGGTAATTGTTGTGGGAGATAAAGCTTTTGCAGCCAAGAGGATGGTGCGTAAAAATGATTTCCGGGCATCCGGTTCTGGCGTGTTTAATTTTAATCGACAGGTAATCAATATTGATGCGGTCAGAATGGCCTTTGAGGCGGTAAGAAAACTGAAAACTCAGTGCCTTGCTTTTGATTTTGTATTTGATGAAAGGAAGCAACCGTTGATCGTAGAAATAAGTTATGCATTCTGCACCGTATACGACCATTGCGACGGATATTGGAATAAAGACCTGGAATGGATAAACGAAAATTTCAGTCCCCAGGAACTGATGATCGAGTCGGTACTTAAGGACAATACCCCTCTCAAACAACTGGTGGTTATTTAAATAAATCTAATTTATACACAATCTTAACCAAAAATGAAAACAACTCGATTCAAAAACGCAGCTACTTTATCTCTAATAGGGATGCTGATCTTTTTTAGTTCATGTTCCTCACAGAGAAGTCTTACCTACTTTAAAGATTTGCCTGAGGACAGCGCTTTTCAAACGGCGATTCTAAAAGCACATGAACCCAAAATTCAAATAGGGGATATCCTTACCATTAGGGTTAGTAGTTTAGACCCTGTAACCAATTCTATGTTCAATGCCGGCGGAGTGGAGAGCAATATCAGTGATATTACAAAAATAAATATGGATATGGCTGCTCCCGCCGTAGGGAAGGAAGGCTATATGGTTGATAAAGACGGACAGATCGACTATCCAGTTGTCGGAAAAGTGAAATTAGCCGGTAAAACGCGGAGCGAGGCACAGGATATTATGTACCAGGAAGTAGGTAAATATGTCAAAGATCCTATTGTAAGTCTACGCTACCTTAACTTCAGGGTTACAGTCATCGGGGAAGTGAATAGACCGGGTACGTTTACCATCAATGATGACCATGTATCGGTTCTGGAGGCATTAGGTTTGGCTGGTGATATGAGTGTGTTTGGTAAGCGAAAAAATGTACTTGTAATCCGGGAAGAGAATAATAAGCGTTCCATGTACCGTTTAGATATGAATAAAAAAGAGGTTTTTAATTCTCCCTATTTTTTCCTTCATCAGAATGATGTCGTCTATGTTGAGCCAATTCGAAGTCGTGATCCAAATGGTGAAAGAACTTTACGTATTGTCAGTACCATAGCAACCGTCGGTACCGCTATATCTTTAATTATTTTACGTGCATTTTAAATCTGTCGGAATGTCAAATAATACAACAAAGATTCTATCTGGAGAGAGAATCAATCAATCCGATTTGAAACAAAAGCTGAAGCAGTACCTCAGGAATTGGTATTTATTTATCTTATCGTTAGGTATTTGTATCGCGTTGGCTTTCTTTTACTTACGATATGCTACGCCTATGTATTCTACAGGCTCTAAGATATTAATTAAGGATGATAAAACCGGTGCTGGTGTGGTGGATCCGTCCGAAGCATTTTCAGACCTGAATTTATTTAATACGAGCAAAAATATCAATAATGAAGTAGAGGTATTTAAAGGGAAAGCCTTGATGGCCATGGTCATGGAAGAGTTGGATTTGAATACCACCTATTATACCGAGGGAAAAGTAAAAACAGTCGAGATATATGGCGATGATTTACCCATCAAGGTGGTAATAAGTGAGTTGGATTCTATCGCCTTTGGAAAAACCATTGATCTTACCCTGATCGATAACCAGCGATTTGAATTGTCGGATGATCATGGAACGCTAAAAGGTGAGTTTGGTAAGCTGTTGAAACGACCCTACGGGACATTCACTGTGATCGCATCAGGTAAGAAGGTTCAAAAAGGAAAGCATATACAGGTCAAGTTCCATAACCTTTATACCCTTGGAGCATCATATAGCAGCCGTGTAGCCATCACGCCACTCGATAAAGCCGCTTCGGTTTTGAATATTAACCTTGTAGATGCTGTACCCCAAAAAGGAGCTGATATTGTGAATAAACTTATCGAAGTTTACAACCGTGAGGCGGTGGATAATAAAAATCAGATAGCCGCGAATACTGTAAGGTTTATTGATGAGCGTTTAGGCGGTTTGGTCAATGATTTGACTGCTGTGGAGATGAATGTGGAACAATATAAAAAACGCCATAATATTGCAGATGTAGGAGTAGAAGCACAAAACTATGTAGAGGAAGCAAGTGGTTACCGTAGGGAAGAAGCAAATTATGCGACTCAAATCTCAGTACTTGAATCGCTGCAATCATACCTCAGGCAATCAGAAAGTGATGAATTGATACCGGGTTCGATGGGGATCCAGGATCCCACATTAATCGGGCTGACTTCTAAGTTCAATGAATTGCAACTGGAACGACAAAGGTTGTTACGTACACAAAAGGAAGCCAACCCATTGGTGAGAGGGATTGATGAACAAATCAAGAACCTTCGGGGAAACATTCAGGAAAACCTGGGTAATATAAAAAAATCGCTTGAGATCAATAGGAAAAACCTTGCGGCAAATACCGGGCGCTATCGCGCAAGAGTATCGAGTGTACCCACCATTGAACGAAATCTTTTGGAGATTCAACGGCAGCAAGGGATTAAGGAAGCGTTGTATTCTTACCTGCTCCAAAAGAGAGAAGAAGCTGCAATAGCCTTGGCATCATCAGTATCGGACACAAGAATTATTGATGTTGCGAGACCTGCTGGCAATCCGGTAAGCCCAAAGCCCATTTTGGTTTATCTTGCTTCTTTTATAATTGGTTTAGTCATACCCATCGGCTTATTGTCAATGAAAGACTCTTTTAATGAAAAGGTACAATCAGCCGGAGATGTGGAAAGAAATACGGATACTCCTATTTTAGGCGAAATTACGCATTGTCGATCAAAGGATAGTTTGGTGGTAAAGAATGGTTCACGCTCAGAGATTTCTGAAGTATTCAGACTGATTCGATCTAATTTGAAATACACCTTTCCGAAACAGGAAAAGCAGGTTATATTGGTTACCTCCAGTATGTCTGGTGAAGGTAAAACCTTTATCAGTCTTAATTTAGGGGCGAGTTTAGCCATTACCGGAAAGAAGGTATTGGTGATGGAGTTTGATTTGAGGTTACCCAAGCTTCTCAATTCACTGGGCTTACCTTTGGAGAATGAAGGAATTGTGGAATATATAAAGGATCCTGCAAAGAAAGCCATAGACCTGGTCATTCCAATAGAGGAGGTTCCGGGACTTTCGATCATGCCCGCGGGGCAACTTCCGGCTAATCCATCAGAAATATTGATGAATGACCGTATGAATACATTAATGGAAGAGATAAAGGAAGAGTTTGATTTTATCCTTATTGATTCTTCACCGGTAGGTCAGGTCGCGGACGCTTTCTCTTTTAACGATTTTGCTCAATTTGTTATTTATGTGGTTAGGTATAATTATACTTATAAACAACAAATTAACATCGCAAATGATATAGCGGCAAATGATAAATTTACGAATCTTACCATTCTATTGAATGATGCGAAATTGCATAATGGATATGGGTATGGGTATGGGTATGGTAAAGGGTATGGTTATGGTAAATAAGATGATTTTGATTACAGGAGGCGCCGGATTTATTGGTTCAAACCTAGTAGAATACTTTCTTGGTAAAGGAGCCAAGGTGCGCGTATTGGACAATCTTTCTACAGGTTACTGGTTTAATATCGAGGCTTTTAAGGATCACCCCAATTTTACTTTCATAGAAGGGGACATCCGTGATCTTAACGTTTGTCGGGAAGCAACAACTAGTATGAACTATGTATTGCATCATGCGGCTTTGGGCTCCGTACCGAGGTCGATAGAACATCCTGAATTGACAAATGAGGTCAATGTAGATGGGTTTTTGAACATGTTGATAGCAGCGAAAGATGCAAAGGTCAAACGCTTTGTATATGCTGCAAGTTCTTCTACCTATGGTGATTCTAAGGAATTACCAAAGGTGGAAAGCAAAATCGGGAAACCTTTATCTCCTTATGGCGTTACCAAACTCATCAATGAGTTGTATGCAGATGTGTTTAACCGCGTGTATGGGTTGGAATGTGTGGGCCTAAGGTATTTCAATGTATTTGGGAAAAGGCAAGATCCGGATGGCACCTATGCCGCAGTGATTCCCCTTTTTATCAAGCAACTGATCAATCATGAAAGTCCCTTGATCAACGGATCGGGCAATAATTCAAGGGATTTTACCTATATCGACAATGTGATTCAGATGAATGAACTGGCGATGACTACGGCCAGCCATGCCGCGATTAATACCGTTTATAATACGGCAGTAGGGGAGCGAATCACGTTGAACGACCTTTTCCTTACCCTAAAAGAATTACTAAGTGTATATGATCCGGCCATTGCTCACATAAAAGCCAATCATGGTCCGTTGCGGGACGGGGATATTTCCCATTCTCTGGCCAGTATCAGAAAAGCTGCTTCCTTATTAGGTTATAAGCCTACACATTCTTTCCGCAAGGGATTAGTTGAGGCCATTGATTGGTATTGGAAGAACTTGACGAAAGAGCCTGAAAAAAAGTCAATGTTGGAATAGTGGCTTCCTTAAAGAAAATAGCGATTTCAGGATTATTTTGGACGTTCACAGAGCGTTTTAGCGTACAAGGCATACAATTTGTTATTTCGGTGATATTGGCCCGACTTTTATTGCCGGAAGATTTTGGCATGATCGGGATGATATTGGTTTTTGTATCGATCGGTACTACCTTGCGCGATTCTGGGATGACGAATTCATTGATTCGCTCCCTCAATCCAACGGAAACTGATTACTCCACTGTTTTCTTCATTAATTTTGCATCTAGTGTATTGATCTACCTGCTTTTTTTTATAACTGCCCCATGGATCGCGGGCTTTTATAAAATGGAGCTTTTAACAGATCTGGTAAGGGTTCAATCGTTGACCATATTAATAGGTTCTTTTTCCTCTATACAATATGCAAGATTGACCAAGTCAATGAATTTCAAAAAACAATTGGCAATTCAGTTGCCTTCTATGCTTTTAGGTGGCGGGCTAGGTATTGGGATGGCATTTTTTGGTTACGGTGTATGGAGTTTAGTTTGGATGAATGTTTTTCAATCGTCAGCAGCTTCAGTTCAATACTGGTTTTTGACGAAGTGGCGACCGCAATTCATTTTTAGTAAAGCAAAAATGAAGGAACATTTCAACTTTGGGTACAAACTGACACTGTCAAGTTTACTTGATTCGATATACAATAATTTTTTATATATGATCATTGGTAAATTTTTCAGTGCAGCGCAATTGGGCTTTTATACGCGTGCAAATAGTACGAAAAACCTCCCTTTAAATAATATTTCAAGTGCGTTGTTTAAGGTAACTTATCCACTTTTTTCCAAAATTCAGGAAGATACGTTGCGCTTGAAGGCGCTGTATCGAAAACTGATGCAACAGGTGTTATTTTGGGTAATACCTAGTCTGTTATCAATTGCCGTAATTGCCGAACCTCTATTTAGAGTGCTGTTTACGGAAAAATGGGTGCCGGCAGCTTCTTATTTTCAGATCTTATGTGCTGTCGGGGCCCTTTATCCCTTAAACTCTTATAATCTTAGCATACTAAACGTAAAAGGGAGAAGCGACCTTTACCTGAAGGTTCAGGTTATTAATAAAGTCTATACGGTTCTGCTGACCTTGGCTATGCTTCCTCTGGGAATTTATGCTATGTTATTTATGCAAATTTTGATATCTGTTTTGAATTTTATCGTGAACACGTATTATGCCGGGAAGTTGATTGATTATCCAATTGGCGAACAACTAAAAGACGTTGCACCTATTTTCCTTATTGGTTTGATTATGCTGGGAGCGTGTTTTGGGGTCGATTATCTTCTTCTGGAGTTTCTGGATTACGATCTTGCTAGGGTATGCGTTGTACCATTACTTGGGTTTACGATTTACTTTTTTCTGGCTAAATTGATGAAGCTTCCGTCGATGGCCGAGCTTGAAGAGACTTTTGGCTCCCGCAAAAAACATCTAGTTGCTAATTCTCTTAAAAAGAAGGATTCGATGACACTATTCGTATAAATAAATAACAGAACCAGTTATGTTATGAACAATTCAAATTGTATGATATGATCTTCAACTCATTAGCATTCGCCGTTTTTTTCCTGTAGTTTTTGTTTTGTATTGGTTTGTGGTTAACAAAAACTTGAAAGTACAAAATGCATTATAGGCCAATCAATACTCATTCACCCTCTGTCGATATCTAAACGATGATTTTAAATGAGGCAGATATAACTAGAAGGAGCCCTTTCGTAATTACATTCCACATTCATAAGAAATTAATTTTTAGTTATAAAGGATTTGATACCTATGGCACAGGATTCCTGACCGACCGTATAATACAACATAGAATCGAGCAATAGAATCGCTAGTTTCGCTTAGTCGTATATAAATTTTGAATTTAAATCTGCTTTTAACGGTAGGTATCGGATAGAAAGCGGGAAACTCGAATAAGAAATTGTTCATTTGACCGAAGTAATCTTTTGAAATAAGATAAGCATAATGAGGTTGTTAAACGATATGAAAAGGAACTTAAGAAACGTTCCGGGGTTTCGAACAAACAGGAAGATTGTAGTTCTTGAATCGGACGATTGGGGAAGTGAACGTGCAGCAAGCATACATACGTTGAACAACCTGAAGAAAGCGGGTTATGCGGTCGAAAAATGTAGCATGACGTCAGTCGACGCACTCGAATCAAATGATGATCTGGAATTGCTTTTTGAGATGCTTGGTGGGTTTAAAGACAGAAATGGGAATCCTCCTGTAATATCAGCATTTTTCAATGTTGCTAACCCGGATTTCAAAAAAATAAAAGAAAGCGATTTTTATGAATATCATTACTTAAATATAGCTGAGACAGCCAAAAAGTATAAAGACCATAACAGGATTTTAGATTTATATCGAGAAGGTTTTCACAATAAGTTGTTTCACGCAGAGTATCATGGCAGAGAGCATCTTCATGTAAGTAAATGGCTTAAAATGCTGCAAGCTGGGCAAGAGGATGTACGCATTGGATTTGAGTTGGACTTTACGGGTTTTTCAGGATCTTATGCGCCAGGTATAGGCATGAGAGCAGCATATGACTTGATTGATATGGCTGATCTCCAATTTATGTGCAATGCTGTTAAGGACGGATTAGATGTTTTTGAACAGACATTCGGCTATCGGTCTAATTACTTCGTATCGCCAAATGGATTATATCCTCGATTTGGTGACTTTGAAAAAATTCTTAAAGAGTCCGGCGTTAAATTTTTGGGTGGTGCAAGTTTGCAAAAAGTACGAGATAAAACAGGCCATCGTAAAATGAAACACTTTTATTTAGGTAAGTATAACTATTTGAAGCAACGTTACATCACTAGAAATGGAATTTTTGAACCTCATGATACTCAAAATGATTGGGTTGCTTTATGTCTAAAGGATATTCAAAGTGCTTTTCGTTGGAACAAACCTGCGATTATCAGCACCCATAGAGCCAGTTATGTAGGAACTCTTGATTCTAAAAACAGAGAAAAGGGTCTTCGGGATCTTCATATGCTACTTCGATCCATCTTAAAAGAATGGCCAGAAACTGAGTTTATGAATACGAAAGAATTGACGTGTCTAGTTGAGCCTAAATCCTGCCAAAAATAACATGGAAAAGCAAAAAATATTAATTGTAAGTAGAAGTTTCTATCCAACAAATTCTCCTCGCTCTTTTCGAACGACCGAATTAGCGAAAGGGTTTTCTAAACTTGGCCATGATGTTACAGTGTTAACACCCAAAAATGAAACATACCACTCGGACTTCGAAAAGCAATATGGTATTACTATTAAGGATATGGGAATGCAAAAATGGAAGCCGATTGAAATAAAAGGTAGCGGACTCTTCCTATATGCTCGTAAAGCACTAAAACGCATCCTGAACCTCCTGTTTTTGTACCCAGAGATAGAGTTAATGGGGATCGTTAGAAAAGCGCTGGCTAAAGAACGAGATTATAACTATGATATGCTTATTTCTATTGCAGTGCCTTTCTCTGTACATTTTGGCGTCGCAAAAGCACGAATCGCCACGCATCCCATGGCTACCTCATGGATAGCCGACTGTGGCGATCCATTCATGGGGAAAGAGAATGATACCTTTCGTTATCCCTTCTTTTACAAATACGTGGAAAAATGGTTTTGTCGCAAGGCGGATTATCTTTCTGTTCCTACTGAAGGTTCGGTCAACGCTTATTATCCTGAATTCCGCTCAAAAATCAAGGTAATACCACAAGGACTTGACTTTGACGACTACCGCATTAATAATAATGAACCAATGAATGATGTTCCAACCTTTGCGTATGCAGGAGGATTTATCCCGGGCAGGAGAGATCCAACCGAATTCCTTACTTATATATGTTCATTGGAAATTGACTTTCGCTTTCATATTTATACTCGATATTCAAATTATTTGATTACCAAGTTTGTTGAGAAAGGAAAAGGCCGAGTTATACTCCACGATTATGTTTCTCGTCCAGAACTGTTAAGGACGTTAAGCGAGATGGACTTCGTAGTTAATTTTGAAAACATCGGAGAAAAACAAACTCCCAGTAAATTGATCGACTATGCCTTGACAAAAAGACCCATTCTTTCTATTAAAACTGGAGCTTTGGCGACTAAGACTATCAACGAATTCTTAAAGGGTAACTATCACAATCAGCATAAAGTTGAGAATGTCGATCAATACAGGATCGAGAATGTTTGTCAACAATTTCTAGCACTCAATTCTTATGACTAACAAAGTAATCGTTTGAGTAACTCAGTAATTACATACATGAAAACATTAAATCAAGATGCCGCCCTTCTAGAACGAAGGAATAAAGCCCTAGCGGCTGTATTATTCCTGCTTTCACCGTTATTGGCAGTATTCGCTGCGTTTAAAAACTACCATGCAAAATGGCCAAAGAATATTCTTTGGGGATTTATTGTTTTCTATGGTGCTACGATGGTGATATCACGGGAGGGAATGGACGCTGCTGTTTATCGCGATACGCTTATCTATATGCATTCTCTAAATATGGATTTCGGTCAACTTTGGATCACATTATACAATCCCTTATATGGAGAACTGGATATAGTAAATCCGATTATAGTATTTGTCGTTTCTTCTTTTACCTCGAATTACCATGTGCTTTTTGCGGTATATGGATTTGTTTTTGGCTTTTTTTACTCGAGAAATATATGGTATTTGTTTGAACATGCCGATGGGGACATTAAAAAAAGATCAATGATTTACATATTGGTATTTGCACTTATTGTAGGATTTTGGAATATTAATGGTTTCAGATTTTGGACCGCAGCTTTAGTCTTCTTTTACGGAGCAATGCCCTATGTTTTCGAAAAGAAAATGAGTAAGCTCTGGATAGCGGCCGCCTCAATACTATTTCATTTCTCATTTTTTGTCCCTGTTATCCTATTATTTGGGTTTATAGTGTTGAAAAATAAAGTACATATATTTTTCTATTTTTTCTTGATTACTTTTTTCGTGAACAGTATCAATCTCGAGTCTTTAGGTAGTTTTTTAGAAACAATATTTCCAGAAATGTTATATGACAAAACAAAAGGATATACTAATCCTGAGTATGCGGAAACAGTGGCAGTAGGAAAACAACAAATGTCTCTTTATGCAAGGGTATTTCGTGATTTGATGGGTTATGTGATAGCTGCATTTCTTTTTTATATTTATGCTAAACGTTTAAAAGACATTAAACAGGACAGTGGATTATATAGATTGTTTAATTTTTCACTATTTTTCTTAGGATTTGCTAATCTGTTTAGTTTAATGCCCTCTGGTGGACGTTTTTCAATAGTGGGCAACTTATTCGCTGTTGCCTTGATTTTATTTTATCTCCAAAGATTTACGATAGACAAAGGAACCCGGTATCTTACCTATCTCGTCATACCATTTATTGCCTTGTTTATCGTTGTAACACTTCGTATCGGAACAGATACGGTAGGAGTTGGAACAATTGTCGGCAATCCAATCACGATGTTTTTTATTGATAACGATTGGGCTTTGATTGAGTTGATAAAGAAATAATTATGCCACTATGTTAATAAGAACTAGAAATAAAATAGAATATGTATTGAAAAATACATTTGTAGGTTGGCAAACAAAACGGCAAATTATCGTGTTGGAATCTGATGATTGGGGTACGGTTCGGATGTCTTCGAGAGATAGTTATCAAAAATTGCTATCGTTTGGTATACCGGTCGACAAAATTCACTATACTAAATATGATGCCCTTGAAAGTGAATCCGATTTGCAATCCCTTTTTGAAACGCTTTCAAAATATAAAGATAGTACAGGCAGACCACCTGTTCTGACTGCGAATTGCCTGATGGCCAATCCTGATTTTAAAAGAATAAAAGATAATGATTTTAGACATTATTATTTTCAACCCGTTCAAGAAACATTTTCTAATTATCCTAATCACGAGAATTCCTTTAAGCTCTGGAAAGAGGGGTATAAAAACCGGATTTTCCATCCTCAGTTTCATGGACGGGAACACGTAAACGTTAACCGATGGATGAAGGCACTTCGTGCTAATCTTGTAGAAACAAGATTAGCTTTTGAGCATGGTGTATTCGGTATAAGCATGCATGGGTCTAATGAAAAAAGGAAAAGTTATATGGAAGCCCTAGCTGCAGAAACGGGCGAGGAAGCTGCACAGATTCATGAAATTGTAGCAGAGGGTTTGGCTATGTTCAGGAGCTCTTTTGGGTATCCCTCTGCAAGTTTTATTGCCCCAAATTATACTTGGAGCTCCGATCTTGAAAGAACATTATTGAGAAATGACGTTAAGTTCATTCAGGGTAATAAAATGCAGGCTGAACCATTATTGCAAATAAATGGGGGAGTGTTTCGAAAAGTGCATTATACGGGAAAGAGAAATGAGCTGGGACAAATATATCTCGTTAGGAATTGCCATTTTGAACCAAGTTCCGCTCCAAAAAACGATTGGGTGGGAGAGTGCTTGAAGCGGATAGATAAAGCTTTCCGGTCAAACCGGCCAGCAATCGTTAGTAGTCACCGGGTAAATTTCATCGGTTACCTGGACGAAAAAAACAGGAATGAAAATCTGAGACTTTTGGCTGTGCTCCTTAAGACAATCCTCTCCAGATGGCCGGAGGTAGAATTTTTAAGCACAGATGAATTGGGAGAGTTGATACAAAAAAATAACAAATGAAAATATTGGTTACAGGAGATACCTATTTAGGGAGTACAAAGTTGCAAAAAGCATCGGAAAAAGGTCAGGTAAATGAGATTTTTGGTCCTTTTTTGACCCATATCAGGGAGAGTGATTTAGCCATTACCAATTTGGAATCGCCTGTTATTAATGAAGGCACACCAATTAATAAAACTGGCCCAGCGTTAAAAGCTTCACTTAAGTCGTTGGGAATATTAAAAAGTGCAGGTTTTGATTTGGTGACATTAGCCAATAATCATATTCGTGACTACGGTCATGAAGGTGTATTCTCGACTTTACAGGCTTGTGAAAAGCTGAACCTAAATTATGTAGGAGCTGGTGAGAACCTATCGAATGCCATGGAGACATTTTATTACGAAAAGGGCGATATAAAAGTTGGTATCATTAATATCGCCGAAAATGAATTTGGCACTACACAAGGACTTTATCCCGGAGCACATCCGCAGAATATTGTTGATAACTACTATAGTATTAAAGAAGCAAAAGAAGAAGCGGATAAAGTAGTTGTAATTGTTCATGGTGGTCATGAGCTGTATACCTTCCCTAGTCCACGGATGAAAAAAAACTATCGTTTTTTTGTTGATGCCGGCGCGGATGCTGTAGTAGGGCATCATACCCATTGGCACAGCGGATTTGAAGTGTATAAATCGGCTCCTATTTTTTATGGTCTCGGAAACTTTCTTTTCGAAAATATACAGAATGTTAATAGTCCGAGATGGCATGTTGGGTTTGGGGTTTCGTTGGATCTCGAAGAGCAGAACTTGAAGTTTCAGATTATTTCTTATAAACAAAATGCTGGCTCATTAGGCATTGAGACATTGAATGCAAAGGAGGAAAAGGAGTTTAATGATGAGTTATCCCTAATCAATAACATCATTCAAGACGATCACTTACTGGAAAATGAGTTTAATGACTTTTGCAGATCAAAACGGAAATTGTATAATTATTATTTGGAACCTCATTCTTCTTATATCCTTCAAAAAATCCAACGTTTGAAATTGATGCCCTCTCTTTGGTCCCCATCAAAATTATTATTACTAAAAAATCTGATAATGTGTGAGGCCCATCGGGATGTTTTGCTTAAGCATTTGAAATAATAAGGTTCTCTATTCATGCATTGAAAGGTTATATAATATGAAAAGAAATAAGGATAAATATCATGATTTGCTTCCTTTTCCAAGTGAAAAGCATCAAGGTATATTGATAAGCGATAATAATTTGGAGGCCAGTCAATCAATTAAAAAGCCTGGAAAAGTATTATATGCTCACGATGGTCCGCTTCTTCGAAACCATAACCATCAAATATACGGAACGGACGAAGTGAGAAATCGCTATTCAAAGATGGGCCAAGAGCTTTCATATTTGATACGAATCGTCCAAGAAACTGATGAAGAGTGCGGGAAACACATTCTTATAGATTATGACAAATTTTCTGCAATTGAGGTACCTAATTTCAAGTCCTTTATAAAGTATTTCGCTGTAAGGCCCAAAGCTAAAAAAATAGTAGAAGATGCGGTTAAGAGGCACGATGTCATAATCGCCCGTTTACCAAGCGGTATAGGTTCCTTGGCTGTTAAGTACGCCATTAAACATAAAAAACCATTACTCACCGAAATGGTTGCTTGCACGAAGGATACCTATTGGTACCACAGTATAAAAGGTAAGCTCATAGCGTATTATTTCTATTATAGGCAGAGAGCTATTATGCGAAACGTAAAATACTGCATTTACGTGACTAAGTCTTTCCTTCAGAAGAGGTATCCTATTAAAGGAAAGACAATTTCCTGTTCTAACGTTTGTATTGAGAAAGTGGACTGTGAAATGTTAATTCAAAGAATATGTCGAATTAATAATATGAATAGTAGTCGACCTTTGATACTTGGTTCTGTGGGTAAACTTTCCATGCGTTACAAAGGTTACCAAGATATTATCCGAACAATTGCCCATTTAAAGAAACGAAGTATTCGTTTCCATTATCATCTAGCAGGTGGAGGAGATGATTCTTATTTGCGTAAACTAGTTAGAAAGTATAAACTAGAGAGAGAAGTAACCATACTGGGACCTTTATCTCATCGTGACGTTTTTAATTTTATGGACAAAATAGATGTATATGTACAACCAAGTCGGACCGAAGGCTTACCGAGAGCGATGATTGAAGCGATGAGTAGAGCATGCCCTGTTATGGGTTCTAAAGTAGGTGGGATTCCTGAATTGGTTGAAGACGGAATATCTTTTGAAAGTGGAAATTTGTTGCAGATTGAAAAGGCCCTGTTATTATTGAATCAGGATAGACTGCTAGAGGAAGCTTCAAGAAGTTTTTATAAAGCTAAAGAGTATGAGAATGAAACTCTTGTGGCAAGGCGTATTTCCTTTTACGAATCTTTTTTAAAAGACCACCATTTAACGCTTAAAACTCTTAAATAATGACATGAAGAAGAACACAAAACTGTTTATTGGCATTACAGCCCCACAGAGCGTTGATTTATTAAATGGCCAATTAAAACATTTTCGGAAAAAAGGGTACGACGTCTATCTTCTTGCTCCTAAAACAGATCAAGTTGTAGATTTTTGCAAGCAAGAGGATGTGAAATTACTATCCATTAGCATCAAAAGAAACCCACATCCGCTGTATGATATTTATACCTTGTTACAACTAATATGGGTGTTTTTTAAAGAAAAGCCAGATATCGTAAATCTTGGCACTCCAAAAATGAGTTTATTGGGACTTGTTGCTGCGAGGGTAATAGGTGTCCCATATCGTATTTATACTTGTCATGGTTTTCGTTTCGAGCATGAAAAAGGTTTTTTTGGTAAGTTTTTGATGTGGATTGAGAAGGTAACAGCATCATGTGCCCATAAGATTATTTGCGTTTCTCCATCTGTGAAAGATTTAGGTGTAAGGGCGGGAATCTTTTCGAGAGAGAAAGCAATCCATATAGGAAAGGGTAGTAATAACGGAATTGATTTAACCTTGTTTGATCCTAGATGCATAAAAGAAAGAGATAGACAGGAAATGAGGGATTATTATGGTTTGAATGGATATTTTGTTTTTGGATTTGTAGGTAGGTTAGTTGATAGAAAAGGAATCACCGAATTGTATGCAGCTTTCGATCGGTTCTATAGAGAGAATTCTAACATTAAATTATTGATGGTGGGAAGACCGTACTGGGATCAAATTCGAGATAAAGACATTATCGAAAAATATCATAATCATCCTGGAATCATTATGGCCGGACTTCAACCACCGGACACTATTCCGTTATTCCTATCAGTTTTCGATGCGTTTGTGCTACCCGCCTGGTGGGAAGGTTTTGGAAACGTGTTGATCCAAGCCGCTGCTATGGGTGTTCCCATAATTAGTACGCAGGCGACAGGGTGTAAAGATGCGGTATCGGACGGTTTTAACGGAATGTTAGTAGAGCCTCATTCACCTGAAAAATTTGAAAAAGCCATGCGCTTCTTTTATGATCATAGAGACAAGATTGAAGAGTATGGACGGAACGGAAGGATATGGGCCAAGAATTTTCAGCCTGAGATTATATGGAAAGGTATAGAAAAAGCCTATCAATTGTGAAACGATTATACCGGCATTTTATCAAAAGGGGCATAGATATCGTGCTATCAGTGATAGGAATTTTGGTTTTGTCCCCCCTCATAATCATACTTATCTGTTTATTATGGCTTTATACAAAAGAATCTCCTTTCTTTCTTCAATGTCGACCTGGAAAAAACCAACGCCCCTTTTTGATCATAAAATTTAAAACGATGCTACCGCCTATCGATCGGAATGGAAAGCTTTTATCGGCAAAAGAGCGGATAACCCCCTTGGGGAGGTATTTACGCAAACTTTCGCTGGACGAGATACCGCAACTTTTCAACGTACTTAAGGGCGATATGAGTATTGTTGGTCCGCGACCTTTATTGTTTGATTATATCCCGCTCTATACGAAAGAACAGTTGAGGCGCCACGAAGTGAAACCTGGTATTACAGGTTGGGCGCAGGTAAACGGACGGAACAGCATCTCCTGGGAAGAAAAATTTAAGCATGACGTCTACTATGTGGATCATGTGTCTTTCGGGTTTGATCTCCAGATTGTAGGTCTCACCTTTTTAAAGGTGGTAAAAAGAGAAGGGATTAACCAAAACGGGGAAACAACGATGCAAGCTTTTATGGGTACTAATAAATAAATGATGTTAAAAAGATTATTATACCTGGTCTATTATTTCAAGGAAATTGACCGGGAGAAACTTAGCCGGTTTGTGGAATATGCGCACACAGTACATCCGAGAGAAAGACTGAAAACGGTTTCTTTGTGGAGAGATATTCTATGGTCTTCCCTGCGGTATAATATATCTGTTTTGGATTATTTTTATTTCCGTTTTTTCGAAATAGAGGACCCTGTTAAACGACAATCCTTTGCGGGAACAGGTTTCCTATATGAATATCAGTTAAAGATGAACCCTCCTAAGGAGCGGGAGGTGTTGGAAGACAAGATTTTGTTTTTAAAGCGGTACCAACCCTTTGTTCAGCGAAAGTTTCTTCCGTTGAGCGGTGTGACGAACAAAACGATTGCCAAAATAATAAATAATCCTTCGGGTAAACTTGTTGTCAAAGGGTCAAAGGGTCAGGTGGGGGCTGAAGTACAAGTATTGAAGGCCAGTGATTTTACTTCCGACAGCCTAGTTCGTTATATGATTAAGCATAGGTTTGATTTGATGGAAGAATATGTGGTACAACATGCCAGCCTAATGGCGCTTTCTCCTTCAGGATTGAATACGGTTAGGATTTTTACGCAGATAGAAGGAGACAAGCTGACAATTTTAGGTGCCAGGTTGCGGATTACGATCAATTCATCCGTCGATAATATGGCAGCGGGAAATATCGCTGCTCCTATTGATATTGCCACCGGAATCGTGTCGGGACCAGGCGTTTATAGTGATATTACGAAGGACGATGTAGAAATACATCCCATTACAGGGTTAAGTGTTTTGGGGTTTCAGGTGCCTTTTTGGAAAGAGACACTTGGAATGATGCAGAAGGTCGTATTCCACGCGCCAGAAAACCGGTCGGTAGGGTGGGATATCGCCATTAGTGAAAGGGGCCCCGAAATCATTGAGGGCAACCACAATTGGTGTAAGTTGCTATGGCAATTGCCCGTAAAAAAAGGATTGAAAGCTGAATTAATGAAATTTCTATGAAACATTTTGTTTATCAATCGATTAATGTTCTTCGTTATTGTAGGAGCACTTCATTAGCCTTTCTTTCACTTTTGAAAGATAGTAGTTATTATTCGAATGTATCTTTTTATCCAGAGGAGAAACGCAAGACGTCTTTTCAGGTGTTTTGCGATCAAGTTGCTTATATTTTGAGATATGGTGAAGTAGATGATAAGTATTTTATCAACGGCATGGATCGAAAGGACTTCCCTACAAAATACAACACGCTCCCTCATGCTGTTTTTAAAAGAGTGCGGGATAGGTTGAATGTTCATCCCGGCTTGGCGGAGGGATATAATTACATTATGGCCTTAAAGGATAAATTTTACTTTAACCAGTTTCTTACGGCAATAGGCTTTTCTACACCTACTTTGAGGTTATTGATCGATGGTGGACGTATGCATGTGCCGGGTGTGGCGGTTTGGCAGCCCTTGACTGCCATCCAAGATTTAACCATTGACGGTTGCTTAAAGGATATTGGCGGAGCGCAAGGGAAGGGTGTTTATTCGCTGAAAGTTGAAGACGGACGAATATGGCTGGGAAGCGAGGAAGTTGATTTCGCGTTTTTTCTAGACTATTGTAAAAGAGGAAAATTGATTGTGCAAGATCGGATTATTCAACATCCGAAAGTGAGCCGGCTCAATGAAAGCTCAGTAAATACCTTGCGCATCGTGACGGTTTATCATGAAGGTGAAGTGGAGGTATTTGGGTCATTTTTCAGAATCGGTGCAGTGAATAGCTTTACGGATAATATATCTCGTGGGGGAAGTTTGGTGGAGGTAGATTTGAAGACCGGAAAACTTGGAAAATACGGTTTTATCTTATATCCGGCTATGGCCCTGAAGAAGCATGAGGTTCATCCCGGTACGAGCATCGTCTATGAAGATTATGAGATTCCCTTTTATCAGGAAGCTATCAACACGGCCATGGAAATCCATCGCTTTTTCTATCATGTTCATTCTATAGGATGGGATATTGCTATTACGGAAAAAGGACCTTGTTTTATAGAAGGAAATGACAGTTGGATGATTCCGTTTCAAGGAGCGACGATCGGGTTGAAGGCTGATTTTGAACGTTTGTTTGTTCGAAATTAATTGACCTTTATAATGATACTCCTTCAGTCCCCAGCAGATACCTCTTGATTTCGACTAAGAAATAGCAAGTATAAAACAACGATAGCATTGGTTATGAAAAAAACGGCTTTTTTAAATCCTTTTTATTATTTGTCGCAGGGAAGGGTAAGACTCTACGCAGTGCGTTCTCTTTTTAAAGAAAGGAGCTATTTGTATGGTCCATCGCTCTACCCTGAAGAAAAGCAAAAAACAAGAATCCGGATTATTTTTGAACAGCTGTTTTATGCGATCAAATATGGTGTTGCGGATGATCGTTATTTCTTAAATGGTATGGATCGGAGAGAGTCGCCATACAAAGGTGATATTCTTGATAATGCCAAATTTAAAAAAATAAGGAACGGGCTTAATAGCAACCCTCTTCCTGGGCAAGATCATAATTACCTCATGATCCTTCGGGACAAATTTTACTTTAATCAGCTTTTATCGAAATTAGATTATCCCATTCCAGTTTTAAGGCTCCTGATTGATGGGGAACGGTTTTGCAACCTGGAAACGAAGGAATGGAAGTCATTGGATGGCATTCTGGACTTAACTATAGATGGCTGTATGAAGGATATAAATGGAATACAAGGTAGAAGAGTGAATCTATTTAAGGTTTACCAACAAAGAATTTGGATAGGGGGAAAGGAGGTCGATTTCGACTTTTTTAAAGCCTATTGCTTGTTCGGTAAATTACTTGTAGAAGATAAAATTATTCAACATGCTGCATTGAATCGTTTTAATAATACTTCTGTCAATTCGTTACGGATCGTAACGGTTTGTAATAAAGAAAACATTGAAATATTTGCTGCTTTTATTCGAATTGGAAAAGTAGGAAGTTTTACCGACAACGTTGCTCAAGGGGGAAGTTTAGTGGATGTTAATCTGGAAACTGGTAGGTTAGAGCCGCGAGGTTGGATTCGATATCCCGAAAAAATTGTTAATAAACATCCTGATACTACGATAGAATTTAAGGACTTCGAAATTCCTTTTTATAAGGAAGCGATAGAAATGTCTAAAGCTTTACACCGGTTTTTCTATCACATTCATTCTATAGGATGGGATATTGCCATTACGGAAAATGGACCTTGTTTTATTGAGGGTAATGATAATTGGGGGCTTCCCTTTCAAGGTTTGACGCGCGGCTTGAAGGCCGATTTTGAACGCTTGTTTATTCGCCATTAATATGAGGTTGCGTCTAGCGACTAATTGCCTTCAGCTGATTCTGGAACACAAACCAATTATACAGTATACCTAACCATCTGTACAAATTCGATTTAATTCCCTTTTTACATTGTTTAATTTCATCCATTATCATCTAAAGATGATGAGAATTAGATATGGAAAGAAACAAACTAATTATTTTGGGGGCTGGAAATGTGGGTGGTTATATTTCTTATAATATCCACGATTTTGGGAATTACGATATCGTAGGCTTTTTAGATGACGATACTGAAAAGCAGGGAAAGATGATCTATGGACATGAGGTACTTGGTCCGATATCTTTTCTAAAGAATTATGTAAAAAACGACAGGATTTCGGTAGTGCTTGGCATTGCGAATCCTACTATTCGAAAAAGGATCGCTAGGTCGATTGCCCATTTTGATCTAGAATACCCCAATTTTATTGCCAAGAATGCTTGGCTTTCTCCAGCCGTAAACATTGGGAAAGGGGTGATTATCTATCCGGGAGTAAGCATTAATTATGAGAGCAATCTAGAAGATTTTATCATAGTGAATATGAATTGTGCCATTGGGCATAATTGTACCTTATCTTCTTTTTCTACCCTAGCTCCAGGTGTCAATTTAGGAGGTTTTACGTTTGTGGGAGAAGGTGTTGATCTATGCATCGGGGTTTCTACCCGACAAGGTATTCGTATTGGACAGAAATCATTAGTCGGTGGACAAGCAATGGTGGTGAAAAATGTGCCTGCTAATGTGAAGGTTAAAGGGATACCAGCGGATGTCTATGACGCAAGGCCTCCATTTCATAAATCTATACCGACTCCTCTACAGATGGAATTGACCGCATTAACTTTTGCTAAAAAAAACGAAACGAAAAATATTTCACTTTAATATTAGGGATATGAAACAGAGTTTATCTTATGCTCGACCTATCGAGACCTATACAAATACAAAAATCTGGCTTTCATCGCCCCATATGGATAAAGGTGAATTGAAACATATCCAGGAAGCGTTTCATATGAACTGGGTGGCTCCTATAGGGCCACAGGTGGATGGATTTGAGAACGACTTGTCGCGCTATACCCGCTCGGCTTCTGTGGTCGCTTTGTGTTCAGGCACTTCGGCAATCCATTTAGCACTTATCTTATTGGGTGTTGAAGCCGGAGACGAAGTTATTTGCCAGTCATTGACTTTCATCGCTTCAGCGAATCCTATTTCGTACCTTGGAGCTACGCCGGTGTTTGTGGATTCAGAGGAAGATACATGGAATATGTGTCCGGTATTGTTAAGGGAGACGATTATTGATCGCATTGCAAAAGGGAAGAAGCCGAAAGCCATTATTCCCGTCCATCTCTATGGTGTGCCCGCAAAGATCATTGAGATTATGGAAGTTGCCAAAGAATTTGATATCCCGGTATTAGAGGATGCGGCCGAAGCTTTGGGTTCTACTTTATTCCATAAAGCGATGGGCACCTTTGGTGATTTCGGTGTACTGTCTTTTAACGGCAATAAAATTATTACGACTTCAGGGGGGGGAGCATTACTGGCACGTAATAAAGATGCAGAGCCAAAAGCACGATTTTTGGCTACACAAGCATGTGATCCTGAACCTTATTACCAACATTCTAAAATGGGGTATAATTACCGTTTGAGCAATATTTGTGGCGCAATTGGTAGAGGCCAGATGGAAGTGTTGCCGGAACGGATTAGGCAAAGACGTAGTAATTTTGATTTTTACAAGAATGCTTTGTCGAAATTCAAGGGGGTTTCTTTTGTAGAGGAAATGAATGGTGTATTTTCCAATCGTTGGTTGACGGTTATACGTATTGATCCCGCAATTACGGGGGTAAGCCGTGAAACCATTCGCCTCGCCTTGAAAAAAGATAATATCGAATCGAGACCTGTTTGGAAACCCATGCATTTACAACCTTTGTTTGCGGAGGCTCCTGCTTATTGCAATGGCCTTTCTGAACGTTTGTTTAATACTGGTTTATGTTTACCTTCTGGCTCGAATTTAACTTCTAATGAATTAGAACGTGTGGTTGCCCGCATTGAAGAGACCTTAAGCTTTAGTTTTGAACATGCTCATGTCTAAAGTAACCGTGTGGTAATGGAGGCTTCTAATCCTATAGTCATAACATATACTTGCCATGTAATTTGGATGTTTAGGAAGAAGAAAACTACGGACTTCTACTGGAGTGGTATTCCCTGAAATCCCGGTTGTTGTATTTATAGGCTTATTCGTTATAACGAAATAGGTGCTCATGGTTTCATGAATACCTGTTCCGTTTTGTTTTAGTAGACACTCTTTACGTGTCCACAATAGATAAAACCGTTTGACAATATCCCTTCGGTCTTGGTATAGATAAGCTTTTTCTTCCTCATTGAACATATCTACCATAGGAAATGTAACGTCGAAGCTTGGGTTCATCTCTTCTATATCAACCCCAATGGGCATTAAGCTAAAGCTTATCAAGATGATATTACCTGAATGGGATAGGTTGAAATGAATTGAAAGGGGATTGTTGGCAAGATAAGGTTTTCCATATCTTCCTCTTAAAAATCTAATATCAGCTGCATGTATGTTCAGGTACGAACTTAATAATAGACGTAAAGCAATAGTTGCTGTGATAAAGCGTCGGACATCATTCTTTTGGTGAAAACGTTGGGCACGGGCAATCTCTTCTGCCGACAATACCGCCTTGAAAGTGGGATAAAGACTATGGAAATGATCTATTGATACCTTCCATATGACTGCTTCATGCGGCAGGATATCTCTAATAGAAGCTGCTTCTTCCTTAATCTCCGGAAAGTAAATGGTTCTGTCAGAATTCAATTTGGAGGTATTTATTTTTGTTGTTAGGATCGGGAATAAACCAAGCCGGATTGCCATTGCTGTCTTTTCCTACCATGGCGTTGGGAAGGGGAGGACGGTTGTTTATGAAAGAATCGATTTCATCGTCTACTATCTTTTTGGGGGTAGGCAGTAGGCCAATAGCCATTAATTCTTTTACACTTTCTTCAAATGCGGATACAATTTGGTTGATATCTGCTTGCGTATGGGCCGCTGTCAAGAAACAAGGGAAATTAGCTAAGATGTGAATACCCTTTTTACGCATTGATGCGAATAGAAGTTCTTGTAATGGATAATCTTCTTTGAACTTTATTTTCCACAGGGATGAGAACCCGGCGACATACAGTGGGAGGGAATGAGACTGTGCAATATCATTCAATCGATTTACAAATGACTCGCTCTGCTTATTCAGTTCTATTTGTAGTGCTGGCCCGGCATTCTTCATGTATTCTAATGTTGCTTTTGCTGTGGCCAAAACCAGGGGGTGCCTTACAAATGTTCCTGCAAAATAGGTTACTCCAATCTCGGGAATTGAAGTGTCGCCATAGCTCCAAAATCCGCCGTCTAATGCGTCCATATAGGTGCTGGATCCGGCGATGGCCCCAATAGGCAAGCCGCCGCCAATTACTTTTCCGTAAGTGGCAAGATCTGCACGAATATTGAAAAGGGCTTGTGCACCACCGCCATGGGAACGGAAACCGGTAATCACTTCATCAAAGATTAAAAGGCTGTTCGTATTGTGGGTGATCTCCCTGACTTTTCTGAGGAAATCTATCGGTTGGAATTCAGGTCTTCTGCTTTGGACAGGTTCGACCAATACTGCGGCGATATCTGCCGCTTTTTCTTGTATAATGGCTAAACTTTCTTCTGTTCCATACTCCAACACCAACATGTTTTCTACGGCGCTTTTCGGAATTCCGGGTGCCGCCGGATAGCTTTTTGATTTTTTGGAACTTCTTACGATCACTTCATCGTTTATGCCATGGTATGAACCTTCGAATGAGACGATCAGGTTCCTGCCGGTGACGGTACGTGCTATCCGAATGGCACCCAGCACCGCCTCGGAGCCTGTGTTGCATAAGGCGGCTCGGTCAAAGTTGGTGAATTCGCAAATAAGATGACATACTTCGGCGGCTAATGGATGCTGAGGTCCAAGTTCAAATCCTTTTTCGATCTGTTCATGCAATGCTTTTTTGATGAATGACGGTTGATAGCCTAACAGGTTTGTGCCGAAGCCATTCAGCGCATCGATGTATTCATTGCCGTCAATATCCCACAATTTACTTCCTTCTGAGCGATTAACGACAATGGGATAGATCATTTCCTTGATACTCGGATTAAATCCCGATACTACCCGGGGATCTGCCGTTTGTTTTCTGTTTGCCTGGGTAAAGGATTTGCTGCTCCTGGTTTTTTGTATATAGTCTTCGATGAAGTCCTCTATAAACGTACTTTGCTGAGGCGTTAAACTGGTTCTTTCTTTATGAATACGAGGACTGGCACCAAAAGGCTGTTCCGGCGAGGCGGGGATATGATCGGATACTTGATTTGTTTTTTGAGGTGCAGGAGATGCCGTTAGTTGATTGATTTGCTGACTTAACCGTGCAATTTGCTCCTTAATCTGCTCCATAGAGGGTTGTTCGGGTTGGGAAGAAGGTATTATGGATACAGCTTTTCCATTTTCGGATATGTATGCGGCTAAAGAAGATAAATTATTCAGTTCTTCGTTCAATTGACGATAGGTTAACGGAACCTGATATTCGTTCTTGAAACGAAGTGCCGCTTGGGTGAGCAAGAGGGAGTCTAAGCCTAACTCGATAAAACTACTGTCGGCATCACAGTTTGCGAGCTCCAGGCCTGTAATTTCTTCTAAGGAAGCTTTTAGACGGGTAATGATTGGATTTGACATAATAAGGGGTTGAAGAGATGATGGGGATAAAAGTATTTCTGTTTTAGCAGCTGAAGGTACGGGTACTACCGGACCAACAGTGCTGACCGGTATATCTAACCAATATGACTTCTTTAAATAAGCATAACCGGGAAGATCGGGTAAAAAATGAACGGCTAAATTACTATAATAGAGCTTCCACGGAATGGAACAACCTAAGGACCATAATTTACCGATCGCAGCTTTCACGCTAGGCAGGGCAGAAATTTCATCCGTATCTTGATCAATGCCTGAAATACAACGGGGGGAAAGTGCACTGCCTTGTTGCCTGACAAAAGTGGAACACACGCTTCCAATACCTACTTCGAGGTAGATCGGTTTCCTTTCGTTTTCGATGAACTGTATTGCCGATGAATAATTGACGGTAACACGGGCCTGCCTTGCCCAATAAGCAGGATTGGTAGCTTCTTCATTACTGAGCCACTGGCCCGTAACGGTAGAAACAATGGGTGTTATAGGAGGTTTCAATGAAAAAGAACCGATCAATTCTTCTAGCTCGTCTGTAATGGGATCGAGCATGGCTGAATGAAAGGCATGGCTCGTATGAAGTGGTTTATGTGGGATACTTGCTGTTTTCAATTGCTCCATGAAGACATCCATATCTTCGGTTTTTCCCGAGAATACCAATGAATTAGGTGCATTTAGTGCAGCGACCGATACGCCAGGATGTAGGAACGCTTCTAAGTGCGCGATGTTCCCGCGAACGGATACCATTTTCCCTCTTGGTAATGCCGCGATGAGTTTACCTCGTTTGCTGATCATGTGTAATGCGTCTTCGAGGGTAAATACTCCTGCTAAATGAGCAGCTAGTAGTTCTCCGAGACTATGCCCTACAAAAGCACTGGGTTGAACACCCCAGCTGAGCCATAATTGCGCTAGTGAATAACAGAACGTGAAGATTGCCGGTTGGGTGTATTGGGTTTGGTCGATAAGCTCCTCAGCTTCTACTGTCGGTCGGCAAAAGATGAGCTCACGCAGATCGCAACCTAAGACGGGTACCAAGAGGTTTGAACAACGATCGAAAGCTTGTTTGAAGGTTGGTTCTGATTGATAAAGACTACGACCCATGTTGATCGATTGGGATCCTTGGCCGGGAAAAAGAAAAACGATGGGCGGATTCGTCGATATTACTTTTTCTTCACTGACTTTAACTGATTCCAGCTGTTTGATCAGATTAGGAACGGAATCTGCCACGACGTAATTCCGATACGAGAAATCTTCTCTTGAAACCTGCAAAGAATAGGCAAGATCTCCTAGATAGCAGTTGGGGTTCCTTTTTAAATACCGGATTAGTTTCTCTGCATACAATCGCTGGCTTTCAGGTTTTTTCGATGACCAGGATATTAATTGAGGGCCGGTATGGGTGGACGGGAAGGTAAGTGCCTTGTTCTCCTGCAAAATCAGGTGGACATTGGTTCCTCCAACGCCGAAAGAGCTGACACCTGCAATTTTTTGTAATTGATCAGGCCAATGGGATAAGGTACTATTGACAATGAACGGACTGTTTTCAAAATCGATATGTGGGTTGGCTGATTGATAATTTATGGAAGGAGGAATCTGATCATGGTACAGTGAAAGCACCGTTTTAATCACACCGGCTACTCCTGCAGCAGCTGTAAGGTGACCGAAATTTCCTTTGACCGAACCGATGCGGCAATATTGATGTTTTTTTTGATTGCCAAAAGCCATTTTCAATCCTTCTATTTCGATGGGATCCCCTAAAGGGGTGGCTGTTCCATGCGTTTCGATATAGGAAATGTCTGTGGCTTCGATACCGGCATCTTGTATGGCCATTTGGATGACCTTGGCTTGCCCTACCGCACTGGGAGCTGTAAAACTTCCTTTATCTTGTCCGTCATTATTGATACCCGTACCTTTTATAATGGCATAGATATGATCTCCATTTTGTCGGGCCGATTCTGCATCCTTGAGAAGAATAGCACCTGCACCATCGCTAAAGAGTGTGCCGGTAGCTTCGCTATCAAAAGGGCGGCAATGGCCGTCTTTGCTTAACATGGTTCCCTCTTGGTGAAGGTGGCCACTATGCAGAGGTGAGGTGATTGACACTCCTCCGGCAATAGCCAAGGTGCATTCGCCATCACGAATAGATTTGACCGCGGTAGCTATGGCCAATAGAGACGTGGAACAGGCTGAATGGACAGAAACTGCTGGACCTTTTAAATTTAGTTGAAAAGCTACCCGACTGGCGACATAGTCTTTTTCATTCAGTGTCATGGTCTGGAAAGCACCTATTTTTGCGATTTCTTCAGGATGTGAACATATATTATTGAGGTAATAGCTATTGTTTCCGCTACCGGCAAACACACCTATTGTCCCTTCGTATTGGGATGGAAGATACCCACTTGTTTCTAAGACCTCTCGTGAAAGTTCAAGGAAGATTCGCTGTTGAGGATCCATCAACCGCGCAACAACGGGAGTAAGTCCAAAAAAATCGGCATCAAAGCAATCCGCATCTTTTATAATTCCCCTCGCTTTTACATAATTGGGATCGTTTTTCAATTCTGGTGGGATGGATGGATCGAGTTCATCGTCCTCGAAGAATCGGATTTTTTCATGACCTTGTTGCAATAATTCCCAATATTCATCAAGGGTTTCGCATCCGGGAAAACGAAGTGCCATACCAATGATGGCAATATCTTTATTGTTAGGATGACGCGTGGGGGATATACGAGCCTGATGGTCGGACAAGGACATGGTGCCATCAATAACTTTTGATAGTTGATCAATGGTGGGATATTGATAGATTGAGGTTATGGCGAACCGTTTGCCGGCAAGTTCACTTAAAAAAGAGATGCTCTTTTGAGCGAGCAATGAGTTGCCGCCAAGATCGAAAAAATTGTCATGGATGCCTATTTCTCCTAATTGTAATAAGCCCTTCCAATACTCGACAATTTTCTGTTGCGTTACCGTTGTCCACTGTTGAAATTCTACCGATAGGTTAGGGCGTCCATTTTTGGGGGACGGCATGGCTTTCCGATCTACTTTTCCACTAGCGGTCTTGGGAAAGGCTGTTAGCCATTCGATAACTGAAGGGATCATATAATCGGGTAACTCTTTCTGCAAATGATTTCTGACAAGCGTATGGGGTAATGGGTCATTAGAGGCGATTATATAGGCTACTAGCTTCTTTTCACCTTCAGAATTACTGTTTGCCGTGACAACTGCTTGCGCAACACCGGGGATTTTACATAAGGCGATTTCGATTTCATCTAATTCGATGCGGTAGCCACGGATTTTAACTTGATTGTCTCTTCTGCCGAGAAATTCGATATTCCCATCTGAGGAAAACCTCGCTTCATCTCCTGTTCGGTATATTCTAATTCTTCCTTGAGTGGGATGTTGCCAATACACGAATTTTTCTTCGGTTTGCATGGCCTGGTTAAGGTATCCTTGTGCCAAGGCTGATCCGCCGATGCACAGTTCTCCAATCTCTCCATCTTTTGCTACTTCCAGGCTTTCGTCCAAAATGTAGATAGATGTATTGTCTATGGCTTTGCCAATGGAAGGTAAAGATGGCCAGTTTTCAGGATCTCCGGTTAGGCGTAATTCTGTTACAACATGGCACTCTGTCGGACCGTATTGATTGCACAATGTAAGACCGGGTATGCCCGAGACGAACCTTTTGATTTGTGGTGTGATTTTCAAGGTTTCACCAGCCGTTATAATTTCACGGAGATGTGTAGGAGAGAGTTGTTGTGCAATGCTTTCTTCGGCAAGGTATTGCAGAGCAACGAAAGGCAAGAAAATTCGATCTATTTTATGTTCGATTAAGAATTGAATCAGTCGATAAGCATCTAAGCGCGTATCGTCATCAATAAGATAGAGACAGCTGCCTGCAATTAGGGTGGCGTATATTTCTTGAAAGGAAACGTCGAAGCTTAGCGGTGCAAACTGAAGGGTGCGATTACCCTTTCCGCTTAATGAAGTTTTCTTTTGCCATTGTATGAGATTGATCAGGGCAGAATGTCCCATGGAAACTCCTTTCGGTATGCCTGTCGACCCGGAAGTAAAAAGGACGTAGGCTGTATCATTTTCAATACCGGTGTTCTCGGTCATCGCATTGACGCCTTCCTTATGGATGGGAAGAAGGGAGAGTTGTTCGTGAATAAAGGAGGAGGAATCTGTGGAAATGTAGTAAGTTAATCCCGATTCTGCAATCAATTGCTGCAAGCGTGCTATGGGAAGTGATGTGTCTAGCGGAAGATAGGCTTTTCCTGCATGATGTATTGCCAGTACGGCGATTATTTGTGAAATGCTTCGCTCTGTACTGATGCCAATTAGTTTTTCTGTAGGCGCCTGTTGAACAATTGACCGTGCCAGCAATTCTACTTCTTTTTCCAGACTAGAATAGGAGATGGATTCACCTTTAAATGAAATTGCATCTGCATCGTTTGAATGATGCATTTGTTCTTTCACCAACTCGTAAACGTTTGTAATAGCTTTCATGTTTTAGTATAAAGACTTAAAATTCAGGTTTAAATATGGATTGTAGAAGTAAAATTGTATAAACAGTCGGGTTAACGGTACAACTTGTATGCTTTCCTTTACGGGACGTTATCAGACGAATGGTTTTAGGGGCTCACAGGAGGTTCTTGCTTTTTCAATAGAAGCGATTGTATAGTATTTTATACACTAATTCATTCATTTGGTATAAAAGCTGATGGGGTACTGTAGATGTTTTAATATTTTTATAATGTTAAATTTTTATACCTGTGAAACGAACAAATATATATACGACCTTTTTCCTGCTGTCGGCAGTTCTTGGTTTTTTTAGATTGGTATCGGATACCCCGATTCAATCCAATAATAAGCGCTATGATGTATTAACGACGGAACAATTAGCACTTTTCTTGCCTGACGAATTGAAAAGTTTTAAGAGGAATCGGTTAAGGCAAGTACCGAAGGAACATAAGGTAATTTCGAATTATGGGGCAGATGAATTTGTCTTGACGATCCAGGATGCCGCTAAAGATAACTATAAGGGGATAGAGGAATTTAATGACACATATTATAAAACGAGTCTTTCGGAAACCCTAATCCGGTTTCCGAAAGTAAGGAGTGGTTTTCGAACAATTACCGAAATCCGCGATGAAGCGACGATAGCTTTTGTTTTTAATGAGCGTTTTATTATCACAATCAGCGGCTTAAATAATCAAACGCCTACTCGCCTTTGGACGTACTTAGAGTTGTCAAAATTGAGGCCGCTGGATCGGTTTCATTGATTTTTTTCCTTCATAACGGCTTGAAATACTTTCGCTAGTCCACGGTCATTTGGGGGATAGAAGATCGTTTTATGCTCGCCGGGTATTTCATGTACGCTTACTTTATCTGCAAAATTTCCCCATCCCATATAGGTGGCATCCTCATAATACTGCAAGTGATGTTTTGCCTTAAACAGGCAGATTTCAATTGCTTGAGGAGTCATTTTGTAGTTTTTAAAAGCTTTGATATACGCGCCTACGATATCTGTTCGATGTGAATAAGTTTCTACATGATCGATATGGTTTTTATTAAACGTATATTTCAATTTCATTCTCGCCATGAACAAGGTGTATGAAAAATAACGTACAGGGTTTTGGATGATCGTTTTTAATATAAACTTGAACTTGTTGCCCATATTTTTGACGGAGGTAGCAGCCGTATCAAACTCATCTACATAGGTGTCAAAAATAGCCAGCATCTTTACTTCTTTCCCCATCGCGGTCAATTGGCGCGCCATCTCATAGGCTAAAAAGCCTCCATAGCTATATCCGCCTAATAAATAAGGCCCATGAGGATCGTTCTTGAGAATGTCTTCATTATATTTTGCGGCAATTTCATGAATATCTTCACTTACCGTTGATTTTCCGTTTTGCCCTAGGGCCTGCATGCCATATACGGGCTGTTCCGGATCTAAATAACGGACAAAAGATTTGAAAAGCAATACATTTAAACCCGCCCCGTGGATCATGTAAACGGGAAGATAGCTTCCGGAGCGTTTTATCGGAACGAGTGCATTCCATTCGATGACATTTTCATTTTGTTTTCCTCCTATACTTTCTTGTATTTTTAGAGCGAGCTTCTCGATACTCGAATAATCAAATAAAGTGGCGAGTGGAAGTTTTATTTCATATTTTTTTTCTATGGCGATAATGACTTTCACGGCAAGGAGGGAGTGACCTCCTATGTCAAAGAAATCAGATTGGGTACTGATTTGCTCAAGTGATAGGAGCTTGCACCATAGTTTTTCCAAGAAGTGCTCAATATCGTTTTTGGGAAGGGATGTCTGATCGCTAAGCACGGAAGTTTGGTTAACCTGAGGCAACTCTTTACGATCAATTTTACCCGTGGATGTTAATGGAATTTGACTGATGACGACGATACGGTCAGGGATCATATAGTCGGGTAGTTTTTCTTTTAGGTTGTCTCTCCACAAGTTGCATTTTCTCTCTAAGGTTTCGCTTTGAAGGATCTGAATATGTTTTTTTGATTGGAAGTTCGCGATATCTCCTTGTAAGTTCTGTAGCGGAGGACAGGCTTTTATAGGACTGTTTGAGGGAATATAAATTACCTCCATTTGATTGTCAATGCCTGAGTTCATCCACCTTACATAAGTATCGAAGCCTAAATTATCGCCTATTTTCCAGAAATTATCGGGATTTTCTCCTGATGTTTTCTGCAGGTCAACCGTGTTTTTGAGGGTAGAGATGGAGGTGTCAGCCGTTAAAGCTTCTATGGATTCAAGAACGGTTACGTCATAGAGGCAACGCCTGTTGGGGATGTGTTGAACCTGGAAACATTCATTGGGATGAAGCGCTAGGGTTTCTTGAAGGACATGAAGTGAATGGAGGTCTTTCCAATCTACCACATGGTCGGGTTGGGCATATACAATGGCAGGATCTTTATATATCCATGTATCGTAATGGTATTTGGTTGTTTCGTTGATATATATCCCCTTTCTGATCTGAACATCAACGTGTGAAATTGCTGGGATATGTGCGCGTAAGGAATAGAAGAAACTTGGATCTACCACTAACTCATCATTAGAAAGGATTCGATTGTCGATGATCTTCTTGAATTGTTCAAGGGTAGTACTGTCTTTGGTGTGGGGGAGTTGCTCGGCGATCAAACATCTTTCCAAGGTTTCGCTCGCCTGCACGTCTCCTAAAAACAGACAGCCTTCAGGATGTAGGAATTGAATTGACTTTTCAATAAGGTTGATTAGGTATTGTTCATCGGGAAAATATTGTGTTACACTGTTGATGATGATAAGGTCTACTTGTACTCCTTTTAGAAAGCTGAGATCGCTTGCATCTGAAGCGGAAACTATGACATTGTTCCATTTCTCCGGATCTTGGTCGATACGCCCCTGTATGTTTTTAATAGCTGTTTCTGAAATGTCAGAAGCATAATATGCGGCGCTTTGTGTTGCTAAAGGATATAATAATTGACCACCACCACACCCGATTTCAAGGATTTTAAGTTTTTTCTTATTGCCTTGTTTATCGATGATTTCTTGTATCCGTTCGAGGGTATTTTCTAGCCATTCCGTCGCGTGTTTTTCAGCATCTTCGAAATGTCCGAGTTGTTTGAAAACCAAATCGTCTAAGTTACTTTCTTTATGTTTAGCCTGTTCACTTTCCGCATTCTTATATAGTGCTTCCCATCGCTCTTCCCAGCTCACATCTTCTTTTGGGTGGACTTCTATAGCTGTATCTGTGGTGACATACCCCATTAAACGGACATTGCCGGTGTAGTCATTTTTCTCGGCAATGACAACGGATTGTTTAATGTCGTTTTCCTGATTTAAATAATATTCGATCTCACTTAATTCCACGCGGAATCCTCTAATCTTTATTTGCTGATCGATCCGTCCAAGGAACTCAATATTGCCATCCGGAAGGCGTTTGGCTAAATCGCCGCTTCTATAAATCCGGATGAGCCCCTTTTCAGGATGTAGCCAATTAGGAAAGCGCTCTGCGGTAAACGACGCTTGATTGACATAGCCGTCTGCCAAACAGATACCACTTAAACAGAGTTCTCCAACTTCTCCTTGGGCTACTTCTTTTAACTGATCATCAAGGATGAAATGTGCAGTATGATCTATTTCTTTCCCAATACTGGGCAATGCCGGCCAATTTGCAGGATCTCCATCTAATTTTAAAGAGGTAACGATATGTGTTTCGGTAGGACCATAATGGTTATATAGTTTGCAACCCTGTAAAGCGGTAAAGAAGCGTCTGACTTGTGGCGTAACCTTTAATTGTTCCCCGGCCGTAATGACTTCTTGCAAGGAGGATGGAAATTGGTTTCGGGCATCAGCAAGCTCTACAAGAGACTGCAAAGCAACAAATGGAAGGAACAACCGATTGATATGATGGTCTTCTAAATAACTTAATAGGCGAGAAGGATCTAAGCGTACGGTATCACTTACCAATACCAATGTACCGCCGGTAAAAAAAGTGGAAAATATTTCTTGGAATGAAACATCAAAGTTTAGCGGTGAAAATTGTAGGGTAGCACTATGCTGATCGGCAATTGATTGCTCGGTTTGCCATTGAAAGATATTGGCAAGCGCCGGCTGGTTCATGCTTACGCCCTTTGGGACACCCGTTGAACCAGAGGTATGCAGGATATAAATTGATCTGTTGGGAGATAATGTTACCGATACATCCGCTGTTGGGAAAGATTGCGATAGATTGAGCATATCTTCGATGAAGTATTCTGTAAAATCACCATACTCATCCAATACAGTACTGCGGTGTTTTTTTGAAGTAATGATAAAAGAGGGTTGTATGTTTTCTAAGAGTAATTTCTTTCTGTCTTTGGGATATTTGGAATCGATTGGGACAAAAATAGCCCCTGTTTTTATTAAAGCCATCATGGCTATTAAAATCTCAATTGAACGATCGGTACTGAGTCCAATTCGGTCACCTTCTTTTACGCCTTTTCTACGTAGATAGGCGGTCAATTGATTGATTTTATTGTTTAGGTTTTCATAGCTAAGTCTCTCTTCTCCAAAAACTACTGCGATGTTGGACTGATACTGCGTAACGGACTGCTCAAATCGTTTAATCAAATCGCGTTCCTGACTTAATCCGTTGCCGTTTAAAGAGGGCGATTGAACTTGTACAGGCGACAACGGGGCTAGTCGGATCGGATCTGCCGGTTTATTGATGAGGGTATGGATCGCATCTAGATAGAGATTGTGGTAACGTGTAATGGTGCCCTCAAGAAAAACATCGGTATTAAATGACCATTCGCAAACGAGGTGTTTGTGATTACCACTTAAATTTAGGAAAATATCGAAGTTTTCAAATTGCCTGGGATTACTAAATAACCGGTGTTTCAAGCCGGTAAAGGTGACGCCTTCATCCATTCCTAAATCGACATTGAAGATAGCGGACACCAATGGAACGTTTGATTGATTTCGTTCGATGGAGATATCTTTGAGGACTTCGCTAAAAGTAATATGCTGATGGTCCAGATCGTCTAATATTTCTTTTTTTCTTCTGCTTAAGTAATGAATAGGAGTTTCGTTTTCGAGCAGTGATGACTTAATGGGAAGTAGATTAACGCAATGGCTGACTAAGCCCATATTGTCATTCGCGAGTTGACCGGCCGCAGGTAAGCCTATAATGATATCTTTTTGGGTGCTGAGTTTCTTTAAGAAAATCTCGAATGCGCATAATAGGGTGATTACCAAACTGGTATTCGTTTGACTGCTGGTTTTTTGGATAGCGAAAAGTAGGTTTGTAGGAAGTTCAAAATCTACCCGATTGCCTCTATAAGTCCTAGGATTTACCCTTGGACGATCTATAGGAATCTGTAATACCGGTATATCGTTCTCAAACTTACGATGCCAGTATTCTTTGGTGATACTGAATTCAGGTGAAGATTTGAATGTGCGTTGGGAAAGCGCATAGTCACTCATTTGAGGAATACTGCGTTGCGGATATTGACTGCCGGTTTTGGAGGCGTTATAAAATTTGCTCAGATCGTCTATCATTACACCCAATGACCAGCCATCCGCGATAATATGATGAACAATGATCGTGAATCGGCATATATCCGGTTGAAGAACATGTAAAAAAAAACGAAAGAGAGGTCCTTGATATAAATCAAAAGGACGATTCATTTCTTGTTTTATAAACTCGGAGAACCCAGTTTCTTGCACTGCTGTTGTCGAGGACATCAAATTGATTTCATTGAGTACTACAGGGATTTCTTTGCTGATTAAAAGGGTTTCACCATTTGCACTGACTACGCATCTCAAGGCCTCATGTTGGGCTACTAATGCGGATAGCGATGCTTGGAGAATGGAGATATCCAAAGAGCCTTTAAGCTCCAGGGAAATGGATTCATTGTAAGCTAGCGAGGCCTTATCGCCTCCTAACATACAGGAAAGCCAAATTTCCTTTTGTGAGTCGTTCATTAAGGAAACTTTAGCTATTTCATTGTCCTTAAATGGATTATAGTCAATTCCTGTATACGTATACATAATCTATTAATTTAGGAGAGGTACAGTTGATAGTTGTGTTTTAGATATCTTGAATACTACTTTTGTTCCGTTGGGGAGGTCGTTTTCGAAGAGGTCAAAGATGTTGTAGGTGATAAGCGTTTGATGTTTGAGATTATAAAATGATAATCGTTCTTGTATGATTTTAAGGCCGAATGATTTACGGACGTTCAAAGGTGTTTCGGAAGGCTCGGTTTTCTTTCTGCCAATACCATTATCTTGGATTTCAAGATAGATATCTTCTTCCTTTGTATAAATGATGATATTGAGATTTCTAGGACCATCGCTTGGCAGTAGTCCGTGGATCAATGCATTTTCAACGAAGGGTTGTAAAATAAGTGGCGGTATTAATATCTTAGCTAGATCTAATTCATTTTCTACTTGGAGAGAATATTGTATGGTGGAGTCAAATCGTAGGTTCTCTACACTAATGTACAAGTCTATAATTTCCAATTCGTCTTTTAAACTCACTTGGTCTTCCCGCAATACTTCTAGGGTTTTTCTAATGAGTTTAGAAAATTTATTCAAAAAATGGATGGCTTGCTTTCTGTCGTTAATGACCAGGTATGCTTTAATTGAATTTAAGGCATTGAAAACGAAATGGGGGTCCATTTGGTTCCTTAATCCATCTAACTGGAGCTGCATGAGCTTTTCCTTAAATAGAGCCGATACTTTTTGTAATTCTTCTTTTTTTGCTTTTGAATGAACCGCATACAATTCTTTTTCCTGTCTTTTTAGTTTTTCTTCAATCTCTTGTTGATACTTTTTTCGGATTTCTTTGTCTTTACTTTGGTGGGATATAATGCGATGTTGTGCCTCAATCTTCTGATTGTTCAGCAATTTTATTTTGTAGCCCAAGCCAGTGGCAAAAGCTATATTTTCGAGTAAGACACCCATGAGGAAGCTATCAAAGGGATGTATCGTGCTATTAAAATTACTGAGATCATATGAGAGATATAGCGTATAGGCGGAAAATGCGAGGAAAGCAAAGAACCCAATTAAAATGAAGTGTTTAAGTTTTCCTTTAAGGAAGAGGGTTTTAAAAATAATGGCTCCTGCAATACAAATGAAAACCGGATAAAAGACGAATAAAAAATAATTTTCGAAGAGGCGGGGAAATCGGAAGAAGGCACAGAACAAAAACAAAAATATCGAGAGAATAGAAATTACTCCTGTTGATTCACGCATAAAATTGAAAAAGCGTGGAATAAGCATATCGATATTAAGAAACTTGAGGAAAAACCGCAAATAAAAGATATTCATCATAATTTGCGATAGCCGTTCTGCTATAAAAAAATCGCTTTTTGAATAATTCTGTAAAAGTGTAGATTCAAAAGGACTTTTAGTAATGATAAAAAGTATTGTAAAGAAGAGGTACATGGCATAAAAGCGAAAACTACTCTCCTTATAGGAAAAGCCAATAACAGATGTTATCACTAGAAAAATGGCCAGACTATTGACGGTAAATGACCATAGTGTGGCACTAGACGTAAATTCTGAAGCCACCGGTTTATATTTTTGCTAAAAATGATATTCTTTTTTGCCTTGAGACAGGGATTCGCTTGTTCTCATCTAATATCACATAACCATCTGTTCGTAAATACTCGCGTACTTTTTCGATGTTGATGATATAGCTGTGGTGAATGCGATAGAAAAATTCAGGAGGAAGTATTTGTTCTATATCTTTTAGCTTCTTCGTTACAAACAGTCTCTTATTGCCAACAAGATAGATGCTGCAATAATTCCCATCGCTCTCACAATAGATAATCTCATCGTGCATCAAAAAAATGATTTTGCCATCTACTGAAATACCGATTTTTTTCTCTTGTTTAAAAGTTGGAGTACTGAAATTCTGGATAAATTCCTGCAGGATAAGTGTGCCGTTTTTGTTTTTCTTATTTTCTATTATTTTGTCGATGGTAATTTTGACGTCATCGGAATCTACAGGTTTTAGAAGATAGTCGACTGCGCTTTTTTTAATCGCCTGAATGGCGTATTGTTCATAGGCTGTAGTGATGACAACTTGAAACTCTCTTTTCTCAAAATTATCCAGGAAGTTGAAGCCATTCATGTTTGGCATCTCGATGTCAAGGAAAACACAGTCAACTTCATTATTCTCCAAGAAGTTTATCGCTTGATGCACATCGGTGTATTTCCCAACGATCTCAACCTGTTCATTTAACTCTAGAATTTCATATTCCAGACTTTGGAGTGCTTTTGATTCGTCGTCAATTAGTACAATTTTTAACATGATAGTTGCTTTAATAATTAGATAAAAATACATATTATATGTGAAGGGCAGATGAAGTTATGTGCCATTTGTACCAATTTCTTCACCAATGGTATATAATTCTTTATATAGCCGTTCATAAGCTGTATAACCCGTCGCATCCAAACGGAGTGGGCTATCAAGGAACATATTATTCTAAAAATGCCATTATTGTTTATTAAACGCGGTTTTTATCTTTAAAAACTGTGCTTTTTAATGCACCGTTTGACTCCTTGTTTTTTCGTCATAAAATACCTCTATTAATACAATCGAAAATATTGAATTATCTTCGTAAACAAATTATTCAATACATGAAAGCGAAATTAAAAAGCATTGGGAGTGATTTTAAGACCTTATGGAGCTTAACTAGAGAGGATAAGTCGCGACATAATCGTATTTCCTTCATGCAAAAGATAATAGCTTGGAAGAGCGGATTCTTGCCCGACTCTTTTTTGATGTATGACATAAAGAATAAGAAACGAAATCATTATTTGACTGACTTTTATCGATACAGGTACGGTCAGAACATTAATGGTCATTTTAATGCGGTCTTGAATGATAAATTTCTGTTTAATAAGGTATTTGATGACCCCCATTTGATTAAACCTGTATTAACCCAAGTGAATGGCGTAATCAGGGATGCGGATGATGGATACATTGGTGGTCCGATGGCTCTGATAAACGCCCTTGGAAAAGGCAATTTCGTTATGAAACCTTCTCTAGGTGGAGGTGGTAAAGGAATCAAATTCATTAAAATAGATGAAGCAATCAATGTAGACGGTGTGGCGGTTGACGAATGTGGTTTATGGAATGAATTGGTCCGTTATCGGATATCAATTGTAGATAGGTATGTAGCGCAGACAGGTTTTGCCCATGAAATTTATCCAGACAGTGTAAATACGATCCGCATGTTAACCATGTTTGATCATACTGCAGGCAAATCATTTCTAGCCCATGCTACTTTTCGGTGTGGAACTTCTAAGTCGGGCAAGGTTGATAATTGGACAAGTGGGGGCATCTCAATTTCCCTAGATAAGGATTTAGGAATATTAGGTCGGGGAGCCACCTTCCCTAGCAGGGGAAAACTTGAATGGTTTTCAAGTCATCCGGATACACTGGTACAATTTGATGGTGTTATGGTCCCAAATTGGCATACAATGGTTGACGAGGTTTTAGACTTGGCAAATCGGTATTCGTATATTCCCTATATAGGCTGGGATATTATTCCCATGGAAGGGGGATATTTTATTTTAGAAGCGAATTCGAATTCCGGAATTAATTTTTTACAAATCCACTATCCACTTTTGGATAATCCACGTATAAAATCATTTTATAGCCGTTACGGAAAGATATGAAAGGTGGAAACTGTCGATTGTATGCCATAGCCTAATAAATTTGAGATACATACATATACTATAAAAAATAAACTATAACGATTATGTCTCCTAATGAAATCATAAATAGGGTAAAAGCCCGAATAGAACTGTTCATGTTGAGCGGTAATACCCTACCGAAGTGGGTAATATTTCTTGCCGATATCATGTTGATTTATTGGGCGTTTTCTTTTTCATATTTCCTGGTAGAACAGGTAGGTTTTACCAGTATTTCGTTGAGTTCGTTCTTAATGTATTCCTTTTTATTTTGCTTTATTTCCGTTCCTTTTGTAGTGCTAATGAGGTTGCATACGGGTTTATTACGGTATTCGAATATGCAGGATATGCTTCGGATATTTGCCTCCGTTTTGATGATTTCTGTTAGTTTTCTTTTTGTTGTCGATATAATCCTTTCTCAATTTATCAATACTCCTTCACTAAAACACTTGGCGGTATTATTGGTTGTGAATTTCTTTATTACAAGCAGTGCACTCGTTTTATTAAGAGCAATAGCAAAAGCCACATACCATTTCATTCTTAAGAACTACTGTAACCGGAAAAACAGCAAGCATGTGTTGATTTATGGCTCCGGAAAGGATGCTGTTCTTGTTAAACAGGCATTGGAGAATAATATTGATAAAGATTTCATTGTAGAGGGCTTTGTTGATGCGGGTGGGGCTAGGATAAACAGTTTCATGGAACAAAGAAAGGTTTACCATATTAGCCAATTGGCTTCTTTATCAGATAAAATAAAGATTGATGAGCTCATGATCGTCAATGAAAACCTTGAAGAGAAAGACAAAAAAAAGGTAATTGAACAGAGTTTGCAATTGGGGATCAGCGTTTCAATGGTACCTCCGATTGAACGTTGGTTGCCAGGAAAAATGGATAAGGAGCAGATCAGGAAGCTGAAAATAGAGGATTTACTTCAACGCGAACCGATTAAGATTGATCAAAGCATAATTGAAAAAGATCTAAAAGGGAAGCGTATTTTAATTACGGGAGCAGCAGGTTCGATTGGTTCTGAAATTGTTAGGCAAGTGCTTGACTATAAACCATCGTTATTAATTTTATGTGATCAATCCGAGTCGCCCTTGCATGAGATTCAATTGGAAGTTGAAGAAGAATATGCGGATGTTACTACAGAAATCGTCATTTCTGATGTTCGTAATTATGAGCGCATGCATACGCTCTTTGATACTTTCCGTCCTGAAATGATCTATCATGCAGCGGCATACAAGCACGTTCCTTTAATGGAGAGGAACCCTATCGAAGCAGTTTGTGTAAATGTGCAAGGAACTAAAAATGTTGCTGATCTTGCCGTAAAGTTTAATGCTGAAAAATTTGTGATGATTTCTACCGATAAAGCGGTGAATCCGACCAATGTGATGGGAGCTACCAAACGACTTGCGGAGATTTATATTCAATCTCTAGGTGGTGAAAAAGGCCGAACACGTTTTATTACTACCCGCTTTGGGAATGTATTGGGGTCAAATGGTTCCGTTATTCCCAGGTTTTATAAACAGATAAAAAAAGGAGGGCCAATAACTGTCACCCATCCAGATATCACCCGTTATTTTATGACCATTAGTGAGGCTGTTCAGCTTGTGCTTCAGGCGGGGACAATGGGAACAGGTGGGGAGATTTATGTATTCGATATGGGTGATGCCGTGAGGATTACTGATCTTGCAAAAAAGATGATCCAGTTGGCTGGTTTAGAAGAAGGAAAAGATATTGACATTGTTTATACGGGACTACGACCTGGAGAAAAATTATTTGAGGAAATTCTAGCCTCTTCAGAGTTATCTTTACCTACTTATCACAATAAAATTAATATTGCCAGGGTTCGTAATTATAATTTTTCGGATGTCGACCGGGCAATAAATGACCTTGTTAGACTGAATATACTTCAATCAAAAGAGCTAGTTGTGAAAAAGATGAAAGAGATTATGCCCGAGTTTAAAAGTCAAAATTCTCCCTTTGAATTATATGATAGAAGCAATATACCGTCTGGGGTAGCACCGCGATTAAAACAGGATGCTGTATTGCATTAATATTATAACCTGTTGATTGTTTAATTAGTGATCCCCGGGTTTTGCTCAATTAGGCGAAGGGTCGCTAAATAAGTAGGATCCATTCTTGATCAAAACCCAAGCAAGAACCAACCGTCAGGATTGGGGAACGTTCAGCTGAGCATCGCTAACATTCGATTTATTGGTCAATGGCTTGATTATTGTTTCATAAAAAAATTAAGTTTGATGGCAGACATGGAAAAAGAACCGTGCAAAAAATAATGTCATCGATATCAGCGTATTATTTATTCGGTAAGAATAATTATTTTTGTCTGTTTATTGAGATTCTCAGAAAACACTATTGGCTAACTACATGGTAAGGGCAATACAAGCTATTTATATATTTATTGGATTATTATTGATGGGATTATTTTTCACGTCCTGTCATCATAGACATGAGGAACAGGCTCATACAAGTAAAACCATAGCGCCGAAAGGAGCGACAGAACAGGAAATAGATTCATTGGTTTATCAATCAGAAAACCTTATTATTCGTAAAATATCCCCAAATGTCTATGAGCATACTTCATTCTTAATGACAGATGGTTTTGGGAAAGTACCCTGTAATGGAATTATAGTCGTGGATCAGGGTGAGGCTATCGTATTTGATACACCTGCAGATAATGAAACATCAGCAGAGCTGATCACTTATTTTAGTAAAAATGAACCCTATACTATCAAGGCGGTCATTGCGACACATTTTCATGGAGACTGCGTTGGCGGTTTAAATACGTTCCATAAATATCAAATTCCGTCCTATGCCAATAATCGGACCATCGCCTTATTGAAACAACAAAAAAGTGAATTCGACATTCCCGAAAATGGCTTTAGCGATACGCTTAAATTAACGGTGGGGGATAAGAAGGTAGAAGCTGCTTTTCTGGGAGAAGGACATACCAAAGATAATATCATCGGGTATTTCCCAGAAGACAACGTTTTATTTGGTGGCTGCCTAATCAAAGAAGTAGGGGCAGAAAAAGGTAATCTAGAAGATGCCACTATTGAAGCTTGGGCCGAAACAGTTGAAAAGGTAAAACAGAACCACCCCCAAGCGAAGATTATCATCCCCGGACACGGAAAACAGGGGGGGGTGGAATTGCTTGATTACACTATTGAGTTATTTAAGTAAAACCCTCAAATACTAGGCTAAACCGGAATGTAATTCAAGTTCATGTCGTATCGAATCGAAAAGTTCTAATCAATTCCATCGGTTTATGACTAGCTCATCGTTCGATCCTCTTATCAATACTATCTCCTATTCGCTCTGCTTCTTTTTTCGTTTTATCGGCAGCTTTTTTTATTTGATCAGAGGCCCGGTTCGCGGCATCCTTTGATTCCTCAATAGCATCTTTGACATCTGCTTTCACTTTATCGGCAGCTTCCTTTATTTCGCCTTTCGCACTATCACGGATTGTTTTAAACGAGTCTTTTGCATTTTTTCCGGCGACAGATAAGCTATCCATTGCTTTATTGGCCTCGTTCGCAATGGAATCTATCAAATTCGCGGAATCTTTACCTTCATTTGAATTTAACTGACTGTGGCAAGCGGAAAACAAGAAAATACCCACAAGGGTTTCCCATACCAGGATTTTAGTCGCCATTCTTTTCATAAGCTTGATTTTTATTTGCTTTTTTATCAGATCGATTACAATTTTAATGCCAACGAATTTCCTAATACTCATGACGCGAATAGCCTTTAAAATCATCGTTTTGACGATCATCAATGAGCCATCGACAAACAACAATGCGCCATTGACGACCATCAATACGCCAATGTATACCATCAATACGCCAATGTACTCCTTCAATGGCGCATTGAGCATCGGCAAAGCCTCATTGACGGTCGTCAAAATGGGCAAACATTGTATTTAAAGGCCGTATACACAGAATTACTATCGATCGTCTTTATAAATTTCCTTTTTTGCCGAAAGCAATGTGTTCTTGAGAAGTCCCACAATTGTCATTAATCCCACTCCACCTGGCACGGGACTAATCCAAGAAGTTTTGGGTGCAACATGTTCAAAATCTACATCTCCGTATAACTTGTAACCCGATTTGGTTTTGTCAGACACTTCGCGATTCATTCCCACATCAATTACAATAGCACCTTCTTTTACCATATCGCTCGTGACAAAATTCTTTTTACCAATAGCGGCGACTATGATATCAGCTTGCTGTACAAGTTCTTCCAGGTTATTGGTTTTACTATGTGTCAAGGTGACCGTACAATTCCCCGGTTGATGATTGCGGGCCAACAAAATACTCATGGGACTACCTACAATATTGCTTCTGCCAATAACCACGGCATGCTTACCCACTGTTTCAATGTTATAATGCTCCAGCATCAGCATAATTCCAAAAGGTGTTGCCGGAATGAAACAGGGAAGGTTGCGAATCATCCGACCTAAATTAACGGGATGGAAGCCATCTACATCTTTGCGATAATCAATCGTCTCAGTTATTTTCTCGGGATCAATATGTTTGGGTAAAGGTAACTGTACGATTAATCCATCAACTGTTTCATCCTTATTGATTTCCTTAATTTTACCTAATATTTCATTTTCAGAAACCGATTCTTCATAGCGGATAAGCGAGGATTTGAAACCGACTTTCTCACAATTCCTCATTTTGCTGGCAACATAAGTCTCACTACCGCCGTCGTGCCCTACGAGAATTGCTATCAAATGAGGTTGACGTCCTTTTTCAGCCAAAAAACCCAGGGCTTCCGACTTGATGCCTTCTTTTATTATTTCTGAAGCTACTTTTCCGTCTAATAATTGCATGATTGAATAAATTTACGGTTAATCTAACTTTAACACGGCCATGAAAGCAGATTGTGGAATTTCAACATTCCCTACCTGACGCATACGTTTCTTTCCTTTCTTTTGTTTTTCTAGTAACTTACGTTTACGGGAAATATCACCGCCATAACATTTGGCCGTTACATCTTTACGTAATGCCCGAACACTTTCACGGGCAATTATTTTGGCTCCAATGGAAGCTTGAATGACAATTTCGAATTGCTGGCGAGGGAGTAATTCCTTTAATTTTTCACATATTTTCTTGCCAAAGTTATAAGAATTACTTCGATGGATTAACGAAGAAAGTGCATCAACAGGTTCTCCATTGAGGCGTATATCCAACTTCACGAGATCAGACTGTCGGTATCCTATTTGGTGATAATCAAACGAAGCATAGCCTTTGGATAGTGTTTTTAATTTATCATAAAAATCAAAAACAATTTCACCCATCGGCATATCAAACGACATTTCCACACGATCAGACGTCAAATAAGATTGATTTTTGATGATCCCGCGCTTCTGAATACAGAGCGACATCACCGGACCCACAAATTCGGCTTTTGTAATAATAGAAGCATTTATAAAAGGTTCTTCGACAAAGTCGATTTTACTGATATCTGGCAAATCGGAGGGGTTGTTCACTTTTATGTCTCCATTTTTTGTTGTATGGGCAATATAGGAAACGTTTGGAACCGTTGTAATCACCGTCATGTCGAATTCCCGTTCCAATCTTTCCTGAACAATCTCCATATGAAGCATTCCTAGAAACCCACAACGGAAACCAAAACCCAGCGCTGCGGAGGATTCGGGTTCGAAGACCAGCGATGCATCATTCAATTGTAAACGGTGCATACTTTCCCTCAATTCTTCGTAATCTTCGGTGTCTACCGGATAGATTCCTGCAAAAACCATCGGCTTTACTTCTTCGAATCCTTGGATAGCGGTTGTGCTGGGGCGAGCGACATTGGTAATGGTATCACCTACTTTTACTTCCCGTGCCTCCTTGATGCCCGAAACAATGTATCCCACATCTCCGGTCCTTATAGCGGGTTTAGGAATTTGGTTCATCTTTAACGTACCGACATCTTCAGCAAAATATTCTTTTCCTGTTGCAATGAATTTTACCCGGTCACCTTTTTTTATTTCTCCGTTTTGTACTTTGAAATAAGCCATAATTCCTCTAAAAGAATTGTAAACAGAATCGAATATCAAAGCTTGGAGAGGTGCCTCGGGATCACCGAGGGGGGCGGGGATACGTTCCACAATCGCGTTTAGGATATCCGGCACTCCCAGTCCTGTTTTTCCGGAAGCGGGGATGATATCATCTCGTTTTCCTCCAATAAGCTCTACGATTTGGTCTTTGACCTCTTCAGGCATAGCACCCGGAAGATCCATTTTATTCAATATTGGAATAATTTCGAGGTCATGTTCCAATGCCAAGTATAAATTGGAGATTGTCTGTGCCTGAATACCTTGTGAAGCATCCACGATTAATAAAGCACCTTCGCAGGCAGCAATGGAACGCGATACTTCATAAGAAAAATCTACATGTCCGGGGGTATCAATTAGATTGAGTACATAAGAAACCCCATCCTTCACATAATCCATTTGAATGGCATGGCTTTTTATGGTAATTCCTCGTTCCCGTTCCAGATCCATGGTATCCAATTGTTGGGCCTGGGCTTCTCGTTTGGTGATAGTATGGGTATATTCCAGTAGACGATCAGCAAGGGTACTTTTTCCGTGATCGATGTGTGCAATAATACAAAAATTACGAATGTGCTCCATGAAGAATAAGCTGCGTGTTGATCGGCAAAGATAAATTTTTGAAGCCATATTTTTAGGCTTGCCCGGAAATATGTTTCTTAGAGGTGATTGCGCTTCAGGAAATTTATGGTTTACCTGAGTCGTCTTTTGATCCTTTTTTCTTTAAGACCAATTTTTTCAGCTTATGAAAGGCCGACTCCCCGCGCAGGTGATGTTTCTCTGGTTCACCGATTAAGAAGCCGAAATGGGACTGGGAAGGCATGGCATCAAATAGGACTTTGAGTATAGCTACCATTGGCAAAGCCAGGATCAATCCGGCCAATCCAAACAGCATACCTCCCAATAGCAGGCCCACAATAGCCATAATGGGATTAATACTCACCTTGCTTCCGACAATATTCGGCGTAATAAAGTTTGCCTCCAGAAATTGAACTACCTGAAACCAGACAATGACACCAATGGCATACCAAGCATTGTCTTTTGTTGCGATAGCAAATAATGCAGGCAATAGGGAGCCGATAGCGATACCAATATAGGGAATAAGCATAAGCAGGGCGGCTAAAATACCGAAGAACCACGCATAATGGATGCCCATGGCGATTAAACCGATGGTGTTTAGAATGGCGATTATTCCCATTACTGTTAATAAGCCCACAAGGTAACTTTGAATAACTTTATAAATGCTGTTGAGTACCTGATTTACTTTTTCTTTCCCGGAAGTTCTAAAAGCTTTAAAGAAAAACTCGCGGAAAAAGTCACGGTAATAAAGCATAAAAAATACAAATAGTGGAACAAGTACAACGCTGGCCAGCATGCCACCTATAGAGCTAAAAGCAGTTTGCACGTAAGTAGCTGCATTCGATAAAGCATTATTTGTAAATTCATGAAATTTATCTGACACCATATTTTGTGTAATACCAAACCTCGCATTTGCCCAATTGAGGATGGTTTCCAGAATTCCCCTGAATTTATTGACCAGGTCTTCACCGTTTTTGCCAATATTAAGAACTTGATTGATAATTAAATAAATAAGACCAGAGACTACTATGATCGCGATAATGACCGCTATTATGGAAGAAGCTACCCTAGGGACTTTCCATTTCTCCAATCTCTTGGCCAAAGGGAAAAGTGTAATGGCAAACAACATACTAAAAAGCAGTGGCACCAATATACTTTGAAGGGTATATATTAATAAGAGAATTAAGACTAAGCTCAATAATCTCGCGGCGAGCAGGTAAGTATACGAAGGATTGGAGGATGGTTGTTCCATAGGGGCCAATAAAAGGTTTAACCTTATGCTTAACCAAACATACCTAAAATTGTTTTTATTTACAATATATTACATAGTTGTCTTGGTGCCTGACTGATTGTTATCTGCATTTACCAACTTTTCAAGTCTCATAGCAGAACCACCACCAGCAGGTATACATCGATCTATTGACAGACAGCCTGTTAACTAATACCAAACACCTATTTCCATCCACCTCCTAAAGAACGGTACAGGTCAACCCTCGCGTTCAACCTATCAAGCTTTAGTCCCACCAGGTCCAGTTCGCTTTCAAGCGAGTTGCTTTGAGCATTGAGCACTTCAAGATAATTGGCCATCCCGCTTTTGAATAGCATGGATGCATGTTTTACCGCAAGTCTGGAAACATCTACCCTTTTTTCCGCAATAATATATTGTTCTTTCAATTTTTGCAGGGAAACTAATGCGTTTGACACATCATTGACCGCTAAGAAGACTGATTTTTGAAAATCTATTTCCGCTTTATCACGGTCAAGCTTGGCGAGCTCATAATTTGTCTTTAGTTTTCGCCTATTAAAAAGCGGTTGTGTTATACCGCCTGTAATGGTACCAAAAAGAGCACCGGGGATATTAAACCAATTTTCAGCGAGCATCGCATCGAGGCCACCCGCAATATTAATGGATAGGGAAGGGTAGTGGTACGATTGAGCGACGCCTATACGCGCATTCGCTGCTCTTAATGCCAATTCGGCTGTATGGACATCGGGACGATAACTTACTAACTGCAAGGGTACTCCGACAGACAGTGAATCTTCCAAATCAAAATCAACGACCCATGCTTGACGTGTAATTTCCCCAGGCATTTTTCCAGTTAAAAATAGAAGCGCGTTTTCTTGAACAGCGATTTCCTGTTCCAGTTGCGGAATAAGCGCTTCAGCGATTAATTTCTGGGCTTCTGTTTGTTCACGTGCCAATGAGGTCACTTCCCCCGCCTCATATTGTAGTTCTATAATTTTGAGGGTACTGTCATTTAGCCGTTGGTTGGTTTCGGCTACCTTAAGCTGGGCGTCTAGCCCTAACAGGTTATAGTAGCCCTGTGCTATATCAGCAACCAACTGCGTTTGAACGGCTTTCCTAACTTCATCACTTTGAAGATATTCTGCCAGGCTGGCTTCTTTCTCCTGTTTGATTCTTCCCCATATATCCAATTCCCATGATAAATTTATACCACTGGCATGTTGAATTTTATTAATAAACATAGAAGATGGAGCTGTTCGGTCTCCATAATAATTGGATGAGGGATTCGAATTGGAATGTTCAGAATAAAAAAGCTTGGAATATTGGGCAATATCAAGATTGATATCAGGACCATAGGCAGCTTTTGACTGCAATAGGATTTGTTTGGCAGTCTGGATATTTTTAATCGCCGTGCGCATGTCAAAGTTATTGACAATTGCACTGTCGATCAATGTTTTCAATATCGCATCTGAAAAGAAATCTTTCCATTCCACTGAGCCGGTATGGATAGAATCTATATTTTCTGCCTGGTACCGGAAGCTATCTGGCAAGTTGAGGTTCTGCTTGACATAGGGTTTGCCGACACTGCATGCACTTAATAAAAAACATGAAATACCGAGGATAAAGAGAAAAAAGTGAAAAGGATTCTTCATCGTTTAAGATTTTAATTTTCTTCCATGTCATTGATGATTTTACTGCTTAGTTTTTCGTGCAAATGTTGAAAAACAACAAACAAGACAGGAATAATAAGTAGTCCTAAGGTTACCCCAAAAAGCATTCCCCCGGCAGCCCCGATACTGATAGAATGATTTCCTTGAGCTGATGGGCCGATGGTCCACATCAAAGGGATCAAGCCAGCGATAAAGGCAAGGGAGGTCATGACAATGGGACGCAGCCGAAGTCGGGCCGCGGAAAGTGCAGAGTGAACAATAGATGTGCCTTTTGCCCGTTCTTGTACAGCAAACTCAACGATCAGGATGGCATTTTTAGCCAATAATCCCATCAACATGATAATACCGACTTGCACATAGATGTTATTGTCAATGCCGACTGCTTTAATGGCAGTAAATACACCTAATAAACCAGTTGGTATCGAGAAAATGACGGCGAATGGTAAAAGGTAACTTTCATATTGAGTGGCGAGCAAGAAATAGACAAATAGAAGACTTAATGCGAAAATCATAGCTGTTTGACCACCTGTTTCATTTTCCTCCAAACTGATGCCAGTCCATTCGTAACCATAGCCTGCAGGAAGCTGTTGCGATACGACTTCATCTACAACCTTCATTGCATCACCTGTGCTGTATCCCGGCGCGGGGGTTGCATTGACGGATATGGAATTAAATAAATTATAACGGGTTACTGTTTCAGGCCCGAATACTTTCTTTAACGTAATTAGTGTGTTTGCCGGCAGCATTTCACCTTTACTGTTTTTTATAAAAATGGATTTGAAAGATTCCGGATCATTCCGGTACTGGGCATCAGCCTGCATATATACCCTGTATTGTCTACCGAAGCGGCTGAAATCACTCACTGTAACACGTCCATAAAAAGCCTGAATGGCTTTCATCAGTCCGTTTACACTTACGCCCATGCTTTTGGCCTTGACATAGTCGATGGTAAGTTCATACTGAGGAAAATTGGCATCAAAAAGCGTAAATGCCGAGCTGATTTCTTCTCGTTGATTCAACGCTGTCAGAAAATCGTTTGCCACTTTATCGAATTGTTCGAAACTTTGTTCCTGTTCATCTTGAAGCACAAATTGCAGGCCACTAAAGTCGCCAAACCCCTGTATGGTGGGACGTGTAAATACACTGAATTCTCCCTTTTTTATGGTCGACAAACTATCTCTTAGCTGATCTATGATTGCATCAATGTTTTTTACTTTTCCCCTTTCTTTATATGGCTTTAGGTTAATATAGCCCATGGCGTAGGTCGGACTGGTAGAAGCATTGAGTATGTTATAACCGGAAACGCTTGTCATACTTTCTATTGCTTCCGATTTCCGGATAATGGCATCCGCTTCCCTCAAGGTTTTTGTGGTACGGTCTAATGACGCACCGGGCGGCATAGCAATTGAATAGGTCAGAAAACTGTCGTCTTCTGTGGGGATGAAGCCGGTAGGGGTAAAGCTCATCAGCACCCATGTAACTAATGTAATCACCGCTAACCCGGCCAGGCTTAACCATTTATGGCGGATGAGAGGTGATAACATCTGGATGTATTTTTCGGTAAAGGCATTAAAACCGGTATTGAATGCGGTAAAGAAGCGGATATGCAATTTCCGCTTGGGGTCACCTATATTTCCATCCTTCTCCTTTTCCTTTTTTAATAGAAGAGTACATAATACCGGACTTAACGTGAGGGCATTAAATGCTGAAATAACGATGGCAATGGCCAGGGTAAAAGCAAATTGTTGGTAAAACAACCCGACTGGCCCCTCCATGAATCCGATCGGAAGGAAAACCGCTGCCATGACCATGGTGATAGAAAGGATGGCACCGGTTATTTCTTTCATGGCGCGTGAAGTTGCTTTTCGGGGCCCTAAATCTGTACTGTGCATTTTATGGTATACCGCTTCTACGACCACAATGGCATCGTCGACTACGATACCAATGGCTAATACCAAAGCAAACATGGTCAGGACATTGATAGAATAACCGATAAGGTACAGGAAAAAGAACGTTCCGATCAGCGAAACGGGAATTGCGATTGCAGGAATCAAAGTCGTCCGGAAATTTTGGAGGAAGAGGAAGACAATGATAAATACAAAAATGAAGGCTTCAATCAATGTATGGATTACTTGGCTTATGGATTCGTCGATTTGATTGCGTACACTGTAAGAAATTGAATATTTTACACCTTCGGGAAAGGTTTTCGAAGATTGCTCCAGAATTTCGCGAATCGCTTTGTCGATATCCCGGGCATTCGATTCATTGGTCTGTGACACATTTAACGTAATGCCGGGATGTCCGTTCACTTTATTATCACTTCCATAATTTGAAGCACCAAATTCTACCCGCGCTACATCCTTAAGATGTAATAAGGACCCGTCAGCATTTGCTTTGATCACTAATTCACCATATTCTTCAGGTCTGCTAAACCTTCCTTTATGCTTCAATACGGTTTCAAACACCTCAAGGGAGTTTTCCCCAAATTTCCCTGGGGCTATTTCGAAATTCTGATCCTTGATTGCAGATGTCACATCCTGAGGTACCATACCGTAAACGGCCAGTTTCTCCGGATTAAGCCAAACCCGCATCGCATAGTCGCGCGCGCCTAAGCGGCTTACAGAAGCTACCCCCTGTACACGTAACATCTTACGGATAAGGTTATTCTTGGCATATGCCTGTAGAAAAGTCTCATCGAACACCGAATCGGGATCTTCACTATACAGGTCGATAGTCATAATGTTCCCACTTTGTCGTTTAGTGACTGAAATACCAGCTTCAGCAACCTCACTGGGAATACTGTTGACAGCTTTTGTAATCCGGTTTTGGACATTTACAGCGGCTTGATCGGGATTGGTTCCCAGTTTAAAAAACACATTGATATTGCCTGAACCAGAATTGCTCGCCGTCGACTTTATATACGTCATGTTTTCCACGCCATTGATAGCCTCTTCAACAGGAAGCAATACGGCATTGGCAACGGTTTCTGCATTGGCGCCGGGATAAGACAGGGATACAGTGACACTGGGGGGGGCGATATCAGGAAAACGTGTCACTGATAATTGTGTAATGCCCACGATTCCCAAGACAATAAACATAATAGAAATGACTGTGGCCAGCACAGGTCTGTTGATTATTTTAACGAGCATAATAAAGCTATGAAAATAAGTTGTTGTTCAATTGTGATAGAACTGTGCTTTAAGAAGAAGGGCTTACACGGCTTCCGTCATCGATATTATTCAGGCCGGCCGTGACAATCTTGTCTCCCGGAGCGAGCCCTTCTTTAACGATATAGTTGTTGCCACTTTTCCCCCCTATAGTGATGGCTTGTTTTTTAACAACATTACCTTCTTTAAGGACGAACACGAATACTTTATCCATAAGCTCGGTCGTCGCCTCCTGCGGGACTAAAATTACCCCATGATGCGATTCTTTTACTTCAATTTTTCCGGTATTTCCAGACCTTAGGATATTGTCAGTATTTGGGAAAGTGGCCCTAAGCGATATAGAACCGGTTGTACGGCTTACTTGGCCATCTACGGCATCGATTACCCCCTGTTCGGGATATTCACTTCCATCTGCGAGTACAAGGGAGACCTGAGGAATCAGTTTTTTTACATCTTTTCCAGCCTGTCTTAGATCAGAAGTATCTTCTTTTGCCCGTTCATTGAAATACAGAAAGTCAGATTCGCTCATGGCGAAATAAACGTACACTTCATGAACATCCGATAATACGGTCATTGGTTCTTGATCACCTTTACTAACGAGGTTACCAATACGTTTGGGAATACGACCGATATAGCCACTTACAGACGCTTTGATAAGTGTGAAACCCTGATTGATACGCGCACTTCCAACAGCTGCCTGGGCTTTCGCAAGGGATGCTTTTGCGACTTCATATTCAGATTGGGCGGTCTTTATTTTAACCTCTGAAATCACCTCATTGTCAACTAAAGGTTGCAAACGTTCTACTTCCAATGCGGCATTTTTCAATTTCGCTTCTTCTACCCGTTGGTTCGCAAGGGCGTTGTTAAGCTCTTCCCGATAGGGTTGTTCATTGATTTTGAACAATAATTGCCCTTTTTCAACATAATCCCCTTCGTCCACATAAATTTTCTCTAAGATGCCCTCAACTTGAGGACGTATTTCCACATTTATTTTTCCTTCTATACTGCCTAAATAATCCTTTACTGTAATAGCTGTTGCGGTGTCAATGGTCGTTACCGGCAAAACATGAACTTGTTCTTCCTTTTCGATAGATTTGGATTTTCCGGACTGACAATTCTGCAAAAGAAAGACGATTATGGGTATGAAGAAGATAGAAAAGATGTGTTTTTTGAAATTAAATTCTTTTATGATAATCATTTGCTACGTTTCGATTTGATGTTAGTAGTATCTATTGGAATCCACAATTGTCCAATTTTAATGCCAAATTTCATTTCTTATCACCGGGAGGCTTACTCTTTGAACTAAAAGGTAAAAATAATCATCGCGGCAACAAACAAAATCACACTTATTGATTATAAATGTTATACTGTTATCTTTTGTTATGGACATTTTTAGCAAAACAATAAAAGAGCGGTGCTGGAATGATGCAGGGAGCCAACAATATTGGGAACAATTTGTTGAGCTGCGAAAATGATCGAACTTGCCATTTTATTTTTTATTATTGACTTTTGCAACTATGCTGAAAAAATTTACTGAACGACTCAATAAATTAAATGAGTGGCGGATCCTTCGGCTTTCGAACCGCAACTTTATAGTAATTTTAGCAGTTGTTGTAGGTCTTATTGCAGGATTGGCCGCGGCAGCGCTGAAATCTTTGACTCATCATATCGCGACATTTCTCCAAGATGAAGTTTCATGGGAATATAAAGCTTACTTATACCTTTTTTTTCCACTGATAGGCATTTTTCTTAGTGTTTCTTATGTGAGGAGGTTTATTAAGACACGCCAGATGGAACATGGCGTCACACCCATATTATATACCATTTCAAATCGTTCCAGCAAGATGCCCGTCCACAATATTTATTCGCAGATTATCACAAGTGCCCTTACTGTCGGGTTTGGAGGCTCAGCGGGATTAGAAGCACCCATCGTTGCAAGCGGTTCGGCCATAGGATCGAATATAGGTCGTTTTTTTGGACTAAATTATCGTGAAGTAACTATGCTATTAGCCTGCGGTGCGGCGGCAGGTATTGCAGGTGCCTTCAATAGTCCTGTTGCAGGAATGGTATTCGCTATTGAAATATTGCTCCCCGAATTTTCGATCCCCGCGTTTATTCCTTTGTTAATGGCTGCTGCTACTTCCTCCGTCATTTCCAGGATTCTTTATGAGGAACCTCTATTTCATCTTGTGACAGACACCTGGGTAATACAAGCGCTATTCTTCTATGTTCTACTGGCAATAGTGGTGGGCTTATTCTCGATTTATTTTACTAAATTGAACGATGCGACCAGAAAATGGTTTTCTACAATAAAGAATCGGTACAACAAATTGGCAATTGGGGGATTAACTCTCGGGGTACTGATTTTTATTTTTCCTTCGCTATACGGTGAAGGATATATTGCTATTCAACAGCTTTTAGCAGGGAAACATCTATCTTTAGTAAACAACAGTGTTTTTTCTCAATATCAAAACATTGGGATATTTGTAGTTTTCTATACGCTATTTACCGTAGTTGCAAAAGCTTTCGCCACGGTAATCACGTTGCATAGTGGTGGGAATGGTGGAAATTTTGGCCCGAGTGTGGTCATGGGCGGATTATTAGGTTTTGCTTTTGCCTTTGGCATAAACTTAACCGGATGGGTTCAGTTAAATGAAGCTAACTTTATAATGGCGGGAATGGCGGGAGCCATGAGTGGGATTATGCATGCTCCGTTGACCGGCATATTCCTGATTGCAGAAATTACAGGGGGATATGTGCTAATGGTTCCTTTGATGATTGTTTCAGCCATTTCATATTTCATAAAAAGGGCAACATCAAAATATTCGATTTATACAAAATCATTGGCGGAAAAAGGCGATTGGCTCTCTCATGGCGATAAAGATAAAACGGTATTGAAAATGATGAAATTACGCTACCTTTTGGAACGTAACTTTACTATTTTATATCCTAATGAAAAACCAGCTGAACGACGTCTGGACATCATTCATACGAAACGGAACATTTTTCCGGTAGTTGAGGAAAATGGAAAGTTAACCGGCATTATTTTTAGTGAAAAGCTTTTTGAGATTCTAATCGGGGAAGAGAAATCGGACAAAACAATGAAGGAGTTGGCACAAACCCCGCAGGATATTATCAGAATCGATGCCAACATGTATGATGTAATGCGTAAAATGGATCGGGAAGATATCTGGATTCTCCCTGTAGTAGATAAAAATGATCGGTATTTAGGGTTTGTTTCTAAATCAGCTATTTTCAATAAATATAGGGCCTTGCTGATGAGGCAGGGTAGCTATCTTGAATAGATATTGGGTATTGGGTTTTAGGTATTGGGTATTCGGCTTGCTTCTCTTCCTACGTCAGATCGCAATGACGTTTTCGTCATGGCGCGGAGGTACGGCAAAGCCATCTCCTCAAGCAGCAATCAGTTGTGGGCTTTCAGCCATTGCGTCTTTCCGGGCTTGACCCGGAATCTGTAGGGTGGGCTTTAGGTATTGGGTATATAGGCATTGAGCTTCCCTAAATAGGGTTGACTGCTACAACAAGTTCTTCCATTCCTTCAATGCTCTTTGTATATCATCTGGGTGATCAATACCGATGGAAGTAAGGGAAGTCTCAGCAGTTTTTATCGTGTATCCGTTTTCCAGCCACCTTAATTGCTCCAAAGATTCTGTCCGTTCCAATGAAGAGGTGGGCAATTTGGTGATCTCATTTAGCGTATCTGCCCTGAATCCATAGATGCCGATGTGTTTATAGTAAAACTGATCATTTATCAACCATTTTTCCGTTGGAGAACTGCGTTGATAAGGAATGGGGCTTCTACTGAAATAAAGTGCCTTAAAGTTTTTATCGATCACCACTTTTGGCGTATTGGGATCGAATAGTTCATTATCGGTATCTATTTTTTTTATAAGTGTGGCGATCTCTGTTTCTTCAGATTCAAAACATTCGATCAGCTTTTCAATCTGTAACGGATTGATAAAAGGTTCATCTCCTTGAATATTAATCACAATTTTTGCCCCCGGAAAATATTGGAGGGCTTCTGCACAACGATCAGTGCCGCTCATATGGGTCGGTGCTGTCATAATCACCTCGCCCTCAAAATCAAGGACATGAGCTGCTATACGTTCATCATCTGTTGCTACTACAACGCTATTCAATGAATTTACTTTCTTAACTTGCTCGTATACACGTCGGATCATGGACTTACCGGCGATATCAGCCAAAGGCTTGCCGGGAAACCTTGTTGAATCGAACCGGGCAGGGATTATTCCGATGATATCCATGTTATCTGTTAAAAAAGGCCATTGATTTCACGCTCTACCTGTTGAATAACGAAACCCATGTCTTCAGGATTATTCGCAAAATCCAATTTGTCTTTATTCAAGATCAGTAACTTACCATGAGTATAGCCATTGATCCATTTTTCATATTTATCATTTAATCTGGAAAGATAATCCAAGCGGATTCCTGCCTCATATTCACGACCTCTTAATTGAATATTATCCACGAGTGTCGGAACCGATGCGCGTAAATAAACTAAAAGGTCAGGAGCTTGGACGAATTGTAAAATATTTTCAAAAATTGCACTATAATTTTCAAAATCACGGGTAGTCAATAATCCCATGTCATGTAAATTCTCTGCAAAAATATAGGCATCTTCATAGATCGTCCTATCTTGGATAATGTTTGTTTTAAGTTGCTGAAGTTTCAACATATGTTGAAAACGGCTATTTAAGAAATAGATCTGGAGGTTAAAGGACCAACGTTTCATGTCACTATAAAAGTCTTCCAAATAAGGGTTCTGATCCGCAGCTTCATATTGTGGATCCCATCCGGAATGTTTGGCGAGCATTCTTGTGAGGGTTGTTTTTCCTGCCCCTATATTTCCTGCTATAGCGATGTGCATAAGTTTTAGAATGGTTTGATTCCAATTAATTCCCGTACCTCAGCGATGGTTTTACGAGCGGATTCACGCGCTTTCTCGGCCCCTTGGTTAATCGTTTTACGGATATAGTCATCATTGCCCGAAATTTCCGTAATTCGGTCACGTACTGGCGCCGTTGCGGCAATCATGTCCTCTGCTAATTGCTTTTTAAAATCGCCATACCGGATATCGCATGAATTATAGAGCTTGTCAAAATGGCTCCAAGTGTCTTGTGAAGAAACAACCTTCATTAGGTCAAAAAGGTTTTGGATGTCACTTGGTTTAGTTTGGTTTTCTACACTTGGACCTGAATCGGTTACCGCTTTCATTACCTTTTTACGAATAACTTCTGGTGGATCTGATAAGTATACAGCATTGCCTTCTCCTTCTGATTTACCCATCTTTCCTTTTCCGTCCAAGCCCGGAATCTTTATAAGTTCTTTCCCGGGATTGAAGGCGTAGGGTTCAGGAAAATATTCATGTTGATATAAACGATTAAATCGATTCCCAAAGGTACGTGCCATTTCCAAGTGTTGCTCTTGATCTTTGCCCACAGGAACTTTTGTGGCACGATGAATCAAAATATCGGCAGCCATTAATACCGGATAAGTTAATAAACCTGCGTTTACATTATCGGGTTGCGAGCGAACTTTATCTTTAAAAGAGGTACTGCGCTCCAACTCGCCCAAATAGGCATTCATATTTAAATACAGATATAGTTCCAGTGCTTCTGGCACATCTGACTGTATGTATATAGTGGCTTTATCAGGATCGATACCGGCGGCCAGGTATTCAACCACGACTTGACGCACATGTTGATGCAAACTGGATGAAGTAGGGTGGGTGGTGAGCGCATGTAAGTCAGCAATAAAAAAGAAACAATTATATTCCTTTTGCATTTGAATAAAACTTTTTATTGCTCCGTAATAATTTCCTAAATGTAATTTTCCGGTACTCCTAATACCACTGACGACTGTTTCCATATGGTTGCGAAAATACAGAATTATTGCCGATTTGCTAGGTTGCTTTTAACACATTTTTGTCAGAAACTACTTATTAGGTACGAAAAGGACGGTATTAATTGTTATTTTTGCTCAAGCGTATTATACAAATACTTAAATGGAGAATTTAACAAAACCCACTTACAAGAAAGCTGGCCCCGAGGATTTCTTCAAAAAATTACAAAAAGAGGTACACGAAAAGGTATTGACAGATAAATCCATTCAGCGCTTAAACATATTGAAATCCGTTGCCCTATTGTTGGCCTATTTTGTTCTTTATGCATGCATCTTGATATTTGGAAGTTCAACATTCTTGCTTTTCATCTTTTATATCTTGTTGGGATGGTCTACAATCGTGCTATTTATCAATGCTTTTCATGATGCGGCTCATGGTGCCGTTTTTAAAAACAGGAAACAAAACTTATTATTTACACATGTGCTAGAACTTTTTGGAAGTAACAGCTATATCTGGACGAAGCGTCACTTGTTATTGCACCATCCTTATCCGAATGTACAGAATTGGGATACCGATATCAAGCAAAGTGATATTGTACATCTTTTTCCAGATAGCCCCTTTCTTAAAATCCACCGCTTCCAGCATATTTATATGTGGTTTATTTATCCTCTATATACTTTAAACTGGCTCTTTATCCGTGACTTCAAAGACTTTTTCGGAACAAAGGATAATTACTTAAAACGGATATTGACCATTCCCAAAATTGAGTATGTCAAACTTTTTGCAGCAAAACTTTTCAACATTTTTTATTTAGTCGTTATTCCTTCCTTGCTATTGCCACAGCCATGGTATGTCGTATTGTCCGCGTGGTTTATCATGCACATTTCGGCAAGCATGTTAGGAGTCATCGCATTGATCTCAACCCATGTGGACGAAGATGCATTGTTTCCAATGCCACCTGAGGATGGAAAAATGAATACGACTTGGGCGATGCACCAATTGAGTGTAACAAAAGATTTTAGCGCTGATAGTAAACTGGCAAACTTCTTATTTGGAGGTTTTACGCACCATGTTGCCCATCACTTATTCCCGGGGGTTGCCCATACCTATTACCCTAGAATAACCCCGATTATCAGGCGGTATGCCGCAGAATATAACCTACCTTATACCTGTTATCCTGCATACAAAGCCATCCAGTCACATTATTATTTGTTGAAGAAAAGCGGAAAGGCAGAAAATATTTTTGCGCATGGAGAGCTATAGTCATGTCAGGGGATGAAACGGCTGTTAAGAAAAGTCCACCGTTTTTATTTTTTGGGTTTGCTTTTTTTAATTTTTATCATCTTTTATCCGGGCTTATGGTTTGCTGCTAAAAAAGGGGGAGCGTATCTTGTATGGCTAATGAGGATAAGGAGATGGATTGCGGTAAGTGTATCTACATTAAGTGGATTCCGTTTCCATGTGAAAGGGGAGGAGTATATTGATTGGAACAGAACTTACCTGATTTGCTCTAATCATTCATCAAACTTAGACATCATTGCATTGATCATTGCATGTAAACAAAATTTCTCATTCGTGGGAAAAGAAGAGTTAAAAAGTAACCCGATAACAGGCTTGTTTTTTAGAACGATCGATATTCCCATTGATAGATCAAGTAAAATTTCATCATATAAAGCTTATTCGCGAGCAAAATGCCTTCTAGAGGAGGGACGGGCAGTGATGATCTTTCCTGAAGGTGGAATTCCTGATCATTATCCCCCTAAGCTACAAGCTTTTAAAAATGGCGCGTTCAAGTTGGCCATTGAAACCAATGTGCCTGTTCTCCCTGTGGTTATCCATGACACTTGGAAGCTATTTTGGGATGATGGCAAAATATATGGAACGAGGCCAGGGGTTTGCCACTTAACCCTACTTCAACCTATTGAAACAGACAAGCTTTCCACAAAATCTGATGAATTGCGAGAAAGTGTGTTTCAGGCTTTTCAACAATCATGGAAATCAAAACGCAGTAACATTTATTGAAAAAAGTACTCTAATCAGTATAAAACAATTGACATGGCAAACCAAACGCTCATACAACTTACAGATATTGGCCGTAAATATGTGATTGGGGCAGAGACAATCCACGCACTCAAGTCGGTTACCTTATCCATACAAAAAGGCGAATTTGTAGCGCTCATGGGTCCTTCGGGTTCGGGTAAATCTACACTGATGAATATTTTAGGATGTTTGGATACCCCCACCAGGGGAGCATATTATCTCAATACATTACGTGTTAGCGAAATGAGCGAGAATGAACTAGCTGAAGTCAGGAATAATGAAATTGGCTTTGTCTTTCAAACTTTCAACCTTTTACCAAGATCATCTTCATTAGATAATGTAGCATTGCCATTGGTGTATGCCGGTATCGGTAAAAAAGAACGTTCCGAGAAAGCACGACTTGCATTGGAAAGTGTTGGCTTGGGGAATCGTATTGGACATAAGCCTAACGAGCTGTCGGGTGGACAACGGCAAAGGGTGGCTGTGGCAAGAGCATTAATTAATAATCCATCCATTATATTAGCAGATGAACCCACCGGAAACCTTGATACAAAAACCTCTATAGAAATCATGGGTTTACTGGAAGATATTCACTCGAAAGGAAACACCATTATCTTGGTGACCCATGAAGAAGATATTGCCGAACACGCCCACAGAATAGTAAGAATGCGGGACGGGCTTATTGAAGATGATTATCCAAATCAAGCAATAAAACGTGTGTCAATAGCCGAAAGACAGCAGAACCCATAAAAGAACTTGCTATCAGAGCGCGTTTTTGAGAACCCAGTATCGAAACCCGATTATACCTTGCTGGAATTTGCTTAATTTGGTAATATCCCTTTTCCCATATCTCGGCAAAAGGCTGTTGTTGAGCTTTAAAAGAATTTTAAAAAACTTTCTTTTCATAACCGTGAACAATTGGTGTCATTCTGTCGTATGCATGTGATCAGACTGTAATCCAACAAGGTATTGATAAAGCCCGTTTTCATGATGGATAAGCTCTTCATGTGTACCACTTTCAATAATTTGCCCTTCATCGATTACGATGATCTTATCTACTTGCCTGATAGTTGATAAACGATGGGCGATAATTATGGATGTACGATTTTTCATCAGCTCCTCCAAGGCTTGTTGTACTAATCGTTCCGACTCTGAATCAAGGGAAGACGTTGCTTCATCCAGAATCAATATAGCAGGATCTTTCAGGAGCGCCCTGGCGATGGCTATACGTTGACGTTGTCCGCCCGATAGTTTTACTCCCCGTTCGCCTACCAAGGTGTCATATCCATCTGGAAAATTACTGATAAACTCATGGGCATTTGCGCGTTTGGCTGCTTCTTCAATAACCTGAATGCTCGAGCCTAATCTGCCATAGGCGATATTCTCGCGAATTGTTCCACCGAACAATAGTACATCTTGTGGAACAATGGCAATCTGATTTCTGATATCGGTTAAAGAGAAAGAAACTGCGGTTTTACCGTCAAAAAATATTTCTCCCTCTTGAGGGGAATAGAACCTAAGAATCAGTGAAGCCAAAGTCGATTTCCCTGTACCACTTGGACCTACAATTGCCAATTTTTCCCCCGCATTTACCGAGAAACTTATATTCTTCAGGACAGTGGTTTCTTTTCTGGAGGGATAGGCAAACGAAATATTCTTAAAAGCCAGGTTTCCATGAAGCAAACTCTTGACGGAATTATCGGTGGATTGGATAGAGACATCCTCTCGTTCCTCTTCCATAATTTCTATCACACGCTCACTAGAACCCACAGCTTTTTGAATATTGGCATATAACTCAGGAAAACTTCCCATAGAACCCGCAACAAAAAGAGAATATAAAATATAAGTAGTCAAGTCGCCTACGCTCATTTCTCCTCCGAACACGAGGGTTGAGCCATACCAGATCACTCCAACTACTGCTCCAAATAGGCAAAAGATAATAAATGAAGCAAATGCACCACGATAGGTAGCTCCTTTCAAAGCAATGCGGACTACCTGGTGTAAGGTGTTTTGATATCTTTTAGCTTCATAAGCCTCGTTTACAAAGGCTTTTACATTACTGATTCCCTGCAATGTTTCTTGAACAATGGTATTGGACTCCGCTAGTTTATCTTGCGCCTGACGGGATAGTTTTCGAATAAAACGACCAAAAACAACGGCAGTAAGAATAAGTATGGGCAGAATGGATAATATTAATAGTGTTAGTTTCACCGATACGACAAAGAGGAAACATACACCACCGGTTAATAAAATCAGTTGCCTGATCATTTCAGCAAGTGTTGTCGTCATTGTGTCCTGTATCTGTGTAAGGTCAGCCGAAAGCCGGCTATTCAGTTCTCCAACACGTCTGTTTGCAAAGAAATCCATCGGAAGGGTAATGAGGTTGAAGTAAGTGTCTTTTCGAATATCTGTAATGGACTTTTCTGCCACTTCCACAAACAAACGAATTCTAAAGAATGAGGAGATGGATTGAAAAAGCAGTACGGCAAAACATAGTATTCCGATTGTGCTTATACTTACCGGTAACCAAACATAGGTCTGTTTGCCTTGTGCAGCATCAATCATTGCGCCCAAGAGGGCCGGAAAAGCCAATAATGTGACACTGGAAAAAAACAAGAAAATCATACCGATGATGAACTTTGACCGATATGGACGTAAATACTTTAACAGTTTACGGACATTCTTTAGATTTTTGGCATTGATTTTTACTTTTTGTAATTCCATTTTTTGCGTGTCTCCGCTATTGAATCCGTTGCGTGCCATAGATAAAGTAAATGATAATTGGGGTGTATCCGCTAAGATTTTCTTTTAATTTTTATCGCTAAATATGTAAGAATGCCGGTAGTGAATAAGAAAAACAGAAAAAGGATCAAATTCCTTTGAGCCGTACTTTCCAATTTGTTGATCAACTTTTGTTGGGATTCTTGCTCTTTCTGAAGCTTGCTTATAGTTTTAACATACCCATCGATCCGGTCTTCAGACTCTTCTGCTTGAGCAGTAATGGATGTCTTTTCTAGATCTTTATAGTCGACCAGTACTTTTGTTTCTTTAAAAATATGGTTATCGGTTAATACGATATCTTTTAAAATGTCGATGGAAGCTTGCATGTCCTTTTTTGTTTTTAAACCAAAAATCCCAGTCTTTTTCTGCAAACTCTGATTGTATTCGCCAAAACGCTGGCTTCTTTCATTTAAAAGCTTATTGACTTTTTGACGTTGGATTTCATAGGCCAATGTGTCTTGGGCAGTTGCGATTGAGCTATTTAGAAACGCAAGGAGACAGATAATTATTAATTGCTGGATGCGCATAGTTAAGGTTAACACAGCTCAAAGATACCTATTTCCAATAAGATAGAGGAGGGCTTTATTTCTTTTTACGCGAATTCGACACGTACTGTATCTCCCGGTTGCAGTCCCAATAGCCCACTGGCATTCCCTTTATTAATCGCAATTTCCAAATGATTGCTTATGCCAAACAAACACAATTTTTCCCCTTCTGGCACTTCATTGTAATGCCAACTTAAATGTTGTATACTTTCATTTCTTCGGAAATACAAGGCAAATGATCGATTGTTCTGGACTTTGTCAAAGAGTGTCTTTGTAATGTTCGTAATCGCATTTTGAAACGAATCAATATAGATAACACTTCCACGTATAGATTGATCATCAACAATGGGTTGGATGATCGTGCGTTGTTCCAGCGCTGTGACCGTATCTCCGATGTCTTGTAGGTTACCACCTTTGGCGAGAGCAACCGCAGCTTTCGCAAAAATATCCGTAAGTGGAAAATGCAAAAATTTTAGATCCTGCATAATCGTAAGTTCTACTATTTCGTCAGCTTCATGTTCCAGGATCAAGGAAAAGATCCCATTATCAGCTCCTACAAAGTAATAGTCTTGATATTTTACGGCCAAGTATCGGTTCCTATTATGATAAACCGAATCTATTCCGATCAGATGAACGGTTTTTTTAGGGAAATACTGATAAGCATTTTTCAGAACAAAAGCCGCTTGCTGGATATTAAAAGGTGAGATGTCGTGTGATATGTCAATAATCTTAACCGCAGGGTAGAGCGAGAGAATACTTCCCTTTAATGCAGCTTGATAAAAGTCACGGTGCCCCAAGTCAGTGGTTAAAGTAATAATCCCCATAATGATGATCTCTCTTGTTAATACAAGTATTTTTGTTTTTTAGTTTACTTTGCAAAAGTAACAGAATTAAATTGCTTTTATTTATGCTGGTTTATTAGTAATCTTGCGCATAGGTTTTGTGATATAAATATTCGAAATAATAGATAATAAATTTGAACGAATTAAAGATAAGCTTAGAGGCAATCGATCCGGTTACGCTTTGGGGACCTAACAATGATCATTTCGAGATTGTGAGAAAGAAATTCAATAATCTTAAGATTATTGCCCGTGGTAATGAGGTAAAGGTGATGGGGAAAGATACTGACATTGCCGATTTCAAAACGTATTTTGATGCTATAACCGCTCATATTGAACAATACAATACCCTCAATGCCAATGATCTTGAAAATATCTTGGGAACGGTTTCGAAAGAACAATCACCAAAAGAGGTAAATACTAAGACTGGTGGGGAACCCATTGTATTTGGCCCTAATGGAATTGTCATAAGGGCACGAACTCCAAATCAACGGAAAATGGCCGATAGCATTCATAAGAATGATATCATTTTTGCTATTGGTCCGGCTGGCACAGGAAAGACTTATACCGCCGTAGCACTTGCAGTGCGGGCACTTCGGAACAAAGAAGTAAAGCGGATTATTTTAACGAGGCCAGCAGTGGAAGCCGGAGAGAGCCTCGGCTTTCTGCCGGGAGACCTAAAGGAAAAGGTCGATCCCTATCTGCGTCCTTTATACGATGCACTGGATGATATGATCCCCGCAGAAAAATTGAGGTCATATCTTGAAACGCGGATTATTGAGATCGCTCCCCTTGCATTTATGAGAGGTAGGACATTGGATAACTGCTTTGTTATTTTGGATGAGGCACAAAATGCAACGGATCTGCAGTTGAAGATGTTTCTAACCCGAATGGGACCGACAGCTAAATTTATCGTTACAGGAGATATTACTCAAATCGATTTACCGAAGAAACAACAATCGGGACTTAATACAGCTATTAAACTGCTGGACAATATTCCCGGAATTGATATCATCTATTTAAGCGGGAATGATGTGGTACGCAATAAACTGGTAAAAAGAATCTTGGAAGCTTATGGCGATATTTAATAATATGAACCCGACATGATTAGGTGTCAATGAGCTTCGGTTATCTTAATCATCAAAGGCTCCATCTGACAACTGAGAAACAAAAAATAAACAGATGAATGCACTAAAAGAAACCTATTTTAAACTACCTCATCAAACTGGTTTTTATAAAGGGAAAGTACGGGACGTATATACCCTGGCTCGTAAATTCCTAGTGATGGTCGTCAGTGATCGGATTTCTGCTTTTGATGTAGTTTTGCCAAGGGCAATCCCATACAAAGGACAGGTTCTTAATCAGATTGCTGCTCAAGCCTTAAAAGCAACCGAAGACATCGTGCCAAATTGGTTGATCGATGTCCCGGATGAATGTGTAAGCATCGGGAAAGTTTGTGAGCCGTTTAAAGTTGAAATGGTTATCAGGGGTTACTTATCAGGTCATGCCTGGCGTGAGTATGCCTTGGGTAAGCGGATGATCTGTGGCGAGAAATTGCCAGAAGGGTTAAAAGAGAATGACAAACTTCCTGAACCTATTATTACGCCAACGACGAAAGCGTCGATTGGTCATGATGAAGATATAGCCAGAGATGAAATTCTAAATCATAAACTCGTGAGCAAAGAAGATTATCGGTTATTGGAAAGATACACAAAAGAATTGTTTCAAAGAGGAACCGAGATTGCCTCGAAACGTGGGCTGATCTTAGTCGACACAAAATATGAGTTTGGGAAAAATGAGGAGGGGATTATGTTAATCGACGAAATCCATACACCTGATTCATCTCGCTATTTCTATCATGATAGTTATGAAGAATTGCAAGAAGCCGGTAAACCACAACGCCAACTATCAAAAGAATTCGTTCGCAAGTGGTTAATTGAAAATAACTTTCAAGGAAAAGAAGGGGAGAAGGTTCCTTTGATGACGGATGAAATGGTAAAGTCCATCTCTGAACGGTATATTGAATTATATGAACACATCACAGGAGAAAAGTTCCAATCCCCCTTGTCCGATGCAGATGTTCTAACTAGAGTGGAAAACAATATTTTGAAGTCAATAAAACAATTAGAAGAAAAATTTGGGTTATAATGATTATATTAGCAAGCATAAATATATAGTCTCATATGAAATTCACGATTGATAGACATGACAAATACGTCATTATAAAGCCTCATGAAAAGGTATTGGACGGTTTAAATGCGCCTAAGATTAAATCGGAATTTATTGTGATTAATACCGACGGGCAGCGAAATATTGTATTGGACTTATCAGAGGTCGAAAATGTGGACGCTTCCGGTTTGCGTTCGGCATTGATTGCCCACAGGATATGCAAAGCAGCGAACGGAATTTTTATCATTGCCTGCGCTAATTCCAAGATTATGGACCTGATTGAAGTCTGTAAGCTCTCTGATACCTTGATTTGTGTGCCGACAATTATAGAGGCCGAGGATATAGTTTTTATGGAAGAAATTGAAAAAGCACTACGGGCAGAAATGGCATCCAATAGGGAATGAAATTTGAATTGACAATTTTAGGAAGTAACTCAGCGACTCCTGCGTTTGGTAGAAATCAATCTTCCCAGCTTCTTAATGTCAATGAAAAATATTATTTAATAGATTGTGGAGAAGGTACACAATTACAACTAAATAGGTTCGGGGTAAAGAAGAATAAGATCAACTATATTTTTATTAGCCACCTTCATGGTGACCATTATTTAGGGATAGTTGGCTTGTTGTCTTCCATGCACTTAAGTGGCAGAACAGATGATCTTCACTTGTATGCCCCTCCTGAATTAAAGGAAATCATTGATCTTCAATTTCTCTATTCACAGACTTTATTACGCTTCCCGCTCCATTTTCATGCAACAGATCCTATCGGGGAACAAATCATATATGAGAATGATCACCTTATCGTTCGGAGCTTTCCGTTAGACCACAGAATCCCCTGTACAGGATTTCGTTTCGATGAGCGGCAACCACTTCCACGAATCAATAAAGATATGCTTGAAGCTCTCTCCATTCCTCCCGAAAATCTTCCACTTATAAAACAAGGTCAAAGTTTCCAGGCCAGTGACGGAACGATATATCGTGCGGAGGAATTGACTTTACCACCAAAGGCTTCACGTAGTTATGCCTATTGCTCTGACACTAAATATTCTGAACAGTATTTTGCATCAATTCAAGGAGTGGATTTGTTATATCATGAAGCTACTTTTTTAAATGATATGGCTGATCGTGCCGCGGAGACCTACCATACGACAGCCCTTCAGGCTGCAGAGATAGCAAAGGCAGTCTCGGCCCGAAGATTATTGATCGGTCACTTTTCGGCCCGTTATCGCTCTTTGGCCCCATTACTTGAAGAAAGCAGATCTGTCTTTTCTGATACTATTTTAGCATCGGAGGGTGCTAAACATTCTGTAGAATATAAAGACTAATCAGATGGAATACTTTTCCACCATCATTGGGGTTACTGGGGCCGCCTTTCCGGTTTTCAAGTCGATTAACGTATAATCAAACCATCCATCGCAAGCAATCTTATCCGATTGCAGTATCTTTATTTCGAAACTCACCCTTGAACCTTTATGGTTAATGGTTTCGATTCCCGTCTCAACAGAAAATTTATTCCCCATCTTCATCGCTCGTTTATAATTTATATGGGCAGTTTGAACTACCCATCCAAAACCATTCTCTATGAACTCTTCCATTGTCATCCCGTAAAAATCTCTCATCTGATCATAACGTGCCGCCAATACATAATCAAAATACCGACTATTATGAACATGATTAAACATATCGATATCATCAGGACGTACGGTATATTCTGTTTTGAACCTGGAAAATTTCCTCATACTTGCAAAAGTACATAAAAGCTGCTTCTTTAATAAATTTAAGATTATAAATCATCCTTTTTATTTCTGTTTCTTTTTAAAGTGTTTGCTTTATAAAAAACAAAAACCTAACTTTGCGGGCAATTAATTCATTTTATTTACGCTTTAATATTATTCAAGTAATGTATTTAAGTAAAGAGTATAAAGCAGACATATTCGAGAAATTTGCGAAGTCTGCGGCCAATACGGGCTCAACTGAAGGTCAAGTAGCCCTATTTACACATCGTATTGCTCACCTAACTGAACATTTAAAGAAAAATCGGAAAGATTTTTCAACTCAGTTGGCACTGCAAAAACTGGTAGGTAAACGTCGTTCTTTGTTAGCATATCTATACAAAAAAGATATTGAAAGGTATCGCGCGATTATAAAGGCCTTGAAACTGAGAGATATTATAAAATAGATTTCAGGTGAATTTACTACAAAGCCATCCCGAATCGGAGATGGCTTTTTATTTTTGCAACATAAAAAACGTATATATTTAAACATGATACGGAGGTAAAGAAGAAACCGTATCGCATTGAAACAACATGAGTTACAAAGAATTCAAAAAATCATTCGATCTTGGCGATGGACGCGAGATCGAAATCTCTACAGGCAAGCTGGCGAAACAAGCTGATGGTGCTGTAGTCGTTAAAATGGGTAATACCATGCTGCTGGCCACCGTGGTATCGTCAAAAGAAGCAAAGGCGGGCGTGGACTTTCTCCCCTTATCTGTAGATTATCAAGAAAAATACGCCTCTACTGGCCGTATTCCCGGTGGTTTTTTACGCCGGGAAGCGCGTCTATCTGATTATGAAATATTAATTTCAAGATTAGTGGACCGTGCCCTCCGTCCACTATTCCCAGAAGATTATCATGCAGACACCCAAGTGATGATCAGTCTTATTTCTGCTGATAAAGAAATCATGCCAGATGCTTTGGCCGGTTTGGCAGCTTCAGCGGCAATTGCCGTTTCGGATATTCCCTTTAATGGTCCGACTTCAGAGGTACGCGTAGCCAAAATTGATGGGAAGTTAATCATTAATCCATTAAAGAAGGATCTAGAGCGGGCGACTTTGGAGTTTATCGTTGCAGGTACTGCGAGCGATATTGGGATGGTGGAAGGTGAAGCGAAAGAAATTTCAGAGAATGAGATGCTTGAGGCCATCGCATTTGCCCATCAAGCCATCAAAATCCAAGTAAAAGCCCAACAAGAACTGATGGAAATGGTAGGTAATACGGTAAAACGTGAATATAGCCATGAACCAAGTAACCTGGAATTACGCGAGACAATCTATGCGGCTACCTATGACAAAGTGTATGCTGTTGCAAAGTCAAAAAGCACGAAACATGAACGTGCCGCTAATTTTAAAGAAATTATAGCAGACTTTATTACCGATGATCTCGATGATGATACCTTATTTCTAACTAAGAAATATTATCATGATGTACAATATGATGCAATCCGAAATTTGGTATTGGATGAAGGCCTTCGTTTAGATGGGAGAGACTCTAGAACGGTTCGGCCTATATGGAGTGAGGTAGATTATTTGCCGGCCGCCCATGGTTCGGCATTATTTACCAGAGGAGAAACGCAATCTCTAACCTCGGTTACCTTGGGGGCAAAAGATGATGAACAAATGATTGATGGTGCATTTATCCACGGTTATAATAAGTTCTTATTGCACTATAATTTTCCAGCATTTTCCGTTGGGGAGGTGCGCCCAAATCGTGGTCCAGGCAGGAGGGAAGTAGGCCATGGGAATCTAGCGATGAGATCCCTGAAACAGGTTCTTCCTTCGGGTGAAGATAATCCATATACCATCCGTGTCGTTTCGGATATCTTAGAATCAAATGGATCGTCTTCAATGGCAACCGTATGTGCTGGAACTTTAGCATTGATGGATGCCGGTATAAAGATTTCCGCACCTGTTTCCGGAATTGCCATGGGATTGATCACGGATGAGAAAACAGGCAAGTATGCCATTCTGAGTGATATATTGGGTGACGAAGATCATTTGGGCGATATGGATTTTAAGGTGACAGGAACTGAGAAGGGAATAGTTGCGTGTCAAATGGACTTAAAAGTCAATGGCCTTCGATGGGAAGTATTAACAGAAGCATTAAATCAGGCAAAGGAAGCTCGTCTTCATATTTTAGGAGAGATGAACAAGACCATTTCTGCGCCTCGGGAGGATTATAAGCCTCATGCTCCCCGTATTGTCAGCTTTTCCATTGACAAAGAGTTTATCGGGGCTGTAATTGGACCAGGAGGTAAAATAATTCAGGAAATGCAACGGGAAACAGAAGCTACAATTTCAATTGAAGAAGTAGATGGTAAAGGTATCGTTCAGGTATTCGCCGATAATAAAGGCGCCATTGATGAAGCAGTACGTAGAATAAAGGCAATAGCAGCAAAACCAGAAGTGGGGGACGTATATGAGGGAAAAGTGAAATCCATTATGCCTTTTGGCGCCTTTATTGAAATTATGCCCGGCAAGGATGGTTTGTTGCACATATCGGAAATTGATTGGAAACGGTTTGAAACTATGGATGGTATCTTCGAAATTGGAGAAATAGTAAAGGTGAAACTGTTGGATATCGATAAACAAGGAAAATTGAAATTATCGCGCAAAGCATTGATTCCCAGACCTGATATAGCACAAGCATAGGTTATGAAACACCTTATCTCACCATCTTTATTATCGGCAGACTTTGCTAACCTAAAAGAGGATATCGATATGGTCAACAACAGCGAAGCTGATTGGTTCCATATTGATATCATGGATGGTGTTTTTGTTCCTAATATTTCTTTCGGTTTTCCTGTTTTGGCATCGATACATCACTATGCAAAAAAACCGTTGGATATTCATTTAATGATCGTCCATCCTGAACGGTATCTTAGTCAGTTTAAAGCCTATGGAGCTGCTGTTATTACCGTTCACTATGAAGCTTGTACACACCTTCACAGCACAATCCAATCTATTAAGGAATTAGGATGTAAAGCCGGTGTTGCAATTAATCCCCACACACCGGTTTCCCTCCTAAGTGAAGTGATTGAAGAGCTCGATTTAGTGCTCATTATGTCTGTTAATCCTGGTTTTGGAGGACAGAAGTTTATTGAGAACTCTTATAAAAAAATACGAGAACTGTCTACTATGGCTTCTGAAAGAAATCCTAATCTTATTATTGAGGTAGACGGAGGTGTAAACCATACCAATGCCTTGGCACTGCTAAAAGCAGGGGCAAATGTATTGGTTGCAGGAAATGCTATTTTTGCTTCGGAAACCCCAATGAAAACCATTGCGGAATTGAAAAGAATATCTCCTCAAACTTTTCGGACTTAAGTTCCCGTAAATTAGAAAGGGAGGCAAAGTGCTTCCCTTTTTTATTTATTTTAATTTTAACCCAGTATTCTTTTCATTTTTTCATATTATCTTTCAATAATTGAATACATTTCATGTAAATATCTTTTTTTGTTGCAAAAATGTAAATAAAAATTTATAATTTTATCGCGCAAACAAAAGCGATCGATATGAAACATAATTTTGGTGCTGGGCCATGCATTTTGCCACAGGAAGTTTTCAAACAAGCCTCAGAGGCTGTTTTAAACTTTGACGATACAGGTTTGTCTATTTTGGAGATTTCCCATAGGTCAAAAGAATTTGCACCTGTTGTCGCTGAAACGGAGTCATTAATCAGGGAGCTCTTATCTGTCCCGCCAAATTATTCCATTCTGTTGTTGCAAGGTGGTGCCAGACAACAATTTGCCATGGCGCCATTAAATCTATTACCGATAGATGGGAAGGTAGCGTACCTCGACACGGGAAGTTGGGCAACAAAAGCCATTAAGGAAGCCGAAAAGTTCGGAAGGGTAGAGGTCGTGGCCTCTTCAAAAGCCGAAAATTACAGTTCGATTCCAAAAGAATATTGTATTCCCGAAGATTCAGCATATTTCCACTATACTTCAAATAATACCATATATGGGACTGAATTATTTGAGACCCCAAACTCTTCGGTTCCGATTGTTTGTGATATGTCGTCCGATATTTTAAGTCGAAAGATCGACGTTTCTAACTTTGGATTAATATACGCCGGTGCTCAAAAGAATATTGGTCCCGCAGGATTGACCATTGTCATCGTCAAAGATGAACTACTTGGAAAAACAGGTAGAAATATTCCATCTATTTTCGATTATCGAGAACATGCAAATGCAAAATCTATGTTCAATACCCCCCCGGTATTTTCTATTTATGTAGCGATGTTAAACTTAAGGTGGTTGCGTTCAAAAGGAGGTATTGAAGAAATTGAACATGAGAATAGTGTAAAGGCAAGAACATTATACGAAGAGATAGACCGAAATCCTCTTTTCACAGGAACTGCAAGGATCGATGACCGCTCAAGAATGAATGTAACCTTCGTTATGGAGAATGCAAGGCTAGAGAACGACTTTTTGGCTCTCCTTAATCAAAGAGGGCTAGTCGGACTGAAAGGGCATAGAAGTGTGGGTGGTTTTAGAGCGTCGCTTTATAACGCGCTTCCCATTTCTAGTGTACACGTACTGGTCGATGCTATGCAGGAGTTCACTGAAAACAACAGTTAATTGATGTCGTTACCGAGTTGAGATGGATATGACCTTCACCAAAAGTTTCACAATTGTATAAAAGTAGTTTAATATGAAAGTCTTAGCAAATGATGGAATAGATCCTATAGCCATAAAAAGTTTGGAAGATGCGGGTATTATCGTAGACACTACCCACATTCCACAGGCTGAGTTAATAGATAAATTGCCCTCTTATGATGTAATTGCAGTAAGAAGTGCAACAAAAGTTAGAAAAGAATTGATTGACGCCTGTCCAAATTTAAAGATCATTGCCCGTGGCGGAGTTGGTTTGGATAATATTGACGTTGCCTATGCAAGGGAAAAAGGCATTGCCGTTATCAATACGCCGGCCGCTTCATCCATTTCCGTCGCTGAATTGGTCTTTGCTCATCTATTTAGCGGCGTAAGGTTTTTATATGATGCACAACGTAAAATGCCCATCGAAGGAGAAACCAATTTTGCCGGTTTAAAAAAAGCGTATGGCGGTGGCATTGAATTAAGGGGAAAAACACTTGGCATCATTGGTTATGGTCGCATTGGTCATGAAACGGCCAAAGTTGCATTAGGACTTGGCATGGATGTGCTGGTTTGCGATGTCCATGATGTTTCCCCTTCCATAGAATTAACATTGTCCGGAGGGGTAAAAGTGAATCTACGGGTCACACAGGTGTCTTTTGAGGAACTACTCAAAACCGCTGATTTTATCAGCCTGCATGTACCTTATCTGGGCAGGCCAATGATAGGAAAACACGAGTTTACATTAATGAAAGATCATGTCGGGTTAGTGAATGCTTCTCGTGGCGGTATCGTTGACGAAGAGGCCTTGTTGGAAGCCCTTGACAAGGGTAAGGTTGCATTCGCAGGACTGGACGTTTTCGATCATGAACCCAAGCCCGATCCTCGACTTTTAAGCCACCCTAAAATATCTTTGTCACCTCATATAGGTGCAGCCACAGGAGAAGCACAAGAGCGCATAGGAAGTGAATTGGCACAACAGATTATAGAGAATTTATTGGTTTCCCAATAATCCGCTCCAAATTCACTTAAAAACAAACACGCTATTAATAGTTTATTCCAATGAAACCATCATGGGTTTAAAAAAATCACAACCGAGTATAACGAGTTTATTAATACCGTTGAAAACAATCACTCATTAATAAACCGTGATGAATAATTACCCATGATAGCTCCATTGCCAATTTAAAACAATTTATATTCCAATGAAAATCTTAAAATTTGGAGGAACGTCTGTAGGAAGTGCCGAAAGGATAAAATCGCTATTGGACATCATTCATACAGACGAACAACAAATTATCGTTCTTTCCGCCGTAGCGGGCACTACAAATGCGCTCGTCGAAATCAGTGAAGCATTTGGAGCAGGAGAAAAACAGAAAGCACAAGCAATTATAGAAGGCCTTCACCAGAAATATAAATCCTTGATCAAGGAACTCTTTTCTACCGCAGAAGGTTTGGAAAATGGGACATCCCTGATCGATTATCATTTTAACTTTATCCATTCTTTTTCAAATGAGCTCTTTACGGCTATTGAAGAGAAAATAATCCTGGCACAAGGTGAACTTCTATCCACAACCCTATTTCATTTCTATTTGACTGAAATTGGGGTGAGGTCTAAACTTTTACCGGCTTTGGATTTTATGAAGATTGATGAAGAAAATGAACCGATGATGGATCATATTGCGACACAATTAAATAAAATCCTTGTTGACTCTTCAGATCATCATTTATTCATTACCCAGGGATTTATTTGCCGGAATACGTTTGGAGAGATTGATAACCTAAGGAGAGGGGGCAGTGATTATTCGGCATCTTTAATCGGGTCGGCGATACAAGCTGAAGAAATCCAGATTTGGACCGATATTGATGGAATGCACAACAATGATCCTAGGATAATCAGCAATACTAAACCTATTGCCCATCTTTGTTTTGATGAAGCTGCTGAATTGGCGTATTTTGGTGCAAAAATTCTCCATCCCCAGAGTGTTTTTCCCGCGCAACGCTTTAACGTACCTGTAAGGGTATTGAATACCATGGCTCCGGAAATGCCCGGCACTTTAATTAGTAAAGAAGGGACTGTTAAAGATGAAGTAAGGGCTATTGCCGCGAAAGATAATATTACCGCAATTCGTATTCATTCATCGAGAATGTTATTGGCATATGGTTTCTTAAGGCGTGTTTTTGAGGTTTTTGAACGGTACAAAACACCCATTGATATGATTACCACTTCTGAAGTCGCCGTTTCGCTCACAATAGATAACACCAAATACCTGAAGGAGATAACGAAGGAGTTGGGGGATTTTGGAAATGTGGAAATTGATACAGATCAAACGATTATTTGTATAGTAGGGGATTTCGGTTTAGAAAAACACGGTTACGCTTCACGTGTACTCGACGCTGTAAAACACCTGTCAATAAGAATGATTTCTTACGGTGGCAGCAATTATAATATTTCCATTCTTTTGAATAAAAAAGATAAGGTTGAAGCTTTAAAATCTTTACATAATCGATTATTTTAACCTTATACAATAGAGATGGATGTAAGCGCTTCGACATTAGAACAATTCCGGCAGAAAGAAACGCCGTTCTATTACTATGATCTGGGGTTATTGGGCGAAACTCTTGGATTAGCCAAAAAATATGCTTCTCAGTATGGTTTTCACGTACATTATGCGTTGAAAGCAAATTTCAATGAACGTATTTTGAAGATGATCAAAGAAGCAGGATTCGGTGCAGATTGTGTAAGCGGAAATGAAGTATTGAAGGCTGTAGAAGTGGGCTTTCAATCAGAGAAAATCGTTTTTGCGGGTGTGGGAAAATCGGATAAAGAGATCATTGCCGCATTACAACATGATATCTTTGCTTTTAATGTCGAATCTGTTCAGGAATTGGAGGTAATCAGTGAATTGGCAAAGTCACTTCATAAAAAAGCCCGTGTAGCGCTCCGCATAAACCCGAATGTAGACGCGGGCACACATCACTATATCACGACAGGGCTAGATGAAAATAAGTTTGGGATAAAACCCTGGGAGTTAACAGACTGTATAACTATTGTAAAAGACAACAATAACCTTGAATTGACCGGGATTCACTTTCATGTAGGATCGCAGATTCTGGATTTAAACGTGTTTAAAAGTCTTTGTGTCAAGGTAAATGAGTTCAATAATTGGTTTGAGGAAAGGGGTGTCCGGCTTAAAGTTCTCAACGTTGGTGGCGGATTGGGTGTGGATTATTACCATCCAGATGAGAGGCCAATAGCGGATTTTGAATCATATTTTAAGATATTTGATCAGTTTCTGCAAAGGAAATCAGGCCAAGAAGTTCATTTTGAATTGGGTAGGGCACTTGTATCCCAATGCGGAAGCTTAATTAGTAGAGTACTGTATGTAAAAAAGGGATTAAAGAAAAACTTCCTGATTTTAGATGCCGGCATGACAGAATTAATGCGCCCTGCTTTATATCAGGCTCATCATCACATCGAACGTTTAGGTATACCCTTAAGCGGCTCTCAATCGGACGACTTAGAGATCTACGACGTTGTTGGTCCCATTTGTGAAAGCTCCGATTGTTTTGCCAAAGAAGTGGAGTTGCCGAAAACATTACGAAATGATTTGTTGGCTATCCGTACAACAGGTGCATATGGGGAAGTCATGGCTTCCGGTTATAATTTAAGGAATGAGATACGCTATGTATATAGCGACGAGCTTGTCTAATAGACGGCATTACTTCCATTCTGTTCAAAAACAGTATCCACTTTCCAGTTTTCCCGATCTCGGGAAGCTGATACCGCCAATTCATCACAACGTTCATTTTCCGGATGTCCTGCATGACCTTTTATCCATAAGAATTTGACATTATGCTTACGATAAACGGTATTAAAGCGAATCCACAGATCTTTGTTTTTTTTTCCTTTAAATCCAGTGTTGATCCATCCCAATAACCATTTCTTTTCAACAGCATCAATTATATATTTGGAATCTGAATGAACGACAATATCCTGACCCGCTTGTTTAATGCTTTCCAGTGCAACGATAACGGCCAATAATTCCATGCGATTATTGGTGGTTTTTCTAAATCCCTCTGAGATTTCCTTATAATGTTGTCCCTTTCTTAAAATTACCCCATAGCCTCCCGGACCGGGATTTCCACTGGAGGCTCCATCTGTGAAAACTTCAATCATTCATGCAAAGATAAAAGGAATCCAACGATTACATAAAAAGTTTTTATATCAACTTAGGTAAAGAGAAAGATTAAAAGCAATAGGATTTTTTATACCTTTACAAAAATAAATCAATAAGCATATGTCGTTAGAAAAAATCAATATCCGTAATTGGGTCGTCGTTTTGTTTATACTTGTTTTTACGATTTTTAGAACCTTTAGTCCGGAGAAATTTGGCGCTTGGGCAAACTTTACACCTGTAGGTGCGATCGCTTTATTTGGCGGCACATATTTAAAAAATAAATGGAAAGCGTTCCTGATTCCCTTGAGTATCCTCTTTATTGCCGATATTTTTATTAATTACAGTTACTTTGGTGAATTTGTATTTCTCTACGAGGGTATCGTATGGGTATACTTAAGCTTTGCCCTCATTGTGGCAATTGGTCTACTTATTAAAAATGTTACTGCCTTGGCCGTTTTTATTTCGGCATTGCTAAGTGTGTTTATTCATTGGGTTGTCGCCGACATAGGGGTATGGTACAATAATCCGATTTTTGACCGAAACCTCAGCGGATTTATTGAATGTTTAATCGTCGCTATTCCTTTCGAAAAGAATTTCCTATTTGGAACATTCTTGTATTCGGCAGTGATGTTCGGGGGATTTGAATATGTCAAAAGTAAAATGTTAAAAGAAGCGTGGGCATAAACTCTTTGCCAAATAATATTCTGAATTAAACATCGAATCCTTGAACATCAGGTTCTTACATTCGTTATACCATCAATAAGTTTAACTATTGTTCATGCCTTTCGTATGTCTTTTTAAATAGAGTTCTCATGGCATGGAATTGCTTAATTACTTCTTCTATAAACTCATCATCGAGCATTTGGAATAAGCCATTAACACCTTCCGTTACATCGGCTTCTTTTACTTTAAATACTTGTTCCAGGTTCCCCTGCTCGAATTTGACAATCAATTTCTGATTCATCGAGAACAAAGTGATTTTACAGTCGGGGTGGGGTAGTTCTGCAATAACTCTCATCGTATGTTTTTAAACAACACCCTGCGCGCACATCGCTTCGGCTACTTTAATAAAACCTCCAATATTTGCTCCTTTAAGGTAATCGATCTTACCATTCTCCTCTTTCCCGAAATGTACACAGGTATGATGGATGTCCTGCATGATATTTTTTAGTTTATTATCCACCTTATCACAAGCCCAATATTGCCCGATACGATTTTGGGACATTTCCAATCCCGATACAGCCACACCACCGGCATTTGCGGCTTTGCCCGGAGCAAATGCAATCCCGAAATCATTAATTACTTTTATAGCCTCCAAGGTACAAGGCATATTTGCTCCTTCAGCAATACAGAAACATCCGTTCTTAATTAACAGCTCGGCATCTTTTGCATCAAGTTCATTTTGGGTGGCACAGGGCAGCGCGACATCACATTTAAATTTCCATGGGTTCTTGCCAGGGATAAACTCTGCCTTATGTTGTGATTGTACATATTTTTTAAAATCTCGGCAACCTGAATCTTTCTCTTTTATCAGCGTATCGATTTTTTCTAACGTAAAGCCATCCTCATCATATAAAACACCGTCACTATTGGAAAGAGTAATAACCTTAGCTCCCAGCTGAATTGCTTTTATTGCGGCATACTGTGCAACATTTCCACATCCAGATATGGTAATTACTTTGCCTTTCAGGGTCTCATCCATGTCATAAAACATTCGTTCAACAAAATACAGCAATCCATATCCTGTGGCTTCGGGTCTAATAAAACTGCCTCCCCATGTCACGCCTTTGCCTGTAAGAACACCAGAAAATTCACTGCGAATCCGTTTATATTGCCCGAATAGAAATCCTATTTCCCGTTCACCAACCCCAATGTCGCCGGCGGGCACATCTAAAGAGGGACCGATATGACGATATAACTCTGTCATAAAACTTTGGCAAAAGCTCATAATTTCACGGTTTGAACGGTTTCGGGGATCAAAGTCAGAGCCACCTTTCCCACCGCCCATGGGTAAACCCGTCAGACTGTTTTTGAACACTTGTTCAAAAGCTAAAAACTTTAGGATGCTTAAATTAACGGTGGGAGAGAAGCGCAAGCCCCCTTTATAAGGACCCATTGCGCTGTTCATCTGAACACGATAACCCTTATTGATTTGAATTTCTCCTTTATCATCAGTCCAGCATACCCTAAAACTTATCGTTCTCTCGGGTTCTGTAATCCGCTCCAGTATCTTAGCATCTAAAAGAGAAGGGTTATTTTTCTCCATATATGGAAATAGATATTGCGAAACTTCAGTCACGGCTTGTATAAATTCCGGTTCGTTAGGATTTTTAATTTTTAATTGATTGATAAAATAATCTGAGGTTTGGGACATATTAAATTAACTTTCTTTATTTTTCAACAATTATAGCAATTTATTATGATTTATTCAAACTATGACGTTTATAATTATAAATAATTCATTGTATTTAAGGTTTGTTAAACTATTTTTATAATGTATTGAGATCGTGCATCTTCATCATCGCTCAAATGTTCCTACATGTTGTTTTCTAACAAGGTTTAATTGTCATTAAGGAAAAGTTTATTCTAGTAAATCTAAAAGTAAAACGTATCTATAGCGCATGTGTCTATTAGCTTGTGCATAACCGGTTAGAATCCGCTTAATTCCATTTATAATGATTCTAAATATAATTAACATTATGTTAAATAGAATTATTTGACTCTATCCTGCGACCCCATGACGTGGACAGGTCTTATATTTTATTACTCATAATATTGATTTGCGTATTTTGCTGAGTTTATGTAAAAGATCATCCAATAAGTCAAGCGCTAACATATTGGCGCCATCAGATTTGGCATTCCAAGGTTCGGGATGAGTCTCAATAAACAGGCCATCTGCGCCAACTGCAATAGCAGCCTTAGCTATAGTTTCTATCAGTTCCGGTTTTCCTCCGGTAATGCCTGAGGTTTGATTGGGCTGTTGTAAAGAATGTGTACAATCCATTACGACAGGAACATTGAACGTCTTCATTACCGGAATCCCTCTAAAATCCACAACCAGATCTTGGTATCCGAAGGTATTTCCCCGGTCTGTTAATATTACTTGGTCATTGCCCGATTCGACAACTTTATCGACAGCGAATTTCATCGAATCAGCTGACAGGAATTGGCCTTTTTTTATGTTTACGACTTTGCCGGTTTTAGCGGCGGCTACCAACAAGTTGGTCTGCCGACAAAGAAAAGCGGGGATTTGCAATATATCTACATATTCTGCTGCCATATCGGCTTCTTGGCTTTCATGAATATCTGTAACCGTGGGTATACCGAAGGTGTCACCTACTTTTCTTAATATTTTCAAAGCCTTCTCATCACCAATTCCGGTAAAGGAGTCTGCCTTAGAACGATTGGCTTTACGGTATGACCCTTTAAATACATACGGAATATTGTACTTGTCTGTGATATGGACAATCCTTTCAGCAATTTGCAAGGCCATTGTCTCTCCTTCTATAGCACAAGGGCCCGCCAATAAAAAGAAATTATCGGAATTTGCGTGTTTAATACCTTTTATACGATTCATTATGTGTTAGTTTCCTAATTCCGACATGAACTTGATTCTCATTAACTGTATTTCTTCAAATGTATAATCCTCCTCGCCCAACTCATTCAGCGCGGTCTCTATAGCATCCACCTCCGCTTCGCGGAAATAACTAAAAACTTCATCTTGGCGATCTTGATCAATCATTTCATCAATGAAATAATCTAAATTGAGCTTAGTGCCCGAATTGACGATTGACTCTATTTCCCGCAAGATATCTTCATAGGAGATTCCCTTTGCAGAGGCAATGTCGTCTAAACCTATTTTACGATCAACATTCTGGATAATGGATACTTTTAAAGCAGATTTATTGGCAGTACTTTTAATGATAAGGTCTTGAGGACGATCAATCTCATTTTCTTCAACATAAGACTTGATAAGCGAAACAAATTGGCTGCCGAATTTATTTGCTTTTCCTGCACCAACACCTTGAATTTGTTTTAATTCATCAATGGTAACCGGATAATGGATGCACATTTCATCAAGTGATGGATCTTGGAAAATTACAAATGGCGGGAGCTTTTTTTGTTTCGCAATCTTTTTCCGCAAGTCTTTTAACATGGCGATAAGGCGTGTATCAATCACACCCCCACCCTGCTTCATCTCCTCTTCAGAGCGCTCTGAGGTTGTTTCAAGAGGTTTATTTAACAAGAACTTCAAGGCATAGGGATTCTCAATGAACTTTCTCCCATTTTCAGTCAACTTTAACAAACCATAGTTGTCGACATCCTTAAACAAAAAATTATCCAATATCGTTTGCCTCATCAATGATTTCCAATAATCAACTCCTTGTTCTTTTCCATAACCAAAAAGTGTATGCTCATCGTGTTTATAAGATGAAACCTGCTGATTATTCTGACCCATCATCACATTTATAATATGGAGGTCGTCGAACTTTTCTCCTTGTTCCACCACAAACTGCAACACTTTCAAAAGGGGCTCCTCCGCATCAAAATATGTTTTCGCACTATTGCAATTATCACACATCCCATTGCAACCGGTTTCGTTGAAATTTTCTCCAAAATAATGAAGGATTTGCTTGCGGCGGCAAACCGCTGACTCTGAATAATCGATTACTTCCTTCAGAATTTGTGTGCCGATCAATTTCTCCGCAACAGGTTTGTCCTTCATGAACTTAGTAAGTTTCTCAATATCTTTCTCGGCATAGAAGGCGATACACACCCCTTCTCCCCCATCCCTTCCGGCACGACCTGTTTCCTGATAATACCCTTCCATGCTTTTAGGAATATCATGATGAATGACATATCGAACATCCGGTTTATCAATCCCCATTCCAAATGCAATCGTTGCAACAATGACGTCTACGTCTTCCTTTAGAAATTTATCCTGGGTATCCGCCCGGGTTTTAGCATCTAAACCGGCATGATATGGCAGCGCTTTTATCCCATTTATGTTTAATACCTCAGCTATTTCCTCAACTTTTTTACGGCTTAAACAATAAATAATTCCCGATTTTCCGCTATTGCTTTTTATGAATTTAACGATTTCCTTAACGACATCTATTTTGGGTCGAACTTCATAGTATAAATTCGATCTGTTAAAAGATGATTTGAACAAAGTGGCATTGTTCATTTGAAGGTTTTTTCGGATATCTGATTGTACTTTAGGTGTCGCTGTAGCTGTTAATGCGATAATGGGGATACCATCACCAATATTGTTGATCACTTGTCGGATTTTTCGATATTCAGGTCTGAAATCATGACCCCATTCAGAAATACAATGAGCTTCATCCACTGCAACGAACGATATCTTTATCAATTTCAGGAATTCAATATTTTCACCCTTTGAAAGAGATTCGGGTGCAACATAGAGAAGTTTTGTTTTCTTCTCCAACACATCCTGTTTTACTTTTGCAATTTCACCTTTATTCAACGAAGAATTTAAAAAATGGGCGATACTGTCTGTCCCCCCAAAAGCCCTTAATTGATCCACTTGGTTTTTCATCAGTGCAATCAATGGTGAAATGACAATTGCCGTGCCTTCACTCATTAAGGCAGGTAATTGATAACATATTGACTTGCCCCCTCCTGTCGGCATGATGACAAAAGTGTCCTTGCCTTGCAAAATATTAGTAATGATGGCTTCCTGTTCCCCTTTGAATGTTTCAAAACCAAAAAATACTTGTAGGTTATCGAATAATGATTTTTCTATTTCCATTGCCCTCTCGGAAAATTTTTATCTTAGTTAAGAGATACAAACAAAATAACATATTTTTGCCATATATTCTCTACTTAAATATAAAATAATTATTCGTGAAAAGCAAACCTGATATAAAAACGGCGGCAATCAATACCTTAACCCTTGAAGCGGAGGCTGTTCTTAATCTGATCGAACGAATTGATGACGATTTTATTACAGTTGTAAATACCATAGTCAATTTAAAGGGAAGGGTGATTATTACCGGAATCGGGAAGAGCGCTATCATTGCACAAAAGATTGTTGCTACGCTCAACTCTACTGGTACTCCTGCCATTTTTATGCATGCAGCCGATGCTATCCACGGAGATCTGGGAATGCTGCAAGATGAAGATTTGGTTATCGCAATTTCCAAAAGTGGGAATACGCCTGAAATAAAGGTTCTCGTCCCCTTGCTCAAACATACCCACAACCCCCTTGTAGCCATGGTAGGCGATGCACAATCATACCTTGCCCAGCAGGCCGATTATATTTTGAACACAAGTGTTAAAAAAGAAGCCTGCCCCCTAAATCTGGCCCCCACAACCAGCACGACAGTCCAGCTTGCCATGGGAGACGCTTTAGCGATCAGTTTACTGGAATCCCGGTCTTTTAGCGATAGGGATTTCGCCAAATACCATCCGGGGGGAACTCTGGGAAAACGTCTGTATTTAAAAGTGGAGGATTTAGCGGTTGAAAACGAGAAGCCACAAGTGAGAATCTCCGATTCTGTTAGGCATGTTATTATAGAGATTACTCGTAATCGATTAGGAGCTGCAGCTGTCGTTGAAGGCGCTAAGGTTGTCGGAGTAATCACAGATGGTGATATTAGGCGTATGCTCGAAAATTATGAATCGATAGAAGGCTTAAAAGCAAAGGATATCATGGGTAATTCACCCGTTACAATCGCAAAGAATGAATTGGCAGTCGTTGCCTTGGATTTAATGCGCAAACACAACATCACCCAACTATTGGTATTGGATAATGATCAGTATTTCGGCATTGTCCATTTACATGATCTAATAAAAGAAGGTATCCTATAAACAAAATCCGACTTTTGGAGTTACTCCAATCAAGGTGCCGCTATATCGTTTAGCATTTCAGATCGCCATAGAAAAGAAAGCGTAGGCTATTGTCAAGCGCTAAAACAAGATAGTCAAATGAAAGATAATTACGTCGTAATAATGGCAGGCGGTATTGGGAGCCGCTTTTGGCCAATAAGCCGTTCCCGTTATCCAAAGCAGTTTATCGATATTTTTGGAATAGGTGAAACCCTTATTCAAAGCACCTATAACCGGTTCAAATTAATTGTTCCCGAACAAAATATTTTTATCGTGACCAATAAGAACCACGTTAACCTACTTCGTGAGCAACTGCCCAATTTAGAAGACAATCAGATTTTAAGCGAGCCCGTTATGCGCAACACGGCCCCTTGTATTGCGTATGCATGCTATAAGATAAATCAGTTAAACCCACATGCAAATATTGTAGTAACACCGTCAGACCACCTCATTATCAACACGGATGAATTCATTGAATGTATTAATAAAGCGCTGAAAACGGCAAGTAAGCACGATTGCTTATTAACCCTAGGCGTACTTCCGTCGCGCCCTGATACAGGTTATGGGTATATACAATACACGAACAAAATACTTGATAGCGATTTTAAGAAAGTAAAGACTTTTACCGAAAAGCCAAATGAAGAATTAGCCACAACATTCATTCAAAGCGGAGACTTTTTATGGAATTCGGGTATTTTTATTTGGTCCGCTGAGTCTATATTAAAAAGCCTGAACAAATATATTCCTGAATTGACGGAAACGTTCTTAGAGGGAAGCAGTCTCTATAATACCGAAAAAGAACAAGACTTCATCACAAATGCTTATCCTCGTTGCCCGAATATATCCATTGATTTTGCCATAATGGAAAAAGCAGAAAATGTATATGTCCTGCCGGTTAAATTTGGATGGTCAGATTTGGGAACGTGGGGTTCAATCTATGGACTGGCAACGAAAGATCCCAAGGGTAACTTTGTGAAAGCAAAAGATAATGTAATGTTATATGATTCGACAAATTGCCTGGTCAATATCTCGTCCGATAAATTAGTAGTATTGCAAGGTCTGAACGATTATATCGTTGTTGAATCTGAACATGCCTTACTCATTTTTCCAAAGAAAAAAGAACAATATTTAAAACAGATTTTAGCAGACATTAAGAAACGCTTCGGAAAAAAATACATCTAAACAAGTGGCTTCCGCTGCCTTATAGCCTCATAAATAATCACGCCCGCAGAAACCGAAACGTTCAAAGAGGCAATATCCCCTATCATCGGAATTTTTGCCAGACGATCGGCGAAGCGAATCAGGTCGGATGAAATTCCAACATCTTCTGCACCCAATATAAAGGCTGTAGGCAGGGTGTAGTCGGTACCATAGATCGACTCATTTGTTTTTTCGGTACAAGCGACCAATTGCAATCCTGAATCCTGAAGAAACCGGGCCGTTTTCACCAAGCTTTGTTCGCGACAAACCGGAATTGTGAACAAGGCACCTGCAGAGGTTTTTATTGCATCCGGATTAATTTCTGCTGAACCTTTCTTCGGAACAATTAGGGCATGTACCCCAGCACATGCCGCAGTTCTAGCAATGGCACCCAAATTCCGCACATCCGTAATACCATCTAATAACAGAATGAGCGGAACCTCACCCTTTTCATACAAGGCAGGAATAATATCTTCAATATGCTGGTAAGTAATGGGTGAAATAAAAGCGATTACCCCTTGGTGGTTTTTCCGGGTTATCCGATTAAGTTTCTCAATGGGTACCTGCTGAAAAGGGATATCATTCATTCGCAGTAAATTTCTTAACTCCGCGATAAGCTCCCCTGAAATGCCTCGTTGAATAAACAAAGACTCGATCTCCTTGCCACTCTCAATAGCTTCGATGACCGGGCGGATCCCGAATATCATCTGATTGCCCTCCCTTTGCCCGGGTTTTATATAATGTTGCATCCTTGTAAAACGTCAAAAATAGATATACTCTCCTCTCATATCCAATTCACTAGTCCTTTCCCTGAGCGGTCTCAAACATACAAAAAATAGCACGAAGTATATTATTTATATCCTTGCTCTGTGCTTCATATAACGTGAGACTTTTGCTGACAAGCCATAAGGCTACATCGAAAAGAAAATTCTACGACTTGCATTCTGGAAAAACGGGGCTTCCGAGCACGGGCCAAATTCCAATTTATGAGTTTTGCACATTCTTATAATGCAATGATTATCATGATATTATTTTCTTATCAACATGTTGTTAACATGGAATGTGAATAATACTAGCTCCTTATTTATTGATTCATTTATTGTTGAGCGAAGTATTCTATTTGATGTGTATAAATAGATCATTGAGCCTATCGAATTATAATTATCTTTGTTATCCTTAAAACTAGTAGAATACCTTTTAATATCATCTAAATTGCCGATCTCCATGAAGACACCTAATGATTACAATCCTTCACGCAGCAATCAAAATCAAGGTGGATATTCTGAAAGAAGAGCTCGAATGAACCACATCAACAGTGGCCTGGGCAAGCTCCCACCTCAGGCGGTTGATCTGGAGGAAGCAATTTTAGGCGCCCTTATGTTAGAGAAGGACGCCTTATCTGTGGTCATCGATATATTAAAACCCGAATCGTTTTATAATGATTCAAACCAGAAAATATTTGAGGCCATTACCAACCTCTTCCAGAAATCTTCCCCCATTGATATTTTGACGGTTACCGCAGAATTAAGGAAAATGGGTGTCTTGGACATTGTTGGAGGAGCCTACTATTTGACACAGCTTACCGATCGGGTAGTCTCTGCGGCCAATATCGAATTCCATGCCCGTATTGTATCACAAAAATATATCCAACGGGAATTAATCAAAATATCGTCCGAGATTATTACCAATGCTTATGATGAAACCAGTGATATTTTCGACTTGTTGGATATTGCTGAGAAAAGTTTATTTGAAGTAGCTCAAAATAACCTACGTCGAGATACACAAAAAATAGATGATGTGATGCGTATCGCTGTGGACGCCTTGGAGAAGTTACGCGATAAGACAGACTCCCTTACTGGTATCCCTTCTGGCTTCACCGCTTTAGATCGGGTCACATCAGGGTGGCAAGCCTCAGATTTGGTGATTATAGCGGCCAGGCCTGCGATGGGGAAAACAGCTTTCGTTTTAAGCTGTGCAAGAAACGCTGCGGTATTGCACGACAAACCTGTCGCAGTTTTTTCCCTTGAAATGTCGTCCTTGCAATTGGTAAATCGCCTCATATCCGGGGAGACGGAAATTGAACAGGAAAAGTTAAAACGAGGTACCCTCGCCGACCACGAATGGACACAACTCCATTCACGTATTGGAAGATTAACCGAAGCACCCCTCCTCATTGATGACACCCCGGCGCTGAATGTATTCGAATTTAGGGCAAAATGTCGCCGGTTAAAGGCACAATACGACATTCAGATGGTGATTGTGGATTACCTACAACTTATGCATGGGAAGGCGGATGGCAAAGGGGGTAACCGAGAACAGGAAATAGGCAGTATTTCCAGGGCTTTGAAATCGGTAGCCAAGGAACTGAATATTCCCGTTATTGCATTGTCACAATTAAGCCGTGCGGTTGAAAGCAGACCCGCAGCCAGTAAGCGACCTCAATTGTCTGATTTGAGGGAATCAGGATCGATTGAACAAGATGCGGATATGGTCTTGTTTTTGTATCGCCCTGAATATTATGGTTTAGTGGAAGATGAAAATGGAAACAGTACTGCCGGCATTGCTGAAATTATCATCGCAAAACATCGGAATGGCGAGCTGGCAACCGTGCCCTTGAAATTTGTCGGAAAATTTGTCAAGTTCACAGATTTGGATGATGATTTTAACAACTTGGGTATGAGTGGTGATACACCACCTTCGTTTTCATCCGGTATCGGACCGTCTCAGGAATTTAGCAATTCACCAGGCATCATTACCCGTTCATCCCGGATGAATGATCTTGGTGATGATCCATTTTAGCCCTGATCTTCCTCATCCAAGATCAATGACCCGTATATTTGTCGTAACTCTGTCAAGGCATGGCCGTCCTGCATTTCCTTGGCTTTAGACATACCTGTCTCAAAAACTATTTTTGCTTTTTCCCTTTCGCCCAATTGAACATAGAGTTTCCCCAAATGATAATAGGTACCGACATAATCCGGGTGATTTTCCATTAGATCATTATAAAACGAAAGTGCCAAGTCTGTTTCATTTTCCTTAAGATATTCCGTGGCGATAGCGTATTTAATAAAGGGATCTTGAGAACCATTTTCAAGAAAGGAAAGCAATTGTTTCAAACGTTTGTTATTCATCATATTTTTTTCAGGAATACCGGGATATTTATATTTTAAGTCATTAATTGCGCATATCAGGCAATTTATCTAAGTTTGTAAAAAAGAAATTATGAAAATACTAGTTTGTATCAGCAATGTCCCCGATACTACGACAAAAATAACCTTTACAAATAATAATACCGAATTCAACACTGCAGGTGTACAGTTTATTGTTAATCCTTATGACGAACTGGCCTTGTCAAAAGCCATTGCGCTGAGCCAAGGAGAAAACGGTACGGTCACGGTAATCAATGTTGGTGAGGCAGGTACAGAACCTACTTTACGCAAAGCATTGGCGACTGGTGCCGATGAGGCAGTACGAATAAATGCCGCTCCCCGCGATGCTTGGTTTGTCGCACAACAAATCGCCAATTATGCCAAAGACCAACAATTTGATATTATTTTGACAGGGAGGGAATCAATCGACTACAACGGAGCGCAAGTGGCATCCCTCGTGGGGGAACTATTGAACATCCCATCTGTGTCTATTGCAAAGAAGATCGATGTTCAGGACGGACATGCTACCGTGGAACGTGAAATAGAAGGTGGCAAAGAAGTCTTAGAGATACCCCTACCTTTTATTGCCGGTACAGCAGAAGGTGTTGCCGAACCCATTATACCCAATATGCGGGGCATTATGTCGGCACGTACGAAACCGCTTCACGTAATTGAAGCAATTGAAGTGCCCATATTATCAACCATTATTACATATGACACGCCAGAACCAAGAGGGGCCGTACAACTCGTTCCTGAAGATGATTTAGAACGTCTCATCGAAATGCTCCATAGTAAAGCAAAAGTCATTTAAACCCGGCCTTTTTTCACACAAATTCACACAAATATATAAACAAGAATGTCAGTTCTAATCTATATTGAAAACACCAATGGGAAGTTCAAGAAATCTGTATTTGAAGCAGTCTCCTATGCGAGGGAAACAGCAGATTTACTATCTACGGATTTATCAGCAATTTCTATAGGAAGCGTTGAACCCGAAGAACTTGCCAAAATTGGAACCTACGGTGCGATGAAAGTATTAACCGTCGATGATAGCAGATTTAATTCTTTTTCGAATCGAGCCTATGCATCCATCATTGCTGGAGCAGCAAAGAAAGAATCCGCTAATATTATCATATTGTCCAATTCATTTAGTGGAAAAGACCTTGCGCCACGTATAGCGGCAAAAATTGAAGCCGCTTTAGTAGAAGGGGCTATCGCCCTGCCAAAAATACAAGGAAATTCATTTTCTGTAAGGAAAGGTGTATTCTCCGGAAAAGCCTTTGCTGAAGTGGAATTGATAAATGAAAATAAAGTCATTGCCCTAAACCCGAATTCTTTTGAAGTAAAGGAATTTGGTGAAAATGCCCAGATAGAAAAATTTTCACCAGAAACGGGAGATAAGGATTTAGGTATCCTCATAAAAGAGATTATCCGTGCAACGGATAAGGTTTCATTAGCGGATGCCGAGATCGTCGTCTCGGCGGGAAGAGGGTTGAAAGCTCCCGAAAACTGGAAGATGATTGAAGAATTGGCAACAGTATTAGGTGCCGCAACAGCCTGCTCCAAACCAGTCTCTGATGCGGGATGGCGTCCCCATGAAGAACATGTCGGTCAAACCGGCCTGTCTATTAGCCCTAATTTATATATTGCCATTGGTATTTCCGGAGCGATACAACACTTAGCGGGAATTACCTCGTCAAAAATAATAGTGGTTATCAATAAAGACCCGGAAGCGCCATTTTTCAAAGTTGCCGATTATGGTATTGTGGGCGATGCTTTTGAAATCGTTCCAAAACTAATTGAGAAAATAAAAGAATTTAAATCCAATTAATCAGGTGCTTGGTTATTTTGGTATAGAATGTGTTTGTTGTTTCTGTACCTCGTTATTTCATTATTCAAACATGGGTGACAATCGTATCTTTCTTAGTAGAGGTTAAATTAAAGAGAGTCATGAACGATTTTAAGAAGATGCATGGTAGAATATAATACATAAGTCGGTATTCTTGCCTTTCAAATTAGCGAGGTAAGTTACCTGATCTTTATTCTTATAAAATGATACTTGGTTTTTGGCACATCATTCCTTTTTAGTGGGCATTAAAATCTGATATCGTTTTAAAACTAATTGTTCTGATGAAAAAAATAAAATTAGATATAGTGGGTTTATCATATAGCCAAACGCAATCGGGTGCTTATGCATTGGTTTTGGGGGAGGTAAACGGACGTAGGCGTCTTCCCGTAATTATCGGCGGATTTGAAGCCCAGGCCATTGCTATTGAGATTGAAAAAATGACCCCTAGCCGTCCGCTAACCCACGATTTATTCAAATCCTTTGCCAATACTTTTCATATAAAGATAGAAGAGGTTCTGATTTACAATCTAGTAGATGGTATTTTTTTCGCCAAAATAATCTGTAGCAATGGGAAGAAATCAGTAGAAATCGATGCCCGAACATCTGATGCTATCGCCATAGCAGTCCGCTTTGACTGTCCCATATATACTTACGAGTTCATCTTGTCTTCAGCCGGGATTATTATTGAAGGTAATGATTTTGTATTCTTGGAAAATATGGACTCCGCTTCTGAAGAACCCATTTCGAACGTCAAAGGATCCCCAACATCATATGCTTCTCTCTCCAATGAAGAATTACAGGAGAAGTTACAACAAGCGCTAACAGATGAAGCATATGAAAAAGCGGTTAAAATCCGGGACGAGATCAACAGGAGAAAATCGTCCTAAAGATTCCTGTTTGTCTAAGACATAAAAAAAGGCTGTCTTAAAATGTAAATATTGACGTCATTTCGAGTGAAACGAAGTGGAGTCGAGAAATCTAAAAATTGACAATCAAAGAATAGATTTCTCCATTGCGCTCCGCTCTTCTCGAAATGACGATAGTTTTGGACTTTTAAGGCAGACCTTTTTGAAATTATAATGATTTAAAGCGATTTAAGCTTCTCATCAATCTCAGCCATTTTCTCTTTATTTTCTTTTAACTGGTAATAAGTTTTAAGGTTTTGCCAAGCTATTTCATTTGTCGGACCTGTTTCGGTAGCTTTTTGTAAATAAGGCAAAGCTTCATCAATAAGGGTATTGCCTTTCTTAATTTCTTCCGTATACTTACTTTGCTCATTTGTGGGCAATTGACTGGCATCCCTAAAGACCTTGATTCCTTTGTTGAGCATCAATCCACCTAGATTTACATAGGCATCCGCATAACTCGGATCCAATTCAACAGCTTTCTTATAGGCCGCTTCAGCTTTCTCATCATTACCGCTCGCACCATAAGCAATGCCCAAATAATAGTGAAGACGTTTATCAGACGGATTCTTTGCAATTTGGCTTTCAATATCCGCAATTATTTTATCTTCATTACCTGCTTGTAGGTTCAATTCAATTTTCTGTGTGGCCAGGTCAGCAAATTCCGGGAACTTTTCCGCGCCCTCATTCGCATACTGAATGGCAGAACTTGTATCCCCCTGCATCATATAAATGCGCGATAAATCCAAATAGATTTGATTCAGCGTCGAAAAATCCTCATGGCCTAACAACGATTTATACTTTTCTGCCGCATTCGCATAATCTTTCGCATTGATCGCCGCCAAACCTGCATAATAGCTAAATAAGGTATCTCCGGGTAGGTACTCCAATCCTTTGTCAAAGTTTGTATAGGCAGTCGCGAAATCTTGTTTCTCAAAAGCCTTAACCCCTTTCGTTAATTCATTTTGCGCCAAAACCCTCAAGGCAACATCTATGTTTTGCTCCTGATCTTCATGGCCTTCCAGTGTTTTCGCTTTTTCAATAGCAGAAATCGCTTTGTCAACATATTCTTGGGCATTCGCAGAAGAATCCAATGTAGAATAATCGGCATAAACAAGGGCTAAATATGTCCACGTTTCGGCCAGGTCTTTTGTTTTGTCATGCTCCGAAGCTTTTTCCAACGATTCTTTTGCAGCATCAAGATCCTTTTTACCCAAGGATGCGGTACCTAAATTCTTAACTTCGTTAAATTTACTATAACTTGCTTTTCCTTTATTTAGTTCACCTTTCTGTCCAAATGCAAGCACGGAGCTGAGTAAACAAAATGTTAATAGAAGTGATTTAATTTTCATGTGAATAATTGTTGATGTAGGTTTTTAATGAGTTGGGTAATTATCTTTAAACAGGGTGCTAATTTTATCAATATCCACTAATTTTGCTTAAACATATTATGCTGGTTTAATTGATTTTGAACCCGTTCCAATTGCAAGGTATCATTCGAACTTTCAAACAAAACCGCCAACGATTTTAATGCGTTGATCGCATTGGGGTTTACCTCATTCGCTTTTAACAAATATTTTTGGGCCAATTCTTGATTCTCCGGCTTTTTTCCCGTTACAAAATCTTTCAGGTAAAGCAATCCCAATTCAAAATTACCATTATAATTATTGGCATCCAGGCTAATTACATTTTTATAGTATTTCTCTGCGGCATTTCGGTTACCTGAAATTTCATTGGCATACCCTGCCAAATAATTCAATTCTACATTCTCCGGTTCCAAAGCTATTGCTTCATCTATGACAGGCACAATGGCATCATAAGATCCGTTGTTCGCATAAATATTAATTATCCTGAACAAGATGTATTTATTCTTGGGAAATTTATCTCTTCCCGTTAACAAGGTATTCAACTCTTCATTTTTCTGTTCATTTTCTGCATACAGTCTTGACATCGTCAGGATATATTCAGGCTTTAATCCCTCTTCATGATCCATGAAATCTTTGTAATACTGAACAGCTTGTTCTTTTTTGTCAAGCTTCTCGCTTAACACAGCCAAGTTTCGTTTGACCAATAACTGCCCATTGCTAAAAGAGTCTACTTGGGCAAAATTATCAAAAGCCTTTTGATAATCGTTATTCGCCAATGCCCTTGTTGCGATAATCTGATGAGCATGCGCTATTTTTCGTCTGACATAGATAAGCTGACCGTTGTTCACGTAATTAAAATCTTCATCTGTCAGCTTTTCCAATGCCGATTTAGCCTCAATAATAGGATCTTTGCTGTATTTTAGGGTCCTATTAGAATCAGTAACAGATAAGGCACTGTAGATCAATGCCCTTAAAAGGTTAGTCCGGTCAGAAGATGAATCTCTCTGCGTAGCATACCCTTGATCTGAGAATTTCTTCGCTGTTTCCAATACCTTAAGGTCACCCGATTTTGTAAAAAGCGCAAAGTTGTTCTTTGCTTCCTTATAATTAGACTGGGCAAAGAGGTAATTATTTCCATTAAACAGGAATACACCTAAAAATAATATTCTAAAAATTACCTTATTATTCATTTATTCTTCATTTTGCGGATCAGAATCTAAATCCCTTTCCTTGGTTGAATCTTCCTGGTTATGGATCTGGTCACCCCCCTCCTCTTCATGTTCCACTTTAGCCACTGATGAAATCTGATCTTCATTCTTCAGGCTTATTAAACGGACACCTTGAGTGGCTCTTCCCATCGTTCTCAACTCACTTACCGCAATCCTGATCACGATGCCCGATTTATTAATAATCATTAAGTCATCTGCATCGGTTACGTTCTTAATGGCGATCAGGTCACCCGTCTTTTCCGTAATGTTTAACGTTTTAACACCTTTCCCGCCCCTATTCGTGATGCGATAATCATCCAACTCTGTACGTTTACCATATCCATTTTCAGATACAACCAATATAGTATCCGTTGAATTATCCACACTAATCATGCCAATTACCTCATCATTTTCATGACCAAGTGTTATCCCACGCACACCGGTAGCCGTCCTTCCCATAGGCCTTACGGTCGACTCATTGAACCGTATTGCCCTTCCAGAACGTAAGGCCATTAAAATCTCACTTTCTCCGCTTGTCAGGCATGCTTGCAACAACTGATCGTCTTCATTGATATTGATGGCATTTATACCATTTGCTCGCGGGCGGGAATAAGCTTCCAAAGAAGTTTTCTTGATCGTGCCTTTCTTCGTACACATAATGATGAAATTACTCTCCAGGTATTCCTGATCTTTTAGGTTTTTCACCTTAATGTACGCCTTTATTTTTTCATCTTTTGGAATGTTGATCATATTTTGAATAGCCCGTCCACGGGATGTTCTCGATCCTTCGGGAATTTCAAAAGCCCTCATCCAGTAACACCTCCCTGCTTCAGTAAAAAAGAGCATATAATTGTGGGCAGTCGCCGCAATGATATGTTCCGTGAAATCCGTTTCCTTTGTATTCGAGCCTTTTGAACCTTTCCCCCCCCTTCCTTGCGTGCGGTAATCCGTTAACGGCGTACGTTTTACATACCCATCATGAGAGATGGTAATCACAATATCCTCATCCTCAATAAAGTCCTCCATGCGCATATCTTCGGCAGAATGCACTATTACGGAGCGACGTTCATCGCCATATTTCTCTTTTATTTCCGTTAATTCATCCTTAATGATCGTCATCCGCAAGTTCTCATCTGCAAGAACCGATTTCAAATAATCGATAAGTTTCATTAATTCTGCATATTCTTCTTTGATCTTGTCACGTTCAAGACCGGTTAAGCGACGCAGCGTCATATCTAAGATGGCGCGGGCTTGGAGATCACTTAATCCAAATTTCTCTATTAAGCCTTCCCGTGCATCATCCGGCGTGTCAGAAGCCCTGATCAAACGGATCACTTCATCCAAATGATCCAATGCTATTAACAGGCCTTCTAAGATATGTGCTCTTTTTTCCGCTTCTTGCAGTTCAAACTTCGTCCGGCGAACAATCACCTCATGGCGGTGTTCCACAAAATGATGAATCATGTCCTTTAAGGTCAACATCATTGGCCTTCCATGAACCAAAGCAATATTGTTCACACTGAACGACGTTTGCAACGCCGTATATTTATACAGGTTATTTAAAACGACGGACGCATTGGCATCCCTTTTTATGTCATAAACAATACGCATCCCATCCCGGTCCGATTCATCACGGATAGCCGAGATGCCTTCAATCTTCTTTTCATTTACCAACTCAGCCGTACGCTCAATCATGTTGGCTTTGTTGATCTGATAAGGGATTTCATTGACAACAATACATTCCCGGTCATTCTTCAATATTTCAATCTCCGCTTTCGCGCGCATGACAATCCTCCCACGACCCGTCTCAAAAGCATCCTGAACACCCGAAAAGCCATAAATTATTCCGCCGGTAGGAAAATCAGGCCCCTTGATATAACGCATTAACTCAGATATTTCGATATCGCGATTATCAATATAGGCAATTGTGCCATCTATAACTTCAGTCAGGTTATGTGGCGCCATATTGGTAGCCATACCCACAGCAATACCAGACGAGCCGTTCACCAGCAAATTCGGAATCCTGGTGGGCAACACGGTTGGTTCAAGCAATGTATCATCAAAGTTGAGCGTAAAATCAACTGTTTCTTTATTGATGTCCGCAAGCATCTCTTCCGCTATTTTCTTCAGCCGGGCTTCGGTATACCGCATAGCTGCGGGCTCATCTCCATCAATAGAACCAAAATTTCCCTGACCATCAACCAGGGGATAGCGTAAACTCCATTCCTGCGCCATTCTAACCATCGTAAAATAAACGGAAGAATCCCCATGTGGGTGGTATTTACCCAATACATCCCCGACAATACGGGCAGATTTCTTATGAGGTTTGGTACTGGTAACTCCTAAATCAAGCATTCCATACAAGACCCTTCTATGGACGGGTTTTAATCCATCACGAACATCCGGCAAAGCACGGGAAACGATAACCGACATTGAATAATCAATGTAGGCAGATTTCATTTCATCCTCAATATTAATAGGAATTATACGATCATTAGCGGGAATTAAATTGTTGTCGTTTTCTGTGTCGTCAGCCATATGATTTTTTCGTTAACTAATGCTATCGCGCCATCTGAAAGGCGCATGCGAAGATAGCAAATTTATGGCTAACTAAAGCAAACCAACGCGATTATCAATACCTTTTATGGCAGAAAATACTATTTTTTCTGATACATCGCCCATCTCCTCCTGCGAGCGAGAATGTCGCTCGGGGATAACAAAGATTTTAAACCCAGCTTCTTACTTTTTTTAACAAAGCTGTCGTCTTCTCCTCTTCGCTCGCTGGCAAAGGTTTAAAATCATATTCCCAATCCGCTTGCGGAGGCAAGCTCATCAATATCGACTCAATCCGCCCATTTGTCTCCAACCCAAATTTTGTCCCGGCATCATACACCAAATTAAACTCCGCATATCTACTTCTTCGGATGCATTGCCATTTGCGCTCCTCAGCAGAGAAAGCTTTTCCCCGGTTTCTATTGATCAATTCGGTATAAATGGGAATAAATAACAGACCCAGTGATTTCGAAAACCGGAAAATGGCATCGAAAGGTATGCCAGCTTCTTCCGGCGTCAGCCGGTCATAAAAAACGCCACCAATGCCTCGTGCTTCCTGCCGATGTGGAATATAAAAATACCGATCTGCCCATGACTTAAATTTGGGATAGAATGTAGAGGAGTACTGATCACAGACCTTTTTCAGCTGTTGGTGAAAGAAACGGGCATCTTCTTCTATAATATAATGGGGCGAAAGGTCAATGCCTCCTCCAAACCAACGCAAGCTTTCATTCAATTCAAAATAGCGGATATTCATGTGAATAATGGGCACCCAGGGGTGATGAGGATGAATAACAATAGAGACACCGGTAGCAAAGAAATTTGATTCATCTACCCCCAACGATTTTTTAACCGCCTCCGGAAGTTTACCATGTACACTTGAAAAATTGACTCCTCCCTTTTCAATTACATTGCCATTGCGTATAATCCGTGTTCTCCCCCCACCTCCCCCTTCACGCTTCCATATTTCCTCTTCAAACACCCCCTTACCGTCTACTTCCTCCAAAGCTTGGCAAATGGCATCCTGGATTTCCTGATAAGCTGTACTAATTTGTTCTTTTTGGATCATAGCTGCAAATATCACTATTCTAATAGGATTTATATGTCATTGCTATATAAAAAGCCAGAGACCTTTTGGGGAAAGCACTGCATATCCTTTTAAATTTCTGCGTATATTTATTGCCGATGAAAGTATCAGAAAGAACCTTAACATGGCTCATGCGATTTTACCCCCCTCTGTTTTTTCAACGGATCTGGGTCAGGAAATTCTTGCCTGGCTTTCGAGGAGTGGAAGTTACCATCAAGAACAGCCTGCTCAACCGGAATTACAATTCATCTATTTTCGGAGGATCACTATATACAGCAGCAGACCCCTTTTATCCCATTTTGTTTGAACGGATTCTCAAACAAAAAGGGTTTAGAATCCGTGTGTGGCTTAAAAGTGCTTCAATACATTATTTAAAACCGGCGCGGACGGATTTAAATTTCTCTATCTCCCTTTCTGATGATGATATCGAAATCACCGTAAGGTCGCTTCGTGAAAATGGAAGATTTATTGGGGTTTTCCAACTGAACATGTATGATAAACACTCCGAACACTGTGTACATATTAGCAATGAAATATATATCCGCAACCTGGAAACCATCAAAAACACCACCCATAAATCTACATCCTGAAAATCAAGCGCACAAGTTTTCCCTACCAAATTATCCTTGTATATTTGCTGAAAAGCAAAAATATGAAAACAACGATTTTATTTTACGTTTTTACGCTGTTGGCCATTTTCTCATGCAATAATCCGCAAAAGAGTGCCAATCAGAAACTTGAAACTGAGATGATTGCTGTCCATGACGAAATAATGCCCCATATGGGAGCGTTTAACAGGAATAGTGATCAGATAGATTCCATATTGAACAACCTTTCAGAAGCTAAGGCAAAAAGCAGCGAATTGGATACTACGCAAACCCGTAAAGATTTGTTAGGGCTAAAGCAGCATATTCTTGATGCCAATGATAATATGAATGACTGGATGCATAAATTGAATCTGGATTTTGAAGGTAAAACAGATGAAGAGGTGAAAACCTACCTCGAAACAGAATTAGAAGCCATTAAAAATATCGAGCTGCAATTTGAGAAAGTAATAAAGGAAAAAGAATCCTTATTGGATCCTTTTTTGAATCAATAGAAGAGGAATGAGGTTCAATATAATAAGCGTGTTCTTTCTAGGCTCGTGTCTACTTTCGATGTCATGCCAACATTCCTTTAGCGACAAGAGATTGCCTATATTGGGTCCACGGGAAGCAGCCGGAGCGGCGGATAAAGCCGAAGGAGTGGATACCATTTATCACAAAATACCCGATTTCTCTTTTTTAAATCAGGATAGCTCCATAATTACCCAGGAAATATTTGACAATAGCATATATATAGCCGATTTTTTCTTTACTTCCTGTCCCAGCATCTGCCCAATTATGCATCGCAATATGTTAAAGGTATACAAGAAGTATAAAGGCAATAAGAATGTAATGTTCCTTTCGCATAGCATCGATCCGAAATATGACACGCCGAGCGTATTGAAAGTCTATGCCAAGAAATTGGGTGTGGAAGGCAATCAATGGCAATTCGCTACCGGATCACGCGAAGATATCTATGGCATAGCTTCCAGCTATTTGGTCTTCACACCTGTCGAAGACAAGAATGCGCCAGGAGGGTTTGAACACCAAGGATGGTTTATCTTGGTGGATAAGGACAAACAGATCCGCGGGGCATATGATGGCACGAATGACCAACAGATTGAAAAATTATTAGAAGAAATGGAAATCTTGCTGGCCGAGTATCAATAAAAAACTCGCCATACTGAAATAAACAGCTGTACCAAACAACCTCGTTTTTTAATTGCAAGTAGTGAAGACGATGACTATCTTTGCAATGCAAGCCGAGCTGTCGCTCCAATTCATTGGGGAGGAAAGTCCGGACAACATAGAGCATCCCGCTTCCTAACGGGAAGGCCCCGTGCTGACGGGGACGGAAAGTGCCACAGAAAATAAACCGTCTGTCTCCGACAGATAAGGGTGAAAACGTGAGGTAAGAGCTCACGGCACGCTATGGTGACATAGCGTGCGGTAAACCCCGGGAGTTGAAAGGCCAAATAGGTTTCGGATAGAGGGTTGCTCGCTCTCTTGCCTTAAGGCAATCCGAAACGGGTGGGCCGTTCGACCTTATCAGCAATGATAAGGCTAGATAAATGACAGCATTCAGTAACCCTGAACACAGAATCCGGCTTATAGGCTTGCTTTTTTTAATCATTGCACAGGTTTGCTAGAACATGGAGTACATATGCCAGCAGCATTCTCCCAATAGCAAAATAATGATAATTTTCATTGGAATAAAATTTGCAATTGTGTTCCAATGACATTATCTTGAACAATTATTTCATAATCACTGGGGAATATAGATTATTTCGCTATTTTAATCCGATAATCACACTCTTGTACTTATTCTAAATCGTTATTTGATACATATACATGCCTACAAAAAAGAATATCAACAAAGTCTTAATCATAGATGATGAACGTGCGATCCGTAATACCTTGCGCGAAATTCTTGAATATGAAAATTACGAGGTAATCGATGTCGACAATGGTATCGATGGCTTAGAGATTATTAAAAAAGAAGATATCCAATTAGTACTTTGTGACATCAAAATGAGCCGAATGGATGGCATGGAAGTACTGACCGATGCACTGAAAATAAAACCAGATTTGCCGTTTATTATGATTTCTGGCCATGGAACGGTGGAAACAGCGGTCGAGGCCAGCAAGAAAGGTGCTTACGACTTTATCTCAAAACCGCCCGATCTAAACCGTCTGCTTATTACAGTGCGGAATGCATTGGAACGCGGCAATTTAGTTACAGAAACTAAAGTATTAAAAAGACGTGTCAGCAAAACCCGTGAAATTCTGGGCGATTCAGAACCCATACAAAAGATAAAAGATACTATCGAACGGGTTGCCCCTACCGATGCCCGCGTATTAATTACCGGTGCAAACGGAAGTGGGAAAGAATTGGTAGCCCGCTGGCTTCATGAAAAGTCCAATCGATGCAACGCACCTTTGATCGAGGTGAATTGTGCAGCCATACCATCAGAACTCATTGAAAGCGAACTGTTTGGACATGAAAAAGGCTCCTTCACATCGGCCGTCAAACAACGGATCGGAAAATTCGAACAAGCCGATAACGGGACTCTCTTTTTGGACGAAATTGGCGATATGAGCCTTTCCGCCCAAGCCAAAGTATTGCGTGCCCTACAGGAAAATAAAATTACCCGCGTAGGTGGCGAAAAGGAAATCGAGGTCAATGTTCGTGTAATTGCGGCGACAAACAAAGACTTGGTAAAAGAAATTGAAGACGGAACCTTCCGAATGGATTTATTCCATCGTTTAAGCGTCATCCTCATCCATGTTCCTCCACTTTGTGAACGTAGTTCAGATATACCTGTTATCGCACAAAAATTCTGTGCCGAAATCTGTGAAGAATATGGCATGCCGGAGAAGAAATTTGCACCGGAGGCTTTTCAAGCATTAAAAGCGCTACCATGGACGGGGAACATCCGCGAATTACGCAATATGGTAGAACGGCTTATTATTTTGAGTGATAAGGTCATTACAGAAAAAGACGTTACTACCTATGCCAATCCGGGTGTACATCATGCATCAAATGGACAAGCGGGCCATGCACAATCCAATGGCAATGCCGTCAACTACGATGGGTATCATTCCTTCCAGGAGTATAAAGACAGTACCGAACGCGATTTCATCAAATACAAACTAGAGAAAAATGCATGGAATGTTTCAAAAACCGCAGATGAAATAGAAATCCAACGAAGTCATTTGTATAGCAAGATCGAAAAATATGGATTAAAAAGAGAGAATTAACACCAAAAAACAAGTTCCCATGACTCAATTCCACATAGGGTTCTGGGGAAATTGGGCCACATGTGCATATTTCGGGCCTAGATTCACAACCGCTTCTTTCCAAAGATTTTCCTCATCGTGGACAAACACGATGTCCGGATTGAAGTCATTGCTGACCATCCAAGTATTATCTTTCAGCTCGCTTTCCAGCTGCCCTTCCGTCCAACCAGAATAGCCCATAAAAAATTTGATTTCGTCTTTATCGATCTCTTTGTTTTCTAAAAGAAGTATCAGCGCTTCGAAATTGCCTCCCCAGGAAATCCCATCCCCCAAGGCCACGCCACCACTTAAACGATCTCCGCACTTATGAATAAACTGGATACTTTCGATCCCTACGGGACCGCCAATATATAATGGGAAATCCACATCAGGCATATTCTCCACAACATCCTTTACCTGTAAATTGGAAGGTTGATTTAACACAAGACCTACCGTACCGTTTTCATCGTGTTCGCATAATATAACTACCGACCGTATAAAATTAGGATCAAGCATAAACGGCTCTGAAACCAATAAGCTTCTTACGCGAGGTATATTTTTGTTTATCATCGTATTACACGCTATATAAAATTCAAGATAAGGATATGTTTGGGATATCAAGGAATAAAATGTTGTTTTTTCTTATTTTTGATCCATATCAATAACAACATGGCAGCTGACCTCTCTACAATTCACAAGCTTCGACAAGAATATAAGAAAGCAGAATTACGCGAAAACAAAATTAATCCTGATGCATTGAAACAATTCCAGCTATGGTTCAATGAAGCATTGGAAGGACAGCTCATCGAGCCGGCCGCAATGACGCTTGCCACCTCAGATACGGGCGGCTTCCCCTCTGCGCGCATTGTGTTACTGAAAAAGGTAGATGAACATGGTTTTACCTTTTTCACTAATTACGAAAGCAGGAAAGCACACGAAATCGAAAAGAACCCCCAGGTATCCCTCTTGTTTTTTTGGCCACAACTCGAACGACAAGTCCGGGTAATGGGGAGAGCCAGTAAAATCTCTTTCTCAGAATCTGAGAAATACTTTCATAGCCGGCCCTTCGAAAGTCAACTTGGTGCCCTTGCTTCACCTCAAAGTGAAGAAATCGAGAACCGGGAAACCCTCGACAACAAACTGGCCGATTTAAGATCCTTGTATAAAGATAAAAGTGTTCCTATGCCCATCTATTGGGGTGGTTATCTCGTAAAACCAGAAAAAATCGAATTCTGGCAAGGCAGGCCCAATAGACTTCATGACCGGATTCTATATACGAGAAACGGCCACGATTGGCGAATCACTCGTCTGGCTCCTTAAGATCGTCATCATGCCCTGGCTTTCTTTTTCACCGCGTACTTATTGTAACATTTAGATTACGCAATCGATGGCTTAGGCTGTTTCTTCCAGAAACGACCGTTCCGAAAAAAAAACATTTGTAAGAGTGTGCAACATACACTATCTTTGAACCATCATAATTTAGGTTTATAATTGGTTAGTAAAGGTTTCCATTCTCCCCGTTTGGAAACCTTTCTTTTTAGATCTTATACTAAATGGGAAACGGGTTGGTCTGCGTAACCATCTATAAACCTTTCGCGATATTCCAAATCCAGTTCCCCAAAATCAGGCATCCGGAAAACAGGGCAATTCCTCTCATCTTTAAACACCGCTCTACGCATATGTAGAAGAAAAACAAATGGCTTCTCTTAAAGAGTAAATCGAATAACATCCATAAGGGAGCAAGGCACATGATGATTGCCAACAAGAGACCTAAAGGGTTTATAGCAAGCGATCCCTGGATGTCCCCTTTCATCAATTGGAGGATGGCCCGTGTCGAACCACAGGAAGGGCAAGCGAAACCGGTAATATTTTTTATCAGACAGGCTTCCACCACATGTCCCTGGGGCTGGGAATAAGAAAAAAACAACCAAACATACCCAGCTAAACAGCCGATGCCAATCATAAGATAAAGTTTGGCTCTCGTCATCTGGCTTACATAAGGGCCCTGCGAAGCATCTCTAGGTTTTTTTCTTTCGTCGCTCGTCCGATCAGGAACCAGTCGATAATGGCCCATATACCGAATCCTCCGCAAGTAAGCAGTTTCCCCACTCCTAGTCCAACATCGCCAATAATGAAACGATCTACCCCCAGTGCCCCTGCCAATATGGAAATTACCAAGGTCATGGTCGGATCCTTAAATTGTAGCATTTGAATGAGAGCAGTTCGGGAATCATCTACCCGCAGAAGTTGTTCCCTTATCTGGGGCAGATGATAACTTTCAAAATACTTTGCATTGACCATCAAGAAAAAATCCGTCCGTTGCGAATCCATAGGCTTAGTATTACCTTTTCAAATTAGTTTCTGTCTCCTTAAAGGATATTACTGCGATTGCAATAGCCAGCAGGGGATGTGTATTTTATTCGTTTTTTAATACTTCAGTGATCGGACTTCCAATGCATCCGTTCGGTTGCTGGATTTTTAACAAAGCCGCTACCGTGGCTGCAATATCCGTCATATGCGTCGGGCGACTGGTCTTCCCTTGACGAACACCCCATCCCATAAACAACAAGGGTATGTGTGAATCGTATGGGTTCCATGCGGCATGCGAGGTTCCCGTAGGATGTGCCGACCCACTACTGTACCATGCCGGTTGCAGGATAATCTGAACAGTACCACTGCGTTCATGATGATAACCATTCACAATCCGTTCACGTATTACGCCCGGAATAGAGGCATTAACAGCGTTTTCCATGTCAACCACATAAGCTATCCCCGTTTGGCCTTCCAAAAAGCTAATGCTTTCTTTTTTTACCTTATCCATATTCAGCTCCCTGTCACCAATTTCTTTTTCATTGAAATGTACTTGGTAATTTAATAAACTTAAAACAAGCTCATTGGAACCAAAAATAGACTGTAAGTGATCATTCAATGCTTTTTGTACACTTTTCATATCCCAAGCACCCGCGCTAAGTTTATGGTGCTTTAAAAATTCAATATTATTTGCACCACCGTGATCGGCAGAAAGAAAAACAGTATATTCCCCTTTTCCTACCGTCTTATCCAAGTAATCGAAAAAGTCTCCCAAGTCCTGGTCGAGCCGAAGATACGTATCTTCCGTTTCAATGGCGTTCGGACCAAATTGATGCCCCACATAATCAGTAGAAGAAAGGCTTATGGCCAGAAAGTCGGTTACATCGTGTCCTCCCAATTGTTCGTTTTCCACAGCAGCCTTCGCCATTTCCAGAGTAAGGCTATTCCCATAAGGAGTACTCCGGATGATTCCCGGTCCACTTTCTTGATACAGCTTTTTGGTATCAATGGGAAATACTGGTGCTTCCGTACCCTTAAACTTTCCCTCGAACGCATTATTATCTTCCGAGCTTTGCACATAAGTCTCAATCGGGTACAAGGTGTTCCATCCCTGATTGAGGTATTTTTCAACCAAACCTTGTCCATTAACTTTCTTTACCCAAGCGGGCAATTCTTCCATATACCACGTAGAGGTAATCCAATCCCCGGTCTTTCCATCAAACCAATAAGCCGCATCTGCAGCATGCCCGGCAGGCAGTATACTGCCTCTATCTTTTAATGCCACCCCGATCACCTTCGCCCGGAAATTTGTGGCAATTTTCAATTCATCCGTAATTGTACTGGTTAACAAGTTCTTCGGAGACATTAATCCCGCTTTCGTGTCGCTACCCACCGTTTTAACATCATTATCTTCCGTACAGTAGACACTTTCACCGGTTTTCTGAATAATAAAATTATTCCCAGCAATACCATGAATCGCCGGTACCGATCCCGTATATACGCAGGTATGTCCAAGGGCAGTAATTGTTGGCACATAGTCTATGCTGGTATTTTCTGCACTAAAACCTTGGTTAAACATGCGCCGAAAGCCATTGTCATGATAACGGTCATAAAAACGATATAGATAATCCCATCGCATTTGATCAACAACAATCCCCACCACTAATTTGGGCCTTGCTAAATTTTGCTGCGCCGCCGAAGACGCCGGCTCGTGGGCAAAACAAAGGGAACTGAAAGCAATAAAAAATACGGAGATTATCCCCGAAAAACTGGAAAGGTATTTTTTCATATTCATGATAATTAGGCTTCTAAATTACTAATTATTTGCAAAAACCAATGATTGTATAAGTACCTTTACAAAAAGGAAACCTTGATCACCTGTATTCCGTCATAGGAATGCGTCCATATTTTGTTTTAAAAAATAAAGACGAATGGAAAAACTTGATAATCCTGCATTTATTACAAATGACGCTGTCATCTTTGGTATCCTCATGCTTATATTGGCTACTGTATTTTATACTTCTGGGAAAAAGCAAGGTTTATGGGTCAAGTTCTACCGATATGTTCCTTCAGTTTTGATATGTTATTTTGTTCCCGCACTTTTAAATACATTCGACATCATCTCTGGTGAACATTCTGGCCTATATGATATGGCAGCCAATTATTTGCTGCCCGCCTGTTTGATATTATTGACTTTGGGAATTGATATTCCAGGCTTAAAACGTTTAGGTCCCAAAGCAATATCAATTTTCTTTGCAGGAACAGTTGGGATTATGATTGGCGGTCCAATCGCCTTTGCCTTTATCGCACGAATATTCCCCGACATCCTGCTATTTGGTGAGGAGCCAACATGGAAAGGATTTGCCACCATCGCAGGAAGTTGGATCGGCGGGGGTGCCAATCAAGCCGCTCTACTTGAAGTGTTTGGCGCTAGCAAAACTTTATTTGCGCAAATGATTGCAGTGGATGTGTTAATTGCCAATATTTGGCTAGGGGTTTTATTGTATAGTGTGCAACATCGCGATGCCATTAATCGCTTTTTAAAAGCAGACAATTCCGAAATAAAGGCATTGGAACAAAAATTGGAAATCGAGGCAGAAAAAAGGAATGCAAAGACTATTGGGTTAAGAGAATGGACTATCACACTGGGACTGGCTTTTGGGGCAGTTGCCCTATCACATGCATGTGCCGACCTTTTGGTGCCCTTCTTTACAACCTATTTTCCAGGTGCAGCTAAATACTCGTTAACGAGCAATTTCTTCTGGGTAGTAATTATAGCTACTACACTAGGTATATTATTATCATTCACGAAAGCCCGTCAACTCGAAAACTCAGGAGCTTCAGACATGGGCTCCCTGTTTTTATACATCCTCGTGGCTACTATCGGAATGAACATGAATTTGAGGGCAGTATTGGACAATCCTAAATTCTTCCTGGTCGGTGCGCTGTGGATCCTTATCCACATCACAATCATGCTAATTGCCGGGAGAATATTCAGGGCTCCCCTATTCCTGATTGCTGTTGGGAGCCAAGCCAACGTAGGTGGGGCAGCTACAGCGCCCATAGTCGCATCAGCTTTTAATAAGTTTCTTGCGCCTGTCGGCGTATTATTGGCGGTATTAGGGTATGCCGTGGGTACCTATGGGGGTTACCTTTGCGGGTTATTCCTGCAATGGATATCTGACACCCTATTATATTAAAACCACAAAGGGCTCATTCCCAATTATAAAGAAAGCAAAGCTTGAAAAGCTATTTATTTTTCTTCAAAAAGTTTTTCAAAAACGAAAAAAGAAGCTACATTTGCATTCCTAAACAAAGAAACACCTGTTTATTGTTTGGTACCATAGCTCAGTTGGTAGAGCAAAGGACTGAAAATCCTTGTGTCGCTGGTTCGATTCCAGCTGGTACCACTACCGATATACCACCACGAAAAGAAGCCCGGCCAACAATTTGTTGATCGGGCTTCTATCTTTATTACTTTACTGTTTTACTTGCTTTTATCCGTTAAGAACTGAGCTGACGCCTCGTCAAGAAAAAAAGCAGTATCCGCATGCGATTGAAGGATGCTGGCAGGAAATAAGTTACTTATTTCACCTTCCAAACAATTTTTAACTGCTTCGGCTTTCCGGCTATCCGGTACCGAGCAGATGATATGTTCTGATTTTAAAATCTGTTTAATAGACATACTGATAGCTCTTTTAGGCACATCTTCGAGTGTATCAAACCAACCTTCCCCAAATTGCTGTTGGCGGCATTGTGCATCTAATTCCACGACAAGATACGGACGTTCGGTATCGAAATCCGCTGGTGGATCATTAAAAGCAAGGTGACCATTCTCTCCAATTCCCACCAGAGCAACATCAATCGGGTTTTTCTGGATAAGATCACCAAGGCGCGCACATTCTGCTTCAGGATTGGTTTCGCCATTTACCAAGTATGCCGCTTTCAATGGGGAAACCTTTTCCAAAAACCGTTCTTTGAGGTATTTCCTGAAACTTGCCGGTGAACTTTCCGGTAAATCTATGTATTCGTCTAAATGGAACATAGATACTTTACTCCAGTCAATATCTTCATTGATTAATTGTTTCAATGTTTCGAACTGGCTTGCCCCGGTCGCTAAAATAATGTTAGCCTGCCCTTTTTCTGATATCGCCTTCCTTATCAAAGCAGCTGCTGATTTTCCAGCGAGCTCACCCAGTTCCGCCGGCGTTTTAGATATGGTAATTTTCATTGTATATAGATATTGTTTAAACTAATTTATGCTCTGACTCCTGTATTGCCGCCTTTTTCAAGAAGAATATCCACAGGGGCATTTGTTTTCCATGAACCGCCTGTAAAGTCGGGAACATTCACAGAATTAGAACGATGATTGATTGACCATTCACTCAATGGAAGTATAGAGCTCAACAAAGCGGCGTCATATACGTCCTGATCAAGTGGCAGCCCATTCCGCAAACAATCTATCGTCCGCCAGTCCATCAAAAAGTCCATACCGCCATGGCCACCGACTTTCTTTGCCATCTCCCCTATTTTCTTAACAATATTAGGGGTATACTTTTCTTCCAACGCCTTTACCTCTTCATCTGAGAGCCACCCCTCATGGCTAGTGGCAATACGGCCCGGCAACGGATATTTACGTGCGGTGGCTTTCGTGCCGCTAACAAGGTGAATCCGAGAATAAGGTCTTGGTGAGGTTACATCATGTTGAACCATAATCGTTTTTCCCTTATGGGTACGGATAGTGGTTGTACTCATGTTACCTCTAAAATGTTGACCAACGAATTGCTTATAGAAATCATCTGTTTTCGCAAGCTCTTTCGCCTTTTCCCCCATCATGAAGTCATTACTAGAAACAGAGACGAGGTACTCCATTTTGTCGCCACGATTAATATCCAATATCTGGCAAACGGGACCTAAGCCATGCGTGGGATATAGATTGCCATTTCTGCTCATATTCTGTCTCAACCGCCACATATCCCAATATTTTGTCTTGCTGAAGTTGCCTTCTAGCAGGTCATGGATATAAGCGCCTTCGCAATGTATAATCTCGCCAAAAAATCCTTGCCGGGCCATGTTCAATGTCAAGAGTTCAAAGAAATCATAACAACAATTTTCCAGCATCATGCAATGCTTACGTGTACGCTCAGAAGTCTCCACAAGCTGCCACGCTTCTTCCAAAGTCGTCGCTGCCGGCACTTCCACACAGACGTGTTTCCCTTGTTCCATAGCATATACTGCCATCGGGGTATGGTATTGCCAAGGTGAGGTGACATAGACCAAATCGATATCTTCCCTTTCACATAGTTTCTTCCATTCATCTTCCCCCCCATTGTAGATAGTAGGATTATGTCCAGAATCTTTAAGTCGTTCCAACGCATTGTCTGTTCGTGCTTTGCGGATATCACTCAACGCTTTCAGTTCCACATTGCCAATCTTGCTGATCCGCGATACCGCTCCTGTACCTCTATTCCCTATCCCGATGATACCTACACGTACGGTGTCGATTTTCGGTGCCGAATAGCCAGACATGTTAAAACGTTGCGGACGCGAAGTACCATACTTTCTTACCTGTTCATCCAGATCGTACGCACTTCCATTGATTTCCCCGGCATAACTTTTAAAGATTGATCCACTTGCAAGGCCTATACCTGCCAAGCCACTTAATTTCAAAAAATCCCTTCGGTTATTCTTCATGTTTTGTTATTGTTTAACTCATTAATAATTTAAACCTAAACTTCAGAAAATCAATCGTTTGATTTAATACATTCTTTTCTGATAAACAATTATACGAAGAATTACCAATAAGGAAACCTGTTTTCAAATACTTATTTACGCAAGCGTTACCGAAACGGGCTACACCTCCTGTTTCATAGCTGTTGCCAGTTTTAAAGCCGCCTTTTCAGACCGGCGCAAGAGCCGAGAACGTTGCCGTACATTAAATTTTTATTTTATGCCCATCTTATCAAGTAATTCTATATTTTGGCTTTTTAATAAATAGTTATACTTAGTATTCACTTTAACCTAAATTGAATTTCAAAAGGATGCTTGGTCATCAAGCACCAAGCCAACAAACAGTATGAAAAAGAAAATTATCCCCGTTTCCGTTAGCTCTTTAAGTAAGCGAGACACCGTCATTTCCATTTTTATTATTGGTTTATTGTTTTTCACATTCGGTTTTATCTCTTGGATAAACGCTATTCTTATCCCTTATTTTAAGATTGCCTGTGAATTGACCAATTTCCAATCGTATTTGGTCGCCTTCGCCTTTTACATTTCCTATTTTGTCATGTCTGTCCCCTCGTCTTTCCTGCTGAATGCCGTAGGGTTTAAAAAAGGAATGATGGTTGGGTTTTGGACCATGGCCATAGGCGCATTTATTTTTATCCCGGCGGCCTACACGCGCACCTATGAAGTGTTCTTGATCGGCTTATTCTCATTGGGCGCGGGTTTGGCCATCCTTCAGACTGCCGCAAATCCCTATATTACCATTTTAGGACCCAAAGAACGGGCTGCTCAACGCATCAGTATTATGGGTATCTGCAATAAGGCTGCAGGTATTATCGCCCCGCTAATATTTGCGGCAGTGATTCTACGGTCGACCGATGCCGAGTTGTTTCAGCAAATTCCCTTGATGGATGAACTGGAAAAGAACGCGGCATTGGATGAACTGATACGGCGCGTCATTGTCCCTTATGGCATCTTGGGAATTGTCTTGGTAGGAGTAGGCTTATTTGTACGCTACTCTCCTTTACCGGAAATCGATACTGAAGGAGGAAGCGATGGGGAACCGATCGCAAATACAGGAAAAACCAGCATCTTCCAGTTCCCACATCTCATATTAGGAGCTGTTGCCATTTTCCTCCATGTGGGCACTCAGGTGATTGCCATCGATACTATTATTGGGTATGCGGGCTCCATGGATATCGATCTATTGGAAGCCAAGATATTCCCTTCTTATACCTTATTTGTTACTATCTGTGGTTACCTCATGGGAATTGTATTGATACCAAGATTCTTGCGCCAGGTAAACGCATTGCGGATTTGTACACTCATGGGAACCGTCTTTACCTTACTCATTATATTTGCTCACGGACATTTCCGCTTTTTAGGCCACGATACCGACATTTCCATATGGTTTGTCGTCTTATTAGGCTTACCCAACTCGCTGATATGGGCAGGTATTTGGCCTTTGGCAATTGACGGTCTAGGGAAATTCACCAAACTCGGCTCTTCTATCCTAATTATGGGACTCTGTGGCAATGCTATTATGCCTCTTTTCTACGGTTATTTCGCCGATGTCTATGATTTAAGAACAGCCTATTGGGTACTCCTACCTTGTTATGTTTACTTGGTATTCTATGCTTTTTCCGGCCATCGTATCAGAACCTGGAATTTTAACCAAAGGCAAGCATAATCATAAACAGCAAAAGTCGCCCTTTCAGTCTGCTTCATAAGGAGTAGACTATTGAGCGACTTCTGCTATCTTTGGCTGGATTCCCTGACAATAAGGTTTCCAGGCAATACTATCTTTTCGGGCTGAAAATAGCGTTTTGTAATATGTTTGATAAGCAATTCACAACTTTTCTGCCCAATCTCAAAAGCGGGCTCCGCAATCGTGGTCAACGTGGGGGTGACAATAGTGGATATGGGGTCGTTCGTAAAGCCTACCACACCCATTTCTTTTCCGATCTGTATATTCCTGCTTTTCAGGGCAAGCATCGCACCAATAGCTTTGCGGTCATTCACCGCGAATATTGCATCAGGTTGATGGTCAAGTCCCAATAACTGGTAAGTATCCTGTTCGCCAAATTCCTGCGAAAAACCCGAATAAATAATCCATTCTTCTTTTACGGGGATGTCATATTCCTTCAAAGCATCCAGGTAGCCCTGCACCCTCGTTTTTGTAAAAGACAATTCTTTTGGTCCGGCGATATGCGCTATTTTCCTATAACCATTATTGATCAAATGCGTCGTTCCCTGAAAAGCACCATAATAATCGTCTTGCATGACTTTCGATGTATGAAGTTGGGAGGGCACCCGGTCAAAAAATACGACCGGCAACTCTTCATCCATAAGTTCCTGGAAATGCACACAGGCATCCGTACTCGATGAGATCGAGACCAACAAGCCATCCAGACTGGATATCGATAAGCTTTTTACGATGTTCAATTCCCTTTCAGGTGAATCATTAGTAACAAACAATACAATCTTAAAGCCATTGCTGAACGCTTCTTCCTGAATTCCCGTGATCACGGTCGAAAAGTAATAATTCGTAATATGAGGAATGATGATACCAATATTGCGGGTACTTCCCCTTGCCAGACCTGTCGCGTTAAAGTTCGGTTTATAATTTAATTCGTTGGCAAGCGCCAATACCTTCTCCCTTGTCTCCTGATTAACATCATAAGTATCCCTCAATGCCCTGGAGACTGTGGATACTGAAATGTTTAAAATCCGGGCAATGTCTTTAATGGTAACGGGCCGTCTCGTTGAAACCGCTTTTTTGTCGTTCATGATTGGTCGGATGTTTATATCCACCTAATATAAACATTTCATCACTCAATTTTACCCTAGACGCTCTACATTGTTGTTACATTACAATGAAATCCCGCGTTTCCACGGAATAAAATCATCCTGGCCATGTTTCACGGCACTCACCTCCGTTTCCCCACTCGCTACGCTAATAATGTAATCCAAAATTCGCATGCCCGCTTCCTCAATTGATTCGGACCCCTCGATGATGGTACCCGTATTGATATCCATGATATCGTTCATCCGTTCGTATAGGGCAGTATTGCTGGAAATCTTCACCACCGGTGCTATCGGATTCCCCGTAGGGGTACCAAGGCCGGTAGTAAAAAGCACAATGGTTGCACCTGAACCCACTTCGGCCGTCGTACTTTCCACGTCATTACCCGGCGTACACAGCAAATTCAGGCCTGCCTTCGTCACTTTTTCGGGATAATCCAGTACGGCAACGACCGGCGAGGTACCTCCTTTTTTTGCTGCTCCGGCCGATTTTATGGCATCGGTAATCAAGCCGTCTTTGATATTCCCCGGTGAAGGGTTCATGTCAAAACCAGAACCCGCTTCTTCTGCCAGCCGCCCGTAGGTCTTTATGAGGTGGGAGAACCGCTCCGCATCTTCTATCGAAACGCAACGGTCGCTCAGGTTTTGTTCTACACCACAAAGTTCAGGAAATTCTGACAAGATAACCGATCCTCCTAGCGCGACCAACACGTCGGATGTATACCCAATAGCGGGATTGGCCGAAATGCCTGAAAAACCATCAGACCCCCCACACTCCAAACCCAAGGTCAATTTATTCAAAGGCGCAGGTTGGCGCCTGCATTGATCTGCCACAGACATACCTGCCAGGGTTTGCTTAATTGCTTGCGAAAGCATATCTGCCTCTGTTCCTATTTTTTGCTGTTCCAATATCGCCAAGGGCTTGGAAAAGTTCTGGTCACGTTTTGCTATTTCTCTTTTCAGGATAGAAACCTGTGCATTTTGGCATCCTAAACTTAAAACGGTTGCTCCGGCAACATTCGGATGCGTGATATATCCTGCCAATAAGCCGCATAGCGTTTCAGAATCCTGGCGGATCCCGCCGCAGCCTCCCTCGTGTTTTAGAAACTTGATTCCATCTACATTAGGAAATACACGTTCAGTCTTCGGTTCTTTGTTTTCTACAAAAACTTCCGCGGTGAGCAAATCCTCTCCTTTATACCCCGCAGTATACATCGCTATGAGTTGCTCTGCCTGGGCCTGATAAGTATTTTTGCGTTTATAGCCCAAAGCATCCACCAAGGTCTCTTGTAAAACTTCCACATTCCTATTTTCACAGAACACCATCGGGATCACCAACCAGTAATTGGCCACCCCGACACTCCCATCGGCACGGTGGAATCCCATAAAGGTTTTATCCTTCCAATGGGCCACGTTAGGTTGATGCCATGAGGTATTGCGCTCCCCAGTCACAAAACTAGCAGCGGCATGTTTCACATTTCCTGTTGTTATAACACTTCCTTTGCGGAGGTCTTTTTGTACCCTACCTACCAAAACGCCATACATCATCACCTCGTCTCCCTCGGCAAGGTCCTGGGTAATAAACTTATGTTTTGCCCGCACATTATCCAATAAGGTATACTCCTCCTGACCGTAGCGTACCGTTTCGCCTTTTACAAGATCAACCAAGGCTACCAATACATTGTCTTTCGGATTTACTTTTAAAACTTTTTCTCTCATTTTATTATGCATTAACACTTAACAGCACATAGGACACAATATACCCTCGCCCCACTCCCTGCAAGAATTTATTAAGCAAAATTATAAATCATTTAAGCAATGATACCAAAGTTATTCTCAAAAACTGGGAGTTTGACATAAAAAATATATGCAACCGATACCGGTATCGATACCGAAACTGATTAAATTGGCGACGGACTCACTACCGTCCATCCCCCATCTACAATCAGCGTTTGGCCAGTAATGTGTTTTGCCTTATCAGACACGAGGAACAAAGCGGCATCAGCGATATCTTCGGTAGATGCCGGCCGCCCCATCGGGGTAATTTTCGACCAGGTAGTTCGGTATTCGGGATCATTCATGGTCCGTTCTGTCGCGGTTGCACCAGGAGCCACCGTATTGACAGTAATCTTATAGGGGGAAAGCTCAATGACCAGGTTTTTTGCCAGCATTTCCAAAGCTGCCTTTGTCATACCATAGGCGGCTAGCTGTTTATGGGCCTGGTGACCGGTTACAGAGGAGGTAAACAAAATCGCCCCGCCCCCCCCTTGCTTCTTGAATTGATTGGCAGCGGCCTGCGCAAAAAAGAAAGTTCCTCCCAAATTGACTTCCATCACCTTCATAAACGCTTGTTGGGAATAGCTGAGAAAATCACCGAACAAGGTAATACCCGCATTGGCAATGGCGATGTCCAACCGTCCAAACCTTGAGACCGTGAGCGCGAGCATTTCCTGTATAAATCCATAGTTGCCCGAATCCCCCGCACAGGCGATACACTTACCTCCTGTCTGTTGAATGGCCTCGGCTGCCTGATGGGCAAGTGTCTCATCAATATCATTAAGTATCACGGCCGCGCCCGCGTTTGCCAATTGCCGGCAAATTTCAAAGCCTATTCCTTGTCCCGCTCCCGTTACAATGGCGACTTTACCGTCAAAGCTTTTTTCTTCCATTCGTGCTCTCCTTAATGGGAATCTCTTGTAACCTCGCTGCCTGATCCCCCTTTTAAAAAATCAAAATCAGCACCTAGATGTGCCTGTTCCACATGTTCAATATATAAACGAACGTATCCTCTCGTGGGGCCTGAATCTACTTTTGACGCCTTCTTCCGACGCGAGGATAACTCTTCCTCTGGCACCAATAACATCAATTTGCGACTGGGCACGTCCAACTGGATCAAGTCGCCATCTTTGATCAAGGAAAATACACCACCTTCTGCGGCTTCTGGCGATGTATGCAGCACAACAGTACCAAAGCCAGTACCACTCATCCTGCCGTCCGATATGCGCACCATATCCGTTACACCCTCGGCAAGCATCTTCTTTGGCAACCCCATGTTTCCTACTTCCGGCATGCCTGGGTAACTCTTCGGTCCAACATTCTTCAATACCAGCACGCAATCTTTATCAACCTTTAGGTCATCATCGTCAATCCGTAATTTATAATCCTCAATATTTTCGAATACCACTGCCGGTCCGGTATGCTGCATCAAGTGCGCACTGGCCGCAGACGGTTTAATAATGGCACCTTCTTCACAAAGATTGCCCCGCAATACGGCTATCCCCGAAGTCGGATTGAAAGGATGCGAGAGATCAGCAATCACTTCAGGGTTATAGGCCTCTGCATGCATTACATTATCAACCAATGAACGGCCATTTACTGTTAAGGTATCCGGGTGCAGGTGAGAAATGATCGCTTTGATGACCGCGGGTAAGCCCCCTGCATAATAAAGATCTTCCATGAAAAATTTTCCCGAGGGCTGCAGATTGACGAGCAGGGGAATACCCGTCGACAGCCTGTCAAAATCATCTATGGTCAGCGGAATACCAATTCTTCCGGCAATTGCCAATAAGTGAATCACAAAATTCGTGGAGCCTCCAATTGCAGCATTTACCTTTATGGCATTCTCAAACGATTCCCGCTTGAGAATCGTAGACAGTTTTACATCTTCCTTCACGAGTTCAACAATCCGCTTTCCTGAAAGCTGTGCCAGCACTTTCCGGTTGGCATCCACCGCAGGAATAGCCGCATTCTCAGGCAGCGAAAGTCCCAAAGCTTCTACCATACAGGCCATGGACGATGCCGTTCCCATCACCGCACAATGTCCCTTGCTCCTGCACATTCCACTCTCTGCCATGTTCAATTCCTCTTCACTCATCGAACCCGCCTTTACTTCATCTGCAAAACGCCACACATCGCTGGTAGCAATATCCCTTCCTTTGTATTTTCCTGTTAACATAGGCCCTCCTGATACCACAATCGTCGGAATATCCACACTACATGCCCCCATGAGTAAGGCCGGGGTCGTTTTATCACAACCGCACAGCAAGACCACGCCATCAATGGGATTCGCACGGATAGACTCTTCCACATCCATACTTACCAAATTTCGGTACAGCATGGCAGTCGGTTTAATCAAGGTTTCGCCCAAAGACATCACAGGAAATTCCACAGGAAATCCACCAGCTTCCAAAACCCCCCTTTTCACCGATTCGGCTAATTCCCTGAAGTGGGCATTGCAAGGAGTTAGTTCAGACCAGGTATTGCAGATGCCGATAATAGGTTTTCCGGTAAACTCATAAGCTGGAATCCCTTGATTTTTCATCCAGGCCCTGTATATCAATCCATCTTTACCATGCTTTCCAAACCAGTTCTGGCTCCGCAGTGCTTTTTTCATACGTTGATCAATTAAGTAGCTATAGGGCTTCAAGTGCTTGCTGAAATAGACCGCAGGATAATGCTGTCCCTAAATCTATTAGGGAATGAAAGTCACAATTAGCATTCATAGCGCGGGAAATTTACAGGTCAATATAAGCAATCAGCAAGTTAGAAACCAAATTATACTTCCAAAAGTAAAAATTGAAGGTTAAGACGAATGATATTGTATTACCCTTTTCTATCTAAATAGTAACATTTAACATACAAGAAAGATTAAAAATCAATCCCAAGGGGCAAGAATGCTCCTATATTGAAGTGGGCTTTCCTCTGTGTATTCTTTGAACACCTTGCAAAAATGTGAGCTTGAACTAAAGCCACATAAATAGGCGATGTCCGAAATCGACCGATCAGATTCCCTTAACAATTGCTTGGCTTGGTCAATACGCAGGTCATTCAAGTATTGGAAGAATGTCTTTTGTGTCCGTTTTTTAAAGAAGCGGCAAAATGATTGCTCAGTCATACAGGAAATATCAGCTACTTCCTTTAAGGAAATTGATCGTCCTAAGTGTTCCTTCGCATAACGGATTACATCAACAATGCGATCTGAATGTACGGGCTCCTCTTCACTCACCACACCCTTATTGATGAAATTGATATCCAGGGAGACAGAAATAAGGTGCATGATTTGTAACAATTCATTCACTTTTTCGAAGCCGTTTTTCGACGATAGGGCCAAGAGCTTCTTTGCTATAATCTCATGAGTTTTCCCCAGTATCTGTATACCTTTAGAGGCCTCATAAATCATCCTATTGATATCATCGAACTCCCTTACAGTAGAACAAAAATGTTGAAAAATCGCCGGATTAAAATAAGTTACGATGACCTGGGATTCCAGCATAGAATTTTCCTCATAGAATACGGGATCACTGAGCCACACATGGGGAACATTCGACCCAATGAAAACCATGTCGCCCGCTTTAAAAGGTTCTACCTTATTGCCGATAATCCTTTTTCCATACCCTTTCAAAATATAGGTCAGTTCCAGTTCCGGATGGGCATGAAAAGCGGGTTTGGCATGGAAAGGCGAAGCTAAAAAAGGTTGTTGCCGCAAATCGACGTGCAAGAAATTCTTTATAAACGGCGTAATTTCCGTATGCAGTAACCTCATGGTCTTGAATTTAAATACAGGATCAAGATAATACATACCAATATTAATGAAAAAAATTGACTTTTACAAAGCTAAAAATCGATTTCAATCCTCAAGAATAGCCCTGAGAGCCAAAAAAAAATCAATTTTAACTGCTCATTATATCATTCAACATTCTTAGTTAACTCGTTGAAAACCTTTAAATCCTGTATCACAAAATGCAAATTATCATCGGTATGATGTTCACACTCCACATGGATTAATCCATCGAAATCTTGCCGTTTTAATTCTTTGATAACTGCTGGAAAATCGATGACACCGGTACCTACCGTTACAAAACTCCCTGTTAAATTGCCAGACTCTTCCGCATCCTTTAGATGAACGCCCAAGACATGACCTTCTAGTTTTGCCAGGCATTCTACGGGGTCCAACCCACTTCGCACCCAATGTCCGAGGTCTGCGCACACTCCTATATTTGGCCTCCCTTGAATAGCCGCTAATACTGAATCGGGGTGCCAGTAAATACTTTTTCCTTTAGCATGTTCGTGCAAGGCAATCTTTATCTGATATTCACCGGCTAAGCTATCCAACATGTCCAATTGTTCCAAAGGAGGTTCAGAGACCATATACTCCATTCCGAATTCATCGGCAAGGTCAAAATAATACTTCCAACCTTCCACATCTTCAACCTTACCAACATACATTGACTTCATCGCCATCCCCCCCTCTTCCAACAACTGTTTCAGCCGCTCAATGTCGTCATCCGACAGGTCAGCCATCGTATGCTTATCAAATTCATTACCCAGCTTATGAAAAGAAAAACCCTCTACCAGTTTCACACCGGCACTATCAGCTTTGGCAAGTGCCGAAATAAACGAGTCATTGTGAAAAGAATATAAGGCAATCCCCATTTCCCAGGGGGGATTGAAGCTTGCCTGTCCTTCATTGCCATCCGGGTTATTACAAGCAGTAAGGGCAATAAAGAAAAGCACCAAGGCATACGAATAAGTAATAAAAGCTTTCATGTCTGTTTGTTAAGGAGTTATAAGTTATCTGTTCAATTTCGGCATCATTTACCAAACTAAATTAAGGATTTTCCAACACATTTCACCCTTTGGGATCGATGGAACGGTAGGCTTCCAAAATAGCCAATTCCCCGTCTTTACCCGGCTTACTGGCACCGTGTTCCAGTCCCATAAAACCGCGGTAGCCTTTGTCATGGATATGCTGGAGTACGTTCCAAAAATTAATTTCCCCGGTAGTAGGTTCTTTGCGCCCGGGTGTATCGCCAATCTGCATGTACGCAATTTCATCCCATGCATAATCCAGGGTCGGAAGAATGTTACCTTCTTGGATTTGTACGTGATAAAAATCGAAAAGCACTTTTACGCTCGGACTGCCTACGGCTTTTGCCAATGCATAAGCCTGGGGGATCGTATGTAAGAACATATCAGGGTGATTGATTTTGTGGTTCATGGATTCCATTACCATCACAATGCCATGTGGCTCATAGATTTCGGCAATCCGCTTTAACAATTCAATGGCATTTGCCATTTGAAAATCCCAGGGAAGCCTCGGGTCTGCCTGATCCAATACATTGTGTACAAATTTCGTGTTCATCCGTTTGGCAATATCGACGGAGGCACGTACATTTTCCAATACCTTATTCCGCAAACTTTCATCACGTCCAGCAAAGGTCACTTCCTTAAAGTTCATTGTCCCCACAAATTGCCCGAATTCCATTCCCAGTTTTTGAATTGCCTGGCTGATTTTCTCCTGCTCAGCCACCGGCCGCCGTATGAGGTAGGTATTTTCCCATGCCTGAAACCCATGATCATGCCCCCATTTGATCTGGTCTATGGGATCTTTCCCCGCAATCTCATCAAAAATACCGAATTCGGGTGAGAACTTCATGGTAAAGGGTTTGACACTTTCCCTTGAAGACGATGCTTTCGCGATATGGGGAATCGCACCCGACAGCATCGCCGTGCCCGCTAGTAAACTGTTTTTTATAAAGGTATTCCTATTCATAACGGCTCATGATTATGTGTTATACGTCTATCTGTTTTCCCTTAAAAAGGCGATCAAGTCGGCCATCTGCTGCTGGTCAATCTGTTCGGATAAATTCATGGGCATCGCTGAGGTGTTCAATGCCTTCAATGATTGAATATCCTGTCGGTTAAACACCTTATCCACGCCGGGTGCGATCAATAAAGTAATTGCCGAAGAGCTTTCGCTAGTCAAAAGCCCCTGCACCTTTTCGCCGCCTTTCATCTCCACCTCCCATAAGTCAAAACCCGCTGCTACGGAAAGGCCCGGTGCCAGGATGTTCGCCATGATGTTTTTGGGAAGCCAATTGTGTATCGTTCCCAAATCCGGACCATAAGGTACGCCCAGTTCCCCGCGTACCTGATGACATAAACTGCAGTTTTGCACAAATACGGCCTTACCTTCTACGGGATCTCCTTTTAAGGTAAGGGCTTTTTCGTATTTCTTATTCACCTCTTCTCCATCATCCTTCATCAGCAACTCACGTGCGCGTTTGCGAAGAGCTTCATCAGCTTGATTCATCAATCGGCTCGTACGCGGCCATCCTAAACTCGTTTTTTGTATTGTCCCCTTTTCGATGGCATCCAAAAGCAATGCGACCCTATCAGGATCTGACATAAAGGTCGTTAAGGCGGCATCCCTGACGTCTGGTGTCATTACTGGCCATTGTTTCAATATAAAATCTGACACCCCAGTACCGGGCACCTTGCTATAGGTATATAGGGCAGCCGACTGCACCGCCAACGGTTCTTCGGGCGCCATTAAGGTCTCTAAAAAGGTTATATGGTCAATCGGATTCCTAATCGCCATAAAACGTATCGCACCTGCCCGCCGTTCAGCCGGCAGGTCTCTATCGGTCGCAAGCTTCGCTGCTTGACCAATCCCTTGCTGTGCAAGGCTGTTATCTTTTATGCCGAAGGCTTCGATCAATTGGAAAGAAGCACGCTGCACGGCTTGATGAGGATGATGAAAAAATGCGTGCATCAATACGGGCTGTTCACCTGTTAGGTCCGGTCCGGTCTTGCCTCCCTTTCGTCCCAATCCTTCCCGCAAACCTACCAATATCGGTGCCTGCCACCTGCTTTGGCTGGCTGTACCCACTGCTGTAGCTTTTCCTATCAGCTGATGAATGGTTTCAGATTCGCCAGTTGCACCGATCATACTGGCCAGACGTTCCACCAATGAGGCGTAAGACGCAGTGTCTGCGGGGAAGCGGGCAATGGCCTCTGCCAACAAGGCCTGGGGTTGCAATGATGAGGCGGAAAGGGCAGCCACCTGTATCCATGGATCACCTAGGTCCTTGAACAGAAGTTTGTTTCGGACAAGCGCTGATGCAGGGGAATTTAGCCCTCCCAATGTACACAACAACTGAAATCTCACTTTAGCATCTGGGTCGTCCTGCAGGCTTAGCAGGTCCTTTTCCAATTCGGGAGATTCCCCGAGGTGAAGCTCCGCCAGTTTGACTGCATTTTCACGGTTACCGGCAAGAGGATCCTTCAGCGCCGTAATAATGACGTCGGTGCTAAGTGCACCCATTCCTTCCAATGTCCAGCGGGCATGAAGCCTTCCCATAGGTGAATCCTTATTATTGGCCATTTGCACCAAGGCAGGAATCGCGGTTTTATCCAAGCGGTCTACCAACAATCGTTGTGCATTCATGCGCCACCAATTATTCTTATCAGCAAGGTAAGCGACCAGTTCTTCTACAGTAGCATCTCCCAGGGAAAGCCCTTTTGTCCAGGCAGCTTGTGGCGCATCAGTCGCCGAAATCCGGTAAATCCTGCCCATATTCTTCCCTTCATATAAGCCTCCCTCCTTCACCGCTTCTTCCGACATCCATTCGGGATGTTCTATAATCTTACGATAGTAATCAAGCACATATAGGGCACCATCCGGACCCACGTACATGTTTACGGGCCGCGACCAGGCATCGGTCGATGATAAAAACTCTTTGTGTGAACGGCCCGTTCGGCTCGCAATAAAAGTAGCACCATCATCATGCAGACGATCGATATGAACAAGGTTGCTGACCGACTCGGCAACAAAAGTTATACTATCGTTGAAAGGAGCCGGAAAAGCCCCTCCTAAATAAGCGGTAACACCACTTGAGGAAGTCATCACTCCCACACCACTGAACATCTGTCGCTCGGGATTCAAAGTAGTCGGGAATACTTCGGAAACGTCACCATGATCGGAGGTCGATTGCGTTGTTTGGGTGACTGACAAGTTAGGATTTCGCTCCAAATAACGGTTATCGATCACCTCATGATAAGCATGATTGCCATTATTGGCAAGCAAACGATGCCCCCAAGCATCAAAAGTTTGGCCGAACTGTGCCCGGCTTGAAGTCATTTCTAATACTTTCTGGCTGGGACGGAAACGCACTGACCTTCCACCGGCATTCTTAGGAAGGCGTGGGCCGTCGGGTTGATCGGCAAAATAAACTTCGGTCCCTTTATCCCCAAACTCTGCTTCATAATTCCGGGTTCCAATTGCGCCAAAATGTGCCAAGTAAATCCAATTATCCAAACCCAACATCGGGTTGTTGACATTGACATGCGGGTTGGATAAGGAGAAGCCAGTCAAAAGGGTCTCCTGTTTATCCACTTTGCCATCATTGTCACTATCTTCAATATAATACACATTCGGAGCATCGGTAATAATGAATCCCTCTTTCCACCGCATAATTCCATTGGGGAACATCAAACCGTCCATGAACACTTTACTTTCATCCATCACGCCATCCCCATCAGTGTCTTCCAAACGCATAATCCTCCCCGTCCTACTCTTATCGAGCGGATAACCGTGCATTTCGACAACGTATAGACGACCGTATTCATCGATTTCCATATCCACCGGATCGGCAACGAGCGGTTCGGCCGCAATCAATTCGATTTTAAATCCAGGTTCCAAGTCAAAGGTCGCTAAAGCGTTCTCGGGAGCAATAGCCCCATCCCCATATTTCGGAGTCTTCCGGCTTTCACAAGCGGTAAATAAAGCAATAAGCCCCAGATAAATAAATGTTGTCTTATTGGTAAATCGGTGTAAACTTAACTTCATTTTTATCATTCATTTCCTGTATAGTATACACTTGCACAAAGGAGCCTATTAGCGGTCTCCAGACCATAGATCCTCAATCAAGGCCAATGTACGGTCTACCAATAGCTGCCCCCCTTCGGGCCCAACAATATTGCTTTGGCAAACCGCACTGTAACCACCACCCCTGACTGCCTTCGCAGTCGGCAGGTAAGTACCTGGTCCGGCAAGCTGGACAACAAAGGTCTGGAGCGCCTTGCTCTGGGCCTGGATGCGAATTCCATAATCTGTAAAAAGTTCAAATTGATTGGTACAGATGGCTATATCCCCAAGGCGCAATACATGGATTTCCGTCTCATAAGTAGCAAGTGGGTCCGTTTTTTGTTTTTCATAACGTGCCATGACATCTCCATGCCAGGTCTTTTTTAAGAAAAATCGATCAGCAGCCTTGGGATCTTTGGCGATCTCCTCCGAAGCGGCATCATGCAATGTCTTTGCTTCTTGATATTCTTCTTCCGTAATGACGCGCATGGGCAAGGCTAACTGCTCTGTTTTATGGATAAATTGAACCTCAGGATGCCGATCATCTTTTACAGCCTTGTAAGTTTCTTCCACGGCATCTACAATGCGGTGCGCAATATCCTCCATCCGCGTAATGTTACGCAGCTTTTGCATCCTTTCATCCGCCGCCTTTCGGTACATGATATGCGGCGACTGGTCCCCGGCGGCACCTATCCATCCCAAAACCGTCAGGTCTTTGCCGAATTTTCCCCGCAGCGCATTTCGTACCGGGTGCCAATAATCGGCATTTATTGCCGAGCGGTGTTCTACCTCTTGGGCAGGACACGCTACTTCCACATTCATGGCGATTAACTTCCCTGAGTTATTCCAAAAAAACAAGGTATTGATATCATGGTCTTCATAGCCTTCCAAATTTCGGAATGCCGGAAGGTTTGTTTTTCCGTACATGATGGCGGTACTATCCTGGTATACCGCTCTGCGGTTATATCCTACCGCGGCACGATGAAGCCCCCAAGTCACACTTCCCGGCTTGCGACCTTTCCATGCCTTGACTATAGCGGAACTTACCTGTCTGGCAAAGAATACTTTATAAGCCTCTACCTGTGTTACTCCTTCTTTAGGGATTGGATATAGAAAAGAAGATTCACCTTCTTCGTCTTCCAATACCGGCGCGGTGTGCGTATGCGTTGCATTCAGAATGATTTTACTGACATCGAAACCCGGTAACAGCTTTCGTACTTCCTCGCGGACCATCGTGCGTATACTCGCCGAAATATATACCAAGTCGCAGGAAACAAAAATAGCCGTCTCTAAAGATCTCGCACCTTCCCGCGACTCCAGGGCCACCACATTCGCCGTAATTGGTGTCTCCACTTCTTGGGCAATGCGGAGATTGAACTGACCCATCAAGGCAACAGGCAATGTCGGGGTAATGTCTGCCGTGGAGGTACCAATCAGCAACTCCGAAGCCGTCCCTGTGGAAACACCACAGATAAGAACAAGCAAACTGGTCCGGAGCAAATGACTACAAAAGGTAGATAAGCACATCATCGTTTTTAATAAGAAAAATGTCGTCTCTTATGGATTTAGTTTTCGGGATCAAGTTACTAAAATAGATTAACCCCATCAATGCACACGCTCCAATCAAATCATAAAGGTCTTCGATCTTCCTTACTCAAAATATCATTTGCTTCACCAGTTTTACGCGTATTTTATCTTTCCAACTCTGTCGCATTGTCCTCGGCAGGAGAATACTACCAATTCGGATTTTGATCAAGATTTGGATTCAACGTAAATTCTTCTTCAGGAATCGGGCTAAGGTAATCCTGATCTTCCCTGAATAAATAGCCATTGGGTATGATCTTTTGATAATAATCAATTAACCCATGTTCATCCAAAGGGGGATGATACTCTGGGAACTCACTTTGTTCAAAGGGATATCCTTTAGGCCGTTTCCCCTGAAATAAGCTATGTGCCGCCCAACGGCGATAGTCATCCTCCCGATGGCCTTCCAGGGCCAATTCAACCCTTCTTTCCCTTCGTATTTCGTACAGTGCATCCGAAATGGGATAACCATAATCCACCCAATTAGGATCGGAACTTTGGGGGAAAACCTGAAATTCGGCCATCCCTACCCTAGATCGAAGCTGATTCAGAACCCCATAGGTAATTGTGCCGTCCAATTCATATTTTGCTTCCGCATAATTCAGCAAAGTTTCCCCGTAGCGGAAAAGGATATAGCCCGTTTCACTGCTGCCGCCCCCTAAATTCCCAGCAGCATAAGGATTCGAGCACTTTTTAAGTTGGAAACCCGTTGGGTTCAGCACCAAATCCACCTTATCAATGCTCGGTTTGCTAAAGCGATGTTCTGGGTTTGCCCAACGAAGATCGCCGGGGATCCAAACAGAGGCGTGAAAACGCGGATCCACATCGGCGGCTACTTTAAGCAGAAAATCATTTCCTTTTTCCGTGGTAGCCGTGCTCAAATAATCATAAGGTTGCCCTTCCTTTGTCAAGTAAGAAGAGACCAATTCCCAGGTCACCCCCATCTGGTTAGTGGCGGAAGTCGTTGCATATTGCACATCATTCTTGACTGCATTTTCCAGGTTATAGGCACGATAAAATAAGACTTCGTTTACATCAGACATGTTATCCATCCCGAAAAGGGTATAATAATCCTGCTCTTCATCACCCGTCGTATAAATTCCCCGGCTGTAATTCCCGTTCATCAATTCTTCCACTGCATCCACACAGGCTTGAAAATATTTCTCTGGTTGCGCCCCAACCGTCCCAAAGGGAGTTCCGGCATGATATTTCTGCCATGTCCCTTCAAACAAGGCAATCCTTGCTTTAAAAGCCAATGCCGTTTCTTTGTTTAGCCGATTGTTTCCAACATCAGCCCGCAAGTGTAAAAGATTGATCGCCTCGTCTACATCTGCCAATATAGAATCCACGACCAATGTTCTTGGGTCACGGGGGCGGTTCAGTCCTTCCGAGTCCATGCTTATTTCACTGGAATACCATGGTACATCTCCATATTTTTTTACTAAACTAAAATAAAACCAAGCCCTGAAAAAATGCGCTTCACCTAAATATTGAGCATAGGTTTCGAACTCATCCTGACAGTTCTGGTAATTATCGAAAAAGATGTTCACACTTCGGATATTCGTCCAATCACTCGTCCATCGTCCGGTTGTAATCCCCCTTTGTCCCGTTAGGATCGAATTCGGAGTAGCAATGATGAGGTTATCTGCATTAGTCACCGGATACCCATAGCCATTACTCCATGTTCCATGACTAGGAAAGGAAGCATAGTATTTGATCACATAGTTCTCCAAATCCTGGGAAGTTTTCCAATAATTTTCCGTGGCAATCCGATCCAATGGCGGACGGTCAAGAAAAGTTTCACAGCTATTCAATACCACCAAACAGAGTATTGAATAGAGAGTATGCCGTATTCCTTTTAGGGTTATCATCTGGTTCATCTTCTTAAAATTAAAGTGTAACGTTAATTCCAAAGGAATAGATATTATCAATCCCATAATTCATCCCCACCCTACTTTGGAATCCCATAATTGCGACGGGGTCAATACCCTTCGGTACATCGGTGATGGTAAATAAATTCTCTCCCGATACAAATACCCTAAGCCCCTGAAGCTTGATTTTACTTAACACGCTTTGGGGTAAGGTATATCCTATCTGAACATTCTGCAACCTTAAATAAGCGGCATTCAACAAATACCGGGTCGAAGTATGCCTGTTTTTCTCGTTATTTTGGGTCTCCATATAAAGCCGGGGCCAAAATGAATCCGTATTGATATTGGCTTCCCCTTCATAAAGCCCCACATATTTGTCCCCCGGCTGATCCCTAAAGTAGTCGAGGTGATCGGGGGTCAAGGAAGTAAACAACCAATTGCGCAAACCCCAGTATACGTAATTTTCTGAAGTGCCGGGCACAGCATAATCCCTTTTCCCGGTTCCTTTGATGAGAAATGAAAAATCAAACCCCTTGTAATTAATTCCGGCACTGATCCCATACTGGTAGCGGGGCGTATTGTTACCTATAATCGAAAGATCGCCCGGATCTTCTTGTGTATTGCTTCCTCGGTTTACTTTTCCATCTTTATTTAAATCCTCGTACTTGACATCTCCCGTCCTCCAGGAATTATAAATATTGGACAAATCCACTTCGGCTAAATACGCATCAAGCTCTTCTTGTGTCTGGTATAATTTATTAACCGTAAAACCCCATATTTCACCTACCTCTTTACCGGCATACCAATCAGTAATAAGCCCTGAAGGGTTAAGGTACTCCATCACATAAGATCGTGCATCATTGAAATTCAAAGAGACAAAATAAGACCAGTCTTTCCCTGTATGGTTATTCCAGCGGAGGGAAGCTTCCCAACCGCGGGTTCTCAGTGTTGAATTGTTTGAAGAGGGCACAGAAACACCCAATACGCCGGGAACAGGCTCTGACGGACCGATCATATTCTCGGTAACGCGCTCAAACCAGTCAAAGTCAAAAGTCAATCTATTGTTCAAGAAACTTGAATTCAAACCTATATTCGTTGTCGTGGCAGTTTCCCAGGTCAGGTTCGGACTCACCAGTCCGGGCGTACCGGTATAGCCGATCGGCCTGTTCTGGCCATAATCGAATATCCAGTTAAGCTGACTGGTCACCAAAGGGATCAGGGCTAAGTCCAGGTAGGGCGATACTTGCTGGTTCCCCAACTGCCCCCATGAACCTCGGAACTTCAAGGTATTCACCGCACTTTTCATACCTTCCCAGAACTGTTCCTTGTCGACATTCCACCCCACAGAAAAGGAAGGGAAAAAGCCCCACCTTCTTCCTTGGCGGAAACGAGAAGTTCCGTCATAGCGACCATTTGCTTCGAACAAATACTTTTCCTTATAGTTGTAATTGATTCTTCCGAAATAGCCTTGGGTGGACCAATGTCCGAGGGATTCGCTGACAGTAGGATCGCCATTTGCAGTACCTAATGAAGGCACCTCAGGTACAATTAAATTAATCTTGGTCGCAACCATCCTGCTTGAATTGTCGTATTCAAACTGTGTACCCAGCATGAAGGTAAAGTTATGGTCCTCCTGGATGTGCAAATCATAAGTAGAAAACAAGTTTGCCGACCAATAATAATTGTTCTCGTGAATTTGTTCAATTTGGCTGGGCAAGGTTTCCCCATGCGGCACCAAACTCCCATCGAGATAATGTTCCAGCACTGCTTTATCTACATTGGACTGTTTCAGCGATCCCGACCGATAGGCAAAGTCTCCATTGATTTTCCACCCTTTTAAAGGTCTTATTTCTGTATTTAAAATGTGCCAGTTTTCCGTAGTTTCATACTTATCTGTACCCGCTTCTTCGGCCCAGGGTATCTTGGATTCCATTGACCAAAATCCATAGCCATCGTATTTGGACTGGGTGGGTACCGTACGCGGAATCTCTCGAAATATACCCGCATAGCCGTGCCCATACTTCCCGTTATAAAACTCACGCGGACTTTTCATAAAACGTGTTTCATAACCAACATCCCACCACTCGGTAACTGCCGTATGTATTTTCCCTGTCAAGTTATAGCGTTTATACATATCGGTACCGTAATTCAATACGCCATCCTGTCCCACATATCCCCCTGATAAATAATAGGAAGTCTTGCCAGCACCACCACTAACGGACAAATTATGCATCTGGTTTGTACTATGTCCATACCATTCATCATACCAATCATAATTCGCATAACCCATCTGGTTACTTCCCCACCGATTGGGATTGGTGGTATTGACCGTTGTTTCAAAATGGGTGGCATCGGCTGGCATAAATTGTTTCAAGAACTCAATATCTCCTCTTTGATAGGCTAAAATCCGTTCAATGGCATCATTCGTGTAAGGCCTTCCGCCGGCATTATCTCCCATCTCATTGGTTACCCGTGCAAATGTATATGAATCAAGCATCTCCGGTAAGCGATCGGGGGTGTTGATGGATAGGTTCCCAGAATAAGACACCGTCATTTTCTCATTCTTGCTACCACTTTTCGTGGTAATCAAAATAACCCCATAAGGTGCACGGGCGCCATAAATCGATGATGCCGCCGCATCCTTCAAAATGGAAATCGACTCGATATCATTGGGGTTCAACCGGTCCATAGTGCCGGGGAACCCATCAATAAGCACAAGTGGGCTGCCACCGTTCAGCGACCCAACCCCCCGAATATCGATGGTCATGGAAGCACCTGGTTCAAAGCCGTTTTGTCCAATGGAAAAATCCAACCCTGGGCTCTGTCCTTGCAATATTTGCGATACCGTAGCGGATTGCCGATTCTCAATCTGCTTATTCGAGATCACGTCTACGGCGCCCGTAAGATTCACCTTCTTTTGTGTGCCGTAGCCCACTACCACTAGCTCATCCAGTATATTTTCCCCAGCCTGCAACACCACATCGATCGTTTGTCTTCCATCGACCGCAATTTCTTGGGTTGCGAAGCTTACATAGGAAAAAATGAGCACAGCATCTGATGATGCCTGTAGACTGTAATATCCTTCGCTATTACTTGCTGTACCTTTAGCGGGATTGCCTTTGACAGTAACCGACACGCCTTCCAAAGGTGCTCCGTCGACATCCGTGATCTTCCCGCTGACACTCACTTGATTTTCCGCTGTCTTGCCGGTATTGCCCACCGCCTGGTAGGCAACAAGCGAGATAATAAGAAAAGCGAGACTCAATATCCTGGCGAGACGTAATCCGGAAAAAGAAAAGTGGAGGAATCGGATACAAATACGTTTACCGTCTTTGTTTTGTAGAAAGTATTTCATACTTTTATCGAATTGAGGTTAATAGTGCTATTAATAGGTTCGCAAAAACAAATTAATTTTATTAATCTTTCCGGCTGGGAATGTTGCTGCATTCCCAGCTTTTTAATTGTAATAAATCTCTCTCTTTTTTTCTTTTTAAAATATCATTTTCTTCACCGGTTTTATGCATATCTTACCCTTAGGTCCAGAGAACACATATTATAGTTATATAAAACTACTATTTACAGATAAACACGTCCCGCCCCCTTTTTAATTAGTGGGCGTCCATAGCTTATTGATCAGCTGAAGGGTTTTCTCCACCAATATCTGCCCTCCTTCAGGACCCACACGATTACTTTGCACGATGGCAGAATAATGCCCTCCGTGTACTGCTTCTTCCGTTGGCAGGTAAGTACCCGAACCCACAAGTTGCAAAACAAAGGTCTGCTCTGCTGGGCTCCGGGCCTTCATTTGAACCCCGTATGCTGTAAAGAGCTCGAAAGGGTTCGTGCATAAAACCATATCACCGATACGAAGGACATGAATCTCAACCGGATACATTGGTCGCGGAGTCGTTTTTTGTTTTTCGTAACGTTCAAGTACTTCTTCATTCCAGTTTATTCGACGATGAAATTTAACCGCCTTCTCCGGATCACCGGCATCTTCATTCCGTAATTTTTTGATCTCTTCATATTCTTCAGTAGTAACGATACGCATGGGAAGCTCGAATTGTTCAACGGCATGGTCGACATGGATATCCTTCCTCTTGTCGTTTTTAACAAGCTCGTAGGTACTTTCAACCGCAGCAACGATCCGGTCTGAGATCTCATCCAAGTAGTAATCTGTGCGAAAGTCAACACTGCTTTTCCATAATTTTACGTCCTCGCCGTTTTTCAACCGAATCATCCTGTTCTCAGCAGCCAGATTGTACATCGGACGGGGAGTTTGATCACCCGCAGCACCGATCCAGCCCAAAACACACAAATCCTTCCCAAAGCGTTCCCGAAGTTTTTTACGGACCGGATGCCAATAATCGGCATTGACCGCCGACCGGGATTCAACGATTTGGGCGGGGCTCGACACGTTGACACAAGTGGCTATCAGTTTACCCTCTTCATTCCAGAAAAACAAGGAGTTAATGCTCTGGTCTTCATAACCTTCAATGGCCCTAAACGTTTCCAAGTTTGTCTTACCATACATTTTAGCCGTCCCGTCCCCATACGTGGCTCGTCTGTTATAGGCCACCTTTGCATGGCCCAGGCCCCAGCTGACACTAGCTTTTTGCTGCTTATTCCAGGCTTCTATGATGCCATCGCTTAGTTTCCCGATGAGAAATCGGAGATAAGCATCGTACTGGGTTACCTCTTTCGGAATGAGATAAATATCCCTGACCACCGCAGCCGTATGGGTATGGGTGGCGTTAATGATGACTTTTCGGGCATCAATATCCGGCAAACGTTTTCTTAGATCTTGCCTGACTCCAGCCAAAATTTCATCCGGAATGGTTACTAGGTCACACGAAACAAACACCGTGGCTTCTTTGGAGCGTTCCGCGCCTGTACTTAGCACCAACACGTTGGCAGTAATCGGCGTTTCGGCTTTCGTGGCAACCCTTAAAGACATCTGCCCATCGACAGCAGCCGGTAAAATAGGTGTAATGTCTACGGTAGCTGTTCCCACATGGATATCTTCTGCATATACCCCACTGAGAAACAGTATTGAAACCAATACTGATAAAAGAAAGCTGTTTTTCATAGAAAAATATTTATTGCTCCCAAAGGGAATTGATGATTTTCAAGGTTTCTTCAACCAATTCCTTTCCTCCTTTCGGACCGATAAGCGTACTGGCAGGGACAGCGCCATACGCGCCACCCGCAATAGAGCGCTTTGTGGGAAGATAGGTTCCTGCACCAGTAAGTTGTACCAAAAAGGTCTGGGTCGCGGCACTTCTTGCCTTGATCTGGATGCCGTAATCCAAATATAATTCAAAGCGATTGCTAGCAATGGCCATATCCCCAATCCGTAGCACGTGCACTTCCACAGGCAATTTAGGCTCAATCTTTTCCAATTCATAGCGCTCATGCACTACTTTGCCCCGTCTCATTTTGGTATAATTGATAGTAATTTCCCGATACCATCTCGGCGTCTTCATTTTTTCAGGATGAGCTTTCACATCTGCCAGCATTTTTTCATACTCCCCTTTCCACTTTATACTTTCCTGCTCAGCATCTTTTACATCCTGCTCACTCAATAAACGACGTGATAAATTTATCGTTTCCGCTCTATGGACAAATACCGGGTTCCATTCAATGTTCTTTTCCATATAAGGTAAAATAGAAGTTACGGCATGGGTAATCCGGCTGGCAACCAATCTTCGTTGCGATTTACTGCCCCGACCACTATCGTCCTCATCGAAGCCCATAAGATGCTGCATACGTTCTTCGGCCTTCGCCCCCCATAATAAATGCGGTGATTGATCGCCGGCGGAACTTGCCTGTGGTAAAACATAAATATCCTTATTTAATGCTTCTCCTATGGCAACCCGCGTATCATGCCAAAAATCTCCGGAAATAAGATAAGATTGCTCGCTGATCTGTGAAGGTACCGCGATATTAACAACCACCCCCGTCAGTTTTGAACTGGCATCCCATGTATATAATAGGTTCACGTAGTGGTCTTCATACCCTTCAATATGACTGAATTCCGGGCGATTTGTGCTGTGGTACATCGTGGATTTCCCCGAATCCTCTACTTGGAGACGATTGTGACCTACAACGGCCGTGCTTAAACCAAAGCTAATCCCTCCTTTTTTTCGTCCCGACCATGCTTTCCTAGCAGCATCCGCAATTCTTTGTGCCGCGAATTCAGAGTATTCAGAAGGCGACATGGCATCTACACCTGGGGCCATCATGTCCAATCCAATGCCGTAACGGTTTACAACATCCGCTTCATCGGTAGATGACAAAGGGGCGGCATGGGTATGTGTGGCGTTGATCATAACGTCCTTACTATCAAGTTCAGGAGATAGGTCTTTCAACAATTCACGAACTCGGTCCCGAAGGTCATCCGCTATGCCAACAAGATCACAACTGATCATGATTACACGGGAGTTATTACCCGGCTTTGTCGACTCGATAGCCAGGGCTGTCGCAGTAACAGGATCCATTACTCCTTCAGAAAGCCTGGCATGGAATTGACCCCGAAGCAATACCGGCTTATCGGGGGTGATGTCGGCTTTGGCCCAGCCTATTTTTAATCCTTCAGTTCCTTGCGCATGAAGGCTGGTGACGCTGATAAAGCTAAGTGCAGTCCCCAGTAGAAAAAAAAAGAGAACGTTCTTGAAAATTTGTATGTTATTTTTCATATTGTATGTTATTAGGTATCTTATTTTCAACAATTTCAATGGCGACAACCCAGCCATGCACTATCCGGCACAAAGCGAACAAGCTTCTCAATTTTAGACGGAAATGATAAAGGTAAATCTCTTCTAATCAATTTTATTAAAATATCATATCCTTCACTAGTTTTATTCCCATTTTATCCTTCGCTGGACGGCGACCCTTAGGTAGCGACTTTTACGATAGCAAGGGATTTCTCCCTTGTAGGTTTGAGACCGGGGAATATTTTCGCAGTAGCACCCTCCCCTACAATGACAGTATAGGTTCCTTCGGTATGGATCCCAGGTTGGATTTTATTCCCTTTTATTCGGATGATGCTGACCAGTTCCTTATTTTCTTCATTGATGACCCGGATCATTTGATTCACGTTATTGATCTCAAATAGCGGCAAAAAACCCATAGGCGTTCTTCCATCATTATCGGTCTGTGAAATAGTTAATGGCCAACCCGGAAAACGATCGTTCTCCATTGGACGATCTTTGTCGGCCAAGAACCGGAAAGCATCCATCGCAATGGTCCGTTCGATGATATCAAAATCGATTATCCCAAAACCGGAAGACTTATTCTGTGCCTGTTGGTACCGATCCTTGTCCTTAAAATCGTCTTTGGGATTTCCCACCGCATAAATATAGTTGACATTGCCGAACCCATCTTTATAACATCCTGTATTCGGCAGCCCATGTGCCGGTCGGTCGCTATAGGGCGTATTCATGCTATCAGGTTCTCCCCAGCGAATATAACCTGTCGATATCGCAGGCGCACAAAAGGTCCACCCGGCATCCCGCGGCTTATCCAAACTATACTGTACAATAAACGGCAAATGCTGGTCGCCATTGATATGAAAAGCAGCGGCTTTGCGAATGAGTCGTAGCGCCTCATCCCTTTTTTGTTTAGGCCAGCCCCCAGAATCCATATCTCCGTACAAAAACATTTTATCGTTACCATGATGGGTGCCCACATTTGCAAACAAGGTCTGGGAAAGCAGCACTTTCATAGCTGCACCCTCCCAATCATTTACCCACGCCTTGAGGAATGCCATCTGTCGTTTGCCCAGAAATTCCAAGGCGGGATCTTCCAATGCCCCCGGCGGCAAAGAAACTTTAATGTGGTCGATGCGTTCATCTGCTTTCCGCTCCCGTACCAGGTCCGGACCGGATTTGAACATACGGTCACTGATGACAGCAAAACTGATCCCGCCGTAACAGATATCGGTATACCAGGGCTCGATGCCCGACAGCAAAGGTTCGGTATGGAATGCTTCTGGCATATGGCCGCACTGCGTCCGGCCCACCACGTTAACCATTGCCGGGGTTTGCACATAACCACCATGGGCATCCCTTATAGTTTGCCACTCTTCAATGGAAATAGGTTTACCGGCTTCACCCCATAAGTTTCCATGGAATACATCATGATCGTCAGGGGTACAGATCGTGGGCCGGTCATGCATCAAATCACCAAATGCCCAACCGAACATGTACCATTTGCCTAGGTAACTCAGCATAGCTTTCTCTTCCGGTTCACGTTTTATTGGGTAACCACCGTTGCCCTCATACAATTGATCACCAGAAAAATAAAGGATATCGGGATTGTGTTTCTTTAAGTTTTTAACCAATGGGGTGTAGGGGAAAGCACTTGCGAACTGGCAGGTCAAACTGGCAAATTTCAGTTGACCGTTCAAAGGTTCACTACGAATAGTGCCCCCATACTGATGTTCTTTTCCATTGTTCTCGTAAGTTAATTGATAGAGAACATCTTCGTTGCTTCCCCAATCCCTTAGTTCAAATTGGGCGGTATACGACGCGCTGTTAATCCTTGCTGTACTGGTTTTTACCCAAGAGCCAGCCCGTTTCAAGAATAAGTCGATAGATTGATTATCTTTTACAGACAGCGGCGGCATTTGGGCGCTTAAGCGAAGCGTATTTTTAGAAAGCGTATACATCGACCATAAAACAGGTCCAAAGGCACGATGGGGTGTAGGCTCGACCGCGACTCCTGATACTTTGATATCTTGAAACCAAAAAGGCTCACCGCCAGCCTCTTCACTATTATTAACCAAAGCCAACATACCCGAGATGGGATGAGCTATATCGTAAACAAGTTCGGCGGCAAGGCCCGTTCTGTCCCTGCAACATACCCTTATCTCGGCACTATCACTTAAATTGTTTCCGTTTAAAGATAAAGTAAAATCAGCATAATCGAAACCGGCAGGAAGCATCTTTGACCGTTCTTCGATAAATAAACCCCTTTTTAGGGATACCCCGGTGTTCACTCCTTCCCCAAAATAACAGGCAGCTTTATGATCCCCGTCCAACTTGTCTTGTATGCCCATGCAAAAACCCGCGGAGCCTTTCTTCCTGATCTCATCCCGTGATGTACCCATATTGCTGCTGACGCTAAACCCACCTCTCATGCCGCTAAGCTGTACGGCAAGTAAATTGACTCTTGAGAATTTCCTCTCTCCATCAAACTCTATTCTCCCTTTCCTCACCCGCCAGTCTTCCATTGGAATCGACCAGTACTCCTCTCCAATCCAAGTACGATCATTGCTATGTTCAAGGGCATCCTCCCATACGGTGGTTCCTAAAGATCTCTTTTCCCCATTTGCGAACAAGGACACAATGCCTGTAAAAGAAAAGGGAATCGAGGCCAGGACCATCCCTAATTTCTTTAAGAAGCTTCTACGTTTACTTTGCATATGTTATTTATTTTTGTCCTCCTAAAAGTCATCTCTCACTTCTTATTGAAACTCATCCAACACGCAATCATATATCATAAGTTCATCAATAAATCCATTGAAAGAACGGTCTCCTTGCTTCACCTCTTTATCAATTGTTCCAGCGCCGGAATTTCCCATCGTCAATTGATAATCCATGCCTGAATTCATGTAAGCCCCTGTCCATTTTTCTTCAGCAACTAGGTTGCCATCCACAAACAATTGAATACGATCATTCTCACCGTCAACGTTGGCAACAAAATGATGCCATTCTCCATTATTGGTATCTTTTGTTTTCCATCTCGCCTGCTTCCGTTTTGAACCTTCTCCAATCTCCCAAATCCATCTACTCCCATCATACCATAATCTGAACTTACAAGCACCTTTTGGAGATTCATGATTGATCACTTCCTGTAATTTCAAACTTTTGGTTTTGATCCATAAACTCAGTGTCATTGCTTCCCAGTTCATCTCTGGGGTATAGGGTGTCTCGAAATTCACTCTTCCGTTTGTCCCTCTTAAATCCAGCGAATGCCCAGTCCCATTTGGGGTATCATCAGCGTACACGATTTCATTGATACCTTCGTATTTCCCGTAGGGGCTTCCATCTTCCCCAACAACGTATTTTTTATTGTTAAAATCATATTCATGGTCCTGGTTTAGGTTCCAATAATAACGGGCTATAGGCAATTCAGCAGGAGCATCCGGAACGTTCGCAATGGAAGAGAGCATATGAAAAGTGTTTTCAAACGAGACGCTTGAATCGGGACAAAGAAAGGTTTTGCCTAAAGGAAATCGTCGTGTCGCTGGTTTAAACCATCCAATCGAATGTCCATCTGCGGACTTGTGGACATATACTTTAACAATTGCTTCGTCTGTTCCATGCCGAAAAGACAACATCCGCGTCATCTGATTTCCTCCCCCAGCATGTGAATCAGTGAGTGCGCCAATACTAAGAAAGGTTATACCATATTTTCTAACCGAAATACCACGGCCATTGATTATTGCTTCGGGCGAATCGATATGTGTATGTCCCCCAATCCATGCAGCAATGGCTCCGGGATGGTCACGCAAGTAATTAAGAAAAGGACGTGTTTGGGCATACTGATTGGTTTCATTTCCCTCCCCATCGTATTCCCTGATCCAATACAATTGACCACCGATCTCGCCCTTTGGTCCTATTGAGCCGGATTTGCCGTGATAGTCGCCCGTTTCTCCATTATCGGTTGAAAGAGTCGTGTTGAAGGGTAGTAAATGATGAGCTGTTATCAGTATGTCGTCAGAGAACACCGGATCCTCTACCACCTTTTTCCACCATTCAAAAGTGTCAAGTGTGACAGCACCTGAGGGATAACCTCCTTTCGGCATTCCGGAAGCACTTCCCCTACCTGCTTGAAAATAGCCTGATGTATCTCCCCGAAATTCGGCGAATGTATCAAACTCATTCCGGTCTCCTAACATGATCCAAATCACATTCCCAGTCCGAATGAGGTAACGGTCCCAACGTGTACCGGGATAGTCAAGAAGCTGACGAAAATCTTTTGCATTCGGTCGTTGGCTGAAAGCGAAACCGGAAGTTTTGAAAAAAGTGGGATCACCGAGCGGATTCACGTATTTCCGGGTAAACTCGCCGGGTTTCCAACCTTTCATTTCCCCGTCATGATTACCACTTACCGTAAAGAAACGTCCCCTGTCTTTCCCTAACGTTGTGTCGAGGCATTTTGCCAAAGCAATTCCTTCTTCATGATCTGGTGGTGCCTGACTTGCTGTCCAATCTCCCACGTCAACCATAATATCCCACGCAAAACCCGGAGCACTTGGAACTAGACCACGAGACTGATTTACTGCTGTCCGTAAAGTATTTGGGTTACCGGTGGGACCTATTAAATGAGAACAACTTGTCAGCCAGGCATTGAAATAAGTCTGGGCCGTCAGGCTCTGATAACCCAAAAGCAGAAAAGTAGATAATCCAACTTTCAGCGCAATGTGTATCCGAAAGAAAAGCAATCTAGGCATTTTCCTTGTATTAAATTTTACTATTCGGTCTGCCAAAGGGTATTCAACAAACTGCTTGCATGTTCGACAATCTGGTAACCGGCATAAGGTTCTAAGCGAGTCCAACTGATCGGTTCGCCCGAATAGCCTCCGCCCAGCAAACCGTATATGGTGGGACAATAGCCGCCATATCCATCGGTTAACCCGACTACAATCGTGTTTTTCGACGGACTACGACGTTTGATGTCCAGGCCAAACCGGCAATACAGTTCGCATGGTTGAGTAACGATCGCCAAATCCCCGATCCGCAGGGCATGAATAGGCAATGTATCGAAAGGATGCTCGCCAAATGTCTCTTGTAAATGTACGGCACCAAAGGCCATGATCATTTTCATGCCCCGGATGTTTTCGCCGGCATCAATCCGATACAAAATCTCGCGTCCTTCCATCAACTTATCGGGTGTAGGCAATCGGACAGACACTTTTAAATCTTCATATTCATGTTTCATTATAGGATTGTCATCAAAGATTATATCCTTGTATAACCTCATGGTCTCATCAACGACCAGTTTACTGATGCGCTCCAGCTTTTCTTCTCTATTCTCTGAAGGACGATCCAACATATTATCAATGCTGATATCTCCCTGGGCTCCGTTCAGAAAAAGAACTGGTAAGTTTTTACCAAACCGTTCACGAAATTGTCGACGTACCTCTCCCGGGAAGTCCGCAGAATAAATTCCTGCTCCATAAAAAATGGTAGGATGCGACGTATTATGATAAAGAATGGCTCTAAGATCTCCTTTCATATCTGTCGCAAATAAGGCTAGATGCTGAGGATCGTCGGGTCCTTCCAGGCCTGTAAAATCTTTTCTTGTAGCATCACCATGCATGGTATGCGTCCCGTCCGCCCAGGTAAGGCGGCGATTAAAACCGATCTGAGCTTCCCCCTTCGCCCACCCTATTTTTGCGGGACGAGCAGTAGTCACCGACTCTTTCGCTAAATCAACCAACCAGCCTTCCAGACGGTTCATATAGACCGTATCGATATCCATGAGGTAATTCGTCTTTACAAGTGATGGCCCTCCATGTGTATGTGTACAGGAAAGAAGGATGTTACGTGGCGGTATACCGGCAGCAACACCCATAGCTTCCCGCAGTTTCACGGCAAACGAGCTTTCCAAACCAACAAGGTCTAAACTCACCAACAACAATTGGGTTTTTTCGTTCGATAAGTAAATCGAGTTTGCTTCCAGGTCATCCCTGATTTTTGTTGCTTTCTTGGGCACACCGGCCCCTTGTACCCACTTGCCTGTATCGTTATTGATTACTTTCGTTGCTGCACCCAGTTTAAAAGCATCGGTTTGTGCGGAGAGCGGGATGCAAAAGACGCTGAACAGCATGAGCAGTATAACATACCTTTTCATTTTATCACGTTTATTCATGAATTTAATTTTAGTGTCTAAAGAATTTCCATGATTATGGTACAATAATCCGATCCCTTTCCGTCATATGAATCTTTAGTTTCGCCATTAGGCTTTTTATTAGCTCCCGGTTTTCTGTCTGCCCGGCAATGTTTTTATTCTCCTGGTGGTCCTTCTCCAAATCATAGAGCATTTCCGCTTTCACTTTTCCCTGTTTGTCAAAAAAAGCCGTATACGCATGTGTTTCCGTTATGATGGTTTCCCCGCCGGACCCGGTGCGGCTGTAGACGACCGTTTTACCTCTTGTATCCGGATTGTCCAATAGTGACGCAAAACTCTTTCCCTGCAAATGAAAAGGCTTACGTAATGCGGCCAAATCACAAAGGGTAGGATAAATGTCCACAGTTTCTACTAAACCTTCTTGGCGGATATTACCCTTTTTTTTAGGGATTTTCACCAATAAAGGAATTTGCAAGGAGATCTCGTAATTGGTGTTTTTGCCCCATAAGCCATGTTCCCCAAGTTGCCATCCATGGTCGCCCCAAAGCACAATAATTGTATTTTCATCCAAACCGAGGTTTTCTAGCTCGTCCAATACCCTACCGATTTGTTTGTCTACATAACTTACGCAAGCGTAATAACCGTGACGCAGCTTAATGGCTAAGCTATCTGGCAATGGTCCTTCCTCTGGAATGCCGTAATACGCCCTCAGCTCTCCAAAATTAGGAAGGGAAATACCTGGCGCATCTTCAGGCGGATAAGCATTTTGTGCCAGATTAATCGTTTCCTCATTGTATAATTCCCAATATTTACTAGGGGCATTAAAAGGCAGATGAGGTTTTTTGAATCCTACTGCCATAAAAAACGGTTCTGAAGAATTTTGGAATTCCTGTAATTTTTCAATGGCTTTATTCGCAATCCTGCCGTCTTCATATGCAATATCTTCTACTTCTGCATTTTCATAGGCTAAGCCTCTTTTGGGCAGATTGGTGTTGTTTCTTGGTCGTGGATCTTCTTGTCGTTCGCTGTTGAGTTCTTCAAATAGTTTGACCCCGGCTTTTGTTTGATAATCCCAGAGTGTCGTGGTGAGTGCAGGTCGCCAGATCTCATCCCAGCTTCCCTTCCCGTCATCGAAATTGTTGTAGACCTTTCCCAAAGAAACTGTTGTATAGTTGTTGTTCCGGAAATGCATGGGCAAACTAACAATTCCACTTACATCATTGTCCTGAGAACAGTTCCAAGCTTTAAAGCGTGTCCGACTAGGATAGAGCCCTGAAAGAAGCGAAGCCCTCGACGGACCGCACACTGGAAAGTTGACATAAGCACGGGTAAATAACTGCCCTTTCTTTGCCAAGCGGTCTATATTGGGGGAAATCATATGCGATTTGCCGTAACTGCCCAATTCAGGCCGAAGGTCGTCCACCAGGATAAAAAGGACATTCGGCTTTGATCTTACTTCGTCTGTTTGTCCGTAAGCTAGTAAACACAACAGGCTGGAAAGCATGCTTGTCAATAAAAATTTATGGATCATCGGTTTGTAATTTAATTATCAGTAGTCAGCCTTCAGCTATGAGCTTTCAGCAGTTAATTACGTCATCATGAGCTTGGCTCAGGATCTTTAATACCGTGCCTCATTCTTAAAAGATTCCGGGTCAAGCCCGGAAGGACGTTGTTTTAGTCCGAGGCAAGGCCGTTTACGTTGTTTATATATTTTAGTCCCGCAAGACAGTAAAAGCCGACAACTGATGGCTGAAAGCCGACAGCCCAATACCCCACCCCCATCTTAAAAGATGCTGGATCAAGTCCAGCATGACGAAATGGAGGACGTTGTTGCAAGCAATCCAGCGTCACGCAAAAAGCTGACAACTGATGGCTGAAAGCTCATAGCTGACCACCCAATACCTAAACCCTAATACCCAAACCCCTCCAACTCACCCTTCATGTCAATTAATACCTGTCCGTATGCTGGATTACTGATCTGGTTTTTTAATTCGTAGGGGTCCTTTTCAATATCATACAATTCATCCATCCCTTCCAGATCGGTATAGCTGATATACTTGTACCTTTCCGTTCTAATGGCCCGATACCCCATGTTGAGGGTTCTGGGCCAAACGGTATCGGTATTGTACTCGATCAAAAACGAAGATCGCCAATCTGCTGGAGTTTCCCCTTTCAGCAAAGGCACCAAAGACTTACCTTCTACCCTATCTGGCAGAACGTTTCCCGTTAGTTCGAGTACTGTTGGGGCAACATCGATGTTCAACGCCATCTGTTCATACGTAGACCCGGCCTTAACCAACGGCGGATAACGTACTAATAGCGGTATTCTCAACGCTTCCTCATAGGCCAAGCGCCTTTCTTCATTCAACCCATGCTCACCATACCAATAGCCATGGTCGCCGGCAAAGACAATAACGGTGTTATCCAGTTTACCTTCAAGTGCCAGGGCATCCATAATCTTGCCGAGACTTTCATCAATGGCCATAAGCATCTCGGCTCGGTCGCGGATCACTTGTTCTGGAGTAGCTGTTTCCTTTCCCAATACTGGGAGCCCGTCAATCTTACGCATCAGTGCCGGTTTATCAGTCGGGGTAACGTAGGCGTTCGGGCGCCGTTCAAACACGTCATCTTTATACATTCCTTTATGTCGTTCCGCTGCAATAAATCCGCCACCATCAACCTTGCTCACACTTCCGTCGGCCGCTTGATGAAGGTTGGGATGAAGTCCTTTATGGGATAGGTAAAGCACAAAGGGCTTATCTTTCGCCTCCTTCATGAAATCCAGCGACAAGTCGGTCAGGATGTCCGTGACATAACCCACCTTTTCAATCTCCTGTCCATTGATGTTGAATTCGGGATCGATGGCTTTCCCTTGCCCTTTCAAAGCTGCCCAATAATCAAAACCCGGCCGTTCACCGTTATCATTCCCCATATGCCACTTTCCGATAAAAGCCGTCTCATAGCCCATTGTATCAAGTTGCGCAGGAAACGTATGCAAACGATAACTTTGTTCACTTCTTTCCGTATTGTCAACAATACCATGAGAGTGCGCATACCTCCCTGTCAGAAAGCTTGCCCTGCTAGGAGAACATAAGGGGGTAGTAGCAAATGCATTAAGAAAGCGGGCACCTTCCACTGCCAATCGGTCGATGTTGGGCGTTTTAATATAATTATGCCCCGCTGCACCGAATTCGTCCCAACGGAGGTCATCCACCAGTACAAAAACAATATTCGGCTTTTTCAGATCGTCGCTTCCGGCCTTCTCATTGGTACAACCAAAGAGGAGCATGAGAAAAAGAATGTAAACCATCGGGGATTTTCCCGGCAAATGTGTTGCGATCATTTTATTTATTATTAATATCATCAGATCCAGCGATCAGCCAGTGGTTTTTGTCTTTACATTATGAAGAAGATCCAGCACGGATGCGCGTATCTTGGTATCCGCCTTGACCTCTAGGTAACTGGAACGGGCAGGCCAGGTCTCATAGCCCCCACCGGCATGCTGCCGCTCGGTTGGCAGGTAACCATGATAGGCATTGGCCAGTTCGATCACAAAAGTATTCCCCGGGAAAGGGGACTCTTTTTTTAGGTAAAGCCCTGTTTCGGCAAACACTTCATTTGGTATTGCCGCAATAGCAAGCTCTCCTATCCGGAAGACCTGTAAGGGAATATCGATCTGATCGGGAAAATGCTGCAAAGCAAGTGCTTCACGCGCATAGATCTGGGGGCGTGTCAAGCGTTCGGAAGCATCTTCGGGCATCTTAAGCGTTTTAGCCCATGCCAAACGCTTTGCATCGGGTTTTCTTACGCCCAATGCCAGAGTAGTGAAAGCAGAAGAAAGGGAAAGGTTACTTTTCCATTTCAAGTTATCGTAAACCGACAAGACCGTTTTTGTCAAGTCCTCAGCAACGAGGTCCATACGCTCAAAAGGTGCAAATTTAGGTCGTGGAGCATCAATATTAATGGCATTTACATCGCCAGAAGTGCCATTGGCCATCATGGCGACGAAAGGAGGATAAGGAAACTTATCTCCACCGAAATGTTCATATATTTTCCTTGAAAATGCCCCATAATAGTCGGCACTCACTGTACCGCCGGGAATTCCCCCCACATAATGCAGACCATAATCGGCGAGTAAAGCCAAGGGATGTCCATCGGCATGTTGTACGGCCAGAACAAAGACTTCCGGGTCTACCGGACCAGCTGGCCTATCTACGTCCTCCCGCTTGGGATTCATCGCAATCCTATCGCTTGTGCCTCCAAAGGGATTTTCCTTTATGACCCCTTCCTTCAATACCCAGCGGCGATTAAATAGATGGCGGGGATTGTCCATACTGCCCCAACCTAGCTTGGCCGGTGCTAAGTTATCTACTGCCCGCCGCACACCTTCGCTAATCCGCTCGCCGAGATATTCCAAATAGCCCTTGTGTTCTTCCGAATTGGGCTTCAGTCCGGTCACTGCCCGCGGTGTGGAATGCGAATGCGTAGCCGAGATGAGCACATTGCTCGGCGGAATACCGGTATGTTCTTCGATCAAACGTTTGGCATGGTCGTGGATTTCCGCGGAAATCATGGTGTTGTCGACAACGGCAAAAGCAAGTTTGGTCTTGCCGTCATCCAATACCAGACAACGGGCATGGAGTTCATCGTGCACGTGTTTCGCCGGACCAATCTGCATGATGGTTCCGTCAAGTGGGACATTCATCAGTGGGGTGATGTTCGCCGTGGCTGCACCGGCACGCAAAGACGGTGCCTGTGTCTCCATCATGCCTGAAACGAGGGAAGGAGCCGCCACTATCCCCAGACCAATAGCACTACTGTTTTTTAAAAAATTGCGTCGCTTCATTATGCTTATGTTGTTGTGTGTAATCATTATTCATATTTCCCTAAAAACCGATACGTTGCTAATAAAAAACTTCACAAACCTAACCCAAAACCTTACTTCCGAACAAATTTTGGCAGTGAATGGCAGTAAAAGGCAGTGAATGACAGTCAATACTGACATATAGTATCCTAATCTTCCCAAAAAACCACCACCAATCAATTTATTGAACGGTTACTGGGGTACTACCTAAACATTGGTGAAGATTCGTTCGTACCTCGCTTAGGTTTTCCCTAAGAATTTGTGAGGTGTTCTTCGACAGTTTGTCGAAGCGCGCCTAAAGGTTCTTGAGGCGTTCCCTAAGCAATGCCTCAACAATCCCTAAAGGATGTTTAGGGAATGCCTCAAGCGTACCTAAAGAAATCACAGTCTCCGATATCTTAATGTATTACAATAGATAATATTACATAACAAACTAATTCAAAGAATATTACATGACACTATATATACTTTTAATATAATTAGCAATTTCTTATTCCACATGCACAAGTCTTATGAACCTCAGGTCGAGTAAGCCCTTATCGCCTTCGGTATTTTGACCACGGAAAACCATCCGTTGAAAGCCGGGTTTTAGTTTGATCCTCCCAATATTTTCGTTCTTAAAAATTTCCCAGGATCCACTTTTCCCTACTTCCCCTCTAAGTTGCTCCTCTCCCGTCTCAAACACATAAGGTGTTCCTGCCGATTCATCCGAAACCGACCATTCCAGGTAAACTTCATAGACGCCTTTTTCTTCAACTTTTACATCCCATTCTACGCGGTCTTTTTCTGTAAACCAACCAAAAGCACTCCACTCCGGCATATAAGCGATTTTGGGACCGATGCCTATACCATCTTTCGCATGTAGGAGGATGGCATTATTTTCAGGCAATACCAATTTCGGATCGTTTAATGCTGGTCGGTGCTTCTTGACATACCGGGCGACCTCACCCATAGGCGCCAACCAAATGCCATTCGCGGGATCTTGTGCATAATCGATTAATTTCTTTAGCATCGCAACGCGGGTTGTCTGTGCACCAGAATCGCCAATCTCATGACCGGCCAATACCAGCCAAGCTCCCGTCTCTCTGGCATTTTCCAGTAAGGGTAGCACTTGGTCGAAATCTTTGCCATCCATCTCTACGCCGGTAAGTTGAGCAAGGTCACAAAAGGTAGGATCGTTAGGTCCTTCGTCCAGCCAACCTCTTCCCGCTGCAAATAATTCCGCAACCAGGGGGACATAGCTTTTCGTTTGGACACCTCTCCCGATGAAGGTCGCTCCACAAGGATAGGCAAACACTGTGGATTTCACCCCTAATAGCGATTCGATCTCCTCATTCGTTGCGATCAATTCTTTTTTCATTTTCTCAAGCGTATAATTCTCCAAGGCTTTCTTCCGCGACCAGGGAAAGTTTCCTGAGCAAGGATGTTGAAGGGTATGATTGCCAATCTCATGGCCGTCAGAAACCACCTTTTTCCATCCTTCGAGCCGCTTCTCAACATTAGCGGGTACGACTACAAAAGTGGCTTTCACCCCGTATTGCTCAAAGAGCGGTACCCCCACATCTACTTGGCTTAGCCGGGCATCATCAAAACTAAGCGTCAGGGCCATCTTTTTCCCTTCCGGCCATTTAAATATCTCTTGTGCAAACGACAGGTTCATCATGATGAAACTAAAAAACAGGAATGCCGAGAATTGTTTGATAGGTGCTACTTTCATTGCTGGGTTCTTTAAAAATTATATCCTCATTTTTTGCTTATTTTCCTTAAAGATATAATTTTAACGGCTACTTATCTCTAATAAATGCCAATAAATCTGCCATCTCTGCAGGTGTAACCTGTTTTTCTAATCCGACCGGCATGGTCGACATTCCCAAGGGTTTTAGGGCCACAATATCCTGACGGTGAATTATCCGTTCGTCCCCACCTTGGTTATGTATGGTAATGGCTGCCGGACTTTCACTAGCGATCAAACCTTGGACCGACTCACCAGAGGTCAAGTCGATCGTCCAAATGTCATAGCCATCGGCAATTGAGAGGTTCGGGTCCAGAATATCATTCATAATGGATGACGCACTTCTATTTCTGAGTGTACCCAAGTCGGGACCAAAAGCCAGGCCATCTGCCCCTCTCACCTGGTGGCATATTGAACAGTTGTGTTTAAAAACAACTTTTCCCTTTCTTTTATCCCCTGTTTTATCCAAGGCAGATTGGTATTGCTTGATTACGGTTTCCCGCTCCGCATCGCGCTTGGTTAACAAAGTACGCGCCCGGCTTTTGAGCTTGTCATTCTTTTGAGCCATTAAACGAACACTCCGACGCCAGCCAATAATGGATTGATCGACCTTTCCCTGTTCAAGGGCATCCAATAAGAGTGCTATCCGTTCATCCTCGCTTAAGAACGTATTAATGGCTGCATCCCGGATTGCCGGCGTGAATTTCGGCCAATTCGCCAATAGGTAACGGCTTACCGTCTCGCCGGGGATGGCACTAAGGGCATTTAATGCTTCTAATTGAATGACATAAGGTTGAGTTGGAGCCAATAGGCCTTCCAATAGAGACTCATACGCTTTTGGGTTAACCAAGGTAAGAAACTTTATGGCCTCCACTCGTCTATCACTAGCCGCCTCTGTATCGACAGCAGTTTTGGTGGCTTGATCTAAAGCCCGTGAGGTACTCTCGCCCGAAGGGATACCCAACACGGCCAATATATTTAAACAGCCTCGTCTTACCTCGGATGAAGGATGATGAAAAGCGCTTTTCATTACCTGTTCTTTTTCTCTCTGTAACAATCCAGGCAAATCACTTTTATTCCGCATTCCATTTGCCAGACCGTTTAGGATCGGTGCTTGCCAGGCTTCCTGATGGTTGGGAAGAGTCTGTACAGCTTTGTGGATCCACTTTTTTATTTCAGGTATCTTTTCACCTGCTCCGACCATTGCACCCACGCGCATCGTCATGGAAGCGTATGCGGGTTTTTTGGCATCGTAGCGTGCAATTATTTCTGCCAGTAAAGGGTTCTTCTCTGTAGTTTGTGCAGATAGGGCAGCAAGTTGTATCCAGGGATCTTCAAAATCCTGAAAAAGTATATTTTTTCTTGCCTTTGCAGCCTGCTGGCTGTCTACATAACCAAGGGTACACAACAACTGGAACCTCACTTTTGCATCTGAATCCTGCTGTAGGTCTTGTAGGGCCGCAACAAGTACAGGAGATTTAGTGAGGAAAGGTTCAGATAGCCGTATGGCATTTTCCCGAATGCCCGCCACGGGGTCTTGCAATGCCTTAATAAGGTGGGCTTCCTCTAATTTACCCAATCCTTCCAAGGTCCATAAAGCATGCAAGCGACCTAAGGGGGCGCTCGACTCGCCTACCAGTTTTATAAGGGAGGGAACAACTTCCAGTGCCATTCGATCAATCAATAAGCGTTGTGCCGTTCGTCGCCACCAGGCATTCCCATCTGCTAATTTCGCTACCAGTTGTTCATTTTTCAATGCTTCCGATTTTAGTTCATTTGCCCAGCTTGCCGAGGGAGTACCGGTAGGTGTTATACGATAAATTCTGCCCTGCTCACTCCCATTGTAAAAGGCTCCGGATTTCACTACTTCCTCTGCCATCCATTCGGGATGCTCAATGATCTGCCGATAATAATCCACGACGTACAAGGCCCCATCCGGACCAACATACATGTTTACAGGCCGGAACCAGGGATCAGTCGATGCCAAAAACTCTTTATCGGGATACACGCGCTTTGCCGTAAAACTCGCTCCTTTATCTTCTATTAGATCAGCATGAACAATATTGCTTACCGGTTCAGCAACAAAGGTCACGCTATCGAAGGATGATGGGAAAAGTCCCCCGCCGTAAAATGTCAGTCCGCAGGCAGAAGTGAATACACCTACATCAGTAAGCAGTTGATGTTCAGGATTTTTGGTGATAGGGAATACGTCGGCGGCATTCCCGTGGTCAGAAATAGAATTTGTAGCATTCGAAATCAATAAATCCGGATTACGGACCAAATAGGGAGCAGCGATGACTTCATGATAGATATGATTGGCATTGCTAACCAATAAATGGTGCCCATATAAATCGAAACTTTGTCCGAATTGAGTAGTTGACGCCAAGGTCTCTAGTCCCATTCTGTCGGGACGCATACGCACACTTCTCCCCCTCGCATTTTCCGGCAAGCGGGGTGAGGTGGCTTTTCCCACATAATAGACTTCTCCCCCCCGATCCCCAAACTCTTCTTGATAGAGCTGTGTAGTCACGGCAGGCTCATGACCGATATAAATCCAATTGTCAATACCAAGAACAGGATTGTTAACATTATGTTGCGGATTGGATAAGGCGAAACCGGTTAAGATTGTATCCCGGATATCGGCCTTCCCATCACTGTCTGTATCTTCGAAATATAGCACATTGGGTGGATCTGTCACCATGACACCCTTCTTCCAACGCAGAATACCCGTGGGTAAGGTCAAGCCTTCCGCAAAAATAATACTCTTATCCATTTTCCCGTCACCGTCATCATCACCCAGCAGCTTGATTTTACCTGAACCGCTTCTATCCAGTGGATATCCGTGCATCTCAACGACATACATCCGACCATGTTCATCAATCTCCATTGCCACCGGATCAGCAACCAAAGGCTCACTTGCAATCATTTCAATTTGAAAGCCTTCAGCTACTTCGAATGTTGAAAGTGCCTTAGAAAGAGGAATACTAGCCGGTAGATGGTCACGGTGCATGCAGCTGCTTAAGCCGATAAAGCTATAGAATAGCAAGAAAGAACGGAATGTGATAATCACCTTTGCATAACATGGCCATTTTTGTATCCACTGCAATTGAACGCTCTTTATAGAAGGTATATCCCCAATACTTTTCATTACCTTAGTTTATCGGCACAACAGTTTGCACCACTCCTGAACCGGTATTATAAATAATAATGTCATCCTTTGTCAGTTGGATCAAGCGCCAATTGTTGGCGTCATGGCCGAAGGGTGCAGTCAATACTTGGGTAAAGCTCAAATTATCAGCAAAATGAAAGTCAGCTAAGTCATTGATATGTCTGTGCCCGGCAACGATTAAACGCACATGGGCATTCTCGCCATTCAGAACCCGCAATAAATCCGTAGCCTGTGTGCGTTCACTGTATTCTTGGTAACCTTCCACCACCTTACCTTGATCATTTTTTTCCTGATGGGGAAAAGGGATGTGCATAAAGATAATCTCCACATCGGTACTAGATTGTTGCAACTGATCGGCCAGCCAATCCAATTGATAAGGATCCATCGCAAATTGGACTTTTTCCCTTTCCTTATTTTTAAAATAGGTAGAAAAATAGCTATTATCAAGAAACAATAGACGATAAGTAAGGGTCCCTACCTGGACTACCTTGCTGTAATAAGTGCCATTTTTAAACGCTGTGGCATTTCTCATCCACAAAGCACGGGCCTCGCCTGCGTCATTTTGATGATAATAGTCCTTCGGATAGCTTGTGATATCATGATTCCCTAAGGTAAGATAAGTGGGGACAATGCTCACTTTATCCAAAAACGAAGAAAACTGCTCGATTTGCGTCCCCACCACATTCGCCAGATCGCCCGACTTCTTCGCCATATAAAAATCGACAAGATCGCCGGTGATCACTACAAAGTCCGCGCCGATACGCTTTGGAACCGTATTAAAAAAAGACGCAAAAGGCTGCTTGTCCTTGCCAAAATGGTTTATCCGCTTTTGAATCCATGCCGTATCATAATTCGCCGGACTAAAAATCAGGTGGGTATCAGAAAGCTGCAGCAGGGATACTGTATCTGCGGGCACTTGTGCTCTCAGCGGAGTAAAAATATAGCAAAGGAAGAATAACATGGCCCATCGAGAAACAACAGGATGTACATAACTTTTTCTCGTATTCATTGTTTAAATTTTTTAAACCGAGGATCAATAAATTCCCATTGCAAAATATGAGGAACACGATGTTCGCGCATCATAATACGCTCAAGTTCAGCTACCATCCCCGGATGTTGGGCAGCCACATCGGTACGTTCCGAAATATCCGCAGCCAGGTTATATAATTCCCATTTCGCGTCCGGATTGGTTTTCATATCCACTTTTACACCTTTCCAATCCCCCATTCTGATGGCTACCTGCCCGCGTTTCTCCGGGTACTCAAAATATAAAAACTCGTGTTGCTTTTGTTTTTCATCATTACCCAACAAGGTGGGAAGCAAGGACACCCCATCATTTTTAGGTGCCTCTACCTGAATAAGGTCTGCAAAGGTTGCCATCATGTCGTACTGGACAGAGATAAGATCAGAGACTTTCCCCGCGGGGATTTTTCCCGGCCAGCGGGCAATGAAAGGCATCCTGATTCCCCCTTCATACACATCCATCTTCAATCCCCTCAATCCGCTGACACTATTGAAAAAGCCGGCCTCTACCCCCCCATTGAAGGTTGTGCCATTGTCACTTGAAAACATGATCACCGTATTTTCGTCCAAGCGCAGTTCTTTCACCAAAGCCATGATCTGCCCAACATAATTATCCAATTGCGTAATCATTCCAGCATAAGCCGCACGGGGTTGAGGATGAGGTGCGTATCCTTGATGCCCATAATAGGCCACCGTATCCCATTTCCCTTCATACAGCTTATATGCTTCACTTTGATGGGGAACCTGTAGCGCCGCATGTGGAATTGTATAGGGTAGATAGAGAAAAAAGGGAGCTTCCCGATTGTCACGGATAAAATTTAATGCTTTCTCAGTAAGTTTGTCCCCTGCATATTCCTTTCCTTCGTATTTCGCAAATTCCGCTAAGGCAGCCCCCGGTTTCAGTTTGCCACTTCGGACGAATTCATTCTGCAAAGTATCCCAACCATCATTTTCCCGTAAATGGGTAGGATAATGGCTATGGGGTTGCCGTTGGCCAAGAAATCCGTAAAAATAATTAAAACCTTGTTTCTTGGGTTCGCCGGTTGTGCCGTAAGTTCCCAAACCCCATTTACCAATGGCACCGGTTACATATCCAGCGTCCTGCATGAGATGACCCAGGGTATAAGTTCCTTCCGGCAAAGGCATATTACCGGTTTCTAGGTAATCATAGCCTCCACCCAGGGGATAGTTCCCACGGATATAAGAATGGCCGCCATGCCGCCCTGTCATAAGCATACAGCGTGCAGGTGCACACACTGGCGTGCTGGTATAATGCTGCGTGAAACGGATGCCTTCGGCCGCTAGGCGGTCAAGGTTGGGTGTCTTTATTTTTTCCTGTCCGTAACTTCCGAGTTCTCCATAACCCATATCGTCGGCATAGATATAAATGACATTAGGTTTCCGCCTGTCGTCGAGTTGCTGGGGATTTTGGCATCGCACCCAGGTAAAAACGAGAACCGAAAGTGAAAAGAGGTATAACAATTGCTTTTTCATACAGCTATTGGTTATCCGTTATTGTTTTTGTTTAATAGCAGCAAGCTTTTCCTGCATCTCTTTTACTTTTTCCGGGTATTGGCCTGCTACGTTATTCGTCTCATGTGGATCCTCATTGATCTTGTAGAGCTGAGGACCCTCTAAAAAGCCGGATTCCGTACCCCCTGCCCAAGATAAGGTAGGCGGACCATCAAAGGGGGAAATATATTTCCAGTCCCCTTCTACGTAGCTGAGTACATTGTTGATGGCATCTTCAACCAGAGTCGTCCTTCCTTCGCTGGATTCGCCTATCAGCGCCCTCAAGTGGTTTTGGCTGTCTATGGCGTCTGCTGCATCGTAAGGCTGGCCTACCAGAGACGCAAAAGAAGCGATGAAATCCACTTGACTAAGTAGCGCATCTGTTTTTTTACCGCCATTGACCTTCTTTGGCCATTTTACCAACATGGGTACGCGTGTTCCTCCTTCCAACGTACTGTATTTTCCACCACGCAGAGGACCTGCCGGGGTATGCCCGTTCAAAAGCTCTTTTGCCTGATCAGCATAGCCATCGTCGACAATGGGACCATTGTCACTGGTGAAAACGATCATGGTATTATCGGAAATGCCCAAGCTGTCGAGCGCCTTAACGATTTCACCTACTGTCCAGTCCAGTTGCAGGATGACGTCGCCCCGTGGTCCCATGCCACTTTTGCCGGCAAATTTTTCATTTGGCAGGCGTGGCACATGAATGTCGTTCGTGGCCAGATAAAGGAAAAAAGGCTTCGTTTGGTTATCCGAGATAAAGCGCTTTGACTTTTCAACCAATCTGCCGGCAATCTCCTCATCTACCCAAAGGGCAGATTTTCCGCCTGTCATATAGCCGATTCGGCCGATGCCATTGATAATCGTATTGTTGTGTCCGGCTGTTGTATCCATTTTCATCAGTTCCGGGTTTTCTTTCCCGGTTGGCCAGTCTCCTATTTTTTCGCTGAAGCTCACTTCAATCGGATCATTGGGATCGAGGTCAACAACCCGTTGATTTTCCATGAACACACAAGGTACACGGTCGGACGTCGCCGGCATTAAGTAGGAATAGCTGAAGCCGATTTCTGCCGGTCCCGGCGTAACATGCCCGTTCCAATCCAGGTTTCCAGGCGTTCCAAGTCCGAGGTGCCATTTCCCAATTGCTGCTGTTTCGTAACCGGCAGCTTGTAACATCGCAGGCAATGTTGCCGATCCCGGATCAATAATCAGGGGAGCATCTCCTGGTGCAATAGCCGTATTGGTCTGCCTGAATGCGTACCTCCCCGTCATCATCGAAAAACGGGAAGGTGTACACGTTGAAGAACTAGCGTAGGCACGAGTAAACAACAACCCCTCATCCGCCAGTTTGTCAATATTTGGCGTTTGGATCTTCGTTGCTCCATAACAGCTCAAATCGCCGTAACCCAAATCATCAGCATAGATCAATACAATATTGGGCTTACCGTTCGATGTATCCGACGATCCTTCCGGATTCATTGAACAGCCAAAAAAAATAAAACCAAGCGATATCATACCACAGAAGAGTCCTTTTTTTCCATTCATAATTTTTCTTATTTTATATTACAGCCATTTGCGTCCAAATAACTCTACAAAATCTTTTCATCATAATTTTACGGGCGTGTTGCCCCCTTTTTCCAAGCGGATGTCTACCGGCGAATTCGACTTCCACGCCCCGGCGGTAAAATCAGGAACATCCACTGCTTGCGAGCGGTTGTTGACCGACTGTTCACTTAAGGGGAAGATTACACTCCACGTTGCTGTATCGTACACATCGATATCCAAAGGCAAACCATTGCGGAGGCAATCGATAAGCCGCCAATTCATCAAGAAATCCATTCCTCCATGGCCGCCTACCTTTTTTGCCATCTCCCCAATCCGCTTGACAATCTCAGGCTGGTATTTTACTTCCAAAACTTTCATTTCCTCATCCGGTAACCAGCCGGTATGGTCTACCGCGATCTTCCCTGGAAGCGGGTATTTCCTTGCCGTAGCTTTCGTACCGCTAACAAGATGGATCCGGGAATAAGGCCGCGGGGAACTGACATCATGTTGGAGCATGATCGTCTTTCCTTTGGCGGTACGTATCGTGCTCGTATTCATGTTGCCACGGGTATTTTTACCTAGAAAAGGTGCATAAAACTCTTTGTCATCAGCTGCCAGCTCTTGCAGTTTATCCGCTAGCATAAAGTCTGCCGTAGAGACCGAAACCAAGTAATCCATTTTGTCCCCCCGGTTGATATTCATGATCTGGGCGATGGGCCCCAAGCCATGGGTGGGATATAGGTTCCCGTGCCGGGTAAGGTTTTCCCTTAAACGCCACATATCCCATTTTAAATCTTTCTGCGTAATATTTTTCAGCAGGTCATGAATATAAGCCCCTTCACAATGCATGATCTCACCAAAAAAACCTTGGCGAACCATGTTCAAGGTGAGCAATTCAAAGAAATCATAGCAGCAGTTCTCTAGGATCATACAATGGCGCCGCGTACGTTCCGAGGTTTCGACCAGTTGCCAGCACTCATCCACCGTTGTTGCCGCAGGAACTTCTACCCCAACATGTTTTCCCTGTTCCATCGCATATAGGGCCATGGGAGTATGAAGCTCCCAAGGAGTGGCAACATATATGAGGTCAACATCTTTGCGATCACATAAGGCCTTCCATGCCTCTTCATCGCCGGTATACACCTTCGGATTATTCCCCGAACCTTCCAGGGCACGTTGCGCATTTTCTATCTTACGGGGGATCAGGTCGCAGATGCCCATAATCTCCACGTGCTCAAGTTTGCTCACACTTTTCAAGTGTGCCATTCCTCTGCCAAGTCCGATGATACCCACCCTCACCTTTTCAAGCTTGGGGGCGGCATAACCAGACATATTAAACCGTTTCCAGTGTCTCTTTGTATAAAGTTTGCCATCCGGTAAGGACAATGGGTCCGCCGCAAAGGCTTGATGCGCCAAGCCTCCGACAAGACCGAGGCCTGTAAGTTTTAGAAAATTTCTTCTGTTTTTATTCATCATGTTATCCTTAATTTTTACTTAAAGGTAATATTCTTTATGGATTTTGGTCAAGATTTGGGTTTACATTTGTCTCATTCTCAGGAATGAAATAAATAATACGAGGATCATTGGGCTGGACCTCGTGGTCAAAATTATTGGTACCATGAAAACCCGGATAGGCCCTAATCATTGGCAAATTATTGCGGAACAGATCAAAGGAACGATGTCCTTCGAAAGCTAATTCCAGCCGCCTTTCCTCAAGAACAACCTCGAGGACACTCGTATGGTCTTTTAGATCGTCCAAAGTATACAAACCCGCATCGGGAATACCCGCACGCGTACGAATGATATTCACATCATCCAAAGCTTGTTGCAAATTGCCTAACTTGGCATTCGCTTCAGCCCTGTTGAGGTACATCTCAGCCAAGCGCAGATAAACGGGCGAACTTAGATTTGTTTCCCCTTCCTGAAAATTGTATTTCAGGACATAAATCACGGGCACACCATTCTGTTCGAGTTGGCTTCCATCGGGTTCAAGTTGCCGCTGGATGAAACTATGGCGCGCATCTTCCGGATATTTGTCTAACAGCTCTGCATAGGCAAGCGAGGCACCGATTTGTCCGAATCCCGTTGTTTGGGTAATCGGATCGTTATAATACATTCCACCAAGGGTACCTTTGCTGTTGTTGACAATGTTGTTTCGGAAAGCAAAGATTGTTTCCGGGTTATTTTCCGGCACGAAGGTAAAATAGGTTTTGTACTGGTCCGTATCTAGAAGGTGATAGCGAGACGACTCCAGTACTTTATTAGCGTAGATAATCGCATTTTCATTATCCTCTTTGTACAAATAAATCCGCGATAATAACGCAAAAGCCACCTCTTTCGACGCAAAACAGGCGTTTTTATTTACTGTCATCAGCTCAGCCGATTTCAGTAAATCACTGATCATGAAATCATAAACTTCCTTTACTGTGCTCCTGGCGGGGAAATCTAATTTCGTATTATCCTTGAGCACAATACCCAGATTTCCTTCACCTTGCGGATACGGTCGTGCAAAAAAACGCATTAAATTGAAATGCGCCATTGCTCTTAAGAACAAATTCTCCCCTTTTATTTGATCCAAGACAGGCGATTCACCGTCCTTAATCCGCTCGATGATACGATTTGCAGAGTAAATCAACTTATACGAATCATTCCAAAAATTAGTCGTGGCAGCCATGCCCGGATAATGCGTATAACGTACCGAATACGAGAATGCACTCGCTTGGGGAACATTAGCGGCAATGTTATCACCTTGGTATTCGCTTAAACCAAACATGGCCGTATTGATGGTAGAATAGGTATTCGTAATTAAGCGAGCATACACCCCATAGGTTGCGGTCTGCAGATCCTCTGGGGTCGCTAACGCCACATTATCCGACTTGCTGTCGTATGGGTTCAAGTCCTTCTCACAGGCAGGTAGCATGAACACGAATAAGATAGCCGTGGCATATATTTTTATGTAAGTAGGTTTCATTTTCTTAGAATTTTATAGTTGAATGTTCAAGCCAAACAGCACTTTTTTGCTGATCGGATACTTCCTAAAGCTCACTCCATCGCCAGAACCCAGTTGCACTTCGGGATCCATGCCCGAATAACTCGTGCCTGTCCATAAATTATCACCACTGACAAAGACACTTGCTTTCGCCATTTTAAGACGTGACAAAAGCGTGGTTGGGAGCTCGTAAGAAAGCGTAATATTCCGCAAGCGGATATAACTGCCATCTTCCAGCCAACGGGATGAGGGCTGATTGGAATTCTTGTTCCCGCCGAGTACCGACTTCGGATGGGTAGTGACATCACCGGGCTGTAGCCAACGGCTTTCATCATTTGAAAGCTGCAATTGGTTAAATTCCGGATATACTCCATCCGAGTCGTATACCCCTCTCAACCGGTTATATACCAAGTTGCCACTAACGAAATTAAAAAAGGCATTCAAAGAAAAACGCTTATATCTCAGCTCATTCATAATCCCTCCGGTAAAATCGGGCGAACTTGAACCCACGATTTGCGAGGTAGCAATGCTGTAATCATTCGTACTACTGATACCTGTATTACCATTTTCATCCGTATTCACGATTTCCCAAAGCGGATCGCCATTGGTAGGGTCCACCCCCACCCACCTCTTCAAATAAAATGTATTCAGATCTTCCCCCACCCTGAGCAAAGTATTGATATTCGCAGCTCCGGCAATAATATCTTTATCATCATTCAGAGCCAGGACCTTGCTGCGGTTGAAAGCGACATTTACATTCGTTTCCCATTGCAACTTGCCGGTCAGGTTATGGGTACGGAGATTAATTTCAAGTCCCTTGTTCTGTACAGAACCCACATTTTGTAATAGGGAAGTATAGCCACTGGTACCCGGCAACGGCACATTCAACAAAAGCGCGTCGCTCGTCTTGTCATAGATATCTACATTCATAGTGATGCGCTTGACAAGGCCAATATCCAGACCAATGTTTGCCGTTTTGGCTTTCTCCCAAGTCAGGTCGTCATTAGGCGCCCGCTGGGGAAAAGAAGCCGAATATCCCGCATATTGGGAGGCAAAGCTGTAAATGCCCAAAGCAGCATAATTGGCAATCTGTGCATTGCCGATGACCCCATAACTCCCCCTCAACCTCAGCTGGTCAATACCAGCCATATCTGTCATGAAGTTTTCATTGCTTAACATCCAAGATGCCCCAATGGTATAAAAGTTGGCCGAGCGGTTGTTTGCCCCAAAGCGGGATGACGATTCATTGATAAATGACCCCACTACAAAATAGCGGTTGGCATAATTATAATCCAGCTGCACCAAGCCTTTCGTGAAGGAACTTTCACTTACCGTACCCGTGGTATTGATTGCCGTAGATGCCGCATTCATCACATGCAGACCCGGCAATAAACCCTGTCCCACCATGCCGTTCACGTCCGAATAGTTCTTTTCCCCCTCAATAACGCCCAAGGCACGGAAAGAATGCTTACCGACTACCTTGTCATAATTCAAGCGGTTCGAGCTGATCAATCCGTATCCATAATTGAAATCATTGGCAAGCCTTCCAGAGCCATTCCCGGCATTTGTACGGGCATCATAATATAACTCCCCTTTCGCATTCGTATAACGCGCCCTATTATAAGTAGAAAATGTGAGGTCAGGACGTATTGTATAATGTAGATTAATATCTCCCGAAATCGAGGAAGACCTGCCTTTATCGAAATTATACTGCCACCCATACAGGAAGTTGGCTTTCACATTCCCCATCCAATCCGGCTCCGTTCCTCTTCTCACCGTTCCGTCTTCATTATAGGGCCTATCCCAGGGCATGTTCGTAAACGCAGCATACAAAGCCGTGTAAAAGTCCGATTCGGAGACCTCCGTTTCCGAATCGGATGTTGTCAGGTTAAGTTTTACGTCCAGCTTTAATTTTTTATTGAACGTATGGCTAATATTCGACCGGAGATTGAAGTTCTGCAGCTCATTGTTATGAAGCGTGCCCTGTTCCTTGTAATATTTACCCGATATATATAGCTGTGTTTTTTCCGAACCGCTGGAAACCGCAAGGGTATAATTTTGCGTGATTCCCGATCGGAAAGCCAGATCAATCCAATTGGTATTCTGTTCAAGCAAGGACGCCGGTCGGTCCCTATCAAAAGTCGCCGGATCCCAGAACGTCCGCTGGTATTCGTACAATTGTTGGGAATTCATCATATGGACGTTTCCGAATACAGCGGTATTCACCCCATAACTTCCATTAAAATCGACTTTCGTTTTTCCCACTTTTCCCGATTTTGTAGTAATGATAACCACTCCATTTGCTGCCCTAGAGCCATAAAGACCTGTTGCCGCAGCATCTTTTAATACGGTTACCGATTCGACATCACTCGGATTGGCACTGCCGCCAATAATACCGTCCACAACATATAAAGGACCAGAACCCGCAGTAATCGAACTGGAACCGCGGATCACGACGGCGGGTGCCGCCGTCGGATCACCGGAAGGATTGGATACGACAAGTCCCGGTGCCTTCCCTTGCAACATTGCCTGCACATTGTTTGACGTTACGTCCCGGAGATCATCCCCAGAAACAATGGATACAGCGCTCGACAATTCTGACTGCCGCCGTGTCGAGTAGCCCACTACCACCACTTCATCCATGGCCATAACATCTTCCTTTAACACCACATTGACAGTCGTCGTCGTTTCCGAAATCGCCTCTTCATGGCCCATATAACCGATCATTGAAAATACCAAGTGGTTTCCTTGGCCCACCGGCAGTCGATAGTCGCCTCTTTCATCCGTCACCGTACCCGATTGAAAACCTTTTATCCGTACCGTTACGCCCTCCAAAGGCTGCCCAACTTCGTCGGTCACACGCCCACTGATTTCCTTTTGCTGCACCTTCGGTTGTGCCATCACTATAGGAACCCTTTTCTTTTTGGAAATGATGATGTTATTATCCTTGATGACATATTGCAGGGATAAGCCTTCGAAACATTTTTCCAGGGCTTGCGACAAAGTCGCATTCTTTATTTGAACATCAATGCGTGGAGCCTCCATCAAGGCCTCGGCATCATATAATACGTAATACCCACTCTGCTTTTTGATTTCCTTCATTACAGATGTGAATGTAGCGTTCTTTTTATCCAGGTTTATACGTTGGGCAAAAGCAAAAACGCTTGCATGCAGGCAAAGGATCAGGAGTATGGTAAACAATCTCATAAGTGCATTGATTATCGCGTTGCCGCAATAAATTGCAGTAAATTTTTTATACATTTGAATAGGTTTATTAAAATTTATACCGATAAGTTTTATAAACTTCATGGCCCTGGGCCGTTTGATAGCCGGAAACGCTGCAATGTTCCTCCGGCTATCTTTTCTTGGCTATCGTAGATTTTATTCCATAATGATTACCTTACCCCCTTCCATTTTATAGTCTAATAAACCGGTTGCTTTAAGGGCTTCCATTAATTTTTCTATGTTTTCAAAACGGGGAATTGTCCCGCCGATGCGTTTGCCTTCCATACCATCTTCATATTCAACTTCCACATCATACCAACGGCTTACTTTCTTCATGACCGCTTCAACCTCTTCGTTATTGAAGACAAAGAGATTCTGTTTCCAGGAGATCACCTCCTCTGGATCAATCCGTTCCACCTTGATGTCATCGGCCGTCTTAAGGCTTATAGCCTGCTCACCGGGACGGAGGACAATCGCCTTAGCCATCTTGCCGGATTTATTCACCTCCCCGGCAAACAAACTTACCCGCACCCGTCCTTCCACCAAGGTGGTTTTTGTGGCTTGGTCATCGTTATATGCACTTACATTGAAATGCGTTCCTAACACTTGTATACGCTGCGAATTGGTTTTTACAACAAAGGGCCAACCTTTAGCTTTCGATACTTCGAAGTAGGCTTCACCCACAACTTCTACGGTTCTCGCTTCCTTGGGATCGAAACGTACAGGATATTTTAACTCCGTGGCTGCATTCAGCCATATTTTAGTGCCATCCGGCAACACCACCTGATATTGCCTGCCACGGGGGGTAATGATCGTATTGATCGCGTTGGTCTCCTCCCCATCAAAAGCATCCTGAGCCTCATAATGCAGTGCTGTTCCTTGCAAGGTAATCTGCATCGTTCCTTGAGTCGCCAATAGGCCACTGGAAACACTGTCCAAGTCAATCAGGCTGCCATCGGCCAAGCGTAACAATGCACTTTTATCGTGGTTTTCGATCGCCTTATTCTTGGTCAGTGCCGGCACATCAACGGATTCAGTATACCGGGGAAGGACATAATAAAGCATGATCAATACACTCCCCAACAAAAGGAAAGCCGCCACCTTGGTCCACCAACGAATATTATATTGTTTGATGGCAGTATTGGCCTGCTTAGGAAAACTGGAATGTTGGGTAATGCGCTGATAAAGGCTTTCCGAATCGAGAGGCAAGGCTTGGTCAGTGTCGATCTCTTCCAACAACGCTTGCATCACTACATCCAAATCGCCATCTTCATGGTAATTCGCCACAAAATCCAACAATTCCCGGAGGTCGGGCTCACTGATCTTATTGGCGATATAATCCGTTAACAGTTGTTTTAGCCTTGTTTTTCCTATATTCATTTCCGTCTGGTTAAGAAGCGCCAATCGCTGCCCTCCTTAATACATACGGATATCGCCACTTATCGGGTAGTGGAATTTTATATTTTATATAGGATTGCAGAACAAAGTTGTTCCACCGATGGGTAACTATTGACAGAAAAATAAAGAATATACAACATAAGTGTACATCACGTCATGTTTATTAAAATGCACCCGCATTATTTTCAAGGCATTGACTAGATGGTACTTTACGGTATTCTTGGAGATTTGCAAACGCTCAGCGATCTCGTCGTAGGACAAGCCTTCATAGCGGCTTAGGGTAAACACCTGTTGCTGCTGTTCATTGAGTCGGCTCAATCCTTCATTGGCAATACGTTCCAAATCATCCGCCCATATTCTCTCTTCCGTATCGTTATGTAAAGTTTCCATGATCCGACCAACACGTTCACGGAAACTTTCCGCGCTTGCCGCCTTGCGCCACGCATCGATCACTGTTCTTCGGGCAATGGTAAATAAATAAGGTGCAATGGGGTATTGATGATCAAGCTTTTCACGATGCAGCCAGAAATGCAGGAAGGTATCCTGTACAATTTCCTCGCTTTGGTCTTTATCCTTTAGGAAACCTAAGGCAAAATGGTAAATTCTGCGATGAAAACGATCGAATACTTCACGGAACGCCGTCTCATCCCCTTCAGACAAGCGTCTCGACAAATCGGGTTCCGGAAAGTATTTTTTCATCATTGATCTCCATTAGTTATATCTTGCACCTGCTCCCTTATCATGGGCTATAACAGAACCAACCTACAGAGACAACTACAGGCCCAATATTTTCCTATTATATTCCTCATCACTGCCGGTCCCTGCAAAATCATCAAAAGCCTTGTCGGTTACCCGGATAATGTGATCACGGATAAATGCCGCACCCTCCTTGGCTCCATCCTCAGGATGTTTAAGGCAGCATTCCCATTCCATCACTGCCCAGCCTTTAAAGTCATAGGCCGCCAGTTTACTAAAAATTGATTTAAAATCCACCTGTCCGTCGCCTAAAGAACGGAACCGCCCGGCACGATCCACCCAATCCTGGTAGCCTCCATACACCCCTTGTTTTCCCGTAGGATTCAACTCGGCATCTTTTACATGGAACATGCGGATGCGCTGCTGATAAATATCAATGAAATCCAAGTATTTCAATCCCTGAAGAAGAAAATGAGATGGATCATATAACAAGCAGGCTCTCTGGTGGTTGCCTACCTTTTCTAAAAACCTTTCATAGGTAATGCCATCGTGCAGGTCTTCACCTGGATGAATTTCATAGCAAACATCCACCCCACAATCCTCATACGTATTTAATATCGGTAGCCACCTTTTGGCCAACTCAGAAAAACCCGTATCTACAAGTCCCGCAGGCCGTTGGGGCCAAGGATAAACTGTATGCCATAAGAGCGATCCACTAAAGGTACCAACAGCCTTTAAACCCATATTCTGCGATGCCTTCGCAGCCCACAGCAATTGTTGCACCGCCCATTCCGTACGGGCTTTCGCATTGCCATGCAGGTAGGGAGGGGCAAAACCTTCGAACAATTCATTGTAAGCGGGATGCACCGCTACCAGTTGGCCTTGTAAGTGTGTAGAAAGCTCGGTAAGCTGCAAGCCTGCCCCCTCTACGGTTCCCCTGATTTCCTCCGCGTAATCCTTACTCTCCGCAGCTTTTTGCAAGTCGATAAACCTACTGTCCCAAGTGGGCAACTGAATCCCCGCAAAGCCTATTCCTTTACTCCATTCGCAGATGGGTTTCAATGAATTAAATGGTGCTTCCTCACCCATGAATTGCGCTAAAAAAATTGCCGGTCCTTGTATTGTCGTCATATGTAATCGTATTAAATTAATCTGTTATAAAAGGTGTCCATTTCTTTTCGCTCTTGGCAGAATCTAATACTGTATCAATAAAAGCCATTCCCCTCACTCCATCTTCCACACGGGGATAATCTTCCACTTCCAGGGATGCGGGTTCTCCCCTCATACGGGCAGACAGCACGAGCGCGAAATTCCTATAAATATTTGCAAAAGCTTCCAGGTAACCTTCCGGATGGCCAGCCGGCGTACGCGTGTTATGCGTGGCAAAGCCGGACAATTCCCCCACACCTGTCCGAATCAATTCGGTAGGCCGGTCAAGCCACCGTGCAATCAGCGTATTGGGTTCCTGTTGTCTCCACTCCAGCCCTCCTTTTTCACCATATATTCTAATTCTCAAGGCATTCTCCTCCCCCGCGGCCACCTGTGAAGCCATCAAGGTTCCAGAGGCGCCATTGTCAAATTTCAACAAGACATCCCCGTCGTCTTCCAAGAGACGCTTCGCTACGAACGTATTCAAATGGGCACAGACATGGGTAATCCTCAGGCCACTGATATATTCGGCCAAGTGCGCAGCATGTGTGCCTATATCGCCCATACAGCTACTTTTTCCACTTCTCTGCGGATCCGTACGCCATTCTGCTTGGGTGTTCCCTGTTTTTTCCGCTGGCGTACTCAACCAGCCTTGGGGGTATTCTACCCACACTTTCCGGATTTTCCCTAAAGCTCCTTCTTTTACCATCGCTTTCGCCTGTTTGACCATGGGATAGCCCGAATAGGTATGGGTAAGGCAGAGAAGCAATCCCGTATCCTTCACCTTTTGTTGTAATTGGCGGGCTTCTTCCAAGGAAAAGGTCATCGGCTTATCAATGACCACATGAAAGCCATAATCTAGTGCCATCATTGCCGGGTCGAAATGCACAGAATTAGGAGTCACAATCGATACAAAATCAATCCGCTCCCCCTCCGGCAGCTGGCTTTCCCGTTCCATCATTTCCTGATAAGTCCCGTAGATACGTTCTTCGGGAAGAAATAACATCTTTCCTGATTCCATGGCTTTATCACGATCGCTACTTAATGCACCACAACATAGCTCGATCAGGCCGTCCATGCTGAGTGCTGTGCGGTGAACCGCGCCGATGAAGGCTCCTTTTCCCCCACCGATCATGCCCATTCTTAGTTTTCTTTCCATGTTTCGTTCTAATATACCACAATATTTTAATCAATTCATAAAGTTCTTTGATCTTTTCCGGGCAAAATATCATCTTTTTCCCTTGTTTTGTTTCTATTTTACCCGGCTGTTTAGCAATTCGAGGTTAGTCGTCAGCCTTGTATTTCTCGGTGGCTGATTAATGCGACGATATCCTTCCGGGTGACCACGGCATATTTCAAGATAGTACCTTAGGTATTGGATATTAATTTTTTATTGCAAATTTGATCTTTATGAAAAAAGAAGTAATGAAATTGTGTTTTATCGGATTACTTATCCTTTCCGTCACCGCTTGTATGCATCAACCCAACACGCAAAAGCAAGCCTTATCTAATGAGAATATAGACACTGAATCATCCTCTTTAACTTCCAAAATAGCAATTACTTTCCCAAAAAGTGGAGAGGGACTGGTGAAAGGCGAAACATATGCACTTAGGTGGACAGGGGGAGATTCTACGGTCACAATATTTTTAATTGATTCTTCCATGGAAACGAATGGAGTATCAGTAAGCATCGCGGATCGCATCTATGGCGTAGAAAACAGGGGGATTTACGAGTATACGATCCCCAATCGTTTAGATGACGGAAGTTATAAGTTCGAGATAGGAACTGCAAAAAGCGCATATTTTAAGGTCATCTCTCCATAGACCTTGGAAAGATGCACTTTATGTAATTGTGGACATCTTACATGCATTAATCTTTACGCTTCATTTAATTATGTATATTTATAGCGGAGACTAGTAGCTCTGCACTAAATTGTTAAAAACAAACTAACGAAGTAATCATTTATGCCGATAAGTCCAAACACGCCTTTAAGCCTTAAGAGAATAGAAAGCTTAGCCACCCGTTTGCTGGTTTTTATGATCCTCTCATTGATACTTATTCAACCGGTCTCCTCGCAGGAACAGGTTGATTTTTCTAAAAATGGTGAGATACATCATCAGGTAATCCAGGCATGGGACAACCACTACCGTGATTATTTTGCTTCGGAAATTCAGAAGAGGCTGTTTCAAGATAACGATGTGTATGTGCTCTACGATGTACAAATTGGGGGGCTGCAGTCCTTTGTGGAAATGACCCGGAGATGTAAGGATACCAAGCAAATTGCTGAACTCGTCGATTTGTTAAGTCCCGTTTTTTCTGCTTTAACACCGATTTCAAGTGCTGACAACAGCACCGGCTGGGTTTGTTCGGGGGGAAGCATATGTGCTGCCTATGGCCTCCTCGGGAAAGAGGTGCCGCTATGCAGCGTACAGTTCTTGGGATTACTGGGGGCGCTTGCCACGACAATCTCCGAAAACATCCCAGTCGATAAACGAACAGAGGCAGAGAAGGCTTTCCTTGCCAATACCTTCAACACCATGGCTGTTCAATTAAACCGTTGGCTAACATCTAATTATTTCAATTCAGTAAACAAAAGACTTACATTGGCTGCTGGCGATATGAAAGGTGGAAGTTCAAGGTATTTTTTTACGGACAGAGACCTTTGGTATTTAACAGTGCTTTCTGATCTGTCCGAATTGCACCGGTCGGGGATACAGCCTGCAGCTGAGGATGGGAAAAATGCTTTTGAAGAATTGCGGGATAAACAGGAGGGCATAAAAAAAGTATTTGATTTATTCATAGCCCGGACCTTCCTCAGCGAAACTCCTAAAGGGACGAGGGCCGAAATTGATAAAGGGTTTTGGAGATATTATTTTGATAACCGCTATGCCAGGTATACCGGTGCCGAGAGCCCCGTTAGCTGGGAAGAAGTAGGCGACGATAAATGGGAGATGAAGACACAAGTTGAATGGGATAGCACGTATCTATCGAATGATGTCGCATGGGATATTAGCCATTCAAGGAGACTGGTACCTGCCTTGGAAACCTTTGTAAGAAATAGGAATAACATCAAAGTGGTATGGGGCTATGATAATCCCGATTTTGATCCGGTAGCGATACGCCGTGCTTATGCAAACCAAATTGTTGAAGAAATATGGAATGGTGACATGGATTATCCCTTGTTTTCCAATTTTTGGAGTGGGGACAACGGGTGGTATCGGGTGGCCTATGCAAACCAGACAGGAAGACGATTTGTTGGTTATCCGCCCTATGGGATGAACACATCCATGCCTAAAGGGGGGTATCCTATTTGGGGAGCCTTTCATCCTACCTTGCGAAACATATTTAGGAACATTTTTGAATTATCGTTGTCGGATGACCCGACTGCAAAATCATTTGTATCCACCTATTATTCCGGATTGTCGGCTAATTCATCAACAAATACCATTCAAAGTCTTTCTTTTTTATCGGATATGGTGGAACTTCCCTCTAGCGATTAAAATTATATGATCAGTAAACATTGCTACTATCCTTACTTATTCTTATTCTTCCAAGCGTTTCCGGAAAATTTCGGGGTAAAAGTGACCACGGTTATTCCTAAATCTTTGATTGTGAGGGCAAAGTGCATGCCTGGTTGATTTTACGAGATCGTCAACTGATATAACGTCTGTTTATATTGGCTCATTCATCTATTGGAGACAAAACAGTGAAAAACGCTTTTATTTCCCGATGCAAAACTTATTGAAAATATTCTCCAGCAGGTCGTCCGTTGTTACTTCCCCTACTATTTCACCAAGATAATGGATAGCTTGCTTGATGTCTACAGCCAAAAAGTCGGACGCAATAGGATGGTCAATATTCTGCAGTACTTTGGATAGGGAATTTTGCGTATGGGTCAGGGCTTCTACATGACGGCGGTTTGTAAGCACGGTCTCGTTGCTGTTCAGGCCGCTTAAATTGACTAGCTTCAGCAATGTCTCCTTGAGCGTTTCTACAGCGGTGTGTTCTTTGGCTGAAATAAAATGGACATCCAGCTTTTGCAACTCGGCACGTTTTTCGTCATTCAACAGATCTGACTTATTCACCAATACGATATAACGATTATCTTGCTTTTCGAGACCGGATAACTGCAATTTAATGTCAATCAGGTTTTGCTCAGAATCGACCATATAGAGTATGAGGTGGGCTTGCTTCATTTTTTCCAAGGTGCGTTCCACACCCTTTGCTTCAATCAGGTCGGCAGTTTCCCGGATTCCGGCTGTATCAATAAAACGAAAGATAACACCGCCAATATTAATCTCGTCTTCGATAGTATCGCGTGTTGTCCCCGCGATATCGGATACAATGGCCCGTTCTTCGTTGAGCAAAGTATTCAGTAAGGTAGACTTGCCGACATTTGGCTTTCCGGCAATGACCACGGGAACACCATTTTTAATTACATTTCCAAGTTCGAAAGAGGCAATTAGCCGTTCAATGACCGTATTGATCTGTAAGATTAATGATTTGAGCGCCGTCCGGTCTGCAAACTCCACGTCTTCTTCCGAGAAGTCGAGTTCAAGCTCAATCATGGAAGCGAAATGGACCAGCTTCTCCCGTAGCCCCAGCAATTCATTCGCAAAACCACCCCGCATTTGCTTCATGGCGACTTCATGGGATGACCGGGAATTTGAGGCAATCAGATCGGCCACCGCTTCGGCCCGACTTAAATCAAAAGCGCCGTTCATAAAGGCTTGCAAGGTAAACTCCCCGGGCTTAGCAGCATGAGCGCCTTTCTCTATTAACAAGGCGATGACTCGTTGAATAATATACGAAGACCCGTGACAGGTAATCTCTACTACATCTTCTCTTGTATAGGATTTAGGGGCGATAAATATCCCTACAACCACCTCATCAATAATAACATCGGCATCCATTATTAAACCAAAATGCAAGGTATGTGAAGCTTGTTTAGTAAGGTCTTTTCCTTTAAATATTTTTTGGGCAATCGACACAGCTTCAGGTCCGGACAAGCGGATCACACCCAAAGCGCCGCTACCGGCGGGTGTAGAAAGCGCAACAATGGTTCGCATCTCATTCATCATGCAAAGATATCGTTAATTTGCCGTCCCATACCATTTACGCCCATCCCGAACAGGGCAAAATCGTATTTCACCGGGTCATAGGCATCGAATAAACGCAGATTCCCGGTGAGTTCGAGCGCCGTTTGCCAATCGGTTTGCCTCCGTGTGATAAGACCCATTTTCCTCGCAACGCGATCGACATGTACATCGCAGGGACAGATCAATGCCGATACCTGCAAACGTTTCCAGAGTCCAAAATCAACCCCTTGCTCATCTTTACGGACCATCCAACGCAAAAACATGTTCAGTCGCTTGCAGGTTGATTTCTGAGCCGGGGAACTGATATGTTTCATGGTACGGTGTGGTATATCTTCCAAGCTAAAAAAATACCTCTTGAAATAATTTAATGAGGCTTCAATATCGCTTTTAGGTATTTTTAGCTCTCCTAGATAACAGGCCGATGATTGGTAGGCTACTTCTTCCCGATCTGTAAATTCCATGAAGTCATCTCTAAACTCTCCAGATTGTTTCACCGGAAGAAAGGCATCTTCCAGTGAAAGATACTGTTGATAATGCCTTTGTAAAAAATTCACAAAATAGAGCAGGTCTGTATCGTTAAACGTACGGTGTTTAAAGCCTAAAAGTTGTTTCAGGTCTTCTTCTTTATGATTTTTGATGAAGTCATAGGGCACCCCATCCATCCTCGCAATAAGCTCTTCACATTTATTAAGAATGGTCTTCCGCTGCCCCCAAGCTAAAATAGCAGCGAAAAAACCCATGATTTCAATGTCCTGCTTTTTTGAAAATTGATGGGGAATGCTAATGGGATCTGACGGGATAAAACCGGGATGATTATATTTCTCTACTTGAGCATCCAGGAAATCTTTTAATGAAGAAGAAGATAAATCAGCCGACATCCGTTTTTGTAATTATCCCAATACTTTTTTCAGGTCTTCCAACAGATCATCGATATCCTCAATACCTACACTCAAACGAATGAGATTATCTACTACACCCACAGCTTCACGCACTTCTTTAGGAATGGAAGCATGTGTCATTGTTGCGGGATGGTTTGCCAAGGATTCTACTCCTCCCAAAGACTCCGCCAAAGAAATAACCTTAAAGGAAGAGGCCACCTTAAACGTGTTCTCAAGGGATTTATCTTTTAGGACAAAGGATACCATTCCTCCAAAGCCACGCATTTGTGTTTTAGCGATATGATGATTGGGATGATCCTCGAAACCAGGCCAATAGACCTTCTCCACTTTTGGATGTCCTTTTAAGAAATTGGCGACTTGACGTCCATTTTCGCAATGGGCCTGCATCCGCAGATGAAGGGTTTTTATTCCGCGGAGCACCAAAAAACTGTCTTGGGGACCGGGAGTGGCGCCACAAGCATTATAAATGAAAAAAAGTTGTTTGTATAATGCTTCATCATTCAGGATCAAAGCCCCCATCACCACATCTGAATGGCCAGCAAGGTATTTGGTAACGGAATGCATAACGATGTCTGCTCCTAAGTCTAAGGGGTTTTGCAGATAAGGCGATGCGAAAGTATTATCTACGGCAAGCAATATACCCGCAGTTTTCGCAATATGGGAAACCGCGCTGATATCGATAATTTGAAGGGTGGGGTTTGTTGGGGTTTCCAGCCAGATCAAACGTGTTTTCTCATTAATTTCAGCTTGAATGTTTTGAGGTTCGTGCATGTCCACAAACTTAAAGTGAATGCCGAAATGGGCGTAGATCTGGGTAAATATTCGATAAGAACCGCCATACAGGTCATTACCCGCAATGACTTCATCGCCGGGTTTCAATAATTTCAATACGGTTTCCGTAGCCGACATGCCACTTGAAAAAGCCAAACCAAATTGACCATTCTCCAAAGCCGCCAAACAGTCTTCAAGTGCTTTCCGGGTAGGATTAGTTCCCCTAGAATATTCATAACCTTTGTGATCGCCGGGCGCAGCCTGCCAATAGGTAGAAGTCTGATAGATGGGTGTCATGATAGCACCGGTAGTAGGATCGGGCTCCTGCCCTGCATGGATGGCTTTTGTTGCAAATTTCATAGTAATATCAATTTATATATGCGGAAAGCAAATGTACTAATCTTATAATGGCCTAACAACAATCAAGTCAATCGTTAGATTATAACGACAAATCAAATCTTGTCTACCCTGATCCAGTCCATGCCCGCAGCTTCTGCTGCCTTTACTCCGGGATCTCCATCTTCAAAGACCAGGCATTTTCTAGGATCAACACCTAAGATCGTGGCGGCACGGAGAAATGGATCAGGATAAGGCTTTCCTTTTTCTGTATCTCCCGCACAAACCAATACCTCGATATAGTCTGTTAACCCCAATACCGACAATGTCTTCTGGACGGTCTTTCTGCTACCTCCGCTTACTACGGCGATATGGATTTTGCCATGATGTGCTTTGAGGTGCTGGACGACAAAATCCATGGGTTGCGTTTTTTCAATCAACTCATCGATGTAAATGCCAGACTTTTCCCTGCCAAAGACTAGCGGATCTACAGCAGTACGGTACCGCTTGTTGATTTCCTCTACGACTTTAACCGTAGGCAAACCGGCCGTTTCGTCGATCAAAGACAGGTTAAGGGAGATTCCATATTTCGAGGCGGCTTTAGCATAAGCAGCTTTGTGCAGATGCATATTATTGGCAAGCGTCCCATCACAATCATATAAAAATGCCTCATAGTCACCGCGGCTTCGCAATGTCAAAAGGTTTAATTTCGTGGCGAGTTCGTTCATTCTTTCTCGCAAAGGTACGAGCTTTTCGCCTCTTTTGAATGAGGATTTTAAAACTACCCCAACGTGTTTTTAAGTTGTTCTGGATCAAGTTGCTTTTCCCACCTGGCCACTACTACAGTAGCAACGGCATTACCGACAAAATTGGTAAGTGCCCTACATTCCGACATAAACTTATCGATGCCCAATATAAGTGTCATGCCTGCAATGGGAACTTCCGGAACCACGGCCAATGTTGCTGCCAAGGTGATGAACCCTGCGCCAGATACTCCCGCTGCCCCTTTGGAGCTTAGCATGGCAACAAGCAGCAATACAATTTGATGCTCCAATGTTAATTCGATATTGCAGGCTTGAGCAATAAAAAGTGCTGCCAGGGTCATGTATATATTCGTTCCATCGAGGTTAAAGGAATAGCCAGTTGGGATCACTAAACCGACAACAGGTTTTGCGCAACCGGCGTTTTCCATTTTTTGCATTAAGGAAGGCAATGCTGATTCGGAAGAGCTGGTTGCCAGCACCAACAGGAGTTCATCTTTAATATATTTAAGTAGCTTAAAGATGGAAAAGCCATTATATCTCGCCACGGCTCCCAATACCACAATGATAAAGAAAATAGAAGTAGCGTAGAAAGTAAGCACAAGGAAGATCAAATTCACGATCGAGTCAAGTCCGTACTTTCCAATGGTAAAAGCCATGGCACCAAATGCGCCGATAGGGGCGAGCTTCATGAGCATACTTACTACCTTGAAAATAGGATAAGCCAGCGCTTGCATGAAATCATATACCGGCCGACTATGCTCTATCGTCAGTGAAATGCCGATGCCAAACAAGATGGCGGTAAATAGTACTTGCAGGATATTTGTTCCACTTAGCGGGCTAATCAAGGTTTGTGGAATGATATTGAGTATAAAGTCCAGCAGACTAGACTCATGGGATTCAGTGACGTAGCGGGAAACACTGCTCATATCCAATGTAGACGGATCGATATTGAGCCCTTTGCCGGGTTGGACCAGATTGCTGACGACCATACCTATGATCAAGGCCAACGTAGAAAAAGTAAGAAAATAAATAAAGGACTTACCGGCGACACGTCCGATTTTCTTCATGTCATTCATGGAGGCTATACCCACAGTTACGGTGATGAAAATAACAGGGGCAATGATCATCTTGATCAATTGTATAAATCCATCACCCAAGGGTTTCATTTTTTCCGCGAAGGAGGGATAAAACTGTCCCAAGGCTACCCCAAAGACGATGGCAACGAGAACTTGTACGTATAAGAGCTGGTAGAACTTGGCTTTTTTCTTTGTGGTTCCAGTGGATTCGTTTTCCTGAATTAGCATATGATGTATTATATCAATTGATTCGGCTGGGAATTTAACGAATGTCTTTTATTCATGAACCATTATTTACAAAAAAATACATTTTTATTTTTTGATATACGTTTTCAAATACCATAGGCTTATAAAGTCGGGGCTTGAATTGATGAAGACCAGATTAGTCTACGTCTTTTTTAACCGTTTATGATTTCGCCGCCATTTGGATGAATAACCTGTCCCGAGATATAGCTGGCCTCGTCTGAAGCTAGAAAAACATATGCCGGCGCAACTTCATTTGGTTGGCCAGGCCGACCCATTGGCGTGTCTTTCCCAAACACGGCAACCTCTTTCTTTGTGAAAGTAGCCGGAATAAGGGGTGTCCAGATGGGACCGGGCGCTACGCCATTTACCCGGATTTTTTTTGCTGCTAGATTGTTTGCCAATGCCCTGGTAAATCCCACAATAGCACCTTTCGTGGCAGAGTAATCGATTAAACGGTCGCTACCCCTATAAGCAGTCACAGAAGTCGTGTTGATGATGGAAGCCCCGCTTTTCATGTGCGGCAATGCAGATCGAGTGAGATAGAAATAGGAAAAAACATTCGTTTTGAACGTGTGGAGAAGTTGATCATTATCGATATCCAATAAAGATTTTTGTGGAAATTGAACAGCGGCATTGTTCACCAAAACATCCAGTTTTCCGAATTTTTTAAGTGTTTGCTTCACAATCTCCACGCAATGCTTGTCATCGCTCACATCTCCTGCAATAAAGAGGCATTTGTTTCCATAGTCTTTCAAAATATCTTGTAATTCTTCCGCGTCTTTTTCCTCATTTAGGTAGGCGATGACCACTGATGCCCCTTCTTTGACAAAGGCTCGTGTTACTGCACGTCCAATTCCACTGTCCCCACCGGTAACGATGGCTACTTTACCTTCCAGTCGGCCTTTCTGGCTATTGCCTACCTCAGAATCCGGCCTGGGGTCCATTTTATGTTCTTTCCCTGGCTGCTCCTTTTGAGTTTGCGCTTTTGGTGCTTGGCTCTTTGCTTTACTTTTCATGAGATGTTTTTTTAATACCGCATAAAAGCGGCGAGTTTAGCTTCTTGCGGCATTTTATCGGTTTCCAAAACGTGTACGTCACCTCCATTATTAAGCGTGTTAACCGCCGCTTTATTGATCAAACAGATATCATTGCTTTCCTGTTGATCATGGATAATCAATTGGTTGTCTGTTTCATTGAAGTTTCCCCAGATGTGTTCGTCTTTGCCGATAAAAAGATCGGATACTTTACCATAAAAGCTCGCGGGGATAACTTCTTCGGGAACGGAAGAAGATAGACCTGACGAAGAAGAATGATTGTAATAGGTTTCAAGCGCCTTAGCCGATCTTGCCTCAAAATAAGATTCCATTTTATTTCTCGCACGTTCATATAGTGCCTGTTCATCCTCCCGGTCCATATTTCCTATTAATGTTTCTTCTTCGATAAATGGATACCGGGAAACCTGTTTGTAATGGGCCAATATATAGGCTACTCCCGCAAGAAGCAAGGGATATTTTTGCGTTGACAATACCTTCGTCCAAAGTGTCTGATCGACTTCTTTGAGATACTGAAGTAGATACTCGGTGTCATCAGCGGTCCCCGCACCATGCCCATGGAAACTGGCCCCGCGGGAAGCATTAGTCCCCGCTCCCGCGCCAGACCTCCGCATCAATTGCTTTCCACCTTTCTCTTCGTAGTGAATAACATCATTGATCCCATTCGGGAGACCCTCTACCTTCACTTCCTGCATATTAAAAGCATTCGCCTTGTAAAACCGGGCATCGTCACGGCTCAGGAGAAGCAAATAAAAGTGTTCTTCACGCTCCATCAGTTCCAACAGGGGGATTACATAAAAAGTGTTATTGACCAACAATACTTCTTTTGGCACGACATTCATCTTGATGTAATTAAAGTAGCCCTCAGCCATAAAAAGAGCTAGGCCGTCCATTTGTTCATTCCAAAAATCACCCCGCTCAACCAAATCACTTCCTTCCTTTAATAAATCTTCTATCCTACTTTGTTCCAATCCTTTCTCAGCCATCCTATTTTTGGCTTGCCTAAGTTTATTTTTAAGCATGATGGCGTCCTGTTTCTGGTTGACCTCGACCCCATATCTGTGAACTGGGATATAGATGGAAACACAGACGTCTGACTCAAATGCAGCTATTGTTTTAAATTCTTCTTTTAAAGGTTCCATAATGATGGTTTTAAAATAATTTATCTGAAATGTTCTTCCATGCCTCTTCATTCTACAACAGGGAACAAAATATTTTGTTATAAAAAATTACAATCAGCCCACCTAACTGATATTAATGGATTCCAAGTCTTTTAACGGAGGACCTGTGAGTACCTTGCCAGTGATATCATAACGCCCGCCATGGCATGGGCAGTCCCAGCTTTGTTCTACGTCATTAAATTTTACCGTGCAGCCGGCATGGGTACATCTTGGATTGAGGGCGGTTATTTCTCCTTTTTCATTTTTATAGATGGCCAATTGCCGCCCGTGAACTTCAATAAGCTTTCCTTGACAGGGTCTTAATTCGGAAATTGCCGATGTTGCTGTTTTTGAGAAACGATCTGCAATAAAATGCCAGGCAACATCTGCATTTTCCGCTACAAGCGAAGCAAAGCCCGCTATTGGTTTGATCCGGCCCGGATCAAACAGGAGGGCATAGGAATTCTTCTTTTGAAGAATTAAATCACTAATGATCTTGGATGAAAGGGTTCCGAATACCATACCGTTACCATTGAAGCCGGTAGCCAGAAAGGTATTGGGATTCGAGTGAGGCAATAGGCCGATGTAAGGCAAGCCGTCTATGGGAACATAATATTGTGCAGACCATCGATAATCGATAGACACAATATCAAAATAGCGTTTAGCATATTGTTCAAGTGATAGAAAAGAATGCTGGGGATTTCCATGCCCCGTTTTATGATCCTCCCCCCCTATCAATAAGTAAGGTTTACCATCAATCACGTGTGTCCGGAAATAATGATAGGCATCTAACATATCGTAAGATAATGCCTGGGGATAATCTTCATTAGCCAAGGAAAGGCCCAGCACATAACTCCGGTAGGGAGCGCATTTTACACTGAATGTATTGATTCCGGGGGGAATATGGGTAGCATACACTAAGTTACTTGCTACTATGGTAAACTTTTCCGATTGGACAGAATGCATGCCTGCACCATAGTCGGTTTTTTTAATAAATGTATGTTCTACAATAACACCGCCAATTCGGATAAATTCATCAGCGAGTGCATTGATATAGTGCAGTGGATGAAATTGTGCCTGCTGTTTGAACTTAATCGCTTTCTCAAAGGGAATGGGCAACCCATTTTCGTCGGTTTCGCTCACTGCTACCCCTGCTTTTTTTGAAGCTTCGAAAATTTCCATGAGGGCCTTACTTTCGTCTTCATTCTGAGAAAACAGGTAGCCATCTTTGTATTCAAAATCACAATTGATACCATATTCATCCACGAACTGTTTTATCATATTCAATGATTCCACGCCAGACTGGGCGACCAGCTTTGCCGCTTCTTCTCCAAAATCACGTTCGATCTGTGGATAGGTCGCATCGAAGAAAGTATTCAGGTGTGCTGTAGTCCCTCCTGTTGTGCCGAATCCCAGGGTATTCTTTTCGGCGAGTATACAAGCCTGTCCGGATTTTTGAAGGAGCAATGCCGTCGTGATTCCCGTAATTCCTCCACCGATTATCAAGGTATCATAATATTTCTTTGTCGGAAGAATTGTTCGATGATGGGTCATTGTGGCGGATTGCCACAGGCTCTCGGTAATACTGTCCCTGTTTGTATATCTATTCATTGCTTTCATGTAGATACCGTTTAAAAGATCAATCGTTCGGAACATGTCCTGATCACTGAAAAGCATCCGAGCAAATGCATACAGATGGAAGCCAGCTTTAAAATATCAATATTCGCTCAGAACTGCCTAAAAAAAGAACGGGCCCATTATGAAAAGGTTTTAAAAGCACCCCATAAAGTGAAGCGGCATTCACAATAAAACGAAGAAAACAAGGGTCAAGCTGTCTTCAGAAGAATATTAATGATTTGTTAATCTACTTTAGCTGGTGTCGCGAATTCATCGCTCATATAGGTTGGCAACATAAAGACTTCGCCCTTTTTATTGCAGAAATAAAGTCGGGAAACAGATGGTTCTCTTCCGTTCCCATCGGCCCAGAACGCATAAAAGTCGTCGTGGGCATGTATAGGTTTCCTGACATACGAATGATTCAGCGTACTATTCTGGGTTAAGGGGCTTCCCTGCCAATTTTTACCTTGATCGGTACTTACCCACATATACACTTCGCCACCCGTATTGAACTTCTGTGGTCCATCACCAGTTGGGGCAATGACGCGCCAGGTGCCGTCTTTCTCAATATAAAGTGACCCCATATCGTAATTATTATCTGAAGTTGTTAACGGCAATATCTCCCAATCTTTACCGGTATATCTTGCTGTCAGCCATTCCCGGGGGCCGTTCTCAGGGCCCGCCTCATAGCCTTTGCTCGTAATATATAAAATAACAGGCCGCTTTCTTTTATCAAAAGCCAGGTCGTTGATATAGACATTGAGTCCTAAATTATAATAATCTTTAACAAGGGCGTCATTCTTGATTTCCTTTAATGGGAAACTTACTCTTTTACCACTCGCCGATTGCCATGTTTTCCCAAAGTTTCTTGTCTCTACATAATACAGGTTGCTCCTGTAATTCAGCCCCGCACCGTCTTGGGTGATGGGGTGAAAATTAAAGGTAGTAGCTATCTTATTCCGATACTGTCCGCTGGTTTGATAATGCCCTTCTTCTATAAGGGCGATATCTTTCCATGCCGACCATTGCTTTCCATCTTTACTATGTGTGTAGCCGATAATCCGACGTGATTTCTTCGGTTGTCCGGGTATTCCTTTGTCATAGTGGGTAAATAAATTAAAAAAGCCCTTTCCCTTTTGATACCAACTTTGCACATAGGAAAAATTATCCATCGAGACTTCCTTGCCGTTTTCTATCTTGGTCGCGTCTACCTTCTCAAACTTACTGATATCATAAGGCTTTATACTTTTATGGATGTAGGAAGGCCTTGAAGTTCCGTGGGAGGTCGAGAAAATCCAGATATACCCATCCCTATCAATGTTCATGACGGGATTATCGTGTGCATCATCTGTTTTCTTGTCAAGCACAATCGTTGGTCGTGGAACCTGTTTGGTAGCATGGTCGTAATAGGAAACCATGTGCAATAATGTCTTCCCTTCAACATCTGTACCGCCATAGCAAAAGAACGTCTTATTCACCTTGGGCACATAAATGGAAAAAGGATAATGGTTGGCAGGATAAGTGCCTAAGCCGCCACTGTATTTATACACATATTCGTCGTTAGAAGGCTGATTGCTGTACCAAATACCTCTATAGCCGTCGTCTTTAGCATTGAGGGCCTGTGAAGTGTCTTGAGGCAAAAACTTACTATTCTTCTTTTCCGCCTGCACGTTGATGGTCATCAATAACATCAACATAGTGAAGCAGGATGTGATAAGAAAACGAACCTGTTCTTTTTTCATAAGGATTATATCGTGTGCCTAAAGGTACAAAAATAACGTAGGGGTCAAAATTACTGCAGACGGAGATCGTTTATTTCCTTCATGATCTTGGGAAAATAAAAACCCAAGCTAATGCCCCTTGCCACCACATATATAATGAAAGCAAGCCACAAACCATGATTATGGTAAAGGGGTATTAACCAATAACCTGCACCTAAAAATAGCAACAAAGATACGATAGCCGCATTCCTCATCTCTTTGCTTCGGGTAGCCCCAATAAAGATCCCGTCTAACTGAAACGCTATAAAAGAAACCGCTACATACATTGCCGCATAGATAAGGAATTCGTGTGAAACGAATTGAAGTGTTCGTTCAACCGTTAGAAAACGTATTCCGAGATCCCCATACAACCAAATAAGCATGGCTAATAAAATTGCCGTTATGCCCGCGAGCTGGGTGGAGTCGCGTATATCCCTTTTCAATTTATGTGGGTTCCTTATGCCAATAGCTTGTCCGGTAAGCATTTCCACAACATAGGCATATCCATCTAAAAAGAATGCAGAAAGGGAAACAAATTGCAAAAGAATATGATTAGCAGCTAGAACCGTATTTCCAAACTTTGCTCCTTCATTAGCGAACCATGCGAAACCAATCAATAAGGCCAGTGTTCTCAACATAATATTTGAATTCACCGTTAGCATCGTCCATAGTTTCCCTTTATCCAATAGCTTTGTCCAAGAATTGCGCAACATCGAAACAAAGTTTCCAGATTGAACGGATTGCAAAACCAAGCAAAATGCAAAACCAAAAGCCAACCATTCAGCAATCACGGTTCCCAGTGCTATTCCTTTAACACCCCAATTCAGAATCAGCACAAAGAATAAATTAAGCACGATATTCATCCCGTTTAGAAACAGTTGGATCACCAGTAATTTTTTAGTATGCCCCAAACCTATTAAGGTACCCAGTAATGCAAAAGTGGCCAAGGTTGCTGGTGCCCCCCATATCCGGGTATCGAAATAAACCTTGACGTGTGCTTTTACGGCTTCACTTGCATCCATCAGCCATAATGCGAACCAAGCAATGGGAAATTGCAAAAAGAGCAAAACTACGGCAATCACTACAGCCATTAGCAAAGACCGAAGTAAGATAACCTGCACTTCATGCATGTTTTTAACGCCGGCAGCCTGCGCAACAAAACCTGTTGTTCCCATTCTCAGGAAACCAAATCCCCAATAAGCAAAGCTAAAAATAAGGGCACCGAGGGCAATGCCGCCAAGCTCCACTGCTGTTCCGGTTTGTCCGATGACAGCCGTATCGGAAAGACCAAGTAAAGGTGCGGAAGCATTCGCAAGAATAATGGGGAATGCTGCTTTAAGTATCAGCAAATGATTCTCAAATTTCCTCCTGAAATGGATGTTGCACATATTGCCCAAATAATGGAATTTGGATGAGTGTCCTTATCTTGAACAAAAAAAGAGCCAGGCCTTCGCTTAACTCTATCATTGAACGGAATATTACTTAACGGGTGGGATTGCGTCTCTTACTACGAAGACCAGCCAAAGCTAGTACAACAATCCGTCTTAACCCTGGCTTAGTACACCCATCAGGATTCGAACCTGAGACCGACGGTTTAGAAAACCGTTGCTCTATCCAGCTGAGCTATGGGTGCTTGCTTTTATCGCATGCAAAATTAACAAAAACTTATGCATTGAAAAAAAAATCACAAAAATAGTATCGGGGCAAAAATTAAGAAGCATTACTCTTCCGTTTGGAAGAATGACGGTTCTTATTACCATATTTCCGAAAATTCCTGGGGTTTCCCGATGATTTTGGAGGTTTCACATAATGTGCGTCAGTTGGCCCCTCTCCTAACCCGGCGGGCAGAGGAACCTGCTCTACCTCATAGCCCATCAGTGCTTCGATATTCTGAAACCTACGATAGTCTTTGTTATTTACAAAACTGATTGCTGTACCGGTTTTCTCCGCCCTAGCTGTTCGCCCTACACGGTGGATATAATCTTCAGGATCTCCGGGCACATCAAAATTCACGACTAAATCAATGCCTTCCACATCGATACCTCGCGAGAGTACATCCGTACCAACCAGTACGCCAATTTGCCTATTTTTAAATTTCAACAAAATACGTTGCCGTTCATCCTGATCGAGATCAGAATGAAATGATTTCACTGTAAGAGACAATTTCCGCAAAGCCGGTTCCAATTGCTTTACTTTTTCTTTTGTGGACGCAAATACAATAACGCTATTGTAATCGCCCCCCTTTAGAATTTCTATCAACAAGGCATTTTTCTGCTCGTCAAAAACGCGATAATGTTGTTGAACTATCCCTTCAGCTGGTTTGGAAATGGCAATGTTTACCTGTTTGGGATTTTTAAGCAAACTCTTCGAAAAATTGCGGATCTTAGGCGGCATAGTCGCCGAGAAAAGCAACGTTTGCCGTTGGATAGGCAATTGCCGTACAATGTACAGGATATCATCTTTAAAACCCATATCCAACATGCGATCAGCCTCGTCCAATATAAGGCATGAGAGTTCATCCAATTTTACGATACCGGAGTGAATATGCGAAATTAACCTCCCCGGAGTAGCGATTACAATATCGACGCCTTCCCGCAGTGCCCTTCGCTGCTGTTCATATCCTCTCCCATCCCCGCCCCCATATACGGCGATCGAGCTGATTCCCGTAAAATACGCCAGTCCCTCTACCTGTTGATCGATTTGGAGGGCTAATTCACGCGTTGGCGCCAAAATTAACGCGCTTATAGGAGGTTTGTTTTCACTTTTGCAAATGGAATCCATGAGAGGAAGCAAGAAAGCCGCCGTCTTTCCTGTTCCTGTCTGTGCACAAGCAATCAGATCCTGCTGCTGTTGAATAAGGGGTATGGTTTCTGTTTGTATTGGTGTGGGACTTTTATAGCCCATACTGGTTAAGCCTTCTAAGAGACTATTGTCAAAATTGAATTGATCGAAAGTCAAGATAAATTGTTATTTGTGGATTTTGTAAAATTACAAAAAAACAGGCATTAAACTTCCCCTATCAGGAGAAATCGTAAAATAAAGTCGATATTTCTTCGAGCACCCCACAAAAACTGATAAAAATTTATACTTTTGTATCCCGTACAAAGACTATCATTTGGGTGTATAAAATCACTTTAATGCGAATATTGTAAACAATCATGACAAAATACATCTTCGTTACGGGCGGCGTTACTTCGTCGTTAGGAAAAGGTATTATTTCTGCTTCTTTAGGCAAATTGCTCCAAGCAAGGGGATATAAGGTAACCATCCAAAAATTTGATCCTTATATCAACATCGATCCCGGCACTTTAAATCCTTATGAGCATGGTGAATGTTACGTTACCGAAGATGGGGCTGAAACAGATTTGGACCTGGGTCATTATGAGCGCTTCCTGAATACGCCAACGTCCCAAGCCAATAACATCACTACTGGAAGAATCTACCAAAATGTTATTCAGAAAGAACGTGCGGGTGATTATTTGGGCAAAACGGTACAGGTTGTCCCTCATATTACCGATGAGATTAAACGAAACATGTGCCTCCTCGGCAAAAATGGCGACTATGATATTGTAATAACAGAATTGGGCGGTACAGTAGGTGATATAGAATCGCTTCCGTTTATCGAGGCGGTACGCCAGTTGCGTTGGGAATTGGGAACGAACGATTCGGTCGTCATCCATTTAACGTTGGTACCCTTTTTGGCTGCCGCGGGGGAATTAAAAACAAAACCTACCCAACATTCGGTAAAAATGTTGCTTGAATACGGCATACAGCCTGATGTATTGGTTTGCCGAACAGAACATTCTTTAAGTTCGGAGATCCGGAAAAAAATTGCTTTGTTCTGTAACGTGAATATGAATGCCGTTGTCGAGTCGATTGATGCACGTTCTATTTACGATGTGCCGCTACTCATGCTGAAAGAGCAATTAGATAAAACGATCCTTTCAAAACTAAAACTTTCTACACGTTCAGAGCCGCAATTGGATCAATGGAAAACATTCCTGGGAAAAGTTCAGAACCCTATATCGGAAGTCAATATCGGCTTAGTAGGAAAATATGTAGAACTTCCAGATGCATATAAATCTATTACAGAAGCGTTTATTCATGGTGGTGCGGTAAACGAATGCCGGGTAAATCTAAAATGGATTGCCGCCGAAAGCCTTGATTCGAAGAATAGTGCCGAAAAACTTAAACATCTCAATGGAATCCTGGTGGCGCCGGGTTTTGGCGAACGTGGACTGGCCGGAAAAATTGTAGCCATTCAATATGCCAGGGAAAACAATATTCCCTTTTTCGGAATTTGCTTGGGAATGCAATGTGCCGTTATTGAGTTCGGAAGAAATGTCCTGGGGTTAAAAGGCGCCAACAGCACAGAAATGGACCGTAAAACCAAACATCCGGTGATTAACTTGATGGAAAACCAAAAGAAAGTCAAAAACATGGGCGGAACCATGCGCTTGGGGGCCTACGCCTGTGATGTTAAAAAAGGAACGAAGGCTTTCTCCATTTATGGTAAAAATAAAATTGCCGAACGCCACCGTCATCGTTATGAGTTCAACAATGACTACCGAAAACAATACGAAGAAGCGGGGATGATCGCTTCCGGTGTCAACCCCGACAATCATTTAGTTGAAATTATCGAATTAAAAAACCACCCATTCTTTATTGCTTCACAATTCCACCCAGAATTAAAGTCAACAGTTATTAATCCTCACCCACTTTTTGTTAACTTTGTCGCCGCTTCAATGGCAACCATCAAGAAGAATAAATAAAATGGACAGACAAACCTTTACAGGCTTATTTTTAATGCTCATCGTGATCGTCGGATCAGTTTTCCTGATGCGCCCATCCGAAGAAGCGCTAAAAAGAGAGCGTGCACTTCAAGATTCAATTGCCAATACCAAAGAGGTTAAGCATGTGGCAGCACCTGTTGCCCAATCTCCCCAAGCACCTGACTCTACGCAAACCGATTCTGTTTCATCCGGTCCTTTTGGTAGCGCACATCGTGGTAGCGAACAGCTCGTAAGCCTTGAAAATGAACTGATAAAAGTTACAATTAGCAATAAAGGGGGACGGATCAAGTCGGTTGAGCTTAAAGATGAAAAAACCTATGAAGGTGAACCGTTGATCTTGTTCGATGGAGATGACAATTCGTTTGGCTTATTGTTCTCTACCGCGGGCGTGAATATCAACACCAATGATTTATATTTTACTGCCCCGGTACAAAACCTGCATGTAAGTCAGAGCGATTCAGGCTCTGTAAGCTTTCGTCTAGATTACGCCAATAATAAATATATCGAATATATCTATTCCTTAACGGGCGAAAGCTATAATGTTGGCTTTACCATCGTTACCAAAGGCATGCAAGATGTGGTTGCCCCTAATCAAAACCAACTGATTTTGAATTGGCAAGCTGCACTCTTTCAAAAGGAGAAAGACTTAAGTAGCGAACGCAGGTATTCAACCGCTTATTTTGATGATATTGAAAATGGCATTGATGATTTAAGCACCTCAAAAGATGACCAAACCGACTTAGGAAAAACGAAATGGATATCATTTAAGCAGCATTATTTCTCGAATGTTTTAATTGCCGACAATGCTTTTAGTGGGGGCGACCTCGCTGTTACTACTGCCACAGATTCAAAAACCGTCAAGAAATTTGCCGCCAATCTCAATCTTGACTTCACCCGGCAAGAAAGCAATGCCTACCCCATGCATTTTTTCTTTGGTCCGAATAAATTCAGTGTCTTAAAAAGCCAAGGGCTTGGCCTTGAAGAACAAGTCGATCTGGGCTGGGGACCTATGGCGTGGATTAACCGGTTTATTACCTTGACAGTATTCAATGCTTTGGAAGGATTCAACTGGGGTTATGGCTTGATAATTCTCGTCTTGACCATTCTTTTAAAGTTAGTCCTGTCACCTTTGAGTTATAAATCATATGTGTCCATGGCGAAAATGCGGGTATTAAAGCCCGAAATGGACCAGATAAAGGAGAAGGTTGGAAGTGACAATGCCGCCTTACTGCAGCAGGAATACATGAAATTGTATAAACAGGCGGGCGTAAACCCCATGGGTGGCTGTATTCCCATGCTCTTGCAAATGCCTTTTACCATTGCCTTTTTCTACTTCTTTCCAAACTTATTCGAGTTGCGTGGAGAAAGCTTCCTTTGGATGCGTGATTTATCGACCTATGATTCGGTGCTGAACTTCACCCCCATTTTTGGCATAGGGCACATTAGTTTAATGTGTATTTTGATGACCTTGGCCACTATTTTGTCTACTTGGTATAACAACTCGATAACGGGAGCTACGGGACAAATGAAATACATTGGTTATTTCATGCCGATTATCTTCTTTTTCGTGTTGAACAGCTATCCTGCGGGATTAACCTATTACTATTTCCTATCATCGGTATTCACCTTTGGTCAGCAGATCATTATCAGAGGCATGATTGATGATGAAAAAATACATGCCATTATCCAAGCCAATAAAAAGAAACCCGAATCTTCAAAGAAAAAGACCTCTAAATTCCAACAAAGAATGCAGGACTATATGCGGGAGCAACAGCAAAAGGCAGCTAAGAAATAGAAAATTGAATTCTAAAATGATATCCTAGGGTCTGCAATTAGGTAGTTAGGAACAATAAAAAACGTCCCAATATTGTGGGACGTTATCTTAATATTCATCTTCATTGAAGAAGAAATCATCTTTCGTAGGATAATCGGGCCATATTTCTTCAATGTTCTCATAAGGCTCACCGTCATCTTCAAGGGCTTGTAGGTTTTCGATAACTTCAACAGGTGCCCCTGATCGAATTCCGTAGTCTATAAGTTCATCTTTCGTTGCCGGCCAAGGTGCGTCTTCTAAGTGAGAAGCTAACTCTAATGTCCAGTACATACACAAAATTTTAAATTTCAATTTTGCGCAAAAATAGAATAATTCCTTAAATTAAAAAATTAATTACTATTTATTTTTCTTACTTCTCGGCACCCATATAAATTCCTCTATTTGGTTATCAAAAGCCACTTTTCTGCTGAGAACAAAGAGGTAATCGCTCAACCTGTTTAAGTATATGATTACCTTTTCATCCACAAAACTGCTTTCAGCAAGTTGCACGGTAAATCGCTCGGCCCGTCGGCATACACAGCGCGCCAAATGACAAAAAGAAACAGAATTATCCCCCCCCGGTAATATAAAATGCTTTAATGGCGGCAAGGCTTCATTCATCTTATCAATCTCTTTTTCAAGCAACTCGACATCTTCGATGTACAAGTCAGGAATCTTCATTTTCGATTTTTCGGGATCCGCCGCCAAAGAAGCCCCAATGGTAAATAGACGATCTTGGATCTCTTTTAACACGACGGGAATATTTTCCCGAAGTTTTTGGCTCGCTATTAATCCGATATATGCATTCAACTCATCCACGGTACCATACGCCTCTATCCGCAAGTGGAATTTCGGAACGCGGATACCTCCTATCAAGGAAGTTTGGCCCTTGTCCCCTTGTTTCGTGTATATTTTCATGGAAATAGTAAGCTTTTATCTAATATACTTTCACAATATAGATATGATCCTGAATCTTCTTAATTTGTTTGGTACGGGGCAGACCCGCCAAAGTATTCTTTTTGTTGATATTCAATGCTTTTGTCAGGGAATCTTGGGGAATAGCATGAATAGACTTCAACAAATAATCGGTTTTAATCGCAAAAGCCACCCCATCGGCTTCAGTCTGTTTTCCACTGATAATGCCAATCACATTTCCCTTATCATCCAATACGGGTCCCCCGCTATTTCCGGGATTGACCGGAATAGTAACCTGATACGCTATGGTATCGCCCCCGTATCCTGTTTTAGAACTGAGGTATCCGCTGCCGTATACCGCTTCTTCACGCGGATAACCTATTGTAAAAACATCCTGACCAATATCTGACGCCTTATCTTTAAAGGTATAGGGTATTTCAACCGTATTCTTAAAAGCAGGATCGGTAATTTCAAGAACGGCAAGGTCATAAGAAGGATCAATGTAAACTACTTTGGCTTTCAGCGATTCACCTTCTGAATTTTGCACATAGACAGAATCCGCATCTTTGATCACATGATAATTCGTGACCAGAAAACCGTTTGAAGTCAATGCAAAACCTGTCGCCCCATATGTACTCGGGTTAACTTTTCTCGGCGATTTTTCCACATTGCTGCTAATGGTATTGATCACGGCATTCTGTGCAGAGACATTCTTCTGGATGTTATTCATGTCCCTTTTCAGCGCACTGTATTTACTTGAGCTCTCTTTGACTTCACTGTAAAAGCCGGTTACCCAGAGCGTGGAAAATACGGCCAATAAAGCTACTGATGCGGCAATGAGAGCCGTTTGCCTATGTTTCATCCAGAGTGTTTTAAGGCTGGGTTTTGGAGAAGCCGACTTGCGGATGGCGGAAAGATCAAGATCATCATATATGGAATTTAATTTCGCTCGTAAGGTTTTCCTTACCTGATAATCCTGCAATCTACCCAACAAGGCCATTTGCTCTTGAAGTATTTTGCCCTTCTCTGGATCTTCATCGCACAAACGCTCGAACAACTCGCGCTCTTCGCGGTTCATTTCCCCCCGTATATAAGCATCTGCTTTATCTATAAATCCAATTCTATCGTTCATCTTTATCATTCATAAAGGCTAAAGACACAATTTCTTTAGCCGTTGCAAACATTTGTACTTTTGTGTTTTAGCATTATCTGAATTGGTATAACCAAACTTTTCACAAATCTCCTGCATCGATAAATTATGCAGGTAAAAATCCTGTATAATGGTTTGGCAAGGTTCTCCCAATAGTGTCAGGGATTGCTCAACCAATAAAAATTGCCGCTCTTTATTACGGTGCACTTCCAAATCGTCTTCTACCGGTACGGTTTCCTCTATTTCTTCATGAATGCTTAGCGCCTGGCGGTCTTGCCGGTTTAACCGCTTTAACCATAGACGCCGGCAAACCGAATAAATAAATGTCTTAAGTTTGCTGCTTAGGATAAAATCCCCCTTATTCACTTTATCATACAACACAATAATCGCTTCTTGAAATACGTCTTTGGCATCTTCCTCCTCACCACTATTATGGGTAACCATATGCAATACCATTGGAAAAAAGGTTTGATAGATATATGTCAATACCGATGAATCCCCATTTGTGATACCATCTATCAACTGCTTATCTTCCTGTAACGTATCTACCTCTCTATTCACTGTTTAATACAATTTAACACGAAAAGTAACCCATTGGACTGATTTTCTTTACAGCGGTCTCCCAAACTGATGTTTCGCCTTGCAAAGTAAAGTGTTAATTTTTACAATCAATACATTTTATAAAAATAACGGACATACATCACAGACCTTGCCCTCAAAAAATATTTTTATTTTTTGGGTTACTTTTTCCAAACTCCGGTATTAAGAATAAACTTAACAAGTTAATTAACAAAAAAAGACAATTAAAATGAAAAATCTATTAAAATTTGGTTTCTTAAGCCTTGCGTTAACATTTATGGTAACAGCTTGTAACCAGCCTACTGAAACTCAAGAAGCTGAAGAAGTAGAAGTAATCACTGATACAGATACTACAACTGTTATTGATGCCGATACTACCGTAGTTGATTCAGCTGCTGTTGATTCTGTAGCGCAATAAACTAATTTATTAGCATAAAAAGCCTGTACTGATCAGTACAGGCTTTTTTTATGACTCGGTTTTTTGCCCACATTGCAAGCAAAAGCAATTTTAACTAAATTTGCGCAAAAAATGAACCCAATGACACTTTCTCCTCTTACCGCTGTTTCACCCATTGATGGCCGTTATCATTCCGCAACGTCACGTTTATCCGATTATTTCTCAGAAAGTGCATTGATCCGCTTTCGTGTATATGTGGAAATTGAATACTTTATCGCATTATGCAATGAAGCAATCACCCCCCTCGACCGTTTTAACAAGCATAACTTTGATAAACTTCGAGAGATATACCAGTCTTTTACAATTTCGGATGCAGAAAAGGTGAAGGAAATCGAGAAAATTACCAACCATGATGTAAAGGCGGTAGAATACTTTATAAAAGAAAAATTCGATAGCTTGGGCTTGCAGGAATTCAAAGAATTTATCCATTTCGGATTGACCTCACAAGATATAAACAATACCGCTATCCCCTATTCATGGAAACTAGCATTAAAAGAAGTGTCTACTCCCCTGTTGGTCGAGCTCATTCAAAAGCTGGAATCCTTATCCTTAGAATGGAAAACCATCCCCATGCTTGCCCGCACACACGGACAACCCGCTTCACCCACCTATCTGGGAAAAGAAATACGTGTTTTTTGTGAACGTCTGCATCAACAATTGTCACAATTGAATACCATCCCATTCTCCGCAAAATTCGGTGGGGCAACGGGAAATTTCAACGCCCATCATATCGCCTACCCTAAAACAGACTGGGTACATTTTGCCAATACATTTGTCAACAATCAATTAGGTTTGCATCGCTCACAATATACCACGCAAATTGAACACTATGATAATTTTGCTGCTCATTGTGACGCTCTAAAGCGAATAAATACCATTTTAATTGATCTCTGCCGTGATATATGGACTTATATATCCATGGATTATTTCAAACAGCGTATTATTGCCGGGCAGGTGGGATCTTCTGCCATGCCACATAAAGTCAATCCCATTGACTTCGAAAATGCCGAAGGTAATTTAGGGCTGGCCAACGCCTTATTGGAGCACTTGGCTTCGAAGTTGCCGACATCCCGACTCCAACGCGACTTGACGGACTCCACTGTCCTCCGCAATATCGGCGTACCCTTGGCACATACCTTAATTGCACTGACTTCCTTGTTGAAAGGCTTAGACAAGCTTATCTTAAATGAAAAAGTACTTCAACAAGACTTGGATAAAAACTGGGCAGTAGTCGCCGAAGCACTTCAGACTATTCTGCGGCGGGAAGGTTACCCTAATCCCTATGAAACCCTAAAAGACCTGACCCGCACCAACAAAGAAGTAAACCGGAATACTTTAGCCGAATTTGTCGGCCGCTTGTCGGTCCCCGACAAGGTGAAGGATGAAATGAAAAATATTAGTCCGTCAACATATACCGGAATAAACTTTAAGTAGGCATTACCAATGCCTTATTCCATGACGTGGCATCTACGTTGACTTTACCTTGACTTTTGATGTTTTATTTTGTGTAAATTTGTAAGTAAAAGAAATCAAAATGTCAGTCATTAAAGTATATACAGAAGAAACTCCCAATCCGGCCACACGGAAATTTTTGGTCAATAAGCTATTATTGAATGGAAGCTTGGATTATCCGGATGCGGAAAAGGCCAAGGAATCACCCTTTGCTACTGAGCTTTATAAATTCAACTTCGTCAACGGTGTTTTCTTCGCCAGTAACTTTGTTACGATTACCAAGACCCCGGATAGCGATTGGGAAGATATCGAAGGGATTTTAAAAGAATTCGTCAGAGGTGCTGTGGAGGCCGAGTTAAGGGTAAAGGAGGTTGAACACGATGATACGGTGATCTTTGAAGGCACAGAAACAGAAGTAAAAATCCAACAAATCCTTCACGACTATGTGCGTCCGGCCGTGGAACAGGATGGTGGTGCTATTGCCTTCCAGTCGTTTGACAATGGGGTTGTAACCTTGGAGCTCAAGGGGTCTTGCAGTGGATGCCCTTCATCTATTATCACCCTAAAAGCGGGTATAGAAGGATTACTTAAACGTATGGTTCCTGAAGTTCAGGAAGTTGTGGCTGATATGATGTAGGTTTGGGAAAACAATATCGTGCCAATGCCCATGAAGATATTCTGGCAAAAGCGCGATGAATAATTGCTATAGCGAAGCAATTAAATTGTATATAAAGTCGAATTTCTCTAAGTTTGTCCCCAATTATAACCTAAACTTATATGATGTCTTATTTTTACAAAAAATTCCTGCTATTGGTGGGTGTCTTTGCTATTACCATAGCACATGCACAACAAAGCCCATCAGACGAACTTCCTTTTACCTCCAAAGCCCTTAAGGGAACACTAACAAATGGATTAACCTATTACATTCAAAAAAACCAACTCCCGAAGAATCGCGTTGAACTCCGTCTGGTTGTCAAGGCGGGTTCCATCCTGGAATCTGATGAACAACAGGGTTTGGCCCACTTTGTTGAGCATATGGCATTCAATGGCACAAAACATTTCAGCAAGAATGAATTAGTTGACTTTCTGGAACGCTCAGGTGTTCGTTTTGGCGCTGACCTGAATGCCTACACCAGTTTTGACGAAACGGTTTATAAGTTATCCTTGCCGACAGATACTCCCGAGGTATTTCTTAAAGGATTTGATATTTTGGAAGATTGGGCTCATGGCGTCACATTCGACTCCATTGAAGTGGATAAGGAGCGCGGGGTAATTCTGGAAGAGCGGAGACTTCGCCTCGGATCCCAACAACGTATACAAGATCAAACATTGCCGGTAATATTACGAGGTTCAAAATATGCTGAACGACTACCTATTGGGAAGCCGGAAATCTTAAAAACCTTTCACCACCAACTACTTTTGGATTTTTATCATGACTGGTACCGCCCCGATTTAATGGCAGTCATTGTGGTGGGTGACATTGACCCCGATCAGGTGGAAAAATTGATCAAGGAACACTTTTCCAGCATGGCAAACCCCGTCAAAGAGAGGGAGCGCACACATTTTTCCATTCCAGATCATGAGGAAACCCTTGTCAAGTACATCTATGACAAAGAAGCCCAATATACGCAAATACAACTTCTTTATAAACGACCGGAATTGGTTATCAATGGCAAAGAAGCCTATTTACAAAGCGTAAAACGAAGTTTATATAATTCAATGTTGAACAGCCGGATCAATGAACTGAGGCAGGATCCCAATACCCCTTTCCTCGGTGCTGCCAGTAGAATCTCATCGCTTTTGGCAGATAAAGATGCCTACTCAATCCTTGTCATCCCAAAAGAGAACGAAACGACCAACGCCCTGAAATCCATCCTGGAAGAAAATATACGCCTGGAAAAATTCGGCTTTACACAAACGGAATTGGACCGGGCAAAAAATGAGGTCATCAAGAGCTATCAGAATGCTTATGATGAACGAAACAAACGCCAAAACGAATCCTATGCCTCAGAATATATCAGGAATTTTCTGGATGATGAAGCCGCCCCAGGAATCACTTATGAATATGAACTGGTAAAAAACAATATTAGAGCCATTAGCTTGCACGACATGAATGAAATGGCTAGCGATTTTATCAGCAAAAAAAATAGGGTAGTTTTGGTTATTGCTCCTGAAGACCAACAAGATTCCCTTCCTTCCCAAGAGGAGCTATTGGCGATCATCGACAATGCAACATCTATGGAAGTATCAGCCTATGAAGATATCGTTGCCACCGCACCTTTATTTCCCCAAAAACTTCCCCTGCGTAAAATCGCATCGGAAGAACTCGTATCAGAAATAGGTCTTACAATACTCACCTTGGAAAACGGCGCAACCGTATTTTTAAAGCCCACCGACTTTAAAAACAGGCAAGTTTTATTCAGTGCCTATAGTGCCGGTGGCACCTCCTTGTATGCCGATAAGGATTACTTAGAAGCAAATACAGCAACTACAATTGCAAATCAAAGTGGAATCGCGGACTTTAATGAAAAAGTGTTGCGAAAAATGTTGGACGGAAAAACGGTAAGTATCGCGCCGCATATCAGCTCGTTGAGCGAAGGCTTATCAGGATACTGCAACTACAATGATATCGAAACCCTTTTTCAGCTTACCTCACTGTATTTTACGCAACCCCGTTTTGATGACGATGCCCTCCAAGTGTGGGAACAAGGCATGGAACAATATATCAAAACAAAATATGATACCCCTACTGGTGTATTTGCTGACACCCTCAACAATATTTTAACCAATTATTCACCGCGGAAAGCACCCTTGGAAATACAAGATATCCAAGCCTTGGATTTTGAACGGATGCAAGAAATATACAAAGAGCGCTTTGCAGATGTGGGTGATTTTGCGTTCTTTTTCGTAGGAAGCTTCGATATAGACTCCATAAAACCATTGATTCAACAATACATTGGAAACCTGCCCAGTGAAAACAAAGAAAAGGAAACTTGGAAAGACCTTGGAATAAATCCTCCGCCCGGAATCGTTAAAAAAGCTGTTTATAAAGGTTCCGAACCTAAAAGTCAGGTACTTCTGTCTTTTACCGGCCCTGCGGTATACAGCCGCGAAGCCAGTGCACAATTTGAAGCCTTGGGAGAAGTTCTCGCGATCAGGCTGAGGGAATCCCTTCGCGAAGAGGCAGGCGGTGTTTACGGTGTTAGTGCCAATGCCTGGATCGTTCGCATCCCCTCCCAACGTTATGCACTTCGGATCAGCTTTGGCTGTTCCCCCGAAAAGGTGGACGAGCTTATCGGATTGGTTTTTACAGAGATCGATAACCTCAAAGCGGAAAAGCCATTAAAGGTTGATGTAGACAAAGTGCTGGCCATGAAGAAACGCGAGCATGAAACTGCGATCAAAGAAAACCAGTATTGGATGAATTTACTGAGAAGCAGCTATGAAAGGGGCATACCGGCAGCAGAGCTATATGGCAGCTATGATGAAGTCATGAATTCCATTTCCGTCAACAGTTTGCATCAAATTGCCAAACAATATTTCAATGAAGAAAATTACATTCAAGCAGTCCTATATCCCGATAAAGAAGAAAATCAATCCGAATAAGGTTTAAGCGTATTTAGGGGCAATGGTTTCCGGGTGTTTCAGGGAATAACGGTAAGTCCAAAAAATTCCGAGAATGCCCGCGATTACCATAAATACCGAAATCATTTCTGCTTGCGTAAAACTTAGGCCGAATGCATGGTATTTTGAATTCACGCGGATGAGTTCAATGGCAAAACGCTCAATGCCGGCCATAATTAAATAGATGGCAAACAACATACCGGCATAGCGTATCTTTTTACGCAAGAACCACAAAACCCCGAAAAGAAGAAGGCAAATAACCGATTCATAGAAAGGAGTAGGATAAACCGGGTTGGGCAATACATGACAGAAATTGCCGGTACAGCCTTCAATAGGCACACCGTAATTGATTACATTATGCGGATAATCAAATGACCATATCCAGTCGGGCAGCCAATTCAGCCCGGCTGGTTTGGGATGAAGGTTTTCAATTCCCCAATCTCCATCTCCCGCGAGTTGGCAGCCAATTCGCCCGAGACCATAACCCAACATCATCCCTACTCCGCCTACGTCCAGCATATGAAGTGGTTTAATACCATATTTATTCGCAAAATACAAGACGGCGGCACCGCCACAGATCAGGCCGCCATAAAAGGTTAATCCCGAAAAAGAAAAAAGAGACCCCACCGGATCGAGCATAAAGTCATCCCAATATTCCAAGCTATTGAATATCTTGGCCCCTATCAGTCCAAAGACCGCCGCCGAAACCAATAAACTCCCCATCATCTCATGAGGCTGCACTTGTTCTTTCACAGTTTTGGGTTTCGGAAGTTGCGTCTTCTTTTTTTCATTATACATCCAATACACAAACAAGCCGCCTAGCACAAGTCCTCCCAATAGATTCCCCTTGGCTGAAAGCAAAAACCCTTGGGGATCCTGCACCATTTCGCTATAATTGAAAAGTGCATATACAAGCTTAAAACCTAGCAAAAAACCCAATAATCCATTTAAAACCAATTCCGTTGTACCCGCAGGTTTTCCTTGCACCACAGTACGGGTAAACGGTTTGATCAAGCCTTCTTTCTCTTTACGTTTAACTTCTTTCGTAAAAATGCTATAGCCACCAAAAAAAGCGATGGCAACAAAAAAGCCGAAGGTTTGAATAGGCAGGGGGATGTAGACCCCGATCAGGTACTCAATAAGGTGGGATAGGGTTGGAAACATGTGTTAAAGATAGTTTATTTGACTATAAGCAAAAAGAAAAATCCGATTTAGAACAAATTTTAATTTCCTTTGTTACTTCTACAGCTCACCAAAAACACAAGCTATATGAAAGGCATCGGAATTATTTTAATCATTTTGGGCATAGTAATGCTTATCTGGACAGGTTTTACCTATACAAAGAAGGAAAAAGTCGCAGACCTCGGTCCATTGGAAATCAATGCTGATAAGGAAAAATCCGTTAATTGGCCCCCATATGTTGGAGGAATATTACTGGCAGGCGGAATTATTTTAATTGCCGTCAGCCCCAAGAAAAGATAAAAACAGCTAAATCCTTTCGTGTATATCCACCTACACCTATTTCTTTAGCGTTTCTTTATATCAACATAGTCCCTTTTCGTCTTCCCGATATAAATCTGGCGGGGCCGGCCAATCGGTTCTTTGTTGGTACGCATCTCTTTCCATTGTGCAATCCATCCCGGAAGTCTTCCCAATGCAAACAATACGGTATACATATCTGTGGGAAAGCCTAAGGCCCGGTATATAATACCCGAGTAGAAATCGACATTCGGATAAAGTTTACGTTCGATGAAATAGGGATCTTTGAGAGCCGTTGCCTCCAATTGTTTGGCAATATCAAGAATAGGATCGTCAATTCCCAATTTCTCCAGGATATCGTCGCATGCTTTCTTAATTATTTTGGCCCTTGGATCAAAGTTTTTATAAACGCGATGCCCGAAGCCCATTAAGCGGAATGGATCTTTTTTATCTTTTGCTTTTGCAATCCATTTCTCACTATCGCCACCATCATTCTTAATATTCTCGAGCATCTCGATAACCGCTTGGTTAGCACCCCCATGCAAGGGTCCCCATAGTGCTGAAATACCGGCGGAGATGGATGCAAATAAATTGGCATTCGATGAGCCTACAATACGGACGGTGGAAGCCGAGCAATTTTGCTCATGATCTGCATGTAGGATTAAAAGCTTATTCATTGCCGATGCAACCACTGGATCGAATTCCACCTTTTCCGTAACCTGGCCGAAGGTCATGTTCAAGAAATTATTTACATAATCCAAATGATTGCTTGGATAAATCACCGGATGCCCCAATGACTTTTTATAAATCCAGGAAACAATGGTAGGCATTTTAGCCAATAATTTGATAATGGTAAGGTTCTCTTCCTCCTCGGTGACGTTTACATTTAACGATTCAGGATAAAAAGCCGAAAGTGCGCCAACCAAAGCAGATAATTGTCCCATGGGATGTGATTTTGACGGAAAACCATCAAAAAACTTTTTCATGTCCTCATGGATCAAAGTATGCCGGCGTATATTTTCGCGAAACTTATCAAGCTGCTCCTGGGTAGGTAGCTCCCCATAAATCAACAAATAAGCCACTTCAATAAACGTTGACTTCTCCGCCAGTTCTTCAATAGCATAACCACGGTATTGAAGAACACCCCGCTCTCCATCTAAAAAGGTAATGGCACTTTTCGCAGCACCGGTATTTTTAAAACCAGGATCCAGCGTGATGTAACCGGATTGCTCCCTGATTTTGGAAATATCTACAGCATGTTCGTCTTCAGTTCCAGTAATAACAGGTAATTCAAAAGTTTTTTCGTCGATTTTTAAAGAAGCGGTTTTAGACATATATATAATTATAAAATATTGATTTTTCTAACAAATGTAATTAAAAATGCTACGGTACCGTAAAAAAATACAAACAAATTCATAAATAAACGATCCCATGCGTAAATTACCGGGTTCGTACACGATCCCTCCCAAGAAAAAAGCGATTAAGCGTTTTTGCCAGCGTCGGATTCAGCAGAACTATCGGTTTCTGAAAGATTTTCAGATGGTGAAGCGGCTGGATGATCTAAACCATCGGTTTCTTCCGGCCCGGGGTTATAGGCAGCACTTTCTATCGGGTCCGCTATTGGATGATCCACCGTTTCTTCAGGATAATTGTAATCATAATCATGATTTTGATAATACTGATCTGGGGAAACATCTTCAGGATTATCCTGACCAGAATCACCATAAGTCGAAGCCTCATTATCCGTGGCATGCTGCGCAATGGCCTTAGGCTCGTCCTTGATTTCCAAGTCTTTCTCAAAATTATTGATCTGGTCGCTGATATCCCGCTTTATGGTCTCAGATGCATCTTTGAATTCCCGGATACCCCGTCCTAAGCCGCGCGCCAATTCTGGTAGTTTCTTCCCGCCAAAGAAAAAGAGGGCTACCACCAAAATCAGTATCATCTCCGAGGTGCCGATATTTAAAAAAAGGAGTGTTTCACTTATCATCTTTATACAATAATTTACCACCAAAGTTATCAAATAATTGGAGGAAATAGAGAAATGATTCAAAAAAATGACAAAAAGGGCGGATTTTGTATCTTTGCCACATTTCCACAATACCTTGAATAAACTGTTAGAAAAATACCGTAGTTATTACCTGTCCAATATAGCATTGGCCGCTCCTGTGATGATTTCACAATTAGGCCATACGGTGGTACACACCGCCGATAGTGTGATCGTAGGACATTTCGCAGGTACCATCCCTCTTGCGGCCGTATCCTTGGTGAACAGTGTTTTCATGATTGTATTGGTGATCGGCCTGGGCATCGCTTATGGGATGACACCCTTGGTAGCACAGGAAAATGGAAGGAAAAACCATGCCGAATGTGCGCAATTGCTTTCCAATAGCTTATTGTTAAACATCCTCTCAGGTATCATACTGTTCATAGCCGTTTATTTCGGCTCCATGGCTGCCTTGGATCATTTAGACCAAGACCCTGCAGTTGTAAAAGAAGCCAAGCCTTATCTACTGATTCTCAGCCTGAGCATTATACCGGTGATGGTATTTAGTGCCTTCAAGCAATTTGCTGAAGGACTTGGCTTCACAAGACAAGCAATGAACATTACCATCTGGGGCAATGTCCTCAACATTATTCTGGCGATCATCTTCGTAAAAGGTATGCTGGGCATATCCCCAATGGGAGTAAGCGGTGTGGGGTACAGCACACTGATCGATCGTTCCCTCATGGCACTTGTCATGGGGGGCTATGTCTTTTATTCGAAGGATTTTCGCCCATATATCAAACATTTCGCCCTTCACAAATTGGATTGGGCCCGCAGTTTACGCATCCTGAAAATAGGTTCCCCTGTGGCTTTGCAATACGTTTTTGAAATCGGGGCTTTCGCCGCCGCCGCAATTATGGCAGGAACTATTGGCGCAATAGAACAAGCAGCCCATCAAGTCGCCATCAACCTGGCTGCCATTACCTATATGTTGGCCAGCGGCATTGCTGCGGCTGCGACTATTCTGGTTGGAAATGCATATGGCAAGAAAAATTTTTATAGATTGCGCATGTTCGCCAATTCGAGCTATCATATTGTCTTTGTAGGTATGAGCATCACCGCAATACTATTTATCGTGGGCAGCGGATACTTGCCTTGGCTATACACCTCCGATCAGCAGGTCATTATTTTGGCAGCCCATCTATTGGTCATCGCCGGTCTCTTCCAATTGTTTGACGGCACCCAAGCGGTAGGATTAGGCATTCTACGCGGAATAACCGATGTTAACCTGCCTACTCTGATCACCTTTACGGCCTATTGGCTCATCGGTTTACCCGTGGCCTACTTTTTCGGGATTATAATGGATTTTGGACTAAAAGGTATATGGTATGGATTGACAGTGGGATTAATTTCCTCTTCACTCATGCTCTTTTGGAGGTATAACTATAAAATCAGCAAGTTAAATTGATAAAGAATGAAATGATGGGCAATGACAACATACCGATACTAGAACTAATCAATGTAAGCGCGGGTACCCACGGAAAAGAAACCTTGAAAGATTGTTCACTAAACGTTTTCAAAGCAGAACAATGGGCTTTATTAGGAGATTCCGATTCGGGGAAGAATACGCTCTTGCAGCTATTGTACGGAAAAGCAACTATCCGGAAGGGTGAAATTAATTTCAATTTCGCCCGGTCCTACCTCGCCGCTACGCCTACAGGCACATTGCGGACAGCGACAGATCTGATCGCCTTGTTATCCTTTAAACATCAGTTTAAAAACAAGGCCAATGTTCAGCAATTCTATTATCAACAACGTTATAATAGCTTTGATGTTGAAGATTCCAGGTCGGTGTCAGATTATCTAAAATCGATAAAGACCGTCAGCGAAAATCCCTATTGGACAATCCCCAAGGTGCTTGACCTCTTCAAGTTGGATAGGCTAAGTCATAAGCCTTGTATTACCTTGTCAAACGGCGAAAGCCGCCGGCTAATGCTCGCAGCAACCTTACTCAAAAATCCTGTATTATTGTTATTGGATCATCCGATGGTAGGCTTGGATGTGGAAACAAGAAGGAATTTCAATGCCATTATGGACCGCATCACCGGCAGTGGCATCCAAGTGATGATGGCCACGACCCCCGATGAAGTCCCCACAGCCATTAACCGCATTGCCATTTTTAAGGAAGGGCAGTTAGAGAAAAAGGGAAATCGTACCCTTATCCGGTCGCAACATGAAGTACCCTCTCATTTCCCTCCACCCAATCTCAATCAGCAGATCAAAGAACTATTGGCAACACACGAGATACCGGTATTCAAGACCATCGTCGGCATGCGGGATGTGCATGTAAATTATGGTGATAAAATGATATTGGAGAATATCAATTGGGAAATCAAACAAGGAGAACGTTGGGTACTCAGTGGCCATAATGGTGCGGGAAAATCGACCTTGCTCAGCTTAATTACTGCCGACAATCCACAAGCTTATTCCAATTCCATTGTCCTCTTCGACCGTAAACGCGGAAGTGGGGAAAGTATCTGGCAGATAAAGAAAGAAATCGGCTTTGTTTCCCCCGAATTACATCAATATTTCGCGACCTCCCAATCCTGCTTGCAAGTGGTATGCTCGGGTTTCTTTGATACCATAGGATTATTCCGAACGTGTTTACCCGAGCAAACCACTTTGGCCAAGCAATGGATGGAAGCTTTGCATGTTTCCCACTTAGCACAAGTAAAGTTTAACAGGATCTCCATTAAGGAACAGCGATTATGCTTGCTGGCACGGGCATTGGTAAAATGCCCTACCCTACTTATATTGGACGAGCCTTGTCAAGGATTGGACAAAGCTGATAAAGAATACATTAAGGAGCTTATTGATGAAATTTGCAAAATTGAAAAAACAACCTTAATTTACGTTAGCCATTACCAAGATGATATACCTTCATGTGTCAATATGCACCTTCAATTAGAAGGCGGTAGAATTAAAAAACAACCTAATTATGAGTGATTTTAAAGATGATAGAGGATTTGTTGAAAACGCCATCGACGAAAACGGTATCGCACGGATTTCATTTGGGCACCCCGCCCATAATTCTTTTCCTTCCTCGCAACTAAAATACCTGGCGGCTACTATCGCTGAAACAAGTAAGAACGCTAAAGTAAAGGTAATTTTATTGCAAAGTGAAGGGAATCGGACATTCTGCGCTGGAGCAAGTCTTGACGAACTGTTGAGCATCGATAATGAAGCTACGGCAAAGGCTTTTTTTTCTGCTTTTGGGTATGTCATGAATGCCATCCGCCTTTCCAAAAAGCTGGTGGTTTGCCAGGTTCAGGGAAAAGCGATTGGTGGCGGATTAGGTTTGGCGGCAACATGTGATTATTGCCTTGCCACCGTACATGCTGCGATAAGGCTAAGCGAATTGGGGTTAAATATCGGACCCTTTGTCATCGGCCCCGCTGTCGAACGCAAAATCGGATTATCCGCTTTCACGGAACTTACTTTAAATCCCCATGTCTATAAAGAAGCACACTGGGCTAAAGACCACGGACTTTATAATGAAATATACGCCGATATGGAACAGCTGGATAGCGCCGCCCAAGAACTTTGCTTGCGTTTGAGCAGCTATAGTCCCGCCGCCTTATCAGCGATAAAAGAAATGTTTTGGCACAATACCCAACATTGGGATCATCTCTTGTTCGAGCGTGCCGCCATCAGTGGAAAACTGGCACTGCTTAAAGAATCGAGGTTGAGCCTCCAGGCCTTCAAGAAACAAGGCTAGCCTCAAATTATTCAATCTTGTTTTGCTTAGGTTGCGGGTCTTCGAGGTTGTCCGGACGAATGATGTTGCGAACCTGCCATTCTCTTTTCTCTTTTTCCATGGTCATATCCACCCCCACTGCCCTTTCAAAAAAAACCGTATACCGATGCATCCGCCCACTGGCAGCAGGAATTTTTATCTCCATGCTCAGTTCGGCAATATTTTCCAATTCCCCTTCGGATAAAGAAGTCAAGCGCCTATAGGCTTCCGCTTTTATTTCGTCGTCGCTGTGCATATCCTAACTACAAATGAAATACCGCCTTGTTTGCAAAAACCTCAACGGGTAATCTTTTATTTTTATTTCTTGGCATTTTTTATGTAGCGGAACTAAATTCTTTTTTTAACTTGAGCATGTATTATTAAGCGAAACACATTGAACATGCAGTAACTTATTGATGGACTCTTCGGTAGCCTACCCCATATTAATTGTCTCTGTACTGTTATTCATAACCATTATAGCGGGACGGACCTCCTATCGGTTCGGTGTTCCCACATTGGTATTTTTCGTCATTGTAGGTATGATCCTAGGCTCGGAAGGTATGGGCGGTATAAATTTCAATGACCCCAAGCTCGCGCAGTCCGTTGGCCTTATTGCCTTTACCTTCATTCTCTATTCTGGCGGATTGGAGACCGACTTTAAGTCGGTAAGGCCCGTCTTATGGCAAGGAATCAGTCTCTCTACCCTAGGCGTATTGATCACGGCATCCTGTTTGGGCATGTTTATCCATTACATCACTGATTTTACCTTATACGAAAGTCTCCTATTGGGATCTATCGTTTCTTCTACAGATGCGGCTTCCGTTTTTTCTATTTTGCGCTCCAAACGTATTGCCTTGAAATACAACTTACGGCCAATGCTCGAATTGGAAAGCGGCTCCAACGATCCGATGGCCAATGTATTGACCATTATCTTCACGGGCCTGGTTATAAACGAGCAGGAAAACTTACTTAGTGCTGTACCTTTCTTCTTTCAACAGATCACCATCGGGGCGATCTCAGGATATCTATTGGGCAGGCTGAGCAAAATAACCATCAATAAGATTAAGCTGGAACTGGAAGGGCTTTCCCCCTATCTGGTAATTACCTTCATGCTTTTCACCTTTTCATTCACCGATCTCATTGGTGGGAATGGTTTCCTGGCAGTATATCTATCAGGAGTTTATCTCGGCAACCAAAACATTATCCATAAAAACACGATCATCAAAGCATTCAACGGATATTCCTGGCTCATGCAGATTTTCTTGTTCCTCACATTGGGCTTATTGGTATTTCCAAGTCAGATCGTTCCCATCATCGGTACCGGTTTAATAATCTCCTTATTTCTAATCCTGATAGCCAGGCCCCTGAGCGTCTTTATCAGTTTACAATTTTTCAAGGTGAAAACGGCAAGTAAATGGTTTATCTCGTGGGTAGGATTACGTGGTGCAGTTCCCATTGTCTTTGCCACCTACCCTTTAGTGGCAGGTATTGAAAAAGCCAATATGATCTTTCACCTCGTTTTTTTCATTTCGCTGACTTCCGTACTCATCCAAGGAACTACACTTTCATGGATTGCAAAATGGCTGTCCCTCACCTTACCGGAAAACCTCAAACCTAAACGTCCTGCCGATATTATCTTATCGGACAGCTTTGAGTCTGAACTATTTGAAATCAGCCTGACAGAAGGGATTACCAGTATCGGAAAACAGGTCGTCGACCTCCACTTTCCCAAAGACACGCTCATCACCTTAATTGAACGCGATAAAAAATACATTACGCCAAATGGCTCAACCAAGTTGGAAGCAAAAGACAAACTGATCATTTTGATTGAAAACCGGGATGTTATCCCCGAATTATTCGAACGATTGGGAATGAAACAATAAACCGCATGTCGGTTCAAGGCTAAAGTGTACCCGGGAGCAGATTCGAACTGCCACGCCCTTAGGGCGCCACCCCCTCAAGATGGTGCGTCTACCAATTTCGCCACCCGGGTAGGAATTGCAGGGACAAAGATATCATTTCATTTTATACCTTCCAAGATCTCCTTCACCCTTTTTTTCTTACTTTAGGAGAGAGCACACATGAACAGAAAAGAAATAATCAAAAGCTGGAATAAATTACTTTTACCTATCCGTATTATTTTAAATACGCGTAAACCAAATAAGGCCTTGAACGTAATATGTGCATGAATGAAAAAATTACCCCACTATGCATCAAAAGTATAGCCCATATCAATCAAAACCATTTATCCATTACACTCAAAAGATTTTTAGTCAATTATTGTGTTGCTTACATCGATGTCTCCGATGGGAACTGCGATCTCGTCAATCCCTTGAATGGCATAACACATAACATAATGACTATTGAACGATTTTCTGAGGGTCTAAATGATCCAATAAGTTTCAAGAAGGAGTTTTATTGCTTGATTGAGTTAATGAAAACGTCAAATATTACCTACCTTAAGCTCGTAGGATGAATAAGCGAATAAATTACATCTTCCCCACCACAATTTTTATCATGCTATCATAATCCAAATAACGATTGGCCAACGCCAATAGGTCTTCTGCCGTAATAGATTTAACTACATCGGTATAATAACCATAATAATCAAGGTCGAGACCAGAAAAATAAGCCTGTTTAAATTTATCTGCATGTGAAAAAATAGTTTCGAGACTTCCCATCATCGAACCCAATATATAATTTTTCACTAAAGTCAGCTCTTCCGCCCCTATCCTTTCCACTTTCAGCCGGTCGATTTCCTTTTTTATTTCTTGTAAAGTAGCGGCACACACCGCAGTACCTACTTCAGTAGAAATGGTAAAGAAACCTGCATACTGCATAGAGGCAATGCCTGAGCCAATACCATAAGTGTACCCTTTATCTTCACGGATATTCGCCATTAAGCGCGAACCAAAATAACCACCCAATGCCGTATTTAGTACCTGGAATCCCGGAAAATCAGGATGCGACCGCTGAATGCTCCTATGACCAAGCCGGATAGCAGATTGTAATGCCTGGGGTTTTTCAATGAAGATAAGATCGGCTTCATTCCTTATCGCGGGCAGGTTCTCGCCCGGCAACTTTCTGTTCGTCTTTTCCCACTGCTTACCAAAGCTTGTTGATAAGATATCTATTAAACTGGGAGCTACTTTTCCGGCAATGAATAGCGTGCAATTCCCAGGAGAAAAACAGGCTTCAAAGGCTTCATTCAATGCATTGCGTTCAATATGATCAAGGTCGGCAATTTCATGGGAGTAGCCATACCTGCTGTCGCCGAAAAGCGCATGGTTAAAACTACGTCTCGCTACATAATCGTTTTTTTCCAATGAAATAAGCAAAGACTGCTTATTGTTGCGGATGTACGTCGCCAATTCCTTTTCCGGGAAAATAGCATCAGTAAGTATCTCAAATACCAAAGGAATAAGTTTTTCGACATGTTTATTAAGCGAGAAAAGACTCAATGAAGTATGATCAAAACTATATTCTGGCTGTAAAAAAGCACCATAAAAATCTACCATTTCGGCAATCTTGGCACTATTATGAGCATTTGTACCTTCTAACAGCATACCCGCCAATGCAGAATTACGTAAAGGTTCTTCCAGGTCAAAAGCCAAATTTTCAAAAACCCACTGAACCCTCACAAGGTCTTGCTCGCCTGAATCAAAAACGAAAGCTTTTATTCCATTTGAAAAAGTAATTTCTTGGGGACTTATAATGGGAAATCCTTCAATAGGATGAAAAGCGGGGGGCGAAGTACGATTAAGCATGCTTAGTAGGGGTATAAATTAATGTTGACGAATTTTCTTTTCTAAAAAGTTGTTGGCTTTCCCTCTTAATATCTTCCAAGGTTATGTCCAAATAGCGTTCCGTTTCGGTATTAATTTGGTTGACATCTCCCAATAATTCATAATAGGCTAGATTCATGGCTTTATCGAGAATCGACATCTCCGCGAACTCCATCATAGATTCAATCTTGTTCTTCACTTTCTCAAGTTCATAATCCAGCACGTCATGCTTTTGGAGTTGCCAAAGCTCTTCCCATATCGCCTCCTCTGCCCGTTCCAGTTCGACGCCGGGAAGAGGTTTTCCCTCAACGACAAATAAACCGGGATCAATACTCCCTATTACGTGCGCGTTTATTTCGCTGAAGAGTTCCCGGTCTTTAAGCAATCTTCTATATAAACGGGAAGATTGTCCTTTAGACAAGATATCTGACAGCAAATCGGCAGCATAGTAGCTGGGGTCTAACCTTCCGCCCATGTGAAAAGCGATAATGAGGTTATTCGTCGGCACATCCGCCGCAACAGTTTGCCGCCTCTCTACTGTCTGCAGGGGTTCGACAGGTAAATGCCGATGGTATTTTTCACCCCCAGGGATCGAACCAAACCACTTATTTGCCATACGCTCGATTTCCGCCGATTTCACATTCCCAGCTACGACTAAAATAGCGTTTTGTGGAGAATAATGTTTCGCAAAGAAGCGCTTAACATCTTCAATGGTGGCATTTTCTATGTGCGACAGTTCTTTTCCAATGGTAGCCCACCGATAAGGGTGTTCTTGATAAGCCATCGGTCGCAGTTTCAACCAAGCATCGCCATAGGGCTGGTTTAAGTAACGTTGTTTAAACTCCTCGCAAACTACGTTTCGTTGTACCTCCAAACTTTTCTCGTTGAATGCCAAACTTAACATGCGGTCGCTTTCCAGCCAAAATGCCGTCTCAAGGTTCGCAGCAGGTAAGGTAAGGTAGTAATTGGTAAGATCGTTCGTCGTAAAGGCATTATTTTCGCCACCTACTAATTGCAAGGGGGTGTCATACTGCGGAATATTGATGGAACCTCCAAACATGAGGTGTTCAAAAAGATGGGCAAAACCTGTTTGCCCGGGATCTTCATCTCTTGCTCCCACATCATACAATACATTTACCGTTGCCATCGGCGTGGTAACATCTTCATGTACAAGTACCCGCAATCCATTTTTAAGAACAAATCGATCAAATTTCACCATAGCTTACGCATTTTAGAGGGCAAACTTATATATAATTGTTTTTATATGCAATTAAGCGGCGGTGAGGAAAACGCGCGGCTATCGTATCAACGACATCAAAAACGGAGACTTTCTTAAAAAAACGTGTTGGTTATTGGTTTTTCCTCTCAATAGCGATTACCTTTATTGCCAATTTACGAAATACATGAAAGCTTTACTGTTATCCTTCCTGCTGCTCGCCTTCGGATTTACGCTCTCTGCGCAAAGTGCTGCCGACTCCCTTTTAATTGTCCATAAGAAATGGAACAAACAAAAAATCAGCAAAGGAATCTTCTGGAAACAAGCACATTTTGATAAACTCTATGCTTCAAACCAAGAAGTGAATATCCTGGAAGTAAAACGACCAAACAAGCGACTGCAGGTGACCATATCCGGCGTTGCTGAAGGTTTCGTCAGAACATCGGATCTGGCACGAAAAGAAAATGCCATAGCCGCGATTAATGGAAGCTTTTTCGACACAAAAAAGGGGGGTTCTGTGACCTTCTTCAAGAAAAACGGGACAGTTGTAAATGAAACCACCGTGAACGATAAGGGCAAACGCCATGAATGGGCAAATGGGGCACTTAGCATTGGTGAGAATCATAATGTCCATATTATTGCGGCTGAGAAAGACAATAAAGAATGGGAAGAAGAACTAGATGCCAGGGAAGTCCTGGTCTGCGGTCCCGTCTTACTCATGAACGACAGCGTGGTAACCTTGGCCAACAATGCCTTTAACCTCAACCGGCACCCCAGGTCTGCTATTGCGATAACGAAAGACAACAAATTGCTGTTGGTAACGGTAGATGGCAGGAATAAAAGAGCCCAAGGAATGAATTTGAATGAACTCGCCTATCTATTAAAACTGCTGGGCGCTGAAAAAGCGCTAAACCTTGATGGGGGTGGCTCAACCACACTTTTCGTGAATTCAGAACGTAAAAGAGGCATCCTGAATCATCCTACCGACAATAAGCGTTTCGACCATGAAGGAGAACGGCCGGTTGCCAATGCCATACTAATTAAAAAAAGCAAAAATAATCCATGAACAGACTAATCAGCTTTATCACCGCGTTGATTGTATTTACATCGTGCGCTTCCTTAAAACCAAACCCCAATACCACAAGCACGTCCACACTACGTATTCTAACTTATAATATCCATCATGCTAACCCACCTTCAAAACCCGAAGGAGAGATTGATCTCACCGCGATATGTAAAGTACTGAAAGATGCTAATCCGGACTTGATAGCCCTTCAGGAAGTCGATTCAAATACAATAAGATCTGGAAACATCGATCAAGCCAAGGAAATTGCCGAACAGCTGGACATGCATTATTATTTTGCCAAAGCCATTGACTTTCAGGGTGGCTCTTATGGCCAAGCCATTCTTTCCCGATACCCAATAATAACCGCCCAAACCATTCCTTTACCAGATGATGCGGTTCCAGAGAATGAAGATCGGATCGTTGCCTCGACAACCATCTCCCTCCCCAATAACAAAACCATTCGATTTGCAAGCACACACCTGGATGCTTCAAGTGTCGAAAACCGCCTTCTACAAGTAGCTCGGATCAAGGAACTGGGCCAGGGGGAACAAGCGTTGCCCTTTATCATCGCCGGGGATTTCAATGCCAGTAAAAAGTCAAAGCCCATCCGCCGCTTACAAGAACAATTTGATTTGGGTTGTAGCCATTGTGAATTCACAAGCCCGGCACAAGGGCCAATACGAACCATTGATTTCATTGCAATCAACAAGGCACACCCTTGTCGTGTACTAAGCTACCAAGTTATTCACGAAACCTATGCCTCCGATCATTTGCCCATATTGGCAAGCGTGGAAATTCCGTGACCTTAAAACGCCGTCTAAAACCATTGGCTTTTTCTCTTGAAACGAGTTGGGACGCGGAAGCCAATGAGTGAGACGATAACTTTAAAATTCAGGGGCCGTCATATGCGGATCATTGAAAAAAACGGGGACTAAAATTCAACAGAAACAACTCCTGGGTGGCACGCGTACATGCGGTATACAACCAGCGCATAAACTCTATGTTTAAGCTTTCTTCGGTGAGGTATCCCTGATCTACAAATACGGCATCCCATTGTCCACCTTGTGCTTTATGGCAAGTAACCGCCATGGAAAACTTGATCTGCAAGGCATTATAGTAAGGATCTTCCTTAATAGCCAATAAGCGTTCCCGCTTATTGGGAATGTGCATATAATCTTCTTGGATCGCTTCAAACAAACGGTTATGTGCTTCAAAAGGCAAATTGGGTGCATCCAAGTACAGGGTATCCAGTAAGATGCGACAAGCCAAGGGTTCCTCTTCGCTGCCATCAATGAACTCCAACACGACATCCGCAAAGCGAAATCCAAATTGTTCATGAATGTTCCTGACACGTAATACTTTCGCCATATCTCCATTGGCGATAAATTGCTGACCTTCATTTTTCTGTGTATGCCAATAATAATTGTTACGGACGATCATGACATGATCTCCACCGGTAAGCTCCTCCTCCCGAAATAAAATCCGATTACGGATATGGAGGTTGTATTGGTTCGCATTTTTATTGGAACGACAAATAATCAAGGTATTTTCCATGCCATATTTCTGATAGGCATAATGCAAGCCTTCTTCCAGGTGTTCACCTGTCATCTTGAAAATATCCTTGAAGGGCTTTACCAATAATCTCGGAAAAGCTAAGCTGTTCTTACCCTTGCTTTCTTGGCTGATCTGCTCGCGGATCAGGGTAGCATTATGGAGGATTCCCGAAGCCTTCCCTTGCCGCACAACATCATCCAGCTCTGCATGAAAAACCGTCAAATCAAAAATTCCAGTCAGCAAGTTGGGAGAAAGAGCGGGGCTTTCAAGCAGCCCCACCGGAGGAAGTTGTGCCGTATCACCCACCAATACTAACCGGCAATTCTCGCCTTTATAAACATAATTAATCAAGTCCCTGAGTAAACTGTCTTTGGTAAAAGAGGGTTCATTAGAAATCATGGAAGCTTCATCCACGATAAAAACGGTATGTGTATGTTTGTTTTCGGCCAACGTAAAATCTAAATCAGGGGTTGCAGCCACCTTCTTTCGATAAATCTTTTTATGAATGGTAAATGCTTTCTTTCCTGAATAAGAAGAAATCACCTTGGCTGCTCTGCCGGTAGGTGCCAACAATACCGAACGCATGCGTTTCCTCGGCAATACTTTCACCAAAGTACTGATGATCGTTGTCTTGCCAGTGCCCGCATAGCCTTTCAACACAAAACAGGGGTTGGGGTCTTCCACATCCAGGAAAAAGGCCAACTTCCTGAAAGTCTCCGCTTGTTGCGAGGTTGGAATACCGGGGAAATAATCTTCAAAAAGTGTTGCGTTTTGCACATCCAAAGTTATGAAAAGGTTTGCCAAACCAAATGTAAAACCTATTTTTGTCGGTCGACCACCTTTTTTCGGTGGTTGTACGAGCGCAGCAAACAAATACGAATAGATGAAGGTAACGAGCGTAGAACTGGAAGACAAAAGTTTTATACAAAAGGAAAGCCCTGCGTGTAGCTTGTTTTTGCAAATCACGAAAACATCCGCCCGGTTTTTGATTGTGGATCAACAACAAAACGTCCGTTTACTTCAGGAAATCGAAACCAGCAATCTTGCTGATGAAAAGTCGATTTATTTAAACCTTCGCTATGAGCAAGTCACTATACTTAGCCTTCCGGAGACTTTTATCTTTATACCCGAAGAACTTTATGATCCGGAAAACCCAACAGAACTCGATCAGTTCCTGCTGTTGAACGCTGAAGAAGAGATTCTTGAGCGTAGCTTGAGCGACCCAAAAATCACTACCCGTTTTACCGTAAGTGGTCGTATTCAAGAACTGCAACGCAAGATCAGGGTATCATCCACCATGCCCAGTCCCAATCTAATGATCGCTGAACTACTATCACTAACAAGCGGACAAGATGATGTGATAGGAATCACCCTTCATGCCCATGAATTTGAAATCGCATATGCAAGGAACAAGCAGTTTATGTTTTATAACCGTTTCCCAAAAGCTACGGCCGATGAATTCAATTACTTCCTGCTGGCTGTGTTTGAGCAGCTAAAGATTGACCCAGCCCTTACTGCCTTTCACCTTTCTGGCGAGGTGAGCAAAGGTGACGAAAACCACGCACGAATAGAAAAATACAGTGCACATACCCATTTTTTGGCCGCGGCGAAAGAATATCCTTTCCCACTAGATCCTGATAAAGCCAACCGGTACCATCAATTATTAATGCTTTCCAGATGCGTATAATTAGTGGAAAATTGAAAGGAATCAGGTTGCATCCACCAACGGATCTTCCCGTTAGGCCAACAACCGATCGATCGAAAGAGGCGCTGTTCAATATTCTTCAACACCGGGTTAACTGGGAAGATCTATATGCACTTGATTTATTCAGCGGAACCGGTAATATTTCTGTCGAGCTTGCCTCCCGGGGTGTAAATTCCGTGACTGCCGTGGACCGCAATTTCAAGTGTTGCTCTTTCTTAAAACAACTTTCCGAAAAGCATGCCTTGGCAATACGGGTTTACCGGGAAGATGTACTGAGATTTATCAAGCGCTTCAATGATCAATTTGATTTCATCTTTGCCGACCCACCCTTCGACATGACGGAGCTTCCGCAGCTTCCACAGCTTATCTTTGACCATCACCTCTTAAAACCCGGCGGTTTGTTGGTGATCGAACACCCCAGCAAACGAAAAATAGATCAACATATCCAATTCGTCGAACAGCGGGATTATGGTTATTCGGCATTTAGTTTTTATAAACAAGGTGCCGAATAATAAAAAATTAAGCCATATATTCGTAGATGGGGATCAAAAACCCGCCACAACCTTAATCGTTCATCCCATGAAAACAGCAGTCTTTCCAGGTTCTTTTGACCCGATCACGAATGCCCATTTGGATATTATAGAACGTGCTTTACCTCTTTTTGATAAACTCTATGTGGCAATTGGCATTAATGACGCCAAGACCCCTTATCTGTCCCTGACATCGCGGGAGACCATTTTAAAAAAGTTGTTCCGGGAACGGGCGGATAAAATTATTGTTGATCAGTACAAAGGCTTAACGATTGATTATTGCAAGCAGGTCGAAGCCAATTATATCATCCGCGGCCTACGCAGCATCAGTGATTTCGAATTTGAACAGCCAATATCCCAAAACAACCAACTCCTTGCCCCTAAGGTACAAACGGTATTCCTCATCAGTAGTCCCGGGCTTTCACATATCAGCTCAACTATTGTGCGTGATATCCATCGCAATCACGGTGACATACAGAAACTTGTGCCTCCAGAAGTAATCCAAGAATTGAAAATATCTGCTAAAAATAAAGACTGACAGTATTAAAGGGCCTTGATCAATTCCAGGATCAAAGGATAGGTGTTTTCCCTGACCGGCGAAAGTTCATCAGCTTTTAACCATCGTGCCTCGGTAATATCTTCTGTAAGTTGGGGAATCAGCGCTGGCACACCATATACGCTCATGGCGTACCAGTTCGTTTTCTTTATAAGCAGCTCACCCTTCATGATATAACTATGATACGTGCTGGATAATTTCAGACCCAACCGGTCAATATGGATGCCACACTCCTCCTCTACCTCCCTTGTTGCTGCATCTTCCATTTTTTCACCTTTCTCAACCTTGCCTTTTGGCAAATCCCATTTCCCCAAACGCTTTATAAACAAATAACTGCCTTCACCGTTTTTTACCAATCCCCCAGCCGCTTTAATAAATGTCACTTTCCGTAAAATCTCTTTGAACACAGACTCAGGACGGCTTGTCCTTAAACAAAAACAGTTTTTATCTCGTCCTACACTCACCTGCTGATAAAGTTTTTCAAAATCAAAATATTGATAATCAATATCTTGAACCTTACCTTCTATGACATAGGAAAAATCGGCAATAATCAAAGCCGATTCGTTCATATAAATTTTATAGATTTGCGCCATGAATCACAATAGTGAGATTGAACAGAAAATTGCTGAATTCTTATTGCAAATTAAAGCAATAAAATTACAACCTACTAATCCTTTTATATGGGCGTCGGGCATGAAATCGCCTATATATTGCGATAACCGCATTACACTTTCCTATCCTACCATCAGAACCTATATCCGCCAAAAGATTTCCGAAAGTATCCAGGAAGAATTCGGATCAGTGGATATGGTGTCGGGCGTGGCAACCGCGGGGATTCCGCAAGGTGTTTTGGTGGCCCAGGACCTTGGTGTTCCTTTTACCTATGTACGCAGCGGCGCAAAAGACCATGGACGGAAAAATATGATTGAAGGAAATGTGGTAGAAGGGCAACGGGTAGCGGTTGTCGAAGATTTGGTTTCTACCGGAAAGAGCAGTCTTAAAGCTGTAGAGGCTTTACGTGAAGCAGGCTGTAACGTTGTGGGACTGATTTCCATTTTTACGTATGGCCTGGAAGCCGCGGAAAAAAATTTCCATGCGGCAAAATGCCGACATATCAGTCTTTCTAATTACAAAGCGCTTATCCATTATGCCGCCGAGAACAACTTCGTTACCGATGCCGAGAAAGAATTGCTGGAAGAATGGAGGCGTGACCCCGAACACTGGGATCCTGCCTAAATCATATTAGCGATTATGACGATTTTCGAACAGAGCGCCCCTATTTCTGCCCCCATCGGGGAAGTATACGCTTTTTTGGAAAATTGCAATAACCATCAAGCCTTACAACCCGACAGTATAAGCGATTGGACATCCACAGATGATGAAGCCAGCTTCACCATCAAGAATATGGCAACGCTCCGCTTAAGAATCACGGAGCGTATCCCCAATAAAGCAGTACTATTCGTGCCAGTCGGGCAAACACCCTTTGCGCTTTCCTTGCGTTGGACCCTCAGCCAAAGCGATACAGGTACCTTGGCGGTACTGACCTTACAAGCAGAATTGAACATGATGATGCAAATGCTGGCAAAAAAACCTTTGCAAGAATTAGTTAATTATCAAGTTTCAAAGCTCAAGGAATTGTTACCTTGACCATTCGAGGAATCTATGGATTATCATTAGCTTTGCAAGGAAGATGAAGAAGTTTTTCCTTTTATTGCTTATTTCCATATACAGCTTTGCTTCTACCAATGCTGCAGTATACATCCATTATTGTTGTGGATGGGTGGAAAGCATCTCTTTGGAAAACCAAGCATCTTCACAAGTACCTGAATCTTGCCATGTTCCGGTAACAAACAAAAAAACAGCAAAAGATTGCTGTGAAGACAAGGAAGTCAGTCTTGATGTGGTTGATCATGCGCTCAGTTCAAAGACTGACTCCCTTGTTAAGCTTTTTCCTATCCTGTTGTCCGGTTATTCCTTTGCTGAGAATCATCATTTACGTTCCTTCCAAGAAATAGGTATTCAAACGTACAATCCGCCGCCACCTAAGGCAAATACACCACCTTATATCTTCCTTTGTACATATCGGATCTGACGGTGTTAGGTAATAGGTGTTAGGTGTTAGGTAATAGGTCTCATTACCTTATCAGCTGATAGCTGATAACTAACAGCTGCCTAAGCAGGTAGCTTCGTTGTTCCGTAATAACGCCAATACCCAATAGCTAATACCTATTACCCAAAACACAACACCCAATAGCTAATACCTATTACCCAAAACCTCAAACCCAATACCCAATACCCCTATGATCTCAACATATCGATTTATACTCGCTCATATAGCGCTCCTCTTCATCATCTCCACCAGCTTTGCGGGAGAACCCACAATCATCACGCTTCAACAACAAGACTCCGTACGCTTTTCCGTTAATGGAGTCTGCGGGATGTGTAAACAACGTATTGAAAAAGCCGCGGTGGGAAAAGGACTGCGAGAAGCTCGTTGGAATGTCGAAACAAAACAATTAACCCTGGTATACACAACTGGTTTCGACCTCTTGAAGGCCAAGAAAAGAATCGCCGCCGCCGGACACGATACCGATGAAGTGAAGGCAAGTGATGATGCATACCATAGCCTTCCCGACTGTTGCCTTTACAAAGACCCCGCGAATGCACATCACCATGACGCTCCAAAGGATTCAGCAATGGTGTCAGGCATTATCATGGAAGAAAATGAAAAAGGCGTCACCCATCCCATCGAAAACGCCACGGTTAAATGGCTGGAAAATCCAGATATTGCCACACGTACCAATGCTTCCGGGATGTTTGCTATCCCCTACAAAAGTAAATTCAAAAACCTGATCATACGTAATGTTGGCTATGAACCAGATACCCTCCAAGTTGAATCGGCCAGCGACGTCAAAATGATCATCGCCAAAAACAACCGGCTGAACGATGTGATCATCACCGCACAACAACGTTCAAAATTCATCGCCAATCTGGCGGCATTCCGTACCGAGGTGCTTAATGAACACGAACTTTTTAAAGCCGCCTGTTGTAATTTAAGTGAAAGCTTCGAAACCAATGCATCAGTCGATGTAAGCACAAATGACGCCATAACTGGCAGCAAACAAATTCAATTGCTCGGCATCAGTGGTATTTATACGCAATTGACCGTCGAAAACCTTCCCGGTCCCACAGGGCTCGCAAGCACCCTGGGGCTCAACAGCATTTCAGGGGCATGGATCGAGTCTATACAGATCATGAAAGGAACCGGCTCTGTCGTAAATGGATTCGAAAACATTGCGGGGCAAATCAACGTGGAACTAAAAGAACCAGATGGTCCTGAAAAACTCTTTGTCAACGTCTATGGCAACACCATGGGCAAAACCGATATAAACTTAAATGTTCATCATAAAATCAATTCAAAGTGGTCCTCCGGCTTTTTGCTCCACGATAATTTCATGTATAACAAGGATATGAATTTCAGCAAAAATGGCTTTCGCGACCAACCTACCGGGAATGTATTTTCCGGAATTAACCGATGGAAATATGATAACGGACTTGGATTCAGTGCACAAATCGGATTACAGGCATATCTTGACGACCGTATTGGTGGTGAAATTGCTTTCGATCCGGATATAGATAAATTCACGACCACGCATTATGGCCTTGGTTTTGATATCCAGCGATTCGGCCTCTTCACTAAAATAGGCTATATTTTTCCTAATAAGCGATACCAAAGTATCGGCTTACAAGTGGCGGGATCCACACTCGACCAGGATTCATTTTTCGGTCTCCGCTCCTATAATGCCAATCAGGAAAGCCTGTATGCCAACTTGATCTACCAATCTATCATAGGCAATGTGAACCATAAATTCAGGACCGGACTAAGTCTAAAAGCAGACCAATATAAAGAGTTCTATCAAGACGAGGCCCATGGCCAGGAATATCAACGGAACGAAATAATACCAGGTGGGTTCTTTGAGTACACCTTTGCTCCTACAGCCAATTTTGACATGGTAGCCGGCATCCGTGGTGACCACAATTCACTTTTCGGCTGGTTTGCTACCCCGCGGATTCACCTACGCTACCAACCGGATGTCATGACCACCCTACGTATCAATATCGGAAGGGGCCAACGTACTGCCAATATTTTCGCGGAAAATACAGCGGCCATGGTAAGTTCACGCCAGGTAGTCATCCACCATAAGGGCACGCATCCAGGTGCCTACGGATTGAAACCGGAGGTTGCCTGGAACAAAGGGTTAAGTATAGACCGAACACTTTCCCTCTTTGAACGGCAGGCGATGATCAGTATGGAATTCAACAGAAACGATTTCATCAACCAAGTGGTTGTCGATTATGAAAACCCAAGAATGCTCTCTTTCTATAACCTGGAAGGAAAATCCTTTTCCAATAGCTTCCAAACTGAATTTTCTTTTATGCCGATTCATCGTCTCGAAACCCGGATTGCATACCGCTATTTTGATATAAAGACCAGCTACCAAGGGGTACTGAAACAAAAACCGCTCACCGCACCGCACCGCGGCTTCCTGAACCTCGCCTATGCTAGCCCTAGCCATTGGAGCTTTGACTATACCTTGACTTATACCGGTAAGAAGCGTATACCGGAGACAGCACAGAATCCAGAAGCCTATCGTTTGCCTACGCAGGCAAAGGGATTCCTCCTCATGAACGCACAAGTCAGTAAAACAATTCAAACTGAACGACCGATCGCTATCTACATCGGGGTGGAAAATCTGACAAACTTTATCCAAAACACACCGATCATTGCGGCCGACCAGCCTTTCGGCTCTTATTTTGACAGTTCCTTGATCTGGGGCCCTGTTACCGGTAGATTGATCTATGGGGGGATTCGGTTTAAACTATGATGAGCGAAAGGAGGCCATCACCTTCGTAATTTACCAGTCGATTGGGTTATCCATTAGATTATATCAAAAAAATTTCTATTTTTACCTTGAAATAGCCTTACAATGAAAAGAAATTTCTTCCTCCCATTCCTTTTTATCTGTGCGCTGCTGGTCTCGAACAAAGTTACTGCACAATCAAAAAGCCTGTTCAATGGCAAAGACTTCAGTGGATGGCATGTCGATGTTCCCAAGATGGATACCGACCCCAATCTAAAAAGTCCCTTTATCATCAGGAATGGGCTATTAGTCAGTATGGGCGACCCCCGCGGGCACCTTATTACAGACAAGGTATACAGAAATTACCGGCTGGAGGTCGAATACCGCTTTCCGGGCAAACCGGGTAATTGTGGCATCTTGGTACATGCTTCTACTCCCCGTGCCTTATCTAAGATGTTCCCGCAGTCAATCGAAGTACAGATGTTTTATGAAAATGCCGGTGATTTCTGGTGCATAGCAGAAGATATCAGCGTACCTAACATGGTGGAAAGACGCGGACCGAAAGAAGAATGGGGAGGCACAGCAGGAAAAAAACGCCGCATCCTTAACCTGACGGATGGTTCTGAAAAGCCCTTAGGAAGTTGGAATACCATGATCATTGAATGCCTTGACCGCAAAATTAAAGTTTGGGTAAATGGCGACCTGGTGAATTACGGATATGATTGCACTGCCGACCGTGGCCAGATTGCCGTACAAGCCGAAGGCGCAGAAGTCGAATTTCGTAAAATGATGCTGACTCCTATCACTGCCTTAACGGATTAAAATGAGGTTATTCACCTGCATGTTGATTTATAAAATGTTCATGAATGTTTTTATCATCAAAGGTTCCATCTAAATATTGAAGATTAAATTATAAGAGATGAATAAAAAATGCCTCAGGTGGAGCTGCATTTTGTTGACCTTGTTTACTTGCAATGGAATTACCTATGCCCAAAAGCCGAACACCGCTGATAAAGTAAGCCTCCGCAGGGCCTTGACACTCTACAATAAGGCGCCAAAAGACGACCCTTGGAAAAAAACACCCGATGCCAGCTCCTTATCATGGCGGGAATCTTATTACTTACAAGGGCTTGTCGACCTTTACGAAGCCACTGGCAATACCCGTTTCCTCAAGGAATTAATTTCCCGGGGCGACCAATTGCTTTCCCATCGTGACGACCGGCGCGGCGTTACCGACGGCTCAGGAAAAAGCCGACCGGCATGGAGCATGGCAATGAAATACGTCGTCGCAGAAGCACAGCTTCGCGATGCGGCGGGAAATCCAGTAATTGCCATACGATCCACACCCTCCGCATACAATAACTTCACCCGGGTGGAAGTAATGAAGGCAGAAGACCATTCGTCCTCCCACTTTACCTTAAAAGTTACGAACGAACATTTTAAACGTACCGAACTTTTTAGCAATTTGAGTATAGATCCTGGAGACGAACGCTACGTGGAGAAAATAGTAAACGACCCCATGGCACCCTATTCCACGCGGCCCGGAAATTATACAGAACTGTCTAATTTGATACGGGTTACTACCCTCCACAACCCGAAAACACTTCCTGCCCTGCAATCCATCGACCTTAAACCAATCCCCCTCGCTTATATGGGTTACCTCGGCATCATCTACCATCCGCTAATGCGCTTTGCCGAGATTGTCAAAAATGACCCTAAACTCGACAAACTTGCTCCCGCAGCCGACCGCTTTATCAAAGCTGCTGCAGAATCTTATGATGATGCATCGACACGCCTCTGGAGAAACGGACCCAATGAAGGGGAAGGGTATTACCTAACCTGTGAGAAAGGAGAATCCTTCCCTGCCGATAATGTTGGGCAACCGTTTAATTTTTTGGGAAAACACGTTTGTGTCGAATTGGCCCTATACAGGTTTACAGGGAAAAAAGAATACCTTGAGCGATCACAACAGATGATCACGCTATTCAAAAACCGACTGGTATATGATCGCGAGAACGACTTATATATCTGGAACTATTGGTACGAACCCATGACGACTACCGGCTGGACGCCAGAAGACAACCTGTCATTTAACGTACGGTATTTTCGTGCAGCTCCGTATGTGGAAGACATTTCGCATGGCACCTTGGATATTGCCATGGTGATGGCAGCCTACCGCATGGGAATTGGATTTGACTCTGTTGACGTTGCACGATTTTCAAACACTCTTTTGAAAAATGTTATTTCACCCGATCGCCGCACAGTGAGAAGGACCGTCAACGGGAAAGGCGAGTATCCAGCGTACTTCCCAGCCCTTCATCGATGGCTGGAATTATCGGAAGTAAACGAAGAAGTATATAAAGCTGTAAAAGAAATATACCTGAAGCGTGAAGAAGAATCTTTGGGCTTTACAGCCAATCTGCTGAAATGGGGAAGACGGTACGATTAAGTGTCCCATGAGACTATCACGGCACAAGTATGCCTTCGCTTACTATTTTAAGCTGGCTTTTGAGGCTTAGGCCAAAACTCCAGATTATTTTATTGTTTTGTACAGAAGCAACAACGAAGCGACCTTCAGGAATTTTGCCTACCAATACAGGCGGTAGAGAGATACTGTCCTCGTCAAGTGCCGAGAAGATATAATCTCGCCCAATAGCTGTGTCAATAACCAAGGATCCATTCTGCTCCCTACTCACCTTACGAACAAAGGGTTCTTCCGTATCATAGCCTTCAAATACAGATACAAACGTTTTCGTCCCACCTCCTTGGCAGCGACGAACCACATAAGGAATTGTTGCACCGATATCTGCATTTTTCCAGTCTCGTTGTCCCCACCCTTCTGCAAGAAAGACCTCCTCTCCTCTTTGAGGAAGCGACCAGGCGATGCATTTCATTTTTCCGCCCGCCTTCCATGCCATATTCCAAGCGGTCGGGCTCTCTCCCGTGCGGATGTTTTTAAAATCATACAGCTTTAGATCGGAGGGGCGGACTTGCAACTGATTGATCTCATAATCCATCGTACTACCATGAAACACATAATCCTGCCTTTGTCCGCCATCCACCCGAAAGAAATCCACCACATAATTTTGTCCGTTTCCATGATCAATGATAGCAGATGTGCGCCGATAAAGGTCAGCTTCTGCATAGGCTTTCGAGGAAGCCTCCATCACCTTCACGTGTTCTGACGTTTTAAAAAAATGCACCTCTCCTCCACGTTCTTTTGTCCTTTGATTCTTCTCATCAATAACAACCGTATGATGCGCCACCGTGCGGATGGTCTGCGGTTTAAGCGGATGATCCCAGAGGTATCCCAGATCTGACAATATTTCCTTCCCCTTTTTCCAATAATAGAGATTTAGGCTATCCTGCTCGTGGTGTACACCAAAATGACTGGCACTTAACAACAGTAAACCCTCTCGCCCGTCCACGCCCGTACGCATATGGCCAATACGCAGTGACGGTGGGCACCAATCGCTCTGTTCGTATGGTGGCGAGACTTGGCTTCCCAGAGTCGGCATCCTATAAAACAAGGAAAAAGACGACAAACAAATCGGTTTCGCTAAATCATAAGGCAAGGTTAAAGTGGGCATGGTTTCGATCACCGGACCGTCGACATAAAACGCAGGCGGTACAGGTCCCGCCGGAACAGAAAGATCCGATCCGCATAGCTCCTTTAATAAAGAAAGATATTTCTTCCGTTCCGGATAATTTGCCACCATGAGTTCTACATAAGCAGCATCCAGAGGTAGTTGTCGAAACGAATCCGCGTACGGAGGATAGGTCAAGTCGCCCTGCAATCCCAGAAAAAAAGCTTCCCACACTTGTTCATAGGATGTATCATGGTAGAGATCAAGGTTGTCAATGCGTTTCCCCTGTTGATCCAAATAACCTGCCGGGTCGCTATAAGCCCGTGCAGCCTGGGCAAAATCCCATATCCCACCCAAGGTCATCAAGCCATAAAAAGGCGTTTCACTTGTTGTACCATCAGGAAGGAACCAGTCATTCACTGTCAACTCAAAACCCTCAAGCCCAAAGCGTACCAAACCGGGGTGCCCCACGCACATCCCTACCAAACCCGTTGCCGTTCGATTACTGACAGACTTATTGTTGATCTTTTTATCACTGACCAAGAGTATGGTACTCTCCAATAACAGATCCCGTTCAATCTGCAGGCGGTCAGTTTCTGTATAAATCTCCTGTCCGCTCTTGTCCTTCGCTGTACAGGTCAGGTCGTAGGCTTCCACCACCTTCCGCACAAAATCAGATTCAAGGCCTACCCCACTTGCCCGTCCGGCACTCCAATAGCCCGTCCATAGTCGCTTGTCGGCTTTATTGGGCGGCGGCGTTAATTCAGCCTCCGGTAAACTATTGATGTGCAAAGCAGCTGTCCGCGGATCCATATCTGCATACTCGCCATAACCTACATGCACCAACCAATTGGGATAACATACTGCCAAACGAAGGAGGATTTGCCGACAAGCCACCGCATAGCCAGGGTTCCCTGAAAGCGTATAAGCCTCAGCCAAGGTCCTGCTATATTGCGCACACCATTGCACCTTCCGGGAGCGGATGTTCGCTGTAAAGCTGGGCCTTCCAGTCTTAAACCCGAAGATAACAAAAGGCTCACCGCCACAGAAGGAAATCTGCTGAGGTTTCCCCCATGTCGTTTGAAGCACCACATCTTCGGGATACCCATCATTCGGAAATACCGTTCCGCACATGGTACATTCCAATTCATCCGGACGCTGAATATCCCAGTTCCAAAGGCCGTGAGGATGAACCGGCTTACCTTGATCACGGCATGCCGGGCAGGGTGTCCAAAGGGGATCTCCCGGTGTCGTTTCCTCGATCAAGTTTTTTAGAGAGTCAGGATTGGCCAAATGCAGGTAAAAACGTGCGCTCTTTTCGATATTCCCGGCATAGTTTTTCGCCCAGGCATAGTGCTGCATGTTCGCTTTTGCGACAGCGATATCCTTTCGCTGAATCGTTAAGACTGGATGATTGACCTGTTTGCGATACTTATTCCATAATGACCAATCGAACAGCGGCTCATCTGCTGGTGAACCCATAGAAAAGCCTACATTATTTGCAAACAGCCAGTCGCTCCCCAAGGAAAGTGCCGTTACGGTACCGACCGTGGTAGCGATAAATTTTCTTCGGTTTAATGGAGTTTTATCCATCAATCAATGCACTAAAAGATTGGCTTTAGTCCAAACTACATTGCGTTCAACCATTCAGTATTCCTTTTATCCATTGCCTCCTGCGAAATCAATTTTCCTGTTCCTATATCTTCCTCGTTCATTTCCAACATCTTTTTTTGTTCATCGGTCACATCCACTATGTCGGTTTCTGAAGAACTTGAAGAAATCAATTTATCAAGCGCCTCTAAAATTCCACGTTTTTAATGGAAAGGATTTTATCTATTATTCCATTCCTTAATTTTATCAACTGTTGCCATTTTTATCCTTTGAGACCTTAAATGTCGTAAATATTATCGTATTTCCCAATGTCCCGCAACCTGAAGTTACCATTATATACTAGATTTTCACTCCTTTGTCCACAGCGGATATTGCACCTTTTCCAAACCTATCCCTTCCGCCAGTTTCTCCATTCCCGAAAGAATACGAATCTCAACAGAAGGATCCCAGCCACTGGCAAGGTGGTGAAAATACATCAAGGCCCGCGCACCTTCATAACCACCTTCTTTCAGAATAATGGAGGAAGGAATATAAGCCATTACATCATTGTTATAGCCCATGACAAAGACTTCTGGTCCATACATCCTTTTCAATTCCACGGTATACGCGACCACGAGTTCCCCACCCAAACTAAAAACAGGCTGCTCCCCGATCTTCCAGATCTGTATGGGATAAGGGTAAGATTGTATTAGGCTTCCTGTCTCCTGAAGTTCAGCGAGTATTCGCTTGGCCCATGTCAGTTGATAGCCGGAAGAAGATGCGATTACTTTCTTCAATTCCTCCTCAGTAGGAGGTCTGGAAAGGGGGAGATCTAGTTCGGTATAGGCTGTTTTAAGTACCGCCGGTTGGCGTTTCATGCTGTCGCTGAGCACCGCTTCCACCGCTGCTGCCAGGGTTTTTCCATATTGACGGGCCAATGCCACGCTGCGCCGGGGCAAAGGATTGAGATCAGCCCCTCCACCTTGGAAGAACATGGCAGAGGTACCGGGATAGCGCTTTTCAAGTTCTGTTTGTGCAAAGCCCGGGTAATCACCCGACCATTGGTAGCCATCCAATACCGTGGCATGGCATGCATAGCCAAAAACGATCGACAGGATCCTTCCCGATAAGTCGGCCACCTTGATCACAGGAACCGCATAATCATTCGGACCGCCCAGCTCAGAAACCGTACTGAGTGCGGCTTCGGCATTATTTCGCCTGTTTACTTGAAAACGAGCCACACCGTTTCCCGTAAAAACCAAGGCTGATTGCATGGATTGCAAAGCTTCTGCTATGGATGCCATTATTTTGGCTTCCAGTTTATCAGAATAGGCTTTTATGAATTTCTCATCCTCTGCCCCAAAGTTTATTCCATAATAATCGTGTAATTCATCGTTTAAAACCGGTCCCGAATGGGTATGCGAGCTATTCAGGATAATTTGCGCTTTAGATAAATTAAACTGTTTTCTTAGCCGCTCCCTGATCCTATCCGATAAATCCTTCGGAAAACCTACCAGATCCGACGTCAGCAATATCGCGCGCTTTCCTTCACCATCTTCCAAGGCAAGGACTTTAATCCACAGATCATTTAAGGTACCTTCCGCAGCACGATCCCTTGAACCATAGCCCGAGAGCCACATTTTACCTTCCGGAGTGATTACAGCACGCGATACTCCTGCTTTCCATTGAACTGTTTGGGCATTCACCTCCATAAGAAAGGATGATAAGAGAAGAAATACAAGTAAGATTTTTTTTCCCATTTCCATTTTATCAATTTTTAAAGGTCATGCATCACTTCCCTTATCTATCCCCCATTCTATTTCATCTTTACCCGAGGTATGCCTACCTCATCTGCTAAATGTGCTACCCCTTTTATAATTTCTTCTTCAATATTCGAAGCCCAGGGGCTGGTAAAGATAGGCGACCTTGTACCTTCATAGCCCCCTTCCTTCAATACCGCGGCCGTCGGAATATAACCCATCACATCATTACAGTATCCAAAAACGAATAAATCATGTCCGAAAATGCGCTTCAGCGCAATTGAATAACCAACCAACAATTCCCCGCCGAGCGCCGCTACCGGCTGCTCTCCTAACTTCCAGGCTTGGATAGGGTAAGGATAAGAAGTAATCAGCTCCTCGCCTTTTTCCAATTTGGCCAAGAGCACCTTGGCCGCATGTTTTAGATACCCATGATAGCCAGAGTCCTCCTTCAAGATGTCCAATAGCTCATCTTTGCTGGGTGATGGTTTCTCAAATTTCAGGTCCAGTTCGGCATAAGATACAGCAATCTGAGGAGTTAATGAGCGCATCTCCCCACTCAGCACCTGTTCAACCGCAGCGGCCAATTCCTTTCCATATTGTTTTGCCAGGGCCGGCGATCGCCGCGGCAAAGGATTTTGGTCGGCACCCGCCCCTTGGAAAAACATGGCGGTAGTGCCAGGGTAAAGCTTCTCTAGTTCCAATTGTGCAAAGCCCGCATAATCACCAGACCATTTATAGTCACCCAGTACCGTATTGTGACAGGAATAACCAAATAGTAGCCCAAGCATCTCGCCATTCTCGGCCAGGACTTTAATCACAGGAACGGCATAATCGTTAGGACCGTTCAAAGCTGTTTGGTCTTCAAGTGCCCCTTCCTTGTTGTTCCGCCGGTTCACCTGAAACCTAGTCACCCCCCTGCCCGAATACACATTTGCCGGTTGAAGGGATTGTATTGCTTTCCCTACAACCTCCACTAATTGATCCTCGAGCCTCGCCGCATAGCGGTCAATCTTGTCAAGCTCAGTTTTGTCAAGTGCATAAACGTGCCTGCTGGACTCCGTTTCCGGTCCGGTATGGGTATGGGAACTATTCAGGATAACCTGTTCCCTAGTCAGGCCGTATTGCTTTTCCAATCGGTCACGGACCTTATTGGACATGCTCTGGCGGATACCGACCAGGTCTGTAGAAACCAGTACCACCTGTTTTCCATTTTCATCCTCCAGTGCCAATGCCTTTGCCCAAAGGTCATGTCTCGTACCCTCCGATGGCCGGTCACGCGCCGCATAACCGGCCATCCACATGGATTCTTGCGGAGTGATGACCGTACGGGCGACGCCGGCCTTCCATTGATTTACTTGTGCTTTAAGCTCCATAAGAAGCGATGACAAAAGAAAGATTACTAGTAAAAGTTTTTTTTTCATTCGTTTATCATTTTTCTAAAAGGCTATGGATAGCATTCATCAATACTTTCTCTACTTCCGGCGCAACAAACGACCCTATATCACTCACTTCATATCCTCCCTTCTCATAAGATAATGACGTACCTACATAACCAGTTCCCAAATCACCATAGGCAGCCATAGTGACAAAAAGATCCGGACGTTTCGCCTTGGCAGCTAACTGGTATTCAACAAAGAGTTCCCCAGGCATATAAAGAATACGTGCATTGTTCAATGTCAGACATGCCACATCCAACTGTTTTCCTGCTTCGGCTCTTCTTAACCACGCCAGTTCCCGGGCAATATCGTTATTTTTTGCTAAAAGACTTTTGTCCTTCTTTATTTCCTCCTTCAATCCATACACATGCCTAGCAGGGGGCAAAGAAACCGGTTGTATGGACCATTTCACGCCCTCAACCCCTATTGGCTGACGTTCTGTAGCTTCCCACGCCCGCTTCATACCATCGGCAAGACGTTCGGCAAGAATAAGCCGGTTCTCATGAGCGCCATCATTGTATTTACCCGCAGCGACATTACCACCGGCCCCATTAAAATGGATGTGTAAAGCATCGGGAACTGCCAATTGCCTAAAAAACCGGGCAACACCAACAAAATCAGGATTGGCAACCTTGGTATGGTAATAGCTTTGAGGATGTGTGGCATAATAACTCATGATCACAAGCGGTTGGTCACCATTCCATAAACTCACAACAGACACTTCCGGATCGATTATACCTTCTGGTTCTGCCCGTAAGGACGCCTCCTTTGTTGCAGATCCACGGAAGGCCCTGACTTTTCCATCAGGGCCATAACTATTCCGGTTCGAAGCTATTTTTTCCACTTTCGCTTTACCCAACCCCAAATGAGTAACGGACTGGGCTTTCGATAAAGAATTTTTTACTGCAAGAGTTAAACGCCGCAAGGCATCACGTGCAAAGGTGCCATCATATCCCAAAGGTTGATTCACCGAAGGATCAATACCCGCTTCCAGTAGAATCCGCTCGGCACCCGAATCATATAAAGGGGCATCATGCTGATGCAATACATTGACACTGACCCGCTGCGGAATGGTTCCTGCAGCGGTAGCCAATGCGGACTTGAATTCGTCCATACCGTCATTACTAATCAAAATCCAATCAATGGCACAGAGAACTATCGGCTGCCCAGCCCCCAGTAAAACCACTCCTTTTGCTCGAAGGCCAAGATCCCAGGAATTTTCCTCGTGCTCATAGGCTAAATTGACACCTATAGGTGGCGTAACATCCACATCAAATGTGGATACCTGCAATACATTAATGGCCTTCACCGATCCGGACATGATCAACAAAGATAGCAGCAGGATCCATGCTCTCCCTAGCCTACTCAATTGTCTCAAGTGGAGGAACATTATTTTCTGAACCTTCATAACCTTTATTTTGGTTGATTACACCTTTTGTATTAGCAGTAATCACATTAATATCAATCGGCCATAGCACGTTAAAAGGCTGGATAGTAAAGATATTCTGCGCTATATCACCAATCTGATAAAACTGGTTATTTTTCATCACCCGATCAAAAAACCAGTTCTTGTTTGTGAAGTTCTCCACAGTGTAACCATCTCTATTAAGCTGGGCGAGAATATAGGAGGCACGAACCATTTCTGTATGTCTCATTTCCTCAATATACAGCTCACGAGCACGTTCGTCAAAAATAAAGTCAAGCGTAACATCCCCCGCAGAAATGGGAAGTGCATGCGCCCGTTCGCGGACCTTATTGATATCGGTTGCCGCCATGCCCCGCTGATCTTTCCAGAAATAGGCCTCTGCTCGAATTAGGTATGTCTCAGCCAGCCGGTATACATAATAATCCCCATTACCACCCATCGGGTTTCCCGTGTAGCCGCTTTCATGCGGAAACCAGGTTTTATAATGAGGGAAAGGAAACAATGCCCCGATCGTATCCGCTAACTGTGCGAAATAGGCTGGGTTAATCGGTTTTCCAAAATCAGGGGAAGTAGGCTCATTATACACCAATTCATCCTTTTCCACCCAATTTGCATCCGAACGTCTAAGGTCGGGTGTATTTTTATGAGTATAGGTGCCGTCATTCCATATCGTATAGTTTGCCCAAGGTGTAGTAGTAACATCCGGATTCCCTCTTCCGAGACTGTCGTACATTGGAGTAAGTGTTCCATCTGGAAAACGGTCCCTTGTACCATGCAAACCGCGGCTATCTTTCACCATATTATGCCACCAAGCAGGCGTATAATTCCGCATAGTATAAGAACCCTTGGATTTGGCTTCCGCAGGTGCCTCCGCTCGATCGATCAAGATAAAGATGGCTTCCGTATTGGACGGTAAAGCTTTATTTTCAGGACGGTGCAGATCCCAAAGTACATTCCGGTACGAATCGTTCGCCCATGCCCCAAAACGTTCTGTCATCAGGTCAAAAGGCCCGTTGATCACCTGAGAAGCGGCATCAATGGCCTTGTCAAATTCCAAGTTGTCCAAATATACCTTTGACAAAAGGTGCAAGGCTGCATATTTTGATGGACGGTCGGTCTTTCCATTCGGGGGCAGCCACTGTGTAGCAAATTCCAAATCGGATTGAATCTTCTTCAGTATTGCCCAACGGGAATGGCTGAAGAAATCAAGCTTGGCATCTTTCAGCTCTTCCCCGATAAAAGGTACATCACCATAGGTATGCACCAAACGGTAATACCAGTATGAGCGATAGAATAGGGCCTGCCCTAATATTGCATTCCGCTCGGCTTCCTCGTTCCAGGTGATATCGTCAATTCTGGAAACGATGACATTCGTATTCTTAATATAGCCATAAATCCGTGCGAACATTGGTAAAATAGGCATGTAAGTACCGGAAGAGGGGCCTATTGCCCGCCAGTCGGCGGCGAAATACATGTTGCCGAGATCTGTTCCGTTTACATCGGCGGCCATATGGCTCCGGTCACCGTAAAAATCATTTTTTAAATCCTTTCTCACCGTTACCAAGCCCGACTCAAAGCCCGCCTTATCCACGTATACGTTTTCGGGAGAGTAAAAGGAGAGCGGTTTAGGTTCCAAAAAATCCTTCTTGCATGAGGTTTGAAAAAGAAGAATCGTGGTAAAAACCGCCATTATGGTTACTATTCGTTTCATATCTTTATTGTTTTTTGGTCGGTTTCAATTATAAGGTTAAATTCAAGCCCATGGTAAAGACCTGAGGCATGGGTGTCATATTTGATTCGGGATCAAAACCCGGCCAGTCCGTAAAGGTCAGCAGGTTACGTACCGAACCGAACACCCGTAAGCTGTTCAGCCTGATCTGTTTGGCAACTGCCTGCGGCACGTTATAGGATAAGGTAAGGTCCTGGACCCGCACAAAACCCGTAGGCTTATAGATCACGATATTCCCACCAAATTTGTCCACGTTATCCGGGAAATCATGGCGCTGGTATTCATTCGTCGGGTTTTCCGGCGACCAGTAAGGCAAATCCCAAATATTGATCCGGTCATGAACCGATTTATTGGTCGTCAAAAAGGGCATTGAGCGTATATGGCCCAGATCGGCCCGGATAAACACGGAAGCCGAAAAATTCTTCAGGAAGGTGAACTCGTTCCTAAGCCCCAAACGGTAGCGCGGACTGGTATACCCGATAAAGCGCTTGTCGTCCAATTGTAGGTATTTGCCATCATCGTTCACGTCTACCGCCTTATAATCGCCCGGCACCATGTTGTACACTGCGGCGGCATCCTCTTCACCCAACTGCCAGACACCGATCACGTCATAATCCCATACCACATCGCTTGCGTATCCCGGGAACCATTTGTTCGTAAAGTCGGGCAGTTCACCGGTTTGAGTTTTCCCCAACAAGGTATACTCCCCTACATCACCCCAAAGTTCCTTGATCTTGTTCCGGTTAAGAGAAAACACCAAGCTGGAACGCCAGTCAAGATTCTCGTTCTTTACATTCTGGGTATTGATGGAAAGTTCTAGCCCCCGGTTGCCCAGTTCGCCAAGATTGGCAACAATGTTTTCAAATCCTGTGATGATGGGCAACTGCCGGTTCATCAGCAGGTCCCTAGTGGTGGCATCATAGACATCGATGCTCATGTCCACGCGGTTATTGAACAAACCGATGTCCAGGCCGATGTTGGCGGATTCTGTCCGCTCCCAACGTAGCCCCGGATTGGCCAGCGTACTGTTGAACACGCCCGATTCTACATTGGAGCCATCGTAGCCCAATACCGAGCCCAACCTTGCCAAAGCCGAATAGGCCCCGATATCCCGGTTCCCGTTAGCACCCCAGGATAACCGCAATTTCAACCGATCAACCCACGGCACATTGAAGAAAGGTTCATTGCCGATCTGCCAGGCAAAGGCAAAAGCCGGGAACAGTGCATGCGGGTTCTTTTGGCCGAAGGCCGAAAAGCCATCCCGCCGGACCGAACCCGTAAAGAGGTATTTGTCCATCAAAGTATAGTTCAAGCGGGCCATGAGCGCATCGCCACTGCTCTCGCCATCATCATTGGATACCGCAGGATTACTGCCAAACTGCAGGGCATTGTAAATCAGGTTTTCATTGGGCGCAAAATTTGAATTTTCCTGACGTGCCCACCAGCTCCGCGATTTCTCCGCATTCGCCAACAGGGTAAGGTCGAAGGTATGGACACCAAAGGTTTTGTTCCATTTCAACAGGTTGTCGATCATCCATTCGTAGGAAGAGGACTCGATCCGTCTGCCATAACCACCCACGTAGGTTTCACTACCCGTCGTGGTACTGGTTGACCAATAGTTGAAGTCCTTCCCATAGGAGAAACGTGGCTGGAAGGACAGCCGGTATTGGAAGCCGAAGGGCAATTCCACCTGTGCGAAAAGACTTGAAAAAAGCGTGCTCGTTTTGGCAAGCCGGTCCTGACCGTAATAGTTTTCCAGGGGGTTGATCGTATAATCGTTTGGTTTTTGTCGCAGCGTACCGTCCTGGTTCCACATTGAACCGTAGGGACTCTGCGCAGCCATATTACCCAAACTGGCAGGCACCGAGCTTTCGTCGCGGTAGGCAAACTGGGTATTTGCACCGACACTCAACCAGTCCGTAACGTCCAGATCAAGGTTGAGGCGTGTACGCACGGTGGAGAATTCGTCTCCCACGATGATACCCTCGTTGTCAAGGTAGCCGATGGAGAAATAATACCTTAGGTTCTCCGTGCCACCGCCCGCACCGAGCGAATAGTCTTGCCTTAAAGCCGGCCGCACCACCAGATCGTAAAAATCCGTTGTCCGTCCAGCCTTGTAGTTTTCTATCTCAACAGGCCACAAACCAATCCTCCCGATCCATTCGTCAACATTATCAGCAGCTGGATTCGAGCTAAAACCTCTCCATTCTTCTACCGTAAGACCGTTGGGAAGCTCATCAGGATGGAAGAAATAACCGTAAGGAAGATCGGAGTGAAATTGTTGCTGAAAATCCCTGTGGAAGTTCAGGTAATCTTTTGGCCCAAAGGGTTTCAGGTCATGCGTCGTACCCGCGATACCCACTTTTGTGGAGAAATCGATCGTCGGTTTTCCCGTCTTTCCTTTTTTTGTCGTGATCAGGATCACCCCGGAAGCGGCCTTCGAACCAAAGACTGCTGCCGAACTGGCATCCTTAAGAATGTCGATGGTCTCAATATCCGCCGGGTTGATGTCGCGCACACTCCCATTATAGACCACACCATCCAGCACCACCATCGGCGCCGTATTGGCATTTAATGACGAAGGTCCCCGTATCTCAAGGGTACCGCCCCCCGCAGCAGAGGTTTCCTGGTTCAGTGAAATCCCAGGGACCGTGCCCGCCAGCATATCGGTGACCTGTGTCATTGCCTGATTCTGGTAAGTATCTGCGTCGACACGTGCCACTGAACCGGTCAGGTCGCTCTTCTTCGCCGTCCCGTATCCGATGACCACGACCTCTTCCAACTTGGCCAGGTCTTCCACCAATACGGTCTCCAACTGGGCTTGCCCGGTAATAAGTACTTCCTGTGTTTGGAAGCCGACATAGCTCAATACCAAACTGGCGCTGCCTTCCGGTACCGAAATGGTATATTGCCCATTGACATCCGTCACCGTTCCCACTGTGGTGCCTTTGATTTTCACGCTAACCCCAACTAAAGGCTCACCCTGTTCATCGGTCACCTGCCCTCGCACCTGTCTCTGCTGCACAATGGACAAATCGGTAGTTTCTATTTCCAATCCCTTCTTCCTGACCAGGATATTGTTCTTTACAATTCTAAAGTTAAATGGTAAGCCCTCCAAGCAACTCTCCATAAACTCTTCAATGGAGGAATTTTTTACGTTAATATCAATACTTGTGTTTTTAACCTCTTTGGTATTGTAGGCAAAAACATAATCAGTTTGCTTCTCTACAAACTGGAATACCTTTTCAAGCGGAACATTCCTTTTGTCGAGGGTTATTTTCTGCGCATAACTTTCTGCGGTGACCTGCATGAATGCCAGGCATATAAAGAATAAAATAAGATTAAGTTGCATAACTATCTTCCGCATGCCCACTTTATAAACCCGGCGAAAAACCTGGTTCATTATCCATGGAAGTTTAGGTGGGAGCCATGAGTCCATCTTGGCTCTTGTAAACGATTTTAATTTCATTACTTTTGTACGGTTTGGGTTAATAATAGGTTCCAACGATCCTTTGTCCGAAATCTCGGAAGGGTTAACTCAGACTTCCCGTCTCCCGATGGCCGTCAGGAGGCGGTTTCTTTTTAACCCCTTTTTGTTTAGGGTATTTCTTTCTTCATATTTTGGTTTTCAGTTAAACAATCTGTTCGTTTTCATATAATTTCTCCTAATGATGCTTATGAAATAATGATTTTTTTGTTTTTCCCCTCTTGCACGATCCGGTAGTTAAATCCAAAATATTCCAATATTTCCAAAGCTTCCGATGCATTGACATTCCTGTACACTTTACCCCATAATTTAATGATTGGCGCTTCTCCTTCAAATTCCACATCCACATCATACCAGCGCGAAAACTGGCGCATCACATTTTCGATATCAGAATCCTGAAACTGAAAAAATCCATTTTTCCAAGCAATAAAATTATTGACCTCTACTGCCGATATACCAACACTGCTTTTGTTTATCCTTGCCTGCTCGCCCGGCCTTAAAAGAATACTGGCCACCCTCCCTTTCACTTCTGCAGAGATTCGAACAGAACCTTCAACCAACGTGGTCTTTGTAGACGATTCATCGGCATATGCGTTAATATTAAAGTGCGTGCCGAGTACTTCTACGAGCTGATCCGAAGTCTTTACATAAAAGGGAATAAGGTCACTCTTGGAAGACCGTTGGCTATTGACCTCAAAATAGGCTTCACCCACAAGCTCCACCAGCCGCTCCCTACCAGTAAATTGAGTAGGATATTTCAATGAAGAGGCTGCATTTAGCCACACATTGGTGCCATCTGGAAGTACAACCCTATATTGACCCCCTTTCGGTGTGGAAATGGTATTGAATTGTGGATGAATATTTTTTTTCCCTTGATCAGCATGAACACTATAAGTCAATAGGCCATCTTCTGTTTTCGTGATCGTCATCCCTCCTTCTTCCAGGAGTTCCCCTGCTTTTGCATCATCTAGAGAGATTGTCGAACCATCTGCCAAAGTCAAAACTGCTTTATTGCCCCCCGGGGCGATGTCTGTAGACGGTACCTTTTCCACGAGTTCAGCTTTAACATCTTGCTGAGGAATAGACGTGAAATAAAAAGCGATTGACAGGGCAATTAATACAATGGCTGCAGCGGCAATGGAAAGGGGCTTCCATAAAGACCGCATAGATTTTGTTTCCTCCCCGCTTATTGCATCCATTATGGATGCTTCCAATCCGGATTCAATCTGCTTACGCTCCTTTTCGGGCAACAAATCAAGCACGTCTCCTTCTTTTTCAAAGAAGGCATAATATTTCCTAATGAAGTTTAACTCAACTTCGGTAGCCTCTCCATTCAGGTATTTTTGGATAAGCTTGAGAAATTCCTTTCGATGATTGCTATGCCACATATAATAGTAGTACGGGCAAAGCGCAAAACTCCCAAGCTAGCTACTATCTTTTTTGTACTTGGCTAACTACTTTGCTTACTGCTCCAGCAATACGGTCTTCGATATCACCCGCCCACCGCCATGCGGGTCGACCGTATTCGTCAAGATGAGAACCTCCTTCATACCCACCCTCTTCCCATACCCGGCGGGATGGGATGTACGCGGCCATCTCATTGGCATAGCCACATACCCAAGTAGTTTGCTTGTCAAATTCACGTTTAAAACGGAGGGAATAATCGACAACCGCTTCGCCGCCAATGCCGATAAAGAGTAATTGCTTGCCAAATTTCCAAGCTTGCACAGGATAGGAATAATAGGTCGGGAACACCTCACCGGCATCAAGCTTTTTCAACATGCGGCGAGCCCATCGTGCCTGAAGGGGACTATCGCCGCTTGCCACGGGAAGCAAGGTTTCCCTCGTCGCTACCTCTTCATAATCCAACTTGACAAAGTCAAAGGCCGTACGGATACCGGAAGCAATAGGTTCCATCTCTCCGGCCAACACCTCTTCCACAGCATCTGAAAGCATTTTCCCATACTTTTTGCACAAGGCTACCTCCCGACGTGGAAGCGGATTTTGATCGCCGCCGCAGGCATTAAAAAAGAGTGCAGCTGTGCCCGGATGCTTCGCTTCAATGTTTAACTGGGCAAAACCGGGATAATCCCCGCCCCAGGAATTAAAGGAAAGGGTTGTAGGATGGCATGCATAGCCAAAAAGGGCTGCGATTAAATTTCCACCCGTGCCTTTAACAGCCAATACGGGTACATAATGATCAACTGCTCCCTTCAGAGGTTTCCCTGCCGCCAATAATGCCGGCACTTCCTCCTCCACATTCTCACGGCGGTTGACCGCAAAAGTACAGCGCCCTTCACCTTGGTATAAGCGTGCCGGCTGCCAGTTTTCCAATGCTTCACCCACGGCTTCTACAACCTGATCCTCCATCCACAAGGAATATTCCTTCACTAATTGACGTTGATGTTCATCACTTGGGTAATAATCAACTAGATCATCTTCCAAACAAGGGCCTGAGTGATTGTGCGAGAATGTGAGCATAAAGGCCGAACGTTGGATGCCGAAACGGTCATGTATCTTTTTATAAAGACGCTCTGAGATCGTTTTAGACATCCCTTGATTATCGGTAGTTGCCATTACCGCTATGTTTCCCTCTGAATCTTTGAAAGCAAGCACTTTGACATATAAATCGTGAAGTTTGCCATAGGCAACCCGTTGGGTGCCATAACCAGCCAACCACACGGAAGTGTGGGGGGTAATCACCCGACGGCCAATACCGACCTGCCAATCCATGGATTTTGCTTGACTGAAAGGTCGAGTCGGATTATATGGTCTCGTTTGGGGCGTTCCGCCCAGCGCAGGGAAAGAAGCGGCCATTACCGTAGCAAGAGAACCTACGGACAGGGAAGTAAGAAACTGACGTCTGTTGTAGAAATTGTGTGCCATATGATGGTATGTATGTTTTAAAATATGAATGAGCAGCTTATCTGCCCATTAGTTAATAGTACAAGAAATGACGAAAACTCCTATCCTCGCTTGTAGTTAAATTTAAATATTTAAAAGCTAATGCTCCATACGAAGACTGCTGCGGTGTTCTTCCTCGCAGTAAAACCCAATACCTAATTAAAAGATACCGGATCAGGTCCGGCATGACGGCAATGGCGGCTACGCCTAAAACCTAATACCCAGTACCTAATACCTCAAGCCCCACTTCACACCGACAAGACGACAAGCAATGTCAATAATCCAGCCAACTTGGAGCGCAATTCCGTTGACGCAGTATTCAATTGATTTTGTACGGTTTTTTGCGATATATTGAGCTTAAGGGCAATTTCGTTTGTGGAAAGGTCCATCTCATAGCGCATCTTAAAAATCTGCCGGCGTCTCTCGGGTAGGGTAGCAATCCAGGCATTGAGCAATTCATTCAACTCTTTTTCAAGGGTAGTTTCATCGCTAGCCGGACTCGTTAACAAGCTTTCAAAGGAATCAAAGAAAACATGGTGGCGTTGCTGCCTGTGAACCACTTTATAGACCTGGAATCTCACAGCACCATGAAGATATGCAAGGAGGTTTTCTATGTTCAGGTCATCCCGCCTGATCCATAAATCCGCAAACACATTTTGCAGCACATCATAACACTGATCATGATCCTGAAGACGCTTAAATGTTGCATTATACAACTGGGCCCAATGTTTCCGATAAATGGCCGTGAACGCCAACTGATCCCCAATTGACATTAATTGAAGAAGGCGGTCATCGGAAAGTCCTGAATAATTTTCCTTATTCATGTCGGGAGTAGTTTCAAAACCGGTATAACAGCCAAAATCCTTTGCAACCTATATCTTAACCGACAGTCCCGCCCAACAAAAGTTACTTCTGGCCGATTGGACGTATACCCAATCAAATAAACAAAATAAAATCCAAAGAAACAAATCCAGGCCAAAAGCCTTTTTGTATCATCTTATATGTTATTCTTGCAGGCCGCGGCGATGAACGTGCTTAAAATCAAGCGCTATTCTTTTCACATCGCTGTTCTCGCTTTCCGCCAGTTTTCCAGCCATGTTTAATACCGATTCGGCTTGTTTCGGGTAATTTTTAACCGTCTCTATTATTTTTGCCGCAAACCACTCATTATTTGTGGGCAGATCAAGAATCAAGCTGTTATAAAGGCCTGCCGTCAGATCAATGCCAGTACCCAAGGCATTCAAAACCCTTACTTTATCTTTCGGTTGAATATCCGGATATACTCTCGCCAAATCCAACTGAAAGGCAGGATCATTAAAATTCACCTTCATCAATGCCTTAAAAGCCTGTTCACTCAGGTACCGATCGTCTTTGTTCGTGATTCCTCCAAGAATCAAACGTTTCATGGTTTCAGATTCTTTCAGTTTTCCCGCGCCATACAATTCCAATAAAAAATATCGATACCTGCGATTCGAATCCATGGATAATGCGTCAAGCAAAGAGCCATCACCTTGATTCAACCGACCGGCCATCAAGGACCTCAATTGCTCCTTTTCTCCCTCATGTATTAAGTGCCACAAGGTATAGGTGGTATAGACCGCCCCCTTTACCGCTTCATCGGCAATTTCTTTCCTCGTAGCTCCCGTTACCCCATCCAAGGCTGTGGGTTTTGCATCCAAAAGTTCTTCAAATTCATATTCCCGCAATGCGGACCAATCATCTTGTAAAATGGCAATCAGCTGATCATAATCTTCGCGCGAGAACACGCTGTGATCTGTTTTTGTTAATTGTTCGCCATAGACCTCCAAACCCATGAACTCCCCCGTTCCATACCAGTATATTCCCACATTCACCACTTTGCACTCCCCGGTAAGGCATACTTCGGTTTCGAGCTTACGATGCCAATATAAAAGACCTTTTTCATCTATTACAGATGTGATTTGGATAGAATCGCCCTTATCATCAAGGATGTATGCCACTTCATCCAGTGCTGTCAAGTTTAACTTTTGTAATTCCTGGCTCTGAAAAACCACATCCCCCTTCCCCATCCCCCATAAAAATGGCAAGGTTAATGAAAATAAAAGGAGATAAGCGTTCATGCTATGCTTCACTTTCAATGGCTTCCAGCTTTTGTGTTGGTTGCGGGAACTTTAGTTTTGCCAAATAGCTTTTCCATTTTCCTGAATCATATCGCAAATCCTTCCCTGTTAACCTTTTTAATTCACCTGTGGCGAACCTTTTGAAAATATAGTGGATATCGTCCAGGTATTTCGCCAATAACTCATAACCCGATCTGGAACCGCATCGCGCCAAAGAAGCGCCTATCGCCAGTTCCAGGACTGCCCCGAATACCCGCCACCGTACCAATTGGTATTCCTGTGTCCAATAACCACCAATATTCTTATCTTTTAACAGATCCTGAATACCGGAAACAAATTCCTTGTCCGGAATGCGGTCTATATAAAAGCACAGGTTTAATATGCGGTTATAAAATGGAATGATCTTCAAATCAATCCTGCCATTGTAATAGGCATTCGTCCGTTCAACCATATCACCGCCAGAAACGGTATGTTCCAGAATATACTTTATCGTTTTTTTACTCTCGGGGTTACCCGACTTCGCCAATAAGCCAATATTCTGGTTGATACGCCAAAAGAGGCCAATAAGCATATTCTTTTCCCGTCCACGTATGGAATCATATTCATCAATATATCCTCCGGGATACCCATCCGCCAGTTCCTGATCGAATAACTGTCGCAATTCAGCTTCAATTAAGTCATTTCCCTCTTTTCCACCAAACCAGGCAATGGCCTTTGCCAATAACAGCTTTCCCTCCGGAACCATTTCTTTCTCAAACGCGTCAATCAATACGGGCAATGCACCTTCTTTAGGCAAGCGTATGCATTCGTATAAATACTCTTGCTTTCCCGATGCCAAATTTGAAACCCGTCTTCTGGTTTCATCTTCATCGATTACGGACTTAGACTTGCCTTCTTCCTTACCAATTGGAGGTAGATAACCCAAAGCCCGCCATTCTTTTTGAATCTCCGAGATATCATATTCCTGGGTTGATACATTCCTCCACACTTGGTCGGCGGCAATCTGACCAGTCATATAGCCCAGCACAATCAAATCCGCGGTCATTCTTGTAAACTGGAGCGCATTATGGGTTTGGCTGAAACCTCTTCCCGATAATAAAAGGCCATCCAGGCCTTTTGGCACAATACACCGATAAGGAATATTCACATTCAGCACATTAGAATGGGGAAGCAGGAACCCACATCGCGTATAGGATGTCGTGCCTACACTGTGCGGATCGAAATCGCTGCTTGTTCCAGACACGACATCCTTAAAGTTCCTCCCCTCCACAGCATCAATCAGGTTAAGTGTATACATGCCTTCAACCCTTCTCGATTCCCTTACTGCAAGCATGGGATTAAAATCATAAAAATGAGCCTCATAATGAGACAGGAAGAAGCCCCGCTGCAACTCCGATATCTTGGTATTGTCAATAATGTCATAATCTCTTCCATGATGGGACGGCGGATTCTTTACGCCATTGATATCCCATTGACTATAATTTTGCGTAAGGCCATACCGCGAATCACCGAATTCATAATTAGCACCGGCAAAGAAAGCGACATCCCCATCGCCAGTGCCATCAATCGTGCGGTCTGAATATACCGCTTGCAGTTCCCCATTGCGGCATAGCATGATACCCTCCACCCTGGTACCCTTATTCAATGATCCGCAAATAATGGAATTACCGAAAACACGGCAATCGTATTCCGATAAGCTCGACAAATGATACAGCATACGTCCGATCTTTTTCGACATATGATTTGTTGTCGCAACCCCTTCAGCCTCATCGATATGCTTCTTGAAAAAGGTATGCTCTTTCAGGCCATGATAATAACCCATTACACTGCACATCGTCTTTGTTCCGCCAAGGTCATTGAAATAATCGGCGACAATGGTATTCACCCCCTTTTCAGCTGCTCCCAAAGCAGCCATTGCCCCCGCTGTACCTCCTCCGGCAACCAATACCTGGCAATGGGTTTTATTGGGTATGAAGCGATCAAAATCAAAAGAACATCTTTTCAAGGGTACGGATAAACCCGGCTCATCGACCGCCTCTATCTTCAATTCGCTGAAGGGGATTTTTGCCCCGGCTATTATCAGTCTTTTCGGTAATTCAAACGCTGTTGCTTTCCCATTATTCAAGGTGTTGATCAAGGCCTTGCATTTGGTATCTATACGAACAATATCGCCACAGCTTAAGCCTTCACTGGAACCGCCCAGCATGTGATATCCAGTCATTTTTACAGGTGGAAGCCTTTCATCTGTAAAAGTATATTTACTTTCCAAGGCAAGCTGATGTATGATGGCTTTTGTCATCGAAGGATGGATATTTCTCAAATCCTTCCCCAGTTTAGCTGCAATAAACCGTGCTTGCTGTTCTATCTCGTTCAGGTCCTGGGATCCAACTTCGAATTCATAGGCCAAAAAGAGTTGGTTGTCTTCCCGTTTTCCCAAATGCATGCTTACTTCGTTTCCGATCACACCGATCTCTTCCGGGACCTTCACCTTTCCGTTTTGTGGATTATCCACCTTTAACAATTCCAATACAAACCCTGCTTTTTCAATTTTTGCCGGTCCATTAAAGATTTTCCGTGTAAAAACAAGGTTATCGGATGCGTCAATAAAATTTGAACAATATACCGCATGCAATCCGTGCTTATCCGCAAGCAAGATACCCTGCACTTCCTGCTCGTCGGAAAAAATACCGCATACATCCGTCATCAGCAATACGTGAACCTTGTTAATCAAAAGATTCCGCAACATGCCCTTTCGCACGCTTCCGGAAAACAAGAGAAGTTCATTCCTAAACAGGCTACCGTTAGGCCCTATCCCGCCCTTCTTCAGTATTTCCCCTTTCTCACCTTCTGGGAAAAATAGACGCTCCAGCTCCGGTCCAAACCGATCTAAACCTGTTTCATCCAACCATAAATTCTTTTTCGCAGTAATCTCATAGCCCGGACTCGTCCTTTTGTCGACAATCAGTACCCTCTTCCCTTGTTTAGCCGCTTCTATAGCCGAAAAATAACCAAACAAGCCAGCGCCATTTATCACTAAATCGTATCGCTCAAAATTGTCCTCTCCGAGAAACTGGTGATTGATTTCATTGAACACCTGTTTATTGATAAACCCTGGGGCCAGGAGGGCCGCCCCTGTTATCGGCAAACTTATATGGAGAAAGTCGCGTCTTTTCATAGGTATTGAATTAGAGGTTAGCTATCAAAGGTCGCACCCATATATTCCGGAAACTTATGGGTTTGCTTTTATCACCATGGGCCTGTAGTTTTATAGGCAAGGGTCCATGAGCATGGTACGCGGGTTTCCCAATGTAAAGGGTTTCGCCAGACAACTTCACATCATGATGGAGAAGTACACCATTTAGAAAAGCGGTGACCCGCGCTGCTTCTTTTAATGAGCCGTCTGCATTGAACCGCGGAGCTTTCCATACAATGTCATATACTTGCCATTCCCCTGGTTTTCTCGCTGGATTCGCTAAGGGGATAATTTGCTTATAAATTGCCCCTACTTGCCCGTTAGAATAAGTTTTATTTTGATAAGAGTCCAAAATCTGAATTTCATAGCCTTGGCCTGAGGGTGTTGCAGCAAGGTAGATCCCGCTGTTTCCCCTGGCTTGGCCCTCCCCCTCAATATCAGTGGGAATACGGTATTCCAAATGCAATTGATAATCGGTGAATTCCTGTCGGGTCCGGATGTCACCCGCGGCTTTATTAACGGTAAAAACACCATCATGTACTGGCCAGTCGGCTTTTTCACCGGGTCTTTTTAAAGACTCCCATTGATCAAGGTTTTTTCCGTCGAACAAAATCAGCGCATCAGAAGGCGCTCTGCCCACGCTTGCATCAATAACTACAGGTACGGGCTGCCATACCTCTGTATCTTCAGGCTTCATTGTTTCCTGGGCAGAGGCAAATAAGGTTACTCCCACTAAACAAATTGGAAGAAAAAGTCGCTTTAAATTCATCGTCATATTTTTGATTTATTGTAATTACTCTTTTTTATTTCCAACCTAATACCTATTACTTTTTTGCATCAGCTATCAGCTTTCTTTTTATCTCTCCGTCATTTCGAGCGCAGTGCAACGAAGTCGAGAAATCTGTTTTAGATTCCTCCATGCGCATTGCATCCTTAGTCGGAATGACGCAACCCTAATACCTAACACCTATTACCTAACACCTAATACCTATTACCTATTACCAAATACCTAAACCCCAGTTAATCACGATAATTCAAGGCTGGCTTCCGGTCGCCCAGCAAAGCCTCGTAGGAAAAATCCGGTCCGATCGCCGACTGGTATTCCTCTTTGGCTTTTGCCAATAGATCTTCATTCGTAAAAAGGTCTATTGCCGTTCCCAGTATCGTTTTGGCGGCTACCATCATACCCTTGACGCCTATGCTTGTCCCTCCCGCTGCAATGGCTTGCCAACTATGCCCCGGCGTGTTCGCCACCCATGTCGCCGTACTTAACCCTACCGTAGGAACCTTCCAGCTGACATCCCCCACATCTGTCGAGCCCCCCAATCCGTTCTCGGAGCTCAAGGGTTTTACATTTGCAACCGACTCAAGTGGATCACCCTTATGCGTAAAAGACTCCCGTAAAGTAGTTGCAAATGCTTTTTCCGCGGAGGAATACGTGACACCCCCTACCTCCTCCAGGTTTTTCTGCATTACTTCGGCCAAAGCTTGATTGATCAGGAGGTCATACGTACCGCCGATGATTTCATAATCCATTTTGGTGTCGGTTCCCAAAGCAGCTCCCTTAGCGGTATTGATCAAACGCGTAAAAAGGGGTTTGATATTATCCTTGCTAGGGCTCCGCAAATAATAATAGACCTCAGCGAACTCAGGAACCACATTTGCCGCCTGCCCCCCATTCGTGATGATGTAATGTAATCTTGTATCTGACGGAACATGTTCGCGCATCATATTGACCATATAATTCATCGATTCCACACCATCCAATGCCGACCGCCCTTTTTCAGGTGCGCCGCCGGCATGCGATGCCAATCCGCGGAAACGGAACTTCACCGACACATTTGCCAAGCAAGAGCCGCCCATCACCGCATTTTGGCTGCCCGGATGCCAATGGATAACCGCATCCACATCGTCAAACAATCCGGCTTTTACCATGTATACCTTCCCCGAACCTCCCTCTTCTGCCGGCGTACCGAAAATTTTGATGGTACCCGAAAAAGCTTTGCCTTCAATCATCTTTTTAAGTTCGATAGCTGAAGCCACACTTCCAACTCCCAACAAATGATGACCGCAAGCATGACCGGCATGCTTTTCATCTATGACTTTCTTTACCGGTACTGAATCCTGTGAAATACCCGGCAGGGCATCATATTCCGCGAGAATCCCAATCACCGGGCTGCCACTCCCATAGCTTGCTACAAATGCCGTTGGGATTTCCGCGACCCCCTTTTCAATGGTAAACCCATTCTCTTCTAACAGTTTTTGCAACAGGGCTGAACTTTTATATTCCTTATATCCTACTTCTGCCAGGTCCCAGACCTGCATCGCATACTGCCGATATACATCTACCTGTGCGTCGAGCTCCGTATTACCTTTTTCTTTAAACATGGCCACTTCAGAAGCCTTGTATTGCGCTTGCACCGTAAGCAAGAGGACGGAAAAAAGAATGGTAAAAAATAATTTCATCTGTTTGTTTTTTTGTTCTTATTTGTCAGATAGAGCCTTGATGATTATTTTAATCATTTCGGGTTCATTTGCTTATCGTTAGCTTTTAAAATTCAAGAATAGGAATTTATAATTCCAGTACTTGTTTCTCTTTAATCAATTCGTCTTTTAACTGCTGATAGTCAATATCCTGAACAGGCATACCTGCGTCTATTGCTTGTACCGCGGCAATGGCCGCACTTTGCCCGAGGATCATGAATACCGGCTCCATACGGATCGAGCCAAAAGCAATATGGGAACTGGATACACATACAGGCACCAACAGGTTCTGGCATTCTTCCCTTTTTGGAACAATTGAGCCGTAGGCTATTTTATAGGGTTGTTTAGGACGAACCCCAATATCGCCTTCATTCTGAACAAAGCCGTCACTTTTCACATAACGTTGTACATTATGGGAATCCAAAGTATAGGAGCCCATCCCAATGGGATTGGAGACCTCTCGATCGCCAAAAACTTCATGCTCCGTCATTATTTCCATTCCCACCATACGCCTGGCTTCACGGATGTACAATTGATGCGGCCAATTGCCATTGTCTGTAAACTCGTCTTTTGCCAAGCCCCACTCCCGCACTTCTTTTTGCACATCGGAAGGCATCCGGGGGTCGTTCGCCATAAAATACAATAAACCTTTCTGATATACTTCATGTTCTTCGATGATCTCTTTTCTCCGCTCATAAGATGCTTCCGGATAATCGTAGTTCATCCCGATATTATCGGTGCTGAAGGGACCGTGGTTGTTCGTGTCTGTCTTCCGGTTTGGAATGGGATCATATTTATGAAAAGTTTCCCGCCAGCCACTGTTGTATACGCGAAGCAACAATTCATATTGTGTGGAGTCGTATCCCGCTGGTTTTGGAAAAGGCACACGATTTTCAGGAAGATTGGTTAAGCACATCCGGAAACAATAGGCTTGAATTTTATTATCCCCTTCCCCTTTAACGCCAGGATCTTCTCCCGAAACACGTGGCAATAAGCCACTGGAAGGATCGTTGGCAATTTTATAAGGACTGATATCGGACTGGAACCAATGTTTATGATGCAGTACCCCTACTTGTATTCCGTTCCATTTTTCATCGTATACGCTATTGGCTTCCCGACCGATATGGTAGCTGACCTTTGAGGCAGCCATTAGATCACCTTCATATGTCGCATCAATAAACATTTTTCCCTTGTACAATTTTCCGTTTAAAGTCTCGATAGCGACTACTTTCCCATCCTTCATCGATACGCCCGCCTCACGGTCCAGCCATTCATCACGATGTACCGTGATTTCATTCTCCTTAATAAAATCTTCAAATACAGCTTCTGCGATACGCGGTTCAAAAATCCACATGGTTCGTTCATCTCCATCCATCGCGGGCGTACCCTGTCCTTTATTGCCATATTCAGACTTTTCCTGCCATTTCCAGGTTTCCGGCTTTTGATAATACAAAAACACACGATGGTAAAACTCGCGGGCAATGCCACCAATCACCGATTTGTTTCCCGTATCAGTAAAACCCAAGCCACCTGAAGACAAACCGCCCATATGGGTATCCGGCGATACCACGATGACCGATTTCCCCATTCTCGACACTTGAACCGCAGCGACGACCGCTGCCGAAGTACCACCGTAAATAATGACATCGGCTTCAAAAGACGACTTATCGCCGGAGCCGTTTTCACACGATGGCACGATAAAGAGCCCGCAAATAGCTATAAAAAAGAATAGTTTTTTCATCAGAATGCCTTAAATAGGAGTGAATACCATCAACTTTTAAATATATTAATAATTAGGGGAGATATTTAATTTTTATAATGAATGCCAAGGTCATTTGTACGAACCGATGCCAGTTTCTGTTTCAATTTTTGCTGCAACAGCGCTACTACTTGCCGATACTGAGGAAAGTGAGCCAAGTTATTATACTGTTTGACATCAACTTCCATATCATACAACTCCATTCCTTCCCCCGCGTCTTCCCCATATTGGATATAACTCCATTTTTCTGTCCGCACCAGAAAGGCTTCGCCTCGTTTACCCTTACTCTGGCTTACCGAAAAGGCCATATCCCGCACTTTGTACTTTGGATCATCCAATGTTTTTGATAAATCTTCCCCCTGCAAAGAAGAAGGAACATCCAAGCCGGCCAAAGCGGCTATAGTGGGATAAAGATCAAGCAATTCTACCAGTGAATGGCATACAGCCGGTTTCTTTCCCGGTACTTTAATAAGAAGCGGCACCCTTACCGATTCCTCATGCAAACTCACTTTCATCCAAAAACGATGTTCCCCCAAATGAAAGCCATGATCGGATGTAAACACAACAATCGTATTCTCTTCCAAACCTTCCTCTTTCAACACCTGAAGAACCTTGCCTACCTGCGCATCCATATAAGCCACAGCAGCATAATAAGCAGCGACCGCCTTTTTTTCCTGATCTTCCGACATCATGCCGTTCACGCTCGTCACGTAATTTATGCCTGCGGCCGGAATATCGTCCCAGTCGTTTTCGACTTTAGGCGGTAGTACCACCTGCTGATAAGGATAGAGTTCGAAATAGCGTTTTGGCGCTACAAATGGAACATGAGGCCGAATGAAGCCCACCCCTAAAAAAAAAGGTTTGTCTTTATGCGCCCGGAGAAGCTCAGCTACCTTGTCTGCGGTCTTTCCATCCGAGTAATCATTGTCTTCCCCTTCTGCCCTCACAATAGACATCAGGTTCTTACCTTGCTTTGGTGGCTCCACACCATAGGGATTTTTCTGAACCAGCTCACCCACTCCTTCAGCGTTCCATTGGGGGCCCTGGCTATTGAAACGTTCTGTCCAGGAAGCTTCGTCGTCGGCACCATTGGTTCCCTCTACCCAATCTTTTGTTCCCATGTGGAATATTTTACTGACCCGGGCGGTATAATAACCCGCATCCTTGAAAAGTTGCGACCAAGATTTTCTATCCGCTCCGACCTTGTCACGACCACTCACGTAGTCATAGGTCTCAGTTGCACTCGGATAATAGCCGAACATCAACGAAGCCCGCGAGGGGCCACATACCGGGTATTGGGTGTAGGCATGAGTATATTGTACCGCCTCGGCAGCCAAGCGATCAATATTAGGGGTATGGCAAGCTTGGTTTTCATAAGAAGAGAGTGCCGTTGCTGTGAGGTCATCGGCAATAATAAACAACACATTGGGTCGCTTTAATTCCTGCGCGGTACCCACAAAACAGGAAAACAATAAATATAGCACGAAAAGCTTTTGGTATTTTCCCATGGTATGGAATCTTGTTATTTCCTGAGTAGGTTATCTTTTACCAAGCTATTCCCCGCATTTCCAAGATCAATAGCTGCTGCAACATGATCCTCCAGTTCAGCCACGATATTGCCAGTCACAAAAATACCACTGCTGGCAGCATCGGCCTTGACTGCCTCGGTTGACAAGCGGCCAAAGTAGTTGCCTGAGATCGTCACATCCGATGCATTCTGAAGACGAATGCCTGAACCGACATCCCATGAAAAAGGATTCTCTTTTCTCGGGGAGGCCAGTTTGCCCTTGCTGTTACTGAAATTATTTCCAGTTATGGTGATCCCACTTGTACCATCGCTCAACAAAATGGAATTCTTGTGCACCAAGGTAAACGTATTTGCAGATATGGAACAACCCCATGCACCCCGCAACTCCACGCCACCACCCAAATGATGTGCAATCACATTGGCGCTGATGGTAATGCCATAGCAAAAACGTTTGGGATCAGTATCAGAAGATTTCAGGATAATCGCTGTACCTTTACATTCCTCAATCATATTGCTGGAGATAATCGAACCATAGGTATTCTCTACGACAACGCCATGGCGCAGGTGATCATCAATGTTATTGCCCGTCATGGTCAAGTTGAAACCATCCTTGATCCGCAACGCATCCTGGTTCTCCTCAAATTCATTGGCGCTAACGATAATATCATGCCCACCGTCGATGTTTATCCCCGCTTTTGCATTATACGTAATATTGTTGTTCACGATCCGTGGATTCTCATAACAGTTGAGCATATTGATACCATGACCACCGTTATTGTCGATGGCCATATCCGTGATAAGCGACTCCTGTATTTTCTCCATAAAGATACCATCACCGCTTTTGCTATTCCCACTGATGCGGAAATTGCTCAGCTCAACCCGGAATTGATCGCCTTTTCCTGATTTTACCAGAATCGCCGGTTCACCCTGCTGGTTGTTATTGATCAAATGTGTTGCTCCCCCTGAACCTTGCAGACGGGTATTTTCTGTGATTATCAACAGCGGCTTGTTCAATTCATATTCACCTGGCGGGATATTAACGACTCCGCCATTTCCCGGAAGCGCGTCGATAGCCGCCTGCAAAGTCGGGTAGTCAGATGCGTTGATAGTCGCTTTCGAAGCATTGTGCTGTGCAGCTACGGGACTCAACATACCCATCAGCAAGAACAATAATAAGGTATTATGTTTCAATCGGTTAATCATAGATTTCATTTTAGGAACTTTAGGTATCTCAAACATAGAGAAATTCATCTTTATATGCAATAATTTCGCTACATAAAGCGAGCAAATAGCGGAAAATAAAAACAGGTTTAATCTTGGCAATTACAATTATGCATCAATACCTTATCAATGAACTGGTAAGCTTCGATCCGGACAGACGTTGGGAAATCGTGTGCGGAAATAGGATAGCGGACCTGTAAATTATCGGCCGCATCCAAAAAGCGATATACTTCCGAGGCATTGGCAATGCCCCTTCTCACTCCCTCCACGTTGAAATTGGCATCATGAATGGGTGAATTCGAGAAAAAGGGTCTTGGTGCCAGCGCCGCAATCACATCGTCAAAATCGAAAGGGAAGTTTTCCTCTTTTAACTTATACTTGGTACGGGCAAAAGGCGAATACCTTTCTTGTGCATAACCCCACAGCCTACCACCAAACTTTTTTCTCATTTCCTCATTGTAATTATTATAGTAACGGTTCAATGTCCAACCGCAACTTGAAACGATAACTTTCAATCTGGTATCGAAAGCCGCCACATACATCGCACTGTGCCCACCTAGCGAATGGCCGATAACACCAATCCTTTCTGGATCAACCTCAGGCCGGGTTTGCAAAAAGTCAACACAACGTATGTGATTGAAGATTGCCTTCATTACGCCAGAATCATAGCGGTCTGTGGTAAAATCATACTCAGATTGATCGCCAAAACTCGGATAATCAGGAGCGATCACTACGTAGCCTCTATTGGCAAGCTCTTTTGCATACCCAAGATTCAGGTATGGACCTTGTCCGTCCACACTCCCCTTTCCTATCGCTTCCGTTTGATGAAGAGCAAGCATTGCCGGACTCTTTTCATTACCCTTCCTATCCCTGGGAATATATAAATAGGCAGTAACATCTTCTCCTTTTGCAACCGTAAAGCTTATGTTATAGCGGATATACCTTGAAGTAACCAAGCTATCTTTGATGTTCGTATTAAACGGGGGCAAGTCTGGTGTGTCACTGGCAAATGGCGGCAAATAAGGCACGCTCGGCAAACTTCCGAACATCGCCTGCATGCTATCCAATATTTGCGATTTCTTAATATCCCATTCCAACAAAGTACCGACCGTCTTTTCCTGGTTTGCCGGGTCGTTATATGTCAGTATACTTTGTCCAAATACAGGAGATAGGAAACCTCCAAAAAGAGAAACGATGAACAAACTACGTAGAAGGATACGGTACTTTATACGGTCAACTCTTTTTGTCATTTTCAGAAATCCTTCAAAGTCTTCACTATTCATGCAACCATTTTACCAATCCCTAGGCAAGAACAAGGACCATACATCATTCGTAAGCGGTGGCACCATACCACCTGCTACCCATAACCTATCCTTAAAAACGTATGCCGATAGTTCATGGCGTACTTTCCATATGTCGTCAGTTTGAAGTTGTTCCCAGTTTTTTCCGTCTTTTGAGTACCAGACGTCGTTCCAGTTTTTATAAGGAAATGACCAGCCGCCCATGATCCACATCCGGTCGCGGTAAACGACCGAAGAAAACCAAACACGGTCATGCCAAGGTGCCGATGGGGTAAGCTGTTCCCAATTTACCCCATCGGAAGAACACCATACATCATTATAGCCGATATAAGAGGGCATATAATTCCCACCCCCAAATACATATATCTTATCTTTAAAAACTACCGCTTGATGAAAGGCACGCGGAGACCAACCGGCATGTTCCGTGGCAAGTGTCCAGTTTTGCCCATCCGAAGAATACCAAACATCATTTTTTAATGCTTCAGTTCCTTTAGCGAAAAAATAATTCTCCGTCCCGCCAAGAATCCATATTTTTCCTTTGAATTCTACAATTGCTGCTGCCGCCCGCGGCGACCAGCCCGCATGTGCGGTTTCCTGTTTCCAATCCTTCCCATTCTTGGATGACCACACCTCGTTTCCTGCGCCATGGCCTTCCAATCGGCCATTGTACCAACCACCCATCATCCACATTTTATTCTTAAAGACGATCGACATGGGCAGGTCGCTATGTTTCCAGGGGGCCTCTTCGGTTACCAGTTCCCAGTTTTTTCCATCCGAAGATTTCCATACATCACGGGGAGCCGACGCCTGGGAGCTGAACCAACCGCCTAAAATCCATAAATGATTTTTATAAACAAGTTCGCCCTGTGAATCGCGTGATTGCCAGGCAGCACTATCGGTCTCCAAGGTCCAGTTCACATTCTCCTGCGCGACGGCCATTGTAGCAACCAGAAATAAGAATAACGAATTGATCAATCTGTATTTCATCTGTTTATTTTTTTGTTTCTCAGTTGTCAGATGGAGTCTTTGATGATTAAGTTGTCGTTCACCCTGTATGTTATCCCACCATTATCGAAGCAAAATAACAATTCCTATTTACAATCTCTCCATCTTCAATCGATTTTTTGATTTTAGGTGCTTTATGAAGCCATTCCAAGGCCTTGAAAATATCGTCCATGCCGGACCTGTTTCCAACAGCGACCTCTTCCGCCATCCTGCCCACATTAGTATGGAAGGTCGAAATACACGATCTCCCATATCTTTTTAAACTATTTGGCCATAAGTGCTTGGAGCTCTTCTTTTCCAATGGCCCGATTATAGAGACGCAGTTCGCGGATACGTCCATTAAAATAATCAACCGGGCCAAAGCCAATTTTTAAAGAGACATCGAGGTTGAGGTCAAATGTCAGGGAATCCGGAATAGCACGTTCGTCCGTAAGCTCGCCATTCACATATAAGGCAAGCCGATCGGCGGTCTTTATCGCGGCAACATGTTGCCACCCCTCCGCTAATGCCTCCTTTGACAAAACCGACTTCCCTGCCTCAAAACCATATACCTTGCCCGAAGGGAGCGTGCTGCAGAAAACCTTGCCGGCATGTTCCGCCATCGTCCACGCACGACGGTAGATCACGTCGGCTGTCTGGTCAAGTTGCGCCATCCGCGACCAGGTGGTATCACCCTCATAGGTATATACTTCCCCCAAAGGAAGGGTACCTCCCATCAAACGGCCATTGTGTACCAACATTCCCATCACTTCAAGCTCTTCGCCAAGCCGTCCCACATCTTTCCATTGATTGAGACCTTCGAACCGGAAAACACGTCCACTCCGCCAAGTAGCCACGTAAAGCTCGCCTTCATAAACTGCAAAAGCATAGGTCTGCGTATTCTCCTCGCCCCCTACTTGTCCGCAGTCTTCCCATTTCTCACCATCATAACGGTAAACATGTCCCCAATCCCAACTTGTGGCATACAGATAACCATCGTATACTGCCAGGGCTTCTACCCGCTTATTGTCGGGAGCACCACAGTCTTTCCATTCACTGCCCCCCTCATAACGGAAAAAACCCGGACTGTACATTGAACTTGCATACAACTTACCTTTATAAACCACCATGCCGCTAATCGTCTCGACACCGGGCAGCTGGCCACAGCTCTCCCACTCGCCCGAAGAACCGTAACGGAATACCCGGCCGCCCGGACGGATATTCTCAGACTCAGGCAAAGACGAACCCTTCACCCGGTAATGTCCGGTACCAACATACAGCTCTCCATCTAGCACCGCCAAAGCAACCACGCTATTCGAGCTGTCCGGAGAACCACAATCTTCCCACTTCTCATCGCCCCCATAGCGGTAAACATGGCCCATCTCATCGGGGCCTGCCTCACAGGTTCCGGCATACAGGTCCCCTTTGTACTCCACAAGACCAAAGGCCAAAAGCGCATTGCCGGGACGCCCATAATCGGTCCAGCCGGAAGAATGCCCATCATCGACCCCAAAACTGAGCTGTCGAAAATTAGCATGGCTCGTAGCTGTCGCATTGTCTGCCAGGCCAAAGTTGAAGCCGCGCCGGCTGGAACGGTCGTACCAGCTGATGATATTTCCAAAGACATCATCCTGCGAAGCCTCCGTATAGATCCAGCTGGCAATGCTAAAATCACCTTCACCAAGCGCGAGCGCTTGCGAAGGTTGCACTTCCAGCCAAGAACCCCGGCCATCAAATACCGCGGAACCGCCCTTCATCGCGCCATCTTCACTTTCAAAGCTGACCGCCCCGTGTACCTCTGTTTGGAGGTCGTTACCCGACCGGTCCACGGCATCGCCTGACAGCTCCCAGTAACCAATAAGACCCTGATTAACACCCTCTTTATTTTGTTCACATGAAGCTAAGAAAACGATAACCAATAGGCACATAAACTTATCTAGTTTTAGAAACGTATTCATAAATATATTTTTTGTTTACATATAATATTAATGATATCGAATAAACAATAGGAGGTTTATCCAAAAATTAGATTTTGTTGTCCCAGCCTATTCTTTAAACCAACGTTTCGGAATTTCCAGGCTCCATACCTCACTGTTCAGTTTATAGTTTGGTTCCGCAGCACCCCCTGCCACCCATATCTTGTCTTTAAACACAAAAGCTGAATGTTCATGACGCTTGCTCCAAATTACGTCCGACTTCAATTCGGTCCACGTACGCCCATCCTTAGAATACCATACATCACCAAAGTTACCCTCCTCTTCCGACCATCCCCCCAAGACCCACATACGGTCGCGATAAACGACTGTCGAAAACCACAGGCGTGGTTTCCATGCCGCAGAATCAGTCACCAGGGTCCAGTTCACGCCATCTTCCGAACACCACACATCATTGGTAGGGATGGCTTCTGGGGCCCGTTGCCCGCCACCCATTACCCAAATCTTATTATCGAAGACAATAGCTTTGCCATGGGTCCGTTTCGACCAGGGAGCATGCGCCAGCTCCAATTTCCATTCCTTACCATCAGCCGATGACCATACATCGTTCATCAGCGTAGTATCGTTGTTATGATAAAAGTCGGAAGTACCCCCTAAAATCCACATTCTGCCTTTAAACACCACAAAGCCCGGCGCAAGCCGTGGCGACCATCCCGCATTATCAGTCACCAATGTCCAATCAGATCCATTGGTCGACGACCATACCTGATTGCTGCATTCACTGCCCGGAAGCTTCCGGCCACCCATCATCCACATTTTGCCTTTGAACACCATCGCCGCAGGCAGGTCACTTTGTACCCACGGGGCTGTCTCCACAACCCGTGTCCAATTTTTTCCATCCGGCGATTTCCATACGTCGCGGGGATTGGGTAATTGTGGGGTAAACCAACCGCCCATGATCCACATATTGCCTTTGTAGATAAATTCGCCTTGAGAATCCCTGCCCGGCCAGGCTGCCTCTTGGGTCTCCAATACCCAATCAGGCGGATTCTCTTGAGCGAAAGAGAAATAACAACTTCCTGTAAAAAGAAGGAGAAATAAAACTGCAGTCATTCTGTTCATCATATTGTTCGTTTTAATTGATAATAAACGCTAATTGATTCAATGTTAATTTCTTTTAGCCACAGCTTCTTACTCCATCACTTTTACTGTGCCGGCATCGTATACTATTTTTTTCAAATCGGGCCCATCATACCCGTGATTCGTGGCAACAATTGTCAAATCAAATTCTCCAGCAGTAGGATAGACATAAAAAACATACCATCCGGCATCACCGAGGGTCGTATTCAATCCCCTGGCTTTAACCAAACCATAATCTTCATAATTATCACTTACTTCCAATACCGGATGACCATACATATCCAATGAATCTTGGGAACTATTTTTCTTCTTCATTGTTTGCCTGATTCCTCCCGGCCATACCGCTACCATATCTGCATCTGTTGATACAAAAATTTTTATTTCTTGCCCTCTTTTTACTGTTGTTATGGGCAAATCATTCCCATCTTCGTCAACGACGAATAATTGAACATTGTTGATAACAGGATTTGCCACATTATCCTCTTTTAGACAAGATATAGAAAATATGGAAACAACCATACTCACTATTAATATATATTTTATCTTTTTCATACTTCCACAATATTATTCATTCAGTTCTCCTATTTAATAACCAGGATTTTGCGTTAACGTCTGATCTTTTTCTATCTCACCCACGGGAATCGGTAACAATAGTTGATATTCAGGGACGGGAGTACTTCTCCAGACTCTTTTCTCATATTCATTATTGTTCATTAATACATGAGAAATGTACTCTACTGCTTTCCCTGTCCTGACCAAATCAAAATACCGATGCCCTTCAAAAGCCAGTTCCATCCTACGTTCATGGAGTATCCGTTCAATGCTTAACTCGGAGGCATCAATTTCATCCATATGCACCCGTTTTCTCACCTGATTGACATAGCCTGCAGCAATATCCTTTTGGCCGATCAACATCAAGGCTTCAGCATACATCAATAGTGCATCAGCATACCTTGTCACCATAAAATTATAATCGGTTCCAGTCTGTTCAAAGTTACTGCATTCAGGAAGTGGGGGAATCAATTTTAACGGAACTGGTTGTATAAGACGATCAGCATATCCTGAATCAACAGACGCATGGAAACGAATATCCTCGTTGTAGGCTACATACTCGTCCATAATATCTTTCTCCGCACAAAACAATCCGTTGCCAACCTTCCCTCCATACAAATAAGCTACCGCAATGCTCATATTGCGAAAATAATAGCTCCCCATACCTAAACTATAGTTGTAATTAATTTCAAAAATAGACTCAGAATGGAACTTATTGGAAGGCAGCCAAATTTTTGAATAATCATCTAAAAGCCTATAATTGCCTCCTGCACCATCTATCACTAGTTTCCTAAGGGTCTCTTCAGCTTTTTGGGGATTGTTCATTGTTAGATATACCTTACCTAATATGGCTAAAGCAGCCCCTTTGGTCGCTCTAGCCTCTTCATTGGTCAATGCTGGATCATCTTTCTTATAACAATTCTCAAAGGCATACTCCAAGTCGGGAATGATAACTTCATTGTAAATATCATTCACCGGAGCCCGGCCTATACCAAAAGCTGTTCCCGGATTCGTGAACCGGCTTACAACCATGGGGACATCCCCATATAATCTTACAAGGTAAAAATAAGCCAAGGCCCTTAAAAACCTGGCTTCCCCTTTATAAGCGTTGACAATCACCACTTCCTGATCATTGGATGGTGTATACTGATCAATAACATCAATAATATTATTGGCATTGACAATTAATTTGTAAAAGCCATTCCATATATCTGGTGCGGAGTGGGTATTATCTTTATAGAACGTATGCCAAATAAAACTGTTATATGGGGATGTCCCGTCATCCGACATCTGACCAAGCATATGGGGTAAACTGGTAGCAGCAAACAATCCCTGTAAAGGTTGGTAAACAGCTATCAAGCCAGTTTTAATATCTTCGGGATTTTTAAAAAATATCCCAGGTGCCAATGTATCTTCCGGCTGCCTGTCAAGAAACGACTCCGAACAACCGGATAACAATATTGCACTCATTATAATACAAACTATCTTTTTCATGTCCACAATTTTTGAATATTTAAAACGACATATTGATACCAAGGGAAATTGTTCTGGTCATCGGATATGACCCCGCATCCACACCTTGAGATAAGGCGGAATTTCCAGAAGAATTGACTTCAGGATTAAAACCGGGATACTTCGTAAACAAAAATGCATTGCGTACAGAAGTATAGAATCGTAAGTGTCCAAGACCTATATTCATCCGTTGTAATACATGCTTTGGTAAGGTATAACCAAGTGCTATGTTTTGTACATTCACATAGGTGCCTTTAAATACCAAAGTGCCACGGTCTGAGGTTGGATCCCATGATTTACGGGTTGGAGCAGCATACTTTGCCTCTGTTCGATCCGGACGCCAATAATTTTCATAATATTCCCGAACAACGTTACCATACCCTAATGCTTTAGACATCACACTTTCCATTTGTGTCATAATCCGTTCACCCCCATGAACACCATTCACCTGAATAGAAAGATCAAACCCTTTATAGCCAAACGTGTTTGTCATTCCCCAAATAAAGTCGGGGTTTGGTGAACCTAATATGGTATTATCCAATCCGTTAATAACTCCATCCCCATTTACGTCCTCCATCTTGTTCGTGCCCGGCGCAGAGCGATCTCTCCAAATCGGACTTTCTGAATTTACAATAGGATTGGTTTTGACATCTTCCCAGTCCTTATAAGGTCCTAAGAAATGCATTCCCCAAAGACCGGCCAATGGTTTACTTTCAATGGTATAAGAGTTATCACTGACAAGTGGTCGCTTATCATTGCCTGTATTTAAAACCCTGTTTTTATAGTAAGACAGATTAAAAACGGTAGACCAGTTAAAATCTCCAATAAAATTGCGGGTCTCTAATAAATATTCGAAACCTCGATTACGCATGGAGCCGATATTTACCATATAAGAGCTAAATCCGGTTACCGTAGGTAAGGGCATGTTAAACAACATATTATCAGTCAAGCGATAAAAGTAGTCGACACTCAGGGATATTCGATTTCTCAACAATTCAGCATCAATACCGAGTCCAAAATCTGTCGTTGACTCCCATCCCAAACCAGAGTTGGCGATCCGTCCATCTACATATCCCGGTGAAATTATCGCACTTGAGCCAAGAGGATAAGCTGTCGCGCTCAAGGTACTTAACGCGTTATAATTTCCTATTCCAGAGTTACCGATTACTCCCCAACCTCCCCTTATCTTCAAGTCACTAACATAATCTTTTAAAGGAGAATAAAAAGATTCGTCCGAAACCCTCCAAGCTGCTGAAAAGGCAGGGAATACACCCCATTTTTTATCTGTACCGAATTTTGAAGAACCATCTCTTCTCACACTTGCAGTAAGATAATACCTACCTTTATAATTATACATCGCCCTTGCAAAGCTACCGATCATTGTTTCTGTAGAGCGGTTCGTTCTGGCGTCATTTTGGGCATCTAAAATTGTGATCGCCTGATTCAGCGTAGGAACTTGATCTGTAGGGAAATCATACTTCAACAAATAAGTTCCCCTCTCGGACGACCTTTCAGCAGAATATCCTAAAACTGCATTCAACGAATGTTCACCAAAGACATGGTTGTAGGTGATGAAATTTTGGGAATTCCAGTAGAGGCGCGAAGCTATATTATTAAGACCCGAAGAGCGCGTGGTAGACCAAGCATCAGGAAATGAGGAAGGGATAAACGAATTTCTGTCCCAATTCCTGAACTCTGAATGAAACTCAGAGCGAAGGACCAGGTCTTTTGTTATATTAACCTCACCGAATATCGTTGAAAGGTTTCTAATATTCCGCCTATTATCTTGAATCAAAGAATTAGCCAAAGGGTTCGAATAGGCCGGAAGATTCCACTCACGATAATCACCGGGGATATAGCCTAAGAACATAGGATCGCCGTTATCGTCATATGCACCGAAAATTGGGGGGATGGTAACAATATCATAAAATGCACTTTCCATGTTATACATGATGTCTGAGTTTTCCAATGAAGGTGCTAGCAAAAGACCCGTTTTCAACCAATCGTTGATTTTTAATTCAACATTCGCACGAAAAGAAAAACGCTCATAGCCCGTTGATTTCACAATCCCTTCTTGATTGAAATATCCAGCAGAAATCATGTATTTTAAATTATCTGTTCCACCGGTCGTCGATAATTGAAAATCCTGTACATTTCCCACCTGAGTCGTCACGTCCTGCCAATCGGTATCATAAGGTTGGGCCTTCGTTTCCGGAGTCACATAAATCCAATGTTCATAGTAGGTTCCCCCTTCACCGATAATGTCTTTGTAACTCGAAAAATTCCGCCAATTATAAATCCGGGTTTCATCTGTGTCTGTCCATTTCCATTGCGGGGCATTCGGATCATTTGTCCCGAAGTTGGGGTCTTCCACTATATAGGCTTGTGCCCTGGCGTCATCCATGAATTTTAAAAAATCTTCCCTTCCCAAGACATCCATCTTATTCGTCATCTTTTCAAGTCCGCTGTTTACATTAATGGCGATAGTCGGTTTTCCTGTTTTTCCCTTTTTTGTTGTAATAAGAATCACTCCATTGGCTGCCCGGGCCCCGTAAATTGCACTTGAAGAAGCGTCCTTTAACACTTCGATAGATTCAATATCAGCTGTATTGATCGTATTCAATGGATTTTCCGTTTGATTAAAGCCATCTTTTAAAGGAAATCCATCTATGACGATTAATGGATCGTTCGATGCATTAATGGAATTTACCCCCCGGATCACGATGTTTGTTCCACCTCCCGGAGCATTGTTAGAATTTAAAATTCTGACTCCCGCCATTTTCCCCGAAATGGCCTGGGCAAAATTGGATACGGGCTTGTCTTTTAGATCAGCAGCAGAAACAGATGATATAGCTGTAGATACATCTCTTCGTTTTTGGGTTCCATAACCTACGACTACCACCTCTTCAAGGGAAGATACGGATTCTTTCAATACAGCATTTATTATCTTATTATCCGCTGTTATTTCCTGCTCGGAAAAACCTATATAACTAAATAGTAGAATAGTCTTTTCTTCCTGAACAGTAATCGAGTATTGCCCATTGACATCCGTCACTGTTCCTGTCGTAGTCCCCTTCACTTTTACGCTGACCCCCACCAATGGCTCTCCCTGTTCATTGGTTACCTGGCCACTGATTACAATGGGGTCTACAGGTTGCTGTAATACAATCCGCTCATTTGACGGCTTTTTGTTTCTGACAACAATCGCTTTATTTTTAATGCTATACACCAAGGGTTGGCCTTTAAAGCAATAATCAAGTACTTCTTGAAGGTCGGCATTGCTAAACCGCACATTTACCGGATGGGCTTTCTGGATGGTATTAGAGCTGTAGAAGAAATCGTAACCACTCTGCTTGCTGATCTCAGCGAATACCTTTTCAAGTGCTATACCTTTAGCATGCAGAGTAATCTTTTGTGCAAAAGTGTTCGCACTGCTAATCTGAAGAAAGGCGATTAAAATGAAAGCACTTGTTAGTTGTATCCGCATTAGGATTCTCCTTTCTATTAGTGAGCCTAACAGGCAACCTATTATGCCCAACAAAAAAGTTTTCAGTAAAATAAGCGATCGCCTATCTACTAAAGGAATGTAAAATTTCATACATTTGAACTGTTTAGGGTTGGTTAATAATCTTGTTCGAAGCAAATTATCTAACGGTAGGCCCTGACGTTTTAATCGGGGGTGTTCCAGCACTCTCGATTTTTTATTTAAACAAGAACTATTTCCATCCTTGCTTAGAGATCTACCGCCGAAAAAATTTTAAGGGGGTAATTTTTTTATCATAGTCTTTTTCTTTTGTTTAACAATCTATTTATCTATCCATGTCTATAAAGCTTGCCCCAAAGTAGGCATAACGACAATCTTTTTTCCACCATCAGTGGACGAACCTTCTATTTCAAAGTGCACATTCCCTGTTTCTCTTATGATTTCCAATACTTTGGAGATATTCTCTTTCCGCGATATTTTCCCCCCGAAACGATATTCCGCTGTATTCTCCTCAAATTCTACTTCTACATCATACCACCGCGATATTTTACGCATGATGCTTCCCAGTGCTTCCGAGTTAAATTTATAATATCCATCTTTCCAGGCTACGGCCGATTCGATATCGACAGGAATAACATTAAGATGATCTGCATTCAAGACCGATTGCTGGTGAGGCTTCAGCAATACGGTATTGTTTCCATCAATTTTCCCATTATGCAAGTTGATGGAAACGCGCACCGACCCTTCCACCAGCGTCGTCTTTACGGTACCTTCGTTCTCATAGGCATTGATATTAAAATGAGTGCCGAGCACTTCGACGGTTTGGGTGGATGTGCGCACTATAAATGGGATATTCTGATGGGTAATCGACCGCCGCTTACTGACCTCAAAGTAGGCTTCACCGGTGAGCGTTACTTCCCGGATGTTTCCTGCAAAGCGCACAGGATAGTTCAATGATGAACCGGCATTGAGCCATACTTTTGTGCTATCCGGTAGGATGACCTGATATTGTCCACCGCGGGGGGTTGTAATTTGGTTATACCGCACTTTTTCTTCCGTCAACGGGTGCGACCCGACAGTTGCTGCTTCATAAACTACTTGCCCATCTGCCGTTTTACTGATCTTCATGCCTTCAACCTCCATAATTTCACCCCTGTCTACTTCATCCAAAGATACAGTGGTGCCATCGGATAAGGTTAAGATCGCTTTATTCCCCCCTGGCAAAATATCTTTCTCTTCCTGAATGGAACTTTCGACAAACTGAGTAGTTGATGGTACTTTGAATGTGCGATAGGCAAAAAATGAAATAACGATCAACAAGGAAGCAACACCGACTATACGGTACCACGGGAATAATGGCTTTTCTGGAACAAACTGATCAGCGTAGCCTTGTGATCGTATTTTATCCAATGTTTTGTTCCATACCGTATCCTTTTCTATGCTATTGAATTTTCCTAGTTTTTCGTTGATCTTACTTTCATCGGTCAAGTCTTCAAACAAGGTCTTGTTCTGTTTATTCTTTCCCACCCAAGCCCGCAGCATTGCCTGTTCTTCAGGCGAGAGTTCGCCTTTCAGGTATTTGATCAGCAGATCTGAAATATGATTGTTTATCTCCATTGCCAAGGCTTTCGGTTAACGCTTTAAATAGAAACGACAAACAGATATCAAACGCCCAACGGAGGATAGAATAAATTACAAATATGAAGATTTGAGGGGCAAATCGCCATTTTGGAAGGGTACTTTGCTCCTTTGTGTGATGGGTTTAACATAAACCACCCATGCACTGGCAGGTATAGGCTATTGGATTATACTAATTTGTATTGTGTTTCCTAGATATAACGAAAACGATAGTGCCAGTTGTTCACACTTCAAGGGATAAGCCTTTTCTTCGGAAGATATCTGCTGCAAGCCTTCGGTAATTCCCTCCAAATATCTTCACCCGACCCGCGTCGGAAACCGATGCATCCAAGACCTTTGAAATCTCAGTTGAAAAAGAGCGCGAAGGACCATGCCCGCCCCAAACAATGCGGTCGACACCTAGTTCTTTTATAGCGAGGTCTACTGATCCAGAATTGGCGTCTCCACCACTGAACTCAAATAGGACGTTTTCATAAGGCCTGATTGCCTTCACGCCTAACTCCCAATCGCCTCCTGAATGCCCGCAGATCATTTGTACGTCAGGGAAACGTTGAGCAAGAGCCGCCACGTCCATGGGTGTTGATTCACCCGAATAATTCCCCCCGCCGGGATACCGTGGCGATCCGCCTATCTTAATCCAGGTATGGATGTAGATAACGGCCTTCATTTCAACGGCCATCCGGATAATCGCATCACTGTTCGGATGACTACAGGTGATTCCCGATTGGTTACCGCCTACGTATTTGATACCGATGCAAGGTCCATCTTCTATCCATTCTTTCATTTTCGCGCAACTCTTTTCCGGAAAACCAGGATCAATACGGATAATTCCGGATAGGTGATCTTTCTCCCTCTCCAATAAGTTGCGCATATCATTGTCATAGACGGTAGGGACAATCGGCTCTTTTAACATACCACCAATATCCACTGAAATCACGCGCTCTATCCCCATGCGCCTGATGTAAAACATCATTTGTTCGTGTTGTTTAAGCAGATTTCGCGTAGGCCGTATCCCATGATAATGACCATCCCAGATTCGATAGTCGCGCAATTGCTGCAGATCAGGAACTCCATAAAGTTTGGGATCTATGACAAAAGAATCAGTATCCAGCAGCATTTCTTTATTGTCCATTCCTATTCGTTTATACACTAAAGTGTATGGGTTTATAAAGGCACTTTATTTTCTATTAACTCCATCGACAAATAAAGTAACATAGGCAAAAGTTTCCTTTTTAACAAAGCAGCCTGTAAGAGTGATACCGCGCGGGCTTTATGGTTTCTGACGGTTTTCACGGACAGAGATAATTCGAGGGCTACTTCGTCAGTTTTTAACCCTTCAAAATACATCCGTTTAAAGACAGCCCGGCATTGTTCGGGAAGTTCCTCTATTTCCTCGTTAAGCTGTTGCAGGAATTCCGCTTCGATAAGATAGTTGAGGATAGATTCCTCTTCTATCCCTACCTCTGCCAGGTATTTTTTTTGAGCTGATGATTGCCTTCTGAGCTGTTTTAAATAATCCAGACAAGCATTCCGCGTGCTGATATAAAGGAAGGCCTTGATGTTTTGAGAGGTTTCAAAATCTGCAGATCTTTTCCACAACTTTACGAAAGACGTTGCGGCGATGTCTTCTGCTTCTTGTCGGTCCTGCACCATGCATTCGGCGAAATAACACAGAGAGCGATAATGTAAGTCAAAGACATAGCTCAATCCACGCGAATTGCCATTCTTAAATTCACTGATCCAATAATCATGCTGCAAGGATCGTTTCTTCATTGCTCCTAAAATCCAACGAGGCCAAAGGTTTATCTAAATAAAACCCTAAGTTATTAAAATTATGTGAAAGTTAATAACTTAGGGTATCACAATCAGTTATCAGTAGTGAGCGATCAGCATTTATTTATTAAGTCATTTCGAGCACAGTGAAACAAAGTCGAGAAATCTGTCTGCTGAGGAACAGATCCCTCCGTGCGCGCCTTAGAACGCTTAGTCGGGAGAACAAAAAGGCTGACAGCTGATTGCCGACAGCTCAAAGCCGATCACCTAAAGCCCAATACCCAATACCTGCTTGCTTTCCAGCAAGGTCGTTCTAAGGGCGCTGTAATCAATATCCTGTACAGCCTTTTGTTCATTGATTGCCTGTACCGCTGCTGTTGCAGCACTCTGTCCCAATACCATGAATACCGGCTCCATACGAATCGATCCAAAAGCAATGTGTGAAGCCGATAAGGCCACAGGCACCAATAAATTGGTACATTCTGTCTTTTCCGGCGTAATCGAGCGGTAAGAAATAGGATAAGGTTTGAAGCCACCTATCTCGACATTCCCTTCATTTTTTACCATCCCATCCACTACAATCCGTTGTACATTATGACTGTCCATCGTATAAGCAGCCATCCCTATCGGATCGGGAACCACCTTTTCCCCAGTACAGTTGTGTTCTGTCATCACATACTCCCCGATCATCCGTCTTCCTTCACGGATGTAGAGCTGCGGTGTAAAATGCTTATTATTGACGTATTCATCTTTGGGATAGCCCCACTTTGAAACAAACTCACGAAGGCTATCCGGTACCCTCTCGTCATTGGCAAAAAAGTACAATAGCCCTTTGGTATAGGAAAGATGTTTTTCAAAAATCTTCCGCCGTTCTTCAAAATCAGCTTCGGGCCAATTATAGTTTTCTCCGATCATGTCGGTTGAAAACCCACCTCGGTTATTGACGTCCGTTTTTCGGTTGGGCATAAGGCTCCAGATAAAATATTTATTGATTGTGCGCATTGTAGGTTGTGCCTCAAAGAGACGGACCAATAGCTCGTATTTATCCGGATCATAACCCTTCGGCCGCTTTATCGGGATCATATTTTCCGCACTATCCGTTAGGCAAATGCGGAAGTTATAAGCCTGAACACCCTTGTCGCCTTGCCCTGTCGGTGAAGGAGGATTGTCGCTAATGCCCCACAGCAAACCACTGGATGGATCACCTGGAACTTTATAGGGACTTACTCCGTCCGGAAATTGATGATAACCCGAACGCTTGTGGTAGGCAGGCAGTTGGAAACCACTATAGTTTTCATTGTAAAGGGAATTATCTTCGCGACCTACCGTGTAGGAAACACCTGCCATAGCAAGCAAATCTCCTTCATAGGTGCAGTCCAAAAATACATCTGCCGTAATCGCCTGCACTTTTCCTTTCCTGCCATAGGAGTTCACTAAATTCACCGACTTGATCCGGGTGCCTTCCTTGACCAGGTCGTTTATCCTCTTGTTATAAATAATGGGTATATTGGCCTCTGTGAGGTAATCGGCGAACACCTTCGATGCGGCGCTGGGTTCAAACTTCCAGGTTTCCTCTTCCCCGTAGATTTTTCCCAGGCGTTTGTAAAAGTCACGTGAAAGCCCACCGATGGCCTGCTTATTTCCAATATCTGTCTGCCCTAATCCGCCCGACGACAAACCTCCAATATGGCCATAGGGCGCAATCATTACAACTGTTTTTCCCGCCTGTTGGGCCGTATAAGCCGCAATAACGCCGGCCGATGTTCCACCATAGATACATATATCATAATGATCTTTTTGTTCAGCCGCCCGACCGGTTGCAATGACCGTAAAGACCAGCGCTATAATCAATAGAAAGGATGTTCTCATTTTTTCTTGTATTGTGAAGATGTTCATAATTAATTGTTTAAAGGTTTCCATATAATGGCGTCAGCGATGACTATTCCATCGGCATCTTTCGTAGACATCTCCACATATGAATTTCGTCCTTCAGGCAGGGAATATGTCCCTAAGCTAACCCATTCACTCGACGACAGGCCAAGTACCTTGATGGAATCGGTTTCCAATACAAAAGACTTGGTTTCTTTCCCGTCATAAATGGAAAACTCTGTTCGGGCAGTCCTCCGCGCATTTTTTGCCACATATACATAGATTTCATATTTGCCTTCCTGAGGGATTGTAGGCGTATATTGAATCGTTTTCGCTTCGCTCGATGGCGTGGCGAGCAACTGATCAGGACCATAGCCCCCTCTTCTGGTGAGCCATTCGCCCTTTTTGATAATATTAGCTGTGTCCGTATTGTCTACCAAGATATCCGGGGCGGTACCATCGGCCAAGGGATTGCTTGTCAGCTCTTCCTGCAAAGCGGCTACATCTATTTCCTGAACAGAAGTGTTGGCGTCTATCGCAAATACCGCCGCCGTTGCTGCCGATTGACCTAAAACCATAAATACAGGCTCCATGCGGATGGAACCAAAAGCAATATGAGAAGCAGAAACACAAACGGGAACCAACAGGTTTTTGCATTCGTCTTCTTTGGGGGTAATGGCGCGGTAGGAAATGGGATAAGGCCCGGCTACTCCTTTTTGCACATCGCCTTCATTCTTGACCATGCCATTGACAACAATCCGCTGGCAATTGTGCGAATCCATGCCATAGGCCGCCATCCCAATTTTATCCGTTACCACTTCTTCGCCCACACAGTGATGCTGTGTCATGACCAATTCTCCAATCATCCTGCGCGCCTCGCGCACATACAATTGATTGGAGAATCCATTAAGATCCACAAACTCGTCTTTTGCATAGCCCCAGGTTTGCATCTCCTCCCGGATATGTTGGGGTACCCGTTCATCATGACCTAGGAAATATAGCAAGCCTTTGGTATAGTCTTCATGGGCTTTCCATATTTCTTTCCGGGTTTCATAATCCGCTTCCGGATATTCGTGGTTAGCACCGATCATATCGGTTGAAAAAGCACCGAAGTTATTGAAATCCGTTTTCCCATTGGGCATATCCTTAATCAAAAAACCTCCCGAATGATGGTATTCTATTTCGCCATTGTCTAAGGTATCCCTTTTAAGGCTGCTATGAATGGTAGTCCATTTTTCTTTCTCTATCACCCGCGCCAGAAGTTCATAATGGTCTGGATTATAATTCTCGGGGCGGGTAAAAGGAATCAGGTTGCCTTTGTCTTGGGTAAGTGCCAAACGGAAATTATAGGCCTGGATTTTCTTATCCGCAGAGCCATGCGCAGCAAGCGTATCGCTACTTATGCCCCATAACAGTCCGCTGGAAGGGTCACCCGGAACTTTGTAGGGGTCGATGCCATCAGGAAATTGATGAATTTCCAGCAATTGCACACCATTGTATGTCTCTCCATATTGATCATTGCTTTCGCGGCCTGTTGTATAGGACACGCCCGATTTGGCCATTAGGTCTCCTTCATAGGTACAGTCAATAAACATTTTTGCCTTGATGACCTGATTGCTTTCCAGACTAGGGTTATCAGCGTCCTCCACGGTAATTTCCCTGATCCATCCGTCCTCTTTTCTAAGATCTACTATCCGTCGGTTCTTGCGGATAGCAAGGTCGGCTTCCGCAATTAAGTCATCGTACACTTTACTGGCGATATGGGGCTCGAAGGTCCATTGCTCAAATTTGTCGTAATACTGGCCGATCCTGCGATAGAAATCTTTCGCCAGTCCGGTAATGGCATACTTATTCCCGATGTCTGTCGCACCCAGTCCGCCAGTTGTTAGTCCGCCTAAATACTTTCCGGGTTCAATAACAATCACTGATTTGCCGAGCTTCTTAGCAGTATATGCCGCAATAAGACCTGCAGAAGTTCCACCATACACACAAATATCGACTTCAACAACAGGCTTATCAGCTTCATCCCCACAAGAAGAGAAGAGAAAAATAACAATTAGAAATAGTAGTATTTTGTTCATAATGCTTACAAATAATTATACGATTAATTTATTTTGACTCCTCATTGAGTTTCGCTTTAGCCTAAATTATAGATGCGTCTCGATATGAGCCATAAAACCGAGCGAATATTGTGCGATGACCCGATACGTTCCTTTCTGCAAAAGGTCTATACTTCCCGCATTATGTTGGGTTACGTCCATTAAAAAGCCATCTGGTGTAACATGCTTCAAAAGCCGTTGATATACATTGTTTAAATCGGTTTTTGAGAACTCGGACAGCCAACCTATACGGTGACCATGTGCAAATGCCGCTGCAAGCCCCGCCGTAGCCGAGCTTTCAAAGCCGGTTTGTGGCTGGTCAAGATAGGCACCCCAACTATGATCAGGCCGTTGGTGGCTCAAAGCAATTTTCGAATAATAGCGGTATGCTTCTTTCAGTTTCTCGATACGGCTATGGCCTTTAAATTGGCTTTCGTTTTGCAGGATTTCCGCAGATCGCACAATACCCAGTAAAAACCAAACAAAACCACGTCCCCAATTCTGGCGTTCGGCGACCGTTCCCTTGCTAATGCTTCCAATATTGTAAACGGCCTTATCATCGGCAAGATACTTGATCCGGTGTTCCAGTTCAATTAGTGCCAATTCAAACAATTCCGGCTTCTTTAATGCCTTGCCCAACTGTGTCAACGGATAAGCGAGTGTATAGCATCCCTCGGTGCTCAACTTATCGGGCAGGAATTTATGACCCGCATCCACCCTTTTCTTACAGAAATCGATGAACAAATTAACGGAAGGGTGATGAGCTTGATGTTGGGCAATCGTCGCAAAAGGGAGTCCCGCTTCCAGGTTGGTAAAGGTATTATCCCTCGGCCTTGCCCAGAGATCTACATATACCAGGTTTTTATCATCGACAAGGTATTTGTCAAGATGGCTGCGAACTGCCTTGAGGGCACGTTTGTCCTTTCCCCTGACATATAGCTCCTGTAAGCCGTCTAAGCCCGTGCCTTCTGTCCACCCGAAAGGCTGGAGCGAACGATCAGAACATAAAGTCCGTATCCATTGCTTTTCTTCCGTTTTATGATTTTTATCGACTAATAACAAATGCGAACCATTGTCAGCTAAAGACGAGACAAAATACATGGTATTCTTGCCATCCGACTGTTGTAAACGGATACCCTCCTCCCTCAGTAAGCGGGGGTCGCAGTCGAGCCGAGACTGAAACAACTGAAGTCCCGTAGGGTACCATATCGACAATTGGCCTACTTTCCGACCCGACTTCCCTAGATACACCTCTACCTCATCTTCTTCCCGGGTATCAATCGCTACCTGCAAGCGTAAATAAGCTTCCCCTTCGAAACCAGCAGGTATATTCCCACACTCCAAGGGAAGTCCCTCGCCCCCTACCGGCAATGAAAAATAGTTATAGCCAAAGGCCACCCGATGCCCATCAGGTATTGGCAAGGTAGATTGAGCAATATCCGATGGAATTAACGGAACATATTGGAAGCCCGCGGTACGGAAACGCCAGGTCTTACTTTCAGCCATCGATAAAAATGGCAAGGATACACCCAAGGCAATGGCTTTTGAACAAAAGTCTCTACGGTTGATCATGCAATGTACTGATTTAGGGATAACGATTTCGTTATTTAGTGCAATAAAGATATCATAATTTTAGTACTTGCCTGTCTTTTAACAATTGATTTCTCAATTTATCGTAATCGATCTCCTGCACCGCCTTCCCTTCATCGATGGCTTGAGCAGCTGCTGTGGCGGCACTTTGTCCCAATACCATGAAAACGGGCTCCATCCGGATCGAACCGAAAGCGATGTGACTGGCGGAAACGCACACCGGAACCAGTAAATTATCACATTCTCCTTTTTTAGGAACAATCGCCCCGTATCCAATGGGATAAGGTTTCCTGACTCCTGAAGCAACATTGCCTTCATTCTTCACAAAGCCATTGTCATCAACATAACGCTGTACCATATGGGAATCCATGGTATAAGCCGCCATACCAATGGGGTCTTCCGCTACTTTCAGTCCTTCACATTCGTGCTGTGTAATGACATAATCACTCACCATGCGTCGGGCTTCGCGGATGTACAACTGTTGCTGCCATCCATTGCTTCCACTTTCATATTCATCCTTACACGTTCCCCAGCGTGAAACCTCATCCCGTACTGCCTTCGGTATCCTGGGGTGATAAGCCAAGGTCCACATCAGGCCTTTCTGATATTCCCTATGTGCCTCCACAATCTTCTCCCGCTCCTCATAGCTTGCTTCCGGATAGCGGTAGTTCTGGCCTATAAAATTCGTGGATAATCCTTTTTGGTTATTGATATCCGTCTTTCGGTTGGGCATCGGCGTATTTATCCACGGAATAATGGGATCACCATAGTCATACATCCGCTCGATTTGTCCTCCAATTGCCGCTTCATAATTCCTGAACAACAACTCATAATATTGTTCATTATAGGTCTTGGGTTTTTCAAATGGAATCCTATTCTCCGGCACATCGGTCAAGGTCATCCGAAAACAATAAGCTTGCACCTTCTTATCCCCTTCCCCTGCTACCCCCGGTCCATCGGGATTGATCATCGGTAAAAGGCCACTGGACGGATCGCCTTTCACAATATAGGGATCCACTTCGTCTATAAAATTATGAAACCGGGCGTTGCGAGATACCGTGCCGGTAAGCGACAAATTGATCCGATTGGCCTGTACACCATTTAGTGTCTCCCCATATTGCCGATTGGATTCGCGGCCAACCGCATAGGATACGCCAGCGGCAGCCATTAGGTCGCCCTCGTAAGTGGCATCGATAAATACCTTCGCTTGATACCGTCCGCCCTCCAGCGTTACAATTTCCGTTATTGTTCCCCCTGTTTTCTTCACACCTTGTTCTCTATCCAGCCGTTCACCCTTGCGGAGAATAATCTGCTCTGCGGCCATCATTTGTTCATAAATCTTCAAAGCAGCGGAAGGCTCAAAAGTCCACATCGCATCTTCACCAGCAGCATTTCGGCCATGGCTCTTCCGGTCCATATATTCGTCGCGTGTCTGCCATTTCCAGTTTGAAGGCTTCTCATAATACTCCTTTACCTGCTGGTAGAACTCCCGTGAAATGCCACCGATAGCCTGTTTATTGCCGATGTCGGTAGCACCAAGTCCGCCTGTTGTTAATCCCCCCAAGCGGTTTGTTGGCTCTATCAATACCACTGATTTCCCTAAACGGGAAGCTTGAATAGCAGCCACAACGCCGGCGGACGTACCCCCGTAAATACAGATATCTGCTTCTATAATCTTTTCCTGAGCAAAACCTTGCAGAAAAAATGCTGACAGCCATAGAACAATAAGTACTTTTTTCATTTTCTCCTTTTTCCCAATAATAATAAAACTAAACATAAAACATGTTATCCACACGATTAATAATTTGGATTTTGAACTGGTGCTCCGTCGCACTAACATAGAGCTCGCCCCCCTTCTGGGACAAATATGATGACAAAGAACTAAGAATCCGCTCATTGAGGTAAATATAGACGTATTTTCTATATTTTACACCTATTGATCGGTATATTCTTGATTAACAGGCAGAACATCCTAGTCGGCCAAATACAATATAAAATATCAACCGCTGGATATACTTAACCAGCATATTATAGTTATATTTTTAGCTTATTAAGCGTATAGCAGATCAACGTATTTGTCAACGTATCCCCGGATCTGGCTTTCAGGTTTTTTAGATTAAGCTCATATACATAACCTGGTACCAAGGAATCCAACACTAACGACACTTTCTTTTCGCTGGGGTCCAGTTTAATATGCGTTACCGCGACCTCATGAAGATCCATTTTTGGCGACCCATATTTTTCGTGATATTCATAATAATAACGCTTGAACTCATAATTGCCAATATCAAGAGCGCTCGAATCAAGGTTCTGGGTAAAGGTAAGGTCAAAACCATCGGTTGTTAAGTTCATGGTATAAATCTCCATAGGCTGCTTGCCGGTGTACACAATACGTTGAATACCATCCTCTCCCGGCCATCCGTGCGACGTTTGGCCGACCCACAAGCTTCCATCAGGTGCAAATGCCAAACGATGGTTCCCTTTGCGCAGCCCCCTGCCATCAATAAAAGGGATACATGCGCCTTGCAGCGTTCCCTGGACTTTTTCAAGCATTACCCGGATTATACGTTCAGAATTCATTTCACCTACAAACAATTGATTTTCGAACGGCCCGAACTTTCCCCCTGTCAGGTCACATAGCGGTTGGGTGGGAGACTTTGCCATCGTCCCGTGTGGGAATAATACCGCAGCTTCAGTCCTCATGCTGTCCAGTTCCGGGACCGGAATGGCGAAGGGATTACCCCTGTCCCAACCCTCTTTCCATATCAAACTTGCCGGATGCCCATAAAAGTTCCCCTCTTGTACATGGTAAAGTGTGCTTGTCCCGATCCAATCGCCTTGATTGTCCGTCACCAGCAGGTTTCCTTCCGAGTCAAAACCCAGTCCGTCTTGGGACCGGAAACCCATGGCATAGGGCAATAGCTCCCCATCGGGGGTTAATTTCATCACCCATCCCTGGTATGGAACGATGGAAAACTGGATTTTCCCCATACCCAGCGTATCAAGTCTTCCCCGTACTTCAGAGCGATAGGTGCCATTGGCGGGGCAACTAATTGCAATAAATAAATTGCCCTCTTTATCCTTGACGGGCCCATAATTAAACTCGTGAAAATTTCCCGCAACCCCGAAATCGTCCGTAACCGTCTCGTAAAGATCAGCCTGTCCATCGCCGTCCGTATCCTTGATACGGGTTAGCTCGGGCCGTTGCATGACCAAAAATTCAGATTCATTAACCACCATAATACCCAAGGGGTCATGTAAGCCTTCGGCGAACAGGGTCCACGCTTTCTTCTTAGGGTCGTAAATCATTACTTCCCCACGCTGGAAACAAGCAACTAGGCGTCCATCGGGCAAAAAATCAAGACCGCCCGTTTCGCTTTTCAAGCCATCGGGTGTTTCAATGGTTTCAATAACATAAGACTCATCGAACAATGGGGTACCGTTTTCCCCGGAGGAGCAACCATAAAACAAAAAGGTCACCGAAAGTATATATAAATACAGTTTTGCCATCATTTCTTTATTGTCATAATAATTTTAAATTCTTCTGTCTCCCGAGGTGACAAGGTTAATACCCCTTTTGACCATGTACCTTTAGAAGATTCATAGCTAACTCCGTCATTTTCTGCGGTAACAAAGTAAATTTGCCTTTCATTCTTCGGAATTCGAAAGGTTCGAATCAATCCGGTTCCGTCTTCCTTCGGTTTCAACAATTCAAAAACATCGACCCCGTTAATAGTATAATGGAACTCGGGGTATCTATTGATCAAACGATATCCCCTGAACTTGACTGTCGGTATATTCCCGGGCTTTTCAAAGTTCAGCGGGTATCTGGTCTTGTCGCGATAAAAAACAGTCCCTAAAATCTCCGCATACGAATCATAATGACCCTTCCAGATATCCGTATTGTCTAGAAATCCTCCCTTCCACGCATAACGGAGACGACAAGCGCCCGCATCCCAGCAATAGGACAAACCTTTTTGAAGACTTACGGCAATAGCTGCTGGCCCTGCATTAGGAACATAAATACGATACATGTACGGGGGCACCTGTTCATAGGGATGAGGGGACTTCCTTTTATGGTCATGAACTGCTCCTTTCATGCCAGCATTGGCGACTTCCCTTTTTTCCTGTGGGATATAAGGGTCATCCCCCATAGCCGGCATTTCCTGATCGGTAACATACATTGCACCATACATAATTGATCCATGTCCCGGATATGTACATACATAAGGATAGACACCGGCTTTTTTTGGGGAAATAAATGTAATGGAATCTGACTCACCAGGCGAAAGCATTTTTATAAATCCCATCACTTTCGGCAGGTTAGGCACGTAATGCTGCTTCGCACCATCCTCCCCAAGTTTTAACGCCGCCTCCACTACATCGATCCGGGAGCCGGGTTTTGCAATGACCAGGTTATGCGGCATATCGTCCTTGTTTGAAAGAACGATCCTCACCTTTGTGCCCGGCCTTACCTTGAACCGCACCACATCGTACTGAAGCCCTCCTACTGCATTGACCACGATCCTTGTTATATTATCGGTTTGAGCTTTTCCCGTAGCGTTCAAAAGAACAGGGCAACACATGAGTACTAAAAAATACAAAATTTTATGAATAGAGCGCATATATATATCGTTGGATCATATTTATTATTAATTCAACCTATGGATATCATTTATTCTTCGGCGGATACCACATCGCCATCGGATCTGGACCAAGCCCGGTCTTTATTATGGATACTACTTTTAATTTTCGCATATCGATCACGTGAACCCCGTCAGAGCCCATTTCTTTAATTTTTATATTTTCGGTACCATCCGCCGACACTTCCGCCTCTTGCGAGTCCTCGCAGCCCACAAACAAGTACCTGCCGTCCGGTGTAAGTTCCATGCCGATTGCACGATCACCAACCCTTATCCTCTTGATCTCCTTTCGTGTTTTCACATTCAAAACGATCAATTCACCTTCTTTTGTCCAGCTTGTCAGCAAGGCAAGTTTACCGTCATTAGTGAAGCGAATCCGCTTGATTATACCGGGACACTTTACTGTCTCTACAATCGTATTTGTCGCTAAATCCATAATGGAGATTGTTCCATCTGTTTCGTTTGTAATCCAAAGAAATTTATTATTTGGGCTAAACGCCATTCCGCCTGTTCCTTTCCCACACTTTACGAGGGCAATTAACCTTCCAGATGGCCTATCGATAACGGATACATCCCCAGAACCAATATTGCCCGTATATAGCGTTCTATTATCCGGAGATACATATACCATATGGGAGATTTTCCCATGGGTCGGGATCCCGCGGGTTATTTCATTGGTACGTGTGTCTACTTCAACAATAAAGCCCGTTTGGCCAGCTGTAAAATAAGCGTTCTTTCCATCAGGAGCGATGGCTGTCCCGTGGATACGCGTATATTGACCTGTAGGAATTTCTTTAATGAGTTTCCGTTTGACAAGATCAACCACCGATATCGTATTTCCCGGCGGTTCATAACTGCTGAGATATGCAAATCGCTGATCCGGGGTAACCACTATTTCGTGGGGATTAGGGCCTGTGGGAATTGTCTCAATAACACCGAATGTTTTGGGATTAACAAATGAAAGTGTATTCGAGTGTTTATTGGCAACAAGGAGAATGGGGCTCGTCATCCTGCCCGAGACCGGTTTTTCATCTTCATAGGATAAAAATTCCATATTGGCCGATAGCCCAATCCATTTCCATGACAGACTAGAGCCATAAAAATTTTCAAGGTTGCGCGCCTGCACTGCATTGAACATGCTACCGAACAGGAACACAAATAATAGAAGATACTTCATGTTTATAATTTTAGTAGTTTTTAAATTGTGTTTTAAATGACGTGATTCCGGGAAATCTTGCTCAAAGTCGTCGTACCCGCTAATCTCATATCCCTGATCAACTCTTTTTTGAGTATTTCGAGTGCCATTTTAACACCTTCTTGGCCATAGGCCCCCAACCCCCAACAAAATGGTCTTCCTATACAAACGGCTTTTGCTCCCAAAGCCAAGGCTTTGAAAATATCTGTCCCTCTTCTAATCCCACCATCGATCAATACAGGTATTTTATCCCTTACAGCGTCGATAATTTCAGGCAAGCAGTCAATCGTTGCCCTATTGCTCTCGAGTTGACGTCCACCATGATTGGATATTATTATACCATCCGCTCCATTTTCGCAAGCTAAATAAGCATCTTCGTGCGTCACTATCCCTTTTAACACTATTTTCATTTTCGTATTTTTCTTTAACCACGCAACAATATCCCAAGTCATTCCAGCATCCAAGATGCCCACTCCCTTTGGTAAAATACCTTCATAATTGGCTTTCCTCAAAATACCAAAGTTTATTAAACTAAATTTTTCTCTTTTTCCTACTATTGGGCTATCGACAGTGAGCACCAGCACCTTACATCCCGCCTTCTCGGCTTTTTCAAGGAGTTTTTTAGTGACATCACGAACTGGACTAGGATATAATTGAAACCAGATATTAGCTCCCGATTCCTCTTTGATTTGATTAATTGAGAAATTTGAAAGAGACGAAGCAATCATAGTATGATTTGCCACTTTGGCGGCTTTCGCTGTTGCGATTTCCCCCTGTGAATGAAAATATCGCTGATTCGCTACAGGGCTTAACAATAAGGGACTGTCTAGCACTTGGTCAAACAACTGTAGTTGTGTAGATATATTCCGCACATCTACTAACCTTCTTGGACGAATCTGAATTTTACGAAATGCCTCCATATTGGCCTTTATAGTAAACAAGTCATCTGCGCCACCATTTAAATATAAAAGTGCGTCCTCTCCCATTCCTTTCTTCGCAAACTCTTCAAGTTCATATAAACTTTCAGGATAAACATTACCTTCTGCCTGTAAAGATGTGGCACTTCCTTCCAGCGGCTTGCCGTTCCACCCCTCGGCTGGGATTACAAAAGGAAGAGTCGATGCTCCTGCCCATTTAAAGAATAGCCTTCTTTTCATCGTACTATTTATTTTTAAAAAATCATTAACTTTGCCGTAGTTCAAGCGCCGATATAGACCCAACCTCCAAGCCCAACAACTGTTCTTCATTAATCTTAGTGGCCACATCGCAAAAAGTCAACCCAAATTGCCTGGCTTGTCTGGAATAAATGCCAAAAGGTTTAAGTTTATCCGCCAAACTCTTGATGTCAATAAATTTATTCTTCAATGGGTTTGCGAAATCAATGATTGCATATTTCAATTGATAATCAGATGCACTTTGAAGTGTTTGACCCAAGACATTAGTAATAAACCAGTGGGAATCGTCCGAACAATCTTTTGAAACCTTCAATCCGAATAGGATGGTTTTTGAACCATGGACCATTCCCGGCAAAATCCGTAAGCAGTCACGGGTGAGCGCGTATACAGAAGCACCGGTTTCCTTATCTATTTTAAGTAGTTCGGGAACATATTGATAGGTTTGGCTTCCAGATTTCCTTAAAGATTCGTCTGGAACGTATAAGGCGACAATGTCAACGCCTTTTTTCTTTAGTTGCATCACTAAACCATCTGGCTTATCGATCTCTTCTTTGGAAATAACCAATCCAACTTTCTTATCCTTTAAAGACCTTACAGAGAGTGAAGCACATCCTTGCCACGTTGAAAATTTAACCTCTTGGCTATAATACAATGATAAGGTTTCATTTTTACGCAGAATGGAATTCACAGCAACGACTCCGATTCTTGCCGCTGTAGGATATATGTTTGGGGTTCGGCCAAATGGATGACGCCTATTGCCCAAAACAACGACAAACAGGTCCAGCTTCGGATCTATCCATATCGAAGTACCGGTCCATCCGCCATGGCCAATCGCATCGGGTGACATATTCCAAGGACGATTCTCTGAACCTGACCTTTTGTCCCAGAGAAGTCCCCTGACGCCGACATTCATAAACTGTGGAGCCGTCATCTCCCTATATGTCTCCTCCTCAAAGAGAGTGATCTTAGATCCGTCTTTTCTGACAAACGTTCCCTTACCGAGCCATAAGGCCGATAGAATAGCCAGGTCAGGAGCGGTCGAAAACAACCCCGTGTCCCCTGCAATACCACCAAGGTTATAAGTGTTGAAATCATTGACCACTCCTTTATACCATTTGCCGTCCCGCATTTCTGTCGCGGCTGTCCTTGCAATCCTTTTTAGATCGGGGTTATACATCGTATCGAGCATTCCCAAGGGTTCATAGATATTCTTTAGGGTAAATTCCCTCAGGTTTTGCCCTGACACCTTTTCGACGATATGACCCAACATCAAGGGGTTATTATCATTATAATCAAATTTCTCTCCTACCGGGAAAGCTAAGCCTAGAGAACAAAGTACTTCAAAAAGGTACTCTTTCGTTCCAGTAATATCCTTACCATAGGAACCAATTCCAGAAGTATGGGTTAAAAGATGCCGAAGGGTAATTTTGTCTTTGCCTTTGCTTCCGAATTCGGGAAAATAACGAACAACCAAATCATCGGGAGAAACCTTTCCCTGGTCTATGACAATGGCCATGGCTGTTGCTGCAGCGGCAACCTTCGTTACCGAGGCGAGATCAAATATCGTATCCAATGTAATTTTTTCTTTTTGAGGATACAGTTGCCTATCACCGTATCCTCGAAGAAAACCCATCTTGTTGCCACGACCAATGGCAATGACAGCTCCGGGGGTATGGCCAATAGCAATAGTTTCCTCTATAAGTACATCTACTTCGTTGAGGATTTCCCCATCCATACCTAAAGAGTCTGGTGACACCAGCTCCAACCAGGTAGCCGGATGTTCTTTCATATTTGTGTGGACAACGTTGGTAAATGGAGTAAAAAGGACTCCCGGTATGCTATTTCCAATACCTGCCGCTGTCAATTGTTTAATAAAACTTCTACGATCTGGCATTTTAACTGATTTCATCTATTTAAACCTAGAGATCAATATTGAATTACGATTAGGACGACAACTAACATTTTGAATTTCATCGTGCCGTACCATCATATGTATGATGCTGAGAAATTACTCCCATCCGGGGTTTTGTTCCAGATTCGGATTTAATGTTAGGTCTTGTTTTGGAATCGGATGGAGGTATAGTTTATCATCCCATTCCCTCACAAACCCCGGCCAGATCTCATGATAACTGCTGGTACTTGGATCATATGCACCCAGTTGGGTCTTTTCATTTTCCAGCAGCTTACCAGCTTTCCAGCGTAAAATGTCATACCACCTATCATAACCCTCAGTTGCAATTTCAATGCGTCTTTCGCGACGTATCTCGTTAAGAAGAGGCGATATAGGAACTTCCCAATCCGGCCAATTGGGATCTACAAACCCGACATCAACCTTAAGATGAGGCATACCAACACGATCTCGTAGAAGATTTAATGACTTGTCCAAAACCTCTTGTGTGCATTCACCTAATTCGGCTTTAGCTTCAGCATAATCAATTAAGACTTTCCCATACCTAAAAATAAACTGATCTAACGTAGATTGTTTACTAATTCTGTCAGCTTCGAGGTTGGAATACCTTTTAATCATCTCATAGCCCGTCCAACAGCGAGTTCCATTAAACTCTGGGGGTATTTTTAAATCGAAACTACCATCCGGATAGATCCTATATTTACGTTCGGCTGTATGAATACTTTGCCGCATACGCGGGTCTCTATTTGTAAACTCTTCTTCAAATACTTTATCGCCTTTATACAACGGACTCAAAGAGATTGGAAGACCATCTGTACACAAATAGCTCTCAACGAAATCTTTCGTATAACCAGAGCGGGTTTCCCCCAAGTAACGTACCTCATTCTGCATAAGTATATCCTTTAGATATTTTACGAACATGATTGCTTCTGGATTGCTTGTATAATCATATTGAACAAAAAGGTCGTAATAATCCTTATCAGGATTACCGGTTGTGTATAATGAAAATAATCCGGAATTGATGATGCTATCCGCTGCAGCCGCTGCTTGCCTTAATAAGGTTTCGTAATTACCCAAATCATGGTACTTGCGAAATGTTCCTTCAAATAAACATACATTTACTTTAAAAGCTAGAGCTGCGTATTTTGTCAATCGGTCTTCGGGGGATGTTTCGGGAAGGTTTTCTATGGCAAAATCCAAATCATTAACCATATTTGAAACAACAGTTTCCCTAGAATCTCTTCCTTTGTATAATTCCGAATCATCAATATTTAAATCTTTATCCAACCAAGGAACATCACCAAAAGTGACAAGCTTATCAAAATAATAATAACTTTTGAAGAAACGGATTTCACCCTCACATCTAGAGATATCCGCATTTTTTTCCATTTGCTCTATCCTAGCAAGTGCATAATTTACATTGCGAATTTTCAACCAATCGGCTTTGCCCCATCCACCACCGCTACTTGGAACGGTTGATTCTCCCCACAAATAAGCATCTCGTACAATATAGCCTTGATTATCTGTAAATCTTTCCTCAGTCCACCTGTACCCGTTAGCTCTACTTAGATCAAGATAAAATTGATTGGCATAAAGTTCTAGATCTGAAGCTGTTTTCCAAAAATTTTGGTCGCTGATTTTATCTACGGGACTTAAATCAAGATATTCGTCATTACATGAACACAGAATGAAAACAATACCCAGTAAAATATTTAAGATTTTCATATTGCTTAATTTTAATTATTAAAATTGAATATTCGCCCCAAATGAAATAGAGCGATGAATTGGATAAAGTCGGCTATTTCCCAATTCAGGATCGGAAGATTCGATCATATTGGTCATCTCCGCTATATTATAGCCCGACAAATAAATTCTTATTTTATCCAACTTGATTTTGTTGGTAATGGATGAAGGAAGCGTATATCCAATCGTTAATTCCTTTAACCGCATATAGGCCGCATTTTGTAAAAACCGGGTCTGTGCGGTTGTAACATCGGCAGAATTTGTGATAAGAGGTGCAGGGAAATACGCATCTCTATTATTTTCCGTCCAATAATCCACACCTACTTTGGGTTGGGCATTCCATTGGCTTTGATACTGATAAAGGAAATCAGTAGTAGCTAAATTGACATCCCGTTTCATAACGCCCTGCAAAAAAACGGTAACATCAATCCCTTTCCAATAAAGATTGGGCCGGATGCCGAAGCTATATCTTGGTGTGGAATTCCCAATAATCTTTTGATCACCGGGATTATCTAACGTTGAATTACCCCTATCAATTTTTCCATTACCATCTAGATCCTTGAACTTTAAGTCTCCCGCTTCCAACTTCCTCCCTGTGATGTTCGTCTGGTTCACAGATTGGGCTTCTTCATCACTTTGAAAAAGACCATCCGTCACCAGTCCCCAAATAGTCCCGATTTTCTTTCCCACATAATAACTTCCAATTAGACCGGTAGGATTCGAATACTTGGTAATCTCCGACGAATAATCTGAGAGAACAAGAGATAGGCTAAAACGACCATTCCTAATTTTTTGTTTCCAATCAATAGACAAATCAAATCCTGTAGTCTTTAGATCGGCGGCATTTGTTCTTGGCTCAGAAACCCCTAAAACACTGGGTAAAGGTTGAGAAGCCGTCAACATATCCTTGGTATCTCTTCTGAATATGTCAATAGATCCACTTAATCTATTATTCAAAATCGAAAAATCAAGACCTAAATTCGTTTGAGTTACTACTTCCCATGTTAAAGTTGGGCTCACCAAACCGGGTGCAATGGCCGCCAATGGTTTATTGTTTCCTATAAGATACTCTATTTGATTCGTAGTAAATGTAGCGATATAAGGATAATACCCGGTAACATCTTGATTTCCAAGATTTCCATAAGATGCTCTTATTTTTAACAGGTTGAAAGTATTTTTCAATTCACCAAAAAACGCTTCGTTATCTAAACGCCAACCAACTGACACGGAAGGGAAAAGTGCGAAACGATCGTTGTGAGGAAATTTGGAAGTACCGTCATAACGACCATTGATTTCCAATAAGTACCGATCATTATAATTATAATTAATGCGCGCGAACCCGCCTCTTAGCGCATATTTTGATTTGCCATCAGAGACATTCATGGTTCCAGTAGCCAAAGACAAGAAGGGTATCGTGTTAATTACCAAATTCTCACGATAAGAACTAAAACCTAAAACAGTTGAGTTTTCTTGGTTAAACCCAACCGATGCTTTTACAGCATGTGGACCAAATGAATTTTCATAATTTAAATAAGCATTAAAAGCTTTATAGTCATAACGTTCATTAGTTCTGTTAACACTGCTAGGCTCTGTTTGGTATATTCCTATTGGTTGTTCATTATAGCCTACTAGATCCTTTAAATAGTCTTCTTCTTCTGTATCTCTGTTGTTATACGTGTAATCAATGTTTATCGTGGTATGTTTGATCGGACTTAAGATTACCCTGCCCGTAAGCCATATATCACTGATATCTCTGTTACGATATCCACCTTCACGTAAAAATTGAACCATATTAATTTTGCCATCCCATGTATAATACCTTCCTTCCTGATCATAAATCGGATCTTCAGGCCAAGAAGTCGAAAACAAATAATTAACATCTTCATTAAAGGCACCAGTATTTTGATTGGGAGGATAATGTTTATCATTTTTATTTACCAATATATTTGAACTTATGGTAAGCCAGTCAGAGATTTTATAGCTTAATTCAGATGTTAAATTATAACGGTCATAATTTTCATCAAAGCCTTTTGCTATTCCTTTTTCATTTAAGTAGCCCAAAGATGTATAATACTTCAGCTTATCTGTGCCACCAGACACACTGACATTATACTGTTGCATAGGATAACTTGTTCTCATAAGCTCTCTTGGCCATTGGATATTCGCCGCCCCGCGATACCCGGCGACCAATGGATCTCTGACTAGAGAAGGAGCGGAAGGATCGTTATAATGGGCCAATATGGCAGCCTCTCGAAATGAATCGAAATAAGGTGTGCCGCTTTGGCGCAACGTCGCAATATTATAATATTCCAAACGCTCTTTGGAATCCATGATTTCATTAAAGACTGTCGGTTTATTTACAGCATAATTCATGGATAATGCAACCTTAGGTTTATGTTCACCTCCTTTTTTTGTAGTGATAAGGATAACGCCAAATGCTCCTCGTGCACCGTATATTGCAGCTGAAGCCGCATCTTTCAATACCGAGACTTCCTGAATATCATTCGGGTTAAGCATATTGATATCACCGGGAACTCCATTTATTAATATTAACGGACTACCGCCATTAATAGAAGTAAAGCCACGTACATTAAACCCGGCACTTTGACCGAGTGCCCCCGATGATTGATCAATGTTTAAGTTAGGAATAACACCTTGTAGCCCTTGTGCCACATTGGAAAGGGGCCTATTTTCCAAAACATCAGAATTTACATGTGATACGGCCCCCGTTAGATTCACTTTCTTTTGTGTTCCATACCCAACGATAACAAGTTCCTCAAGCGCCATATTGGCCGGTTCCAATACAATGGTTATAGACTGCTGATTGCCAATCGCTATCTCACGATCTACATAACCAACATATTTTATAATAAGCGCCGCTCCTTCGTCCACAGCTGTTAACAAAAACTCACCGTTGGCATCCGTTGTAGTTGACAAAGAAGTGTTCTTAACATGGATACTGGCTCCACTTAAAGGTACTCCTTCAATATCAGTCACTCTCCCTTGGAGATTTCTTTGGATAAAATAATCAGGGATATCCTTTGTGTGAACCAGTCGTTTCTCCTTGAGGATTATCGTACGGTCTTCTATAGTGTAATCCAAGGGTTTGCCTTCAAGGATTTTAGCCATAACCTGTTTAAGCGGCGTATCCTCAAAATCAGCATCCATGGTGTTGGATATCTTCAATTGCCTGGTAAACAGCAATACATCATAACCCGTTTGTTTTCGGATTTCCTTAAACACTTTCCTTAACGTAACATTCTCTGCCTTTAGGGTCACTTTCTGAGCAAAAGAATTCGCGCTGACCTGCAAGAGACAAGAAAGGAGTAGTAGAGCGGTCAACTTCATAATCATTAACCATTTAGGTAGGTAGAAAAACTTCCTACATAGAGATCTAGTAAAATTTTTATACATTTGATTGTCTGTTAATTCGTGCACCTGCAAAACTTAAAGCTTTGCAGATCCGCGATTCATCCATGAATTAATAATACAGGTACATTCATCCGGTTCTTCCGGGAAAGGTGATCAGACAATTGGTTAAGGAGTGTTGCAAGCGCTCCTTAACTTTTCTGAACCCTTTAAGATCGTAGATTAAGAATCGTCTTGATATGCCATATGGGTCTATTTTATATTGATAATTTAGTTATTTACTGAATACATGAATGGTATCTCCTTTTATTTCGAACTGCACCATCCCAGTCAGCTCGAGCTTCTTTAATACACCGGACGCCTTTTCAGAACGGCTAACCGAACCATAGACCACTTCCTGACGCAAGGCAGGATCGTTAAAGATTATATCTACATCATACCAACGACTTAACTTATTCATTACACTTTCCAAGGATTCATTGCCGAACATGAAGTAACCCCGTTGCCACGCAACGGCTTCCTCGCCATCCACTTCCCCCACTTTTATCACCCGCTCCCCAGAAATCAAGGTACTTTGTTCATTGGGTTGAAGCAATTTAGATGATGTATCCTCAGTTTTACTGCCAGCCAAAAAATCTTTATCAGATGCCTTTAAGGAAACCTCAACAGCACCTTCCAATAAAGTGGTTTTTGTTATACCTTCCTCTTCGTAGGCATATACATTGAAATGAGTCCCCAGCACTGTTACCTGCTGAAAAGTAGTTTCCACAACAAATGGGCGATGTTCATCTTTGGTCACTTCAAAATAAGCTTCTCCGTGCAAGGTAACTTTCCTTTGGGCGCGCTCACTCAGATCTGTCGGATAACTTAATGAAGAAGCAGCATTCAACCAAACCTTTGTACCATCTGCCAAACGCACCTGATATTGTCCGCCTGCGGGAACAGAAATAGTATTTTGCCTTTCCGTGTCTTCTCCGTTAAAAACCGGTCCGCCCGTTTCTATTTCGCTACCATCATTGTAAGTCAATTTATCGGATTCTATGATAAGCCCATTTTTTTTATCACTGAGATCTATCTTGCGTCCATTCGCCAATGTCAGGGTAGCTTTATTACTACCTGGCTCTAGGTCATTTGTATAGGCAGTGGATTGCAAGGGTATAAATTCAGCAACATGTTTAGCGCCGGGATAAAAATAATACCCTATTCCCACACACAATATAATAATTGCCGCGGCAGCATATTTATAATAACTAAAACGTTTTTTAGGTCGTTGGTATCGGTCCATATCCACCATTAAGGCTTGAAAAATGGATGATTTAACATGACCCTCGTCCCCCATCAACTCGCTATTCCAAACTTTATTCCTTTTTACCAGAAGGCGGTAAGCTTGGTCGAACCGATCCTGTTCTGCTTCAGTAGCGGTTCCTTCTTGACATTTAATAGCCAGTGCTTTAAATTCTTCATCGGTCATGAGATGGTTCATATTTATACGTCTATTAGAAAAGCTTCAACCCCTAAAGAGATGTGAATTATTTTCAGCTGTCAGCGATCGGCTATGAGCATCAGCTTTTTTTTCTTAATACTAATATCCAACAAAGGTCCACATTTTCTCCCCGGCTCAAGTCGCATATGTGTGCAGACGTACCTAAATGTGTGCATTTGTCGCGATCGGTCGCAAATGTCGCTGTATGTCGCAAATGTCGTCAAAGACAAGGTAAGGCAACAGCGAGGATGAAGTAGGGATAAAGCGATGATAAAGTACTAAGCGTTTTCGGGCAAAGAGCGCATTGCGCTCTTTCTATACTTGTGCTGACGACTGGTCACTGGCCGCGGACCGCCAGCAATGTGAAACGGAACCTAAATATCTGTGCATTAATAAGGATTAGGTCTCTCCATGCGTGCTTCGCACTTAGTCGAGAGGACGTACCCCCAAATACGCGTTTCACGCTTAGTGGAGCGGACGGAACCAACTAAAACGGAATGAATAGAAGGATATAAAATACCGGTAGATAGTCCACAAAGAAAACACGCAATTGCCTTAGGGCAATGGTCATCTGATTTTCGACCGTCTTGATACTAATCCCCATACGTTCTGCTATTTCACTGTTGCTGAGAAACTCTTTCCGACTTAGCACGAACACTTGCTGGCAGCGTTCCGGAAGGGAAGAAATGCCACGTTGCAGAAGCTCCTCAATCTCATTGACCTGCAATTGGTCGTTTAGTGCTTCCATGCCCGCCAATTGTTCGAGTTCACCAGGTTCCAGGAAGACTTTCTGATTCCTTGCAGATTTAATGTACGTCAGTACTTTATAACGAACGGCGGTAAATAGGTATGATTTGAGGGAATCAATGTTCAATTCGTTTTTCCGTACCCATAACTGCAGCATGACCTCCTGAACAATATCTTCACTGGCCGCGGCATCACGCGTAATACTGAATGCCGACAAGTATAACTGTTTCCAGTATTGCTCATAGGTATATTTCAGCCACAAGCCTTCCTCGCCATCCAATAAAGACAACAACTCTTGATCGCTATAGGATTTCTGTGAAGACATGACCTGCGTTATGTAACAAACTTAAACAAATTTCGTAAAGAATGGAAATTTACGAAACAGACTTGAAACAATGGGATATGTGTTTAAAAGGCGAGTACCATATCTTTCATATTCCCTGAACAGCATCTTCAAAATCAGCTTTAATAAATTCCCAATGTTTTCCTCTAAAACAGACCGGATCAAAATCATTGTCAGCTTTTGCAAATTCAGTAAAGTTTTTAAGGATTAAATCCCTCTCATGAGAAAAGGGATAACGTAGCTTATGAAGAGATAACATTTGACCTATTGAATAACGGTCTAACAATTCGTGTAGATCCCAAAAATCCTTTTTTCGTCCACCTCGCTGAATGACATCTATTTTCATTGCGATAATCTCTTCAACAGTAGCAAGCCTAATGTCATCTTCTGTTACACATCCCTGAATAAACGGATCAGTGTAAAATACATCAAGTTTTATGGCATTATCAGCATCGTTTCCGATTGTGAAAGACTTACCCATTGCAGGAATTATATTAGCCAAGTGATCAACATACGGGAAAGCCGACTTCAAATAATGTTCTATCGTTTCAAAATCTAGGCTGCCATATGGAACATCCGAAAAGAAATCAATATCAATAGATTCTCTATGCCCAAGGTGCAGACTCAATGCCGTTCCACCTACTAAACGAAATGAACTGAATACCTCTGCGCTCATCAGTGCAAGCAGACTTGTTTTTAAGAGATTATTTACCGTGTTATAATACATACAGAAGTACTAATTATACTTTTGTAAGGTCATGCTTTCGACAATAGGATCGGACAAGGCCTCCTTTATTTTTTTTTCACCATAGAAAAGCTTAATTTCATTTTGCTCTTGAGGGTTTCCTCGCTCAAATACTCGCTGTATAACGGACTTATATTGCTTTTTCCAATTTATTTTTTCTATATCGGTATCCCAAAATAATACTTTACGCAGGCGCTTCAAATTGGGCTTAGGTTGTTCTATCCGTTCTTTAGCCTGATCAATATCATAATAGGTTTGCAATAAAGCAAAAGTTCCTTCTTCGAGCCCCAAAGCTTTATCAACCTTTAATGACAGCGGAACACTAATACCCCTTTTCCCCTTAATAATTGCATTGAAAATCTGCTTGTGCGTGTCCAATAAAAGTGCAAAGGGACTTGGCTTAATAGCCCGCTTCTTAAGCTCTCTATTCAGGATCAATCCCGGATGAATGCCTTTAAACCTTTCCAAACTTCTTTCCATAACGCAAAAGTAATCAAAATTGATTACTTTATCAAACACAAATCGTTTTCAGTTTATGGCCCGCTGGAAACTTTACCCGCTACCCTTTTTGCATCGTTTGCAAAAGGCTTACCTTGTTGCATTGCTAAGGCATTCAAGCTTTTCAGTGCATTTGCATCGATGGATTGTTTATTATTTTCAATAAGACGAAAGACTTTATCGAACTGGCTGACTGCCAAGGTTGGCACGGCATCTAATAACAACTGCATGCCTTGAGCTTGTAATTTCAGATTTTCAATCCGCGCTAAAATAGAATTCTGTACGGCTGGCGAGACTGTCGCAAACTGATTTAATACCGATTCCTGAACAGTGCCATCTGCCAGCGCCTCATCACTTAACCCGGCAATCGCAAAATGCGGGATGTATAGGTCTTTACTGGATATCAACGGAAGAATATCGGCGGTAAATTGACTTCGTTGGGTGTCGGAAAGCCTGCTGAATATGAAATTCACGTAATCCCGGTTATCAGAACGAAGCATGTGCCGGATCAATGAATCAGACAGTAATGATTCTGTGTATTCATAAATCTTATACCGGACATCCCCATTGATGAAATGCCACAAGGTATATACGGTATACATCGCCCCTTCTACGGAGGCGCCTTCGAAGGTGGGACTCGTTGCCCCTGTCACGGCATCTAGTATGCCCGAATGTACCTTTACGGTCGTATCGATCATATCTTCCACCCGGTAATCCCGAAGTATAGAGCTGGTATCGGAAAGAATCTCATGCAGACGCTTATGATCTTCTTTTGTCATCTCAATATGATCGAATTTGGTCAGGACATGTTCTTCAGAGGTCTTGTATTCCTGAAAATTGCCGAGAAGATCCCAATAAATATTGATATCAATGGGTTTGCATAAACCATCTGAACAAACATCTGTTACCAGGTGCGAAGTGTAATACATGGGATTTCCCGAGGTATCCTTTAACAGCACAATATCGGCTTGTGCAGAATCGTTGGCATGGTATTCGAAAGCATCTTCGCGCTGAAAAGATTGAGCAATAAGCTGTTGAGCAAAAGCAGGACCGAAGCATAGGCTTAAAAATAAGCCCATCACCATATCTCTTATATGCCGCAACAGGCTATGCCTATTGATAACACCTGATCTCAAAAATCCTTGCCAGATCATCCCCTTGTGTTTTCTGTACCGTTACGCGAATAGAATCCGCTTTTACCTTCGGAAAATTATGAGCGACTTTTCGTAAGTAATTATCCGTAATGTAGTTTTCATAGACAACCTTCCCCCCTTGTTTTGCCTCTATCTTATAATCCGATACGGTTTCAGGTTGCCGTCCCCGCACTTGGTTTTTTTGAACCCTCGCTTCTGGAGATAAGCGTAGAAAACGATTCAAACCCGTATCAAAGGTACATTCAATCGTGCCAATGTCCTGCGGACTTCTCCAGCTGAGTTCAATCCAAGGTTCCCCATTTGTCATCTCTGCCCGCCATTGATGGGTTTTCCCGTCTTGTACATCCCTGTTGTAGCCATCGATCACATTCGCTGCCGCGCCATCACTGGTTTCATTTGATGCTTTTACAGTCGCCGACCGGGCCAAATCATTGGTATCCGTATTCGTTATTCCCAATAATGCCTGGTCTTGGCGCAACAATATCTGCTGCAGCCGTTGGATATGTTTCTTATCCCCACATAATTTTGCCGGCGTAATGCCTTCTTCTACACAATACCACATCGCAGTGCCAGCCGCCTGGCCCAAGGTGGCACAAGTAGCCATTACCCTGGAAGAGGACAAGGCCACGTGCGATACGCTGATGTTACGCCCTGCCATAAAAAGATTTTCAAAGCTTTTGCTGTACAAAGACCGCATCGGAATAGAATAAGGACCTTTTAAGGGAATGGACCTAAATGGTGCAACAGAGGTATCGTCCATTCCCTTCGGCAAGTGGTCATCCAGCGGCCATCCTCCATAAGCCACCCTATCCTCAAATAAGGTAGCACCTTGAACATCCTGCTGTATCATGATATAATCACCTGTAATCCTACGGCTTTCCCGTTTACCGGGGATCATGCCAAACCAGGAAAGTGCCCAGTTTGCCGATTCAGGATGGTTTCCTGAATTTTTAATGTAATCCCATACACCGAATACCACGGACATCAATTCATCGCGGATGCGCTGCCCGTCGTTGATGATATCTTCTCCACCCCCCAATTCCAGCCACCAATAGCCGTATTCCCAGGAGGAGATGCGACGGTGTATAAAGTCTTTAAAGGTATATTTCCTTGCCCAGGATGGCGCAACAAAAGGCATCGGCCGGTCATGTTCTTTCGATTGAAAAAGCAGGCTATTCCCCATGGTGATGTCATCGGGCAGTTCATGCCCCAATGCTTCATCCCACTTTGATTCGGCTTCCCGGCCACGCATAAACTCCGCCCCGGAGATTGCCGCCAAGGTACCGTCACCAGTACAGTCAGAAAAGAACTTGGCACTGATCTCGTACAGCTCTTCCGTCTGGGAACAATAGGCTTTGATCATGGTAATTTTACTGCCTTCGGTAAATACGTCAAAAAGCATGGTATCCAGCAACAGTGTAATGTTTTTTTCCGAAAAGACTTTATCATACAACACATAATCGAGCATTTCATAACACTCTTGGGGATTGGTAACTGATTCAGTAAGCATTAGCTCTTCGAGGATACCTGTTTCCCGCCATACCTGTTTCAAGGCCGTGGCACCGCAGATATGCATCCTGATTTCACTGCTGGCATTTCCTCCCAAGCGCGAACGGTCTTGTATCAAGACCACCTTTGCGCCATTGCGGGCAGCTGCCAAGGCTGCGCAAACACCTGATAAACCTCCACCGGCAATCAGGATATCTGTCGTTATCTGTCGCCGGGTGTACACATTGGGATTCTTTTCAATATTCTCCAGGTTGACACCGCTTGAGTCGAATGCTAGAACCGGATTTGTCAATAAAGCACCGGAGCCCAGGCCTAAAGTCTTTAGAAAATTACGTCTATTGTCTTTCATACGGTAATTTTTTGTTCGTTTTTTTAGATGAGGTCTCAAACGTCCTCGTCATTGCGAGGAGGAAGAATGACGACAAAGCAACTGTCACTACAATAATACTAAAAATATTTATTTATACGTCAGCGAGGTCGTCGCCGTAGTGTTTTTATCTGTACGGAAACGAATCCACCTGGATTGAAAATCCTCGGGGAACGTATACTCATAAGTTTCACCCGGTTTTACCGTAATCGTTTTGTATACCATCCACGGACCATGACCAATGGGGTCTACCTCAAAGGTAAAGGTCACATTCTCGGCCGACTGGTGTGAGATGGAAAGTGTGCGGTGGTGATAAAATCCGATCAAATAAGGATCTGAAGGGGAACCTTTCTCTACAGGACTGTCTTTCCATGGACCACCATGGCCAACGGGTTTTCCCAATTGCCACAAATCGTCGATAGCCCCTACCCAGACACTTGCTTTCCCGTCTTCCGACCGGATAATATGTGTATTTTTCTCATTCCCTTCATAGGATAAACCTGTTAATACCAATAAGCCACGGTAAGAGGTATAATCATGGACAGTAAAGGAATGGGATGCGATGGGCCTGATTTTAGCATAGCCATCAGCATTTTCCGCGGGCAATTCGTAAAAGGTGCCGTGGATATTCATTAAGTCGCGTTCTGTTGCCACTTCCCTTGCAACCCGCTGTAGGGTATGGTCCACCTGTTCAGTAAACTTCGGATCTCCTAAGGGCAAACGCCACCTTCGTCCTTCATCATCGATCACCAATACGGAAGATTCATCAATCGTAACTACCTCTCCGGGAATTGCGAATTTCTCCCGTATAAAGTCGGCGGTTTCCACATCATCCTTTTTCTCCAACTTCATATCCGCATTGAGTTCATAATATCCACTTTCATGAAACTCTTCCCCCGAAATATCGCCGGCTAGTATTCCCAAGGCCCGCCTGTTATCTCCCAATCCGTACATTAACCCGCCTGAATAATGATCATCACCTAAGGTGGCAAGTCCATTAAATATCGGGGCAATCGCTTTCGGGAACCTCCCGGTATCGGTATAAGAAAAATGAACTGTTGCTTTAGTAGATTCATTGCAAACCACCCTGATCCATTCTCCTTCTATGTTTTCAAATACCACAGGTAGACTTTCGCCGGGCGCAACATCGACACTCCGCAGCGGTGTCCATTTATTTGTGCCCTCTTTATCGATTTCAAAGCTAAAAGAGACAGGTATTTTCCCTTCGTTCAATACCCAAGCCATCCGATGCGCCCATCCTGCAAATAAAAAGGGCTCTGAAGCTTTGTCCTTTTCAATGTTTTCTGACAGCCATACCGCCCCTTCCGCCGTATTTGGTCCTAACTGACTGGGCTTATCGACCGACGTAAACCAAAGGTTCGAGTTCGACTGGCCAGGTCCTTCTATGCCGCCTTTCGCTTTGCGTTTATTTAGAAATTCCCTGTGGGCGGCATCGTCACAGCCGAATACAAGCTGATCATTCCAGCGGGCAAAATCGCCAATAACCTTCAAGTAGGCAGAGCGTGGTCGTATCCCGGCACTATTCCCCGAGCTGAAAGAACCCGGAAATTTCCAAAACATGCCATGCATGGTCATGAGGTAATCGGGCTGACTGCTCGTGCCGACATCACGTATTCGTGGCCATTCGGTATTCCAGCCGTGTGCACCATCGTAGGAATGACTGGCTTTGGGTAGACGATAAAACGACCACTTACCATCGTCGCGCACGCCTAATAATACTGATTTATGGTCCCAACCTGTTGCCCATATCGGGTCTGTTTCCGGATGTTTGTTCCCATATATTCCCCCGGGGCCCGTAACTTCCACAAACTGATTTCTTCTTACCAAAGTCCACGTTTTACCATCCCATTCAGACAAGGAACCTGCTTTTATATCAAAATGCTTCAAGGCTTCAGGCCCGGATTCTCCATTATTGGAATACACCATGACTCCTTGACCTGAATACAAACCCTTGCCATGTGCGCCCGGCAATAAAGAGCCACCTGTGATACCGGCCAATTTCTTTTTGTTGGTCACATTTCCATCCTCATAAAGCAATTTCGGCACTAGGGTTTTTACATCAAGATCATAAAAACCCTCTTCCATAGTTCCAACATATATCCTGTTTGCCGGATCGGTTAAATGCCTCGCGTTGCCGGTATGGCGGCCGGGCATATCTGTATAAGGGATTACCCGAACGCCACCGATGGAATCAATGGCATAAGGACCGATAAAAAGCTGTTGGCTTTCAGGATGTATCATTCGGTTAGCCGGGGTTCCGCCAATGCTCTCTTCTCGTATAATTTGTTTTAGATCGGGTGTGATTTCATACAACTTATCCGAAGACCCATAAGGCATATGCGGTCCGTATGTCACCACCCACAACTTTCCCGCCCAAGGCACAACGGCACCCGTACCACATTCTCCTTCATCATTATACATGGCTAAATGAGGATAAATACCACTAAACTGCTGTGGTAGGTTTGTTTTATTGGTAGCTGTACAGGAAAAAAGAAAGCCTATACACAAACCTGCTAATTTGTAAAACTTTGTCATCAATCAATGATACGAAATCAGATTTACATGTACAATATCGATATTTATCTTTTATCCGTTATGCATAACACCGGATCTCAAAAACCCTTGCTAAAGTATCACCGTTTGTTTTTTGAACCGTGATGCGAACCGCATCCCCTTTCACCTGTGGAAAATTATGCACAAGCTTACGGAGGTAATTAGCACTTACATATTCTTCGTAGACTACTTTATCCTTGTTTTTAACCTCAACCTTATAATCAGAAACCGTTTCCGGCTGAGGCCCCCTTACCTGCTTCATGTCCAACACTGCCTGCGAAGGAGAAATACGCAGGTAGCGGTCTAATCCGGTGTCGAAGCTAAGTTCAATGGTCCCGATAGCCTGCGGGCTTGCCCAACTAAGCTCAATCCATGGCTCACCGGTAGCTAAATCCGCTTGCCATTGATGGGTTTTACCATCCCTTATGTCGCGGTTAATGCCATCGATCACGACGGCGGCTTTCCCTTCCGCCGTTTCATGAGAAGCTTTTACCGTCGCAGACCGGGCAATATCATTTGTATCCGAATTGGTCACGCCCAAAATCGCCTGATCCTGCCGCAGCAAAATTTGTTGGAGCCGGCCAATATGGTCTTTATTTGCACAAAGTGTGGCTGGTGTAATGGATTCATTCAGGCAATACCACATCGCAGTACCGACCGCCTGGCCCAAGGCTGCGCAAGTTGCCATGACCCTTGAGGAGGACAAAGCCACATGCGATACGCTGATATTCCGCCCGGCCATGAAAAGGTTTTCAAAGCTTTTGCTGTATAAAGACCGCATCGGAATAGAATACGGACCTTTCAGGTGGATGGCCCGGTTGGGTTTCTGCGAGGTATCGTCCATTCCATAGGGCAAATGATCATCCAAAGGCCATCCCCCATAAGCCACCCGGTCTTCGAACAAGGGAGCGGTCTGCACATCCCGTTGGATCATGATATAATCACCGGTAATCCGGCGGCTTTCCCGCTTGCCGGGGATCATGCCAAACCATGAAAGCGCCCAGTTGGCAGAATCAGGATGATTACCGGAGTTCTTGATATAATCCCAAACTCCAAACATCACGGCCATCAGCTCATCCCTCAGGCGTTGGCCATCATTTAGAATATCTTTTACGATATCCACTTTCCCACCAAGCTCCAGCCACCAATAGCCATAATCATAAGCGGTGATCCTTCGATGTACGAAATCCTTGAAAGTATATTTCCTTGCCCAAGAGGGTGCAACAAAAGGCATAGGGCGATCATGCTCCTGGGCCTGAAACATTAAGCTGCTCCCCAAGGTAACATCATCAGCCACATCTTGGCCCAAGGATTCATCCCAGGTCGACTTCGCTTCCCGTCCCCGCATAAACTCTGCTCCCGCAATGGCCGCCAAGGTACCATCCCCTGTACAATCTGCAAAACACTTGGCGCTGATCTCGTAGAGCTCCTCAGTCTGGGAGCAATACGCTTTGATCTGCGTAACCTTAGTCCCTTCCGTAAGCACATCAAAGAGCATGGTGTCCAACAACAACGTAATGTTTTTTTCAGAGAATACCTTGTCGTACAGCACATAATCAAAGACCTCATAGCAGGTCTGTTGGTTAACGGCCGCTTCCGTTAACATCAACTCTTCAAGAATGCCCGTTTCGCGCCACCCTTGCCCCAAGGTACTTGCACCCGAAATATGCATCCTGATCTCACTGCTGGCATTGCCCCCAAGGCGTGAACGGTCTTGTATCAGCACCACCTTTGAGCCATTCCGGGCGGCTGCCAAAGCCGCACAGACCCCAGACATTCCCCCACCGGCGATAAGGATATCTGTTTTGATCTGCCGACGTGTGTAAACATCTGTTCTTTTTTGAATCTCCTGAAGGTTGATACCCTCGGAAGTAAAAGCAAAAGTAGGGTTTGTCAATAAAGCGCTGGAGCTTAGTCCCAGTGTCTTTAAAAAGGTTCGTCTGTTATTTTCCATGAATGCAATGCTGTATCAAGTTTTTGTATGAGCGATGAACCAGAACTAAACTCCTCATCTTTTCTGATTCCGGTTCTTGATACAATAATAACAAAAATTATATATAGCAGACTACATTCAAGCATTTGTTTGAAAGTTTACTCCTTCACCGTGTATTTAATTCCCAAATCGTTATCCCTTACTTCTTTCAGTTTTGTCTTTAGTGCTTCTTGGAAACCTGCTACAATTTTCTTGTATTGAGGAGCGAGAGCAAGGTTATTATATTGTTTCGGATCGTATTCCATGTCGTATAATTCCAGCCCTGAGCCTGCGTCTTCATCATATTGTATAAACGCCCATTTCTCCGAACGGAGCATAAATCCCATTTTACCTTTTTGGCCCGATACAGAAAACGCCATATCGCGGACTTTATATACAGGGTTATCAAGGGTCTTCACAAGACTTTTGCCTTGCACGCCAGATGTTAGCTTCAGCCCTGCCAATTCGGCTACTGTTGGGTAGAGATCGAGTAATTCCACAAACGAATGGCATATTGCCGGTTCCTTTCCCGGAACCTTGATGATCAATGGCACGCGGACAGATTCTTCATGTAAGCTTACTTTCATCCAAAAACGATGCTCACCCAAATGAAAGCCATGGTCGGAAGTGAAGATGACAATTGTATTTTCTTCCAGACCTTCTTCTTTCAAAGTTTCCAATACCTTACCAACCTGTGCATCCATGTAGGAGACAGAAGCATAATAGGCTGCTACCGCCTTTTTTTCCTGCTCTTCGGTCATCTGTCCATTCACACTGGTTACATAGTTGATGCCGCGTTCGGGGATATCATCCCAATCATTCTCTACTTTTGGCGGAAGTATAACCTGTTGATGCGGATACAAGTCAAAATAAGATTTTGGTGCTACAAAAGGAACATGCGGACGGATAAAACCTACCGCTAAAAAAAAGGGTTCTTCTTTGTGCTTTCGGATCAACTCTGAAGCTTTGGTAGCGGTAATACCGTCTACATGTATCAAATCGCTCCCTTCAGCTTTAACGATAGACATCAAGTTACTGCCATCTGGCGGTATTGGTTTTAAACCATAGGGATTTTTCTGTACAAGTTCACTTTCCCCACTTACCTTCCATTCTGGTCCCTGGCTATTGAACCTTTCCGTCCACGATGCTTCGTCATCTTGTCCATTCGACCCTTCTATAATATCCCGCCTGATACCCATGTGGAATATTTTACTTACCCTTGCCGCATAATATCCATTGTCTTTAAAAAGTTGTGTCCATGATTTTCGGTCCGGTCCAACATGTTCACGTCCACTGACATAGCCATAGGTTTCTGTTGCACTGGGATAATAGCCAAACATCAGTGAAGCACGTGAAGGGCCACACACGGGATATTGAGAGTAGGCATGCGTATACTGTACACCTTCTTGGGCGAGCTTTTCAATATTAGGTGTGATACAGGCTTGGTTTTCGTACGATGAAATCGCTGTTGCCGTTAAATCGTCTGCAATAATGAACAACACATTTGGCTTTTTCAACTCTTGGGCTGAAATATCCATCATAAAAAATAAGAAGAACACAATAGTGTATGGAATGGAATAATTCATATAATATATTGCTTAATGATAAAAATATTTTGTCTCAAAATACCCGTTGTGCATTAAAAAAAACGTGGTTTACGTCATGTTGAGCGTAGCCGAAGCATCTCTTTCTGTAACAAAAGATCCATCGACAGGCTCAGGATGACGTTGAAAATTTATCATGCACAACAGGTTCAAAATATAAATATTTACGGAATTTGAGGGAAACGAAATGAGGTCGAAATGACGATAGTTTTGGGCTTTTGACAGCCTCTTCTATTCCTTCATAAATGAATCCTCTATTTCCAAATAATTTGCAATCTCCTTTTTTTTCTGCTCAAAAGCACCACTTAATTTCTCTACGAGATCTTGCCGTTTCTTGGCAAGGTTGGTGGTTTCAGACTGATCTTTAAGTAAATTATATAATTGCCATTCTTCCTTGGGACCTTCCCTGATAATTTTCCAGTTCCCCCAATGGAGGGCTGCAAAATTCCGGTATTCAAAAAACAAGGTAGCATGGGGTGAATAGACAGTTTGACTTGTTAAAACCGGCAAGGGATTTCTTCCATCTATAAAACGGTCTTGGGGGAGCTCGGCACCCGACAGCTTAGCACACGCGGGAAACAGATCCAATGACCATAGACGTGCATCTATGACTGAGTTTGCCTCAATCTTTCCCGGCCATCTCACCAAAGCCGGCACCCGTATGCCACCCTCCCATAAGGTAACCCCTGCACCTTTAAAAGGAGCATTGGACTGAATATTCAGATAGGGATAAAAAGCACCATTGTCTGAATATAAAAACACAAAAGTGTTTTCTGAAACACCTAACGAATCGAGTGTTTTCAATACCCGCCCGATAGCCATATCGATTGCGGTAACCACGGCATTGAACCGCTTTTTGGGGTCTTTTTCATCGGGTGACAGCCCATAAGGTTTAAAGGCATAATCAGGTGCTTTCCATATATTTTCTTCATCAGGGCCAATATTACGGTCGCCAGGATGATGCGGCGCGTCAAAAGGCAAGTAAACAAACCAAGGTTTTTGTTGCGATGTGTTCTCCTTGATAAAGTCAATAGCTGAGTTTGCAAAGATATCCGTACTGTATTCCCCATTCCTATTGATTGCTTCTGTATTGTGATGAAGGTCTTGTTTGCCTGCATATACATGGGAAAAATGATCCGCGTTTCCTGAAACGATGCCGAGGTATTCATCGAAACCCCTATCAGTCGGTCTTGATCCGGGCGCAAAACCAACATTCCATTTACCAAAAGCTCCTGTTGCATATTCCCTAGGTGCTTTTTTCAACATTCCTGAAATCAATATCTCTGTTTGGCGCAGGCCAATACCATAATTTCCAGCTATGCCATTCAGCTGGTCAACCAACTTATGTCGCTGAGGGAGTCTGCCGGTCAACAAGCAAGCCCTGGACACGGTACACGTGGCTCCCGCTGTATAGAAGTTTGTTAAACGCGCTCCTTCTGAAGCAAGTCGTTCTATATTAGGGGTAATAATCTTGGATTTTTTATTATAAACGCTGAAATCACCGTAGCCCACGTTATCGACTGTTATGATCAATATATTAGGGGACTGTGAATCTTTCGCTAGCAGCGGGCTATTTACCCCTATATACAATAGTGAAGCAAATAGCAGTATAGATAATTTTTTCATTGGAATAATTTATTTAAAGTGGCAATGAAGCTATCATGAGTGATTGTTTTCAGCGGTATTTAATGAACTCGTATCACTCGGTTGTGAGTTTGTCAAACTCATGATGGTTTCATTGCAAATCAATTATTTATTTATAATCCTTCCCCCGGATACTTCTGATCACCGAGTGCTGCCAGTTCAAAAGTGCCTCTTTCATCCGCTTAACCCGATCGGGATATTTCTGTGCCAGGTTATGTTCCTCTTTTACATCATCCACCAAATTATAGAGTTCAAACTCTTCTCCCTTTTGATGCAATTTCCAATCGTTTTCAACCCAAGCAAACCAGCCAGAATAAGGATATTGATCTAGTCCGACATAAGGCATATCGGGGCTATTCAGCAGGCCTTCGTTCAGGGAATCGAGGGGCATTTCTCCCGCCAATACACGTTGATAATCCTGAACAATCTGATCACTTTTCATTCCATTTCCTTTAATTTCATCATAATCCCAAAAACCGAGCGGCTTTGGCCTGACATCCATTTTATTCATCAGCAGAGGAACCAGGCTGATCCCATCCAATGGATAATCAATTCCTGACAAACTCACGCCGGCCAACTCCAAAACCGTAGGAAAAATATCGACGGTACTGGTTGGCATTGTGGAAATCCTACTATCTATTTTTCCCGTCCATTCCACCATGGCCGGTACGCGAATGCCACCCTCCCAAAGTGTACCTTTCTGTCCACGTAAGACACCGTTATTGCCTTCAGGTAATTTTCCCCCGTTATCACTGGAAAACCAAAGCACGGTTTCATTTGAAAGCCCCATGCTCTTCAATTGGGCCCGCAACTTGCCAACTGCCCGGTCAATGCCCGTCAATTCCCCGTAATAGTTTTTCATGTTCTCCGCTTCGTTGGGGTACAAATTTTTGAGTTCCTCGGTAGCCTTGTGCGGGAGGTGAGGCGACCCCAGCCAGACGAATACAATAAAAGGTGAGTTATTTCCCGCAGCATCCTTGATGTATTTCATAGCCAGATCGATGGTGACATCAGAACTTTCCCCCTTTAAATGCATCGGTTTGCCTTCCTTGCTCATCCAAGGATCATTATCATAAAAATTGGCTGCTGCATACCAGCTGTCGAAACCCCTCGCACCAGGATTTGTGGATTTATTTGCCGCAATCGATCCTAAATGCCATTTTCCAAAAAAACCGGTCTGATAGCCGTTCGCTTTAAGCAATTCGACAAAGCTTTTCTCCTGCGGGCGAAGCGTATGTCCCCAGGAAAAAACACCGGTACGTGTAGGGTACCGCCCCGTGATGACACTCGCCCTTGTAGGCGAACACACCGGCGCCGTATAATAGCGATCTAAACGTAATCCCTTTTTCGCCATGTCATCAAGATTCGGTGTTTTAATCTTACCGTTCTGCCGGTATCCAACATCTCCATAACCTTGATCATCGGTCATCACAATAACAAAGTTTGGTCTCCGGTCTCCTCTTTGCCCCATTGCATTATTATAAGAAAGGAGTAAAAAAAACAGTACCGGTACTTTAAGCGACGATACTATGGTCATCAAATTCTTCATACTAGTAATTTTGATAATAATCTTTCACAACAGTTCATTATGGTTTTAATTCTTCTTTTATTTCGAGGGAATGTTGAATTTCATTCTGCTTTTGGTTAAAAGCATCACTCAGTTTTTTTACCAAATCGGGTCTTACCGCCGCGAGATCATTGACCTCTGCATTATCTTCTTTTATATTAAATAGTTGCCAGGGCATAGTTGCATTTTCCCTTATTATTTTCCAATCTCCCCAATGTAAAGCAGTAAACTTTCCTATCTCGAAATATAAGGTTGCATGCGGAGAAGCTGTAGTTTCTCCAAGAAATACCGGTAAGGGATTCATGCCATCAATTACACGGTCTTGTGGCAAGTCGGCACGAGCTAGTTTTACACATGCTGTGAATAAATCCAACGACCATAGGCGGGTGTCGATTACGGAACCGCCTTTTATTTTATCACCCCATTTCATAAGTGCAGGCACCCGTATTCCCCCTTCATACAAAGTCGATCTTCCACCTCTGAAAGGAGCATTGGAGCTGAACTCTACACCCACTATCCGTTTTTGCACCGCTGATAGGTTTGCCCCGTTATCGGAATAAAAAAAGATAAAGGTATCTTTCGAAATGTCTAAGGAATCCAATGTATTTAATACACGCCCAATGGCCTTATCTATAGCTGTGACGACTACATGATAGCGTTTTACAGGATCTTTCTCCGCAGGTGAAAGGCCATATGGTTCAAAAGCCTCATCGGGGGCTTTAAACACGTTTGGTTCATCAGGTGCAACGTTCCGCTCACCGGGAGAATGGGGTGCATCAAAGGGCAAATAGATAAACCAAGGTTTAGAAAGTTGCGTGTTTTTCTTAATAAAGTCCATCGCCGCATCGGCAAAAAGATCTGTACTATACTCGCCCCGTCGATCAACCGATTCAGTATTATGATATAAATCAGGATTTCCGGCATACACGTGTGTAAAATGATCCGCATTCCCAGAAACGATCCCCAGGTATTCATCGAAGCCTCTATCGGTAGGCCTTGAACCCGGCGCAAAACCAATATTCCATTTGCCGAAGGCCGCCGTGGCATAGTTGCCGGGACTTGTTTTAAGAACTTGCGGGATCAACATTTCTGATTGGCGCAATCCGATACCATAATTGCCGGCTAAGCCCGCGAGCTGGTAATCCAATTTATTCCGTTGCGGGAGTCTGCCGGTAAGAAGGGCGGCCCGTGATACGGTACATGTTGCACCGGCGGTGTAGAAATTTGTCAATACCGCTCCCTCCCTTGCAATCCTCTCTAAATTGGGCGTAATAATCGGTGAGCTTTTATTATAAAGACTATAATCACCGTATCCCACATTATCGACTGTAATGATTAATATATTCGGAAATGGGGATGAGGGATTATCATACGATGGATTGCCCATTGCCACTGTAAACGAATAGCCGCAACCGAGTATCAAAAGGAGACTCCGAATTGTAAAGTCAATTATTTTCATGACTCATAGTTTAGGAAACACAAAAACTGTGATTGAATATTTTATCCAAGACGATCATTCAATCACATCTAATGGTGGAACATTCCGTTCCGTTCCCGAATATCCGGCATTTTGATTAATGACCCCTAATGTATTTTCTGAAATAACGGTCTCAGGAACAGGCCACAACACATTATGAGGTGCAATTCGGTAGGATTGCTGTCCCCAGGAGAAATTTGTCTGAAAAAATACATTTTTAGCCATTACCCGATCAAAGAACCAGTTATTCTGGCTGAAATTGTCAAGGCTATAACCGTTCATATTTTGCTTTGCCATAATGTAGGAAACTCTCACCAACTCGCCATGTCGGGGTTCTTCAGTAACCAACTCGCGCGCCCGTTCGTCAAAAATAAAATCAATGGTAACTTCATCAGCAGCTATCGGCAAAGCACCTGCCCTTTCCCGGACTTTATTGATATCCATCGCTGCCAGGGAAAGTTCATTCTTCCAAAAATAGGCTTCGGCCCTAAGGAGGTAAGTTCCTGCCAAACGAAAAATATAAATATCGCCGTTTCCGCCTCCGGTATTCTGTCCGGGATAGAAAGTTTTATAATGAGGGAAAGAAAAACTATGTTGAAACGTATCAGTCGGAGCAGCAAAGTTTGCACGGTCAACCGGTTTCCCAAAATCTACCGAGGCGGGATTATTGTATTGCAATTCATACCATTCTACCCAATTGACATCGCTTCTCCGAAGATCATGTTGGAAATCCCAGATTTCATAAAGGTAATAGGGTGTCAGGCGGGCATTGGCATTCCCTCGTTTATAGGTGTCGTATTGTATACCGGCATCGACCATTCCTGCTGCACCTACATGATCCCGGACTTTAGCGTGCCACCATGCGGGGTTATAGGCCTGGGCCAAGAAAGAACCTGCCGCACGCGCGCCATCAGGGTCTTCTACACGGTCTATTACGCTAAATATTGTTTCAGTATTGGCGGGATTATTGATATTTGCAGGTCTGAAAAGATCCCATATTACATTATATTGAGGGTCTGCCGCATCCTGTCCGAAACGCTCCATCATTAAGGCATAAGGACCTTCAATCACTTTGGTAGCAGCCGCGATGGCTTTATCAAAATCGAGGTTGGCGAGGGCTACTTTCGCCAAAAGGTGGTTCCCAGCAGCCTTCGTAGCGGCACCCGCTTGGGCAGAAACTGGTAGCCACTGCACCGCCCACTCGAGATCTGCTTCAATCTTGGCAATAATCGTCCATCGGGAATGGGTGTAAAAGTCAAGTTTTGGTCCTATTATTTCTTCACCAATAAACGGCACATCTCCGTACGAATTAACAAGACGATAGTACCAATAAGCTCTGTAAAAATAGGCAGATGCCAATAAACGGTTTCTCGTTTCCTCCGTATCCCATTCCACATCATCAATCCTGGAAACAAGCACATTCGCGTTCCTTATGGAATTATAGGCATGTGTAAACAGCTTCCCGGGGTAATCATGGGTACCGCCATCCCCGGCGGGTGTCAATACCTGAGGAAAATCTTTAACCACTGTATTTGCCAATGCTCCGGGCACAGCCATATCAGACATGGCATATTCATTAACCATAAGGGAACGACCTGCATAGTGCTCGTTCTTGATGTCTTTACTCATTGTTACTACCAAGGCTTCAAATCCTTCTTCATTAACATATACGTTCTCAGGAGCGTAAAAAGAAAGAGGTTGAGGTTTCAGCCAATCTTTTGAACATGCCGAAAGAAGTAAAAGCAAAAACAATAGGTATATATTATTTATTCGTTTCATATCATTTAGAATTAATCGTTCTTTTAATCATGGTTAGAAGGTGACATCCAAACCAATTGAATAAACCCTAGGCATGGGAGACCCGCCAGATTCTGGATCCCAGTCTTCCCATTGATTAAAGCTATAAAGGTTGCGAATAGAACCAAAGACACGCATATTCGTCAACTTTCTTCGTTGAATGATCGTTTCAGGTAATCGGTACGATAAGGTAAAATCCTGGATCCTCACAAAGGACCGGGGAAAATACAGGTTATAACCACCGCTGTAAGGCGCCGGACTTGCAGTTAGGGAGCCGTATTTATTGGACGGGTTGTCGGCCGTCCAATAAGGAACCGCACGCATTCCCCTTCGGTCATATAATTCTGTATTAGAATGTTTAAATTCTCCAATACTACCAATATGACCTAAGTCAGCACGGATAAAAAGAGAGGCTGAAAAGTGCTTTAAAAATGTAAAGTCATTTCGTAACCCAATTCGATAACGCGGTTGACTCCAACCAATAAACTGCTTATCAACCAATGTTGAATAGACTCCATCTTCGTTCACGTCAACAGCCTTGTAATCTCCGGGTGAAAGACCGTATTCTTTGGCCTTTTCCGCTTCGTCTTCTTGCCATACTCCTACAATGTCATAATCCCATACCCGGTCAATTGCCTCTCCGATAAACCACTGATTTGAGATATCAGAAATCTCACGTCGAATCAATTTCCCATTCACTTCAACCTCTTCAAAATCTCCAAATAGTCTTTTAATCTTATTCCGGTTTAAAGAAAAGATTAAATTTGAAGTCCATCGAAAGTTTTCTTTGTTAATATTACCCGTAGTGAGTGCCAATTCCAAACCACGGTTCTCCAGTTCACCAAGGTTTGTTGTAATATGATCAAATCCTGTTATCCTCGGCAAATTACGCTGCATCAACAGGTCGAGGGTTGTCATTTGATAGGCATCTAAATTAGCACTTATCCGATTATTCAATAATCCAATATCCAATCCAATATTATAAGCCCTTGTTTTTTCCCAGACCAACGCAGGATTGGCCAAAGAATTATTATATACCCCTACCAATACCTGAGAGCCGTTGGAATATAAATTTTGTGATAAGCGTGCCAGTGCAGCGTATCGTCCGATATCTCTATTGCCGTTAATGCCCCAAGACAACCTTAATTTAAGATTATTAATCAAGTTACTCGAGAAAAATTTCTCTTCGTTAATTTTCCACGCGAATGCCAGGGCCGGAAAAGTTGCCCTCGGATTCTTCTGTCCGAAAGCCGAATAGCCATCCCTTCGTAAAGAAGCGGTGAACAAATACCTATCCAACAAGGAATAATTTAAGCGAGCCATCATGGCATCACCTGTTGATTCACTGTCATCGTTATTTAACACATCATTAGCGGAAAACTGCAATCCATGAAAGGAAAGATTTTGATTGGGACTGAAATCTTCCCCACTCTGAAAAGAGGACCAGTTTTTAAACTTCTCAATATTATAAAGGAGCGTTACATCAAAATTGTGTATGCCAATGGTTTTGTTCCATTTCAATAGATTATCCACCATCCACTCATAGGTTTGGGTATCTTCCCGGGTACCATAGCCACCAACATGGGTTCGTCCGCCCACAATGGTTCTCGTATCCCAAAAATTATGATCCTTGGTAAAGGAGAACCGCGGTTGATAGGATAATCGATAGTTAATTCCAAATGGAAGTTCAAGCTGGGAATAAATAACGGTAAACAGGCTATTGATTGTCCTTAATTTATCTTGATATTCCGTGTTTATTAAAGGGTTTTGGCCACCTTGATAGTCATTGGGATACCACTTTAAAGAACCGTCATCTTCATACTTCGAACCAAAAGGACTTGAAATCAACATTTGTTCCACATTGGCGGCAACATCGCTTTCATCCCGGTTGGCAAATTGAGTATTTACACCCACTGTTAACCAGTCGGTTACTTCTGCATCAAGATTCAACCTCGAACGTATGGTTGAAAATTCATCCCCTACAATTATCCCTTCGTTATTGGTATACCCGAGCGACCAATAATATTTAACCTTATCTGATCCGCCACTGATACTGATATCATAATTCTGCCTAAATCCTTTTTGCATCACTTCATCGTACCAATCAACCCCTGTTCCAGCAAGATAATTCTCTACTTCGGCTGGATAAAAAAGAAGGCGGTTAAGCCATTCTTTTGTAATATCCGAGTTTGGGTTATTATTGTAGTTCAACCATTCCTCTTTACTGATACCCGAAGGAAGATCATCGGGATTATGAAAGTAATAGTCAACCGCATTGGGGTTCGTCTGGATTAACAAATCTCTTCTAAAATCTGTATATTCTTTCGACGTTAATGGCCTAATATCCGTATTGGTAACCTCCGCAACACCTAAATTGGCCTGAAAGTTTATGAAAGGTTTACCGGTATGGCCTTTTTTTGTCGTGATAATGATTACTCCCGAAGCTGCTCTTGAACCGAATACGGCGGCCGAACTAGCATCTTTCAGTATATCGATAGCTTCCACATCATTAGGGTTGATATCCGATAAACTGCCATTGAAGATTACCCCGTCCAAAACGATCAGGGGTTGTGTACTGGCACTTAAAGAGGTCTTGCCCCTAATTTCCAACGAAGTACCGCCATCTGCCGACGTTGCCTGGTTCGCATTAAACCCCGCAACCGTACCAACGAGCATTTCACTGAGTTGGGTCATATTTTGATTCTGATAGCTTGCCGCATCAACGCGCGTCACCGATCCGGTTAAATCACTTTTCTTTTGCGTGCCATACCCAACAACCACTACTTCATTTAAGGCCGATGCTTCTTCCAATAGCATAATGTCAATATTTCCGGATTTTAAGAAGGGAACTTCTTTTGAAGCAAACCCGATATAACTGAACACCAAGGTACCTTGCGCATCCGCAACGGATAAAGAATATTGTCCATTGCTATCGGTCATCGTACCTTGTGATGTACCTTTTAAGGTGACACTAACGCCAGCCAATGGCGCTCCAGTTTCATCCGTCACTTTTCCGCGGAGATCTATAGCCTGAACAGGTATGGCTCTGTCTTTTGGTTTTACGCTTTCTGTCTTTCTTACTACAATTGTCTTTCCGACAATTTTATATGAAAGAGGCAGATCTTTTAAACAAGCATTTAATGCCGCTTCGATGGAAACATCCGTAACGTGGATATCAATATCGGTTTTACTCAAATCATAGTCTTTGGAAAAGAACACATAATCGGTTTGTTTCTCTATACTTTTAAAAACCGTTTTTAAAGAGGCATTTTTTTCATTCAAATTGATCTGGCTAAAACCGTTGGCACTTACCTGCAAAAGCGTAATAATCATTACAAGGGTGGTTATGTTAATTAGCATGATTATTTTTCGGGTTAGTGGTGGCCATGCCCAATAAGAGGATAGGATAAAAGCATTTAATTTCATACTTTTGTTTTTTCTGGGTTAATACATAAATGACTTTGCTGTTTAATTTATCATCGCATTAAGATGAAGGGTTAACTCGGATTTTTCCGCGGAAGTGCGCCAACACTTCTGCGGTTCTTTAACCCTTTTGATGTTTTTCGTACTTATTTTTCCATTTCGTTTAATTTAGTTATCAATTTTTTGTTGAGAGTGTCTTATGACGGCTAATGGTCTTTTTAACGGGATAAAGGTATAAATATTTTTACATATTCTACCAATCCTATAGATTATATAATATAAATTTAATTGTCGTCTTTTTTTACGGCAAAATAGTCATCGTTTTCCCATCTATTTTAAAGTTCACCTGCGTATAAGCCAGAATCTCCAACACCTTCGACAGGTTCATGTCGCGGTATACTTTTCCTGAAAATGTTTCGACTGGTAAGCCCGCACCGTACACTACTTCAACATCATACCATCTTGACAATTGGCGCATCACCGTTTTTAAGTCGGCATGTTCAAAACTAAAATACCCGTTCTTCCAGGCAACAGCGGTTGCTGCATTGATTTTTTTCACTGCCAGGCTATTCTCTTTCAACACCGATTGCTGATTAGGTTTTAGGATAATGTCGTCTTTGGTATGCGGTGATGAGAATCCGGAGGATTTAGCAGAGACTCGAACACTGCCTTCCAATAAAGTCGTTTTGACCTCCCCTTCATCGGCATAGGCGTTGATGTTAAAATGCGTACCTAACACTTCTACGGTTTGCGAGCTCGTGCGGACAAAAAAAGGGATTCGTTCCCCATTCTCCGATTGCTGTTTCGCAACTTCAAAATAGGCCTCCCCGATCAGTTCGACAGAACGGGTCTCTTTTTTAAATGTTACCGGATATTTTAAGGAAGAAGCGGCATTCAGCCAAACCTTAGTTCCGTCGGGTAATATTACCTGATATTGTCCACCACGGGGTGTAGTAATTCGGTTATACTTCAAGACGCCGCCCTCTTTGATATTATGGCCGGCATTCATGGTTTCATAAACCAGCTGTCCATCGGCTGCTTTTTGTATGGTTATACCAGCAGCCCGGGCTATCTGTCCTTTTTCAGCCTCATCTAAGGCAACGATTGTCCCATCATCCAAGGTCAATACAGCCTTGTTTCCTCCCGGAACAGCATCATGTTCTACGGCAGTCGCCAAAACAGGTTCTACGATTTCTGGTTTTGGTTTCTTAATCAGGTAGAGCATCATACCCACCGATAATAATGCAAAGATCAATGAGGCTGCAATAGATCGATTCCACCGCGGGATTTTTCTTGCCTTTTTGCGTTTTTCCTGTAAACGATTCCAGGTTTGGTCTTTAACGAATTTTAATTCTACACTCGTCAAATCGAATGCTTCGCCTTTCCATTCCAGATACCAGCTTTCGAGTAAAGCTTTTTCTTCTTCGGTACAGGCACCTGAACGGTATTTCTCTAAGAGTATTTTTGCGTCTTTCTTTTGCATGCAGGTATTCTATCCACTTATATATAGATAGACAGATGACTTGACGCTTGGGGGTAGAAGAAAATTAAAAATAACTCTTGGGGTCAGGTTAAACGTTGGTGTCAAAAATGACTTTAATGCTTCTGTCCGTCATAGATTTCCTGCCTTACATTTTCAACTTCTTCTGTTATTGTTTTCAGGTCAAGGTCTTTTGTTTTAAATGATTCTAGTAAATGAGTCAACTTCGCGTCAATCACTTCTTTTTCCAACTCTTTGGAAAGTTTAATCTTCTGTTGTCTTGACAATTGTCTTACCATAGACAATATTTGGTCAAACGTTATATCTATTTGCAATGCTGTTTTCATTTCTCATATTCTTGATTCTTTTCCAAATTTACACAAATTTGTTATTACAAGGTTAATCCTGCCAGTTCAGATTATTGGAATAGCATAAGAAGAAAGGCAAATAAACCCAAGCGGGTGCGCAAGATCCGCAAGGCATTGTTCACCTGCTTCTTGACAGTTTGCTCCGATATACCCAATTCTGCAGCGATCTCCCGGTGGGATAGGTATGCTTTCCGGCTTAATGCGAATATTTCCTGCATTTTGGGTGGCAAAGCTGCAATCTCCTTTTCGATCATCGCTATCAGTTGATTTTCCCTTGCTAAATGATCGGTTTGACAGATTCCATGATCAATGAAATGTTGAAGCGATTGGGCATAACTTGCTACGACCTGTTGATGGGATATGATATTTAAAATTCTATTTCGTACAGCCGTATAGAGGTATGCGGCCAAGCTTGTCGTCAATAAAATGGATTCACGTTTGTCCCATAGTATGGTGAATATTTCCTGAACAATATCCTGCGCTTCTTCCCTATTTTGTACCCTTCTATAGGCATGAATATACAACACATCGAAATACCGTTCATAAATTTCTTTATAAGCGGTTTCATCTTCTTGCTTCATTAAGTCGAAGAGCACCTGATCTTGCAATGTGGTGTAGGAAAGCATATTGTTTCGTAACAAAAACGAATATAAAGATAAAATGAAAAAATTCAAATTCGTTTTGTATTTCATGTATTCTGATAAGGGCATTCTAAATTATAATTCTATTTTTGCAACGAACAGTTCATTTTTCATGAATAACCAATCTTAATCTATTCACCTGGATTTGTTATTACAACCTGTTATTAAATGAAGTTACACACCAAAATTTTTATTGGAATGGCCTTCGGCATACTCGCCGGATTACTTGTGAAAAGCCTTGGATTATCAGAAGACACTCTTGCCTTGATTTTGAAATGGGTAGATCCCATCGGAAAAATCTTTATGAATATGATTTTCATGATGGTGATACCGCTCATTTTATCAGCCTTGATTTTAGGTGTAGCAGAAATCGGGGACTTGAAAAAATTGGGAAGAATGGGTATTAAGCTATTGGTTTATTCTGTAGTTGTGAGTTTTATTGCGGTACTCATTGGTGTTACGATGGTTAATATCTTTAATCCAGGCAAGAAAATATCTGATGAAACCCGTGAATATCTCGTCAATGAATTCAGTTCGAAGGCGGAGGAAGCAAGTGCTTATTCTACGGCAGCTAAAGAAAGAACGGTGGGTGATGTATTGGTACAGATTGTCCCTAAAAACCCATTGGAAGAGATGGCCAAGGCTTTTGAGCCTGGTCATCAAGGTGGGGGTTTATTGTCGGTCATGTTTTTCGCGTTGATTTTCGGTATTGCCGTGACGGCTGTTGGCCCCGAAAAGACGGCCACCTTAAAGCAGTTCCTGGAGGGTTTGTATGAGGTTGTGATCAAGATTATCGGCTATGCCATGCAACTAGCGCCCTATGGTGTTGCCGCCTTGCTTTTCAATATGGTGGTCAACGTCGGCACAAACTTCCTGATATCGCTTCTTTGGTATGTGGCGATTGTATTGGTGGCATTGGCAATCCACCAATTTGTAATATATGCGATCATATTAAAATATTTCGCCAAGCGAAAGCCTTATCAGTTTATGAAAGACATGAATGAGGTGACCCTCATGGCCTTTTCTACCAGCTCAAGCAATGCTACCCTACCTACGGCTATTCGTGTCAGTATAGAGAAATTGAAAATCCCAAAATCAATTGCCCACTTTGTTTTGACTGTCGGCAGTACGGGTAATCAAAACGGTACCGCACTGTTTGAAGGAATTACCGTATTGTTCTTGGCACAGTGCTTTAATATAGAATTATCACTTACCTCCCAAATCATTACCGTCTTGCTGTGTATCCTCGCGGGTGTCGGTACGGCGGGGGTACCGGGTGGTTCGTTGCCGGTTATTGTTACGATTCTGGTATCCATTGGCGTGCCTGGGGAGGCCATAGCCTTGATTTATGGTGTAGATCGTATTCTGGACATGGCACGCACAACCTTAAACGTAAATGGCGATATTACTGCGGCAGCCTATATCCATTATTCTGAAGAAAAAGCAGGGCGGAGTATTTAAAAGGTTGTCTCAAAAGTATAAAACTATCGTCCCCCGACTAAGCGTGAAACGCGAATGGAGAGTACGTCATTTCGACCGGAACGAAGTGGAGCGGAGAAATCTGCTTCTTCCAAGGTAGATTTCTCCGTGCGCGCCTTGGGGCGCTTAGTCGAGATGACGGTTCCACGCCATTTCGATCCGGAACGAAGTGGAGCCGAGAAATCCAACCTTTGCAAGACAGATTTCTCAGCTTTGTTGCACTTCGCTCGAAAGGACGTCAATATTTTACCTTTCAGGCACCTTCAAATAGCTTTTACCATCCCGGGTTCTGCGTCAGGGCAGGGTTGAGCACGATCTCCGTCTCCGGTATCGAGTTCAGGTAGTCCCGCTCCGGGTCAAACTGGTAACCATCGGGAAGCGCGATCTGGAAAGGGTCAAGGAAACCATCACCGTCCACGGGGAACGTGTTGTTGGCAACCTGGGATGCCTTGAAACCCTTCGGGCGCTCACCGATCAGCAGCTCGTCGGCAGCGGCCCAGCGTGCGATGTCATCCCACCGGAATCCCTCAAGGGCAAGCTCCACACGACGCTCGCGGCGGATCTCGTTGATCGCCGGAGACAGGCCCGGAAAGTGCCAGTCAGGGTCTGCCTGTATGTCCGAAAGCACTAAATTAGGCATCCCAACACGGTCACGGAGCGGCTTGATCGAAATGTCGATGTCAGCCTGCGTAAGCTCGCCAAGCTCGGCCTTCGCCTCCGCATAGTTCAGCAGAACCTCCGCATAACGGTACAGGATCGAGGGGCTCTCCTCGTACTGCTGGATATGGTAGGCCATGTTCGGGTTGTAGCCCTTCTGGATCACGTAACCGCTGGGGGCATTGTAGTCCGCAGTCTTGTTCAGGTTATCATATATCTCGTCCCAATACAGCACATCCCCGTTCTGGAAGACCTTCCAGACCTGGTCCGGCGTGGCGATCGTCTGACGGAAACGCGGGTCCCGGCCAGCAGCTTCAGACACCAGCGTGCCGTGCCCCCCGAAACGCGGGCTCAGCGAGATGGGAAGACCGTCCGAGCAAAGGTAGGAGTCGGCAAGCCACTTGGTGGCAGTCTTCCCGCTCGGCGTTTCCATCCGGAAGTTGCGGTCGTTCGTAAAGGCTGTGCTCCCCCGCGTCAGCTCGTTGTTGTACTCACGCCAGAACATCACCTCGGGGTGCCTCGTATAGTCCTGGCTCGAAAAAAGGTCACGGTAGTCCGAACCCGGGTCCCCCGTAGAGTAGATCCGGTAGGGGCCATCATCAATCACCTCCCGGGCAGCATCCGCCGCCTTGCGGAAGTACTTCGACGGGTCTGAGCCCTCAACACCGAAAGGCGTCCCCGCATGGTACTTCTCCCAGCTCCCCTCGTACAAGGCAACACGGCTCTGGACCAGCAGGGCCATCCACCGGTTCACACGGCCAGCACCCGCACCCTGCTCGGCGCCAAGGTACATCGCCGCGCTGTCAAGCGCCAGCAGGATATTGTCCGCAACAACGTTACGCGGGTCGCGGGCATTGTAAAGCTCAGGGGAGCTCGTGCCAAGGCCCGTCTGCTGCCACTGGATGTCACCGTAGGAACGCAGCAGCCCGTAGTAGATCAGCGCACGGAAAAAATACGCCTCGCCCAGGTACTGCTGGTACTCCCCCAGCTCATGCTTCTCCTCCACCTTGCGGTAGTGGTCAAAAAAATAGTTGATGCTCCGGACATTCCCGAAACCGATGCTCCCGCTCGTGGACACCGTCCGCGAACCCTCCAAACGCCGGTCGGGGCTAAGGGTGATCTCGTTGTCGCTGTTGAAGTCGCTCCCGTGGTTCCCGTACTTCGGGAACATCGAGGCATAGTACTGGTTCACGTAGGCCTTCAGGTCATCGGGCGCCTTGAAATAGTCCAAAGCCGTTACCTCGTCAAGCGGGGAACGCTGCAAGAAATCCTTGCTGCACGATACCAGCGAAACAGAGGTGAATATTGCGATAATTAGTTTATGATAGTGTTTCATGACGTTGCGGTTAAAAGGTTAGGTTCACACCAAGGGAAAGCGAACTCGAAATGGGGTAAATGACTCCACTGGTTAAATACCCACCATATTTTGGATCTGAAGCAAAAGCTGTCTCCGGATCAAAAGCCTTTGGCAGTTTGGTGATCAGGAGCAGGTTCTCACCGGAAAAATAGATCCGCGCTCTTTTGATAAACAGGTTATCCAAAAGCTTGGCCGGCAGGGTGTAGCCTACCTGCAGGTTCTTCAGCCGGAGGTAGGCAGCGTTCAGCACGTAGCGCGACTGCACCTGGCGGTTCTTGTTCGTTTGGGACGTGAAATAGGGCTTCGCGAAATAGGCATCCGTGTTCGGGCCCAGGATATTCGTCTCGTCTGCCGGACGCCAGTAATCTAAGGATGGTGAATCTTTGTATAAACCGGAAGATCCCCATCCACTTGTCATACCCCAAAATACGGTAGAATTGATATGCGGATAATAATTCCGTTTGCCGACACCTTGCCAGAACATACTGAAGTCGAGCCCCTTCCAGTCAAAACCAGCCGTGATGCCGACGTTGTAGCGGGCCGCATCGTTCCCGATAACAACCAGGTCACCATGGTCGCCAAGTGTCCGCGTGCCGTCGTTGATGGTGCCGTCATCGTTCAGGTCCCGGTACTTCATGTCGCCAGGGCCCCATTTCGCGTAATACTTGGACTGGTCGGGCATCGCCTCACCGGCCGCCTGGATCAGCCCGTCTGTCTCGAAACCCCAGATCTCCCCGACTTCCTTGCCCTTGTACCAGGTGTCGATGACACCCTTCTCGTTCCTGTACTCCAGTATCTCCGAACGGCTGTCGCCAAGCGAAACGGCCACATTGTACGAGAAGTCACTGCCGATGCGGTCCTTCCAGCCCAGCAAAAGCTCGAAACCACGGGTCGAAAGCGAGGCATTGTTGCTTGCCGGCACACCCGTGCCCAGCGTATAAGGCAAGGTCACCGAAGGGCCCATCATGTCGTCGGAACGCCGCCGGTACCAGTCGAAGGAAACCGAAAGGCGGTCGGACAGGAAGCCCGCATCAAGTCCAAGGTTCAGTGTCGTGATCGTCTCCCAGGTAAGGTGGTCGGTGATCAGTGCCGGCACTTGCGCGTAGGGCGGGCGCTCCCCGTCAATAATCCAGTTAACCTCGTTGACCACGTTGATCCTGGAAAGGTAAAGGTAGTTCGCTACGTTCTGGTTGCCCAAGGAACCGTAGGAACCGCGGAACTTCAGGTGGTTCACGTAGGGTGATACCGGTGCCCAGAAATCCTCCTTGGAAATGTTGTAGCCCACAGAGGCCGAAGGGAAGAAACCCCAGCGCGAACCGTCCTCGAAACGCGAGGAACCGTTGTAGCGCGCACTGAACTCGAAAAGGTACTTCTCACGGTAGTTGTAGTTCAGGCGGCCGAAAATACCCTCGGTGGCCCAGTGGTAGATGCGGTCGGTTGCCGTCTTCTCCCCCAGCGAGTTGCTCAAGGAAGGGACCTCCTCGGTGACCAGCCCCTGACCTGAGCCTGCCAGGTTCGAGTAGAAGCGGCTCTCGCGCTCGTAACCCACCAGCGGCTTGAAATAATGCCCGTTCGTACTGTACTCATAGGAGCTGACCACGTTTGCCAGCGTGTAGGAGTTCTGTGCAAAGAGTGCGCTGTAACCCGCAGAGGGCTTGCCCACATTGCCGAAGCCCCCCGTGCCCAGCTCCACCATGATCGGCTTGGGGTTCGTGGCATTACGCGAGCCGACATTGTTGTAGTTGTAGGAAAACTTCGTCTTCCAGCCCTTGACAGGCTCGATCTCCGAGCCCAAAGTGAGGAAGAAATCGTTCACCTCCGTCTTGTCACGCCCCGACCCCTGCTGCAAACGTACCAAAGGACTTTGCACCGTACCATTGATGTTGTAGAAAGGCATCATCGGTGCAAACATGATAATTTCCCTGAAAAAATGTTCCCGGCCCACCGTCGTCTCACCTAAAGGGAAATCGGTTTTCCCGTTGGCGTACTTGATGCTGGTGTTGAACTTCAGCCAGTCGGTGACCTGCGAGGAAAAATTCGTCAGGAAGTTGTAGCGCTTGTAAGAGTCGTGACCGTAGGCATACATTCCTCCTTGATCGACATAACCGCCGGAAACATAATATTGATTTTTTTCATTGCCTCCGGAGATGTTCACATTATGCTTCTGGCTGAAGGAATGGTCACTGATCAAGATCTGCGGCCAATCATTGTTGGCATTCCCGTTGCGGCGGCCGGCCCAGATATTGTCGATAGGGTGTTCCGGGTCGTACTCGTAGGGGAAGCTGCCGTCAAGGTAGCCCTGGATCCGCTCCATCTGCTCGGCACTGTACACCGGCGTTGCCGACCCCCCATTGGCATTGGCCTGGTTGTAGGCCGTGGCCCAGGTATAGGAGTCGATGAAACTGGGAACCTTGAGCGGCGAGGCCCAGGACAAATTATTGCTGTATTGAATGTTCGTTTGTTCGTTCTTGCTTCCTTTCTTTGTTGTGATCAAGATTACCCCGAATGGCGCGCGGGAACCATAGATCGCCGAGGCGGAGGCATCTTTCAGCACCGAAATGCTTGCCACCGACTCCGGGTCGACGTTGCTCAAATTCATTTCCGCCCCGTCTACCAGCACGAGCGGCGCCTGGTTTCCTTGGATGCTCCCCATGCCGCGGATATTCCAACTGCTCACCGCACCCGGCTCGCCACCCCGCATGTTCATGGTGATGTTCAGGTTGGGTGAAGTTCCTTTGATCAGGTCGGCAACATTATTGGCAGGACGGTTTTCCAGGCGATCACCGGAGATGACATCGACAGCACCCGTGAGGTTAACCTTCTTCTGCGTGCCATAACCCACGACGACAACCTCATCCAATGATGAAGCTTCCTCCAATAAGGTTACATTCAACAAGGAAGAATTTCCAATGGATAGTTCTTGTGAAGCAAAGCCGATGAAGCTAAACACCAATATTTTGGCTTGATCAGGAACCGAAAGTTGGTAATTTCCATTAGCATTCGTAACCGTACCCAAGGTTGTACCCTTTGCTTTTACACTTACCCCTTCTAATGGTGTTCCTTGTTCATCCACCACCTTCCCGCTGATTTCCCTGCCTTGAATGACAGGCAAGGTAGCCCGTATTCCCTTTCTCTTCTCCTTTTTTATCAGGATGTTGTTTTCTATGATCTTGAAAGTAAAAGGTAGCCCCTTGAGACATTCGCTCAAAGTTTCTTCTATGGAAGAATTCTTTACATGAATATCAACTGTAGAATTCCTGAGTTCATTGCTATTGTAAACAAATACATAGCCGGTCTGTTTTTTGATTGCCTGAAACACCTCTTGTACAGAAACATCCTTTTTATTCAGCGTAATGGTTTGACCATAACTCTCAGCACAAACTTGCATAAAAGCCAAACACAGTGCAATTAAGGTGAGATTGATACGCATAAGAATGTTTCTTCTATTTGCACTATAAATTCGGCGCCACGCCGAATCCAAAACCTTTAAATGTGTAGGTGAAGGCCACGGCTTAGCCGTGGCTGTTGTAAACGAATTTAAATTCATTACCTTTGTAACGTTTGGATTAACACTCAATTTTTAGCATACATTTTTCCGATTCTATCGGAGGGGTTAATTCAGATTTTCCGTTTCCCGATTGCCGTCGGGAAACTTTTTTTTAACCCATTTGGAATGATTTTAAGGTATCTTTTTTTTCATGTTATTTGGGTTAGGATTATAGATTAAGAGATTATTATTTTTTTCACACCATTCGTTTGTTCGATCCGGTACTTTAGGTTAAAATATTCCAGTATCTCAAGCGCCTGGGATGCATTCACATTGCGATATACCTCTCCCCACAATTTTAAGTCGGGAACATCGCCTTCAAATTCCACTTCCACATCATACCAACGCGAAAATTGCCGCATGACACTTTCGATATCAGAGTTCTGAAATTGAAACAATCCACTTTTCCAGGCGACTGCATTTGCGGTATTGATTTTTTTGACACGGAGCATGTGATCTGCACGAAGCAAGGATTGTTCACCGGGATTTAACACCAAACTATTGGTTTCTTTCGATAAGCCGGCATTGCTATGAGGGATAACCTTCACCGAACCTTCCAATAAGGTGGTTCTCGTAAAAGGTTCATCTTCATAAGCATTAATATTGAAATGTGTACCCATCACCTTCACCAGCTGAAATGACGTACTTACAAAAAAGGGAACGTATTTATTTTCAAGCTGCTGGTTTTGATATTCTTTCTTACTCGCCACTTCAAAATACGCTTCACCGGTAAGTTCTACCTTCCGCTCATTGCCAGTAAATGTCGTGGGATATGTTAAAGAAGATGCCGCATTCAGCCACACTTTGGTCCCATCAGGAAGAATAATCCGGTACTGCCCCCCTCGTGGCGTGGCAATCTTGTTATACGTTACAACACTCAACTGCTCACTTTTTGCAGATGAATGAGACAGGTCATAGATAATCTGTCCGTCATCCGTTTTGGTAATTACCAAACCTTCCTGTTGGGCGATTTCACCGGCTTCTGCCTCATTTAAAGAAATTGTCGAACCATCCGCCAAGGTCAGGGTAGCCTTATTGCCACCAGGGGCGATGTCGTCACTCACCGGTGCAGTTTTCGTTTCCCTAGCCACTGACCTCTCGGGGAGATTGGCCAAATAAGCATGGAGACCAACATATAACAAACCGAATAAAACCATTGCCGCAGCAACACGCGACCATAAAGGGATTACCTTATGTTTCTGCGGAATTCCCTTATATACTTCACTCAAATCTAATTCGAGCTCTTCATCAGATAAGTCATCAACAGGCGTACTATGGGTATTGTACCAAGTTTCTATCCATGCCCGCTCTTCTTCGGAACATTCACCGGTATGGTATCTTTGTAGGATTTCCTTTATTTGCTGTTTTTCCATAATAAAAGAGGTGATAGCGTTCCCCTTATTACTAACATAGACCCTTAGGAGAATCCTTGGGCGTAGAAAATTGTAAAAAAAGAGCGTTTAAAAAAAGAAGCTTAGGAAGATACATATACAAAGCAGGGTCTCAAACTTTGCACGGAGTATTTTTAATGCGTTGTTCACTTGTTTTTTTACCGTTGCCTCGGATAAGTCGAGTTTCTCGGCAATCTCCCGGTGACTGAGATAGGCCTTTCTGCTCAAAGTAAATACGCAACGCATTTTGGGTGGCAATGCATCGATCTCTTTTTCTATGAGCCGGGATAATTCCCTTTCACGTATTAAATGATCGGAAACCGCATTGCCTTGCTGAAAGGCTGCTTGCAAGGAGCTATAATAAGCAGATTCCACGCTTTTATGGGCAATTACTTTAATTACGCGGTTGCGGATTGCGGTATATAAATAACCCGAAAGGTGTGTACAAGAGGTAAATTCAGTCCGCTTATTCCATAAAACGGTAAAAAGCTCCTGCACGATATCTTTTGCCTCTTCCCGGTCGTTTAGCTTTTTATACGCATGCAGGTACAAAATCCCTGAATAGCGGTGATATATTTCCGAGAAAGCACCATGATCATCAACCCTTATTAAAGAAACCAATTCCTGATCCGTACAGCTTTGATAAGGTACCATGTTTAATTAAAATAAATATCTTTTCAATCAACCAGCAATTAGTTTAACCATCTTAAGCGAATCTATGGAAAATATTATAGAGAAACAAACCGGTCTGTTATTAACCGTTTAACGACTTATCTGGGTTATCGAGACAATATTCACATATAGACACATCTGCACATTGGCTTTTTACAGCGCCTATAGCCTCTTGAAGGCTTTTATAACGGCCTGCGTATTTTGACTTGGCGGGCAATACCCAGCAATCGCGGACGTGCAATATGCATGCATCGTCCACTTTGGATTTATGACTAAGATAATAGAAACGTTTCATCACGACATCAGGTAAAATAAAGCCTATTCGGTAAAAACATAATGTACAAAATTTAATGGGAATTCCCAAAAGATGCTTTAGAAGCGGGAGAGGCTACTGTACAGAAGAGAGGTGGGCAAACCCATGACATTGGTGTAAGAGCCCACAATTTTTTCAACACCAATAGCACCTATCCACTCCTGTATGCCATAAGCCCCGGCTTTATCAAGGGGTTGATAATGGTCGACATAATGAGTGATCTCACTATCCGATAGGTGTTTAAAATAAACATCTGTCTGTTCTTGGATAGATTCTATTTTCCCCTTATATACCAACGATACGGCAGTATGTACTTCATGCTTTCTTCCCGATAAACGTGTCAATATGCTTATTGCTTCCTGTACATTTCCTGGTTTTCCGATGATGTCATTGTCCAAGGAGACAATCGTATCGGCGACAATCAGCAATTCATCCGTTGTAAGATCGTGCATAAATGCCTTCGCCTTGCTCTCGGCAATAAAGCGAACCGCTTCTTTGGGAGGCAAATGTGGAGGGAATGATTCATCCACTTCTTTGGTCCGGACGGTAAAAGTCAAACCCATTTCAGATAAAAGCGCATGTCTTCTTGGGGATTTTGAAGCCAAAACGATGTGGATTCCTGCTAAATTTTGAAAAACCATCGTCACGTGCTTTTTAATGTCGGATCTTGATTCCATTGATCTTTTAAACGCATTACACGTTCAATGACATCACGGACGGCCCCCACGCCGCCGCAACGGGGGGAAATATAAGCACACACATGTTTAACGTCTTCAATGGCATCTGAAGGACATACTGGCATGCCCACTTTTTTCATGACGGTAAGATCCGGCACATCATCTCCCATAAACAACACATCCTCCCAATCAAGACCATACTGCTTAATCCATGTCGCCAATATATTTTCTTTATCAGAGACGTCCATATACACATCCCGGATGCCCAAAGCCTCCATGCGTGATTTTACACCCAATGATTTTCCACCGGTAATGATCAATACAGGGTACTGATGCTTTACCGCCAATTGCAAAGCATAGCCATCTTTTGTATGAAAGGTGCGCAATTGTTCGCCATTTTCCATGACCAGAACACGACCATCGGTAAGTACACCATCCACATCGAAGACGAAAGCTTTTACTTTTTTAAACCGGTCAAATAAAGTCATGTTGTAAAAATAAGAAATCTATTCCCCTTTTTTTGCTTCTTTCCATATGGCGTCACTCATCAACTCATAAATAGCCAACCAGTCAGGATGTGCGGTTAATTGTTCACCATGCTGTCTTAGTGTATCCTGGTCACCTCGTACCGCAGGACCCGTCTGTACATCCATGGGAAAATGATAGCGGATCTTTTCATTGGTTTCATGGATAAGCGGACGGATAAGATCGAACTCCAAGCCATTCTCCTCGAGTAGGTGTTGGGCAATCACATACAAATGGTTGCTGAAATTACAAGAAAATACGGCAGCAATGTGGATGATCTTTCTTTGTGCGGTTGTACATGCCTGCACATTCCCGGAAATCGAAAAGGCCACTCCTTTCAATAAGCCGTATGTGCTTTCATTGGAGGCTTCCAATAGAATGGGCACGGTGGAAAAATCTATATTCTTTTCTTTTGAAAAGGTTTGCAAGGGATAAAAAACGCCATAATTGCTTATTCCAGATGGCATCACATCCATTGCGGTACTTCCCGAAGTATGAACGATACATCCGGCGACTTTGGGCATCCCCTTTAACACTTCCTGGATGGCGTCGTCCACCACTGCAATAATGTAGAGATCCGCATCGATTAACAGGCGATCGAATTGATGGGTGGCCTGGCTCTGTAAAATATGGGCGAGAGCTTCGGCGTGATGTATATTGCGGCTCCAGACCTGCCGTATGTCATGACCGGCATTCCTGAGTGACTTGCCGAGATGACTTGCCACATTTCCGCTACCGAGTATAACGATGTCCATTAAGCCGCCCTCTTCTTAATATCCCGGTTTCTTCTCACAATAGCCAATATAAACCCGATTGTCATGATGATGGTACCAGCCCAGTAAAAATTGATAAATGGAAAAGAAATGGCTTTCATGACTATCCATTTTTTCTCAGGCGCTGGTTTCTGATAAACCATTAATTCCAATGTTTCCTCTTCAGGGGAAATTTTAGTAAACCGAAACTTCAGTCCTTGTTCATCCACATCTTTGGCAAAATCGTAGCTCATGCCATTCTTAATAAGGTAAATGGGTTCAGCTTCATACACCTTATCATTATTCGCATGGACCTCGAGCATAAGGCCAACGGCGACATCCCCTTCAGCTACCGGGATATTCTGGATTTGGGTGTTCTGTTTTATTTTCTTCACGATGATAAAACCACTGCGGTACCGCAAGGTATCCCCCAGCTTGACCTGATAGGTTGCAGGCTCATCATAACCTTCAAAAGGAGAATGGCCTTCATGGTCTTCGTGCTCACCTTTATTCAACAAGGTTTCTATTCTCGGGGCAGCCGTAATAATCGTATAGATATCACCCGTAAGGTAATGACGGGTACTCGGTGTACCTACCAATCCCATTTTAGGATTCTGCTGGGCGCGGGGCGTCAATTGAAAACGCTCTGTCACCTTCCCCTCCTTATTCTTTTTCACATAATCTACTTTGTAATAGACATCCACCCCATCTACACTGTCGCCCACATAGGTTAAGGTATAATCACCCATCTCTATAGGCTCATTTTCATAAAGAAAAAGATTTTCCCCGGGTTTCTCCACTTCGCCGAACCCTTCAACCGCAATCACACCACTTGTATTGATTGATATGACACGCTGGGTAGCTGCCGCAATCAAGGCGCCTATCAGTAAAAGTCCGAAACCGATATGCGCCACGGCGGAGCCGGTCAGCTTCCATTTCCCTTTAAACGCATCACCCAATATCCTACCGTTGGCAACAATGGAAAATATCGCTGCAAACATCAACAGGATGTACATGAAATTGGTATACACTTTCGTGAAATACACGGCTGCTGCTGTCAGGAGCAAGCTAACAAGTAAGGTGCTGACGATACTGGCATAAAATTTCCTCGGATTGGTATTTTTATACTTCAGGAACTGTGTGAAGGCGGATAATATGGCAATAACGATCGCAAACGGAACCTGCCATTTATTATAATGGGCAATAACGTCTGTCGGAGGGGCGATATCGGTACCCGCTATGGCATTGAACACCGGTATACTGGTCGACGCCAGAATCTGAATACAGGCAACCAACAGCACCATAGCACCGATAAACAGCCAAAACTCCCGGGAGTAGGTTTCCTCATCCTTCTTGGTGATGGGCAGTTCTTTCCACCGTGCCACCAATGCCCATATCATAATCCCCAAAAAAGCCAGGTTGAAGATGATCAACTGCCAAGACATTCCCAAGTCAGTAAAAGAATGTACTGAGGTTTCACCCAATACCCCACTGCGGGTCAGGTAAGAAGCGTAAATTACCAGGACAAAGCTGATCATCGTTAAAAAAGCAGCCGTAAAATAGGAGTGTCCTGAATGTTTGTACGCAATGAGTACATGGACGGCGGCAATGAGTGTAAACCAAGGAATTATGGCTGCATTTTCCACAGGATCCCAAGCCCAAAAACCGCCGAAGTTCAATGCCTCATAAGCCCAGAAAGAACCCATAATAACCCCAGCACCCAAAACCATCACTGCAAAAAGTGTCCAAGGCATCACCGGCTTTATCCATTCCTTATATTGCTTTTGCCATAGTCCGGCAACCGCATAGGCAAAAGGTACGATCATGGCCGCAAAGCCTAGAAACAGGGTCGGGGGATGGATCACCATCCAATAGTTTTGAAGCAAGGGGTTCAGTCCCCTGCCATCTACGATCAAGCTCAGGTAGTCGGGGCGTGAAAATATAGGCCCTTCCAATGCGTTTCTCAACAGAATGAAAGGAGAACTACCCACCCGTTCACCTAAGACAACAATACCCAAAAGCATGGATGCCAAAAACACCTGGCACAGCATGACAATCGCCATAACAGGATTTTCCCATTTCTTCGCTTTGCATACCAAAATAGCCCCCAATACAGATTGCCAAAATGCCCATAACCAAAAACTCCCTTCCTGTCCTTCCCAAAAGCTCGAGATAATATAATAAGTAGGCAAGGAGCGCGATGAATGCGCATAAGCATAATGGTATTCGAACATCATAGAATAGATGATGTAGAAAAGGGCAGATCCAATGGCAAGGACCGAAACCAGGTTAACCCAGAAAGCCACCCGGGCAATTTTCTGCCAAGATGGTTGGTCTTTATGCCTGGTCGCAAAGAAATAACTGACTGATGCCAATAAGGCGGAGCCGAAAGCCAGTACAACAAAAAACTGTCCTAAGCGGCCCGGTAAGAGGTTTTCCCCCTGATAGATAATATCCATGTAAGATAAAGATGAATGGTTATAAATAAGCAGTGTGCCTGTTAGCCCACCGTAGCCGTCTCAACTACCTCAACTTGCTCCTCATTGTATTTTGAAGGGCATTTCATCAGTATTTTGGATGCATGAAACTCATTTCCGATCATCTTTCCGGTAAGGACAATCTGTTCGGAGCGTTCGAAGTCTTGTGGTTTTGAGCCATTGAACACTACTTTACATTCTTCCCCATGCTCATCCAACATGTAAAAAGCAAAATAATTGGCATTTTCAATAGGATTGTAAATTAGGTCTTTCTCTTTATTCAGCTGACCCACGACATGCAATTCAGCTTCCGTTTTCTGCGCTTCCCTGAACGAAGCATAGGTGCTCGAATCGGCATAAACACTAATAATAATAGCGATTGCAATCGCAATGACAACAATACCCAAAATCGAACTCTTCTTCATGAGAATAATTATTGATCTAACATGTATCCCATCAGCGGCCCCATAAGGCTTCATTGATTGAATTCCATCATATGGATTTCAGTGCAAAATTACGAAACCATATGATAAGGTACGAATAAACCAAAAGAACAATTCTATTAAGAATCGTTCTTAATAATTACCCTAAAAATACGAGGTGAAAACGAAGGTTATTTATAGTGATCAGGGTTCTCATCCTGCCATTCATTGACACCATCACGGATCCTATTCCTGAAGGTAAGGGTATCCTGGGCGAAGCAAGTATTGCCATCTGCGTTGACGTATTTATAGTTCAAGAAAATTTTCCGGTCTTGCAATAGCTTCGCACCGTTGTAGGTACTCTCCCCATCGGGAAGGTAGGTATAAGTCGCTCCCGGTGCTGTACCAATTGTGATTTGGGTTCCCTCCAAGCTTAATTGCAGCTCAGCTTTATTCGCCGAGGTAGTATTACTGTATCCATTGCTTACCAAAGCATGCGGGGCGACGGTCGAGAGTTGCCACAGTTCTGTATTCCCTTGGGTGGGTGTGGTATAATACCGTATCGTTTCAATGGTTGCGCCACTGGCATCTTTCACTGTCGTCACCCCTCCATGAAGGTAGTTACCAAACAACATATTCTCATACCGCAGGGCAATAACTGCGTAGCGTTTTTCTTCAAGGATCGAATCTGCATCGGCATTGGTCACGAAGAAAGGAAGCACATAGTTTGCCTGCAAGGTCTTTGCATCTGCCAAAAAGGCTGCTGAATCTGCCTTAACTTCAATGGTTCCCGTATGCTGGCCCTTTTCAATCACAATAGTACTGCCGTTGCTCAAACTATAGTAATTACTGGGCAGCAAGGTCAGCGACTCCAGTGATGCGACCTCACTCTTGATATAGTTATAGCTGCTAGCCTGCATGGCAGTCAAAATTTCCGGTGTAATCAATGCCTCATCAATCTTAAAATTCACATTCCGGTTTCTTGAATTCTCGCGTACCCCGCCAAGCTCGGCACCCACTTTTATTTTCATCCCCTCTCCTACTACGAAGGTACGTACATCCAGTTGCTGGGGAATATAAACCGTACTATATGCAAAATCTTCAATATAGTCGTCATAACAGGAAACGAGACCAAACGAGAGAAGTAAAAAAGCAATTATATTTTTTTTCATGATATTATTTTTAATGTTAGTCCCATCCTTGCCAACCTTCGTTCTGTACCAGGTTGCTCATTCTCAAGATTTCACTATAGGGTATGGGAAGGTATGCGGATGAAAAAGAGCGGTTCTCTACCGAATGGTTCAAATCATAGCTAAAGGTATCACCTTCCTTCTGAATCCGTGCACCATGAACAGCCTCGTTTAAAGCAGTTAAATCGGTTGTCCAACGGCGGATATCAAAAAAACGCATTCCTTCAAAACAGGTTTCTAGCCGGCGTTCGTTTTTAACCAGTTCGTTGAAGGCTTCTTTCCCTAAGCCGGCCACCTCTTCTAAGTAAGTATCTGCAACACCCGGCACGGCAGAAGATATACCTTCGGCACCATCGGGCGTTGTTCGTGCCCGTAGATATTGTATTGCTGTTTTAGCTGAAATACCGTATTTTCCGGCGTCATTGGGCCCAACGACCTGATTTGCCGCCTCGGCAAAAGCGAGGGCCATGTGTGCCCAACGGATAAAGAAGACAGAATGGGGTTGACGATTGATAGAAGCGTCCGACCAATTCAATCCCATAAACACAAACTTTTTGATATGGTAATTGGTCAGGCTATTATCGGCTTTTCTCCCCGCTGCGTCTTTACCGCCATTCGACCAATTTTCAAAGGTGTACATGGTAGCACCGGTATTATTCTTTTTCGCTTCCGCTGCGTTATAAAATATCGTACTGTAAAATCTTGGATCACGTCCATCATACGGGTTCTGGGGGTCGTAACCGCCGCGGTTTTCAGGATCATCAATGGGATAACCATTCGCCATTGGAAATGCATCGACAAGTTCTTGAGAAGCACCAATGGCGCCATTTCCCTGGAAACCGCCGGGATAAAACAATCGTTCCATCTGGTCATTGGCATTCAGGTAGCGGGAAGAAAAGATAATGCCCGGAAAGTTAGGATTGAACCAATTCACTGCTTGGGTAGGTTTAAAACCACCCGACACACCGCCATCCACATTTAACTTAAAGTCCATTACCCGCTTGGCATTTACGGCTGCGGAATCCCAACGCGCAAGATCATTGGCCGGGTTGAAGCGCGGACTGGCCCAGGTTAGGTACACCCTTGCTTTTAAGGCTACCGTTGTGATGCCATCCATACGGCCCCAATTCCTACCTCCGAGATAGAGCAAGTTGCTGGGGTCTTCAACCAAGAAGTCACGGTTTGCCAACAGTAAATACTTGGAGGCAGAATCACAGTCAGCAATGATTTGCTGTACACATTCGTCATAGGTATTCCGTGCGTAATTAATATCAGTGGCCGCATCAAGTGGCTCAGTAACAATCGGGAAGCCAAGCAATTGGCCATCCGCACCACGCCCTCCGAATTTCTGGAGGAGATCCCATTGAAACCAAGCCCGAAGGGCATAAGCCTCTCCTTGCAAACGGCGTCTTAATACATCATTTTTCTCTTTATCGATTAAAAAACGGGTATTAAAACCGCGGTTGTCTTTCAGGAATAAGTTCACCAAAAAAATGGACTCATAATCCCTCTCCCAATACGTGAGGAACGGATCTTGGCCAGTGGTGAGGGTTCCTGTAGCGAAGCGACTCATGGCACTGGTTGAGCTTGTGATTACCGCATCATCCGTTGCTCCATCTAGGTAAACACCTTCATTTGTGTTATAGTTCCGCGCCATATTATCATAGCACCGCCCGATCAGGCCCTGTACGTTCTCCTGGTAATTCCAAATATCTTCACCGGAACGGTCATCGTTCGGATAAGGGTCAAGATACTTCTTACAAGAACTGACCACCAATAATATGGAGACAAAAAATAAAAGAGTTGCTTTTGTTTTCATAATTCGTAGTTAAAAGGTGAAGTTTACGCCCCCTGTAAAGGTTCTAAAAAGAGGGTATGCCCCTACACCGGCATCAATGGATTCAGGATCGATATCTTTCACTTTGGATATCGTCAAAAGGTTTGCTCCTCTTACAAAAAAACGCACCTTTTCAGAACCTATCTTTTGCGAAGCCATCTCCGGCAAAGTATAGGCTAGCTCCACGTTTTGTACTTTAAAGTATCCACCCTTGATCAACCAAAAATCAGATGCCACAAAATTGTTATTTACTTTATAATAGGTTAACCTGGGGTAAGCTCCTCCAATATTATCCCTGACAAAAGTCGAATAATTATTATCGCCCCACCCGTTCCGATAGAACTCATTCGTTAAGGGAATGTCATAGAAAGCGCTCCCTGTTCCCATGATATACATTTCGAAGTTCTTATACGCAAAACGGGCGTTAAGGGAATAAAAAAGCCGCGGAGTAGTATGGCCAATGGCGCTATAATCATTGTCATCGATCACCCCATCTTCATTCATGTCCTTGTATTTCAGGTCACCGGCTTTGAGCACATCATCATACAGCTGGGGAACAAGGGTCGCCTCTTCATCGCTTTGGAATTTACCCAAATAGGTTTGTCCCCAGTAGCTGTCTGCGGGCATCCCCGTACGGTACTGATAAGCGCTCCGGTAATTAGGGTCATCATATTTCACAATCTTTGACTGCGGCAAGGTAATGTTTCCGCCGAACGAATAGGAAAACCCGCTAGCATTGGTATGCGTATATTGCAAGGCAGCCTCCACACCATAATACCGGGTTTGGCTATAGTTGATAACCGGCAATGTCGATGTGATCCCCGTGATGTAAGGGGTTGAATTATAAAGCCGGGTAATCTGGCCATCCCGCAAGGTATTGTAATAATTTACTTGTAGGGACAAGCTCTCATCAAAAAACAAACCATCGATCCCGATATTGAATTCCTTCCTTTTCTCCCAAGTTAAATCGGCGTTCCCAATCCGGCTCGGATAAGTGATATAAGGCGAGGTATCATTGTTTTGCCCGAACCATTTGCCCGTGGCATAGGGACCGAAGGATGCCCCGGTACTTCCAGTCCACCTATCGCGGTATTGGAAAGGGGCGTAAAAGCTCTCATAACCGATAATACCAGCCTGCGCACGCAGTTTTAAGAAATCCACAAAGTTCGAACCTGCCAGAAAATCTTCTTCCGAAAGCACCCAATTGGCACCCAAGGAGGGAAACAAGGTGGAGCGGTTATCTTTATTGAAACTATATGTCCCGGTATAATTCAACACCCCTTGTATGGTGTATTTATTGTTGTAGGTATACCGCCCGCTCCAAACACCCGTCTGGAAGCGTTGTGGCTCTTGAATACCATCTTTTGCCACCCGGTACATCAAGAAGGTTGCCGATGTCTGGATATCATGCACACCAAAGGTCTTCGCATAATCCAGCTTTTCATACAAGGCAAACCGTTGGTAATAATAATCATGAAGGTTCCTTAATTGGGGCGCATCCACACCATCATGGGCCTTCGTTAAGCGTATGGTATCCTGTCCGCCAGCTGTTTTCCCCGGCGTGGCAATATAAGCAATGTACTCCTCTGCCGTTCCAAGCCGGATCAAGTTGAGGGCATCATAGCTAACGAAAGTTTGTGAGCCGAGCCCCTCTATTAAATGAGACATGTCATAATTCAATGCGACCTTCACAGCGGCCTTTCTGCCCGTTTCGGTGTAGTGGCCATTGCTCGTGACGTTACCAATGGGATTGCTTGAATAAAGGGAGCTAACGCCGTACCAGGGACTTTCCAAGGAGGGGTCATTATTGGCATAGACAGGAAACGCAATCGGTGGAATGCTGTTAATCTCAGGCAGGGCCAGGTTCAATTCCACCAAATTTGTATACGAGCTACCCTCAGAGGTTACGTAACGGTAATTGGGCGACCTGCGATAGCTGAGGCCCGCGGAAATATCGAACTGTACATCCAGAAAATCATTGATTTTCATGTCGATGTTCGACCGCGCATTGATCCGGTTATAGTCGGCTTTGGAACCGATTTTATAAATATCCCCCTCGCCACTGTAACCCAGATAAGCGTAATACTTCACTCCCTCATTCCCACCATAAGAAGAAACATTGGCGCGGTTATAGCTCATGGTGTTTTTAAGCATCATCTCGCGGAAATTCACGTTGGGATGATACAGGTCATAGGGTCCGCTTTTTTCATAAGCAGCAATATCGCTGTCGCTATAATTTGGCGTTAAGCCATCGTTTATCCGAGCTTGGTTATTGAGCCTGGCGTATTCAGCACCCGAAACATATTCGGGCATTCTATCCATTACGGCGACACCACTCTCCACATAAGCATTCAGGTGATGCCCCCCAGCTTGGCCCCGCTTCGTTTTAATATAGATAACACCGCCGGCACCTACCGGGCCAAACATGTTTTTTTCCACGACGTCTTTTATGATCGTAACCGACTCTACCTCTTTGGGGTCAAGGGTCATTTCGGTAATGTTTACCGGCACGCCGTCGATGATATACGTCATACTTGTTCCCCGGGCTGAAACGCCTACTTTTTCCGTAATCCGGTAGCGCCGCTGTTCTTCCTCTGGAGAAAGGCCCGGGGAACCATTGTATTCCTGGATATTGAGCCCAGGAACGAGCCCGGTAAGGGCATTGCGAAGATCAGTGGAAGGATACCTCTCCAATTGTTCACCGGTGATGACAATAGCACTCCCTGTCAGCGTATGTTTGTTTAAGGTCGTGAAAGGCACTGGAATACTGTCTTTCTCCGTTACTTGATGTTGCTTTATCCCTATATGTTCATCTCCAGGTTTTTCCTCTGCTTGCACCGTTGCCCCTATCAATAGGCCGCACAACGCCGTACATAAGAGTTTTGCCGGATAAAATCGTAAATGGTCAACTTTCATAGTTCTTAATTTATAAAATTTCATGTTACCAAACTTGACCAGGATCGAAGGCTTTCATCTTAAAGTAATCTTCGGTCATGAAGGGTAAATAATACTTTGCATCATACCAGCGACTTTGGCGATCGTCGGATAAGGGTTTGCGGCTGTAGCGATATCCGGTAGGATAGGCAGCACTTACCGGTACTTTTTCGGGGATATTCCCCATTAAAGGGCCCGCCATGGTGATGGGGGCGTCCATCCAACGCCGGATATCAAAATAATAATGTCCTTCAAAGGACAGCTCAATATTCCTTTCGTTTTTCACCCTGGGCCGGAAACTTTCCGTGCTTGCCGTAAAGCGTGCTTGTACCGGGGCAAGTTCATCAGCCGACCAGCGCCCACGGATTTTATTAATGGCATCCACGGCAGTCATTGACGCGCCCGGTGCGGGGGTATTGGGCCCATAGGCTTCATTAGCCGCTTCTGCATAATTTAGATAGAGTTCACCAAGACGGATCATAGGATCGGACATCAAAACACTCACTGGGTTTTTTATACTCTGTCCGCCCCAATACTTCCTCAAGTAATAGCCGGTCCTGGTAACACCTGCAAATCCCGTATTGGGGATAAGCTCAGAACCTTGCACCACCCCATTAATGACTTCGGTATAGATTTTTGCAGTTCCATAGCCGGGAATGGGAGCAGTATTGTAAATAATATCGATGTAAAAACGAGGATCACGGTTTACAAAAGGATCTTGTTCATTATAGTGATCCAATGCCGTCGCCGCATCGCGGTCCGCTTGTGTATTCAACGGATCACCCCATTTGGTTTCATACATGTCTACCGCGCCTTGTGTAGGATTTATTCCCGAATTATTCGTCGGTGAATTGGTGAACACCCCGTTGAACAATTTTTTATTGATCACGTTATTGCCGGTGGGAGGAAGTGTCCCATAATGCCAGGCCCATAATTGTTCATTCGTGTAAGTAGAACCTACGTAATTCTTCTTGTAGTCTTCTGCCGACAATAAGGCATAGCCATATTGTTCGGCTAGCTGTATGGCTTCCCAATTGGCTTTTGCCGCTTCTTCCCAATCTTTTACACCTAGTTCATTGTTTAAAGGACTAGCAGCATAGAGCAAAGCACGTGCTTTGTACGCTTTCGCTGTTACGCCGGTAGGGCGCTTTTGATCGGGACTGTTCAAATGGCCCGTTTGTCCCGGCAAGGGGTCGCGCCGCATCCTGTTGGCCCTTTCAAAATACATGGCTGCCGTATCCATATCAGCCGCGACACGAATCATGGTTTCGTGTTTCGACAGGCGGGGGATATCCCATTGGTCATCCGGACCGATAACTTTGGTTATATAAGGCATCGGGCCCCAGTACCGGAACAATTCGAAATGAGAAAATGCGCGTACGAAATGGGCTTGTGCAATTAAATCATCGATATCTTCCTGCGTGCCATTTTGGATCATATCGATATTCTCCAAAATCATGTTGCTGATACGGATATGTTTAAAAGCAGGGATCAGTATCCCGTTGTAGAAATGCGGACCGACGTTATCGCCCAAAGGCCCCCACTTATGATAGGCATTCCACATCACACGACCGGCGTCGGCGAAGTCGGTCACATCCTCCAAGTTAAGACTACCCATGGTACTCACGCCCAAGCCACTGGCTTTGAAGACGCCCGCTGGCAAGTATACCACATCAAAAAATGCTTTTGCATTTTCATATTTTGAAAAGACTTCCTTCTCTGTCAAACCGGAGTCGGGTACCTTATCCAAATACTTCTTACAGGAAGGTAATAGCAAGGCCAATCCAAAACAAAAAATTACTATATATTTCTTCATCATCATTCTATTTTAGCGTTAAAAAACCACCTTCATGCCCAACTTGGCCGTTACCATTAATGGGTAATAACCAAACGTATATTTTTTATTGGCACCCGTTTGTTCGATCACCCGTTCAGGGTCGCCTTCAATAAGGTTGGTAATGGTAACGAGGTTATTAACGGATGCATATACCATCAAGTTGGAAATACCGACAGCCTGTTTCAGGAATTCGGGTTTAAAGGTATAAGCCGCATAGACATCTTTTAAGCGTACAAAATCCGCGTTCCGCCAAAAGCGGTCTTCAATACCTGCACTATATCCTTCAAGCGCAGCTCCACCGCCCCATGCCAACTGGGGAATCCCGCCACCACCATCAAAATAATGGAGGGTAGAATGGGTAGCTGTGGGATTATCGGGTGTCCAATAATTTAATTGCGCTTTGTGAACGCTATAGCTACCCAACAAAAATTCGTTTTCGAAATTCTGGTTAAAGTTTACATATTTACCCACATTGCCTTGGATCAAAAACCTGAAATCAAAGCCTTTGTATGAGAAACCACTGGAAAGTGAGAAAGTAATGGGCGGATAGTCGGTCCCTTGAATAGGGTAACGGTCCAAGGCAGTAATCTGTCCGTCGCCATTATAATCCAGGAACTGGTAATCACCCATGCTGAGCAGGTTTAGCGCTAAAGGTGCCGATTTTGTATGCAAATCGTCGACCGAGGTAAAATAGCCTGAATTCGTTAACAACACCCCGGTAAGCATACCATCCAGGGGTTTTCCAGAATCTTTCAGGTATTCAGGCGCGTAAGGCAAATCATCTTTACTAACAATACGGTTTTCATTGAAACTGAAGGTTCCCTTGATGAAATAATCGAAATTATTCGCCGTCCGTTTATTAAACTCGGCTTCAAACTCAATTCCATGTTTTTTCATGCTTCCTAGGTTAAGCTCCTTAAAGGAGTTACCTACCAACACGGTCACACTTCGCGGAGACAAAAGCATCTTGTCGCGGTATTCATCAAAGGCATCCACACTAAGGGTAAACATATTATCCAGAATGCCGATCTCTAAACCAATATCCCGTTTATGGGCCTGTTCCCATTGTGCATTGATATTCGCGCCCAGATCTTCACTGATCAAGCCATTCGAGGCCTTCGTAAATTCACTTACATACAACCAGCGATTTTCTGCATAATCACTTCCCACAATACCATCGGAATAGCGGATTTTAAGTTTGTTCATCCATGGCACTGATTCTTTGAAGAAATTTTCTTCTGAAACTACCCACCCAATGGCACCTGAAGGGAAGAACCCATAACGGTTCGTTGGTGCAAAACGTTCTGATCCGGTGTAACCAATATTGACTTCTACCAGGTATTTATTGGAATAATCATAGGTCGCCCTTCCCACTAAAGCTTCATTATAATACGGAAATTCGGTTCCCTTGTTCTTCTGCTGACGGTTCCACAGTGCTAAACCGGTTACGGTATGATTACCAAAGGTATTGTTATAATTTAATGCCGCTTCGTAATAGAGGTCAGAATAATAATCAGACTGAAGCCCTCCCACCCGCAGGCTTGTAGGATCGGGATAAAACGCTTCAGGACCTTCCCCTTCCCGTTCCCATGGGTTGCGGTCGGCTATGCCATCCCCATTGTTATCTACACCTACCCGATCATAATGTAATCTATATTGGGGAAATCGATAATTGGCATATAAAGCAAGATTACGGTAATAGGTACTTAATGATACTTGCCCCTTAAAGGAAAGTCCTTTCACAAGTCCATCCAAATCTTGTTTCAATATTGCATCCGAGAATACCTTCGAACCTAGATATTTCCTAAATGTCCCATCATTAAAGTTGGTATAGGGGTTCCCGAAACGCTCACCAAAGGGCATCACCAAACGCATTCCACTGGCATCCGGATAATCCGTATCGGGCACTTCATCCAATACCCATGAAGGAAAATAAGCGGGGAAGCGTGAAGGTCCCGTCGTATATAAAGTTTCCCAAACTTGGGCTGCCGTGACAGGCTGGTTCTTGATATTAATGTCGCCGCCGAGGTTTAACGAAAGTTCGGTACTGCTAGTCAGGGTAAAATCCACGTTGGCACGGTAATTAAAGCGATCGTTTTTATACCGTGAATCGTGTTTCCCATCATGAAAGCCTTTAAAATAGTTGCCCTCATATTGATAACCGAATGAAGAAAAATAACGGATAAAGTCGGTACCCCCGGATATATTCAAGTTGGCGTTGGCCACCGGAGTAAAAGGCTCTGCAATTTGATCAAACCAGTCTACATTGGGGTAACGCAGGGCATTTAAGGGGCTGGAAGGATTGCGGTATTCTTCCAGAATATTATCAGAGATAATCTCACTGTACTGCTGATCATTCATTCTCGCCACGTTCAGCATCGACATGGTGGTATACGAATCGATGTGCTCGGGAATACCGGTTGCTTTGTTCATACCGTAAGCAGCCGAAAAGTCCAATTGGGGCTTGCCTTTCTTTCCCCGTTTTGTCGTAACGATAATAACGCCATTCGCCCCTTTCGCCCCAAAAACCGCTGTCGCCGATGCATCTTTTAACACCGATATGGTTTGGATCTCGTTGGGGTCCATATTTGCAAAATCACGTTCCACCCCATCTACGAGTACCAAGGGAGCAGAACCATTCCAGCTTGATAGACCACGGATCGTAATATTCGCAGCATTAGCCCCCGGCTCACCACTTTGTTGCAGTGCGGATACCCCAGACATCTTACCCACAAGGGCAGAAGTAACGTTCGTATAACCCGATTTCAAAAGCGTTTCATTGTTGACCTGCGAAATCGCCCCTACTACACTTTCCTTCTTCTGCACGCCATACCCAACAACCACTACGTCTTCGAGTGCTTGGCTGTTTGTCAATAGAACAATGGTTAATGACGATTTCCCTGCGACAGCAACTTCCTGACTTTCAAAACCGATATATGAAACGACCAAGGTTGCATTCTCGTCCACATTCTCAATACTAAAATTACCGTTTATGTCAGTAACCGTGCCTTGTTTTGTGCCTTTTATATATACACTCACACCAACCAGGGGTTCTCCGGCATCATCAGTAACGATACCTTGCACCCTCATATCAAGAACATTGACGAATTGCCGCTTTTCCTTGATTCCAATCCGATCCGCATCAACACGCTCTTTTAGGAGATTGGCTTTTACGGAAGATGGATTGCCCAACTGGACAGCTAGTATAAAAGCCAGCAAAACAACCACCTTAGAGTTAAAAATTTCCATATTATGCTTTGTTTAAAAGTAGTGGGTTCTCTTTCATTGTAAATAATCTATGCCAACAAAATCTATTTTTAAGTTTTCTGAACATCAAACCAGCTATACACCGTCATACTATGGCGGGCATTCATTCGCAATCTGCAGCACATAAAAGAATTTCAGGGAGACCCCTGCTCACATCGGGCGACCTCTGCTATTCTATTTGATTGCGAATAGTCTGGTCGTGACTTAAAGGTTAGTTGGTGAAATTGTAGGTGTAGTCAAAAATTGTAAGGAGTCTAATTTCTTCATATGTTTTATTTAAGGTCAAGTACTTTTCGTTCGTTTTAACAAATAAATGTTTTTTTATTCTTCCATCAAAACAAAAGGTCAAATAAAAGAACGAGAACGTTACCGCTATCGTTCCCGAAAACATTAACAGAAATCCCAGTAAAAGCAAAAAGTCCATTAAATAAACCGATCTCTATCTCCTGGCCAACGATTTCAGGTACAATACCATTGATTCGAGGTCTTCATCCGACAAAACACCCACAAAAGAAGGCATCTCATCCCCATAGCCTTTTACTACCTTGACATTGGGTTTCAAAATAGACTCTTTTAAATAAGCATCATCGGCGATCCCCTTGCTGCCGTCTTCAAATTCCCGCTGTGCTTTATAAACATCCTGTAAAGGCGGTCCATACATGCCATCCGTTTTATTTTCAATTGAATGACATCCTATACATGCCATTTTTTTAAAGAGCTTTGCTCCCTTCTCAATCGATGCTTTCGTGTCATCCTGACTAGATAAAGCAATGACCTCCGCTTCTGTCAAATGAAGTTGCCCGGCACCCAAGTGGATTTGTTCAAAGCCACTGGCCCCAAGATCAATCTTTCCTGCATCATTGACCGAGAAATTGAACTGGCTGGCGATACTTGTACCTTCCTCACTCGCCAAGCGGTAATCCAGCTGCATCTGCATCACCTCTTTCATATCCGGCACGACGATAAATACTGATTTTCCGTCCTTACTCAAATGTGTTGACCTAATAGGCAAGACCTCTTCCCCAGGCTCTCCATTCAACTTAAAATGACCGGAACCATATTTCTCCGTCCGCTCGTAATTCCATCGTTTTATTTGAAAGTTTCCTGCATCTTCAGCCATTTGGCGGTCAAGCTTTCTCGAAAAACTTAAGATCAGCCCCTGTTGCCCTATGCGCACACCGATGGGAAGATTAGCCGCTTTTCCTGTATACCGCAAACGCCTCAGTGCACTCACTCCTTTGGCATTGGATCCCCATAAGTTAAATCCCCCCACATATAGCTGTCCATCACGGGGATGCACCACCCCCTTCAGTACCGGCACATCATAATTGGCTTCTATATAGGAGACACCACCCTGCTTCACCTTGGCCGTGCTGTCGATCACTACGGAAAAAAGTCCGGGCCTACCGAAAGAGAAGTGGACCATCGACTGACTCAATGGCCCCATTTTGTCACCTATCCAAACCTGGCTGGTGCTGGACCGGTCAACACTATGTGGAATCCAGGTCAATGGCCTTTTTATGGGTAAATTATCTTTGTGATGAATGGCCGAAAGCACACCAAAGTAGTCCCCCTCATCCATTAAATACAAGGGGGTGGCCGGGACATAATTTCCCTGCTGGTCTGATACCGATACCAGGCCCCTTTCCGGATGATAGCCCATATAAGGGGCCCGCAAGCCTGTCGCCAATATTTCAGCCCGCTCACCGTCGGGAGAAAGTTTCACAATTGTGCCCGCTTGGAAGGAAGCGGACTGAAAACCATTCCTTTTATCAAGCATGGAAGGAGAAGTTGGCGGAATGGCCCCGCCTCCTTTCGCAATGAATACAGTACCATCCGCAGCGATCTTCATGTCGGCAGGCCACTCCCGCGAGTCCATTGACTGCAAAATACGCGGGGAAAAGTTCTCATAGAAATCTGCGGCACCATCGTCGTTCAAATCGTGGAGCCTGACAATCCCTTCCTTCCCAAAAACATAAATAAGGTTCTCATGAATTCCTATACTCATGGGTTCATATAAACCCGAAGCATAGCGCTTCCACGATAGCTTTTTCAACTTCGCATCGATATTTTCAAGGATCCAGACATCGCCCTCAAAGGTAACCACCGCCGCCCGTCCGTCTGTATAAAATGCGATATCCGCCACCCGGACATTCCTTTTCCATGGATTAGGAAGAGGAAGCGTGAGTTCATCGAGGACAAAGGCACTCGTATCAGGTGCCAGTTTACCTTGGGTGTATATCGTTTCTTTCCAATAGGGAGAGCCTCCTTTTTCAAAGGCCGGCATTTTGACTTTCACCCCTGCCAAGGCTTTTTCAAAATCTGCCTTCTTTTCTACCGGCCCTGTCCATACCATCAAGGTTATTTCTTGGCTGGCAGCAGCAGGAGGAAGCGCGAGCACCACATCCTCATTATCTTGCACATACACTTTTGCAGCTATTTCGGTGCCTGCCAGTCCGATTGCCGTTACCTGCTTTCCATCAGGCCCATGATACAGGTAAGTGATCTTGTTTTCTACATTCGTTTTTATAATATCGTTAAAATCAGCAACCACACTATAAAGACTATCTGAAACCGGCCCGATTTTGAACGTCCGGGTAAAAGCACATTCGTTTTGGAAAGAACGTGCGCCGGGCATTTCGTAAATATCCACACCGCCAACAGTATAAGATAAGATGGCCTTCTCCTCGTCGACGAATACGCCCTTCCATCTTCCCAAACCGGAAGGGAGCGCACCCCATTTGAGCGAGTCAGTACTATTAAAAGACCTGGGGTCCTTAAAATCCGGGCGGTAATTCGTCCATCCAGGATATATCCCTGTGGCGAGCTGGGCTGTACCCAAGATCTTGGGAAAACTATTGCGCTTATTGAAAAAGTCTTTGTAAGATACCTGGGCCATGCTGGTCATGGAGACGAACTCCCCTGTCCAGGCAACCGACCAGCGAAGCAAATCGATATCAAAGCCGAGATAGGCCCCTTCGCCCAACCGGACCGCTAGGGCCCGTGGCAAATAATTAACTTTTGGAAAAGGATCTCCCAATTGCCGGAGATCAAGAGAAGTGGTGATAAACGGAAATTCCGGCTCCACAAAATCGGCAAACTCCAACGTATCCATATTAACTTCCCGGATAACCGGGTCACTTGGCCGGCAGCCAAAAGCTAATAAAGTAATGCATATTAAGTAAATGAATCTTTTCATTCGTAAAAAGAAGGGTATTGTCAGCGAATTACAACAAACACCAAACTTAGATAAATTCGTTTTTATATGCAATACAAAGGCGCTGTATGCTTAGTCGGGAAGACGTAACTCCGTCATTTCGACCGGAACAAAGTGGAGCGGAGAAATCCTCATTCAATTTATCGATCTCTCCGCTACGGTCGAGATGACGGGCAACAAGACAGATCTTTCGACTCCGTTTCGCTACGGTCGAGATGACGTATCCAAGGAAGCTGACAACTGATAGCTCACAGCTGTCAAAGATCCCTCCTGCCAAATAAATAGGGAGATTCACTAAGGGTTGACGAAAAGAACGACAAAAAGCTAAATTTTGATTAGGTTTGCCTTCGTATGAGGGAGAAAAGAATCATTGTTGCCATAGATGGGTATTCGTCTTGCGGCAAAAGCACTGTTGCTAAGGCATTGGCGAAAAAGCTAAACTTTGTGTACATCGATAGTGGCGCGATGTACCGTGCAGTTACGCTTTACTTTATAAGGCATGCCATCGATGTGGGTAATCCCCAACAAATAGAAGAAGCATTGCAAAATATCCAAATTGATTTTATCAACCAAGGCGGTAAAACTGCGGTGATGCTCAACAAGGAAGACGTCACAACAGCCATCCGGAGCATGCAGGTTTCCGGTTATGTCAGTGAGATCAGTTCGATCAAAGCCATCAGGGAGGCCATGGTAGGGCTGCAACAGCAAATGGGTGAGCGCTGCAGCCTGGTCATGGATGGCCGCGACATTGGCACGGTGGTATTTCCGCATGCCCAGGTCAAAATTTTCATGATTGCCGACCCGAAGGTAAGAGCCGATCGCCGGTTCAAGGAACTTAAAGCCACTGACCCCAACATCACCTTAGAAGAAGTATTCGAGAATCTTGCCCACCGTGACTTCCAGGATACTACCCGCAAAGAAAGTCCGCTTATACATGCAGAAGATGCGATTACTTTAGACAATACCAACCTCACTGAGGAAGAACAATTGAATGTGCTAATCGGGGAAATTGCCAAACATTGTCCCGAATGTGTCAGCCAAGGAAGAATACCGGGTCCATCTTCGAATTAAAAAATACATAAAATCTTTGTTATTAGAACTATAAATTCCCTACCTTTGCAATCCTAATCAAGGATTAGGAAAAGGAGATAAAACTATTAATGACAAAAAAACAAGAACAAGAAGAACAAAAAGCTCACGAAGCTGAACTTCAGGCTACTGACCAAGGCTCAGTCAACGAAGAAAAACAAAAAAAGGAAGAAAAGCCTAAAAAAGAGGCAGAGGCCAAGAAAGCAGACCTTGAAGATGCAGACTTTGAAGAAAGCCCAAAAGCCGTAAAAAAAGAAAAAACCGCTAAATCAAAAGCGGCTGATCTTGATGATGACGAGGATGTTTCCGTAAAAAAGGAAAAAGAAGCCATCGAGTCGGAAGCAGATCCAGACTTTATCCATGAAGTCAAATCCAACACATGGATTACCCCAGAAGGTGATTTCGATTGGGACAAAGATGATAAAGGCTTTGGCAATTATAGCGATGAAGAACGTGCCAAACTGGAAGAACAATATGCCGGCACATTCCACTCCATTACACAAGGTGAAATTATTGAAGGAACCGTTGTTTCTTTCAACAACAAAGATGTTGTTCTGAATGTCGGTTTTAAGTCAGACGGATTGGTATCCATCGGTGAATTCCGCGACCTACCAGACCTCGCTGTCGGGGATAAGGTAGACGTATTTGTCGAGTCGCAGGAAGATGCCAATGGTCAACTCGTGCTTTCGCGCAAACGCGCAAAAACCCAACGTTCATGGGAAGCCATCAACGAAGCACTTGAAAATGATTCTATTATAAACGGTTTTGTGAAAAGCCGTACAAAAGGTGGATTGATTGTAGACATCCAAGGTGTAGAGGCATTCTTACCGGGATCACAGATCGATATTAAACCAATACGCGATTACGACATTTATGTGGGCAAAACAATGGAATTCAAAGTGGTTAAAATCAACCATGAATTCAAAAATGTTGTTGTATCCCATAAAGTATTAATTGAAGACGATCTGGAACAACAAAAAGCTGAGATCGTTGCCAAATTGGAAAAAGGACAGGTATTGGAAGGAACGGTTAAGAACATCACTGATTTTGGGGTGTTCATTGACCTTGGAGGCGTAGACGGCCTGCTTCATATTACTGATATTTCCTGGGGTAGGATTGAGCATCCAAAAGAAGTACTGGCATTGGATGAGAAAATCAATGTGGTTGTTCTTGATTTTGATGATGAAAAGAAACGCATTGCCTTGGGCATGAAACAATTGACACCTCACCCGTGGGAGTCACTAGACGATTCATTAGAGGTAGGTTCTACGGTAAAAGGAAAAATCGTTACCGTGGCAGATTATGGCGCATTCTTAGAGATCATTCCCGGAGTGGAAGGCTTGATCCATGTTTCCGAAATGTCCTGGTCACAAAACTTACGCAGTCCGCAGGATTTCCTTAAAGTAGGCGATGTTGTTGAAGCACAGGTCTTGACCTTGGATCGCGAGGAGCGCAAAATGAGCCTCGGTATTAAGCAACTTACACCAGACCCTTGGAAAGATATTGCCAGCCGTTATCCTGTAGGCAGTAAACAATCTGCCGTTGTGAAGAACATGACCAACTTCGGTGTTTTCGTTGAACTTGAAGAAGGTATTGACGGCTTGATCCATATTTCCGACCTTTCATGGTCTAAAAAGATAAACCATCCCAATGAGTTCACCAAACCCGGAGAAACATTGGAAGTCGTGGTTCTGGAAGTAGATGAAGAAAACCGGAAATTAAGCTTAGGACATAAACAACTGGAAGAGAACCCATGGGAAACGTTCGAAACGATTTTCACGGTAGATTCCCTTCATGAAGGCACGGTATTAAAAGTAAGTGATAAAGGTGCGATTGTTGCCCTATCTTACGGTGTGGAAGGTTTTTGCCCAAGCAAGCATAGCATCAAAGAAGATGGCAGTGCATTGAAGGTTGATGATACAGACCAATTTAAGGTCATCGAGTTCAACAAAGAAGCCAAGCGCATCGTCATTTCACATTCCCGTATTTGGGAGGATGAACGTGCTGAAGCCCGTGTTGAAGAATTCAATGCCCGCAAAAAAGAAGCGAAAGCCGCTTCTGGTGCTGTTAAAAAAGTGAAAGATTCTGTTGAGAAATCCACATTGGGTGATATCGACGTCCTAGCTAAACTAAAACAGCAAATGGAAGGCGAAGAAGAAAGCGCCAAGAAAACCAAATAAATTTACGGTAAATAAAATACAGCCGTTTCGGATCGCTCGGAACGGCTTTTTTGTTTTCCTATAGCATCATTAAAAAATGTCATTTAACGAACTGAACATCCTTCCGCCTATCTTAAAGGCCCTTCAGGCAGAAGGATATGAAAAACCCACACCCATTCAGGAAAAGGCTATCCCCCTAGTTCTTGATCAGCAGGATGTCTTGGGATGCGCACAAACCGGCACGGGAAAGACGGCAGCCTTTGCCATACCCATACTGCAATTATTGGCCAATCCCATTCAGCAGGCAAAAGGCAAAAAAAACATCCGTTCCTTGATCCTTACCCCAACCCGCGAATTGGCCATACAAATCAACGAAAGCTTCCATGCTTATGGTAAATTTTTAAAGCTTAGCCATTGCGTGATTTTTGGTGGGGTTTCCCAAAACGAACAGACCAACCGGCTAAAAGCCGGTTTCGATATCCTCATTGCTACACCCGGCCGTCTACTCGACCTCATCAATCAGGGCTATGTTCAACTCGATAAGCTTGAAATTTTTGTACTCGATGAAGCAGACCGCATGCTGGACATGGGTTTTATCCATGATGTCAAGAAAATCATTGCCAGGATTCCCCAAAAACGACAAACACTCTTCTTTTCTGCTACCATGCCCAAAGAAATACAGTCTTTGGCCAACTCGATTTTAAACCAACCTAAAAGAGTAGAAGTAAGTCCGGTCTCCTCCACGGCGACCACCATTAAACAGTCGCTCTACTTCATCGATCGGGGCAACAAAAAATCCTTGCTTATCCATCTTTTAAAAGACAAGGCAATCGATTCTGTGTTGGTATTTACACGCACGAAACACGGCGCTGACCGCGTAGCCAGGGAACTTGCTAAAGCCGGTATAAAAGCCGAAGCCATCCATGGTAACAAATCACAGAACGCCCGTCAACGTGCACTGACAAACTTCAAAAGCAAACACATTCGGGTGCTGGTAGCTACCGATATCGCGGCAAGGGGCATTGATGTCGAAAATTTATCCCATGTTGTCAATTATGAACTGCCGAATATCCCTGAAACCTATGTGCACCGCATAGGTAGAACCGGCAGGGCGGGCGCGGAAGGTACGGCCATCAGCTTCTGTGATGCCGAAGAAAAAGAATACCTGAGAGATATCCATAAATTAATCGGGATACAGGTACCCGTTATCGAAGGCCACCCCTTCCCTATGCAACATACCGACGGGAAAAGGCTGAAAGAAGAACGATTACAGGCCGCTGCCGCTCATAAAAAAGCTTATTTTGCGGCCAAGGCTGCCAATAAAAATGATAAACCGGTGAATTCAAAGCGCCATAGACGTTATTAGAAAAATAGTATCAGTAATTCCTATAATAATAGCATGCATGTTTGGCAAAAAAAGGTACTTTTGTTTGCAGAGCCTTAGGTAGTATAGTAGCTAAGGTAGAATTGTAATCTATTAAACACATATAATTATGAAACAAGTAACTCATCCTGACCGTGAGGCTTCCTTTGTAACCGGGGCCTATTCAGACGGCATCATTGCCAATGGTTTTCTTTTTGTTAGCGGGCAAGCATCGGTTGATTTCAAGACTTCCAAATTTATGTTGGGTACTGTAGAAGATGAAACCCACAGAACCATGCAAAACCTGAAGACGATCATCGAGTCTGTGGGTGGTTCAATGGAGAAAGTAGTAAAATGCACGGTTCATTTAGCGAACATCGCCGATTTCTCCGCCTTTAACAAGGTATATTCCGAATATTTCCCCGGCACAAAACCAGCGAGAACGACCGTTCAGTCGCTCATGGCAGAAAATATCAAAGTGGAAGTAGACTGTATCGTGGATCTTTCTTAACCCTCCACAGCCTATCAGGTTAAAGGAAGGTTGGCCCAAAGCAGGCAATTTTCCTTTAACCATTCACCAACCTTACTGCAGCTCTTTCATGCTGTATACGGAATCCACAATGTATTTCGTAAATCCACGCCACGGCAACTTTCCATGGTATTCTTTGTAATGCAGGTCAAAATATTTGCCTGAATTCTTCATTAATTCTGTCGCCAACTTTTCATCTTCCACCGAAAATTCAAACTCATAAGAATGTACCGAACCCGGCGATTGGGAACGTAAGCCACGCTGTATCAATTTACCTTCATACGTTTTGAAGATATTCCCTTTCTTCACGATATAATTCAGCTCCCCTGATTTTACACCCTCCCCGAATACATAATAATACCTAAAAAAACCAAATAAGGCCAATGCTACCGCGATAACCACGATGCTGATCAGTCCCACTTTCTTCATATTAAAATATTAAATACAAATAAAGATAACAAAGTACCCGAAAATAAACAACAAAATACTTAAACAAGATCAAGGATAGTTTGCCATATCGTCTCGTCAACCGGAATGCCTTTTTCCATATTTTCCCGTCGTGTTTTCATCATCCTTTCTCCCGGATAGTAAATGTCCTTATCTGCCTTGCCAGATTTTGTATAAGATAGTACTTGTGCTATCAATTGCGCTGTCTCCTGATCCTCCTTGGGATCGATGCAGATGAAAACCTGTGAAATACCCGACTCAATCGGCGTTTTTGATAATTCAGCGGTAGATTTTCCCCTGCTTAACACGGTGACTAGCAGATCCAGCATCAATGACAGTCCGGCGCCCTTCCAAAAGCCCACCGGCAAAGATCGTCGTGATTCGATAATGGCACCGGCATCCACACTCAAGGCACCCTCTTTGTCAAATCCGCCGGCGAAAGGCAACTTTTCACCCCTTAATTGATATTCATGCAACTTCCCGTAGGCATACTGCGACATGGCCATGTCCAGCACAATAGGGCCCTCCTTCCTTGGTACGGCAATGACCAAGGGATTATTTCCCAACCTCGGATCAATCCCACCCCATGCCGGCATATTGGCAATGGTATTGGTAAAACAAATGCCAATACATCCCGCATCTGCCGCCTGCCAACCGTAGGTTCCGCCCCGCATCCAATGATTGGTATTCCTGATTGCCACACAGCCTATCCGGTATTGCTTTGATAATGCTATCGCGCGTGCCATAGCATGTTTCGCATTCAAAATACCCGGGGCCAAATTGCCATTCCAAGTTTCCAAAGCGCCTTCAGCACTTTCGAGGGAAGGTTCAGCATGGATATCAATGTGTCCATTCCGGATGTATTCAACGAAAGGCGCAAAACGGTTCAGCCCGTGCGAGTTGATGCCATCCCGGCTATTTTCTGCGAAGACGGTCGCACATATCCCCGCCTTTTCCTGATCAAAACCCAGTGCACATAGAACCTTTAAAAAGGTCTCTTCTAATGTATGGAACGAAACTCGTATCATGATGTAATTATAATGTTTAGCCGATATGTACCTGGAAACTATAGTTTCGCGTTTATAACAGATGCCTGCAACAAGCGTTCATATCTTCCGATACCCTTATCAAGATTTTAACCGCAATGCCAATATGTTCTATCCGTTTTGAATCCATATCAGCTCAAAAAAAAGCTGTTTATTCATCAAAAGTAAGGAATCGGCACCTCAATCCAAGCATTAATTAGACGATGTTTCCATAATACCGTATCTTTACAATAGGAACACAAGGCAATGAACAGCGATATTTACTTGGATAACAATGCAACCACACCGGTCGATCCGGAGGTGATGGAAGCCATGTTGCCCTATTTCACGGAATATTATGGCAATGCAAGCAGCATTAACCACCCCGCTGGGAAGAAGGCATCGGAGGCCGTGCATAAAGCGCGGCTGAATATCGCCGAACTCATCGGTGCCTCCGAAAAAGAGATCACGTTTACCTCGGGGGCCACCGAAGCCATCAACCTCGCCCTACAAGGCGTATTTCATCGCTATAAAAAGGTCGGCAGGCATATCATTACCTGCACAACAGAACACCGTGCCGTATTGGATGTATGCCGATACCTGGAAAAGCAAGGCGCGGAAATCACCTATTTAAGGGTAAACCGCCAAGGTGAAATTGACCTCGGCGAACTGGAGCGCAGCATTCGAAAAGATACTATTCTCCTCTCCTTCATGGCGGCCAATAATGAGACAGGGGTCCTTCATCCCATAGCGGAAATCGCCGGAATCTCCCAACGTCATAAGGTCCTGTTTTTCTGCGATGCCACACAGGCTATTGGAAAAATACCTTTTTCCGTCGCACAATACGGTATCGACCTGATGGCCTTCAGTGGCCATAAAATGTATGGACCTAAAGGTGTCGGGGCATTGTATATCAGGCGAAAAAGCAACCGCACCCAACTGGAAGCTTTACTTCATGGCGGCGGACAAGAAAACGGGTTAAGGGCTGGCACCCTGAACGTACCGGGTATCGTAGGTATGGGAACCGCCGCCGCATTATGCCAAAGGGCAATGAAAGAGGAAAGCCAAAGGCTTGAGGCCTTAAGAAACCAGCTTGAAAATAAATTGCTGACCTTAGAACAAAGCTATGTCAATGGATCTTCTGCCGAGCGCCTCCCCCATGTCAGCAATATGTGCTTCCGCTTCCTGAAAGCTGAACAGATTATGGTAGGTTTAAGGAAGATCGCCATGGCTGCAGGTTCCGCATGCGCTACCGGGTCGCTGAACCCCTCCCATGTCTTATTGGCAATGGGATTAGAAAAGGAGGATGCCCATGCTTCCCTCCGTTTTAGCCTGGGCCGATTTACCACCCCAGAAGAAATTGATACCGCGGCTCAATTGATCATGCAAAAAGTAACTGAGCTTCGAAATGAATCACCCGTATGGGCACTTTATAAACAGGGAATTATCAGTTAAATGACTTTTACATTACCTAGATAATGCCGATATTTGCAGGAGATAAGCAATACCATCATGATCACGATAACCGATAAAGCAAAAACAAAGATCGAAGAGATTATGGAAAATGAGCAATACGACTCTTCCTACTTCGTTCGCGTGGCCGTGGAAAGCGGAGGCTGTTCGGGATTGACCTACCTTTTGAATTTCGACAATGTGGAACAAAAAGATGATCAGGTATTCGAGGATAAGGGAGTCAAACTCGTTTTAAATATTAAGTCCTTTCTTTACCTTTCTGGCACGGAATTAGATTTTTCGGATGGCTTGACAGGTAAAGGTTTTGTATTCAACAACCCCAATGCCTCCCGGTCTTGTGCCTGTGGCGAAAGCTTTGCCGTCTGAGCTTGGGGGGTATTAGACTTAATAGCTGTGAGCGATCAGTCGTCAGTTGTCAGCTTCCCGAGATACGTCATCCCGACTAAGCGCCCCCAAGGCGCGCATGGAGGGATTTATGCCTTAGTAGACAGATTTCTCCGCTACACTTTGTTCCGGTCGAAATGACGGGGTTACGTCATCCCGACTAAGCATGAAATGCGCATGGAGGGATCTTTGAGAGCTGTGAGCGATCAGCCATCAGTTGTCAGCTTCCACCTTATCCCTTGCAACGGCAGCGATGAAAGAGATGCACAGTGACAAAAAATTCGTTTTTATTTTTATGTTTGTAGTTTAGCGATAAACCGAGAACAACATGAATCCTGTTCATCCTGATATGACAATCCCTGATTTATTAAGGAATGTCATAAAAAACATCCATCCTGAAACCCATACATTCTTATTGGAGAAGAAAACAGCTACATGGGAAGAAATCAGCTATCAGTCGGCGATAAAAAAAATAGATGCCATATCGGCCTATCTTTTGGCCATGGGCATAAAAAAGAATGACCGCCTGGCATTGCTCTTGGGCAACAGCTCAGAATACGTCTATTTCGATCAGGCCCTGCAACAAATAGGCGCCATCAATGTGTCCATATACCCCACCCTGACGGAATACGAAATTGAATATATCCTACAAGATTCTGGTGCAAAAACCATATTGGTCGGCAATTTATTCCTTTTCAAAAAGGTTCTCAAAATATCGAATGCCTGCCCCGCACTCATCAGGATCATCACCAGTTCCGCAGATGTCGACCGGCAACCCATTCCCGAAGGATTGACGGCAGGTGTTATCTCATTTTCCAATCTGCTGGAGGAAGGTCAGAAAGAACTTCCCTCATACGAGAAAGATATCATTGCCGCACGTGCCGGTATCTTACCCAGTGACTTATCCACCCTGATCTATACATCTGGTACAACAGGTACCCCGAAAGGAGTGATGCTCACTCACCATAATCTTGTCAACAATGTGCGGGTTTGCCTGGAGCAGATCCCTGTTATCGACCAGAATGACCTGTTTCTCTCTTTTCTCCCCCTCTCCCATGTTTTCGAACGTACCGCCACGTACCATGTTTGCCTTGCCTGTGGCTGTACCATCGCTTTCGCCCAGAGCCTGGAAGCCCTGGCCACCAATATGGCCGAGGTAAAACCCACCGTAATGAACTGCGTTCCCCGTTTACTGGAACGCATCTACGACAAAGCCATGCGGAGCGGCACAGAAGCCGGAGGAATGAAAACCGGTATATTTTTATGGGCATTAAAAAAAGGGAAAGAATACCGCCAAAAAGCCGACCGGCAACAACGTCCCGGCCCCTGGTTGGGCATACAGAAAAGTATCGCCCAAAAGCTCGTCTTCGATAAGATCAAGGCAAAGACCGGTGGCCGCCTAAAATTCATGATATCGGGTGGGGGCGCCTTGCCAAAGAATATAGGCGAATTTTTCGGCAATATCGACATCAAAGTACTTGAAGGATTTGGCTTAACCGAAACCTCCCCCGTAGTAGCGGTCACCGAATACCACCGGCAGGTATTTGGCACGGTAGGCCGTATTGTCCCCGGACTGGAAGTAGGTATCCAAAATTATGAAACGCAGGAAATATATACCGTCCAAACCCATGACACCTTCAAAGTAGATTTTGAATCGGAAGAAGGGGAGATTATCGTCCGCGGGCATTGTGTCATGAAAGGTTACTGGAATAAACAGGAAGAAACGGCCAACGTGATCGACCAGGAAGGTTGGTTCCACACGGGGGATATCGGGCGCTTCCACAAAGGCAACCTCCAAATCACGGATCGTTTAAAAAATATGCTCGTCAATTCCTTTGGCAAGAACATTTATCCCACTCCCGTGGAGAACAGCTATCTAAAAAGCAACCGTATCGAACAGATTTTCTTAATCGGCGACCGGCGTGAATATGTCACGGCAATCATTGTCCCCTCCAGGGAAATCTTACAGGAAACATTTGGCTTAGGGGAAGAGTTCTTTGAACGTAAAGAAGCTTTTATCAATGATCCCGGCATCATAGACTGGGTTCACCAAGACATCAAACGCCTTTCAAATGAACTGGCAAAATTCGAGCGGATCAGGCATTTCAAATTAAAACGTAGCCCTTTTAGCATGGAAAATGGAGAGATGACCCCCACCTTGAAAATCAAAAGGAAGGTGGTAGAGCAACGCTATGCAGAAGTCATCAACGAGCTGTATGATGAGTCTTGACACACGATCGACCCTCTAGACTTATCAACGATTAAAATGATAAAGAAATGAAAAAAATCTTGTCCATTGATGGAGGGGGCATTCGGGGAATCATTCCCGGGATGTACCTGGTGGCATTGGAAGAGCGGCTGAAACAACAAAGCAAGAACCCCGATGCCGCCATTGTCGATTATTTTGATTTTTTTGCCGGGACAAGTACCGGGGGCATTCTCACCTGCTTATTGCTTTGCCCGGCAGAAGATGATGTTACCCGGCCAAGGTATTCTGCCAAAGAAGCCCTCCAGGTTTATCTAGATCACGGCACACGCATCTTCCATGCCGGCTTTTTCAAGAGGCTCAAATCCAAGTTCGGGTTAGGTAGCGAACGCTATAAGAGTAAAGTCCTTGAAGATATCCTCGAACAATACTTTGGCGATACCAAAGTAAGCCAGCTTATTAAACCCTGTATCATTACTGCCTATAATATTGAACTGCGGAAAACCCATTTCTTCCGGCAGCAAAGCGCGATAAGCCGGGGAGACATTCGGGATTTTTATATCAGGGATGTTTGCCGTGCCACTTCGGCAGCACCTACGTATTTCAGCGTAGCCGAGGTATACTCCATGGCAGGCGTACGTTATCCCCTGTTAGACGGCGGGGTATTCGCCACCAACCCTTCCTTAAGCGGATTAATCGAAGTAACACGGGCTTTTAACCAAACACGCATCAACGACATTTTCATTCTTTCATTAGGTACGGGGAAATCCAAAAAGTCATACGATTATGACCTTTTCAGAAATAGCAGTGCGGCTACCATCGTACCAGCCTTGATCGATATCATGATGAGTGGTGTTGCCGAAACAAGCAACTTCTTTCTGGAACAATTGTTCAAATCTGTGGGAAAGGAGACGAATTACGTTAGAGTGGAACCGACTTATCTACACAGCATCGCCGAAGAATTGGATGCTGCAAGCCCTACCAACATCAAAAAACTCCTCGCCCTCGCAGACCGTTCCATCAGTGAAAATAGCGAACAGATAGACCGCTTGGTAGCGATGCTCCTCGATGAGTACGAACGGGATAATACAAAAAACAAATGGCCATTTTTGTCTAAAAACCGTTAAAAAGGTACATTTACCAAAAAATCACTGCATGGCGCTAAATATCGTATGGATTTCCTTTTTTCTCATCGCTTTTGCCGTGGCATTGGTAAAGCTGATCTTCTTTGGGGATGTAGAAATCTTTCAGCGCATTGTCAGCGGAACCTTTGACAGCGCCACCACGGCCGCAGAGATCTCATTGGGACTGATCGGGTTGATGGCATTCTGGTTGGGGATCATGAAGGTAGGTGAAAATGGGGGCATGATCGGACTTTTTGCAAAAGCTGTAGGCCCTTTTTTCCATAAATTATTCCCTGAAGTTCCCAAAAACCACCCCGCCCTAGGTTCCATCCTCATGAACTTTTCAGCCAATATGCTCGGACTGGACAATGCCGCAACGCCCATGGGCTTAAAAGCGATAAAGGAGCTCCAGGAATTGAATCCCAGCAAAGACACCGCTACCAATGCCCAGATCATGTTCATGGTCTTGAATGCTTCCAGTCTTACCCTATTGCCTATCAGCATCATGGCCTACCGAAAGGAGGCAGGGGCCGCAGACCCTTCAGATGTATTTATCCCGATATTGATCGCTACCTTCTTTTCCACCCTTACGGGCCTGATTACCGTAGCCCTATATCAACGTATCAATCTCTTCAATAAAGTTGTCATTAGCTATTTAGGAAGTATCACCCTCCTGATTGGAGGACTGCTCTATCTTTTCAGCACGATGCCTGAAGAGCAAGTAAGTGTCGTTTCTTCCGTATTGGGAAATGTTATCCTTTTTTCCATCATCGTCGCCTTCATTTCCCTGGCCATGTACCGGAAGGTCAATGTCTATGAAAGTTTCATCGAAGGGGCAAAAGAAGGTTTCGATGTCGCAATCAAAATCATCCCCTATCTTGTTGGCATCCTGGTTGCCATCGGGGTCTTCAGGGAGGCCGGTGTCATGGATTACCTGGTGCAGGGCATCAGTGCGATAGTCCGCTGGCTGGGCATAGACGACGGTTTCGTAGAAGCCTTGCCGGTAGCCTTCATGAAACCCCTGAGTGGCAGTGGGGCGCGCGGCTTAATGGTAGAATTGATGCACCAAAACGGGGCGGATAACTTTGCAGCGAGGGTTGCTTGTGTCATCCAGGGATCAACAGAAACAACCTTTTATGTATTGGCCGTTTATTTCGGATCCATCTCAATTAAAAAAATCAGGCATGCCCTACCTTGTGCACTGTTGGCTGAACTTGCCGGGGTTATCGCTGCCATCATCATTGCTTATATTTTCTTTGCTTAACCTTTGCAACACATGAATGGAATTAAAACCTTGGCCTTGATTGCCCACGACGGGAAAAAGCCCGAAATGGTTGCTTTTGTAAAAGACCACAAAAGCATGCTTGACGGCATCAACCTTGTCGCTACCGGAACCACCGGCCGCTACATTCTCGAAACCGGATTACCCGTTACCCGCAAGCTCAGCGGACCCGATGGTGGCGATGCCCAGATCGCAGCAATGGCGGCAGAAGGTAAAATAGATGCCATTATATTTTTCAGGGATCCTTTAGGAAAACATCCACATGAACCTGATATCCAAATGTTGATGCGGATTTGTGATGTTCATAACGTACCTTTGGCAACAAATCCGGCAGCAGCGAAACTGATCCTGTCTGGATTGATTTCAGGGATAAACCACTAAAGAGAAGTCTATGATTCGTTTTAAGAACGAAGAAGAATATTCACCTTTCATCCACGTCAGCCGTGAACGATGGAAACGCCTGAACGGTTCCATTTCATTCAGCCTCTCTGAAGAAGATATCAGCAAGCTGAACGCGCTCAATGAACCCTTGACCTTAGAAGAAATACAAGACATCTATTTCCCTTTAAGCCATCTTATTAACATCCATGTAGAACGCATCCGGCAGCTCCATGGAAACGTCGAGGAATTCTTACGGGAGAAAACCCAGAAATTGCCATTCATTATCGGCATTGCGGGCAGCGTTGCCGCGGGGAAAAGCACAACCGCGCGGGTTTTGCAAAAATTGCTTTCCCTCTCACCCGGAAACCCACAGGTAGACCTGGTGACGACCGATGGTTTTTTGTACCCCAACAAGGTACTGGAAAGCAAAGGGATATTAAACCGGAAAGGTTTCCCCGAAAGCTACGATACCCGCCGCCTCATCCGCTTCCTGGCAGACATTAAATCGGGAAGCCGCGAAGTATCCGCACCCATTTATTCCCACCTGGAATATGACATTATTCCGGGGGAGTTACAGGTGATCCAAGTGCCCGATATTGTCATCATTGAAGGCATCAACGTCTTGCAGGTAAATACAGGAAGAAAATATCGGGGGCCTAAAATTTTCGTGTCCGACTTTTTCGACTATTCCATATACGTGCATTCCTCTGAGAACAACTTGGTAAATTGGTATGTCAACCGATTTCTATCCTTGCAAAAAACGGCCTTTCAAAAGAAAGACTCCTATTTCCATAAATTTTCAACCTTCAACCGGGAAGAAAGCATTGATATGGCAAAAAAAATATGGAAGCAAATCAATAAGCCCAACCTGATTGAGAACATATTGCCCACCCGCTTCCGCGCCGACCTTATCATCGAAAAAGGCAAGCTTCACTTCACTAAAAGTCTAAAAATCCGTAAAATTTGAGGACGCTATTGAGCAATCAGCTGTCAAAGATCCCTCCATGCGCATTTCATGCTTAGTCGGGATGACGTAACCCGGTCCAACCTAAAACCCAATACCCGACCGGCTTTTACGTTGGAAGTCGACCGGCAGACTACCTGTATGTTTCTTAAAAAAACGCGTAAAATAAGCAGGGTCTTTAAACCCCGTCTTCCATGCTACGTCTTTTATGGGCGTATCTGTCCAGAAAAGCAAGCGCTTAGCTTCCAAGATCCTTCTTTCATTGATAAATGCCTTTGCATTCTTGCCGGTGAGTTGCTTGATGCTGTCATTCAAATGACCAGCAGAAATGAATAAGCGCTGTGCATAATCCGACACCTGCACCTCTGCCAATGCATACTTATCCACCAAGGACTTAAAATTGCGTAGTAGTTCACTATTATTCCCGTCCCGGGTCACATCCCGCCGTTGGGCAAAAGCCCGCATCTTCTCCAATAAAGCACCCAATAAATGAAAAATAAGCCCTTCATTAGGTAAAGGCTGTTCAAACTCCTCCAACATGAGATCCGTCAACTTCAGAAAATCATTCAATTCCACCGCTGTCAATGGAAGAACCGTTTGGCTGAAAAGCTCCTCCAAGAAAGAAGGCTTAGCACCGCCCAGCAAAACATCCTCCTTGAAAGTGATCAACAAAAGTTTTGCTTGTTCAGTATCCACATCAACATGCACCTGATGCGGATGCATCAGGAGAATGGCCGAACCTTTAACCTCATATTCCTTAAAATCAATAAACTGTACCGTCCGCCCCTCCACCAGGAATAAAATGGAAAAATAATCATGGCGGTGAGGCCTTGCGATAGACTCCAATTGTTCCGCATTAAAGAGTTTCCATTTTATCGTAAAAAAATCCGCAATCTTTACCCTTCCCTTCCCGGGCTGATAAATTGGTATTGAAGAAGAAGCCATAAGCAAAACTAGGCAATATCCGTGAAAAGTACCAGAGATACCCTGCTTTATCTCTGGTTATCCCTGCATAATGGACTATTTTTGCCTTATAATATCCAGCGTCATGACAAATGAACAAGAACTGATCGAATTGAACGTTACCGGAATGCATTGCAACAACTGCGCATTATCCGTACATAAACTACTGGAAAAAAAAGGCTTAGACAATATCTTCGTAGATTTCGCCAATGAAGAAGTTAAATTTTCCTCAGCAGATGCAATCAGCTTACCTTCCATTATCAATGATATCGAGAAGCTAGGGTTTAATGTCTCCCAAACGGAAGAATTGCCCTCAGAACGCTTTTACGAAAAAGTGGAAGTCCGTTTCTTCTTTAGCCTATTGTTCACCCTACCCCTGTTTTTGCACATGTTCCTCCCCTTTCCGTGGTTGCATAACCCTTATGTGCAATTGGCCCTATGTATCCCCGTTTTCCTTGTTGGCTGTATCCACTTCGGGAAAAGTGCCTTCTATTCTTTGAAAAGCGGCGTCCCCAATATGGACGTACTGATCTTCCTGGGCTCAACCTCCGCTTTCATCTATAGTTTGATCGGAACCATCTTTGAGCTAGGGCCAACCTATCTATTCTATGAAACCACCGCAGTGATCATCACTTTGGTTTTATTGGGGAATGTATTCGAAAAAAGATCCGTTACACAAACCACCTCCGCAATAAAAGACCTGCTCAAATTTCAGGATGTCAAAGCAACGCGGCTGGTCAATGGCGAGCAGGAGATCATCAGCGCAAAACAAGTACAAGCAGGCGACACCTTATTGGTCAATACCGGTGATAAAATACCCGTAGATGGAGAAATCATCTGGGGGAACGCCTCCATCAATGAGTCCATGCTTACCGGGGAAAGTTTCCCCTTAGAAAAAGCGAAATACGATACCGTCATCGGCGGAACGATCGTGGAACATGGAAGTTTAAAAATGACCGCCACAAAAGTAGGCAAGCATACCGTATTATCACAAATCATCGACATCATGAAACGGGCACAAGCCGCTAAACCGCCCATACAGCGTTTAGGCGACAAAGTTGCCAGCATTTTCGTACCCGTTGTGATTGCCATCGCCTTCACCACCTTTATACTGGCCTATTTCGCATTCGACATCGGCCTGCGCCAATCCATCATGAATGCCATTGCGGTATTGGTCATTTCATGTCCCTGTGCGATGGGCTTAGCCACCCCCACCGCCGTCATGGTAGGACTAGGAAGAGGAGCAAAAAATGGAGTACTGATCAAAGGCGGGGCCACTGTCGAAGAGATGGCCAACCTCAAACACCTCGTTTTCGATAAAACAGGCACCTTGACCACCGGTGATTTCAGCATCAAAGAGATGATCGTTGAAGGCATCCCCGAAGAGGAAGCCATCGCGATCATCCTGGAACTCGAAGGACACTCCAACCATCCCATTGCCCGCTCATTGGTGAAAAGCTTAAGCAAGAATACCCCTAAGAGCCGTTTAATCATCACTTCCGTCCAAGAAGAAAAAGGCTTAGGTATCAAAGCGATCGACAGCGACGGCAATAGTTACCAGATTGGGTCAAGGCATATTTTGGGGAATGAAAAAGAAGCAGGCTACGACGTCTACGTAAAAAAGAACGATCAAGTCGTTGCCAAGCTAAGCATCGAAGATACCCTCAAGCCAGAAGCAAAAGAACTCATCGCGGTATTGCATAAAAATAAGATCACCCCCATTCTGCTCAGTGGTGACCGTCGGGACAAATGCGAAGCACTGGCCAAACAGTTGGGAATTGAGCAGGTTTACGCAGAAAAGTTACCCCATGAAAAACTCGACATCATCAATACCCTGAGGAAGTCAGGTACCACCGCAATGGTGGGCGACGGCATAAATGATGCTCCGGCCCTCACCACGGCAGATGTAGGCATATCATTGGGCAATGCCAGTCAAATAGCCATTCAATCGGCAAAAGTTGTCTTGCTCAACAGCGACCTGCGTTCCGTAATTACCTTATTGAAAATTGGGAAACACACCCTGATTACCATCAAGGAGAATTTATTCTGGGCATTCTTCTACAATATCTTTGCCATTCCTTTGGCGGCTATGGGCTACTTGGGCCCGATGCTGGCGGCATTGGCAATGGCCTTCTCTGACGTCATTGTCATCGGCAATTCCTTACGCCTGAAGATCAAGAAACTATCTTAACAGTTCCCGAGCTTAATCTAAGGTCTTTCAAATCGCATCAGAATTTCAAAAGATTCCCGATGAAGTCCGGATAGATGGCAAGGAACAAGCACCGAAAGATGCAATACGTGGTTCGCAATGATCTATAAGATATCCCTGAACATACGCTCACCAATTAGACCTATCAAAATCTTTACATAAGCTTGTTATTATGGTCCTGTATCGTCATAACTGCATCTTTTTGAGCTATTCCACTTATGATAAATAGGTTAAGGTATCATATTATTTTTCACTTTACAATTTTTTCTTATACATTCGGCATCGTAAACATCAATTAAGAAAACCTTCACGAGTGATAACGAAAACCTATCCTTTACAGGTATTGGCTATAGCCTTCCTGTTCATGAGCTGTCAACAAAACAAAACTAGCCACTACCAGCTTAACCCTAAAGAAAGAGAAAACATCATTGCAAACGCTCCTGTTCTAACGCCTGAGAAATCCATGCAGGCAATGCATTTAGAAGCAGGTTTCAATACCCATCTCGTCGCGGCAGAACCCTTGGTGAGCACGCCTGTGGCCCTGAATTTTGACGAGAAGGGACGCTTATGGGTCGTAGAAATGGAGGGCTATATGCCCAACCCCCAAGGTGAAGGAGAAGAGGTTCCTAATGGAAAAATTGTTATCCTGTCAGACCAGGACCAAGATGGCGAAATGGATCAACGCACAGTTTTTCTAGATTCTTTGGTATTGCCTAGGGCTTTATGCCTGATTGATGATGGTATCCTAGTGGCTGAGCCTCCTAAATTATGGTACTACAAAATAGAAGACGATAAAGCCGGGAAAAAGGTACTGGTCGACCCCGCTTATACCGAAGGGGGAAACGTAGAAGCCCAGGCGAATGGCCTTTTCCGCGCAATGGATAACTGGATCTATAGTGGGGGCTCCTCCAAACGCTACCGTAAAAAGGGAGATCGATGGTTAATCGAAGCTACGCATTTGCGCGGACAATGGGGAATAACCCAAGATAATTACGGTCGCTTATACTATAATAATAACTCGCAAAACCTGCTTGGCGATTATTTTCTTCCGGGTTTGGGGGCAACGAATGCCAATCAGCGAAAAATCGCTGGTTTTAATGAAAAAATTGTCCCAGATACCAAGGTATACCCCAGCCGGCCGACCTCTGGCGTGAATCGGGGCTACATGAAAAATATTCTTGACGATAGTCTTCGCCTAGTCAATTTCACGGCAGCATGCGGACCAGTAGTGTACCGGGGCAATATCTTTGGACCGGCGTACGATAATAACGCTTTTGTGGCAGAACCAGCCGCAAATCTCATTAAAAGAGACATCCTGGATCAGAATGGTTATACAAGCCTGGGAAAACAGGCCTATACTGATAAAGAATTCCTAGCAAGTGATGATGAACGTTTTCGACCCGTAAGTCTGTACAATGGCCCGGATGGAGCCTTGTATGTCGTAGACATGTACCGGGGAATTATTCAACATAAATTATTTTTGACAGATTATCTCAAGGGTGAAATCTCGAAGCGATCATTGGCCCAACCGGTTAACTGTGGTCGTATTTATAAAATTTTGCCTGAAGATACACCTGGCGAGCCGATTGAACTACCGAGCGATGCTCAGAAACTGGTATCATTGCTTGGCCATGCCAACGGTTGGATTAGGGACAAAGCACAACAAATGCTTGTCGATGGTGAACACAAAGAAATTGAAGCACAATTAAGAAAAAACCTTAGCAAAACCGATAAACCTTTATTGCTTATCCATTCTTTATGGACCATGGAAGGTTTAGAGGTCTTAGAAGCAAAAGACGTCCTTGACTTGCTTAAAGACCAAAATTGGGAGATCCGAGCGCAGGCATTAAGTACCTTGCCTGCTGTAATCAATAAAGATACCTATAAACAGTTCGTTCCGCTATTGCAGGAAATGATTGCAGACAAGGATAGTCTTATCGCTCCATATGTTGCATTCCAGGTCCATAGCTTCCAAGCATTCGATAAAGAACTGGCAAATAACCTCCTTCTGGATATGGGAAGCAAATTTCCTGACAATCCCTATGTAGCAGATGCCATCATCAGCAATGTATACCAGCAAGAAGCGGACTTTCATAAAGCGCTGGTGGCGAGTGGGGATACCGGTCTCATCGTTAGCAAAAGGCTCGACAAGACACTTGCTTACATGAAAAACAACGAACGAAACAAGGACTTCAATGCATTGAGAAAACAATACCCCCGGGGAGCTAATTTATTTAAAAATACCTGCCAGCCCTGTCATGGAACGGATGGTAATGGCATTGCCTCCCTTGCCCCTCCTTTGAACAACTCCAATTGGGTAAACGGCGATAAAGATAAATTAATAGCTATTGTACTATTTGGACTAAGCGGTCCCGTGAAAGTCAACGGCAAACTTTATAAAGATATCGTTGGCGAGATGCCGGGAATGATCAATAACAAAGATCTCGTGGATGAAGACATTGCCCAGGTACTCAGTTTTATCCGAAAAAACTGGAGCAATGACGCGGAACCCATAAGCCGGGATGAAGTGATAAAAGTCAGAAAGAAGTTTGGCGGTCGTGAAACCGCCTTCTCCATGGATGAACTCGATAATTGGAAAAATGACACCCTAGTCGTTGCCGCTAAGCGCTAAGGCTACGGCTTGGGTGGTGGTATAATATTTCGCCAACATATTAGGGGATTCCCATGCAGGCAAGTTACCTAAAGTAAGGTCCTTAGCGATGCTTCTGTTTTTCGGTACAACTTCCCAGCTTTTCCCCTTTTTCACCAATTCGACCTCAGGATATTTCTGTTGTATTTTGGTCAGGGCATTCATCAAAACTTTTTCATATTCCGCTAATTCTGTGCCTTCTACAGGTTCTATATATAAAACGGATTTATAGTTTTGTTCTTTCTCTTGGCGAACTACCAAGTTAGCCTTCGTGCCCCGCATCAACGAATAGTGACGATCACCAGCTCCTTTAGGCGCTTCGACTTCCCAAATTACCGAAACCTTAGCATGAACACCTTTTAAGGTATAATTCATTTCACCATTTGCATCGACAAATAACTTGTCACCTTTTACAGATTTCTTTAAATACACCGGATAGCTCTCCACCTGTGTGATTTTTTTAAACTGCGGAAAGGTGACTTCGGTAGCCCATTGACGAGCTGTCAATAGCTTAATATCTTTCTTGTAGCGGATTACTTTTTCCGGAAAACATCCCCATTGAATAAGGTCAACCAAGTGCGTGGTAATGTCAGAAAGACCATTTCCTTGCTGCTCCACATCAAAAAACCAGGCTGGACGCACAATGCCCTTGTCATAGGCGTGGGTACTTTCCTGAATAATCGCTGGATTCTCCAGACTGCCTTTTTCGAGTTTGCCAAATACTTCAGGAAGCTGCGAAAATTCCTTTTGCAGGATATTTGTCATTTGGTTTCGCAGGCTCATGCTTTGCAAATCTGAGATAAACAGGTTTTTCTTTTTTGCTATTGAAAACGCTTTCTCAAGAATCTCGAAACCCTCTGGGGTTACCGTCATCGGTTTATCGGCAATTACGTTTATACCAGCATCTACTGAACGTTCTATATAGGTTATTTTCTTTTGATTGTTTCCGGCCAATAACACCACATTCCCTGCTTTTTCCTGCAGCATTTTTTCCAGGTAATCCTTTCCGGTATAGATCTTCAATTCCCAAACCTGGTTGACATTCTTGCCGGCATTGTATTTTTTTATCAGTTGGAGATAGGTATCTTCCATATTGGGTCCCGGAGGCGCATACACATGGACCAAAGGATCTACAAGACCTTTCAACTGGTTCTGCATTTGCGCGCCATGTTGATGGGCGGGGTCCAAAACGATCAATTGAAAAGGTTCACCCGCCGCTTTCTTGTGATGAAGATCTTTGACAGGTGGGGCAAACGATAAAAATAGACAAGAGAATAATAAGGCGAGGTTCTTCATTTCTTTTTCTTATATGGATTGTGCGTGATAATTTTTATTAATATGGGTACTATATCTGTTCTGGCTCCATTTCATGATGGCTCTTCAACATAGCAATAAACTTGCTGCTTAGCTCAATTTCTTCTTCTTTTAAATAGCGGATAACATCTTTCCCTAAACGCGTGTTCAGGTGATTATAGCGAACCGTCTTATTTATTCTGATGAAATCAACCTGATCAAATAAGCGGCCAGTCGGTCGACCATTCATGATGGGAAGATGGAGCCTGCAGTTGGTAAAGGAAACTCCAAGTTCGGCCGATAGAACATAAGGTATTGCGTCTTCTTTTGTAAATACAGATTGAAAAGTGCAGCCCCAGAATTCAATACTCCCTTGCAGCGCGGCACTTGCGCTTGTAAACACCCTATTAAGTGAACAATTTGTAAAAACCAATTTCATACAGCTTTCTCCAAAATGCCCGACAAGGCCCTTGCATCCTGAGAAATATAACTCGGGATATAAAGCAAAGGTATCTGTATAGCTACCGGCACCGGATACGGGAAAGGAAATATGCTGTTTTTCCTGATCATCGGCCGACGAAAGGTCTGCTAACTGTACATCTTCAAAGAGGAACTTGCTATTGGCTATTATGTCGACTCCATCGTATCCCCCTTCGTTGTGCAACATATAAAATTCTGGATCTGATACTTCCAATAAACGAAGCCCTTGTTGGCGCCCTTGTACCCGAATATTACAAAAGGCGAGGCGATTGGGGAAAAACAGGCGTTCTCCTGAATCCGTTTTTGAGAAGGAAGCAGTTCGCATCAACCAGGCATCACTTGTTGACGCTGGTGCCGCACGGTAATCGAACACAAAATCATTAACCGTTATCGAACGTCCATAGCCAATCGGATAACGGTAATCAAAGTTTTCGGGAACGAAAGAGAAAAGTGCCGCGCTGGCCAATGTTGAAGGGCAAAGCCGGCAATGTTCAATACGGATATCCCCATCCCACTTCGCACCATAATCCCGACGGAAGTTAATAAAAGTTGTACTATGGCAAGTCGTATTCCTGACGAATAAATCCCCGCCACCAGTTATCGTAATTCCCTTAAACCCTATCTCACAATCTTCAATATGAAGATTCCAACAATGGAAATGCACATCGATACGGTTCAACCTGCACCCTTCCACCTTAAAATTTTTATTCATATTCGTGCCAAATACACCCCAATGCACAGGTCCGCCTTCGGCGGTAACGTTCCTAAAAGTTGCGTTCATGATCAGGTTTCCACCGATGCCGTATGTGCCTTGGGGAACCCGGACCTTTCCTCCAACTCTTTCTTTCTCCCAGGGGAGTAAACGAACATTCTCCAGGGTAACATCATATACAGCGCTAAAGGTGTAGAAACCACTTCTTTGTATAATAGCAGTATCGCTATTCCCCCTTTCAAGCCCTACCCATTGATTACGGATAATGGTACGGCTCCGAAAAATCTGAAAGCCATTCTTTTCATAGCCATTTGTGCTAATGCCTGAGCCTCCTCCCGACACATAGAAAGTACCACCATCGATGGTCAAATAGCTATCACTGGCCGGATAAGCAATAAAATCGGTGTAATCTGTGAATTCCCAAGCAATATCCCCTATTATCCGCCCATGTTCTTCTACATAGAATAATTCTTCTTTTTTTCTGGAGACCTTTCCTTTATAGGCTTTGCCGGCACGATAACCTATCCTATCATTTTCATCGGTGAGCACCAATAAACTGTTTTTATAAGGGCTAAGCTCCTCGATAATCGCCACACCGGGCTTAAATTTCGATAAAAATTCTTTTTTCTGGTCGCTGTTAAATACGATAGGAACTGGCTCTTCATCACTTCGCACATTGAACTTTGAATTCCTTTTTTCATTAAACTTTTCATCAATATGAAAGATCGTCTGCCCCCATTCAACATTCGTCTGGATTTCAATGCCATTGGTACCTTTGATCCAAAATTCCCCACTTGTGTTGACAACGGGAATCTTAACATGGTTAGCGTAGGCATGGGCCGCCTTAATTTCTATCCCATCGTCATGCTCTCCGTCCGACTTCGCCCCAAATTGTCTATAATTCACTTCATTTGCCGGCAAGAGCACGGCAACCAAGCCATTCGCCAATCCGAGAAACGCTCCATGCTTAGGATTTTTCGTAGTCTTCGAGACGATGTACATCGCCGCTCCACCGTCGCCGGCTTCATGATAACCCGCGGTTTGAGCAAGATCACCCTCTTTTAAAGAGGAGTCATTCCTCATTTCCATGGTATTGCCGTATTGGGAGAAATTTGCTTTTTTCCCTGTAGCGACATTACTTAGGTTTTTTGAAAAAGCAGTAGCGGAGACAACCGACAAGCCGGTTATCCCAATCCCTGTTAATAATTTTCGCCGGCTTACTTTCCTAGCTTCCAACGCACGATGCTCCGCAGGGTTATCTTTCATGCTGGTCTGAATCAAAGGGTCTGGAAAATTGATTTGATAATTTTTTCATAGGCTGTGGCATACTGCTTCATTCCAATATCATTGGGGTGTGTACCATCTACCACCGATTCCGAATCAAACCCTATTTCACTAGCGGTGAGCATGTAAATATTTTTAACGCCTTCTTTCTGCATTTGATCAAAGGTGGTCCGTAAAACTTTGTTTAAACGCTTGTAGGATGACTGATAGAAACTGTTCACGGCGTGGATATCAGCGTCTGGATGTTCAGAAAAAAGAATGGGTGTATTGGGATATTTTGCCCTGATCTTTTTCACAGAACTGATGATTTTATGATTCACCTCTTCATCCGAAAATCTACCCAGGTTTGGCAGGTTATCCAATATAAACAGTTTGGCATCTAGCTCTGTGAGGAGATCGATAACCTCTTCGTCGAGCCAGCCATTACCGGAGAAACCTAGATTTATGAAAGGGGTATTGAGGTTTCGCTCTACAATGGAAGTCCACACCAGGCCGGGACGGGAAGCGCAGGCGCCTTGCAAGATGGAAGTGCCATATACTACTACAGGTTTCTCTGTACGTTTCGGGAGGGGTTTAAATGAGCTGCCGACGGGAACGCCTATCTCCAGCCATTCAACACTATTGTACAAGGGCAAGTACAAACGGTATTCTTTCAGGGGCTGTTTGTCCAAATGCAAGAACCGATAGGTGATGGTATCCTTAAAACTATATTTACCTACCCCCCACAGCCAATTGCCATTCAAGTCCAGTCCATACAGGTCCACACCACTGACTCCCGTAGCCGGCATATGGGGAAACCCGTATTCCTTTCTACCTTTCGACACATACCTCACCGTAATTTCGGGCGCATCACTCGTAAAACGGAGTAACATACCCGCTGTATGACGTGAAAGGCTCCATACCGGTGGTCGCACCAACTCTTCCGCACGGGCCGGAAAACGATCGTAGGGTGCTTTCAAGCCGTCCGACCAGCCCTGGCCATCCAATACGGTAAACTCATTATCGACAGGGTTCCACCATTTCATTATAGGTTCTTCCTGTTGGGCCGATACAATGTTTAAGCTAAGGCAAAAAAACAGAAGCAGCAGGCCCGCATTCTTGATCCATCCGTTTTTTTGAAAATCAAGGGTAGGAAATTGTCTTTGCATAATATTAATTTGGATTTAGGCCTGTAAATTACATAATAAAATATAATTTCTACAGGCTTAAATCTTTAATTTCCGAAATTAAGCACATGGAAAATTCATGGAAGCCCATCTTTGATTAACCGATTTTCATTATCTTACCCCTTCAATCAAAAGCATTTGAATTTTTTATCACATTTTTACTTTGCCCGACCCATAAACAATCCTTATTATTCGTTAGGGGCTATTTTACCTGATTTATGCAGGAACCATAATAAATCATGGAAGTTTCATCCAGAAAAATCCATGGCAATACCCAGTGATGACCCCCACCTAACAGCCTTGCTTGAAGGATGGCAATTGCATATTCAAGTAGATAAGATTTTCCACTCCTCCCCTCCTTTCTTTACCCATTCTGCTACTCTGAGACGCAGACTTGCCCCGATCTTTACACGTCTGCCCATACGCCCCTTCTTTTTGGCCCATATTGGCTACGAGCTTTCGTTAGATAGCCTCTTGATTCAGAACAATGTGGTTGACACGGCGTTATTCTATCATCATATTACAAATTGCGACCCCCTGGTTACCCAAAATTTCCTGAAAAATATGGGGATAACTAATCCGGCACCCTTTTCGCGCTATCTAAGGTCTTTTATTGATAACAGGTACCTGGAAGGGTATATCGATACCAGCAACATCGTTGCTTCTCTTGATCATATCGGCAAGCGGGTCTGGCAGGAACGTTTCAATGAACGGGAGTATGACGACGCAAAGGTAGTTTTTCAGGATTTCCTGTCTGACCTTCAGCAAAATTTCATGGAGGTATTTGAATACATTGAAAAAAATAGCTGAAGCAAGATCCCATGAATAGAAGAGCCATCCTATTGTTTATCTTTGTTATTTTCATATTTCTATTTCTGAATGGCTATATACTTGTAGGCCTTCAAGCTGTATTCGCCAATTCCCTCCTTCCTTTTCTCTTTTGGGGTTTTGTATTGCTACTGATAGCGGCCTTTTTGCTCGCTATCGCCCGTTTTCGTAACAAAGGAATGGATATGTTCTTTAACATCACGAGCCATATCTTTCTTATGCTGCTGGTGGGAGAGTTGGTTTTCGCGGGTATATTGTTGATCGATGATGGCTATCGCCTATTGATAGCTGCTTTTCACTATTTTGGCGACGTATCCAATGTGCAATTCCCTCCACGGAATGTCTATTGGACATGTTTTGGCCTTCTATTATTTGCGCTGACCATAGTAATCTTTGTCCACGGTATAAGTAGGGGGAAATATGCTTATCGGGTGATTAAACATACGCTATTCTTTAATGATCTGCCTGAAAACTTCGACGGGTTTAAGATTGCGCAGATATCCGATATTCATGCAGGAAGTTTTACCAATGCAAAAGCCGTACAAAGGGGAATCAACCTCATTAAGCAACAGGCAGCTGACCTGTTCGTGTTTACGGGGGACCTTGTGAACCATAAAGCCAGTGAGATTGCACCATGGCTTGACTATTTCTCACAGATTAAAGCCCCCTACGGTCAGTTCTCCATTTTAGGGAATCATGATTATGGCGATTACATTCAGTGGGGAAGCGAATCCGAAAAAAGGAAAAATCTGGAACAATTAAAAAATTACCATGCGCAATTAGGATTTCGCTTGTTACTGGATGAGCATGTAACCATTCACAAAAACAGTGAAGGAATTATCCTTGCCGGGGTAGAAAACTGGGGAGTAGGATTCGGACAGCGGGGCAACCTTCTCAAAGCGTTCAGCAATGTAGATAACCACGCCTTTAAAGTCCTCCTTTCACATGATCCCAGTCACTGGGAGGCTGAGGTAAAAACCAACCCTTTCAAAATACAGCTTACCCTCTCCGGCCATACCCACGGCATGCAATTCGGACTGGAAGCATTTGGTATTAAATGGAGTCCTGTCAAATACCGCTATGCACACTGGGCAGGCATGACAAACTTGAACGGAAGGTACCTAAATATTAATCGCGGTTTCGGCTTTATTGGCTTTTCGGGACGTGTAGGGATTTGGCCGGAAATTACGGTGATTGAACTTAAAAGAAAGGTGTGAATACAGGTATGGGTAAAAACAAGGAGAAGTACGAAAATAGCTTTCTGATCGACAAGCAGACCTTGCACGACCTCAATATTTTTGAATCATACAACGAAGAAAACTCGATAATAGGCTTGTTCAGGCCTATTAGTTTGCAAGGGAAAGAAAAACTTAAAGCATTCTTCAAACAACCAAGCACTTCACGTAGCCACATTCAGGAAAGACTGGATGCTATTCGTTATATTGCCCGAAAGGGATTAACATTTGAAATCGATAAGGAAGACCTCGACTTTATTGAACACTATCTCAGCCGGGGCAATAAGCCCACTTCTATTTCCGTTTATCGAGCGTGGGAAAAAGGGTTAATGAACCGGATAAAACCCAGTAACGCCTATTACATTATCCGACGGGGCGTGTCCATTGTAGTCACCTTGTTGAAAACGCTGTACCAACTAACCAAAGATGAAGAAAAAGTATTGCTTCCCACACTCCTTCAAAGATATAATGAAACCATCTTCACCATTCTTGACCACCCCGACTTTGCCTTGGTCGATAAAATCGCACATCAAAAAAGGTTAAACATCATAAAAGTTCATTATTGCGATTACCTTTTTCGGTATTTGGGCTATGAACGTCTGCGGAAAATATTGGATATAGTTTACCAACTTGACATTTTTCAGGCGGCGGCCATGACGGCAAAGAAACATCAATTCTGTTATCCAGAACTAAGTGTTGAAGCAAGCACCCCGCTTTCTTTTCAGGGCCTATTCCATCCATTTCTAAATAAGCCGGTACCAAATGATGTATCTTTTAACCATCAAAAGAATGTCTGTTTTGTGACGGGTTCAAATATGGCGGGCAAATCAACATTCCTAAAAGCCGTCGGCATCTCCATCTACCTCGCACATTTGGGACTTCCCGTTCCTGCTGTGACAATGCGAAGCAGCGTGATGAACGGCTTGATGACTACCATTAATATCAGTGACACCCTACAAACTGGATATAGTCATTTTTATAGTGAAGTGATGCGGGTAAAAGAAGTTGCACTCGCAGTCAATAATACCCGGAGGATAATGGTGATATTTGATGAGCTGTTTCGAGGAACGAATGTAAAAGATGCTTTCGACGCCTCAAAAGCCATCATTGAAGCCTTTACAAATATAAAAGATTCTCTTTTTATGGTGTCTACCCACATCATTGAAGTTGCCCACACGCTGAAAGCAAACCCCCATATTGATTTTAAATTCATGGAAACCAACTTGAAACAGGGCGAACCGCAATTTAGCTATGAATTAAAAGATGGTATCACCGAAGAACGTATCGGGATGTGGATCGTAAAAAGGGAAAAGATCTTGGAAATCATCTACCAAAAAAAGTAGGTTATTCATAACACCAATTGCTCGTGCAAACGATTGAGTGTCTCTTCCGCATCGACACAAAAACCCGGATGTACAATAGAAGTTTGCAGCACCGTACTTCGCGTAGCCGTAAGCCACCGAAACCGGTCGGCAATCGGCAAGGCAGCAATCGGTCCCCCCGCTGGAATTCCCCTGCAGATTGACTCAAAGGCATGTAGGTACGCTGTCAGCTTATTCACGCATATTGCTCCGCGGAAGGCTTCTAAACGTTGCTCGTCCAAGGTAAAAAGAACATCCAGGAAGTTTTGCTTCGGACAATACAAGACCACTCCTACGTTGAGGAATTCTTCACGCTCCACGCAAGGCACAATACGGATTACAGCGTATTCAAAGATGTGATTCTCTTGCATCTTGTGCTTCTTTTACAAAAATGTCTGAATGTGCCAACCGTGATAGCAGAAATTGAACATAGCCTTCCCTATGATCCACGACCGACTCAAAAGGACAATCGGCCATTAACCATTCTTCAGGAACCCATGAAACAATATCACGGATGCGGTCCTCCTCAAGGCGAAGCCTGAACTCAGTATTCACCTCCTCCAACGCATCAGCCATAGGCAGTAATACATGATCCTTTACCTGACTGAAGGGGCACTTCGCCTGCTCTTGCCAGTCTTTCCATGAATGGTGAAAATAAAGGGAAGCACCGTGGTCGATCAGCCATATTTCTTTATGCCACAATAACATATTGGTATTGCGCGCGGTTCGATCTACATTGGTCAGCAAGCAGTCCAGCCAAACCACCTGTGAGGCAAATAATGGATCGACCGTAGTTACCGCCGGATCAAATGTCAATGCACCCGAAAGGTAATGAAGCGAGAGATTAAGTCCCACGCTGGCTCTAAGCAGATCTTGTATCTCTTCATCCGGCTCTACGCGGCCAAATGCCGTATCCAGGTTGGCAAACACAATCTCAGGCACCTTCAAACCCAAGGCACGTGCAATTTCACCGCCAATCAATTCCGCAATAAGCGCTTTCACGCCTTGACCTGCTCCGCGAAATTTCAATACATACAAAAAACCATCATCCGCCTCCGCAATAGCAGGCATTGACCCCCCTTCACGCAAAGGAGTGACATACCGAATTACATTAACCTTCCGTAGAGGAATCAACGTTTCGTTCATAACAAGCCAAAGTATAAAGAAGTATCCGAAAATCCAATAGCGAAGGCTGCTTTTAAGGGAGATAATTCCTAAAACAATGATTTCCGACAAACGTTACCTCATAAGAGAAAACCAAAGAAAAGCAATCATGGAAAATTCAAATAAAAACCATCCGAAAGTGGAAACGATGGAATAAAGCCGAGCAGGGGAGACAATGAAGCGGAATCAGAATCAGAAGAAAAAGACGATCCTTGGTCCGATAGAACTAATCTCGGTGGTGATCAAAGTTCTGTTTCTGACACCGGGCTCGGCTCTATGGACGAAAGAAATGAAAAAGGAGAAGATGCCGGCGATCAAAATATTGGAGGGAATTGACCGCTGGCATTCTCTTTTTTCAGATGTGCTCTCATTATAAATACTATAATTTTTAGTACCTTGCCAACATGAAGAGTGGACAGGCTGATTTACCCTTGCATTATGGTCAAGTACCTGTATGGTTGGCACAACGAATGAGTGCCCTCGGTGGGGCTATTGTTGAGGCAATTGTAAGCGAGTATGGAACACGTACCTTATTGAAACGCCTGAGCGACCCATTTTGGTTTCAATCTCTGGGTTGTGTGCTTGGAATGGATTGGCATTCTTCGGGAATTACCACCTCCGTAATGGGTGCCTTAAAGCATTATGTGAATCGACGTTCCGATACCTTGGGACTTTACATTTGTGGGGGAAGAGGAAAGCATTCGAGAAAAACCCCGAATGAATTACGTGCGATTGCCCAGAAAACAGGATTGGATGGTGAAGCTTTGGTCCGTAGTAGTAAATTGACGGCCAAGGTAGACAACTCGATCATCCAAGATGGTTTCCAGCTTTATTTGCATTCTTTTATTCTCACAAAAGAAGGTGAATGGGCGGTTATTCAACAAGGAATGAACACAGCCGAACGAATGGCCCGACGATATCATTGGCACTCCACTCACTTACAGTCATTTATTGAAGAACCCCATACCTTCATTTACGGCAAAAACCAAGGTCAGATTTTAAACCTTACGCATAAAGAAGCTGCACCTACCCGTGCGGGAATCTTGGCACTCATGCGCGAAAAACCCGAGAAACTAATGCGCGAAGTTATTAAACTGAACATGCCACGCCACCACGACCTACGGGTCAATGATGTGAATATAAAACGATTGGGAACGATACTTGCCCTTGCCCATGACCTTTCCGTTGTGGATATAGAGTCGTTGCTGTTGTTAAAGGGCGTCGGGTCGCGGACCATCCAGTCGCTTACCTTAATCAGTGAAGTCCTTCATGGAACATCTTCCCGTTTTACAGATCCAGCACGATTTTCATTCGCACATGGGGGGAAAGACGGTCATCCTTTTCCTGTTCTGACGAAGGTATATGACGAATCCATCTCGATTTTAGAAACCGCCTTGCAGAAAGCCCGCATCGGTGATAAGGAAAAATCCAATGCCTTACGAAAGCTATCGAAAGTCGCAGATCAGATGGAAAACACTTTTAAAGCTAATTATCAATTGGAAACGCTTATTAAGCACGAGCGCACCCAAGCGGTCAACTATGGCGGCAGAACGGTAGCCGGACGGATACAACAGTCGAAGCATCCTACACAGTTGTCTCTGTTCAATAAGTAAAATCTTATAAATTAAATCCATAATTACATAAAGATCTATCGGGGTATTGTTGTCACCTTTGTGTTGTAAAGTAAAGACGAACAAACATGGCAACAATTCATAAAGAACCTATTTATCTCCCATTGGAGGACGTAGAAAGTGAACATTGTGCGCTGATCGTCGAAAAAGGATTGGCACAGGTAAAAGGCCTTGAAAGCCATAAGGTAGAACTTAATAATCGCAGGGCGGCCATAAAGGCCATAAAGGTTGGTGACAATGAAGTAGTCTCCGATGCCGTCCAAGCCGTCAAAGATCTGGGTTACGGAGTTACCACGATTAAAAATTCCTTCCCGGTTCTCGGCATGACCTGTGCTTCCTGTGCTGCAAGTGTCGAAAGCAATATCAAGCACGAATTGGGGGTACTAAATGTTTCAGTAAACTTCGCTACGGGCACTTTAACCGTCGAATACCTGCCGAACATGACCAATGCTTCAAGGTTACAAAAAGCCGTACAATCTGTAGGCTATGATCTTTTGGTGGAAGATGAATCCAGTCAACAAGAAACACTGGAATCCATACATGAAGAAAAACTCAAAACGCTAAAGGCTAAAACGGTCTGGGCACTCCTGCTATCAATACCCGTGGTAGCCATCGCTATGTTCTTCATGAATATGCCTTATGCAGAACCCATCATGTGGCTTTTTTCGACCCCTGTTGTTCTTTACCTAGGGAAAGACTTTTTTATAAACGCATGGAAACAAGCGAAACATCGTTCGGCAAACATGGATACACTTGTGGCGCTGAGTACGGGTATAGCTTATATTTTCAGTGTATTCAATATGCTTTTTACTGACTTTTGGCGCCAAAAGGGACTGGAAGCACACGTCTATTTTGAAGCGGCAGCAGTGATTATTGCCTTCATTCTCTTAGGTAAACTTCTGGAAGAACAGGCCAAGGGAAACACATCGACAGCCATCAAAAAATTGATGGGGCTCCAACCCAAAACGGTAACAGTTATTCAAGCAGGCGGTACCGAAGCACAAACCGCCATTGAAGAAGTACAAAAAGGTGATGTCATTTTGGTAAGACCGGGCGAGAGAATAGCAGTAGATGGTATAGTGGTTTCTGGCAACTCCTATGTAGATGAAAGCATGTTAAGTGGCGAACCCATTCCTATCCTAAAAAAAGAGAACGAAAAAGTATTTGCGGGTACCATTAACCAAAAAGGGAGTTTCAAGTTTAAAGCCATAAAAGTTGGCAAGGAAACCATGCTCGCGCAGATTATCAAGATGGTACAGGATGCGCAGGGGAGTAAAGCCCCTGTACAAAAACTCGTTGACAAGATTGCAGGCATCTTCGTCCCTCTTGTCATTGGAATTGCTATTCTTACTTTTCTATCATGGGTATTACTCGGTGGGGACAACGGTGTGGTGCAAGGTTTATTGGGAGCCGTTACCGTGTTGGTCATCGCTTGTCCTTGCGCATTGGGATTAGCGACTCCTACGGCAATTATGGTCGGTGTGGGTAAAGGTGCTGAACTTGGTATTTTAATTAAGGATGCTGAAAGTATTGAATTGACACAAAAAGTAAATGCCATTGTGTTGGACAAAACAGGTACCATCACCGAGGGAAAACCGCAGGTTACCGGTATGCAGTGGTTAAACAATGATGACAGCTATAAACACATCTTGTTGACCCTTGAAAAGCAGTCGGAACACCCCTTGGCAGGAGCCATCGTAAAACACCTGCATGGTGTAAAGAGTACCTCACTCTCAAACTTTGACAGCATCACGGGAAAAGGTGTGAAAGCCAGTTATGAAGACGAAACCTACTATGTCGGAAATAAAAACTTATTGACAGAAAACAGTATTTCTATTGATCCCTCTTTACAAAAACAAGCAGATGTATGGGGCAACGAATCAAAAACAGTTACCTGGTTTGCCGACAACCACCGCGCACTTGCCGTGATTGCCATCTCAGATAAGATAAAGGAAACATCTACCGAAGCTGTTAAACAAATGCAAGCTATGGAAATCGATCTCTACATGCTTACCGGAGATAATGAAGCAACGGCCAAAGCCATTGCAGAACACACCGGCATCAAGCATTATAAAGCAGAAGTATTGCCACAAGATAAAGCAGATTTCGTAAAAGAGCTGCAACAGCAGGGAAAAGTAGTGGCAATGGTGGGCGACGGTATCAATGACAGTACCGCATTGGCAACCGCGGATGTAAGCATAGCAATGGGTAAAGGAAGTGATATTGCGATGGATGTGGCAAAAATGACGATCATTTCATCAGATCTAAGTAAAATACCCCAATCAATCCGTTTGTCAAAGCAAACTGTCGCCACCATCAAGCAAAACCTTTTTTGGGCATTTATTTACAATTTGATAGGTATTCCGATCGCAGCGGGTATTCTTTACCCCATTAACGGATTCTTGCTTAACCCGATGCTTGCTGGTGCAGCAATGGCATTAAGCAGCTTAAGTGTTGTCAGCAACAGCCTGCGTTTGAAGTGGAAGAAGTTATCAAGGCAAATTCAGATCCTCAGTAACTGCGATAAATCAGTGCAAAAATAAGAATAAGATAAGTACCCGAAAAGATGGAGTTTTGTAAGATAAAAATGAATATTATAAATTAAGATGAAAAACAACGAATTTAAATTTAAGACCAATATTAATTGTAGCGGGTGTGTAGCTTCAGTGAAGCCCCATCTGGATAAAGCCGAAGGTATTGCCGAGTGGACCATAGACATAACGAGTAACGATAAAACCCTAGTCGTCAGATCAGAAGGTATCACCGAAGCGGGAGTATTGGATATTATCCAGAAGGCTGGTTTCAAAGCAGAGCCAAAGGGGGAATAATTGGATCCTAGGACTTTTTGATGAGTTTATACTCTCCTTGCTCAATAGTTTCACTGGTGGTTTTGTCGATAACTTTATATTCAATCACATAGCCTGCCTGATTGTATTTATACTCATATAATCGTTCATTCGTGCCACCTTGAGAATCCGTATATTTGATATACCTGGGGTTATGTGAGGATGGGCTTATCAAATAAAATGGCGAAAAAGTATCAAAGACCTTTTTATCATCAAAATCATCAAAAACAGTTTTATTCCAGTATATGCCAGTCGCAGTGTACAATTCGCGCATGTTTCCATCTTCATCATAACTATGAATTTGTATTAGCTCTCCTCCTTCTGCACCAGTCATGGTAATTGTTAACTTCTGTCGTGAATAGGTGTAGGCGTAAGTTGCGCCGAGCTCTCCATTTACATAGGATATCACATTAAGAAGGATACCCTTGTTGTCATATTCATATCTCGCGACAGTACCTTCGCTCACAACTTCAGCTAATAAGCCCTGCTCATTATACACATTCTTCGAAGTGGCAAATACTTTTTCCCCTTCATACATCGTGATTGTCTCCAATCGTCTATGGTCATCATAGGTCCTTGTATGCTGAAGCATCCCGTTAATCCAAACTTCACTGATCAGATACTCAGCTGATCCAGCCCCGTCAGGATTGAGGGTATCATCTTTCGCACATTTTGTTAAAAATAAGATTGCAACGACGGTCATACCGATGAGCGTTATTCTGCTTGGGTGGGTTTTAGTTTTCTTGATTTTCATTATTCAGATTAATTGATTGCGACAAATGTAAAGGCTTCTACAAGTCCGTACTACCCCCAAAAGGGGGTTTAGTGATCAATTATTGTTTATGTCCTTTGTCTATCTAGCCTTGGCTCATTTTCTTTTCTACAACCTCACTATTAGCTTATTCCATAATCTAATCATAAGAAAGTCAATATTATCCATGTAAAGAATTATCAGTCTGCGATAAAAGCATTATAGGCACTTCCGAGGCAAGTTGATATAAATCGTATTCAAATGAAGAAGTATCAAGCTGCCTGCCCTCCCTCTTTGTTGGAATTTTATTTTATAACTACTTGTTTTAAATTGCTGTAATGTGCATCTTTACGCTATACGGAAAAGATGTTATAACAGCCATCAAGTGTAAACCGTTAAGGTTATCTATGAGTAAATTCATTGGCTACCTGCCAGTTAAGAAAACTGCAGAACATATCCATCATCACTATTCGTCAAACTAAAACACAACGTATTAAATAAACTTAATAGATGTTAACAATGAAAATGAAAGCAACAACATGGATGAAGCAGTGTGCTTTGCTAACGCTAGGTGCCCTGGTTTTTTCCTGTAATTCCAGTACGCAGAAAACCGAGCAAGCTTCTGAGCAAAAAACCGAGCAGGATCCTGAATGGATTTATCTTTTTGACGGTACCAGTACGGAAGGCTGGCGGGGCTATGGTCTAGATTCCCTACCACCGGGATGGACCATCAAAGACAGTACGCTGACTTTTGATACGGAATTGGGCTTGGAACAGAATTATAAAGGAGGGAAAGATATTTTGTATGGTGCCGAAGAGTTCGATAATTTTGAACTGTATTTGGAATGGAAACTTCCGGAAGGTGGAAACAGCGGCATTTTTTATCATGTAAAAGAAGGATATAAGACACCTTCCGTTGTGGCACCTGAATATCAACTCATAGATGATGAAAACTATGCCCGTATCCATGACCTAACGGCGTACAACACTAGTTTAGGGTATACGGAAAATCCGGAAGAGTTGAAACCTTTACAGCAAACCGGTGCTGATTATGCCATGCATCCCCCTAGTGCCGATAAGGTTTTGCATCCGGTTGGAGAATGGAACAGTACCAAGATCGTTTTTACCCCTGAACGGGTTGAGCACTGGTTAAATGGGAAACTGATTGTGTCTTTTGTTCCCTGGGATGAAGCATGGCACGAAAAGAAGAACTCGGATAAGTGGAAGACCAGTCCCGATTATGGCAAGTTCAAAAGCGGATTTATCGCCTTACAGGATCACTCTAGCCCCATCTGGTTCCGCAATATCAAGATTAGAAAAATTAAAGTTGATCAATAACAAACCATGAATAAACGCGAATTTTTAAAAAATAGTACCTTAGGTGCCTTGGGGATCCTGTTTGCCCCATCTTTGTTGAAAGCTTCCCTACCAGGCGGGCGTTTACGGACTGCCCACATAGGCGTGGGAAACATGGGGGCAGCAGATCTGAAGGCGATTTCATCCCACGCAGCTGTGGATGTTGTAGCCCTTTGCGATGTGGATGCCCGAAATTTATCCGCAGCGCACAAACTCCATCCCAAAGCGCGTGTGTTTTTTGATTACCGTGTCATGTTAAAGGAATTGGGCCATGAAATTGACGCGGTCATTGTATCCACCCCCGATCATACCCATGCTCCAGCTTCAATGATGGCCATGGAGATGAACAAACCTGTCTATTGCCAAAAACCGCTCACCCACTATGTATCTGAATCGCGGGCAATGAAAAAGCTGGCGGCCGATAAAGGATTGGTGACCCAGATGGGTATCCAGGTACATTCGTTCTACGACTATAAACTGGCCACGCTTTTGATCCAATCGGGCATTATCGGGAAAGTACATACCGTCCACGCATGGTCACCGAAAAATCATGGATATGATGGTCCGCCCCCAGAAGGCGAGGATCCGGTTCCAGCATACCTGCACTGGAATCTTTGGGCAGGAACTTCTCCTAAGCCGCCCTACAAAGAAGGGGTATATCACCCGGGCGTATGGAGAAAATTGATGGACTATGGTTGCGGTACCTTGGGCGACATGGGGGTGCACATTTTCGATACGCCTTATAATGCCCTACAGTTGGATGTTCCGCGCACCATCACCAATGAATGCAGGCCGCCCACCGGATTCGGCTTTCCCGAACATAATAAAGTAACTTATGAGTTTCCAGGTACCCAATACACCACCAAGTCCTTAAAATGGATCTGGTATGATGGCGAAGGAGCCCCGGCAATGAATGATGACCTTATACTACCGGGCATGGATGCCCAGGCGGACCAAGAAAGAAAGGTGATAAAATCGGATCCTTCAGGGAAAGTTTCTTTAGATCCTATGGTAGCCGGCGAGCATGAATTGCCCGACCAAGGTGCCATGTTTGTAGGGAAGAAGGGACGTTTGTTATTACCTCATTTTATGCAATTACCCAAGAAAATTGTCAAAGGGAAGTATGTTGATATTTCCGAGGAAATTGCCAAGGTAAGCAAGGAACATAACTTGGGTGAACCTATCCGCAATTACGAAACCGAAGGTCCTAAACATTACCACCAGTTTGTGGATGCTTGTTTGGGGAAAGGGAAATGTTCGGCACCGTTTGATTATGCATCGCGGTTAACAGAGACGATCCTTTTGGGTACTATTGCAGGACGTTTTCCCGGCGAAACCTTGCATTGGGATGCTGAAACTGCCAAGTTCAAAGAAGAAAAAGCTAATCAGTTCCTAACCGGTAAGTATAGAACGTTTTAAAATGTGAGGCAAGTCAAACGAACATCATTTGATGATTTTCAGAAAGACGACTCTTTTTTAAACAATACGGATATCAAAAAAAGCCTGTAATTATTACAGGCTTTTTTGATGATAATTATCCTTCCACATTCGACTGATTAACAGCTATTACAGCAAAATAAAACGGGGCAAATCTCTAATATTAAAGACCTGCCCCGTTTGGTACACCCGGCGGGAGTCGAACCCACATCATCAGAACCGGAATCTGACATTCTATCCATTAAACTACGGGTGTAGAAAGCGCAAAGATACAATTATGAATCTTTCGCCGCAAACTTATACATTAAATCTGAAATGCATAATATCACCGTCTTCGACAAGGTAAGACTTTCCTTCCACGCTCAGTTTTCCCGCCTCCTTACAGGCGTTTTCTGAACCTAAAGCAATGAAATCCTCGTATTTTATCACCTCCGCCCTAATGAAACCTTTTTCAAAATCGGTATGGATAACGCCTGCTGCCTGAGGAGCAGTAAATCCACTGGTGATGGTCCAAGCTCTAACCTCCTGTACGCCGGCAGTAAAATAAGTACTCAAGTTCAGCAGTTTATAGGCCGCACGTATGAGTTTATTTACACCAGATTCGTTCAAACCTAAATCAGCAAGAAACATCTGCCGCTCTTCATAGCTTTCCAATTCCGCGATTTCAGATTCGATCTTGGCTGAAATCACCATAACCGCGGCATTTTCATTTTTTACCGCTTCCTGCACTTGCTTTACATAATCGTTTCCGGTCGTTACCGACGCCTCATCCACATTACAAACATATAATACCGGCTTTTGGGTAAGCAAGCCTAATTCTTCAATGTATTCAAAATCTTCTTTCGCTAAAGAAGCGGTACGGACCGATTGGCCACTTTCCAATGTACTTTTTACAATACTTAAGATCTCGAAAGTTTTTTTTGCTTCTTTATCTCCACCTGTCTTAGCCATTTTCTCCACCTTCTGGAGACGTTTACTGACCGTTTCCAAATCTTTTAGCTGAAGCTCGGTATCGATGATCTCTTTATCCCGAACGGCGTTTACCGACCCGTCGACGTGAATAACATTCCCGTCATCAAAACAACGCAGCACATGGATAATAGCGTTGGTAGTCCTGATATTCCCTAAAAACTGATTTCCCAAGCCCTCACCCTTGCTCGCTCCTTTTACCAATCCCGCGATATCAACGATTTCAATGGTATTGGGCACAATACGTTGGGGTTTTACCAATTCACTTAATTTGTTCAGACGTTCATCCGGAACGCTGATGACACCAACATTGGGCTCAATGGTACAGAAAGGAAAGTTTGCCGCCTGTGCTTTCGCATTGGAAAGGCAATTGAATAAGGTAGATTTGCCAACGTTGGGTAAACCAACAATTCCGCATTGTAACGCCATGAAAAATGATCTTTATCTTATTGAAAACGCCGCAAAGATAAAAATAAAATGATTATGGTTTTCATAAATACAAAAGATGCTTATATGAAAAAATCCATTATATTTGTGCCAACAAACCCAATGCGAAAGTAGCTCAGTTGGTAGAGCGCAACCTTCCCAAGGTTGAGGTCGCGAGTTCGAACCTCGTCTTTCGCTCACTTCAATGCACGCTTTAGATCTAAGAGACGAAAAATATCCTGGAGTACCCTTATTTTTGTTTATATACGCTAAGCCTGTCCCCTTCTTATCTATTTCTTGGACTTCACCCACATTAAACTCCAATCCGTTAAATAAATTAAGGAAAATAATCTCAACAACTAAAAAATTAGTTATATATTTGGATCGACGAACATAGAAATCATTCTCGGAGGAGAAAAAAGCCGGCCGAAGGTTACAAAAAACCTTTTGGACTAAAAATGTAACTTTTGGGGAATGAGCGCGATCTAATATGATAACATGTCGAATTGTACGTATACGTACATTAGGTGTTCGTTTTCGGACAAAAAGATAATGAAATGTATAAGTAATCGCCTGCTTTTCAGAAGATTGTTTATTTGGCATGCACTTCCTATTGGCATAGGTCGTTAAAACGAAAAGCAGGAATTAAATGAATGAGTATAAAACAAAATCATGGAAAGTCTGCATAGATAATTCATGAGTAAATTATCAATTTAACTTTTTTTTACAATTTTTCAGGCCTTTTATTAATATATTGTACGAATTTACTGCTAAACAAACTATGATCAAGTCTTCCCTCCTCCTGCTGCTTTTTTTTACCCTTTCAATAAATCTTTCTGCACAAACATCATTCACCGCGAAGGGGAAGATAGTCGACAAAGCGGCAGAACTTTCCTTGGAAAATGCGGTCGTTACCGTTTTGTATGCAAAAGATTCTATCCTAGTAGACTTTACCCGTACGGGGAAAGATGGAAGTTTTATCATTGATAAACTTCCCGTGGGAGATTATATATTAATGGCCTCCTATCCGAAATACATTGATTTCGTCGAAGAGTTCAGCATTGACTCGACCAATACTTCTGTAGACATGGGAACCGTGAACATGCTTCTTGTCTCCAACCTTCTGAGCGATGTAGTGATTACCGGTAAGAATGCGATTACCATTAAAGGGGATACCATTGAATTCGATGCAAGCAAATACACCATCCAGCCCAACTCAAAAGTTGAAGACCTTTTAGCCCAGCTTCCCGGCATCCAAATTGATAAAGACGGCAAGATTACCGCCCAGGGTGAGACCGTCACCAAAGTACTTGTTGATGGGGAAGAATTCTTTGGCGATGACCCAACTTTGGTGACTAAAAACATCCGGGGTGACATGGTAGATAAAGTCCAGCTATACGACAAAAAAAGCGACCAAGCTGAATTTACGGGCATTGACGATGGCGAAAAAGAAAAAACCATCAATATCCAGCTAAAGGAGGATAGCAAGAATGGCATGTTTGGTAAAGTAGATGCAGGAATCGCAACAGAAGATCTTTTTCAGGGACAGGCCATGTTCAACACATTTAAGGGCAGTCAAAAATTTGCCGCTTATGGTACCACTGGGAATACCGGCACAATTGGCCTGGATTGGCGGGACAATGAAAAATATGCTTCTTCAGGAAGTGTCGAGATTAACGATGGGGGGATCATGATCAGTGGTGGTAGCGGGCGTGATGAACTGGATTCCTTTAATGGGCGGTACAATGGGCAGGGCATCCCTTTAGCCTATTCTGGGGGTGCACATTATGATTCAAAATGGAACGATAAAAAGGAAAGCATCAATGCCAATTACAAAATTGGGTCACTGGAAGTCGATGGTAACCGAGGTACCTTTGACCAAAACACTTTGCCTACAGGAGTTATAATAAGCGAATCTTCACAAGATTTTAACGATTTTATGTTCCGGCAGAAACTGGATGCTCGGTATGAGATTGCCTTTGATACCACTTCTACTTTAAAAGTTTCCATAAACGGCGGCTTAAAACACACGCGATCGGATAATTTTTATGAATCGGAGAGTATGAACAAAGATGACCTGTTGCTCAACCAAAGCAGTCGGAATATCAATAACGAAGGAGATTCGAAATCCTTTGGGGCAGATGTGTTGTGGAACAAAAAGTTACGCAAAAAAGGACGCACCTTATCCATTCGGGTAAGGCAGACGCTGGATGACGATGACACGGAAGGCTTTTTGAATGCACAAAACGACTATTATGGAAGCGGAGGTGTCTTAGATAGCACCCAGCTCATCGATCAGCAAAAGATCAACAACACCAACACGTCGGTTTTTAGTTCCAATATTGTGTATACAGAGCCTATCGTTGAACACCTCACCCTGGCGTTCGATTACCGCTTTAACCTCAACAATGGAACCTCGAATCTCCTCTCCTATAATAAGTCCCCAAGCGGAGCTTATAATGAACTAGACAGCCTTTACAGCAACGATTTTAAATTAGACCAGCTTAGCAACCAATTGGGCGCAACCTTAAATTACAACAACGATAAAAACCAAATCAATGTAGGTCTTTCGGCTGCCGATGTCAACTTTAAACAGGTCGATCGCTTTAGTGATGATGTCTTGAAAAGAAGTTTTGTGAACCTGAACCCCAATGCCCGGTGGACGCATAAGTTCTCCCAACAGAAATCATTCCGCTTTAATTATTCCGGCAATACCACGCAGCCCTCTTTAAACCAAATCCAACCAGTACAGGGCAACTTAGATCCCTTGAATATTTCGGTGGGAAACCCAAATCTGGATCCGGCATTCCGACATAGCCTTAATTTGGGATATAACTCTTATAAGATGCTATCCGGTGAATATTTTGGTTTATCTATGTATGGTTCGCTCAACTCCAATGCCATTATCAGTAATCGCAATACCGATGCCGTGGGAAAAACCATCTACAAATATGAAAACTTAAAGGACCATATGCCTTCGAATCTCTCGGCTTATCTTTATTATGGCAGTAAAATAAAAGGCATTGATCTGAATGTCGGTGGAAGCCTCAATTATAATGGCAATTCCTATTATAATATCACCAATGATGAACTGAACAAAACAGAATCCAATTCTTATTCAGCCTACCTGGATATCCGTAAATATGTACAGAAAAAGTACTCCTTTTATTTCAGTGCGGGTCCGACCTATAGCTCAAATGTTGCTTCGCTCCAGAAGGAACGTTCAAGCAAAGGACTGGGTTTCAACGGACGGGCAGATTTCCAGGTGTTCCTTCCAGCAAAGTTTGAAGTATTCTCCGATGCCAGTTATAGCTATTCGCCGGCTACCGATATTTTTGCCGAAGAGTTTGAACGTCTTTTATGGAATGGGGGGATACGAAAAAAATTCTTGAAAACTGATGCATTGGCAGTGAGTATCCGCGCCAATGATATTTTAAACCAAAATGTGGGCTTTAACCGCAATGCTTCCGAAAACCGGATCACAGAAAGCAGCTATACCACGATAAAACGGTATTTTATGTTCTCAGTTACCTGGGATTTTAACAAAATGGGAGGAAAACCTTAATCAACAAAAGATGAAGATAAAAAAAATAAACTATTGTACTGCCATTTCACTCATGCTCGGATTGCTATTCTGTCTACAAACAGCTCATGCCCAATACGCACATTTCATACAAAGTGGGAAAATAGAATTTGAGAGAAAGGTAAATATGTACGCTAAATTAAAGGACCGATCTGAACGCAGTCCGTTCATGAAAAAACTATACGAAGCCTATCGCAAAGACCAACCTCAATTTTATACCAGTAAAAGTACCTTGAGTTTCTCAAAAGATAAAAGTATTTATCAGTTTTTGGAGGCCGGAAAACTACCTGTGTCTTTTTTGAGCAGCGATCCGTGGGTTACGATAAAAAGCACGGTACAGCATGATTTTAATACTGACAGCGTTGTAGCATTAAAAGAAGTATATGACGAGAATTTTGTCATCAAAGACAAGAAGCAAGACATCATTTGGAAAATTACGACAGAAACCCGGGAGATTGCCGGCTATCAATGTCGGCGGGCCAATGGCCTCATCTTGGACTCCATTTATGTGGTTGCTTTTTATGCCGATGAAATTGTGCCTGCAGGTGGTCCTGAATCTTTTTCTGGCCTACCCGGCATGATATTGGGTGTCGCCATACCCCATGAAAATGTCACCTGGTTCGCCACCAAGGTGGAGATCGACAAACCCTTGCCGGCCACTCCCCCGAAGCTACCCAAGAAGGTGGAAGAAGTTAGCCGCTCAGAATATGAAGCAAGTCTTAAAAAGAGCACAAAGAATTGGGGGGAATGGGGTGAAGATGCCATGAAAGCTTTTATGTTGTAGGATAGCTGTGAGCTCTCAGTTAGCAGCTGACAGCTTATATGACCATTTATAATGGCCTGCCTTGTTGTTATTGTGGTGTGCCTTTTGTAATTTGCCATTAGCAATACCTACCATCAACACATGGGACATACAGGCCTTGGGAACTTCCAGAGGAAAACCGTCAGATACTTCGCATTATCTCTGATATGCCTAAGTTCCTTCGGGAAAATATACGCCCAAGAGTCGCATAAAGCGAGCATTAACCAATTAATCTCAGCCGCAAACACCTATACCGATCGGGCAGCAATCGAGAAACTATACATCCAAACAGATAAACCCAATTATGTTGTCGGCGATACCTTGTGGTTCAAGGGTTACCTTGTTAATGCTTCCTATCTCGAAGCCTCCACACGAAGCGGTATCGCTTATATGGAAATTGCCAATGACAGCAACCGCGTTGTAAAACGGATCATGCTGCCCCTTTATGGAGGAATTACGATAAGCCAGTTTGCCCTAGACAAAGAAGACATGCAACCTGGGGACTATGTGATGCGGGCCTATACCCAATCGATGCGGAATTTCGGGGAAAATTATGTATTCAAGAAACATTTCTCCATCAACAATCCCACCGATCAAAATTGGCTGATCAGCTACCGTGCCAAGGTGGAGAAAATGGCGGGAAACAAAGACCTTTTGGTCCAATTAACGCTGAACCGGATGGACAAGACCGCAATCGGCTTGAGGGGGGTGCAGCTAAGGCTCAGCGACGGCAGGAAGATTTTGCTTAAAAAGAACCTGGAAACGACAATCGACGGCCTGCTGGAAGCTCGTATTGATCTTCCTCCGGCAGCCGATACACGACAGCTCACCCTAAGCTTGCAGGACCTTCGCGAAACCGGAAATCCCCCTTCCTTCATGTTCCCGCTCATCGCCAATGACCCTGAAGCGGTCGATCTTCAATTTATGCCAGAGGGCGGGAAACTGCTCGCCGGCATTCCGGCCCACGTGGCCTTTAAAGCCTTGGGCAGCAATGGTCTCGGAACAGCGCTATCGGGAAAGATCTATGATAGCAAGGACCGCGAAGTGGCCCGCTTTCAATCTACCCATCTGGGTATGGGCGTATTCGACTTTGTTCCGCAAGCGGGAGAGAACTATTTGGCGAAGATAGCTTTGCCAGACAGCCCCCTCAAAACGTACCACTTACCCCAGGTAGACACGTCGGGGATAAGCCTTCATGTCGCCAACCCCTTTCAGCAGGATACCTGTACCATCACTATCCAAGCCACACCCGATGTCGCCTCAAAGGGGGGTACCTATTATCTCATCGGACAGGCAAAAGGTATTGTGGCCTGTTATGGTGCTGCCTTCTCATTTGACAAAGGCAATGTTAACCTGAAGGTCAATAAAGCTGCCTTTCCCAGTGGAATTGTACGTTTCACTATCCTCAGTCCCGACAAGCTTCCCCTTAACGAACGCATCGTCTATATCGACCACGAAGATAACCTCAACATACAACTGATTCCCGATAAAGCAACGTACGGTCAACGGGACAGCGTGGCATTATCGATTCACATATCAGACAAAAGCGGAAAACCGGTACAAGGAAGTTTTTCCCTCGCCGTAACCGACGATGCACAGGTCAAGACAGACCGTATCATTGAGGGGAGCATAATAAGCCATTTACTGCTCACATCCGATTTGAAAGGAAACGTTGAGAAACCGGGTTATTATGTAAACCCATCAAGAAACATCAACGTATGGCAACACCTCGATCAACTGTTATTGACGCAAGGCTGGGTGTACTACGACTGGCAGGAAGTCTTCCAACCGGAAAAAGTCTTTCTATTCCCACCGCAAAAGGATTTTGCAATCACCGGAACAGTAAGCAATGCCTTTAACCGACCCGTTGCCGGCACAGGAGTCTCCCTTTTCTCGCAAAAGCCTTTCCTATTAGCCGATACCCTTACTGATGAAGCGGGTATTTTCACCTTTCAGAATATTATTCCGCTGGATACACCTGCTTATTTCATTCAAGCCAGGAATAAAAAAGGGAAACATTTTAACGTAGGCATAGAAATCAAGGCATTCGACCCTCCTATCTTCGTGCCTTACAAGGGGCATAGCCAACCCTGGTATGTCAATGTCGATACCGGCAATTTAAAGCGGGCTCAAAAACATGTCCAACTAAAAAAGGAACAAGAATATGTCGGCGGTGGCATCGTCCTAAAGGAGGTAGAGGTAACTGCCAAAAGAATCGTCAAGGATTCTAAAAACCTCAATGGCGTTGGCGGGGCCGACATCATTATCGGTGAGGAAGAATTGGAGACAAGGGGTAGGACAAGCTTAGGGGACTTGTTGGAGGAAAAGGTAAAAGGATTTCGAGTGTGGACCAATAAATATGGTACACGCTATTACCGCATTGACGACAAATTAGTCCATTTGGTCATCGACGGGATGGATACCGAGTTTTTCCGGCCTGCGAGCACTTCCCTTTATGATTATTTCAAGGAATATTTCGATTACTATGATGCCGAGGAAATCAAAGGAATTGAAGTAATGAGCAGCAGCAAATATTCGATGCGGTACACATCTCGCTTCCTCCCACCTTTGGCCAATCCTTTTGGACATGCCTTCATCGAGATCACCACAAGGGGTGGGAAAGGGCCTTTCGTGAAAAAGAGTGTAGGCACCTATTTATACAAGCCCCTGCCCTTTACTCTCCCCAAGAAATTCTATTCACCTAAGTATGACGTCAACAGCCATGCCGACATGACCGACATACGTTCTACCCTCTATTGGAATCCGGATATCATCACCGATAAGGAGGGCAACGCCCATGTTGGCTTTTATACCGCAGACAACCCCAGTAGGTATACCCTTATCCTGGAAGGCAGTGACCTACAGGGAACAATGGGTGCCCAACAGCAAAGCATCAAGGTTGAAAAATAACACCATCTTCATGCTTCGTTGCCTCCGACACCCCCTATCCTATTTCATCAACTCTTGTAAAACAGCCGCGATATAAAGCTGAATAGCCTGGCGATGGTTATACACCCCCAGTGAAACGAATTTCACATCAGCACCCTTACTTTTCATGGCACTTTCCGCATTTTCCGCATTCAATACCGGCACTATATCATCACCCGACGAATGGAACAAGATCACCGGAGAGTTAGGCTTCCAATCGTATACGTTATTCGCACGCAGCGCATTCATGAAGGGCGCATTCGTCTCGTTCAGGATACCTTGAATAAAGACGGGAGCAAATAATTCAGCAGGATTATCACTTACATCCGCCGCCAAGAGATTGCCAGACGCTATCGCCGCTCCTACTTTCACGGCATTATCGGGTGTAAGGAGCTCCGTCAAAGGAGCATTGATGCCATATAATTGATTATACGTTAATAAGGTCCACATATAAAAGGAAGCCGCCATTGCGGGCATATCCGTATTTTGGCTCAGCACCCATTTTGCCGTACCGACCACATCATAGGTTCCTGCTCCCGGGTAACTGGCTTCCACGGTAAACTCATTGGCGGCAGTTTCCTGGATAGCCTGGTGCAAGGCCATAGTGGCGTAGCCACCTTCGGAATAGCCTAACAGGCGTATCTCTTTCTTCACATTGATTTCATTCGCCTTGGCAAACTCCTTTGCGGCACGCAACATATCAAGGCTGGCAGATGCCAAACTAGCCTTATCAATATAAGGATGGGCCAAGTCGCTACTCACCCCGTAGCCGATATAATCGGGCATGACAACCAAGTAAGGTTTGGCCAGCGCTGCGCCCACCGTACCTGCTAAATAGGCTTCCATATTTCCCACCGGTTGATAGGCCGACGGGGCCTCTTCTTGTGTAGTGATCGTACCATGTTGGAAGCTTAGCATCGTAAATTGATCCTTATCGTTATCGGGCACAATGATAAGGCCGGATGCCTGGATTTCGTTGCCTTCAGGAAAATCCGTCTTATAGACAATGCGGTATACCTTGACACCATTGGCAATGAAGGGTGCCAATTGCGGATCCAAGGCCTTAATGTCTCCGGCAGAGACATTGGTGACATTTTCACTGCTTATCAGATATTCCGGTGCCGGTGTTGGCTCGGGACCTTTGTCTTTAGAACAGGCAGCCAACAAAAAAAGCACCACAAGGGCAGGCGACAAAAATCGGATGTAAATTTGTTTCATTAATTGATCGATTAGTATAGTTTGTTGGATGGTTAGGATTTATTTACTGAGCTTAACGCGCACGGCATTCAAGCCTTTTGGTCCCTTTTCCGTTTCAAAGGTAACCTTATCATTCTCGCCGATCTCCTCTTCCAGTCCGTTGACGTGTACAAAAATACTCTCCTGAGTTTCCTGGTCTTTTATAAAACCATACCCTTTGGATTCATTGAAGAAGGTAACAACACCTCTTCGGATCAAATCAGCAGGATCAGGTGCTTCCTGTTTCGCAATACTAACTTCAATATCCTCCGGCTTAATGACCTTTTTCTTGTTAGGATCAGGGGGAGTTGTGCTGATATTTCCATCCTCATCGACATACGCAAACATCTCTTCAAAGCTCTTACCCCTTCCCGAAGTGTTTTTGCGCTCTTCCCGCTTCTGCTCTTTTTCCTGTTTCTTTTTTAATTTCCTTTTCTCTTTTTCTTTCTTGTTAAATGTTTCTTGTGATTTAGACATATAGGTTTTAAAAATTATTCGTGCTGTGTATACGTGTATCCATTGAATCAAAGAATGGGGTCAAACCATCATTCCCGAATCAATATGTAAATGTACAATAAATAGCGACTAATTGCTAATTGTCTGCGGGTTTTTCCTAAGACCCCGACAAGATATCAACAACGGTTGCATAATAGGGGAAGAATGATTAGTTTTAAGAAGTCATTAGAGAGACGTATACATTTTACGAGGATATTATCCTTCAACCTCTTTGAATATCAATATATATCAGTTTAAATTCCCAATTTTCTTGATTATGGAAAAAAAACAAACCCCAGACCAATTGACTTCCATCAACGGAAGACCCATCGCAGACAATACAAATACGCAGACTGCCGGGCCCAGGGGGCCTGCCCTACTACAAGATGTTTGGTTTCTGGAAAAATTGGCCCATTTTGACCGGGAGGTAATTCCTGAACGAAGAATGCATGCCAAAGGTTCAGGTGCCTATGGTACTTTTACCGTTACCCATGATATTAAGCAATACACCAAAGCAAGCCTTTTTTCCGATATCGGTAAAAAAACCGATATGTTTGTCCGCTTTTCCACTGTAGCCGGCGAACGTGGTGCGGCAGATGCTGAACGCGACATTCGCGGATTTGCGATGAAGTTCTATACCGATGAAGGAAACTGGGATTTGGTAGGGAACAATACACCGGTCTTTTTCTTCAAAGACCCCCTCCGCTTCCCTGATTTGAACCATGCTGTAAAAAGGGATCCGAAAACGAATCTTAGAAGTGCGCAGAACAATTGGGATTTCTGGACGTCGATTCCTGAGTCGCTACATCAGGTGACAATCGTAATGAGTGACCGTGGGATTCCGAGATCGATGCGGCACATGCACGGCTTTGGCAGCCACACCTATAGCATGATTAATGCGAACAACGAGCGCGTTTGGGTAAAATTCCATTTCGTAACGCAACAGGGAATCGAAAATTTCAGTGATGAAGAAGCTGCACAGGTGGTGGCCGTAGACCGGGAAAGTGCTCAACGCGATCTATTTTACAGCATTGAAGAAGGAAAATTTCCACGATGGAACATGAAAATTCAGGTGATGACGACTGAACAGGCGAAAAACCATTACCACAATCCGTTCGATCTCACAAAGGTTTGGCCAAAAGGAGAGTTCCCCTTAATCGACGTGGGCTACTTTGAATTGAACAAGAATCCCGAGAACTATTTTGCAGAAGTCGAACAGGCTGCTTTCACGCCCGCAAATATTGTAGAAGGCATTGGTTTCTCCCCCGACAAAATGTTGCAAGGACGTCTTTTCTCCTATGGAGATGCCCAACGATACCGCTTGGGAGTCAACCATCATTTAATTCCCGTCAATCAACCAAGATGCCCGGTCAGTTCCTTCCACAGGGATGGTGCCATGCGTGTAGATGGTAATTTCGGCGCTAAAGTCCATTATACACCCAATAGTCAAGGTGCATGGAACGATAAACCCAGTGCCAAGGAACCACCTTTGCCTTTAGAAGGGGATGCCGATAACTGGAATCACTATGAAGATGACGATGACCACTATAGCCAACCCGGCAATTTATTCAGGTTGATAGGTCCGGATAAACAACAATTATTGTTTGAAAACACTGCAAGAGCCATCAGCGGTGCCGAAGAGTTTGTTAAAATCCGTCATGCCCAGAACTGCTACATTGCAGACCCGGCCTATGGTGAGGGAGTGGCGAAGGCAATGGGGATCGCTATCGACAAAGTCGTTACCAGGGAGTTATGTGACTGGTTCCGGGCAAACCCGAAATTTATGGTAAAAACGGATAAATCGTGATTTTGCGAAGAGGTATGTAGCTCAAACCTATATCATCTTTGGGCTTTATAGCCTCATTCTATGGTCATTCTATCCCTTTTGTTTACCCAATTTAGCCTTCTATACCCTCATCTAACACTATGTTAACCCTTCGTTGGGTATAGAATGGGTAGCCAATGGGTATAGAATGGGTAAGCAAAGGGTATGGAAAGGGTAGCCAATGGGTATAGAATAGGTAAGCAAAGGGTACGGAAAGGGTAAGCCAATACTAAGCCTGGCCTAAACAAAACCCTACCCCTCTTGCGACGGCAGATGCATAAATTATTTTTCTAACTTTGCAAAAAACAAGGCAATGAAGACATGTTGAGATTGCCCTTTATCCACCTTTATGAAATTTATATTCACCTTCTTTATTTTAGTCTTAATTACCACAAGCTGTACAAAAGAAAACCTGCCCGGTCCTGACGCTCATTCATCCACTTTTGATGACCCCAATTGGTTAAAAATAGAACTGCCGGGGGAGAGGGAAGCCCATTCTGTTTATGGCGACATCAATGATACCCTTCTTGTGTCTACCCATATGTACATCTTTATGACGGTAGATCAAGGAAAAACGTGGACAAAAACTGCTTCATTTCATAGTAAGACCTATAATTTTCTTTCAGCAAAGGATAGTTTGTTCGCCTTGACAGCACATTTCTTAACCGATGAATATGGATATCCACTCGCTTCTTATGCAGACGAATTTTCTGTCGATAATGGAGAAAGTTGGGAATATACAGGCAAGTATAACATTTCAAAGGACCGTAAAATGAAATATGCTTTCGCGAAATCGAATGGTGGTACCATATACCGACTTAGTGAAAACATTGAACTCTTTGAGGGCAGCGAAACGGATGGATACGTTTTAAAAAGGACTCTACTTAAAGGGGATGCAGGCTCACTTTCCCCGGTTCAACTTCCGTTTGACAACCAGCTTACCAACTTATACATAGACAAACATAATAGGCTTTATATTACCGCTACCGCTGCCATTCATGATGAAAAATCCGGAAAATACGTAAGAAATGAAGACGGCAATCCTGCCATTATCTACATTTCCAAGGAATCAGCGGATAAGCTATCCTTTCCCTAGAGACAATCTTATTCCAACGCTTTACTTATAACAATTTCTATATATTATTAACAATCAATTAGTTAAACACTCAAGAATTCAATAATGAGTGCATTCAACTTGGATGGTTTCCATATTTTGCCTATACTCCATGCCAGTCAGAGTTCTTCAAAAAAATTGAGACGGAGCTAAGGAAATCCTTTGCTATTTACCCCGATATCAAGCTTTTTTTATATTATTGTGAAGGATCATTCCGTTTAGCACATTATTTATGAAAAGATTAATACTTATGGCGGTTACGTTCATCTACACTGCCTCCATTGCCCTCGCTCAACATGGACAAGTTTTCGAAACGCGTACGGTAACGAGTAAGATTCTTAAGATGGAGCGCAACTACTCGATTTATTTGCCCGCCGGTTATGACGCGAGTGATGGCAGCTATCCTGTTCTGTACCTGCTGCATGGCAGTGGTGACGATCATACGGGGTGGGTGCAATTCGGACAAGTGCAGCACATTGCCGATAAAACCATTGCCGAGGGAAGGGCGGCTCCTATGATTATTGTCATGCCGGATGCCAGTGCCGGGGTAAAAGGCTACTTTAATAATATAGATGGCAATTTCAATTATGAAGATTTCTTTTTTAAGGAATTCATCCCATACATCGAAAAGACCTATCGTGTACGTGGTGAACGAGAATTCCGCGCAATAGCGGGTCTATCCATGGGTGGTGGCGGAACGATCTTTTATGCTCTCCATCAGCCCGACTTATTCGCCGCGGCGGCACCCTTAAGTGCGTCGACAGGAAGCTGGGACTTCGAACAATTTAAACAACGCACCAAGAAGTCGGGCCCTAAAGCTTCGTTGAAGCAAATGGAAGACTATTATGCCCGGCACAGCCTGCCCGGCATAATAAATGGCTCTTCAGAAGAGACATTGCTAAAGATCAGAAAAATACGATGGTATATCAGCTGTGGTGATGATGATTTTCTTTGTGAAGGAAATAGCAACATGCACGTCCTCTTCCGTCAGAACGAAATCCCTCATGAATTCCGCGTGAAAGATGGGGGACATACTTGGACGTATTGGCGTAATGAGTTACCCCTTGTCATGGAATTTGTATCAAAATCGTTTATACGAGGTTAGAGTAATGATGCTCCTTGGTCTTCCTACACCCACCTCGGTCGTCAACGAAGACCAATCTTCGCTACTTTAAATTTACCTTCAGATACGACAACCGAATCCAGAAACTCATTTCTTCCACTGCTGCTGTCATACGCTATCAGCGTTCCGGAAAATGTACCACTTATCTGCGTGTCTGTGATTTCGGAAAACGTTACAAAAGCAGGCTTATAGAGTCCGAACATGGGATTCTCACCCGCTCCGCCCGCAATATAAAGAATACCATCCTCATCATAGTATCCCATAGAAAAAACAAAATCAGGATATGCATCCCCTTCACCCGGGATATTCGAATAATCCACGCCAGTTAAGAAGCCTTCGCTATCACCGACAAAGACGCTTAAGGTATTGCGACCGGATTCGAAGATATTCTTCGTGCCGCTTAACTGAATGGAGTATGCCTTCGTATTTTCATCGTAGCCTTGACTTCCGACTAAATTAACCTGATTACTTCCATATTCATATTGCTTCTGAACTCCATCTACGTTGAACTGGAAATAATACTCAGCGTCGCTATCTTCCTTCGGGTTGTTGGCATCTTTTGAGCAACCAACATTCAGGCTGATCAATGAAACCAAAACGATAATGTATTTTCTCATGACTTATTGTGAGGTGTTTTTTTATTTGAACGATATCCTATCGCTACCCCGATACTTGCAAAAACGATGATGCTCAAAATCATATTGTAAATAATACCTGCACCATTATCGATATACCTGTTATATTGTTCCACTGTCTCCGTAAAATTTTTCATATAACTGAAGATGCCACCACCCTCCCCGCCCCAGTTCTTTACCACATCCGACTGGAAATAGTAACTCAATGGCACACCCAGCAATGCACCCAAGATCCCAAAAACAACCACTTTGTTCTTCCGCTTGTCGAGAAGTAAATAAACAGCGAGATAGAGCATGATACCCAATGGCATAAACAAAAGCGTAACCAGTATAAATACTACCCGGATCGCTACCGGAGGCAGTGCTGCTCGCCTTGAAAGCCTGCTACAAACCCCAAGGAGCGTTTTCTCTCCACGGGTAAAAATGTTCAGTATGCGTGAGTAGTCCATAACAATTTATTTACTTCAAATATAACGCTATGGAAAGCGAGGTAAAACCGGTATTAATTTTCTGTCGGATTTCAATGATTTATCGTAGCGAACACTTTATTTTCTGTTAAAAAGTGTAACTTACAGGGTCATTGCTTTCAGTATGAAGAAGCTGTCTAGCCTTATTATTGTCCTCCTTACCTGCTTCTTTGCAGCGGGGCAGGCATTACAGGAAAGGCTGGATTCACTATCGCGCGTCATTGCCGCCATGCCCCCACTCGATACACTTACAATCAACCTGAGGAATGACTATGTGAAGCAGGCTTTATTCGCCAATCCTACAGATAGCACCCTGACGGCCTTCGTACAACAAACTATGGAAACGGCGGAAAAAGCAGGTTATGTCAAGGGCATGCTATTGGCTTACGAACGCTTGGCACTCATTGCCCAGTATTCTTTTTCCGATCCGTATAAAGCACTGGATTATTACCATCATGCACTTTCCTTAGCAGAAAGCAAGCCACAGCTTCATGCGTACAAATGGGGAATTATAGGCGGAATAGCGACCCTTTACTATGAACAGGAAGAGTATGAAAAAGCCCTGCAACACTTTCAGGAAATTTTATACCATAATAAGGACCTCGGCTTAACAGCCACGGCAAATATTGCGAATGTGTATGGATCGATGGAAAACGTTGATTCGGCCATATACTACTATAACAGTGCCCTGCAATACAAGCAACTGGAAGAAAACCCTACCTACAAAGCTAACCTATACAGCAATCTCGCCTTGATGTATGAAAAAGCCGGAGACGCAGAAGCCGCCGTTGCGTCTGCAGAAAAAAGCCTGGCATTGATCGATACCCATGGTATTGAGTTTGTGCGCCCGACGGCTTATGCCAATGCTTCCATGGCTTACCTAAAAGCTAAAAATTTTAAAAAAGCGACTCACTATGCAAGAGAATCTTTAAAGCTCAGCGAAGCGCAAGGCAATCTTTTCCTGCAAAAATCAGCTTGGGGAACGTTGGCTGATGTCTTTGCCGCTACGGGCGATTATCAAAACGCCATTGATGCCTATACGCACTATTACACCTTGAAAGACAGCCTGAACAATCAAAACCGTCGGGTAGCGATTAACAGGAAACATATGGAGTTTAATTTCGAGAAAGAACGTTCCCGGGTTCAAGCCGAAATAAAAAGGCAGTCCTTTATTAAAAAAGTTTCCCTTCTGGGCGGTACCGGCATACTCATCGTTTCGATCCTGGGTTTTATCTTGTATAAGCGAAGAAGGGATATGCTGGCTCAAAAAAAAGATGCCGACTTCAATGCCTTGGTTTCAGATACTGAATTAAAAGCTTTGCGCTCGCAGATGAACCCGCATTTTATTTTTAATTCATTGAATTCCATAGGTGATTACATCCAAAAAAACGACAATAACGCCGCCCTGGATTACCTTACAAAATTTGCCAAGCTGATGCGCACGGTTTTGGAGAATTCAGAGCAAAAGGAGATTCCCTTGAGTGAGGATTTAACATTCATTGAATTGTACCTACAGATGGAATCAAAAAGACTTCCGGGCGAATTTTCATATAGCATTGAAGTGGAAAAGGGATTAGATATCGAAAATATACTGGTTCTTCCATTAATGCTCCAGCCTTTTATCGAAAACAGTATATGGCACGGATTTAAATCTGCAGGCACCGAAGGACATGTCTCGGTGAAGATCAAAAAGGAAAAAGATATGTTGGTTTGCATTGTGGATGACAATGGTTCAGGAAGAATTCAAAATAATGAGTCTCCTGCGAATAAGTCAATGGGTATCACCATCACCGAGAACCGCATTAAAATTTTAAACAAGCAAAAAAAGGTAAATGGAAAACTTCAGGTCATCGATAAATTTCCGGGTACGCGGGTTGAGCTCAGCCTTCCTTTAATAAGGGTTTTTTAAATCAAGTTTTATGAACGTCGCCGTAATAGAAGATGAACAACACTGCACAGACCGTATCCTTTCCCTCCTAGCGCCATACAGGAGCAGCATGCAGGTAAGCTGTTTCCGCACCGCAGCCGAAGCGGAAAAAGGGATCGAAATCCAACGTCCTGATATCATCTTTCTTGATATCCAATTACAAAACAAAACAGGTTTTGATGTGCTATCAGCAATTTCATATCGTGACTTTAGTTTGATTTTTACTACAGCCTACGAGCAGTATGCCATTGAGGCATTCAAGTTTTCGGCTGTAGATTATTTGTTGAAACCTATCGATAAAGAAGATTTTGAAAAGGCACTACAAAAAGCCTTTGACAAAGTAGAACGGGCACAACTTAATGAAAGGATCGACGTATTGCTCTCTCATCTTTCCTCCAACAATCATCCTAAACGGATAAGCATACCCTCGTACGAAGGATATCAGTTTCTCGCTATTCCAGAAATTGTCAGGTGCGAAGCAGACATCAATTACACGCACATTTTTACTTCCGCAGGTGAAAAGCATACGGTATCCAAATCCCTTAAACATTTTGAAGGACTTTTGACGGCCTATGGTTTTTTCAGGATCCATAACTCGCATCTTATTAACCTGGATTATGTGAAATCATACGCAAGGAGCGGTTACGTCACCCTCTCTGACAACAGCCACCTAGAAGTCTCATCGCGCAGAAAAGACGCATTTTTGAAAATTTGTGGTCGCTTATAAGCCGCTGCAAAGACCCTGCATAAAGGTATCGTAAACTGCCGTGCACCCATTTCTGGATACACGGCAGGATCAGCGGTTAAGTAAGCACTTGGCTCGAAATACTTGCACGGAGCTCCTTTGCGGCTTCTACCATCTCGATCAATGCTTTTTTCGTTTCTTCCCATCCGCGGGTCTTTAATCCGCAATCCGGATTCACCCATAGCTGTTGATAGGGAATGACCGCTTTTGCTTTTTTAAGCAAATCAATCATTTCCTCCCTGTCGGGCACCCGCGGCGAATGGATATCATACACACCGGGTCCGATTTCATTCGGATAATTAAATTCAGCAAATACATCCAGCAATTCCATTTGGGAGCGTGAGGTTTCTATGGTGATTACATCCGCATCCATATCAGCAATACGTTGGATGATATCATTGAACTCCGAATAGCACATGTGCGTATGAACCTGTGTATCATCTTGTACACCACTAGCGGATATACGGAAGGCATTCACCGCCCAGTCGAGATACGCCGCCCAATCATCCTTCCGCAAGGGCAAACCCTCACGTATGGCGGGTTCATCAATCTGTATGATCTTAATACCTGCCCGCTCTAAATCGCAAACTTCGTCACGTATAGCGAAAGCGATTTGGGTACAGGTTTCAGACCGAGGCTGATCATCCCGGACAAAAGACCACTGAAGAATAGTTACCGGTCCGGTTAACATTCCTTTTACCCATTTATTGGTGCGGGACTGGGCATAGGTTGACCATTTTACCGTCATTGGAAAAGGCCGTGATATATCCCCGTAGATGATGGGAGGCTTCACGCAGCGGCTGCCATAACTTTGTACCCAACCATTTTGTGTAAAAGCAAAACCAGCCAACTGTTCCCCAAAATACTCCACCATGTCGTTGCGTTCGAACTCGCCGTGTACCAGTACATCCAGGCCAATTTCCTCCTGCCAGCGAATTGCCCTTTCCGTTTCCTGTTCCAGTCGGCTGTTGTACTCCCCTTCCGTGAGTAGGCCTTTCTTAAATTGAGCACGCCAGCTCCTCACCTCTGAGGTCTGCGGAAAAGAGCCAATGGTGGTGGTGGCAAAAACGGGAAGACCTAGCAATTGCTGCTGCCTTTCACGCCGCAAGGGGAAGGGACTTATGCGTTTTGCATCTTTTTCAGTACGCGCTTTGATCCTATGCTTAACCGCCGGGTTATGAATGAGCGCTGCATTCCTTTTGGTGACATGCGCATACCTGTTTTCCGCCAAATGATGCAAGTGTCCGGCACTTGGCTCATCCGCTGAAAGGTTTTTAAGCAGCACCAGCTCATTTATTTTCTGTTTAGCAAAGGCCAACCATTCTTTTATTTCCGGCAGCAATCCGGTTTCTTTGGTTTCATTATCCAGGTCACAGGGTGAATGGATCAACGAGCAAGAAGGTGCTATCCACACACGTTCGGTACCCAGCTTTTCTTTGGCTGCCTGAATGATGGCAAGGGATTGGTCGAAATTATTTTTCCAGATATTCCTACCATCGACAATGCCCAAAGAAAGGATCATCTTATGAGGAACTTGCGTCATTACCTCGTCTAATTGCTGAGGGGTGCGTACTAAATCGATATGGAGTGCATCAACTGGCAATGAAGTAGCCAAACGGCTATTGTTGCCCAAGCGATCGAAATAGGTAGCCAGCATCATTTTCAAAAAGGGAAACTCCTTTCGAAGAACCTTGTAGGTTTCTGAAAACACCTGCTGCTCCTTTTCGGTTAAGTCTAGGGCCAAAAAAGGTTCATCAAACTGTATCCATTCCACTCCTAAACCCTTTAGTTTATGTAGGATATCAATATAAACAGGTAACAAGTTCTGAATAAGGTCGATCTTCTGAAACCCTGTTTCTTTCTCCTTTCCCAATAACAAGTACGATACGGGGCCGATCAGCACAGGTTTTGTAAGGATACCCAGTTGCTTGGCCTCATAAAATTCATCGATAATTTTTGTCGAAAACAACTTGAATTGTTGGTTCTTATGAAATTCGGGAACGATATAATGGTAATTGGTATCAAACCATTTTGTCATCTCCATCGCCACAACATCAAGTCCGTCTTTCTGGTAACCCCTTGCCATGGCAAAATATAAGTCGAGTTCTTCATTTCCTTCCTTTTGTATTACCTGATGGTAGCGCTTTGGAATGGCACCGAACATACAAGAGTGATCCAACACCTGATCGTAAAAGGAGAAATCATTGGAGGGTATCAGGTCAATACCGGCATCTTTTTGAATCCGCCAATTGTCATGACGGATTTGTTTCCCGACAGTAAGCACATTTCTTAGGCCTGTCTTACCTAGCCAGTACTGTTCACAGGCTTTTTTCAATTCACGGTGGCTACCAATTCGCGGATAGCCTAGGTTTTGCGTTAGCATTCTTTTAAGAGATTAAATAAAAAAATCGGTTAAAAGTTCTGATTGCTAATCTTCGCAATACTTCGCAGAAAAAGAAAGGAAAGGAATGAGCCAAATACGATCGGCATATGATATCGATATGCCAATAAATGACGTAAATTAATCAAACCTGACCAACACTCCAAACCGCGAAAGCATTGTCAATTCAGTATGTGGCAGGTCTCCTGGCTCGTAACATTTCTACCGTCCTTCCCATCCCTACAGGGACAGTGGACATCTATTCGGCAAAAACTATTGTGTTACTTACAGTTGCGCGACAGCTCGTGATTTGCACACGATTCCCTCTTAATTTACAATGAAGTAAAACCCATACCGGTTGATGAAGAAAATAAAAAGAACTTACATCAATGCAAAGTTAGGTATTAAAACTGAGAAAAAACGCAATTTCTCATGTGCTGGTAAGCTAGGCCTCACAGCTCGAACAGGTCACCAAATTTGCGATAAACTCTTTGGAAACACTTTGGCTCCGTTGGTAATACAAAGTCTTCACGCCCAATTTCCATGCTTCGATCATCAGTGTATTGACATCTTTAATAGGTAAATTGGAGGGAATATTCAAATTGAGGCTCTGGGCCTGATCGATGTATTTCTGCCGAATAGATGCCTGTTGGATGATCTCCAGCTGACTGATCTCCTTAAAGGTCTTGAATACGGCTTTTTCTTCCGGGGACAATTCGTTAAGGTGTTGTACACTGCCATGATTCAGCATAATGCTACGCCAGATATCTTCGTTATCTATTCCTTTTTCAATCAATAATTCGCGCAAATATTTGTTCTTCCGCATAAAATTGCCCTTGGATAGCCCCGCCTTATAATAATTGCTGCTAAAAGGTTCAATACCGGGAGAAGCCTGCCCCAAGATGGCAGAAGAAGATGTCGTAGGTGCGATGGCCATTAAGGTGGTATTCCGCCTCCCATAGTCTTTCAGCAGTTCGGGTTCACCATAGATATTGGCAAGTTCCGTACTCGCCTTTTCAGCTTTCTCACTGATATCTTTAAAGATGCGGGTCGTTAACTGCTTCGCCTCCATGCCCTCAAATGGGATCCTGTTTTTTTGCAGGTAAGAATGCCAGCCCATCACCCCCAAGCCCAAGGCCCGGTGTCTTTTTGCAAAACGATTGGCAGAAGCCAGGTAATAGTTATTTTCTGTTTTAGCAATAAATTCCTGAAGAACAGCATCAAGGAAATAAACCGCCAGTTTCACCGCCCCCGTATCTTTCCACTCATCGTATAACTCGAGGTTCATTGAAGATAAACAACAAATAAAAGACTCATCAATGGAAGAAGGCAGGGCAATTTCCGAGCAAAGATTGCTGGAATATATTTTCAGATTCTTGTCTTTGTATACCTGGGGTTTATTACGGTTAATGTTATCTGAAAAGAAAATATAGGGCAAGCCTTTCTGCTGCCTACTTTCCAGCACCTTGGCCCATATCGCCCTTTTCTCCATATCGCCATCAATCATTTCCTGCATCCAATAATCAGACACACAAATACCGGTAAACAGGTTCTGTATGGGATTTCCGATATTCTTTATTTCCAAGAACTCCTTGATATCCGGATGGTCAATGTCGAGGTAAGCCGCAAAAGCACCCCTTCTCACCCCCCCTTGGGAGATGGTGTCCATCACGGTATCAAATAGTTTCATAAAACTCACGGCACCGCTGCTTTTGCCATTATCGGTTACCGCACTTCCCCGTTCACGCAATGAGCCGAAGTAGCCTGAAGTTCCCCCGCCAATCTTGGTCTGCATGATAACCTCACCCAACTTATGGGTAATTCCCTCAATATTATCGGGCACAAATACATTGAAGCAAGAAATGGGCAGCCCCCGCTCCGTCCCCATATTTGCCCAGATCGGTGAGCTTAAGCTCATCCAACCATTTTCAATCATCTCGATAAAGGCCTCGCTAAGTTCCGGTTTATACAGGCGTTTGGCAGCCGCCACGGCAACGCGTTCGATTGCAGTCTTCGTCGTTTCGCCCTTTAACAAATAGCCACGATTGAGTATTTGTTGACTCTCTTCATTTAACCACCAAAGTCTTTCCATATAGCTATCTAATTATGAGGTATTTAAAATAAATCATTTGCGGTAATACTTTTATCGTGTTTCGTATAATCCACAGGTCTTTTTGCAAAAAAGTCGTCCATGCTGTTCGCGAATACCTCTTCTTCAAACCAAACCATGGGCTGGTATTCCAGTTCAGAAACCTTATATAATTGTTGTAACCCGATTTTTTTAAGGCTGTCGTCGATACGGTATTTCATGAAGTTGAGCAGGTTTTGTTTACTGATATTGTCGATCTCCCCATGCTCAAAGATCCAGTCCAGAATTTCAGATTCTACCTGAATCGAATGCGTTACAATCGCTGAGACCTTCTTCTGGGTTTCTTCATCAAAAAACGAAGGAAACTCCTCTTTTATTTTATTGACGATGTACATGCCGGCATTCGCATGGACTTGCTCATCTACGGATGTCCAGGCAATGATATTGCTGATGTTTTTCATCATCCCCTTAAAACGGGTAAAAGAGAGTATGATGGCAAATTGGCTGAATAAAGAAACATTCTCAATGAGCATGGCAAACAAGATCAACGAAAACAGGTATTCTTGTTTGTTTTCCGACTTCGTATAGGCCAGTGCTTCTGATAAATAATCGACCCTTTTGCGGATAACCGGCACATGGATCAACTGTTCAAACTCGTTGTTATAGCCCAATACTTCCAATAACCGGGAATATGCTTCCGAGTGCCGGAATTCACACTCGGCAAAGGTGCTGCCCAACCCATTAAACTCAGGTTTTGGTAGGTGGGTATACAAGTTTCCCCAAAATGACTTTACGGCGACTTCAATTTGTGCAATGGCTAGCAAACTTCTTTTGATGGCTTCTTTCTCACGCAGATCCAAGTTGGAATGAAAATCCTGGACATCTGCCGTAAAATCCACTTCTGAGTGTACCCAGAATGACTTGTTAATTGCTTCCGTAAAACTTAAGATTTCGGGATATTCGAAGGGTTTATAGTTGACCCTTTTGTCAAAAATGCTCATATTACCTTTAATTTTTTGTTTGAAATTCAAAAATTTAAAAGTAAGTGTACAAATGGGATACAGAATAAGGATAGTAGATGTTATACCGTTGTATTCATTTGGACATTTACTTCACTTGCGAAAGTAAAGTCAAGCAGGCAAGGAAGGTGATCTGGCTTATAAAAATAAATTTCTACTTACAGTTGCGCAACAGCTCGTGACTTGCACACGATTCCCCTTTTTTATTACCATTGTAATACCTTTTTGCTATGATTTTACAGTAGAACAAAACTATCGTTTTAAATCGGGGAATAAAGGTTTATTTATCCACAGTAGCATATTTATCCACATGGATCGAATAAGAGTCTGCAAGCTTGGTCTTTAGCAGTGGTCAGCTGTCAGCGATGAGCTCTCAGCTATTATATCCACGTCTTTTCGACTGGAGCGAAGCGAAAGGGAGAAATCTATCCTGCTTAGATTCCTCCATGCGCATTGCATGCTTAGTCGGAATGACGTACCCTCCGTGCGCGTCTTTGGACACTTGGTCGAGATGACACGTTCGCGCCCAATACCTAATACCTCAATTAACAGATTCCGGGGCAAGCCCGGATGACGACAAGAGTCACCCTTATTCCTTTTCCTTCAGTCCGTTTACAAACAGGTTCATCGCCTCCGGGGAGCCATACATTATCGTTGAATATGTTTTACCCAGTCCGGGTTTGGCGCTCAGCCTATCTTCCAAAAACTTTTTAAACTTAAGTCCCCATGCTTCCCTTAAGACCCGCAAGTGTTCAGGATCATGGTTGATACTGACACTATTTACCAAAGCCATGATCGTTACCCCGCTCTGCCCTACGGATTTCATCGTGGCAGGACATGATGTATAGCGCCAACCTTTTTTGTAATCATTCCAGGTATCGTTATTAAGGTTGGTAACTCCCTTCAAGAGACTTTCAGGTATTCGGGGATCGCCGGTAAGACGGTAATAGTAACTAAGGCCGTTCAACCTTACCGAGGTAATAAAGCCTGCCTCCCCTACATGTGGGGTCACTCCTTTTTTCCGGTCCGCGATCGACACGCAATTGCAATGGCCCCAAGGTAATTCGTACAACCAGCCCCCGCTATGAGGATTTTGCTCCACCAATGCTTCATCGGCGATGAAGCGCATGGCATTAAGACAACGTTCGGAGGGATTGATCTTATACAGGCCGGCCAGTGCCAGCATGGTCCAACCGTTTACTCTTCCAGAATGGCTTGTGCCCTTAAATTTATATTGTCCATCTTCGGTCAACTTCATCAGGTTCTCCCCGATCTGTTCCACGGTTTCCTTCACCCAGGGATCACCGGTCAACAAATAATAATGCGCCATCCCCAAAGTCCAGATATGACCCAAATTATAGGGGTCAAGGCAAAGATAAGGATTGGGATTGCCCCCGCTTATCCTTTTACTTACATAGAGTTCACGAATTTTTTCTACAGGATGAAACCCGCCGACGTGACCAATGCTGTGCTCGTGTACCATCCCCGGACGGGACGGATATTCCGGGCGTTCCCAACGGGAAAAATATGTCTTAAGTTCCTCATTCACGGCATGTACCACGTCTACCTCACTATAGTGGCGGGCAGCCTGTTCTGCCACATAGAAATATTTGGGATCTCCGGTTCTCGCAAACTGCGTAAAGATATGCAAGGGCGTATCATATTCATTATTCCCCCAGTTGACACCGCGTTCTCCCCACCAATCGCCCCAATTCATCGCACCGTAATCACGTTGTTCTTGAATGGAATTGCAATAGCCTTCAAACAACTCATCAGCCCACCGGTCGTATTCGGCCATCCCTTCACTTCCGGCTGCTGCCACAGGTCCCCATTCCCCCGTCCGGATCGCCTGATAAGGATTTGCTATGGGGATCAACGGCTTATTAACCGACTTGGCCAGTTCGGCTCCTTCACCGTCGATATCCAGCCAAACCTGCCACCTGCGGCTCTGTCCTTCCCGCAGGCGATACGAATTCCCTTCAAACAAATAATCGTATTTATACCAAGGCTCCATGTGGTCGAAAGCCCCCGCCTCGAATGCCGGGAACAGTCCGAGCTTCGCTCCTTTTTTATCCACCTCCAGACTCTTGGGCCACTGTTGCCAGAAATCTCGCAAGGTGAGGGCTATTGCCCCTTTTCCATCATCTATTGTCATCCAGCCGGGAGCCTGCTTTCCGCTGCCCGTAGAGGACCCCTCGAAATGATAATTCTGATCATCCACCTGGAACAACCTCAGGGACGACTGCGATGATAAGTCGCCTTCCCAACCTGGCTGCCCTCCGATTGAAGCCGACTGTATGCCCGCTAGCGGGATAATTTCAAGGCTCAAATCATTTAAGGAAGTAATCATCCCCTCATCGGCATTCACGATGATCTGGGGTTCCAAATAAAGCTGACCAAGTCCGGCAAATACGGAAGCCCGAAGCCTGAAATCGATCACCCGGGCACCCTGCGGGTTGCGAAATTCGCCAGATAGGATAAGCGTGGAACGGACTTTCCCTTCAAGCTCTATTTTAGACGACTCAAGCACTGCCTCACAGCGGACGCCCTTGCTGTCTGTCAATACAAACTTGACATCAAAGCGGTCAGCGATCCTTAATAAGGCTTCCGGCACAGTCTTCAGCATCACTCGTCCGGCATCAAGCGTTAAGTCCTTCCCCTGATTGACCCGCACCGGAACAGCAGGATTTACTTCCTTGGCATTTTTATCCCAGGTCAGCCGATAGTCGGCCACGCCACCCTGTTGCGGATCTGACTGGAAATCCAGCAACACCCACCTCGCGCTTCCATCTTTCCACTGCGCCAGAACTTGGGTTTGACAAGGAACCGGTTTATTCCTAGCATCCAGCAGGACAAAGTTGCAATTTTCGGGTGCGAGTCCCTCAGCTATGGGTACACCCCCACTTACCGGGCGGGATAAAGCCATACCCGCTGTCTCCTTCACCTGAATGTCGACATAAGCCGGCGGATTCGTTTCACCCGCATGCAAAAGTCCTGTACATATAATTAGCAGGGCCAAGGTGCTTAAATATATTATCCCTTGCTGTAGTTGACTGTATAATTTTTTCATACTTGAAAGATAAGATCGGAATTCAGAAAATCTACCGGTTTGTTGACGTATCAAAACAAATAAAATACAAATAAACAGGAAGTCCAAATAAAGCGGAAGGTATAATAACGAGAACGTTGCCGCTCGTCAGTCCGCATCTTTTGCTCTCAAGTGATGATGGTGTTCGTGGATTTTATCCATCCTTGAACGGATATTCCTTACCCGGAAAAATAAGGTCCCCAATAGGCAAACCAGTCCCATCAACGCCATCGCCCAAGGGCCGCCGAGCGCGCCGGCAATGGCCCCTGCAACAAGGCTTCCGAAGGGCATCGTACCCTGCAGGCAAACGGTATAAAAACTCATGACCCGCCCCCGCTTGTCATCATCGACGGAAAGCTGCAAGATCGTATTCGTTGAGGCGGTATGCATCATCTGCCCTAGTCCGCCAATGGCAATAAAAATCAGCGAAAGCGGGAGAGAACGAGAGATGGCAAAGCATAGCATCCCCGTAGCCAATAAGATGCCGGTAAACGAAACAATTCGTTTCAGGCGTGCCATTGACTTCCTCTTGGTTAAGAAGATGGCACCGCAAATCGCGCCGACCCCGGTGGCCGTCATTAAAAACCCGAGGGTATGCGCATCCCCCAGCAGCACATCTTTCGCAAAGATCGGCGCCAGTGTGCGTAAAGATGCATTGGCAAAACTAACCACCGCCAGCATCAGCAGCAAGGATAACATAAGGTTGCTTGATCGGATGTATTGTATCCCTTCTTTCAATTTTCTGAAAACCTGGGCTTCGCCAATGGGCGCTTGCCGGCTCTCCGAAATACGCATCCAAAGCAAAAACACTACAACCAAAGCATAACTAATAGCATTGGCAATAAAACACCAACCCTCGCCGACGGCACCGATTAAAATACCAGCAATGGAGGGACCAATTAAACGCGATAAATTAAAGAGCGTTGAATTCAAGGCAATGGCATTAGGAAGTGATTCCTTATTCCCGTCCACCATTTCCACGACAAAAGATTGCCGTATCGGAACCTCAAAGGCATTGATAATGCCCAAGAAGAGGCTGAGCAGCACCAGGTGCCAAACCTCAACCATGCCAGCCAGCGTAAGCAAACCCAATACCAATGCCTGCAACAATGCAAAGGCTTCAATCCAGCAAAGGGCACGGTGCCTGTTCCACCGGTCGGCATACACCCCCGCGAAAGGGGCAATCAATAAAATGGGCACCTGTTCACAAAAGCCGATCACGCCCAATAAAAGTGCAGAGTTAGTCAATTTATAGGCCAACCACATCATCGCCATCCGCTGAATCCAGGTGCCGATCAGCGACAGGGTTTGCCCCGCCATAAATAACCGGTAATTCCTATAAAACAACGCTTTTTGCTGCAAGAAATAATTTCGAAACCGATTCGTAGTCTGTGTCATGTTCGGATTGCTTTGATGGCCCCGCTTGCTTATCTGACCACCGGAAAGGCAACGATACGAACCTTGGTAAAACCGAAAGGTACCAGCTTAAGCGTATGTACCGTATCGTCAACTTCTCCCTTATAAAGGCCTGTGCGGTCGCTTACAGGTTGCCTGGCGACCCCGTCGACCAGCTTCCAATTAGGAATTTTCTTACCCGCAGCGGTGATCTCGATGGGCGCGCTCGCCAAGTTCCAAACAAATTTATCGGGCAAGGGTTTGATGGAGACACTCAACTGCTGTTCCGGATCTTGGATAAACTTTTCCAGAAGCCCTAAATTCCACTCAGCGGTGGGGAATACACTGAAGTAGTCACCTTCTTTTTCATCATGTCCTTTCTCCCATCTCTCCCCAATCTTTAGCGCATATACCAAAGGACCGCGTTCTATCGCGCGCGAATTATGCCCCCAATTGGACGTAAACAAATGCATAGGAAGTTTTAAGGTAATCTTATCCTTGTTCTTCCAAAGTTGAGATACCGTTATTAGCTTCCCCCCTTCAGCGTGGCGCAATAGTTTACCATTCAGCATCACCTGTGCTTCTTTACACCATGCAGGTATCCGGAACTGGAGCGGAATTTGTGCAGGTTTATTTAATATAATCTCAAAATTAATCTCATCTTCAAAGGGATAGCTTGTATTCTCCCTGATCTCTATTTCCTCGTTATTAATTTTGGTCCGTAAGACATTCGGCCCGTACACCAATGCAGCCAGGCCTCCCTCCGCTGTCTTCAACCACAGATTCTGGGTATATTTTGTCCATCCTTGGTGCATATTTGCTAAACAGCAGGTATAGCCACTCCGCATCCCCAAAACGTTATTCATCTGCCGATCAAAGGGAAGCGAAAAATCAAAAACGCCACGGCTTATCTGCACCTGGTTGGCGATTTGAAAATATTGCTTTGCATTATAATCATCCGTGGTCTGCGGAGGTAAGGCATTAAATGCCATCCGTTCAAGCGCATCCATATATTGCGGGTCGCCGGTAATCTCAATTATTTTTTCGAGCGAATACATGGCTTCTACAATGGCACAGAGTTCTACGCCATGACTCGGTAAATTACCATGAAGATCTTCATCGGCCGAAAAAATGCCCATAGGTAAACCATGCAAAGTCATCAGGTCATTAAAGCCTATCTTCAGTTTCTTCAAGTAGGTGCTGTCGCCTGTACGCTGATAGTCGATAGCCGGGGCTTTTAAGCCCATCGCTACATTTACGCCATGGCGTCTCATCCAATGGTCGTCATTTTGATAAGCGGCTGCATGGATTACCCAATCACGATTTCCCAACCAGTCACTCCAACTAAATGCCTGCTGTTGGATCAAGTCCGCTAAGCCCAGCAAAGAAGCATCGCCGTTAACCGTATATAACCACTGCGCCATCATTGCATTATCATGCCCCCTAGATTCCGCCCATTTCGACCAGTGGCCTAAGGGAACTTTTCTAAGGGTTGCTTTTTGGTAATCGAAATACTTCTCCATAAAAGCGATTACCCGTTTATCTCCCGATGCCATATAATACTGTTGCATTACTTTAAGCATTACCATCTTTGGCCACCAGTCGTCGCCATTTTCCGGATGTTGCACATCGACCTCCCCACCCTCTCGTTCGGCCTTGGTAATCCCACCAAAATAACCCGATGGACGCTGGTTGCCAAGCACCCAAAAGATATATCTCAATATCTTGTGCTGAAGCACATCGTTATCCAACTGGTAAGCCAAGGGAACTGCCCCGTCCAACCAATAGGGCGTTTCTTCCCAAGCGTCGCCCCTGCCCCCCAACCAGCCATTGTCGTTTTCTAATTTATGATACACCTCATCAAGATGCCCCGTTGTACCCGCCAGCATGGTTTCCAACTGGTCTTCCAACCAGCCTGTGGGCCGGATAGCGCCCAAAGGCAAGCCTACATAGTTCGGCTTTACAAACGAAGAGGAAGTATCTGCCGGCACCGGTCTTGAATCTGCCATGGCATGAACGTTCCATAACGCACATAAGAAAACAAGTACATTTTTGATATAATTCAACCTCGATGTTATTATAGTATGAATCATGTGTTATTTTTATCACCCAAATGGAGTTGGGTATGGAAAGTTTAAAATAAACTATTTTTGCTAAGGTAAGCTAATTAAACGTTTACGGGTGAATTTTTCCTTAAAATACAAAAGAAGGGAAAGAGAAATTATCTTATAAATTCTTTTTTATCTAATCAATACGCTTACATTGCATTCAATTATACTTAAAAAGTTCATGCTTAAGCCTTCTTCCAATCATAAGATTCTTGCAATTGCCCAAACGGATAAGCAAAAAGCTTTCGAAATGGCATTCCATGAATTCTGGGAAACCTTATTCCGGCAAGCATACCGTAAAGTACAATCGGTGGATATTGCCAAGGATCTTACGCAAGAAGTTTTTATTACCCTTTGGGACAAGCTCGAAAACCTGAACGAAGAAGACAAGTTACAAGCCTACCTGTTTGCCATACTCCGGAATAAAACCTTGCAGTTATTTGAAAAAGATGAAGTGCGGCTTCGCTATGCCATGAACCATAGCCATAGCGATGAAAAGTTTGCCCCTTCATCGCATCACCTCCTGCTAGGGAAAGAAGTATTATCCATCATTAGCGATGAGGTAGCGCGCATGCCACCGCGCATGAAAGAAATCTACACCTTAAAGAAAGACAATTACTTTTCCATCAAGGATATTGCGGAAAAGCTCTCCCTCTCTGAGCAGACCGTAAAAAACCAGCTTCACCGTGCTTCACAACGCTTACGTGCGCGTCTTAAAGATTACGACCCCTCGCTAATGGCAATCCCGGTGATACTCTTATCCCCCTTGTTCGCCTAAATCTTCATCCATCACTTTTTTTAATACGCCGATGGTACTTTGTTCCGCTTTAACGGATATAAGGTAAAAGACATCGACTTGGAAACTCAAAAATTAAAAGAACTTATACAAAAATACAATGCCGGGCGGGCATCTGCGGAAGAAAAGGCGCAACTGGAAGAATGGTATGAACAACTCCATGGAAAAGAGATTGAATTCGCCAATGAGGAAGAACGAGATCGACTTAAACAGGAAATCAATGACACGCTCCATGCCCACCTCATTGAAATAAAAGATGCAGAAGAGCTGCCCGAGGAGCCATCACGAGGCTCCTTACTATCGGATTTCCCTTGGTTACAACTAGCAGCCTGTGTAGTTCTGCTGGCCATTGGAACGGCGGCATACCTTTCCGTAAAATACCCTCTCCCCCAAGCAGTTGAGAACAAAAAGGAGTTGACACAGGAAGAAGACATTGCACCCGGCGGAAACAGGGCAACATTGACCTTGGCAGATGGCAGCAAGATCATTTTAGATGAAGCAGGAGAAGGTATCGTGGCCAATGAAGGCAATGCGGCAATCAATAAAACAGCCGATGGCAAAGTTGTGTATAAGCTATCGGATAAACAGGCTATTGCCTTGAAGGATAACCAAATTGCTACACCGAGGGGTGGAACCTACCAAATCACCCTCTCGGATGGCACAAAGGTATGGCTGAATGCTGCATCTACCCTAACCTATCCAGCCGCGTTTACGGGAAAAGAACGGGCGGTCGCCTTAACAGGCGAAGCTTATTTTGAAGTGGCGAAAAATACAGAGCTGCCTTTTATTGTAAAAATAAGCGACAATATACGATTGCAAGTGTTAGGCACACACTTTAACATTATGGCCTATCAAGATGAAGCCGAAGTAAAAACGACGCTTTTGGAAGGATCGGTCAAGGTATTCAAAAACGAGGCCAGCAGCCTGCTTAAACCTGGTGAACAGGCCAGTATAGGCAAAGGAAGCGGGATCAAGGTGAGCAGCGTAAATACAGAGGAGGCAGTGGCCTGGAAAAATGGTTATTTTATGTTCAATGATGAACCTTTAGAAAGCATTATGCGGAAGTTATCCAAATGGTATGCTGTTGATATTGTCTATCAAAATATAGAAGGAAACCTCCATTTCGGCGGGATGGTTTCAAGATCAAAAAACATCTCCTCCGTTTTGCGGATTATGGAATTAACAGGAAATATTCATTTTAAAATCTCACCGGGAGATTCTTCCGGAAAAGAAAGGAGGGTAATCGTTATGCCTTAAGTATTACAAAAGGTAGCCAAAATACCGGAAGCGCGGTCAACGCTCCCGGCACTTCGTCTGGGTTACCCACCTGTTAAAGACAGGTCAAATTAAATTGCGTTCAAACAAAATCATTCAACCCAAACAATCAAATGTATGGATTTTTATACTATTAATCAGGGAAAACAGCATTTCCCTCCCCAACTTTTGCTGGTTATGAAACTCACTGTACTTCTATTATTAGCTGCTTTTATGCAAGTAAGTGCCACCAGCTACGCCCAAAAGATTACCTTAACGAAAAAAAATGCTTCCCTGGAAAGCATTTTCAGGGAGATCCAAAAACAAAGTGGATATGACTTTTTCTACAATTCGAAAATAATCAAACAAGCCAAGCGCGTCGATATCAACGTAAGCAATGCATCCTTAGAGGAGGTTCTTGAAAAATGTTTTTCCAGTCAGCCGCTAACCTATACCCTCGAATTGAATACGGTTATTATACAGGAAAAAACACCACCCGTATTTATGGCGGCCCAAGCACAGGTCATCGATGTGCGAGGTACCGTAACGGACGACAAGGGCACACCACTGGCCGGTGCCACTATCCGCGTGAAAGGCAGTAATCAAGCCACAGCGGCAGATCGGAATGGCGTCTTCACGATCAACAACCTGAAGCCAGATGCCATTTTAATCGTTTCCTATACAGGTTTTATTCAACAGGAAATCTCTATTGGCACAGGTAGCCAATTAAGCATTGTTTTAAAAGAAGACCTGGCTAACCTGGAAGAGGTGGTGGTTGTAGGATATGGAACCCAACGTAAAGTTAACCTTACGGGTGCAGTATCCAGCATCGATGCAAAAAGCATCGAAAACAGGCCTGTCAGCAACCTCGCCACCGCCCTTCAAGGAACTTCCCCCGGTCTTGTGGTTACCCGCACCTCAGGCCAACCCGGCAATGAGGATATCCAGGTACAACTGAGGGGAGCGACCTCCGCAAACGGCAATGTGAATCCGCTTGTAATCGTCGACGGTGTCTCAGCACCTATCAGCATCTTACAAACTTTAAATCCAAATGATGTCAAAAATGTAACCACATTAAAAGACGCAGCAGCTGCAGCAATTTACGGTGCCCAAGCGGCGGGTGGCGTCATTTTGGTTACTACAAAGAATGGTACTCCGGGAAAAACGAAGATCGAATATTCTAATTTATTTGGGGCAGATTGGATGCTGAATGTTCCCCAACGAATGAGCATGCTAGATGAGGCCCGTTTTTCCAATTTATCCGCGAAAAATGCCGGTGGAAGTCCCCCTTATACCGATGAAGATATCCAACGAATTTTGGACGGAGTAGAGTATTATGTCGATCCAAGTGATACGAATAAATACATTTACCTTAACCAAAAAGATTTTGTCAGCCAAACCATACGGGATGTCACCTCCATGCAAACGCATAACCTCACCGCAAGCGGAGGAACAGAAAAATTAAACTTTTTGGTTTCTCTTGGTTCATATTCAAAGAATGGTGCTTTTAAAATCGGACCAGACGCTTATCATCGCTATAATGGGCGGGTAAATTTGGGCGCAAAGCTCACCGAACATATTTCCTTTGATTCCAAGATTACCTATACCCGTGAAAAAGCCGAGATGCCATCCTTAGGCGTTCCGCAACTGCTTTACCAAGCCCTTCGCCTTCGCCAGCGGTGGCCAATTTTTACGCCAGAAGGAAGGCTCAGCGGAGAAGGATCTTTTTCTGCAAACCAGTCGTATGCCTACCTTAAGGAAGGAGGATACCATAATCAAAACAACAATGATTTCGGCGGCGTTTTTACACTCAAAGTAGCTGACCTGATAAAAGGCTTACAATTGCGAGCCATTTATGGGGGTCAATACAACCGATCTGACCGGGATATTTTTTCCCGTACCGTTGAGCTTTGGCAGCGCTACTTCCCAGTAGCTTATATTAATCAAACCAATAAATTTGAAGTTACCAGAGGGGTATATAATACCAATAACTTACAGTTTTTGGCTGATTATTCCCTAAGCTTAGCATCAAAGCATAATTTTCATGTATTAGCCGGTTATCAATATGAGGATAGTAGGAACTCTTCTGTTTATACTTCAGCACAGAACTTGGCCAGCAATGACCTGCCCGCATTGGGACTTGGTGACGATGCCACAAAAACGAACAGCCAAACCATCAACACCTATGCATACAAATCTTACTTTGGCCGGCTCAATTACAATTATCAAAACCGCTATTTATTTGAGGCAACCATCCGAACAGATGAAAGCTCGCGTTTGGCCCCGGGCCTGCGGATCAAAACATTCCCTTCCGTCTCTGCTGGTTGGAATATTCATCAGGAAAAATGGTTCCCTGCTCAAACCTTCCTTTCTTCCTTAAAACTTCGCGGCTCATGGGGTCAATTGGGAAGCGCCCTCGGGAATATCATCGGCAATTATGATTTCATGAATATGCTTTCACGGAACAATAACTTGGTGTTGGGTTCTGATGAAGAACGCGCCATGTATTTCTACCAAAGTGTTGTCCCTTCTTCCAGTTTAACTTGGGAAACAGTTGAAACGACGAATGGCGGACTGGATTTCGGAATGTTCAACAATAAACTTTTTGTCAGTGCAGATTATTATGTGAAGTTCAATAGGAATATGTTGACCCCACTTCAATTACCCGTCACGTTTGGGGTTGCTACACCCCGTACCAATAATGGTGAACTAAAATCATGGGGATGGGAAATAGAGGCTAATTACCACAATAAGGCGGGTGAAGACTTTAGTTATACTGTCGGATTCAACCTGTCGGATAATCAGAACAAATTAATGAGTTATGCCGGAAGAAAAGTGATCAGTGCCGGCATAGTAAACATCTTGGAAGACTATCCCCTTCGCTCTATATGGGGTTATGAAACCGATGGATATTTCCAGACACCGGAAGAGGTTGAAAACGCGGCCTTCTACAACGCCAATACCGGAGTTGGAGATGTGAAATATGTCGATCAAAATAATGACGGCCGTATCAATATCGGTGGCGGAACCGATGAAGATCATGGTGACCTCGTTTACCTTGGGAATGACCAGCCCCGTTATAACTTCGGCATCACGGGTGGATTTGATTGGAAAGGATTCGATTTTTACTTCTTTCTTCAGGGAATTGGTTCGCGAACCTTCTATGCCACGGTAAATACAATCAACCCACAAGTAACCGCACCTCGCCAACCCTTGGCTATACATAATGATTACTGGACAGAAGACAATAGGGATGCCGCATTCCCACGGCCCTATCGGGGAGGTCAACACAATTATGTTTTTTCAGATAAATGGATGTTGGACGGAAAATACATCCGTTTAAAGAATATACAAGTGGGCTATTCCTTGCCGAGCAATTTGTTGGAGAAAATCCACATAGCACGGGCCAGAATATACTTCAGTGGCCAAGATCTGCTGACCCTTACCAACCTCGGCATCTTTAACAACATCTTTAATCCGGAGTATGTTAACAATGTGGAGTTTGAATATCCTTTTTCAGCAACGGCTTCCCTCGGGCTTAACATCACTTTTTGATTCGATATTAATTCTATAAACATGAAAAAATTATTATATTCCATCCTCTCGTTATGCCTATGTATCAGCGCTTGCGATGTGGACCGCATTTCAGAAACAAACCTCAGTGACGGGTCATTCTGGAAAAGTGAAAATGATCTTAAATCTGCTACCAATTACCTGTACACTTTCCTGCCAAACTTATTGATAACCAGCGATAATTGGTCGGATGATGGTTTTGCCAAGGCACCTAACCCAATCAGTGATGGTTCACAGCTTGCACCCGCTACCTCCGGCAATTATAGTTCACCCTACAAACTGGTGCGGGCGGCTACAAATATTATTGTGAAGGCATCCCTCGCGGTGGATGCCGGTGTACCTCCCGCTACGGCAGATGTATACGTTGCCGAAGCCCGCTTCTTTCGCGCGTGGGCCTATTTTCAATTGGTTCAAAAATTTGGCGATGTGCCCCTCATTCTTACCTTGCTTAAAGAAGACTCACCCGAATTAATGGGACCGAGAACCCCAAAGGAACAGGTATACGAAGCTATTTATGCCGACTTGGATTATGGTATCGCTACACTTCCAACCCCTACCGAACGCGGCACATCTGGCTATGGGCGAATTACCAATACCGCAGCATTGGCTTTTAAAGCCCGGGTGGCATTATTCGAAGGCACACGTGCCAAATTTCATCAAGATGGCGATCCTACAACCGCGCTGTCTTTAGCGGTTGAGGCAGCAGGGAAGGTTATGGAAAGTGGAGAACACCATTTATTCAACAATTATTTTGGTTTGTTCCAGTATGAGGGAGAAGGTTTTCAAAACAAAGAGAACATCCTGGTTCGGCAATACGGGAAGCGTATAGACGATAATATTGTTGGATATAACTGTGGGACATTAATCAACGGAGCTACCAATGCGACCAAAGCATTGGTAGATGCTTATTTAATGAAAGACGGATTGCCGATTGGTATTTCACCCTCTTATACCCCACCCAGCACTTTCGCAGAGACATTTGTCGATCGTGATGAACGCTTGAATGCAACCGTCATGAAAGCCGGAGATCCCTATTTTTATAGTGAACCTTTCCAGGCACCGGCACTGGTCTATCATACCACAGGATATTGTCCGCGGAAGTTTGTGGATTCGTACACTGTCGGTACCGGGGTTACCTTTATCGACTACCCGATCATTCGCTATGCCGAAGTACTTCTCATTTATGCGGAAGCCCTATATGAACTTAATGGATCTATCTCAGACGCCGATCTGGACCTCAGCATTAACCTATTGCGTGAGCGCGCTGATGTACATGCACTTAGTAATGGTTTTGTTCAAGCTCACGGCCTGGATATGCGCGCAGAGATTCGCCGGGAACGCCGTGTAGAACTTGCCATGGAAGGATTCCGGTACTGGGATCTAATCCGCTGGAAAACGGCAGAAATAGAACTCCCGAAGGATGTCTTAGGTAGTTACTTCTTTGATGACGAAGTAGGGTTCTCCACCGCAAATCCTAATCTCAATGAAGATCACTATATTTTATTGCAGTCTTCCAATAACAGGAGATTCGATCCCGACAAAGATTATTTGTGGCCTTTACCGATCAACGAACTGGCGATCAACCCTCAATTGGAACAGAATCCGGGATGGAAATAAAAGATTGAAGGAATGTATTGATCAACATTAAATGTAACAGGCTGGACAAATGTCACAGCCTGTTTTTTTATCGGTGCTGAGATACTGTAGTCATGCTTTCATCGTAAAAATTTGTACTTTCGCGGTATCGATAAAAGGTAATTTCCAATTATCGTATCTTAATTTGTGTTTTTGAATCCATGATTATCATTATCCAGTGTAAGGACCAGGTAGGATTAGTTTCGACTATATCCTCCGTTTTAGCAAGGAAGAACCTCAACATTGTTTCCACACGCGAACATGTGGACAAAGAGGAGAACATGTTTTTTATGCGCGTGGAAGTAGAAGAAAATCAGCACGGGCCCTTACTTGAAAAAGAGCTGGCAGAATTGCTACCACCCAATGCTATCATCGCCGTCAATCCGCGACCCGATAAAAAGGTAGTGGTAATGGTCACCAAAGAATACCATTGTTTAGCAGATATATTGGTCCGAAATCATTTTGGAACGCTTGGCGCTGCTGTTCAATGTGTCATTGGAAACCATAAAGTGCTACAATCCGTTTGTGAACGTTTCGATATACCTTTTTCACTTATAGAATATCACGAAAATCCAGCCGGATCAGAAGAGAAAATTTTGGAGATAATTGCCGGATACAATCCCGATTATGTCATTCTTGCAAAATTCATGCGCATTTTGTCGCCGTCATTTGTGACCGAACTAAGATGGAAGTTGATTAATATCCATCATTCATTTTTACCCGCCTTTGCCGGCGCAAATCCTTATAAAAAAGCTTTTGAGCGCGGGGTGAAGCTCATTGGTGCTACCGCTCATTATGTCACCGATGAATTGGATGAGGGCCCTATCATTGCGCAGCAGATTATTCCTGTCAACCACACCTTTACTACTTCGGATATGGTTAGGGCCGGAAGGGAAATTGAAACCGCCGTACTGGCTAAGGCATTGCAATTGGTATTCAATGACCGGGTATTTGTTTATAGGAACAAAACGGTGGTTTTTGAATAGATCCAAAGTAAAAGGCCCGAAATGAAGAAGAACTTAATACTATTCTTTCCATTACTGGCATTCTTATTTGCCCATGCACAGGACGTCAAGATTGAAAAACCGGTAATCTCAGGAGAATTTGTCCATATTTTTAATCCCAACGACACACGTTTCAAGGAAGATACAACCTGGTATACAAATGACCATACCTTTATTAAAGACCAGGATGGTACCTGGCATGCCTACGGAATTATTGGACATCATCCGGTAAGGCCTTGGGACATAGAAACGCGCTTCTTCCATATTACAGCAAGTTCCATAACGCAGGAAAAATGGCTTGACCAAGGTTACGCCATGACCGCGGAGGAGGGCGTAGAACGTGTATTGTGGGCTCCCTATGCGATTCAGGACAAGGGTATCTTCTATCTATTTTATAACATCGGCAATATGCAGAAAAATGCACCAAACGAAGCGTCATGGGGACAGCTTTGTATTGCCTCAAGCAATGATTTGTATCATTGGACCCGCTATCCGTTAAATCCCATCTTTAGCGATCCCGGTCATGCCAGGGATTCATACGTTATGAAGCATAAAGGGAAGTATTATTATTATTATACCAGAACCTTCAATGAAGTTGACCATCGTTCTGCGGTGGCCGTACGGACGGGGCCCGACCTGTTCCATTGGAGTGGCCCCAAGCTGGTTCATGTCCAACCTTTTCGGGTAAATTGGGGTGGTGATGCTGAAAGTCCCTTTGTTGTATACCGCAAGGGGATTTTTTACCTATTCGTTTGCCGTGCAATGACCGAATATAATCAGACCGACGTGTACTGGTCTACCGATCCTGAAAATTTCCCATCAGGAAATTTAGTAACTACCCTTCCAGTACATGCCGCGGAAATTATTTACGACAAAAAAGCCGGTTGGTTCATTTCGAATACCGGCTGGGATAAAAAAGGGCTCTATTTAGCCCCACTGAAATGGGAAACAGCCGACTGACCATTTCCCATTTTTCATTATTCGTATTTTAAGCTTACTTTTTCAGGAACTCTTTTACGAAGGCATCATCGTTCAATTCCGGATAAGCCTTGTGCACCCGATCGATTTCCTCCATTTGTCCGGGAGACAATTCCTCATCAGGATTCAGGCACCACCTTCCCTCCAACAAACCTTGCCGCCTCAACAATTCATGGATACCGGGAATACAGCCGTGGAACGCATGAGCCGGATCAAAAATAGCCGCATTCACATCGGTTATGGCAAAACCCCGTGTCAACAACTCTTCAGCCTTTTCAATCGTCTTATTCTTCCTATATGCTTTGATTTCCTCCATCAACTCCACGGCTTTCTTAGTCCACACCGCCCAATGACCCAACAAGCCACCGATAAAGCCCTTCTCCACTACTTTCCCATCCACCTCAAAACGATAGGTACTGAGCAAATCGGCTACAATATTATCGTCATTGCCCGTATACATGGCAATGGCATCACGTCGAGATGAATTAGCCACAGCACGCATCACATCAAGTGTTTGATATCGATTAAAAGGAGCCGCCTTAATGGCTTCCACATTTTCAATCTCAGCAAACTGTACCCAAAAGTCATAGCTGAAGATACGTCCACCTACAGAAGGCTGCAAGTAAAACCCAAATACAGGGATCACTTCAGCCACCGCTTTTACGCGCTCCAGAATTTGCTCTTCCGTCCAACCTTGCAAGCCACCCATGCTGAGCAATCCGATATCATAACCATATTTCAACGCTAATTCAGCTTCTTTAAGTGCTTGCTCTGTAGGCCCGCAAATACCAGCGACCTTTATGAAAGGGCGATCAAGATTTGCCTGATCTATTTCTTCAGCCGCTAATTTCAATACCGGTTCAAACAGGTTAACTTCCGGATCGCGGATCTCAAATTGCGTGGAATGTACGCCTACGGCAATTCCCCCGGCCCCACTCGCCATATAATAACGCGTCAGCTGGCGTTGTTTTTCCTCATCAAGTTCACGATTGGCATTCAATGCCAATGGGTGTGCCGGGATAACCGTTCCCCCGTGCAACAGCGCCCGTAACGCTGGATCTAATTGTTGTGCATTCATTAAAACTTACCTTCCCTTTCTTGAAAATGTGTTGCCTTACCAAAGATTGATCCGCCTTCCTTTAGCCAGCGGGCGGTGATATCGATAATTTCACGGATAGTTACTTTAGGGTAACCGAATAAACGATGGCATTCAGAAGCGTTGCTCAATAAGGCCGTGCTTTGTACCTCATTAATGAAGCGAGGTGCTTTTTCAAAAGACCGTCCAAATTGTTCCGCAAGCCACTTTATCGAAAGCGTTTCCGGACCCGTAACATTTAATAACTTGGCAGGAGCTTCACAATGTAACAATGAACGGATCGCAATTTCATTCGCATCTCCCTGCCATATCACATTGACATTTCCCGTTCTCAAGTCGATTTCCTTTTCCTCATAGACAGACTTGGCGACCTCCAATACAACCCCATACCTAAAATCAACGGCATAATTCAAGCGGTAAATCAGCATAGGCGTATTGTTTTTCTTTGAAAAATATTGAAACATACGTTCCCTGCCTAAACAAGATTGACCATATTCGCCGACCGGTGAAGGTGCATATTCCTCAGAAAGCCCGCCATCTGTAACTGGTGTAAAAGGATAAACATTTCCACTGGAGAAGGCTACGATATTGGAATTCTTATAACGTTCGGATACACGTCCCGGAAGATATGCATTCATCGCCCAGGTAAATGGTTCATTTCCCGAAGAGCCAAATTTGTGACCTGCCAGATAAATCACATTTTCCACGTCCGGAAGGTTCTTCAAATCATCCTCATTCAATAGATCAGCAGAAATGGTTTCTATTCCGTCTCCTTCCAACTCATCTCGAAGTGCTTTATCAGAAAACCTTGAAGCGCCAATTATCTTTTTATTTAACCCCAATTTGTCAATGGCCTGTTTGGCTACCCTCGCCATACTCGGTCCCATTTTACCACCGATGCCCAATAATAGAATATCCCCCTTGATAGCAGAAATATCTTTCAACAAGGCATCAGAAGGTTGCAATAACTCTCTCTCTAAGCTTTCTAAATCTGTCATTATTTCTATTTGTTTTTACTATTTGTTTTTTTACGCTTTATTTAATGAACATATCGTATACATTATAACAGGCCAATCCCAAGAGGATCAATAAACCTATTGCCCCAAAAACCCGTATCGTTGGTGTATTTTTATATTCGCCCATAACCTTAGCTTTATTGGCAATGAAATACATGGAAAAACCTATAAATGGAACGAGGAAGATGGTAATACTTTGGGCAAAAACAATAAGCTGTAATGGCAATTTACCAAACATGATAGCAATACTAGCACCGCATACCATTACCAATCCGATAAGCAACCTGGTTACCTTGCCACTTAACTGGCTTCCATAACCCAATGAATCGCTCAACAGCGTTCCGCCTAAGGTTGCATTCCCAATCAACGAAGAAAAAGAGGCGCCAAATAAACCTATTAAAAAGAGATCCGCTGCATATACACCAAAAAGAGGTTCGAGGGCTTTCGCCATTTCGGAAGCACTGGTAACCTGTATTCCCTGAGGTTTTAATACTGCTGCCGCACAAATCAAAACGATTGCACTCATTATACCTAAAATAAGAATACCGGTTACACTACTGTCCTTTGTCTTTTCAAACTCACCATTTGGATTGACTTTCCTTCTTTCTTGTACCAAATATGATTGATAAAAAGCACCCACTATGGAAAAACAAGAGGCCATAAATGCGATGATCAAACCTTCAGAACCAAAAGGTACGGATGGAACGAAACCCTTGGCCACTTCGCTCAGGTCGGGGTTGGCAAAAAACAGGGTGGTTAAAAAAGAAAACAACATTAACCCCACCAAGGTGATCATCAACCATTCCAAAGTTTTATAGAAACCTCTAAAAAACAGCAAGACAATGCCTAATACATTGAATACTACGACCCATAATTTAGCAGAAGTACCCGTCGCTTCAGCGAGCGCGATCCCCACCCCAATTGAATTACCTGCTTGGAACGAAGTAGCGACCAAAAATATCCCAATACCAATAACAATAGCAATCTTACTTCCCCAATGCTCACGAATGGTTGTTAAAAGTGACGTTTTATTAGCCATTCCTATACGCGCACCCATGTTTGTGAAAATAACCATGAAGAAAATAGCCACCACCACAATCCAAAGCAAGGAATAACCATAAACAGCACCTAGTTTAGTCGTAATTGTAATTTTACTCGGTCCAAAGACCAATGCAGCCGTAATGATTCCCGGACCTAACATTGCCAGCCAACGTAAAAGAATTCCTTTTTTTTCCATATGTTTTCTATCTGTATTTTAGCACCTCTGTTTCCCTAACGGGAGGTGTCTTATTTCCCCATTGGCTTCGAATATACGTAAGGATTTTCGATATTTCCAAGTCGCCCAAAAAATTAAATGCCGGCATGCTCTCCTCTGCTGTTATGCCGTTTAAAACCACTTTGATCAAGGCATCCTTTTTACCATTTACCAGTTCAGAACCGGCAAGAGCAGGAAAAGTCCCTTGCACTCCTTTCCCATCGGCTTTATGACAGGATTCACAAAATTGCTGATACAATACCTCACCACTTAGCCGCGCCGTGGTCGACACCTGGTGTTCATTTTCGGTGAGAGGAGTTTTTGTTTCTTTTTTAACCTTCGCTATTCTCAATATTTTATCATCATCTTCCTTCGGCGGACCCATGGCTTTGTTCCAATCGCGATTGCTCGTGGAAATATACACATCACCCGCCGGAGAAACACAAAGGTCACGAATCCTCCCATATACTTTCTCTAAGTAAACCTTTTCCGATTCAATGCTTTTACCGTCATCACTTAATTTCAATACCCGAAGGCTTTTCCCTTTTAAAGTAGTTAACAATAAGGTGTTCTGCCATTCCGGTATCTGTCCGGAAGCATAATAATCTAATCCTGCGGGAGCGATAGTAGGAGTCCACGCACGGAGAGGCTCCGTGGTGTGATGCTCTTTCGCGTACGCGATCTCATTGGCTTCATCATGATATCCTTCAATATCCTGCCAACCATAATTGTGCAAAGGCAATACCAGGTTGACTTCATCTTCAATGGCATCACCATGTTCAGCACTATATAACTGACCGTCGGGTGCCAGTACCAATCCCTGAATGTTCCTGAAACCCCAGGCCCATACATAACTTCCTTTGATCGGATTATCATCCGGTATACCACCCTCGATGTCAAGGCGTAAAACCTTTCCATTCAGGCCGGTACTATCCTGGGCATATCCCTTTTTTGCAATATCGCCAGTAGCCCAGAACAGGATGCTATCACCCGACAATACTAAACGGGAACCATTATGGCCCGTAGAGGCTGGAATCTCCAGAAGCAGCTTGGGATCGATCAATGTATCAGGCTTATAGGTATACCGCACCAACCTCGAAAAATACTGGCTATCCCGTTCTGTCGTATAATTGAGAAAAACATATGGGAACTTGTTGGGATTGGGGTGTACGACCATTCCCAACAAGCCGGGTGTGGTTCTCACCCAAACCTCCTCTTCAATATCCAATAAAGTAATCTTCTCACCCGTTTCCGGATTGATCCGGCTTATAAAACCCTTTTGCTCTGTTATCCATATCCAGTTGTCAGGACCCCAGGTAATCTCCCAAGGAACATCCAGGCTATCCGCAATCACGCTTATGCCAAGCATTGTACTATCCAGCGCAAGGTTTTCGTCAATGGCTTGGTTAAACTGTTGAGTTGATGTACAACTCACAGATATCGCCATGAGCATGTAGAGCCCTGCCCATTTTATTACCGGACGTATGCAATCAATCATTAGGCTTTAGTCTATTTAATGTATAACATACCAAATTATTCTCCAAGGGCTCCCCTTTTTCAGATTGAATACCCCCTAAGGTCAATTCATAAACAAAACCGGGTTCGAGACTTTCCAATTCAAGGGATACCTTCTTCCCATCTTTGGACACCTTGATATCCGTAACAGGGATATCCTTGACCTCCATTTGATCAGATCCATATTTTTTATGGTACTCGTAGTGATACCGACGAAACTTATAATTTGACGCATTCTTCGCAGACTCCGCATTCAGGGATTGGGTAAACGCCAAATCAAAGCCCTTTGCTGTGAGGTTCATGTCAAGGAGATCCATCGGCTGCTTGCCCGTAAATACAATGCGTTGAATTCCTTTTGCACCTGCCCAGCCATGCTCCGCTTGCCCGACCCAAAGACTGCCATCAGGAGCAAAAGCCAATCGGTTATTTCCTTTCCTAAGTCCTTTTCCATTGATGAAAAAAGTACAAGCGCCTTGCAATGCCCCGTCAACCTCTTCCAACATTACCCTTACAATTCGTTCGCTATTCATTTCTCCCACAAGCAACTGCCCCGTAAATGGACCAAACTTACCGCCCGTGTTATCCACAAGCGGTTGGGTTGGAGAATTGGCAATGATACCATGAGGAAAAAGAACGGCGGCCTTGGTCCTTATGCTGTCCAGTTTTTCCACCGGTAGCATCAAGGGATCTTCACCATTCCACGATTTCTTCCATATTAATCCCGAAGGATGACCATAAAAATTACCTTCCTGTACATGATACAAGGCACTTGTTGCCACCCAATCACCTTGATTCTCCGTAACGAAAAGATTCCCCGCATCATCAAAGCCCAATCCGTTAGGCGAGCGGAAGCCGCTTGCATAAGGCAACAATTTACCTTCCGGTGTTAATTTCATAATCCACCCGCGATAAGGGACCGGGGAAAACATCTGCCCTTTATGGTTCATGGTTATGGTATCAAGCTCTCCCCGCACCTCTTCCAGAATCCCTCCTCCCGAAGATGCCGAGTTGAGGCCGATAACCAAATTACCTTCCTTATCTTTTATAGGGCCATAATTAAACTCATGATAATTTCCCGATATACCAAATTCATCCGTTACCGTTTCATATAAGTCGGCATGGCCATCTCCGTCAGTATCCTTGATGCGGGTCAACTCCGGGCGTTGCATGACAATAAATTCAGATTCGCTGATGACCAACATCCCCAAGGGCTCTTGCAAGCCTTCCGCGAACACCTTCCAGTCTTTTGTCTTGGGATTATAAAGCATTAACTCCCCACGAAGAAAAGCTGCCGCCAATCGGCCATCCGGTAGAAATTCAATCGCGCCCACCTCGCCACTCAAGCCTTCAGGTAAACCAATCGAATCAATTATATAAGACGTTTCCGCAGTTGAGGCCCCTTGTTTATCATTCGTACAACTAGATGATATTAAAATACTGACAATCACCCCTATGAATAAAAACCTCATAATAGCCCTCCTTCCTTTTTGGTCATGGTAATTGTGAACTGTTTTGCATCAGCGGGATCTATTTTTACGGCGTTTCCCGTCCAATTTCCTGTAGATGAAGTATAGGTAATCCCATCGTCGCTGCCCGATACAAACCATATGGATTGGTTCGCATCAGGTATCCTGAACGTCCTTAGCAGTCCCGTTCCATCCGCGTTTGGCTTAATGAGCTCGTATACCTCTATTCCATTAATGAGATAATGAAACTCCGGATAACGTTCAACCAGGCGATATCCTTTAAATTGGACATCCGGAATCATACCAGGTCGGCCTACCCTGAGCGGGTACTCCGATTTATCGCGGTAAAATACCGTTCCCAATACCTTTGCCACAGCCTGCTTGTGTCCACGCCAAAGCACGCTCATGTCCAGGAAGTCCCCCTGCCAGGCATAGCGCAAACGACAAGATCCCGCATCCCAGCAATACGACAGGTTATCAGTCAGCCGTACCGCAATAGCCGCGGGACCAGCATCCTCAATAAACGTACGATACAGAAAGGGAGGTGTTTCCTCATAAGGATGTGCAGGCCCCGTATGGCCAGCATGCCCGCCATTGCCGCCCTGTCCCTCATTTCTGCGAACAGAAGGGATATTTAAATCGTCTTTCAGGGGCGGCATTTTATCGTTATTAGTCACATACATGGCACCGAACATCACAAAACCATGTCCTGGATAAGTACATACATAAGGGTAAACCCCCTCTTTTGTAGGAGCGGTAAAGGTAATCGACTGGTTTTCCCCCGGATCGAGAAGAGGAATTGACCAAAGCACTTCGGGCATATCGGGTACATACCCCACTTTAGGACCTTGATCGCCAAGCTTTAAAGCGGCATCTACCACGGCTTCCCTAGCTCCCGGTTGTGTAATAAGCAGATTGTGCGACATATCATCGCTATTTGTTAAGACAATCTTGACCGTCGCGCCCGGCTTCACGGTAAACCGTACCTGATCAAACTGTAAGCCCGTGATGGCCTTTATGGAAATAATGACAGGGTCTGCACCAATTGCATTTGGGAGGGCTTTTGCATGTACTGTTATTAACACAACAACAGCTAACAAAATTCTTTTTTTTCTTGTGAACACCTACTTAATTTTAAAGATTAATTCAAACTTGTCGATCTCTCCCCTGCCTTTGAGAATTGTTTTACAGAGGAAATAGAAGCTATAAAAGGATATGCTACATGGTTACTCATAAGGGGCTCTTAAACATGTCTTGATAATGGGGAGAGGGTTCAAATATCCCACCACTTTTAGCATAAAAGTCATTATCTAATTCAAACAAACCATTCTTGACTTTGGTCCACGGTGCCCCTGCATAAGGATGATAAGCTTGCATCACCTCCCAGTTTTGGTAATTCATATCACCATTTGTTTCCATGAGGCCCATTTCAATCCCCGGAAAAGGTGCCAAACGACCCGCTATATTCTTGTTCCAATCGATCAAAATAGGATTAACCGTCAAGTCGGCACACAAACAAGGGATATTCCGTTCATGGGCTACTTTAGCGATCTTCAATGTTAAACTCAGGGTTTTTGCTATCCCTTTTAATACCAAGGCCTTGTAACCACGCTCAATTTTAGCTATAGCGTCCGCTTCGTCATGCACACTTTCATCCGCGGCAATGATGATATCCATATCGCCCACATATTCTTTATTACTTTCCGCAAATGGCTCTTCATATAACAGGATCTGATCAAAAGCCCCGATTTTCCGCGCGTGATCTAAATACCTCAATATATCTGCTTTCTTCTCATAGCGGGCATTCGCATCCAAGGTATAAATGAGTTTACCGTTTGGGGTATGTTCCGTACGGAAGTCCTTAAGCGCGGCATGTACCTGTGTAAGCCTTTCCATATCGGCCTTCAACATTTCTTCCTGGTTTCCCGGAGATCCTGTTTTAATTTTGATTACGAAATAGCCTTCCTGCACTGCCGTTTTTATATCCTCAATAGGCATCCCATAGGAAACCTGGTACATGATGGCGATCTTCTTATTCTGATAAGAAAGGGCCTTATCGTAAGGCGAAGGCAGCATCTTGTCAAAACTGGAAAATCCTTTCTCTTTGGCATACAATAACCAAGCGGCATTGTCCACGCTGAGCAAGGCATTATAGACAAAATTGATATTAAGGTCTGGTTTTTGGGTGATGTTCTTCGCTTCCACAAATAAGTGAGGAAGAATTTTATCCAGTAAATCGACCGGATTATCAAAAGGAGTCGATTTCACCATTCGCATTGCCCGGTTGGCCAACAAGTACATTAAAGCATTCCCCTCTGCCTCAGAACATGCTGCAAACAAATCTGCATCAGCATATAACACACTTTGTGTTGCTATACCGATACCACTAGCGCCGGAAGCGGATTGAAGTTTTGAAACTGTTTGCCAAAGCTCTGTTAAATAACCGCCTTTAAAACCAAAAGGGTGCAGCAGCTTTTCTCTTTCAAAGTTTGAGTTGGTTTGGTTTACTATAATTTGGTCAAGGGCATTGTTTTTATCCATAGAAGAAACGGTTTTAGTGAGATCGAGATTCCAAGATGCCGCCAAGACTCCTAATGATTTTACAAATTCTTTTCGGTTGATCATTTAGGGTTAGAGGTATAGTTCATTAATCTTCTTGATAGTTCAGCAAATATACAGAACAGCATTAGTTTCTAACCCATCTTTTTTATCACATTCCTGATGCATAAAAAAATAAATAGAATCAGATCATATACGTCTATTGCTTAGTTCTGCGTAATTTGGTACGTTAACGTAGTCAAACATATCAATCTTTTTTTTATTTTCCAAATTGGGATGTTGCACTGTTTTCCCCTAAGCTAACACTATCTTAAAACAATATTTGGTCTGCTCTTCTTATAGCAGACCAAATACACGTATAAAATAGTATGATAACACTCAACTATTTTTTCCAATTTTTCGTTTCCCCATTATTGATTTGATCAATAAATATTATTTTCTATTAATGGGTCACCTTGATTCTTTCTCCAAGCGTTAAGCTCGGTACGCAGTTCATTGAATTTCTGCTTATGAATAGGATTTGAGGAATTGACTAAATCATCAATTTCAAAAGGATCTGTATTGAGATCAAACAATTGCCACCGATCAACTTTCGGGTATCGAATCAGCTTCCAACCATCTTCGGTACGGATCATGCGTTGTGTATCTGTAAAATAGCCGTATATATTTTTGTGATGACTTTTCCCCGACCCCTGCAAGATTGCTTTAAAGCTTTTTCCATCCAAACCTTCAGGAATATCAACATTGGCAAGATCGCAGGTCGTCGGGTACAGTTCCCGAAGGTATACCTGTGCATCGCTTGTCCAACCCGCTTTGATGTGAGGTCCCATCATGATCAACGGCACATTTATCGTATGTTCATACTGGTTTTGCTTTCCCCGCAAACCATGAGAACCGCAGGCCAATCCATGATCGCTTGAGAATATGATTATCGTGTTCTCTAATTGCCCTGTCTCCTTAAGGACGGTGAGAATACGGCCGATCTGTGCATCTAGACCTTCAATCACCGAATAGTAAACCCGTAATAAATCCTTTATTGCAGATTCCGTACGAGGCCAATCAAGCAGTTGTTCATCTCGCCCCTCTAAGTTCCCATGATCGAAGGGATGCCGGGGAAGGTAGTTCTTGGGAAGAACCATATCTTCCGATCTGTATTTGCCCTCCAACCCCGGGGGCATCATTAAAGGATCATGGGGTGCCGTAAAATTTACCTGGCAAAACCAAGGATCCGATGATGGATCCCTGATCAACGCGATTGCCGAATCAGCAAACCTTATATTGATATCTGGAGTTAAACCGACACCTGCCTCTGGATACTTGGATTTGCCATCATCACTTTGAAATATCCAGCCCCGATAGCCGGTAATCAAACTCCCTCTCCAATTGCGTTGTCCTTCCTTCCAATATTGAGAACCACCTGCAGAAAAAAGCCCTGATACTTTGGTATAGCCCCGGGATGAAGGGCGCCCCTTGACATGCCATTTTCCTACATGCCATGTCTCATAACCCGAATTCTTTAACTGTTCCGGCCATGTTGGTATCTTTCCTTCATTCTCATTAGCTTTTCTTTCACTCCAAGCATGCCGACCTGTTAAAAGCTCAGTCCGACTGACCGTACAGATGGGATAAGAACACGAGGCTCGATTAAATGCGGTACCATTTAACACCATACGATCCAAATTAGGCGTTTCAATCCTTGGGTTACCTAAGGCAGAAATACAATCCGGGCGCATATCATCGGCGAGTAGAAACAAAATATTGGGACGCGATGTTTGGGCATGCAAAGGCAACAAGTAAGTTCCTACTATCAGCAAAGTGAAAGTAAGTTTAAAAATCTTTATTATATTATTTCCAGTCATTTTTAATTGGCATTAAATTTATGAGTCATTTATTAAAAGATCCTATTATTATACTTCCTCACAGATAATTCAGTCTTTCCTTTCATTGACGAACAGCACAACATCTTTCAATTTCCAGATACCATGGGCAAATTTCCGGGAAGAGATAAATAAGCGGCACTAAAGTATATTTTCTGACAATAACATTCAATATACAGCAAACTTTAGTCGTTCTTCATGATGTATGCAAAGATATCCCGTACCTGTTGGTCAGTCAAAGGATCCAAAATACGTTCCGGCATAATGGATGTAGGCTGCGCCTTCATCTCTCTAATCTGAGTGGCTGCAAGTTTAACTGGATTACCATTGAGTGGCTGCAAAGTAATGACATCACCATCGCGAGCAGAAATTTTACCCTCCAACGTACGTCCATCTGTCGTGGTAATGCGGTACACCACATAGCCTTCCCTGATATCTGCATTGGGATCAATAATATTCAATAAAAAATAATTTACATTGCTCCTTTCATAACCCGTAAGATCAGGGCCGATATCCTGCCCTTCCCCAAACATACGATGGCAGGTACCGCAGTGCATGGCAAAAAGCACACGACCTTTCTCCACGTCCCCTTTCCCGGATTTGATCAATTGGGCATACTTCGCAATGCTCTCGTTCTTCTCGGTTGATGATGCCAATTTGATATTGGGCCATAAGCCATCCACGGTTTTGGAGATTTCCGGATCGTTCAATAACTTCAAGCGCCGTGCAACCTGCTCGGGCACATCTTCCTTGCTTATCCGCTTGGTCTCCTGAATCGCATTCAGGAAGTCACGTGTCCACACTGCACGACTGGCGAACAAGTCGAGCGCAGCATTCCGCACACCTTCATCACTCCTAAATTTCGGATACGCTTTCACTACTTCTATCCCTATCTTCGGGATATCATAATGCTGCAACGCATTGAGTGACATCTGTTTCATCGCCCCTGAAGATTTCGCACTTGCCATCACTTTTAATAAAACAGGCACAGATTTGGGCTGTTCTGTCTCCCCCATGAGCTGGATATAAGCCAGGCGGTGATCTACATCCGCGTTTTCATCCGCAATGACCGCCAGCGCTTTATCAACCGCCTTGGCATCACCCTGGCGCACGCCCATTACCAAAGGGGCACCGAAAAGCTC